>Ga0208450_1000035_pt1 | contig 129433 bp, 110 predicted proteins | sample MalvireepMed_908_FD_184249 | JGI IMG/M metagenome (GOLD analysis project Ga0208450, IMG submission 184249) | Marine viral communities from the Global Malaspina Expedition - Malaspina viral metaG DeepMed_908 (SPAdes) (version 2) | ecosystem: Environmental > Aquatic > Marine > Oceanic | place... | reverse complement strand
ATCTGAGCCTACTTCTGAAATTTCATTTGATGATTTTAAAGCCACAGTCCTTAATGACTATAGAATTGCAGTCACCAGCCGTGAATGCAGTTTATTAGGTCGTAGAGAGGTATTAACCGGGAAAGCAAAATTCGGAATTTTCGGTGATGGTAAAGAAGTCCCTCAGTTAGCGATGGCTAAAGCCTTTAAAAAAGGAGATTGGCGCTCGGGGTATTACCGCGATCAAACCTTTATGATGGCCATTGATCACTTTACCATCGAAAACTTTTTTGCCGGTCTATACGCCCATACAAGTCTTGAAAATGACCCAATGAGTGCCGGGAAACAAATGGGTGGTCATTTTGGTACGCATAGTTTGGATGAAAACGGTAAGCTTAAAAATCTTTTAGAACAATATAACTCCAGTGCAGATATCTCGCCTACCGCCGGTCAGATGCCGCGCTTATTAGGTCTTGCGCAAGCTTCAAAATTGTTTAGACAAGTTCCTGAAATGAACACAGACGGACTTTCTAACGAAGGTAATGAAGTCGCTTGGGGAACTATTGGTAATGCCAGTACTTCTGAGGGGATGTTTTTTGAAACCATCAACGCCGCAGGAGTATTGCAAATCCCGATGGTTACTGCAATTTGGGATGATGACTACGGAATTTCAGTACACGCGAAACATCAGACTACCAAAGAAAATATTTCTGAGATCCTGAGCGGTTTTCAGCGTAATGAAGAAGAAAATGGCTTTGAGATCATTCGCGTTAAAGGTTGGGATTATCCCGCACTTATAGATGCTTTTGAACAAGCCGGAAAAATAGCGCGTGAACAACACGTTCCTGTACTTTTACACGTCACCGAACTTACTCAGCCGCAAGGGCACTCAACTTCTGGATCGCACGAGCGTTATAAAAGTAAAGATCGTTTGCAATGGGAAAAAGAACACGATTGTAATACTAAGATGCGCGAGTGGATGATCAACAACCAGATCGCCACTGATGAAGAACTTACTGATTTAGAAAAAGACATCAAGCGCAAAGTGCGCGAAGGAAAGCGCAAAGCTTGGGAATCTTTCTTAAATCCGATTAAGGCAGAAAAAAAGACGGTTGTAAGCTTGATAGATACCATCATTTCTGAAAGTGAAAACGGTCAATTTATTAAAGGGATCAAGCAAACTTTAGTTGATGAGAAAGATCCGCTGAAGTCTGATGTATTGATCGCTGCGCGAAAAACATTGCGTTTTGTAGCCCAAGAACAAAGTGAAGCGATCTCAGCATTAAAAGATTGGGTGACTAAATTTATCGCTAAAGAACAGCCCAATTACAGCAGTCACGTGTTTAGTGAATTTGACTCTAAAGCCACAAATATTGCTGAAGAACTTCCGCAATATGCTGATGATGCAAAAACGGTAGATGCGCGCATTGTACTGCGAGATAATTTTGATGCGCTATTCAGTAAATATCCTAACAGTGTTGTATTTGGTGAAGATACCGGTACCATTGGGGATGTTAATCAAGGTTTAGAAGGACTTCAAGATAAATACGGCGAATTACGTGTTGCTGATGCAGGAATTCGCGAAACAACGATCATTGGTCAAGGAATAGGTTTAGCCCTGCGCGGCTTACGCCCTATCGCCGAAATTCAGTATTTAGATTATATACTTTATGCCATGGCAACCTTGAGTGATGATTTGGCCACGTTGCGCTATAGAACTCACGGTAAACAAACGGCTCCATTGATCGTAAGAACACGTGGACATCGTCTAGAAGGGATCTGGCATAGTGGATCTCAGATGGGAGCACTTTTAGGTTTACTTCGCGGAGTATATATTTTAACACCGCGTAATATGACCAAAGCGGCCGGGTTTTATAACACTTTAATGCAAAGTGATGAACCTGCGGTGATCGTAGAATGTCTTAATGGATATCGATTAAAAGAAAAGCTACCTACTAACTTGGCGGAATTTAAAACACCAATAGGTAAGGTTGAAGTATTACGAGAAGGAACGGATATTACTGTGCTTTCTTACGGAAGTACCTTGAGATTGGTAGAGCTTGCCGCTAAGGACCTACAAGCGGTAAATATAAGTGTTGAAGTGATCGATGCGCAATCTTTACTTCCTTTTGATTTGAATCACGATACGGTAAAAAGTATTGCAAAAACAAATCGAATGTTGGTCGTAGATGAAGATATGCCCGGTGGAGCTTCGGCTTATTTGCTGCAGCATATTTTAGATGAGCAAAAGGCTTTTAGACATCTGGATAGTGCGCCACAAACTCTTGCTGCACGACCACACAGACCGGCTTATGGTACTGACGGGGATTATTTCTCTAAACCTTCAGCAGAAGATATTTTTGAGAAAATATATGAGATTATGCACGAGGTGAATCCTAATGCATATCCGCAAATCAGATAAAGGTTACATCCAAGCTTCTCGTGAGACTTCAACGCGGTACAGCGCATAGTTGATGTATCGCTGTGCTTCAGCACTCGTTACCGGAAAAGATAAATCACCGCCTGCGGTATGAAACGTGTAATTATAAAGATTACGCTTTTTATACCACACCGGTTGACTAACGGTTACAGATTGTAGCTTGAACAGTTCTATAATTTCAGTTTTCTGATTCCATACGCCTTTCCGAAGAATTACAAATTCAGGTGTTATTTCAAGCGCCAGAGCCTTGTACCAATAATACTGATACGGAATGATTAGCATCCCAAAAATGATAAAAAGAATGCTGAGAATTTCAGTCATATAATTAGGAACCAGAAATGAAGCGACAAGTGCGGTTAAAAGAAGCGGCAAACCTGCTATGATGAGCAAACGCACATATAAAATGAATGCCGGTTTAAATATACGGCCGGGACGCATTTGATGACTGAACAAAAAGCGTTTTACTTTTTCTACTTGAGCTCGCTTCAACCCCGGAATCGTAATTTTAGCTTTATTGAGATCATCCTGACTACTGGCAATTGCGATTTGTGCCTCGTTAAGATTTAGTCTTTTTTGAATAGGATTAGTAACCACGCGCATCAATTGCACTCTTTGCGGTTTTAAACTCACCTTAGTATTGGTTTTAAGACCCATTGCCAATTCTAAGCTTTCTTTGGTCTGTTTAAGATTAAGATCAAAATATTTGATAAAAATCTCAATACAGGAGATGAGCATTCCCAAAATAAAAACGCCGACAAAAACTAAGGCGGTAAGTAGAAAAAGTTCAATAGGCTTACTGTAAGCGTCAAAATAGCCCTTAATCCCTTCTGTATATTGATCATCTTGCAGCAACTCAAAATCTCCCAATTGTTGGTATAATGACCCCACAAAAAGTAGAATGAGCCAAACCCCTCTAAAATAATTACTGGTGATGCCCAACTTCAATAAGGCTAGAGGACTTAATCGGTGCGTCCAGAGTGCTTCTGGCTGTTTTTTAGCAGTATTCTCAGGTTGTGATTCATATGTTTCATTATCCTCAGAAGTACCGATTTCTTCCTTTACAGCCTGCATCAGTATCTGCTGCAATTCCTTACCATCTTCATCAGACAAGGCTTTAATATCAATTTCCTGAGCGCTGCTTCCTGCGGAATCCACAACGACACTATTTACGCCAATCACGCGCTGCAATAAAGAACGCTTAAAATAAACCTGCTGAATCTTAGAAAATGGTATCGAAGTAACTTTTGTCGCAAACACACCTTGCTCTAGAACAAATTCAGCATTCTTATAATCTATATAAAACCGAAACCTTTTATACGATAAAACGCTATATCCTAAAATGGCCAGAAGCAATATAACCAACCCTATACTTATGGGCAGTACAACTTCTGATGGAAATCCTTTAATGAGGAAATACAGAAATGCAGCACCAAAAGCACGCAAAAATTTATAAGCCTGAGATAAAAAAATGAAAAGAATCCCGAGCTTTGATTGCAATTGTGGAGTCTCAAACGGTTTAGACATCGGCTTCGGTTAGATGTTGAGCCACTTTATCTTTAAGGCGTGCCGCCATATCGGGATTTAATCCGGGAATATTGATATCACTTCCTGATCCACCAGCTGTAAAAATGTTTAGATTAGCGATTTTGAAAGCCTTGTCTAAAACACCCGCAGAGGTTGAAATATGCTGAATTCTATTAAATGGAATAAGCGTAATCTTTTCAAAGATCACTCCGCGCCGAAACGCTATATCGTGTTCTCGCAGCGCATAGCCTATCTGTTTTTGCAATAAAAACTGATAACCTGCCATCAGCATGAACACGAAAGTCACCCCAATAAATAAAGCGGGAATTAAATACTTAACGTCAGAAACTGTACGCAAAAGCAGAATACCAATGATCAAGACAATATAAAACAAACCTATAAAGAGTAAGGCTTTATAAAGTCTAGCTTTTAAAGTGGACGTATAAACTAGCTGTTGATGATCAGGTAAGGCATCTAGGTCTACTGGGGCATTTGTAAACTTATATTCCATAGAGAAGTGTTTGACTGCGTTCTTTTAAAAATACTAGAACGTGATCAATTTTTCTGCTATGGAATCCATTTTTTATCAAAATTGGGTTTTCTTTTTTCTAAAAATGCGTTTCTACCCTCTTTGGCCTCTTCGGTCATATATGCTAATCGTGTGGCTTCACCTGCAAAAACTTGCTGTCCAACCATTCCGTCATCCGTAAGGTTCATAGCAAATTTGAGCATCTTTATTGATGTTGGTGATTTTGCTAAAATCTCTTGAGCCCACTCGTAAGCAGTTGCTTCTAATTCGTCGTGCGGAATTACAGCATTGACCATTCCCATTTCAAAAGCATCCTGCGCTGAGTAATTTCGACCTAAAAAGAAAATTTCACGCGCTTTTTTCTGACCTACCATTTTAGCTAAATAAGCAGAGCCATAACCTCCGTCAAAACTAGTAACATCAGCATCTGTCTGTTTAAAGATCGCGTGTTCTTTACTCGCCAAAGTAAGATCGCACACGACGTGTAAACTGTGACCTCCTCCTACTGCCCAACCGGGAACCACTGCAATTACTGCTTTAGGCATAAAACGAATTAAACGCTGTACATCAAGAATATTCAGGCGATGATAGCCATCTTCGCCTACATAACCCTGATCGCCACGCGCCTTCTGATCACCCCCGCTACAAAAACTATACACACCATCTTTTGGCGACGGTCCTTCCGCAGAAAGCAATATCACACCTACTGACGTATCTTCTTGAGCGATGTGAAAAGCATCTAATAATTCTGACGTTGTTTTGGGTCTGAATGCGTTGCGTACTTCGGGCCTGTTGAAAGCGATACGGGCTACTCCGTTTGCTTTTTTAAACGTAATATCTTGATATTCTTTAACCGTTTCCCAGTGAGGTTCTTGCATAATATTTTGCTATTTATATGGACTTGGAGTTGTAATATTTCGCCTAGATTGTATTTATATACTTAAGCTAAGCGTCTTTGTTGGTCAACTCGATACCTTGGTCTGTAATTTTAATTTGTCGGTCTTTATATAAGGCGCCGATAGCCTTCTTAAATAACTTTTTGCTGATACCAAAGTACGCGTTGATATCTTCAGGCGAACTCTTATCGTGTATGGGTAAACTACCTCCGTTTGCTTTAAGTTCGTCGTAAATAAACTGTGCATTAGGCTCTATACTCTTGTAGCCTTCAGGCTGAAGCAGTACATCTATCTTTTTATCTTCTCGCACACGCTTAATGTATCCCGGAAGCCGGTCACCTACCCGAATGTCTTCAAAAATAGTATCCTTATGAATCAAGCCTTGATGGCGCTCGTTAATAATCACATGCGCCCCGTGATCTGAAAAGTGCGAGATGATCAAGTCAACTTTATCGTGCTTCTGAACAGTAACTTCAGTATTGTCTAAGAATTTATTGAATTTGGATGACCCCACTAACCTATTCGTACGCTCATCTAAATACATATAAACTAAATACCAATTACCTTCGTGCATAGGCGTCACCTGGTTAGAAAAAGGCACAAACAACTCTTTATCTAATCCCCAATCTACAAAAGCACCTATCTTAGTCACCGAAGTACATTCTAAATAGGCAAAACCATTTTTTTCAATATAGGGTTTAAGCGTGGTCGCTACCGGTCGCTCCTCATTATCGAGGTAGACAAAAACTTCAATCTCATCTTCTAATGCGAAACCTTCTGGAGCGTATTTACCGGGTAATAACACCTCATTTTCTTCTTCATCCCTCAAATACAAACCGGGACTTACATCACGATCAATTATCATATTATGGTATTCTCCCAGTTCAAGCATAGTAGTTTTTTAAGACTTCAAAAATAACAAAAATCGAAGGATTTATTTTAACGAAATGCGCTCCTTTATATTTAAAATAAGCTCAGATCGAAGCATAAAAAAACCGCTTAGAAGCGGTTTCAATATTATTAGAAGTTGAGATTAACTGTAAACCTCTTCTTTACCAAAATGCTTTGTAAGTAAATAATACACAACAGCTCTATACTTGTTGCGATTAGATTTCCCGTAATCTTCTAAAACTTTATGTAATCCTTCCATCAAAGCCGGACCATCTTCAAGACCTAATTTTTTGATCAAGAAATTTTTCTTTACCGTTTCAAGTTCTGATTCGCTTCCGGCAGAAACCGTAGCAGAATCCTTATTGTAAATTGAAGGGCCACAACCAATAGTCACTTTAGTTAGCAGGTCCATATCTGCATCGTGTCCCATTTTTTCTTTTAAATCGGTCGCGTACTTTGCGATCATTTCATCTCTTTTACTCATAAGATATTCTGTTAATTAAGGTTTTAAATTTTAGCTCCTTAAATATACATAAAAATCAAAATTTCTTATCTATTTATCTCAAGTACTTAAAATATCCTAACAAAACCTGATCATTCTCGATACGTGGAGTTTTAATTTCAAGTAAGCACGGACGGTCGTTTTCGGCGTAAAAAGCGTCCTGAGCTTCAGCTAACTCACTTTCATTTTCAGCTGAAAAATAGGCTAACCCATACATCTTGCATAAATGCGAAGCATCTAGATTATGAACCGTTTCAAAATAGGTTTCAAAGGCTTGAGAAGTTTTATCCCCGGGTAAAATCCTAAAAATCCCACCCCCGGAATTATTTACGACAATGATCTTAAAATCTTTTGGGAGGTGAGCATTCCAAAGGGCATTGCTGTCATAGAAAAAACTAAGATCACCTGTAATAAGTGTAGTGGGCATAGCACTTCCTACAGCAGCACCTACCGCCGTAGATGTGCTGCCGTCAATACCACTGGTTCCACGATTGCAAAAAACCTTTAGAGTTTTATCTATATCAAAAAGCTGCACATAGCGCACAGTTGAACTGTTGCCTAACTGCAATTGGCTGCCGGGACGCAGTCGAGAAAGAATGCGATCAAAAGCTTTAAAATCGCACCAACCCATATCTTGTATATATTCTTGATGTTTTAGATCTCGCTGGGTTCTTACCGCAAGCCACTCCTTCTGATAATCACTGGCAACAGTTGAAGTTTGTGGTAAAAATTGATTCCAGAAATAATTTACAGGAACTTTAAAATGCTTATTCAGACAGAAAAACGTGTCATACGCTTTTTTTGGGTCAATGTGCCAATGCTGATCAGGTTGATATTCTCTCAAAAAGGCCTTGATCTTTTTTGAGATGATCATTCCACCGATGGTTACCAGTAATTCCGGCTGAAGGTTTTTAAATCCGTTATCGTCTAGCGAACCAATAATATTATCAATTCTTGTAAAAAAATTAGGATGATGCAGATTGGAGGTAGTTTCGGTAAAAACCAGAACACTGGGATCTTCTCCTAGAGTATCAAGAAATTGCTGTTCAATTGTATTGGGTTGCAGCACGCCCACGATTACCAGCTTTCGCTTTGCGCTATTCCATTTCTTAACAAACGGCTGTAAATAGGCCTCCGTCAACTCCATCGATTTTACCGGTTCTTCCACAATTATTGGATTTACCAGTTTTTCTTCAGTGGTATTGTAAAGCGGCTCGTAAAAAGGCACATTAATATGTACCGGACCTTGACCGCTTAGCGCTTCGTTTAAAGCTTTATTGATCTCTTGCTGGTTATGCTTTGTGGCCTCACGCTGTTTCTGAATGAGTTTGGGATCGGTCAACGTGCTATCTGGTACATATTCAGAATATAAATTTGCCGAATACAAAATGTGATTCTCAAACACATTACGCTGCCTAATGGTTTGCCCATCGCCGATATCAATGCGCTCAATTGGCCTATCTGCCGAAATTACCACCAAAGGAATATCGCTGTAAAAAGCCTCAGAAATTGCCGGATAATAGTTTAAAACAGCGCTCCCTGACGAACAAACTAACGCCACGGGCTGTTGAATTTGTTGCGCAATTCCCAATGCAAAAAACGCTGCTGATCGTTCATCGACCACGCTATAGGTTTTCATTTCAGGATGATGCGTAAAGCCGATTGTTAATGGGGCATTTCGCGATCCTGGGGAGATTACAATGTGGTTGATTCCTTTTTCTAAACAAAGCAAAACCACAGATTGAGCGATGGGGATACTAGAATATTTCATTGAAATTCAAAAATACGACAAAGGGCAAATCTTAGAGAATACTGGCAATAGTTTGTGCTTTATTAACAGTTTCTTGCCACTCTTGCTTGGCGTCAGAGCCCGCAGTTATGCCACCGCCAACATACAGTGATGCCATTTGAGGATTAAACTGCATACACCTCAAATTCACATATAATTCTGAAGTTTTCTTTACGGTTTTGTAGGCCAGATTCTCAACGTTTCTACGGGTTCGCCGTTTAGAATGATCCTGCAACTGATTGATCTCTCCTAAAAAACCTGTGTAAAACGCACGATCATAACCTTCGTGCTCTAGAATGAACGACTTGGCAAGATCACGTGGCAATCCACAAACGGCAGGTGTAGGATGTAATGCATTTAGCAGAGCTTTAAGTGGATTTTCAGTAGGTGCTAAATTCCCGGTAATTTTAGTTCGTAAATGCAAGAGTCCACCGGCTCTGTACGTTTCCCTATCGTGAACTCTAAAGGACTTAAAATCAAAGCCTGCTAGTTTACTCGCGATTTCATCGGTTACCATTTGCTGCTCTTCTTGTTCCTTTAAACCCCAATCCACATCTGTGGATCCAGAATAAGACTGAGTTCCTGCAAGTGCCATAGTTTCTAGACGTTGACCTTTTAATGCTAATAAGGTTTCCGGAGTTGCACCTAGCCACGTGCCTACCTCAGGATGATGCCATAAATAGGTGAATGCCGTTGAATATTTTTGATTCAGTCTAAAAAATAGCGGTATCGGCGACGAGGCTTCAATTGAAATGTTTTGCTTTCGCGAAAGCACAACTTTCTTCAAATCTGAATCAGTGATTGTTTCAATTGCTTTTTCAACTAATGCAATATGCTGATCAGCATCCTTGGTTTCAATAGTTTTTTCAACTGAATTGAATTCGACAGCAGCGCTTGAAACTATAATTTCGGTAGGCTTACCTTTAATAAGAATTCCGGGCTGATTGCTATCAAACGGAGCAAACACAAAACCTTCTTCCTCATAGGTCGAAGTGGTATGTAGCTTCTTATCCTCTTGAAAGATCACCTGAAGCTTAGCAGCACCCGGTTTGCTGTAAATAACAAAAGGCAATTGCTTTTCAAAATGAGTTTCTAATTGAGATGCTAATTCTTCCTGAGACATTCTTACTTTTTTGGTAAAGCAATCGTAGTTAGCTTGACTAAGGAGATCAGGTCACCTGCGGTATTGGTAATCTTTATTTGCCAAAGTTGAGTGGTACGCCCCTTATGTAAATAGGTCGCCTTAGCAAACACATCCCCTTCAGAAATACTCTTTACATGGTTTGCAGAAATCTCAATTCCTCTTATAAAAACTTTATCAACGTCAAGAAACATCATACTTGCTGCACTCCCTACACTTTCAGCCAGAGCGACTGATGCACCGCCGTGCAATACGCCATCCGGTTGATGCACTTTTGAAGTGACCGGCATCTTTGCGGTAAGAAAATCCTGACCAATATCAATAAACTCTATCTGAAGCGTTTCCATCAATGTGTTTTTGCAAATAGCGTTGCAACGTTTAAGCGCTTCTTCTTTATTATCTTGAAACATATCTATTTGTTTATCCTTCCTTTGCAATACCTTAAGCAATACGTTTTATAAAAAACTTGCTCAATGCTATTAAAACCAAGTAAAAAAAACTAAAATTAAACTCTTTACAAACCAGTATTTGCTCTTCTAAAACATATACTATTAAGAGCAATTATCCCTTAAACTTTTCTTACTTTCTCACTGAGTAAAGATACTTAAAGCAAAATGATGAACGAAGAAAAAAGCGTTAGCTACACCACAACAAACACCTACCAGACCTTGAATACTTTAAATGATCAAACCAAGAATATTTGGATTGTTTGTCACGGTCTGGGTCATTTGAGCAGTTTTTTTATAAAGCATTTTAAAAGTTTAGCTCCAGACACCAACTATATAATAGCGCCTCAAGCCCCAAGCAAATATTACCAGGATAAACGTTATAAATATATAGGTGCCTCGTGGTTAACTCGAGAAAATACTGAAATAGAGATTGAGAACGTGTTGAACTATTTAGATCAGGTATATAATAAAGAACTGAGCAGCGTAGATCTTGAAAAGTATACTGTAGTATTGATGGGTTTCTCACAAGGCGTTTCGGTAATAACCCGCTGGCTTGTGCGTAGAGAAATCTCTTGTGATGTTTTAATACTGCATTCGGGAAAAATACCTGCTGATGTCAAGCATATTGCGAATCAGCCTAAACGTGTCTTCTCTATTTATGGCAACGAAGATCCATTAATCAGTAAAGAAGCGTTACGCCAACAGCAGCAGTTAGCAAAGTCTTTATTTAACGCCTCTATGGAAGAAGTGATCTTTGATGGCACTCATGTAGTTCACGAAGCTAGCCTTCAGAAAATTGCAGCTACAGTATTGAACAAGTTGTAATCAAATCGGCTTCATTCTACAGCAGCCAAGGTGACTTGAGCAATAGATTCATTTAATATCTTAGTATTTAAAGTATTACAACGCACTTTACTAAATCTATTTTTATGTATTTCAACGAATTAATTTGTTTTTAACGGAATTAAATCGCTATCTTAGAAGAAGATAACACAAAGAGTCCCTTACTCAATTCTGAAATTCGAGCTGGTATTACTTGTCGAGTTAGTTTGTTGTTTGTTTATATATTAGTTTTTAGTTGGTAGAGAGTCTGATTTTATATAAGTCAGACTCTTTTCATTTAGACAAACTACCACAAAAAACATAAATATTTGATTTAAGTAGGAATTAACTTACTTTAAGGTAATTTAAAACTAGATTTTATCCCTAAAAGCACCACCAAATCAGCTTGCAAACAATTAAAAAATTGTATAAAACCACTATTTTTAAATTGTACAAAACAACTATTTGGATAAAATCGGCATTTAATCGTGTATTTCAACGAATATAATTGCATTTAAAGGTTTAACTGCACTATATTTACGTTGTTAAACCAATTAATCAACCCATATGAAATCAATTTTTACTCTTTTCGCAGTAGCATTTCTAAGCTTAACAGCTTTTGCAGAGGTTTCTAATACTCAGAAACAAGCTTTGATTGATTTATATAATGCCACTAACGGTTCTGAATGGAATACTACATGGGATCTTAGCGCTGATGTTGCTACTTGGCACGGGGTACGCGTTGTAAATAACAATGTTGTTGGTCTTAACTTAAGTATGAATAACCTCAATGGTCAATTACCTGAGACCTTAGGAGATCTTGACAGTCTGGTGACTTTAGAGTTATTCTTCAATAGAATTCAAGGTGAGATTCCTGCTTCTATAGGAAATTTGAAAAACCTTAAAGTACTTGTTCTTAACGGAAATATGCTTGACGGTAAATTACCTAAGACTATTTACAACTTAACTAAGCTAGAGCAACTTATGTTGACCAGCAATAACTTAAGCGGAAGCATTTCAAATGAGGTAAGTAACCTTAAAAATCTAGAGATCTTAAATCTTTTTGATAATAACTTAAATGGAAATCTTCCTCTAGCAGTTTTAAAACTGGAAAATCTTAAAGAATTAAATCTATCTAACAATAAATTAGCAGGTACAGTACCAGCTGGTATTAAGAATATGAAAAACCTTAAGACTTTGGCACTTGCTGCTAATAATTTTGAAAACTATAATGAGGGTGTAGCATTTAATGAAGATTTAAATACTACAAATCCTTTAGCATCAAACGAATAATTTATTCCCCAAATCATAATAAATTAGTTTTAAGTTGGTAAAAGGTCTGTGCTTCGGTGCAGACCTTTTTGTTTGTATTTGCTCGCAAAGAATAAATAGCTTTCCTTAATGCAGTAAAACGATCCTATTACAGGACTTTTATGTATCCCAATAGATCATAAATAATTCTTTGGGAATAGTACCTTAAACCACACCAAATCATTCTTCAGCATAATAATATTTTCGCTTTCAAACGCTATGATACTTTATTCTGAAAGGTGTTCTTTAGTTATACTGAATACAGCGAACTACAATAACTAAAATTGTTTAAAAACCTACGCTACTCCAATTGTAATCATAGATAAAATTAGTTTTGAGGAACTTGCATTCTTCTTGGCTTAACTACAAACGGCGTAAACCAGTCCCAAGTTAACCCTATTGAAAATCGCGGATAACTATCTACAAAGCGATAATTATAATCGTCAAAACCAAAGCTAAAGCGCGCCATAATTCCAAGGTCTCCATCCCATGGATAGAGGGTCGCACTAGTTTCTGATCTATACAATTCTGCTGAAGGGTGTACGTCAGGATGCAAAAATACACGCTGCGTCAGGCTATAACGCATCTTTTTAAAATGTGCGGTAAATTCATACCAAGCTTCGATTTGATGTCTGCCATAAATATCTATATCTTCTGGGTTATATCCTCCAAATTGAAACACTCCCAAAAATCGATTGTGATAAATCTGATAAGCCATCGTAAAGGAGTGTGATTGTAAGGGGTAATTATCCTTATCAAACGTATTGATGCGGTAGTTCAAAGAAAGCCGTGTAAGGTTAGTAGAAAAATTACCGGAAGATCGATTTAAAATTTCAGAGAGATTGGTATCATCTGTAATATCATCGTAAAGCGCCCTACTCTCCGGAGTGTTATCTTCAAAATCTTCGCTGAAAGCAGATTTGCTTTGTCCGTTTGAGTAATGGCCTGTTTCGATCGCAGCGGTAAGAAAATTATTGTTTTCCGTTTTAATAATAGATTGCCATCCAATAAAAGCTTTATACGACGGCGTTTTTACCGGTTTTGAATTTTCATCATAAATACGCAGGTGCGGTTGAATACTCAAATAAACCGCATCACCCGCCACAATGGTATCTCTGTTAAGCGCTTCACGTATATCATTATAGATGCTATAATAAACCACAGGTTTGGCTTCAAGCAAAATACGTTCGTACGGGTTATTTCCGGTTCCTGCCGCTAAAAATGGACGTTCTGCAATAGGGAAATAGTCTTTGAAACCTTTAGCAGATTTACTGTTTTGTGCACTCAAGAGTTGGAATGATACTATGCTGAAAAAAATACTGAACTGAAGTAGACGTTGATTCATAAGCTTAGGGGTTAAATAACACGAACTTGTATCAAGTTAAAAGTTGTAAAATTGCAAAGAACCATTATATTACGGGTTCTGTTTAAGAATATTTTGAGTTTTGGCTCAAATATTGAAACACCGTGTACTGAACAGCGTCTTTAAGACGCATAACTAAAATAAATGAACATCGTTAATTCCCCAAAAATGAAATTTAAACACCTCGCCTTCCTCCTAGCTTTTTTTATTGCAACTACACTTAGTGCACAAGGAACTGTTGCACATATTAATATGGAAGAAGTGATTAATCTAATGCCGCAAACTTCTGAAGCCGAGGCGGAGCTTAATCGCTTAAGACAAGCGTATCAACGTGATTTTGAGACTTCGTATAGAGAGTATCAAGCAAAGTTTGTGAAGTATGAGGATGAAGCTTCTACTCTTTCTCCTGCGGAAAATGAAAAGCGGAAAAGCGATCTCGAACTTATTGAGCGTAATCTGGCGCAAACGCAACAAAATATTGAAAAACAAATCGCAGAAAAACGCAAACTATTATTCGAACCCGTAAAACAACAAGCTAGAGATCTTGTGACTAAAGTAGCCGATAATCTTGGTTTTCTCTACGTACTGGATTCTTCTAAAGATGCTGGTCTTGTTATGGCAAAAGGGAAAGATCTTATGCCTGAGGTTAAGCGTACTTTAGGGATGTAAAATGTACTTACCACGCTAAGCAATTCTGCAGTTATTCTTTAAAAGCAGATCCTTTACAGAGACAAGACTTAACAATTAGTGGCCGTAACACCAATAAAAAACCCCGATGCATGTGCATCGGGGTTTTTAGTATTAAACAACCAAACTAGTTGGTTTCTCTCTAATTATGAAGGCTTATTTAACCTCTTCAAAATCTACGTCTTCTACGTCACTTCCAGAAGCTCCTTCAGCGTTACCACCGCCTGCTTGACCTGCATCAGGTCCAGGTTGTGCTCCACCTTGTGCCTCAGCTTGAGCTTTGTAGATTTCTTCAGAAGCAGACTTCCAGATCTCATTTAAGTTATCTAAAGCCGGCTGCACTTTTTCTACCTCACCGGTAGCGTGCGCTTTTTTCAATTCTTCTAAAGCACCTTCGATTTTGGTCTTATTATCAGCAGATAATTTATCACCAGATTCTTTCAATAGTTTTTCAGTTTGGAAAACCATTTGATCTGCTTCATTCAATTTATCTACTTTCTCTTTAGCCTTTTTATCTGCTTCAGCATTTGCTTCAGCTTCAGACTTCATCTTTTGAATTTCTTCTTCTGTTAAACCTGAAGAAGCTTCAATTCTGATATCTTGTTTCTTACCAGTCGCCTTATCCTCTGCACTTACTTTGATGATACCGTTAGCATCAATATCAAACGTAACTTCAATTTGAGGAGTACCACGCTGTGCTGGTGGAATACCGTCTAAGTGGAAACGACCAATTGTTTTATTGTCATTTGCCATTGGACGCTCACCTTGCAATACGTGAATCTCAACACTTGGTTGATTATCAGCTGCAGTTGAGAATACCTGAGACTTCTTCGTTGGGATCGTAGTGTTTGCTTCGATCAACTTAGTCATCACACCACCCATAGTTTCAATACCTAAAGAAAGTGGTGTTACATCAAGTAACAATACATCTTTTACATCACCAGTTAAAACACCACCTTGAATTGCTGCACCTACTGCTACTACCTCATCAGGGTTTACTCCTTTACTTGGCTTCTTGTTAAAGAATTTTTCAACAGCTTCTTGAACCGCTGGGATACGTGTAGAACCACCTACAAGAATGATCTCGTCAATATCGCTTTTAGAAAGACCTGCTGCTTTAAGTGCAGACTCACAAGGCTCAATAGTTCTTTTTACTAGATCGTCAATCAACTGCTCAAACTTAGAACGGGTTAACGTACGTACCAAGTGTTTCGGTCCGCTTGCAGTAGCCGTTACGTAAGGCAAGTTGATTTCAGTTTGGTTTGAAGAAGAAAGCTCAATTTTTGCTTTTTCAGCAGCTTCTTTTAAACGTTGAAGTGCCATTGGATCCTTACGAAGGTCCATATCTTCTTCAGCCTTAAATTCTTCAGCTAACCAGTTGATGATTTTGCTATCTACATCATCACCACCTAAGTGTGTATCACCATCAGTAGCAAGTACTTCAAATACACCATCACCTAATTCTAGAATAGAAACGTCATGTGTACCACCACCAAAGTCAAATACAACAATTTTCTGATCACTGTCTTTTTTATCAAGACCATAAGCAAGTGCTGCAGATGTTGGCTCATTGATGATACGCTCTACTTTAAGACCTGCGATCTCACCAGCTTCTTTTGTTGCTTGACGCTGAGAATCGTTAAAGTAAGCAGGAACAGTAATTACCGCTCCGGTTACTTCTTGTCCTAAATAATCTTCAGCAGTTTTCTTCATTTTCTGAAGAATCATCGCTGAAAGTTCTTGTGGAGTATATAAACGACCGTCGATATCCACACGTGGAGTATCGTTATCTCCTTTTACCACTTGGTAAGCAGAAGCATCAACCTCTTTAGAAGACTCGCTAAATTTATTCCCCATAAAACGCTTGATAGAAGAAATCGTTTTGGTTGGGTTAGTTACTGCTTGTCTTTTTGCAGGATCTCCTACTTTAATCTCTCCTCCTTCTACAAATGCTATTACAGAAGGAGTAGTTCTTTTACCCTCTGCATTAGGTATAACCACCGGCTCGTTACCTTCCATCACGGCAACACAAGAGTTAGTTGTACCTAAATCAATTCCTATGATTTTACTCATTATATATAATTTTAAGTGTTATTAAATTTTATTCAGCCTCTTAAAGTCAATCTTTGTGCCAGTAGAAATTTGCTGACAAGCTGTCATAAATTTAAATTTCATCTTTTATAATTCAGACAACAACGCACAAAAGGTCGCTGCTCTAGTGTCAATTTTGTAGGTTTTAAGCCAACTCTTCAAATACGCGTGCTGCAGCTTCGGCACCGGGATCAGGAATTCCTTCTAAGGAATTTTCAGATAAATAAGAGGACCTACCAAATTTAGTCTGCGTAATTTCTTTTGTCTTATCAGCGCCATTTCTGGCTGCGTGAGCAGCTTCGCTAATGCTTTTATCTTCAGCCAGTGCTTCAAAAGCAGGTTGCAACGCATCAATCATCGTTCGCTGCCCTTCTTCGGCCCCGCCAAACTCTTTCATTTTGTCAAGTCCTTCTAACAAAGACTTACCTAAATGTTGTGATTCTTTATAAGCATTTCCGGCTCTGGTGAATAAAATAGAAAGTAATACACCGCTTGAACCTCCGGTTTCCCGAGCTAAAATACGGCCTATAGTAATAAGCAACTCTGAATAATCGGCTAGCGGAAGTTTATCTAGTACTTCTTGGAGCTTCTTTGCTCCTGTGGCAAAAGTTGATCCGGCATCACCATCCCCTACTTTTTCATCTATAGCATTGAGTTCATCTTTTGATTCAATCAGCATCGTAGTCATAGCCTTAATGGCTTTGGAAACCTCATTGTTACTTGAAGCTTTATAAGGAAGTGTCTTAGGCAACTCCGGACTTTTAACCGAAGATTTTTCGGCGTACGTTCTGATCATCCAGTTTGCCGGCTGTGCTTTTGCAGTTAGTGCTTCGGTAATCTCATCATCTAATTGCAGCACCGAAAATGAAACACCATTCATATTAAGTGAGGTCATCAACTGCGCCGGCCCAACCAAAAGCTTCACATTTTTAGCAAGCTCACTTTTACTAATGCCATTAAGCAGAATGCTCATCTCTAAAGGAGTGACACTTCCTAAATTATTAAGCAATAAGGCATACTCCTGCTTCTCATCAGGTAAAAATTGTGTTAGCTTTTTCAACATTTTCTCCACCAGCACATCTGCATTTTGCATACTAATTTTTTCAACACCGGGTTCGCCGTGAATCCCAAGTCCTAGTTCAGCCTCAGAATCTTCTAAACGCGAAGCTTCGGGATGTTCAAACTTTTTTCCTTCTTCTAAGGATAAACCTATAGACCACGTCTGGCTGGCTACTTTTTGAGCCATTGCAGCAACTTCTTCAAGATCTTTTCCGGCTTCTGCCAAATATCCTGCAACTTTATGCACAAATAGCGTTCCGGCAAGGCCACGCTGCTCAACATCATCACCAAGTGCGATATCGTCGCCCACGATCACGGTTTCTACTTTATATCCCATTTCACGAGCTTGTTCTGCTGCCAGGCCAAAATTGAGTCGGTCGCCCGTATAATTCTTAATCACAAGCAAACAGCCTTGATCTCCAGTAGTAGCCACGATCGCAGATAACACCGCATCCACAGACGGAGATGCAAAAATGTCGCCGCACACAGCAGCAGTAAGCATTCCCTCGCCTACAAATCCGGCGTGGGCCGGTTCGTGACCACTTCCACCTCCTGAGATCACAGATACTTTGTTGGCATCGATCTCCTTTCTAAGCACGACCCGCACCTCAGGAAAATTATCAAGTTTAGTCAGTTTAGGATCAGTCAATATCCCCTCGATCGCTTCATTGACGACATTTTGGGGTTCATTTATAAAAAATTTCATGAGTGTAATTTGAATAATTTGCAGCTTCAAATTACAATTTAGCGCAGCCTTACACTCTTAAAGCTTCCTTATAAAAATGTTTAAATTTCAATTGACATAGCGCTCTACCTTGATCTACTGCAACCTAAACTTTGTCATTTACTCCTATTGATGCTCTAAATAAATTAGATCAACAGTAAATTTCAATGCCGGTTAATTAACCAATTCACTACTCCAAAACAATTGATTTTTCAACCTATGACAACGATGTAGCATCATCTAAAATCCTATATTTGGCGCCAAATAAAACCCTATAATTCGTCTTAAATATACCCTATGAAAAAAATCGAGAGCATTAGCGTCTTTGATATGCTTAAAATTGGCGTAGGTCCTTCTAGTTCGCATACGCTAGGGCCGTGGCGCGCTGCTCGCAGATGGATTAGTAAACTAAAGGATAAGGGTAAATTTGACAACGTTGAGCGCATTACCGTAGAGCTTTATGGTTCGCTTACGCTTACAGGAAAAGGGCACGCTACAGATATCGCCGTGTTGCTTGGTTTAGAAGGTCTTGACCCTCAAAAATTTCCTATTGAAGATATTAGCGGTGTTATTGAGCGTATTCAAAAAGAGAGGAAACTGAGCTTTAATAGCGAGCGTTTATTAGATTTTGATTCGGAAACTCAAATTATTTTCAACAAAAAGTTTAAACCTTTTCACCCTAATGGTATCACATTTAGAGCTCAGTTGAGTTCAGGCAAACGCACCACAGATACGTTCTATTCTATTGGCGGTGGTTTTGTCGTGCAAGAAGAACGCAAACGCTCTAAGATAAAACAAGAACAACTTAAAGGCTTTCCCTACCCTATACAATCAGGGAAAGAATTATTAGCCTATTGTAAGGCCGAAAACCTAAAAATCTCTGAACTCGTTCTTGAGAATGAAAAATCAATGAATACTGAGGAAGAGATCAATTTTAGACTGAAGGAGATCTGGAATGTGATGCTGGATTCTATGTACACCGGTTGCCACACCGAAGGTACATTACCAGGCGGTCTCAATGTACGTCGTCGGGCGTTTGATTCCCATAAAAATCTGATAGGCGACTGCAACTACACAAATGCTGAAGAATGGATCACTGCAATTCGCGGTACCGAGGTTAAGTTTAGGCAAATTCTCAAATGGGTTTCCTGCTTTGCGCTTGCTGTAAACGAAGTAAACGCTTCTTTAGGTCGGGTGGTAACTGCTCCCACAAATGGTAGCGCGGGTGTGATCCCGGCGGTGATGATGTATTATATGGTTATTGAGAATCACGATGCCAACTTTGAAGACATCAGACAATTTATGCTGGTAGCCGGTGAAATTGGTAGCTTGTTTAAAAAAGGAGCTACTATTTCTGCCGCGATGGGAGGCTGTCAAGCTGAAATAGGAGTTTCAAGCGCAATGGCAGCCGGCGCCTTAACCGAATTAATGGGCGGCACACCGGAACAGGTTTTAATGGCGAGTGAGATCGCCATGGAACATCACTTAGGCTTAACCTGCGATCCTATTGCTGGTTTGGTTCAAATTCCGTGTATAGAGCGTAATGCGATGGGTGCCATCAAGGCTATTAACGCTTGTGAAATGGCTTTAGATACAGATGCTCGCAATGCCAAAGTGCCGCTGGATAAAGTTATTGAAACGATGTGGCAAACAGCAAAAGATATGAACTCTAAATACAAAGAGACTAGCGAAGGCGGTCTGGCGGTAAATGTTGCGTTGAGCGATTGCTAGCGGTAAAGGCTCTCTTTCAATAACTGTCTAATCGATTTGTCTTCGGCGTAATCATAAACAGTTTGCCGTTTTATGGTCTGTGCTTCAACAAGCGCTCCATTGGAAAGTAGTTTTTTTATGATCTCTGTGTTTTGATTTCCGCCTTTTACCGCCCAATGCAGTGGGGTCTCTCCTATTTTGTTTTTCGCATTAATATTCAACCCGTAGTCTAGTAAGTCCTCGATAAGCTGAAGGTCTTCTTTATCGCTTTTATACACAACATAATGTAAGAGCGTATTCCCTTCAAGATCCAGCACTTTGGGATCTAAACCGGCATCCAACAAAACGGGTACTGCTTCCTGAAAATCAGCACGCATTACTCTAAATAGATCTTGATCTTCGGTCATCGCTCCTTTGGTAATACTTAAGTTTAACATTTCAGCCTGCTTGGTTTCTAGAGCCGCTTTATATGCGTAATCAGGATTAGAAACACGGTCGATCAAATGAGATACCACTTGAGGCATCCCGTTTTTAACCGCATTAAAAATCAAGGTATTTGTAAGTAAATCATCGGCAGCGCGCTCGATCAACTTTAAAGCTATTTCTTCACTCTTTGAGTCAACAGCCGCGCGTAGCGCTGCTGCGTCAGCCTGAGCACCATAACTTAAATTTGTTTCTACCAGCTTTGCATCTTTCAGCGCAATAAGATCTAGCATAATCGCATCAGGATCCATTTGACGGGTTTCAAGCAGTACTTTGGCCAATTCAATATTCTGGCTTTTTGAAGCACTTTTTAAAAGATTTGGGTTTTCAACTACAGCTCCTTTTTCAATCAAATAGTGCGTGATACTGCTGTTGCCCGATTGGATTGCCGCGTCAACCGCCAGTTGTGGATCTGCACGTTTTGAAATCAAAAACTCCACTAGCTCCTGATTTTCATTTTTGACGACTTCCGTGAGGTGTACATTGGGATCTACTTCAGCTTCTTTCTGCTGAAAAACATACTTTGCAAAATCAGTTTGATTGTATTTAACCGCAACACGTAAGGCTGTTTTAGGATCTCCGTTAAAACGATCTAGACTTTCCTTAAAAAGTGTAAAATCATTTTCCGCAGCAGCGTAATCAAAAGCAGGGGCTGCATTTGCACCGTGTTCAAGAATTAATCTGACCGCAGGTGTATTCTTAAAAAGTATGGCTTGTTCTAGTGAAAAGTCTGTACGGTCTTCCTGATCTAACGCTTGACCTAAAATTACCAAATTACTATTGGTTATTGCTGTGGTAATCACTTTGTCTGAAAGTTGCGCCTCCCCTTGCTGCAAAAAATAAGAGAATAATGGAGTATCATCAGCTTGAGCAACAACCTCAAAAACCTGTGTAGATATTGTAGTGACCTTTTTAATCTGATCTACGAGCTCTGAATCTTCAGACTTTAAGGCTTCTTCTAAAATAGTGGCATTAGCCTCCGCTCCAAATTCAATAAACTGTTCGACGAGATTGGCATCTGCGTTAGTTACGGCGAGCGCCAACATTTCGGTATCCGCAGTAAAATTAGTAATCCCATCACTCATCAGCGCTTTTACTGCTTTGTAATCTTTGTTTCTAACGGCGAAAGCAATATCATTATTCACGGGTTTTGCCCCTTCTCTAAGCAGTGCATAAATCACCTCAGGAGCATTGTAAGCAACTGCTTTAAAGATCATATTGTTCTTAGGTTTTGCGCCCCGTTCAAGTAATGCCAAGGCCTTTTCTTTACTGAAATAATCCGGATCAAAAACCAGATCCAGATCACTGGTTGTAGGTTGTACGCCAAAATCAAAAATTGTATTCAGAACAGTTGCACCATCAAAATTCTGTACTGCTGCGGCAATAACACCATCAACAGCCCGAGATGCCCCGGCGAGGTATTTCTCTACGATAGCTAGCGTATCTCCGCGTGCCGCAGCAGCGACCAATTCGGAGTCTAAAGTATAATTATAAGGATTCCCGGAAGCTACAATTGGCGTATGCTCTTTAAGTTGTTCTAAACTGTATTTGATGGTAAACACATCATTATCAATTGTAGTGATCTGAACTTCTTTAAATACAGGTTGTACCAGTGCTTCCTTAAAAGCCGTTCTGGCAGTCTCGGGTCCGCTAATAAATAAAGTGGTTCGGTTTTCACCTTTGACCAACTTTTTAGTATCATCCCAAATGCTGACGTAAGATCCCTTTAATTCTTCAGGCGAAATTGTGAAATCAAGAATCTTATTAAGTGCAATTTCTTCATCTGTTAGCAATGTATTCAAGTCTATCCCCTGATACTCAATCAAAGGTTTGGTGGTCATAGGTTCCCCATTGACATTAAAACTTCCAAAGAAAAGATCGCCAACATAATTGGTTCTTGAAGACTCTTCTGCCGTTCCCATACTGTTTTTTACAACAGAGATCGCTTTTTGCCGAAAGCGCAACGAATATTTCTGAAAGAATGAAGAACTATGCTCTTGCGCTTGCCAGTTTTTAACTCTGGATTCCGCACGTGCGAGGGCAATCTCGAGCAAAGCTCTTTTTTCTGCTATATCATCAAGCTCCGGAAAATTTTGAGGAGTTAGTAGGGTCGTCAGCGGCTTATAGGTTGCTTCGATTATTTGAGCATTCTCAGGAGTTACGGTTTGCTCCCAGCGCTCATCCCAGATCTCCTCAGAGTCGCCACCTCGTGTAAAACGTTGTGGGGGACCTAACTGAATATAAGGATCTGTAAGAGTGTCGCCACGTTGTTGCTCGCCGACTGCGATGAGCAATTTAGTTTTAAATTCTTTTTCTGAATAGGGAGAATTGACAAAGTCTTCAGACCGAATAATATTACGGGTTAGAAATAGTCCGCCATAGGTTACGCGGGTAGTATAGTGCGTTCCAAACCAACTGAGGAAACCTTCGGCTGTCAAATCGCGACCAAGCCGAGCGACCGCATCTTTAAACTTTTCAGAAATCTGATTCTGCTGAAGCTCTTGCGCAAATAAGCTCTTTTTACGTAACGTATAGACATACAGCAGCTGATCTTTTTTCTCAGCATCGGCAGTACTATTATACGCTTGTGAAAAATTTGCTGAAGCGTCGAGATCTTCAACATCCAGCCCCAGAATCTTTTGCTCAAAATCATAAGCGGTTTGCACAAACTCATAGCGCAACTCTGAAGCATTCTCAACAGGAAGCACTGCATTCGACTCATTTTTAGCCTCAAAAACATTGAAAGGAACTGAGCGAATAACTGATTTACGCCCGGGATCAAGAAGATCTAAAAAACGCATATCAACGGCAAATCCGGGTGTTTGCAACGTATCAATAGTTTGTTGCCCGAAACAAATCTGGAAACCAAATAGTACAAGAAAATAACAGAAGTAACAGGAGCCCCTCACGGTTTATGAATTTAAAATTAACGCTACGAGGGGATTATTAAGGGAGTTTGAAGATAGTTAAATCCCTGAAAAACACAAAGCTATTTAATCAATAATCGAGACTTAAATGTCGCAAGGCCCGTCCCGAATTCAATTGCAATTATTTAAATTAGCTTATGAATTTGCTTAAAGTGAGGTTACTCACAACTTCCTTGATGTCTGGTATCAACAATGTAAAAGATCTTCCAGGTATTGTTATCCCAGATCATCTGAAAATTATTGACTCCGCAATGGCTTATTTCGTTGTTTATATAGAATTCATAGGGCGTCCATACGTTAGCCATCAGTGCATCAACACGTACTTTATAATCCAGAATGCGTTCTTCAAAATTTACAGTATCAGGAATCCCGGCGATCGATTTTAAAAAGGAATCAAAACTGCTGGTTGAAAGTTTTACCGAGCCTGATTTAGACAACCCAATAGATTGCATTTTAATCGAATCATAAACCAATTCTTTCATAGCTAAAGTATCCTGCTGATGAAATGCATTAAAAAATGCAATTACCACTTCTTTAGCCTGCTCAGGCTCTTGAGCTTTTACACAGCTAAATGAAATAATAAAAACGAGCGTAATAATTCTTTTCAAAGTGATGGTTTTTTAGTAGCGGTTTGACAGTTAAAATACTAATGCATTAACACCCTTGCTTTTATATTCAAAGCTTTCTTTTTGGGGCAAAACGTGAGTAATTTACTACTTTTACGCGCATTTAAAAATTGTGCTATGTCAGCAGCAAAAAAAGAATACAAAAGAATTACGGTTAAATCTTTAACCGAAATGAAAAGTCAAGGCGAGAAAATCGCAATGCTTACCGCATATGACTATACTACAGCTAAAATTCTAGACCGTGCCGGTATCGATGTAATTTTAGTTGGCGACTCTGCCTCTAACGTTATGGCAGGTCACGAGACCACGCTACCGATCACTTTAGATCAAATGATTTACCACGCATCATCGGTAATTCGTGCAATAAAACGTTCGCTTGTGGTAGTAGATCTCCCCTTCGGAACCTATCAAAGTGACCCTAAAGAAGCACTTCGTTCTGCAATTCGCATTATGAAAGAAAGCGGCGGTCACGCATTAAAATTGGAAGGTGGAAAAGAAATTAAAGAGTCTATCAAACGTATTCTACACGCCGGAATTCCGGTGATGGGACATTTGGGGTTAACACCACAGTCTATTTATAAATTTGGTACATACACCGTACGCGCTAAAGAAGAAGCTGAAGCACAGAAGCTTAAAGAAGACGCACTACTTCTAGAAAAACTAGGCTGCTTTGCTGTGGTTTTAGAAAAAGTACCAAGCAAATTAGCTAAAGAAGTAGCCGAAAGTCTTACTATTCCTGTAATTGGTATTGGCGCCGGTAATGGCGTTGACGGACAGGTTTTGGTAATGCATGATATGCTGGGAATGAGTAAAGAATTTAGTCCGCGGTTTTTACGCAGATATTTAGACCTGCACACCTTGATGACCGGTGCGTTTGAGCAGTATATTACTGATGTAAAGGCTGTGGATTTTCCTTCTGAAGATGAGCAATACTAAGTTGTCTTTCCTCTGAAAAATCAAGCAATACATAGCACAAAAGAGAATCTTCAAGTCCTTTATGAAGACAACCATATTATTGTCGTCAATAAACGGCCTGGAGATATCGTACAAGGTGATAAAACCGGGGATAAGCCACTTAGCGAAGTGGTAAAAAGTTATATCGCAGAAAAGTACAACAAACCGGGAGCTGTTTATCTCGGCGTCGTACATCGGTTAGATCGCCCTACTAGTGGCATTGTGATCTTTGCACGGACGTCAAAAGCCTTACCGAGACTCAATAAGCTGTTTGCGGCTAAAGAGGCAAAAAAAACTTATTGGGCATTAGTGAAGGAAAACCCGCCTAAAACTTCAGATAGGCTTGTTCATTATTTAAAACGAAATCCTAAGCAAAACAAGTCTTACAGTCACATCAACGAAGTGCCTGACAGTAAAAAAGGAATTTTAGAATACCGTGTACTCAAAAAATTGAACACATATTCTTTACTGGAAGTCGATTTACATACAGGGCGCCATCATCAAATCAGATCCCAATTATCAGCGATTGGATGCCCGATCAAAGGAGATTTGAAATACGGTTTTGACCGAAGCAATCCTGACGGAAGCATACATTTACACTCACGCAAATTAACGTTAGTACATCCTGTACAAAAGAAAGAAATGACTTTTATTGCAGATCCGCCACTAGATGATAATTTGTGGAGAGCCTGTTTAGATGATTAATAACTCTAGCTTAAATTGGAATTGCCGCTACTTATAAGTTAACTGCCTCTGGGCAAATACTTGAAGATTTACTTGGATAATAATTTTTATTTCGAAGCCTCCCGATAGCTAGTCTTACATCCTATTTAAACATTCGGCGATACCAATAAAAAAAGCTCTTTCTTGCGAAAGAGCTTTACTATATAATTTTATAACTTTCAGAAAATTAAGCTGCATTGTTATGCGGAGCCCAGTGTGAGCATAGCATTTCTGGAGCTGCTTTCTGAGGATTTGCACAAGTAGGACCGTGAAAACGAGCACAGTTAGCGCAATTAGGATCATTTTTAAGTTCTGCTTTCATTGAAAAACTATCACAAGTGTAACCTGCAGTTACTTGTACATCGTGAAGTTTACATTGATTTGATGCTGTTAAATTTTCGCAATTTGAACAACTATTTCCGAGTCTGATAGCCATAACGTTTCTTTTTTGGATTAATACTAAAGTAAAAGTACAGGCTATTCTAGCAAGAATGAATTTAAATAGCTGATTTTGAATGATTTGTATTTAGATTGTTTAAAAACAATTATTCCTTTAAACTCACAGTCAACCGTTTAGGCTTTCGGTTTAACATTACGTAAACTTTCTATGATCACTGCACTAATGATCAAAACTCCGCCTATTATAGTGCTCCATTGCGGCATTTCCCCTAAAAGTAAAATCCCTAAAGCGATCCCATATACCGGCTGCACACTACTTATAATACTTGCAGTGGTGATCGAAAAATATCTAAAGGTCAATAAAAATAAGGTATGCCCTAAAGCTGTAGTGAGCAGCGCTAAGGCTAAAAGCCAGATGAGATTTTCCTGAAGTGTTTCAACACTGGTTTGAAAACTCAATGGAATTAATGCAATTCCTACAATAAGTGCTTGATAGGTCATTAATAAACTACCGTGGTATTTTTTCACCTGTTTTTTCATCAAAATATTACGCAAAGCATACGCCAATGCCGAACCTAAGCCAAAAGCTACCGCCTGCGTATATTCATTCTCAAAATCCAGATCAGGTATTAAGAACGCAATACCGGCGAGTACGAGCAATCCCAAAAATAAATGGATTTTCTGAAATGGAAGATTTAACAACAATGGTTCTAAAATACTGGTTAACGCGGGATAGGTGAAAATGGTGAGCATCCCAATAGCGACATTACTCAGTTGCAATGCTTTGAAATAGGCGACCCAATGGATGCCCATTAAAATTCCGCCTAAAATCACCTTAAAACGATCTTCTCTGTCAATTTTTAGACTGATCCTTTTCCATTTTAAAAATATAAACAGAAAACCTACTGCTAAGAGTGCCCGCCAGCCAATGGTTACCACAGGTGGCAAAGTGACCGCTCTCCCTAAAACACCACTGGTACTCACTAAGAGCATTGCCAGATTAAGCTGCAAAATATTTTTGAAATAGGAATTTTGGGTTTGGGTCAAAACAAGAATTTTCTTCTAGTATTAGCGATTGAGCAAAGATGCTTTTTCTTTAATAATATCGGCAACAGGGCGGTTTTCAATTCGGCTATCCAACCAAGAAAGAATATCAAGGTATAAAAATGCCCGGCGCTCGTACGGATCATCTTCATAGACTTCTAGCCTATTCCGTAATTTTTTGAATTCGTTTTTCAATTCGCCCGGGAAGATCTCACCTAGATTTCTTAAAAATTTAATCATCTCCTTTTGCACCTCGTGCAGGTCATCCATCTTGATCAAAAACTTATAAGTGCTACGTAAAAGCGTTTCTAAATGATAATCCATTCCGGCTTCATAATGCGCCACAAGATTAAGAATACGTGCAAAACACATCAAATCTTCGCGCATTTTGAGCGATTTATTGTTGATGATCTTTCCGAGATATTCAATACACTTTTTATTCTGACCATTTCCAAAATACAGACTAGCGATTTTGTAATAAAACACCATTATATGGTGTTCATCCATGCGTTGCCCCGACTGCTTCAGGTATTTTTCAATTTTTTCTATGAGTCCGTCATCTGTACTGAAATCACCCACCATAAACTTATGATTCAGTTTATGCGAGTACACATATAGAAATTCTAAAATCTCCAAATTATCGCTATGCGGAAAGTCTGTAGAGGCTAAACGCGTTTCTAGTCGAGCAAGGACTTCTTCAAATTTGGTGTGATGTTTCAAGAAGAATAACGACTCTAGCAAATAATGATTTCCCTTAAGATAAAACACCGGATTACGGGCGATCATTGACGGTGTTTCTTCAAACAACTCTACGTAGCGCGTGGCATATTTAAAGCAGCTTAAAAAATCCTGAATTAAAAAACTATACCAGAGGTAGGCCTTATTCAGCCAGAGCTTCTCCCGAAATCCTAGATCGCTCATTTTATATTTGGGCATCGACTTCGTGAAAAATTGAGTGATCTCGCGTTTCTCTTCATCACTACGCACATATCCGGTTTTCAACATCAAACCATACAGCTGAAGCGATAAATTAGAGAGTTTGCTGGTCATCAAATTCTGCTGACTAAGGATCTTAGCTTCGTTTGCCAACTCTTCTGAGCGGGTGCTCATACTACGCGTGATGTATTGACTTTCGATCACTTTTTCAAGCTCAACGATCTCATACGCCACATTTTTTTCTTCATTTTCAATTGCCATATGCTTGGCTTTCTCCAGAAGTTTTAAGCTTTGTTGATATAAGCCTTTTTGATAAAGCACCGTAGCAAAATCTAACTGTTCTCGTATTTGAACACGTATATTTTGATGCGCCGGACTCAAACGCAGCGAGATCAAAATCTGCTTATAGAGATGTGCCTTGAGGTTAGACAGCTGTTGTTTTTTGACAATATTCTGCTTAAAAATTTCGCTTTCATCATAGGTATTCATTTTATCCAGCAGGTTAAAAAGCTGTAAATACTTAGAATCTGCGTTTCCGTCCAGGCGACCTACGTAAAGTTTAAATTGTCGTTTTTCAGACTTTGATAACGACTTGATGAGCACGTAAAGCGAATCTTTTGAATCATTTGCTGTTGTAATGATTTTACGCATAAAATATTGTTTATCAGTATTTTAAATAAAGACGTTTTTGCTTAAACATCGTAGGTTATTTTGCTTTGGTAACCTCAAAAGTACTACCAATATATATATTCACACTTAAATTGAGAAAAAAAGCACTATGACCGATAACAAAGTCCAAATTTTTGACACAACACTACGAGACGGGGAGCAAGTCCCAGGCTGTAAATTAGACACCCAACAAAAGCTAATTATTGCAGAACGTCTCGACCTGCTGGGTGTTGATGTTATTGAGGCCGGTTTCCCTATCTCTAGCCCCGGTGATTTTAAATCTGTTGAAGAAATTTCGCGTTTGGTAAAAAACGCAACGGTATGCGGTCTTACCCGTGCCGTTAAAAAAGATATTGAAGTAGCTGCTGAAGCTTTAAAATACGCTGTAAAGCCACGTATTCACACAGGAATTGGCACCAGCGACTCGCACATTAAATACAAGTTTAAATCAAATCGTGAGGACATTATTAAACGTGCTTACGATGCTGTGACTTATGCAAAAACCTTTGTAGAAGATGTAGAGTTTTATGCTGAAGACGCTGGCCGTACCGACAATGAGTATTTGGCACGTGTATGTGAAGCTGCTGTAAAAGCAGGTGCTACGGTCCTTAATATTCCTGATACTACAGGATACTGCTTACCCGAAGAATACGGAGCAAAAATGAAATACCTTATGGAAAACGTAAAAGGTATTGACAAAGCCATTCTATCTTGCCACTGTCATAACGATCTGGGCCTTGCAACTGCCAACTCTATTGCCGGTGTGGTTAATGGTGCGCGACAGATAGAATGTACTATAAACGGTATTGGAGAACGTGCCGGAAATACCGCTCTTGAAGAAGTCGTGATGATCTTACGTCAACATCCGGACTTAGGTTTAGATACTAACATCAATTCACGTCTACTTTGGGATACCAGTAAAATGGTAAGTGATAAAATGGGAATGCCGGTACAACCTAACAAAGCGGTTGTCGGCTCTAATGCTTTTGCTCACAGCTCAGGGATTCACCAAGACGGTGTGATCAAAAACCGGGAGACTTATGAAATTATGGATCCAGAAGAAGTTGGTGTTACCGAAAGCGCCATCATTCTTACTGCACGTAGCGGTCGCGCAGCTTTAGCGTATCGTTCTAAAAAAGTAGGCTACGAATTAACCAAGCTTCAGTTAGATGATGTTTATGAGGTCTTTCTTAAATTTGCAGATAAGCAGAAAGAAATTCACGATGAAGACATTCACGAGATCATGAAAGAAGCAAAAATTCAGACGCAAGTCGAAGCATAACACATTATAAATTAAACTACTAAATAAGGATTCTTGAATTAGAATCCTTATTTTTTCATATAATCTAAGTGTTCTCAGGAACCAATTACAATACAATGGCAGGAAAAACCCTATTTGATAAAGTTTGGGACGCGCACGTGGTGGACACGGTGCCTAATGGCCCACAAGTACTTTATATAGACAAACACCTTATTCACGAGGTAACCAGCCCGCAAGCTTTTTCAGAATTAGAAGAACGCGGCATCCCCGTAGCACGCCCTGATCAGATCGTGGCGACTGCAGATCACAACACACCAACCGTAGATCAACATTTGCCGGTGCGTGATGTATTATCAAGAAATCAGCTGAAGCAACTTTCAGAAAACTGTGAGAAGCACGGGATCACGCTTTATGGTCTTGGTCACAAATACAACGGAATCGTACACGTGATGGCTCCTGAATTAGGAATTACCCAACCGGGAATGACGATGGTTTGTGGGGATAGCCACACCTCTACTCACGGTGCATTTGGTACGATCGCTTTTGGTATTGGTACCAGCCAGGTTGCGCAGGTATTTGCGAGCCAGTGTTTATTGCTGACTAAGCCAAAAAGTCTACGTGTAAACGTAAACGGAAAATTAAAACCTAACGTGCTTCCTAAAGATGTAATTCTTTATGTGATCTCAAAAATTGGTACTAACGCAGGTACAGGCTATTTCTGTGAATATGCTGGAAATGTCTTTGAAGAAATGTCTATGGAAGGCCGTATGACGGTTTGTAATATGAGTATCGAAATGGGTGCGCGAGGCGGAATGATCGCTCCGGACCAGACTACTTTTGACTACGTTCAAGGGCGCGAATTCGCTCCGGAAAATGCAGAATGGGAAGAAAAATTGGCCTATTGGAAAACGCTTCCTACTGATGAAGATGCGGTTTTTGATAAAGAATACTCGTTTGATGCAGAAGACATCGAGCCAATGGTTACTTACGGTACAAACCCGGGAATGGGAATTAAAGTTACCGGAACCATTCCAGATAAAGAAGATGTAAATCTAGATAAGGCACTCGCTTATATGAACTTTAAAAAGGGAGAAAGCCTTATTGATAAACCTATCAATTATGTATTTATTGGTAGTTGTACCAACTCCCGTATTGAAGATTTCCGCATTGCCGCAGATTTTGTAAAAGGAAAACAAAAAGCTCCAAATGTAAACGCCTGGTTGGTTCCGGGATCTCAGCAAGTTGCTAAACAACTTGTTGAAGAAGGACTTGATAAGGTCTTTACTGAAGCCGGATTTGCATTGAGACAGCCCGGTTGTTCTGCTTGTTTAGCGATGAACGATGATAAAATTCCGGAAGGTGAATATTGTGTTTCTACTTCAAACCGAAACTTTGAAGGACGCCAAGGACAAGGCGCTCGTACGATTTTAGCGAGTCCGCTTATGGCTGCCGCCACCGCCGTTGCCGGAAAAATTACAGACATTACAAAACAATTAAACTAGATGGAAAAGTTTACAAAACTTACCGATACCGCTGTTCCGTTACCTATTGAAAATATAGATACTGACCAGATCATACCTGCGCGCTTCTTAAAATCTACCGACAAAAAAGGATTTGGCGATAATGTTTTTAGAGATTGGAGATTTAAACAAAACGGTGAAGTAAATGAGGATTTTGTTTTGAACAATCCTACGTATAGCGGTCCTATTTTAGTTGCCGGAGATAACTTTGGTTGTGGTTCTAGTAGAGAACACGCCGCCTGGGCGATTGCAGGATATGGTTTTAAAGTAGTGATCAGCAGTTTCTTTGCAGATATCTTCAAAGGAAACGCGCTTAACAATGGTATTCTTCCCATTCAGGTAACTCCGGAATATTTAAAAGAACTTTTAGCACTTGTTGCTGAAAAACCGGAAACCAAACTCACCATTGATCTAGAAAACCAATTATTGAGTACCCCTGCGGGCGAACTCGAGTTTGAGATCGATCCGTATAAAAAGGTTTGTATGATCAATGGATATGATGACATTGATTTCTTGATCAGTAAAAAAGATAAAATCGAAGCTTTTGAACTTGAACGCAGCTTCTAACTAATAAACGATAAAGTAGCACTTATGAAATTTGATATAGCACTTTTAGCAGGAGACGGTATTGGCCCTGAGGTCACTGAGCAAGCCGTGAAGGCGCTTGATGCGATCGCAGACGTTTACAATCATACATTTAAATTTAATAAAGCGCTGGTAGGTGCCTGCGCTATTGACGAAACGGGAGACCCGCTTCCTGAAGATACGATCAAGTTGTGTCAGGAAAGCGATGCGGTACTTTTTGGTGCCATTGGTCATCCTAAATATGACAATGATCCTTCAGCAAAAGTTAGACCTGAACAAGGTTTATTAAAGCTGCGTAAGTCGCTTGGTCTATTCTGTAACATCAGACCGGTAAAAGCTTACGAGCGCTTGATCGAAAATTCTCCGTTGAAAAAAGAGATCATCAGCGGGACTGATATTTCTATCTATCGCGAACTTACCGGAGGAATTTACTTTGGATCAAAAGAATTAAGCGAAGACGGACAAGTAGCAAGCGATGGTTGCTCCTACTCTGTTGAAGAAATCACGCGTATTGCGCATCTAGCCTTTAAAGAAGCACAAAATCGAAGAAAAAAATTAACGCTTGTAGATAAAGCAAACGTATTAGAAACTTCGCGTTTATGGCGTAAAACCGTTACCGAGATCGCTAAAGAATATGATGATGTAGAACTCGACTTTTTATTTGTGGATAATGCAGCGATGCAAATGATCTTAAATCCGAGTCAGTTTGATGTGATCTTAACCGAAAACCTTTTTGGAGATATCATTTCTGATGAAGCATCGGTAATTGGTGGTTCTATAGGGCTATTGGCTTCTGCATCTATTGGAAGCACTGTAGGAATGTTTGAACCTATTCACGGTTCGTTCCCTCAAGCTACTGGTAAAAATATTGCTAACCCGCTGGCTTCTATTCTTTCTGCAGCAATGATGTTACGCCATCTTGATCTGCAAAAAGAAGCAGATGCTATCGAAAAAGCAGTAGAAAAGTCATTAGAATTAGGGATCACTACTGGCGATATCAATCCTAAAAAACCATACAGCACCACAAAAGTAGGTGACTTTATTGCTGACTATATCACACATCCTGAAGATTCTAATCGTAATTTTAGAAACATTCACGCGGGACAAAGCACGATTATCTAGGGATAGATTTCAGATAGAAGATATTAGATCCTAGATCTGAGGTTTTAGAATATATCTTACCAAGGAAACCCTAAGTGTTTCGTGGGAAACAGATTTTTAGTATCTACCTAAACCTTAGGAATTTTATACCCTTTGGCGGTGCCAAAAAAAAGCGACCTGTTGAGTCGCTTTTTTTTTTGTTCAGTGTCAGATTCCTAATTATCCTCAAGAATTTCCTTGAGATTTTTGAGTCCGGCTTCAAAGTCTTTGCCTACCATTTTATCCATACTCATAAAATGCGTCATTACTGTAAAGGGAAACTTATTCTTTCCGCTAAAACCCCAAGCAACGTTAGTGATCCCGGGATTAGGTGTACTTACCGCTAACCACCCATCGCTGGTACTTTTCATAGGTTTAATAAAGCGCAACTGACTTTCTATACGTTTACCGGGAATGATCCCTGTAATCTCTTGTTCGCCACTTCCTACTTCTTTATTTCCATCCCATTTAGAAACAAAGCCCACAGTACCATCTACCCCTTCATAGACTTTCTTCATATCTGGATCCTTTCGGCTCCAAGGCGACCAATGATCTTGATTTTTTAAATACTTTAAATATTCAAAAACTTTATCTGCTGGTTTTTGAATGTTGATATCGCGCTTTACTACGTATTGCTTTTTGGCGGTCAAATGCAGATTAGCGATTAAAACTAAAATTCCGATGAGGATATAGACGAATAACATATCAGGTTGTTTGAGGTTGCTACAGACTAATGTAGAAAAATTTTAAATGTAATTCTCAAACTTTTTTAAACAACCACTTCCAAAACGATATTTTGTGTCTTAATTGATTTCAATAAAAAACCGCCCGGGACATCACCACCGGGCGGTTTCTAGTTTGCATGCTCCCGATATCAAAAGAAGCGATGCAAACAACCTCAACACTAACTAAAAACTAGTTCCAGCCGCCACCTAGCGCCTGGTACATATGCACATAGGCATTCATTTGAGCCATTTTAGTTTCCACTAAATCAAAATTGGATTCTAATGCATCGCGCTGCGTCATTAAAACTTCCATATAATCAGCTCTTGCCGAAGAGAACAACTGCCCTGAAATATTCACCGAACGATTTAAGGCATCCACTTCTTGCGACTTCAGCGCAAAACTCTGTTCTAAATTATCAACCTTAGCTAGTTGGTTAGCCACTTCTATATACGCATTCAACACGGTTTGCTCATAATCATAAACCGCCTGAATTTGTTTTGCATTAGCACCTGCGTACGCTGCTTTGATCTCGTTTCTATTGATCAAAGGCGCTGTCAACTCTCCGGCAATTGAGTACAATAAAGACTCCGGAGTGTCTAGCAAATACTTCGGGTTGAACGCTTCAAAACCTACTCCGGCTGAAATACCTAGCGAAGGATAAAAACGTGCTTTTGCCACTTTTACATTAAGCTTAGCCGCTTCAAGCGCTAATTCAGCTTGCTTAATATCAGTACGATTCTCTAAGAGTTGCGCGGGAACTCCAGATTGAATAACCGCAGGTTTCATTGCCATCAGATCTTGAGAACTGCGGGCAACGTGCTGCGGAAAGCGACCCACCAGAAAATTGATTCGGTTTTGAGCTTCTACAATGCGTTGCTGAATATCAAACTGCAAACTTTTAGTGTGCAATACTTCTGCTTCAAATTTACTCACCGCAAGCCCTGTGGCACGTGCAGCTTCTTTTTGAAGTCGCACGATTCGATACGCATTATTCTGAATCTCAATATTTCGGTTTAAAATTTCTAACTGATTATCGAGTGCCAAAAGTTCGTAGTAGTTTTCAGCGATCTCGCCTACCAACTGTGTAACCATAAAATTTCGACCTTCTACGCTCGACAAATAATTAAAAACGGCTGCTTTTTTTGCGTTGCGCAGTTTCTTCCAGATATCCAATTCCCAAGTAGCTTTGAGTCCGAAATCATAATTAGGTAACGGCTCCGGGAATTCTTCTCCCGGTCGTATATCCGTGTTAGCATCATTAGCTCCCTGACTTGTATATCTACCAACTTTTTCAGTTTCGGCACCAGCATCAAAGCCTACAAAGGGTAAATACTCACCTTTTTTTGCTTTGATCTCTGCTTTTGAAATCGCAATTTCTTGTAGCATAATATTCAACTCCTGATTGTTTGCCAGAGCAGAATCTATAAGCACAGTTAAATAAGGATCTGTAAAATACTGCTTCCAGTGTATCAAAGCTGTGTTGGTCGTATCAGTCACCGCATAATTGGTATAGCTTTGTGGGAGGTCTTTTAAATCGACCTCCCGCTCTGCTAAACCTGGTGCTTTACAGGCAGAAAATGCCAGTATCAACAGCACCATTACGGTATATAAAAATTGCGTTTTATTTATCTTCTTGATCATCTTCTTCTGAATTTGAAAAACTATCTATTTCGTGTACAAAGCCTTCGGTTAAAGAACCGTCTTCTTCGTCTCTAATTAATTTTCTTCCGTCTGCGAGAGAGCCAAAAATGAAGTACAATCCGGGTACGATAATCACCCCGAAAATGGTACCGAATAACATTCCGCCTAATGCCGAAGCACCAATCGTATGGTTACCAATCGCTCCTGCTCCTGAGGCCAATAACAACGGAATCAAACCGGCGATAAAGGCAAACGAAGTCATTAAAATAGGTCTGAAACGCACCTTTGCACCTTCTATCGCAGCATCGAGTATCGTGGCGCCCTGAGAGCGTTTTAATACTGCAAATTCTACAATAAGCACGGCATTTTTACCCAGAAGACCTACTAACATTATGAGACCAATTTGGGCATAAATGTCATTTTGTAGTCCCATCATTTTAAGCACCATAAACGAACCAAACACCCCAACCGGAAGCGAGAACACTACCGATAACGGAATGATAAAGGATTCGTACTGTGCAGCTAAAACAAAGTACACAAAGACTAGTACAATCAAGAAAATATAAACAGACTCATTACCGCGGTTAGCCTCGTCATAAGAAAGACCTTCCCAGCCAATGTCATATCCTTTGGGTAAAGTAGTCGCTGCTACTTCACGAATTGCTTCAATCGCGTCTGCTGTCGTATATCCGGGAGCCGGAAGACCGCGTATTGCCGCAGAATTATACATATTGAAACGCGTTACCTCGTTAGGCCCCTGTGTTTTTTTCAAGGTCATAAATGCCGAATACGGAACCATTTCGCCATCCTCATTCTTCACAAACATATTGAGCACATCTGAAGGTAATCTTCTGAATTTAGGATCAGACTGCACATATACCTTAAAGAAGCGACCAAACTTAATAAAGCCTTGCTCGTAGGTACTACCTATCATAATGTTCAGGTTTTCCATAGCTTTCCCAATAGAAACACCTTTTTGCATGGCAAGATCATTATTGAATTCGAGTTCATATTGCGGATAATTTGCCGCAAAGAAGGTAAATACACCGGTAAGTTCTTTACGCTCTTTTAAATGGTCTACAAACTCTTGGTTTACCTTATCAAAATCTTGATAATCCGTTTCCGTATTCTCATCTAACAAACGCATTGAGAATCCACCAGAAGAACCAAAACCAGGGATGGCAGGCGGTTCAAAGAATTCAATTACGGCACCTAGCCCTTTTGATTTCTCCTCAAGCTCTTCCATAATTTCGGTAACATCGTGCTCTCGTTCAGACCAAGGTTTTAAGTTGATCAAACACGTACCTGCGTTAGAACCACGACCTTCGGTCATAATCTCATAACCTGCAAGCGAAGAAACCGACTCGATCCCGTCAACTTCTTCTGCGATTTTCTGAAGTTCAAGAGAAACTTTATTGGTTCGCTCTAAGGTCGCTCCCGGAGGTGTTTGAATGATCGCATAGATCGTACCTTGATCCTCACTAGGAATAAACCCTGACGGAAGCACCTGACTTTCTAAGAAAATACCAATACAAAACGCGATCAAAATTCCGAAGGTTAACCATCTTCTACTCACGATACGCTTCAGTACTGCAACGTACTTACCAGTGAGTTTATCAAAGCCACTGTTGAATTTATCCAGCGCACGTGTAAAGAGATTATGCTTCTTCTCTTTTCCGTGGTTGTTCTTTAAAAGCATCGCACACAATACCGGCGTCAGCGTCAACGCGATCAATGCTGAAATCACAATGGAACTCGCCATAGTAATAGAGAACTGTCTATAGAACGTTCCTACGGGACCAGACATAAATGATATAGGTAAGAATACCGAAACCATTACACCGGTAATCGCGATAATTGCTCCGCTTATTTCGCCCAAAACCTGTTTAACGGCGAGATACGGCGAGATATGCGGATGCTCTTCAAACTTGGCATGCACCGCCTCGACGACGACAATCGCATCATCCACCACAATACCAATAGCCAGTACGAGCGCAAACAACGTCACCATATTTATCGAGATCCCAAAAAACTGAATGACAAAGAACGCCCCGATTAAAGAGACCGGCACCGCGATGATAGGGATTAACGTGGAGCGCCAGTCTCCTAAGAATATAAATACTACTAAGGCAACTAAAATAAAGGCATCTCGTAAGGTGTCTATTACCTGTTCTATAGAAGAATCTAAGAATTTAGAAACATCATAACTGATTTTATAATCCATTCCCGGAGGGAAATCAGCGCGCATTTCTTCAAGCTTTTCTTTTACTTCATCAATAACGTCACTTGCGTTACTTCCATAGTTTTGCTTCAATACGATCGCCGCAGAAGGATGACCATCTAAGTTGGAATAGATATCGAAGAATTCACTTCCTAACTCTACTTTACCAATATCTTTTAGGCGAATACTTTCACCTTCAGAATTGGCTCTAATAATGATATTCTCATATTGCTCAGGCTCATTATAACGGCCTTTATAGGTCAACACATACTCTAATGATTGTGCCTCTATACCAGAACTTCGTCCCAAGCGTCCGGGACGTCCCACGATACTTTGCTCCTGCATCGCTTCCATCACTTCATCAACGGAGACATCATAAGCACGCATACGATCTGGATTTAACCAAACACGCATCGCGTATCTACGGCTTCCTAAAATTTGAGATCGTGCAACCCCTTTTAGACGATTGATCTCAGGAATCATTTTTACGTTAGCATAGTTGTACAGAAATTTTTCATCCATACTTTTTTCCTTAGAATACAGGTTCACATACATCAACATACTAGGTTGTATGGGTGTAATTACTACCCCTTCTCGCTGAACCAATTCGGGCAAGAGGGGCATCACCTGGTCAACCCTGGTCTTGACCCTCACCACAGCTTGGTTAGGATCTGTACCGGGTTCAAAAATGATTCTAAGCGTGGCCTCACCTGCACTGGTAGCATCGGTAGCCATATAACGCATTCCTTGAACCCCGTTAATCGAATTCTCTAAGGTTACTAAGGTTGATTTTACTAGTACATCTGCACTCGCACCGGGATACGCTATAAAAATATTTACCGTGGTAGGCGCGATTTGCGGGAACTGTGATATAGGCAGCTGCTTGATCGCAAGCGAACCTATAAACACGATAATAATCGAAATTACTATCGCAAATACGGGTCTGTGAATAAATCTACTAAACATTATTTTCCTTTTTTAGAAGAAGTGCTTACTCAGCGTAAAGAGCTAATTCAGCCATCGCTTCACTAGGATCTTCTACTTCATATTCTACTTTATCATTCTCTCTTACCAATCGTAATCCTTCAAGAAGAATTTTATCATCAGTGCTCAGACCATCGCTCACGGCATACAAGTGCGGCATTTCTTCAGCGATGGTAATTTGTCTAGAGTGAACAACGCCTTCGTCATCTATCACATAGCAATACTTCTTGTCTAGGACTTCAAAAGTTGCTTTCTGTGGAATTAAAAGCGCATTTTCTAAAGGAATAGTAACGTGTACATTACCGGTTTCTCCGTGACGTAGTAGCGCGTCAGGGTTAGGGAAAGTAGCTCTAAAAGGAATATTACCCGTTTCGTTATTGAAGTCGGCTTCAATGGTTTCTACAATACCTTTGTGACCAAAGTATTTGTTGTTTGCCATAAGCAATTCAACTTCTGGTTTTGTAGCATCTTTCAGCGCAGCTTTATAATCAAGATACTCTGCTTCAGGAACATTGTAGTACACCCACATAATGTTGTTATCTGAAAGATTGGTGAGTAATTCGCCCTCATCTACCAGACTACCTAAACGCACGTGGAAGCGGTCAACGATCCCGTCAAATGGTGCTCGTATCTGAGTAAATTCAAGATGTACTTGGGATAGCGCAAGCTCTGCATTAGCCTTTTCTAACTTGGCTTTAGCCATTGCCAGTTCGTTAGGCGCAACCACATTGCTATCGGCGAGTTTTTTAGTGTTTTGATATTCAATAATGGCAAATTGTGCTTCGGCCTTTGCCTTTTGCATTTCTGCTTCATAGAGCTTCGGCATAATTTGAAAAAGAAGCTGTCCTTTTTTTACGGCTTGACCTTCGTCAACAAATATTTTCTGAAGATACCCGCGCTCCTGAGCACGTAATTCAATATGACGACTTGAGTGAATCTGGGCAACGTAATCTTTTGTAATTACAGTATCCTTTCGCATTGGATTAGTAACATAAAAGGTAGTTTCTTCTTCCTTTTCGTGGTGTTCTGACTTGCAGCTTACGTGGAACAACATAGTCCCCAAGCCCAACATCATGAGAATCTTTTTCATGTGATGTGAATTTTACTTTAAAAATTAAATGGATTTAAAAGCTTTTCCCGAACGGAAAAAACATAGGAATGTCTCGGCTTCTTGGCTAAGTGTGAGGCACCAAAAAACTGAAACAGGTTTAGCCCAAACAAGGTGGGCTTAAAAGTTTAAATCAAAGTTTAAATACCTGGAATAAAAGGTATGGCTTTACTGAAGCGCTTAAAGAAGAACGCGCTTTAGTTTTTAAATGTTTGTATTTAAAGTAAAAACATCTAGGAACAGATGTCTGTGTAGCGAGGGTTGCGGTTGCAAGACTTTGGCTTGCTTTAGAAATTGAACGATCGCTTTCTTCAATTTCAAATTCTGCGATTCTTAATTCTAAGTTTTGACTATGAACCACGTCAAAATGTGGTTGATTCAAATCATTGACGAAGGTTTCTTCAAAAGCATTGGATTGCATTGCCGAGTCAGCCGGCAGGTAAGAACTACCTGAAAGCTGCACAAAGCCAGCAAGGAATACAATAAATGAAAAAAGAAACTTCATAAGTCCTTTGAATTAAGACGAGACAAAATTAACAGAAGACTTAGCAAACCACCAAAAATTGTAAACGAAAAGTTTTAAGAAAAATCATTTTCTTAGCATTTAATCAAAACTTAAAGTGATCTCATAAAAAAAGTGGCATAAAAATAACTTTATGCCACTTTTTAGCTTAAAAGCTTACGCTATGCTATTTAATATCTAAAGCGGTGGAAACTTTGCGCATTTTAGCTTTGATTTCGGCAAGTCCCGGATTATGAATGCTCCCTATGTGGGTATGATTTTTTCCGGCTTCCGGTTTGTACGTTCCATCCTGAACCTGGCCTCCTATTTGTTGATAAGCCTCTCTAAACGATTTACCTTCTACTACCAGATCGTTAATGCTATCTACGGTAAATAGGTATTTGTACTTCTCATCATTTAGGTCAATTTCTTTAACGATCACCTGACCAATCGCATAATCAAAGATCTCTAAAATGTCCTTGATGGTCTCAACCGCGCTTATCGTATTTTCCTTCAGCAACTGATAATCTCTATGATACCCGCTGGGCAAATTATTAGTGATCAAGACCATTTCGGTACTCAATGACTGAATTTTATTACACTTCCCACGAATTAACTCAAAAACATCAGGATTCTTTTTATGCGGCATAATACTGCTTCCTGTTGTTAGATGCTCAGGGAAACTCACAAAGCCAAAATTCTGACTCATATACAAGCATACATCCATCGCAAAACGGGATAGTGTGTTGGCTAAACTTCCTAAAGTAGAAGCCAATGTACGTTCACTTTTACCGCGTGCCATTTGTGCTGCAACCACGTTATATTTCATCGTGGCAAAACCCAATTCTTTGGTCGTCATCTGGCGATCTATAGGAAACGAACTGCCGTAACCTGCCGCAGAACCCAGAGGGTTTTGGTCGACAATATCTTGAGTCGCATTGATCAAGATCACATCGTCGATCAATAATTCGGCATACGCTGAAAACCAAAGTCCAAAACTGCTGGGCATCGCTACCTGTAAATGCGTGTAACCCGGCAACAACTTATCTTTATGCGTTTCTCCAAGATGCATTAAAGTTTCAAATAAAGAAACCGTGCGTGCTTTAATTTGCTGTAATTGTTCTTTGTAATACAACTGAAGCGCCACCAAAACCTGATCATTACGCGAGCGCGCCGTGTGTACTTTTTTACCGGTATCGCCAAGAATAAGCGTTAATTCTGCTTCTAGTTTAGAATGAATGTCTTCATATTCAGGCTCTATAAAGAAATCCGGATTTTGCGTATGCGCTTCTAAAATATCAAGCTGCGGAAGCAAACTTTTTAATTCCTCATCGGTGAGAATGCCTATTTTATTCAGCATTTTTACGTGCGCGCGCGTTGCCTGCACATCATATTTAGCAATATGCACATCGATCTCACGATCGTTACCCACCGTAAAATCGATTATCTTGGTATCTATATCGGCACCTTTGTCCCAAAGTTTCATATTTCGTGTGTTTTCATTCCCTAGAAATAGGGAATCTAATTATTCCGCGAAGGCGGAAATCTTAAAGTATACTTTTCAGCAAATCTATATAAATTTTGATTCCTTCTTCGATTTCATTTACATAGATAAATTCGTTAGCACTGTGCGAGCGCGTACTGTCTCCGGGACCCAATTTAAGCGAAGGACAACTCAACACCGCCTGATCACTAAGTGTTGGCGAACCGTAAGTGCTTCTTCCTAGCGCAATGCCGGCTTTAACCAAATCGTGATCTACCGGAATTGAAGAAGAGTTCAATCGCAAACTACGCGGAATGATCTCGTCGCACGGCGCTTTTTCCTGAAGTAAATCGGCTATTTCTTTATTGGAATACGCATCATTCACGCGCACGTCAACCACCAATTCCACATCTGCAGGAACCGCGTTATGTTGCTTCCCTCCTTTGATCTGCGTAACGGTCATTTTTACATCGCCCAACGCATCTGAAGATTTTTCAAATTTGAAATTCTTAAACCATTCTAAAACTTCAATACAATTGTAAATCGCGTTGTTATTGTTAGGATGCGCTGCGTGCGAAGGTGTTCCCTTTACCTTGGCGTCAAAAACCACCAACCCTTTTTCAGCAACAGCGAGATTCATCAACGTAGGTTCGCCAACAATCGCAACATCTACCGGCGGAATCACCTTAAGCATACTGTTTAAACCATTGGGACCGCTGCTTTCTTCTTCACCACTAGCGACAATAACCAAATTGTATTTTGGATTTTCCTGCGCATAGAAATAAGTGAAGGTTGCGATTAGCGAAACCAAACATCCACCAGCATCATTACTCCCTAAACCATACAATTTACCATCTTCTACATCGGGACTATACGGATCGCGTGTATACCCATTATTAGGCTGCACCGTGTCGTGATGGCTGTTAAGCAGCAACGTGGTTTTACCTTCTTCAAAGTTTTTATTGGTTGCCCAGATATTATTGGCCTGTCTTTTAAAAGGAATATCGTGCGCATTAAACCAAGCTTCAATTAACGCCGCAGTACCTTCTTCTTCTGAAGAAAAAGATTGGGTTGCGATCAATTTTTTAAGTAGCTCAATGGCTTCCTGTGTAAGTTGCTCTCTATTCATTACAGTCTTAAGGTTGTAAAATTAGCATCTTTATGGTGTAGCATTTCGGGCTTTCCTAAACGTACTTGCTGCACACCTCCTTTTAAAGCGTAAAAACAGTTTTCCATCTTTGGAAGCATTCCGTCTGCTATTATTTTTTCTTCTAACAATTCAGCATATTTCGCTGAATCGATGTCTTTCACTACTGAAGCATCATCGTTAATATCGAGTAAAACGCCGTTCTTTTCAAAGCAATAATTCAATGTAACCTCATAGTTTGCTGAAAGTCCGCGTGCCAATTCACACGCGATCGTATCTGCATTGGTATTGAATAATTGCCCGTTTCCGTCGTGTGTTATCGCACAAAATGCCGGCGTAATCCCAATACTCAAAAGCTTATCGATCATCTCTGAATCTACAGCTACCACGTCACCCACAAAACCAAAATCGATTTCCTTAACAGGTCTTTTTACCGATAAGATCGTATTCCCATCAGCTCCCGAAAAACCTATCGCATTACAGTTTCTGGCTTGCAAACCGGCGACGATGCTTTTGTTCACTTTTCCGCCGTAAACCATTGTGATCACTTCAACCGTTTCCGCATCGGTAATTCGACGACCATTCACCATATTTACCGGGATTGCCAATCGCTCAGCCAACTGACTCGCCAGCTTTCCGCCGCCGTGCACTAAAATTTTCGGCTCCGGAAGCGCTGCAAAAGCATCTAAAAAAGACTGAAGATCTTCTTCTTTCTCGATAATATTTCCACCTACTTTGACGATGTTTAGCTTTTTCATTTTCGGCGTTTAATTCAGGTTCTCTAATATCTTCTTCAAAACCACCTGGGCCGAAAACGTACGGTTGTTTGCCTGTTCGATCACGACAGATTGTGTTCCGTCTAAAACTTCGTCTGCAACGATCACATTGCGACGTACCGGCAAACAGTGCATAAATTTGGCATTGCCAAGTTTTTTATCGGTAATCGTCCAGCTTCTGTGTGAATCTACAGTTGCTAAAACTTTACCGTAATTCTCGTAATTACTCCAGTTTTTGACATAGACAAAATCTGCATCTTTTAAGGCCTCATCTTGATCATAAACCACAGGCGTATCCTTCATCGTTCCGTCGCTCAGTTCATAACCTTTAGGATGCGTAACGGTAAGTTCTACATCCATTTTCTGCATCATCCCGATAAAGGAATTAGCCACCGCGTGTGGTAATGCTTTAGGGTGTGGCGCCCAACTCAATACCACTTTTGGCTTTTTCTTTTGAGAAAGCTCCGTGATGGTAATAGCATCTGCCAAAGCTTGTAACGGATGTGCCGTTGCACTTTCCATATTAACTACCGGTACTGTGGCGTATTTTACAAAATTAGAGATCACGTATTCTGACTCGTCTTTGGCTTTATCAGTCAAGGTTGGGAAAGCACGCACCGCAATCACATCACCGTATTGAGAGATCACTTTGGCCGCTTCTTTCACGTGCTCAGAAGTATCTGCGTTCATCACAGTGCCGTCTTCAAATTCTAACTTCCAAGCGTCGCTGTTAAAGTTCATCACCGTAACATCCATTCCTAAATTGCTTGCTGCTTTTTCTGTACTTAGACGCGTACGCAAACTCGAGTTGAAAAACAGCATCACCAGGCGCTTGCGCTTTCCTAAATGTTCATATGCATATGGATTTGCTTTTAACGCGCGTGCTTCTGCGATTAATTCCTGTAGATCTGTAATGTCGTCTAAACCGGTGTATTTTTTCATTAGTCGATTCCTGTCAAAATGTTAGTTAGCAGCCGAAATCTCTGCTAGAGTTATAGTTATTATAAGTTGTTTAATTCTATTTTAAGCGCTTCAAAAAACTGATCAATATGCGCATTCTGAACCGTTAACGGTGGAAGAATACGTATCAAATTTTTGTTTTTTGCGCTTCCTGTAAAAATATGCTGATCGTAAATCAGTTTTTTACGTAAGGCTGCCGTATTAAAATCAAATTCGATACCCAGCATCAAACCGCGCCCTTTTACCACTTTGATCTGCGGAATTTCAGTAGTTTTTGCTTTAAAATGATCTGAAACGCGTAACGCGTGTGCCATCAAATCTTCTTCTTCTAAAACTTCAAGAACGGTCAAGGCTGCAGTACACGCCAAGTGATTTCCGCCGAAAGTGGTTCCCAGCATTCCGTATTCTGCTTTGATCGAAGGGTGAATAAGAATTCCTCCAACCGGAAATCCGTTCCCCATTCCTTTGGCCATCGAGATCAACTCAGGCTCTACGTTATATTCTTGAAACGCAAAGAATTTGCCGGTACGACCAAAACCTGCCTGAACTTCGTCTGCAATAAGACAAGTGCCGGTTTCCTTGCATAGTTTATCAACGCCCTCGTAAAATTCAGCAGTGCTGATGTCCAATCCACCAACGCCTTGAATAAACTCCACGATCACCGCACAAACATCGCCCTTTGCTAAAACTGCGGCTAAAGCGTCCAGATCTCCAAGTGGTAAAAATTCAACTTCTTGCTGTGCATTTATAGGAGCAATAATCTTAGGATTATCGGTCGCGGCAACGGCTGCTGAAGTTCTTCCGTGGAAACTGTTATGAAAAGCAACTACTTTTTTTCTTCCGGTGACGAAAGATGCCATTTTCAGTGCATTCTCATTAGCCTCGGCGCCACTGCTACACATAAACAATTGATAGCCGGGACAATTTGCCTGAAGCGGTAATTTTTCGCCTAAAGCTTCCTGTAATGGGTTTTTAACCGCATTGCTATAAAAGCCGATATCGCCCAATTGCTTGGTAAGATTTTCAACATATTTAGGATGTGCGTGACCTATGGAGATCACTGCGTGACCACCATATAAATCTAAATATTTGGTAGGTGCAGCATCATAAACCCAGACATCCTGAGCTTTAATGGGTGTCACATCATAAAGTGGATAAACATCAAATAAACTCATTATTTCTGGTCTGTTTTTATAACATTAATTTTATTGAAAGATGCAACCATCCCTTGAATCAACGACGAACTCAAGCCTTTGTGCTCCATCTCGTTCAAACCTTCTATGGTACAACCTTTTGGCGTGGTTACACGATCGATCTCTTCTTCTGGATGGTTTCCGGAATCGATCAATAATTTGGAAGCACCGTTACAGGTGTGCATCGCTAATTCTTGTGCTTCTTTAGCATCAAAACCTAACTGAATCGCTGCCTGTGTTGTCGCACGAATTAAGCGCATCCAGAATGCAATTCCGCTGGCGCAGACTACCGTTGCTGCTTGCATTTGCTTTTCAGGAATGATCAAGCTGTTTCCTAATCTGTTGAAAATAGCTTCGGCGATCTTAATACGCTTCATTCCTTTCTCGTTACTCGCCAAACACGTCATCGACGCACCAACGGCAATCGCTGTATTCGGCATCGCGCGAATGATGAATTGGTCTGTACCTACAATATCTTCAATCTGCGAAATTTGATAGCCTGTGATGGTTGAGATCAACACGTGTTTATCTGTCAATTCATTTTTGATATCGTTTAAAATATTTGCCAATTGTGCGGGTTGCACTGCAAAAATCAAAATATCAGATTTTTGAACAGCCTCAACATTATCTGAAGTAACAAAAACATTTTTATATTCGGCGTACGACTCAATTCCCGCAGGATTACGACGGGTCATATATAACGAAGTGATCGCATTATTGGTAATTAAACCTTTAGCTATTGAAAGCCCCAAATTACCCGTTCCTATGATTGCTATTTTCATAATTAATAAGATTTTTCATTTCCGCCCTTCGACTATCGCTCAGGATAAATTTCAGACGGAAATCTTTTAAATGCCTCTCTAAAGGCTTAGAAATAACTTCCTTTTAAATTCAAGCCTTCAGTTTGTGGTAGGCCGAAAATCAAGTTCATATTCTCTACCGCCTGTCCTGAAGCTCCTTTTAAAAGGTTATCAATACAACTGGTGATCAATAATTGATTTTCATGCTTGTGCAGGTGAATCAAACATTTATTGGTGTTCACCACCTGCTTCATATGAATATCCGAATCGGAAATAAAGGTAAATGGCGCTTCTGCATAAAAATCGGTGTAGATTTTTTTAATAGCTTCCAGGTCTCCTTCAAATTTGGTGTACGCAGTTGCGAAAATTCCACGAGAGAAATTCCCACGATTTGGAAGGAAAAAAATCTCTTTGTCAAATCCGCTTTGCAAACTTTTAACTGACTGATTGATCTCACCCATATGCTGATGAGTAAACGGCTTGTAATACGAGAAGTTATTATCTCTCCAAGTGTAATGCGTCGTTGCAGAAAGTGAAGTTCCCGCTCCGGTAGCTCCGGTAACCGCATTGATATGAATGTCTGAAGTTATATTTTTTGAATCTGCTAACGGAAGTAATGCCAACTGGATCGCAGTAGCAAAACACCCAGGATTGGCAATAGAACCCGCTTGTTTGATCTCGTCTTTATTGAGCTCCGGAAGGCCGTAAATAAATTCTCTTCCTTGAAACTCAGCGTCTGGTTTTAGTCTGAAATCATTGCTTAAATCAATAATGATGGTTTCTTCAGAAAACACATTTTTATCTAAAAATGCAGTTGAATTTCCGTGTCCTAAACACAAGAAAACCACATCAACCTCAAAATCAACCGTATCTGCAAAACGAATATCAGTACTTCCTAGTAGGTCCTGATGCACATCGCTCAATAGATTTCCGGCATTTGAAGTACTGAAAACAAAACTTAAATCAACATACTTATGATTCAGTAGAATTCTGATCAACTCTCCTGCCGTATAACCGGCTCCACCAATTATTCCTGCCTTAATCATGAGTCTCCGTTTACGTGGTTGTAAATCTTGTTTTGGTTCCCGGTGATTTTGATAAAGCCTTTAGCATCATCTGCCGTCCAGCCTTTATTCATCTCACCATACGCACCAAACGAAGCATTCATCAAATCGTGATCAGATTTTATTCCTTCTAAAGTGAATCTATACGGTTGAAGCGTCACGTACACTTCACCTGAAACATTCTTTTGACTATCGGTTAAAAATGCTTCCAAGTTGCGCATTGCGGGATCAAGATATTGTCCCTCGTGCAGATGCATTCCATAGAAATTAGATAAATAATCTTTGTGCTGCATTTGCCATTTTGTAAGCGTGTGCTTCTCTAGCAAATGATGCGCTTTTAAAATAATCACAGGTGCAGCAGCTTCAAAACCTACACGACCTTTAATCCCAATAATCGTGTCACCCACATGAATATCGCGACCGATACCAAACGGAGCCGCAAGTTTTTGTAAAGCTTCGATATTTTCTACAGGAGATCCTGATTTGCCATTTACAGCGGTAAGTTCGCCCTTCTCAAAAGTCAAGGTTACTTTTTCTGCTTCAGACTTTTCTACCTGAGAAGGAAAAGCAGATTCCGGCAAACCTTGGTGTGAAGTCAAGGTTTCACTTCCGCCAACAGAAGTTCCCCATAGTCCACGGTTTATTGAGTATTGTGCTTTTTCCCAAGACATCTCAACCCCGTGACTTTTTAAATAATCGATCTCCTCCTGACGCGAAAGTTTTAAATCTCTTATTGGTGTGATGATCTCGATATCAGGTGCCAAAGTTTGAAAGATCATATCAAATCGCACCTGATCGTTTCCTGCACCAGTGCTTCCGTGAGCTACGTATTTTGCACCAATAGATTTTGCATAATTAATGATCTCAACCGCCTGAATGATACGTTCTGCACTTACCGAAAGCGGATAGGTATTGTTTTTCAAAACATTTCCATAGATCAAATACTTAACTACTTTGTCATAAAAGCGGTCTACCGCTTGAACATTTTTGTAAGTTTTTGCACCGATCTTTAAGGCTTTAGATTCGATTTCGTCAATCTCTTCTTGCGTAAAACCACCGGTATTAATGCTTACCGCGTGAACTTCAAATCCTTTTTCTTCTGAAAGGTATTTTGCACAATAACTGGTATCTAAGCCGCCGCTGTAGGCGAGAACTAATTTTTTCATTTTATTCTATTTATTCTGAAAACGCTCGGTAAGTGAGCTTAAGGTTTTTATTCGTCTTTTTTTTTATCTTTTTTCAAAAACAAGTGTTCTTTAATGCTTTTTAAGCGCGTAAATGCTTTGGGATTTACCTCTTCTTTCTCACGAACTCGTTGATTGATTTTCTCTTCAATTTCCTGCTTTTTCTTTTCTTCTTTTTCAGGATCATAAAGCATTCCTGTGCACAAACACATTTTTTGCTCAGTACGTTGAAGAATGTCATAGTTTCTGCAGGTTTGGCAACCTTTCCAAAAGGTAGGATCATCTGTCAATTCTGAGAAGGTTACAGGGCGATATCCCAAGTCTGAATTGATCTTCATCACGGCAAGACCGGTAGTGATCCCAAATACTTTAGCATCAGGATATTTAGCTCTGGAGTGATTAAAGATCGCTTCTTTGATCTGGCGCGCGAGTCCGCTACCTCTATAATCCGGATGTACTATAAGTCCTGAATTAGCTACAAACTTACCATGGCCCCAAGCCTCGATGTAGCAAAAACCGGCAAATTTCTCACCGTCAAGGGCGATCACTGCATTGCCGTTTTCCATCTTGGTAATGACGTATTCAGGTGTACGTTTGGCGATTCCGGTGCCGCGTACTTTTGCAGATTCTGCGATGGTATCGCAAATATATTGTGCATATCCCGCATGGGATTTGTTAGCAATAATAATTTCCATATTCAATTGAATTGGAAGTTAGAAAAAAGTGAAATTGTAATTTGAATCGAAAGTTGGAACCGGACTCACCTAAGTTCCCTAAAAATATGCACCCACTAGGGGCGGCGGCGCTCACGGCGGCGTACAGGAATATAAACCAATGTAGTGTTGGTTCTGTTAACTGGGTATAAAGAATTAAGCAACGCATTTACCGCTTGCTTTAGTTCTGTTATATGTCTTTTTATTCCCTTCATTGTTGATGCTAAAATACAAAGTAGATTTAAATGAGCCTTCAGAATTTTTCAGAAATATCAAATAAATCTACTTTTTTAAATATTCTTCAGTTTTCAATACAAAAAGCACTTTTCACTGATTGATTCATAATAAACCAAATCATTTTCGAATGTTACAGCAAGTAATCTGTACTTACAAAGTTTGATTTTTTGGTATCCAACAGCTCATTAAGGATCGCATTGTTGTATGCATTGTCTTTAGAAGCCACAAAGGTACGTATGGAGAACGAACGCAAGGCATCGTGTACGCTTAATGTACTCACCGCTGAATCCTTTCTACCTGTAAACGGATAAACATCTGGACCGCGCTGACACGAACTGTTTAAATTCACACGACATACTAAATTAACCAAGGTGTCTATCAAGGGAGCAAGTGCTTTTACATCTTTACCGAAAAGACTTACTTGCTGTCCGTAATTCGATTCAGCCATATCATCTAAAGGTTCGTCGATGTGTTTAAACGTCAACACCGGAACTACAGGTCCAAATTGCTCTTCTTTGTAAACCTCCATCTCCTTAGTCACCGGAAACAATACCGCCGGCCAAATAAAGTTTTCTGAACGCTCCCCTCCTTTTGCGTTGATCACTTTTGCGCCTTTGGCTTTAGCATCATCAATCAATTGCTGAATATAATCGGGTTTTGAAGGTTCTGGGAGCGGCGTAAGTTTCACATTATCTTCCCAGGGCAAACCAAATTTTAAAGCATCAACAGCTTCAGCATATTTTCTATTGAAGGTTTCTGCGATATTTTCATGTACATAGATCACTTTCAACGCTGTACATCGCTGCCCATTAAAAGATAGTGTTCCGGCGATGCATTCTGCAACTGCAAGATCAAGATCAGCATCCGGTAAAATTATCGCGGGATTTTTTGCTTCGAGACCTAAAACTAAGCGCAAACGGTTTTGTTTAGGGTGCAATGCCTGAAGTGAATTGGCCGAAGAACTATGACCAATCAAGGCCAGAACATCTACCTTTCCGGTTTTCATAATTGGTGTTGCCACAGCTCTACCTCTACCAAAAAGAATATTCACCACTCCGGCAGGGAAACTTTCTTGAAAAGCCTCTAGCAACGGTGTGATTAATAGAACGCCGTGCTTAGCCGGCTTAAAAACAGCCGTATTTCCCATAATCAACGCAGGAATCAGCAAGCAAAACGTCTCGTTAAGCGGATAGTTATAAGGACCTAAACAAAGAACGACTCCTAGCGGTCCGCGTCTAATATGTGCATGAATACCACCTTCTTTATAGAATTTAGCACTCTCCCGATCCATATTCTTATAATCTTCGATAGTATCTAGAATATACTCTACCGTGCGATCAAACTCCTTTTGCGAATCTGGATAATTTTTACCAATCTCCCACATCAGCAGTTTTACAATGAGTTCACGCTTTTCTTTCATTTTTGTAACGAAAGTTTCCATACATTTAATACGGTCGGCAACTTTCATTGTGGGCCATAAGCCCTGACCGCGATCGTAGGCTTTGTGCGCAGCATCAACTGCTGCAATAGCTTCAGATTCGCCCAAAGAAGGAATAGAGCCCATACGAGTTGGTTGACGCTCACCATCTTTTTCTGTATGAATGCTTGAAAAAACATCCGCTACTTCACCATTCCAATTGTGCATTTTCCCGTCAATTAAATAGGTGCGCTGCTCAATAGGATCAACTTTAAACTGATCTGGAATATCTGTGGGTAATTGTTTCATAGGTTGATTAGATTTTGACAAAATGAATTGACTTTAAGACTGCTATATTGAAAATATACAACTTAAAGAGCTAAGCGGTAGGTTATTAAATCTTTAAATCAGGAATTCAAACAAGTCTGGTTTATCATTGAGATATTCTCCGAAGAAATTTCTACTCTTCATTCGGGCTATTAACGGGTCAAGATCCTTACGGTCTTTCAGCTCTATGCCTACCACCGCAGGGCCATCTTCACGAGAGGTTTTCTTCTTATATTCAAAAAAGGTAATGTCGTCTTCTGGACCTAGGATTTCATTTAAGAACTCGCGCAATGCACCTGCGCGCTGTGGGAATCTTATGATGAAGTAGTGTTTTAATCCTCGATACAAAAGGGCACGTTCTTTAATTTCGGCAGTACGGGTGATATCGTTGTTGCTTCCGCTCACGATACATACTACATTTTTACCTTTGATCTCATCAGCAAACTGATCTAGCACCGATAAAGTTAAAGCCCCAGCCGGTTCGACCACAATCGCCTCTTTGTTATAAAGATCAAGAATAGTCTGGCAAACTTTCCCTTCAGGAACAGTCACCATTTTTTCTAAATATTCTTTGCATATCGCAAAGGTTCGTTCTCCTACACGTTGTACCGCAGCACCATCGACAAACTTTTCGATCAGCGAAAGCGTCGTATTTTCTTTATTGAATATCGAAGTACTCATAGAAGGAGCACCTTCAGGTTCTACTCCTATTACTTTGGTATTTGGCGAAAGCAAATGAAAGACCGTACTCAAACCAGAAGCTAAACCACCACCACCAACAGGAACAAAAACATAGTCTATCTCTTCTTTGCTCTGCTCTATAATTTCTAAACCAACAGTTGCCTGGCCTTCAATAATTTTTTCATCATCAAAAGGATGTACAAAAATTTTACCCAGCGCATCACATTCAATTTTGGAAGCTTTATAGGCATCGTCAAATGTGTCTCCGGTAAGAACGATTTTGGCATATTCACCACCAAACATCTCTACCTGCTCAATCTTTTGTTTTGGCGTAGGCGATGGCATAAAAATCGTGCCGTTGATCTTGAGCTTTGCGCAGGCAAAAGCCACGCCTTGCGCATGATTTCCCGCACTGGCACAAACGATTCCTTTAGCACGCTCTTCTTCGGTTAACGAATTGATCTTATTGAATGCCCCTCGGATTTTATACGACCTCACCTGTTGCAAATCTTCACGCTTCAACATCACGTTGGCGTCAAACTTGCGTGAATAATTTAAACTCGGCATCAAGGGAGTCAGCGCGGCAACACCTTCTAAGGTTTTTGCTGCTTCCTTTATCTGCTCTAGGTCAGGAAAAAATGTGGTTTTTAAATCGCCCAAAATAAAAGTATTAGGATTAAGTAAGCCTGTCTCAAAATGCATTGTGACAGGCTTATTTTTATTGAGTTTAGAAAATTCTTAAGCTGTCACAGCCTCTCCAGAAGCTACGGTCTTAATGTCTTTCATTGCAGTCATCGACTCACGTAACCAAGCTCCTACAGCCTCTACTTCGTGAGCACGAATCGCATCATTTACAGCAATAAGTGTTTTGTTATCTACACCGTTGTCTGTCGCATATGCTTTACCAATCACATCGGTATCAATACCTTTCATAAACTCAGTAAGCATTGGTTTACACGCGTGATCAAATAAGTAACAACCATATTCTGCTGTATCAGAAATCACACGGTTCATTTCGAATAATTTCTTACGAGCAATAGTGTTTGCGATAAGTGGAGTTTCGTGAAGTGACTCGTAATAAGCAGATTCTTCAATGATTCCGGCTTCGGTCATCGTTTCAAAAGCGAGTTCTACACCAGCTTTTACCATAGCTACCATCAACACTCCGTGATCAAAGAATTCCTGCTCGCTAATTTCCTGACTTCCTGCAGGTGTTTTTTCAAAAGCTGTCTCTCCTGTTGCTGCTCTCCATTTAAGAAGATTTGCATCATCATTAGCCCAGTCTTCCATCATTGTTTTTGAGAAATGACCAGAGATGATATCATCCATATGTTTGTGGAATAATGGACGCGTAATATCTTTAATTTCTTCAGCCAGTTCAAAAGCTTTAATTTTTGAAGGATTGTTCAAACGATCCATCATATTGGTGATTCCACCGTGCTTTAACGCTTCGGTAATGGTTTCCCATCCATACTGGATCAATTTTGAAGCGTAACCTGCATCAATTCCTTTTTCAACCATTTTGTCAAAGCAAAGAATAGAACCTGTCTGCAACATTCCACAAAGAATGGTTTGCTCCCCCATCAAATCACTTTTTACTTCAGCAACAAAAGAAGATTCAAGAACACCCGCTCTGTGACCTCCGGTTGCTACAGCATAAGCTTTTGCCTGATCAAGACCTTTTCCTTCAGGATCATTTTCGGGATGTACCGCAATAAGCGTAGGTACACCAAAACCACGCTTGTATTCCTCACGTACTTCAGAACCAGGACATTTAGGCGCGCACATAATAACGGTTAAGTCTTTACGCACTTGCATTCCTTCTTCTACAATATTGAAACCGTGGCTATATGCCAAAGTAGCACCTTCTTTCATTAAAGGCATAATCGTATTCACTACTGAAGTATGCTGCTTGTCTGGAGTAAGGTTACAAACCAAATCTGCAGACGGGATGAGTTCGTCATAGGTTCCTACGGTAAACCCGTTATCTACAGCATTTTTATACGAAGCTCTTTTCTCTTTAATCGCACCTTCGCGCAACGCATAAGAAATATCTAAACCGCTGTCACGCATATTTAATCCTTGGTTTAACCCTTGCGCACCACAACCTACGATGACTACTTTTTTTCCGCGTAAAGCTTCTACCCCATTTGAAAATTCTTCAGATTCCATAAAGCGGCATTTGGCAAGTTGTGCCAACTGTTCTCTTAGGGATAGTGTATTAAAGTAATTTGACATTTTGATTTATTTTTAATGATATTGATTAGTTAATTTTATTAGCGCCGCTAAAAGGCTTTTACCTTTTGGGCTGTTTACTCGGCAAATTCTGCCAGCATTTTAGAGATTTTCATTTCGTCTTTAGTTACCGAAATTCTTCCGGAACGTACAAATTGCATAATTCCGAAAGCGCTTAATTCGCGGTATAAAAGTTCGATCTCACTACGACGACCGGCTTTCTCCAGAACAAAAAACTCTTTGTTCACCGTCACAATACGCGCGCTACTTTCTTTTATGATATTTTGAATTTGGCGCTCTTCAAATAACAAGTCAGATTTGATTTTAAACAGACAAGTCTCTAAAAAAATCGTCTCTTCATCGGTATGATAGAAGGCTTTGATCACCTCTACCTGCTTTTCAAGCTGACCGATGATCTTTTTCATACGTTCTTCGGTAAGGTTAATCACGATGGTAAATCGCGACACGCCTTCGATCTCTGAAATCGAAGTGTTTAAACTCTCGATATTTATTTTTCTACGCTGAAATATCGCCGAAATACGGTTAAGCAAACCGATGTTATTTTCGGTATATATAGAAACGGTATATGTTTTTATCTCGCTCATAACTACTCAAGTCTAATATCTGAAACTGATGCTCCTGTTGGGATCATCGGGAATACGTTATCTTCTTTTTCTACAGTAACTTCAAGGAAATATGGCCCATCTGAAGCTAGCATTTCTTCTATAGCTCCTGCAAGGTCTTCACGTTTTGAAACGCGTTTTGCATCTATGTAATACCCTTTGGCAATTGCAACAAAATCAGGGTTGATCAATTCGGTTGAAGCATAACGACGGTCAAAGAACAACTGCTGCCACTGGCGCACCATTCCGAGGAAATCATTATTCAACACCACGATCTTTACAGGAACTTTTGTTTGAAAAATGGTCCCTAATTCTTGAATGGTCATTTGATAACCACCATCACCTATGATCGCAACTACAGGACGCTCTGGCGCTCCCATTTTTGCTCCAATCGCTGCAGGAAGTGCAAATCCCATCGTTCCTAATCCACCAGAAGTCACATTACTTTTAGAATGGTTGAATTTGGCGTAACGACAAGCGATCATTTGATGTTGACCAACATCTGAAACGATCACCGCATCTCCTTTTGAAACTTTATTGATTCCTTCAAGGACTTCTCCCATCGTCAAACCTTCTTTCTCAGGAGTGATGTCGTCTTTAATGATCTTATCAAATTCTACTTGATACAACTCTTTAAAACGATTATGCCATTCGGTATGCGTTTTCTCTTCTAGAAGTGGAAGTAAAGCCGCCAGCGTTTCTTTACTGTTTCCTAGAACAGCTATATCAGCAGTAACATTTTTATTAACCTCAGCAGGATCAATTTCAAAATGAATCACTTTTGCCTGCTTTGCATAGGTATTTAAATCACCAGTTACACGGTCGTCAAAACGCATCCCGATAGCGATCAACACATCACACTCGTTAGTCAATAAGTTAGGTGCATAATTTCCGTGCATCCCAACCATACCCACATTTAAAGGGTGATCTGTAGGAATCGCCGAAACTCCAAGAATCGTCCAAGCTGAAGGGACTCCAGATTTCTCAACGACTGCTTTAAACTCTTCTTCAGCCTTACCTAAAATAACACCTTGCCCCCAAACGATCATTGGCTTTTTAGAATTATTGATCGCTTCAGCTGCTGCTTGTAAAGCCTCAGGATTTAGTTTTGGTACCGGCTTGTAACTACGAACCGCAGTACATTTTTTATACGCAAAATCAAACTCTTCAAACTGTGCATCTTTTGTAATATCGATAAGCACAGGTCCCGGACGGCCACTTTTTGCGATGTAAAACGCTTTAGCCATCACCTCCGGAATTTCAGAAGCTTTTGTGATCTGATAATTCCATTTTGTAACGGGTGTAGAAATACCGATAATATCAGTCTCTTGAAACGCATCACTACCTAATAAATGCGAAGCCACCTGCCCGGTAATACAAACCATAGGTGTTGAATCTATTTGCGCATCAGCGATCCCGGTAATAAGGTTAGTTGCTCCAGGTCCCGATGTTGCAATTGCGACGCCTACTTTTCCGCTTACACGTGCATACCCTTGAGCGGCGTGCGTCGCACCTTGCTCGTGACGAGTCAAGACGTGATGAAGCTTGTCTTGATATTTATACAACTCATCATAAACGGGCATAATCGCCCCTCCGGGATATCCATAAAGTGTGTCTACACCTTCGGCAAGTAAGCATTTTATGATAGCTTCTTTTCCCGTTAAACGCTGCGTAGCTTCTACTGCAGTGTCTTGCAATTTGATTGTTTGTGTATTATCCATACCCTTCTACATTTCGTCTGTCACACAACCTTTAGAAGCTGACGAGACTGTTTTCGCATATTTATATAACGCTCCGCGTTGGAATCTAAGTTCCGGAGCCGTCCATTTTTCTCTTCGTTTTACCAATTCTTCATCGGTGATATCGATGTTGATGGTATTCTTTACAGCATCGATGGAAATGATATCTCCATTTTCTACAAGTGCGATATTTCCTCCTACTTGTGCTTCGGGAGAAACGTGACCTACCACAAAACCGTGCGATCCTCCAGAGAATCTTCCGTCAGTAATCAAAGCCACATCTTTACCTAAACCGGCACCCATAATAGAAGATGTTGGCTTAAGCATTTCTGGCATTCCGGGACCACCTTTAGGTCCTTCATACCGAATGATCACTACGTCTCCTTTTTTGACTTTACCAGATTTAATTCCTTCGTTTACCTCTAGCTCGCTGTTGAATACATTTGCAGTTCCTGTAAACGAAAGTCCTTCTTTACCTGTGATTTTTGCAACAGCACCTTCAGTAGCCAGATTTCCGAATAATATACGGATGTGACCACTGTCTTTTATTGGCTTGTCTAAAGGTCTGATGATATCTTGACCATCAATAAGATTGGGAACATCTTTTAGGTTTTCAGCTAAAGACTTTCCGGTAACGGTTAAACAATCTCCGTGAAGCATATCGTTATCCAGCATATATTTCAATACTCCCGGAATTCCACCAACACCGTGTAAATCTTCCATAGAATACTTACCAGACGGCTTAAGGTCTGCTAACAACGGCGTGTTATCGCTGATACGCTGAAAATCTTCAAGTGTAAAGTCAACCTGCGCTGCTTTTGCAATAGCTAAGAAGTGTAACACCGCATTGGTAGAACCTCCTAAAACCGTTACTAAACGAATCGCATTCTCAAGAGATTGCTTCGTTACAATATCTGAAGGTTTAATGTCGTGCTCTAATAAATATTTTAACGCCTCACCTGCTTTTACACATTCCTGCTCTTTGATATTAGCATCAGTCACAGCCGGATTTGACGAGTTAAAAGGCAATGACATCCCTAACGCCTCGATAGCAGAAGCCATGGTATTTGCGGTGTACATACCACCACAAGCCCCGGCACCCGGACACGCTTTATGTACCACTTCTTTAAACTCATTATCATCAATAGTTCCTGCTACTTTTTGACCATAGGCCTCAAATGCAGAAATGATATCTAGTTTTTTTCCGTTATGGCATCCGGAAGCTATGGTTCCTCCATAAACCAAGATTGACGGACGATTTAATCGCAATTGCGCAATTAAAGCTCCCGGCATATTTTTATCACAACCTACAACTGTAACCAAACCGTCATAGCTCATTGCCTGCACAACAGTTTCCATTGAGTCAGCAATAATATCACGTGAGGGTAGCGAGAAGCGCATTCCCGGAGTTCCGTTAGAAATACCATCACTTACCCCGATAGTATTGAATATAAGCCCTACCAAGTCTGCATTAGCAGCTCCTTGTTTCACGTGCGTTGCTAAAGCATTCAAATGCATATTACACGGATTTCCCTCATAACCGGTACTTGCAATACCAATTAAAGGTTTTTTTAAATCGTCATCGGTCAAACCAATTGCGTGAAGCATCGCCTGAGCAGCAGGCAACGTAGGGTCTTGAGTTACAGTCTTACTGTATTTATTTAATTCCATTGTTATAATTCTAATTCGAAATTAGTTATTCCTGTTTTTTATCAGTTCTTTTCTTAAAAACCTTCGGATATACCAAAAAATCTTAAATAGTTTTCAATTATTTGATTAACAGCTATTTAAACTAAAAATACTACTACGTTCAAGTTTTAAAATTCAATTAGATTCCAAAAAAAAACCTTCCAGATTAACGGAAGGTCTCTATTTAGAATAGCACGTTCCGCATCAACTATAGTTAATGACACTAATAGAACGTACGAGAATTGCTGCTGTTTTCATATGGTAAAGCTATTTATTCTAATTGGGGCAGCCCTAGAAACCGTCCTAAAATATCGGGTTTGAAGTCATTTTTAAAAATACCATATTTTGGCAAGGGTTTAAGATGTTTCCATTATCGAAACTTTATTGCTTTTGTATTTTTAGTGAAAATTTTAAAAGCACTTTTTAATGAAGTTTCGCAGATTAGGCAAAACCAACCTTAAAATTTCTGAAATCTCGCTTGGCACTTGGCAAGTGGGCGGTAAATGGGGCTCTGGTTTTGACGACAACAAAGCTGAGTATATAATTAATACGGCAATAGATCAAGGCATCAATTTTATTGACACTGCTGATGTTTATGAAAACGGACTGAGCGAAGCCGCGGTGGGCCGCGTGGTACGCAGCAGATCTGAAGAGGTTTATGTCGCTACCAAATGCGGTAGACAAATCACTCCTCACGTTGATGCAGGCTATACTGTAAAAGCTTTGCGCAAGTACGTTGAAGATAGTCTGAAAAACACCGGTTTAGAACGTCTAGATTTGATTCAGTTGCATTGTCCGCCGACAGATACATTTTACCGTCCGGAAATTTTCAGACTTTTTGAAGACCTTAAGCAAGAAGGAAAAATCGCTAATCTTGGTGTAAGCGTAGAAAAAGTAGAAGAAGGTTTGAAAGCGATGCAATATGATAATGTCACTACCGTACAGATCATCTTTAATGTATTTAGACAGCGCCCTGCGGAATTGTTTTTTCGCGAAGCGGAAAAAAATGATATTGGTATTATCGTAAGGGTTCCTTTAGCCAGCGGACTACTCACAGGTAAGTTTGATCAAAACTCCTCATTTGACAAAGAAGATCACCGAAACTTTAACCGAAACGGAGAAGCTTTTGATAAAGGAGAAACCTTTAGCGGTATCGACTTTAAAACCGGCCTTCAAGCCGTAGATGAATTGAAAAGCATTTTTCCTAAGGTTGAAAACCTTGCTCCTGTAGCGCTTCAATGGATTTTACAACATCCGCAAGTAAGCACTATTATTCCCGGAGCTTCTAAGGTTGAGCATTTGATGTCAAATCTTTCGCTTTATGAGCGACCTGATCTGACTTCCGAAGAAATCAATAAGATGAATGCGATTTATGCTGAAAAGATTAAACCGCTTGTACATCAAAAATGGTAAAACCAAAAACTAATGACAACCCCAATTAAAAAAGGAAATCTTTACAAACTAAGTTTAGAACAACTAAGTGTATTAAAAGAAGAAAAGCGCGTTGATGATGTACTTGAATTGGAATTCTCAAACCACGACGAACTCTTTGAAATTATTGAGCGTGTAAAAACAAAACAGCTTTTTGCTACCGCTGAAGAATCCACAGAATTTGCACTCGGACTTAAATTATTCACTGAAGTTATGCTGCGCAACAAGAAGCACCCTTTGTTTGAAGATTTGAGACCGCACATCGTAGATTTTATGAAAAAACTGAAGAGCTCTTAATGATAAGTTTCAAGTTGAGTAAAAAGAAAAGCGACCCAGTCAGGTCGCTTTTCTTTTTGTCGCCGCCAAAGGGTTTAAAAACCTTAGGCTTGCCTCAAAATTGAAAATTAGTTTCCAGCCTATGCTTCACGGGCTTGCCCTGAGGTAATTAACTATAATATTTTGCCGTATTTGGTTAGATCCGGAGTAAAACCTAAAGATTGATAAAGCTTTCTGGCCTTTTTATTATCGTCAAAGACATTCAACGTTAATAGACTGTAGCCACAGTCTTTAGTCCATTCTTCTGCTTTTTGCATCAGCATTTTACCAATGCCTCTGCCGCGAGCTTCAGGTGCTACAATGATATCAGCAATATGGCCGTGAGGCTCTCTGTGATAATAGTCTGTGCCTATTTCCAAAAAAATAAAACCCAATCTCTGCTGATCCTGAGCATCTTCAGCAATAAAAATAGCATTATCCTTATTACCCTCCTCTATTTCAGCTTTTAAAATACGTTGATCAATATCAAGCATTACTTCTGGATCGCGCCAATGGGGCAATTCTGGATCCATTAGACTAGGTAAGAGGTTTAAGATAAAATCAGTATCACTTTTGGTTACGCGTCTAATCGTTACTTTAGGCATTATAAGGTTGGTTTAAAAGTTGGATTTTTTAGAAAATTAGTCAATTAAACAAAAATTGTACTTATAGCTTATGAATAGCTATTAAAATACACCGTCTTTTTATTTACAAACTCCTTGATACCATCTTCAGAGAGTTCGCGACCGTAGCCCGAGATTTTGGTTCCGCCAAAAGGCAATCTGGGATCACTTTTAACTAATTCGTTTACAAAAACAGCTCCGTCATCAAAGAGCGGGATCAGCTTTTTAGCTTTTTCAAAGTCTTCAGTAAAAATAGATACCCCCAATCCAAAGTTTGAAGAATTTACCAAATAAACCGCTTCGTCTTCATTTTTAAATGTGGTAATCCCGATGACAGGACCAAAAGTTTCTTCTTTAAAAATAGGCATTGAAGGAGTAACATCAGTGACCACGGTAGGCTCAAAATACGCACCATCACGCTTTCCTCCTACTAAAATAACCGCGCCTTGTTTTACACTTTTAGTTAACTGCTCGTGCAATTCTTCGGCAAGATCTGCCCGCGCCATTACTCCTATAAAAGTTTCTTCATCTGCAGGATCACCGCTTTTGAGTTTTCGCACTTCTTCTACAAATTTTTGGGTGAATTCTTCGGCGATATTTTTATGCAAAAGCAAACGCTTCCCTGCAATACAGCTTTGCCCCGTATTTTGAAAACGCGCCTGAACTGCAGTTTTTACCGCTTCTTCTATATTACAATCTTCAAAAACCACAAGAGCGTTACTTCCTCCTAATTCTAAAACCGATTTTTTAATTTCGCTTCCTGCAACTGATGCCACAGCGCTTCCTGCAGGTTTACTTCCGGTTAAAGTCACTGCTTTAACCTTTGGGTTCTTTATGATACTTTCTACTTTAGCGCTAGCAATAGGAAGATTAGTAAAGCAACCTTTAGGAAAACCGGCACGTTCAAAAACCTTCTGAATATTCTGAGCGCTCCCCATCACATTGCTCGCGTGCTTTAAAATACCAATATTTCCCGCCATTAAGGCCGGAGCAGCAAACCTAAAGACTTGCCAAAAGGGGTAATTCCAAGGCATTACCGCAAGCACGACGCCTAAGGGCTCATAGCTTACATAGCTCTCCACCGCATCGGTCTCAATGCTTTTAGGCGCGAGATGCTTAGGTGCATTTTCTGCATAATACTCACAAACCCACGCGCATTTTTCAACCTCAGCAATGGCTTGTTTAATAGGTTTTCCCATTTCTAAAGAAATGGTTTTAGCGTAAGCTTCTTTGTGTTCTTTTAGATCAGCTGCAGCCGCCAGCATTAAAGCATTCCGCTCTTCAAAGGTTGTTTTTCGCCAAGAAAGAAAACGCTCGTGCGCGATTTCTATATGTTCAACAAGTTCGGCTTTAGTTAATTCTTTTACTTCAGATATAACCTCTTGGTTATAAGGATTTATGGTCGTTATCATGATTTTTTGTCAGTATTTTCCTAAAATTAAAGAATGCTGAACAAATAATATGGCCGATTAAGAGCACTTTAACCCTAATTGTTTATAAGTCGTTTACAACTCTTTAAAGCGCATTACACAAGCTTCTTTAATATGTGTAATTTTAGAAAACTTCACGCTATGAATTCTAGAGACTCCCAATTACTAGCACTTAGACCAGAAATTTTATCCGCCCGAGTTGATGACACGATGAGTGCAGATGAGCGATTTCAAAACGGAACTTTGCGCCCTGTGGTCAAACTTCAAAATGAGCTCCTGCTTGAAGCTTTTCGCAACTATATTAAAAAGCACAAAAATGTTTTTTACACGCTGAATATAGACCGAAGAATGCAATACATAGAGAATGCCATTCAAAAGGACATCAAGTTCAGAAACAGCCTAAAAGGTATGGTGATCGGTCAATTTACTGTAGAAGAATATCAGAAATATATTCAGAATTCTTCGGCATTAAATAAACGAATGATGAATTTGGTAAAAGAGCGTATTCAAAGTAATATTCAGTTGTTAGAAAGAGAGTTGGTTTAATTATAGCGAATAGATCAAGGTACCGCCAGCAAGGGCAAAAACAAATGCCCCGAAGGTTGCATTTTTCCATCTAGCTGGTATAACATCACTCTTATAAACTCCATAAAGTCCTAAGGGAGGAAACAATATGAGTAAATAGCCCACAATATACCGATTGTACCATTTTTTATTCGATTCCATATCTAGCTGTTTTGCTTACTTACTTAATTATCTACAATTTAAATATTTTATTATAATTCACATTTTAATCAGCCACTAGAATTAAACAACTGCAATTGCATCTTTATATGTGTAAATAAAAAATCCCTTTGATAATGTTACCAAAGGGATTTTTTAATTTATAGGTTTTGTAGCCTGCCTATTCCAACTGCAGTCTGCAAACTGATTTATACATTAAATAAGAAGTGCATTATATCACCATCCTTTACAATGTAGTTTTTACCTTCTACCCCCATCTTACCGGCTTCTTTTACCTTAGTTTCACTTCCATAAGAAACATAATCTTCATAAGCGATTACTTCAGCTCTAATAAAGCCTTTTTCAAAATCGGTATGAATTACACCGGCTGCTTGAGGTGCTGTTGAACCAATTTTAGTAGTCCACGCACGCACTTCTTTTTTTCCGGCGGTAAAATAGGTTTGCTGATTAAGCAATTTATACGCGGTACGAATTAGTTTTGAAGAACCCGGCTCCTCAAGACCGATGTCTTGTAAAAACATCTGGCGCTCTTCATAGTCGTCTAGTTCGTTGATATCTGCTTCGGTACCAACGGCAAGCACAAGCACTTCTGCATTTTCTTCTTTAACGGCTTCACGAACCTGATCTACATATTTATTACCACTTACTGCAGCATTTTCATCTACATTACACACATACATCACAGGTTTGTCTGTAATAAACTGAAGTGGTTTTACAAACTCTGCGTAATCTTCTTCAGAAAAATCTACTGCTCGCACCGACTTTCCTTGCTCTAGTGCTTCTTTAATCTGCGCAAGCACTGACTCTTCTTTTTGAGCTTCTTTATTTCCGGTACGCGCTGCTTTTTTAACTTTCTCAAGTTTCTTTTCTACGGTTTCCAGATCTTTAAGCTGAAGCTCTATATCTATGGTTTCTTTATCGCGAATAGGGTTTACACTCCCATCAACGTGTACGATGTTATCATTGTCAAAACAACGCAAAACGTGTAGAATTGCATCGGTTTCTCTAATATTTCCTAAAAACTGATTTCCTAAACCTTCACCCTTGCTCGCTCCTTTTACAAGACCTGCAATATCTACAATATCAACGGTCGCAGGCACCACGCGCTCGGGTTTTACCAATTCCTCCAACTTAGATAAACGCGGGTCTGGCACATTCACCACCCCTACGTTAGGCTCAATGGTACAAAACGGAAAGTTTGCACTTTGCGCTTTAGCATTAGATAAACAATTAAAAAGAGTTGATTTACCTACGTTAGGCAATCCTACAATACCTGCTTTCATGGTTCAGAATTTTGAGGCGCAAATATAGGAAGCTTATCTAAAACTTTACACCTTTAGTTTATAATCGAGTTTGTTTGTTTTGCAAGAGTTCAGCGCTTTGAATTATGGTGACTCCACACCCACGTAAAAAGCTATACCTCAGCATTATAGAACCCGAATAAGTTTTATTTAAGCGCAAAAAAAAGTCTGGTAGTGACACCAGACTCTTTTAATGCTATAAAAAGTTTTTGCTTAATTGTGATGCATAAAGGCTTGCTTACCTAAAAGTTCTTCTTCGGTTTCTACGTGATCTTCATCAGGCACACAGCAATCTACCGGGCAAACCGCAGCACATTGTGGCTCTTCGTGAAAGCCCATACATTCTGTACACTTATCAGGTGCGATGTAATACACCTCATCACTTATAGGCTCTTGAGTCTCGTCTGCATCAACCTCTCTTCCGTTAGGCAATACAATTTTACCTTCAAGATCAGTTCCGTCAGAATAGCGCCAGTCATCTGCTCCTTCATAAATCGCTGTGTTTGGGCATTCCGGTTCACAAGCCCCACAGTTAATGCATTCATCAGTTATTATAATTGCCATAGTATAATCGTTTTCTAATCCTTAATTTTGCCAAAGGTAGGCTCTATTTTTTAAACCCTACTAAATTAGTAGAAATTAATGAGAAACCTTACAATCAACTTAAGGTTTTCGTTACAAATTTAAGTTGCAAAATTAAGGCGTGGTCCTTACTTCACCAAACCATTTATGGATTTAAACCAAAGAATTACCGCATTCTCAAACCTCAGTCTATTTTTAAAGAATTTTTTGTCAGATGCTACTAAATGCGAGGCTACGTTAAATGATTTTGAACACTTAAAAGAAGAATTACAGCAGGTCATACAAACCGCAAACAGACATAACGCGTGGTTTACTCCAGAGAATATTACCCAAGCGTTATCAAGCTGGTCTGTAGCGCTTCAGAAAGATAATTTGACGGCATGGCTCGATGCTTATACTATCAATTCTTCTTCAGAAAAAAAGGTTGCGGTGATTATGGCAGGTAACTTACCGCTGGTTGGGTTTCACGATTTTTTGAGCGTGCTGATCACCGGGCACCATCTAGTCGCAAAACTATCTAGTGACGATCAACTGCTTATGCCATTTCTAGCGAAAGTACTTATCAGGACCGAGCCTGGTTTTGATTCAAAAATTACATTTACCAAAGAGAAACTCCCACAATTTGACGCGGTGATCGCTACCGGAAGCAACAACACCGCGCGGTATTTTGAATACTATTTTAAAAACAAACCCAGCATTATACGCAAAAATCGAAATGCTATCGCTGTATTAACCGGTAATGAAACTAAGCAACAACTAGAAGCTTTAGGGGACGACATCTTTGGCTATTTTGGAATGGGATGTCGTAGTGTGGCTAAGCTCTACGTACCTCAAAACTATGATTTTGACACGTTTTTTAATGCGATGTTTAAACAGCAAGATGTGATCAATCATCATAAATACGCCAACAACTACGACTATAATAAAGCGGTGTATTTAATGAGCTTATTTCCTGTTTTAGATAATGGCTTTATGGTATTAAAAGAAGACACAAATTTCTCATCCCCGATCTCTGTGGTCTTTTACGAGCGTTATACTGACGTTGAAACTTTAAAGGCCGAGTTGCAATCCAAAGCTGATCAAATTCAGTGTATTGTTGCTGATGATTTTATTGATGAGGAGGTCGCTTTTGGACAGGCGCAAAATCCAAAACTTTATGATTATGCAGACGGTGTTGATACCGTTGCATTTTTATTAAAATTATAAGAGAAATTCATCGATTATTTATTGATTTATCAAACCGCTTTGCAAGTGTTTTAAGCATCTTTGCATGTCTTTTTAAGCACGCAAAGACTTGCACATATAAAAGGTGGAATCTTATGCATTCTGTTTGAAAAGCCGTAATTTTCCAACTGAATAAAATTCAAAAAAGAGACCAAATATTCAATCTAATGAAAAAACATAATTTCAGTGCCGGGCCTTGTATTCTTCCACAGGAAGTTTTTAAACAAGCCTCTGAAGCCGTTTTAAATTTTAATAACCTCGATCTTTCTATTTTAGAAATCTCCCATAGAAGTAAGGATTTTGTTGATGTGATGGAAGAAGCGCGTGAGCTTGCTCTTGAACTATTGGGTCTTGAAGGAAAAGGATATAAAGCTCTTTTTCTACAAGGAGGTGCAAGTATGCAGTTTGTAATGACCGCATACAACTTACTCGAGAACAAAGCAGGTTACATCAATACAGGAACCTGGAGTGATAAAGCGATCAAAGAAGCTAAGATCTTTGGCGAAGTCGTTGAGGTTGCAAGCTCAAAAGACAAGAATTACAATTACATCCCTAAAGGTTTTGATGTTCCTAAAGATCTAGATTATCTACATCTTACAACCAACAATACCATATTCGGAACCCAGATCAAAGATATTCCTACTACAGATGTACCGCTAGTGGCTGATATGAGTAGTGATATTTTCTCTCGTGAGATCGATTTTTCAAAGTTTGATCTTATTTATGCTGGAGCTCAGAAAAATATGGGTCCTGCAGGTACTACACTTGTTGTCGTGAAGGAAGATATTTTAGGTAAAGTAACACGCCAGATTCCTAGTATGCTTAGCTATGCTACACACGTATCTAAAGGAAGTATGTTTAATACGCCACCGGTTTTTGCGGTTTATGTTTCGATGCTTACACTTCGTGCTATGAAGGCTAAAGGCGGTATCAGTGCTGCTGCTGAAGAAAACGAGAAAAAGGCGACGCTTTTATATTCTGAAATAGACCTTAACCCATTATTTAAAGGGTATGCAGCAAAAGAAGACCGCTCTCTGATGAACGCTACGTTTAATCTAACAGAAGATAACCTTAAAGAAACCTTTGATACGATGCTTAAAGAAGCAGGTATTAATGGTCTTAACGGTCACCGAAGCGTTGGTGGTTATCGTGCTTCTATGTACAATGCGTTACCGCTAAACAGCGTTGGTGTTCTGGTTGATGTAATGAGCGAATTAGAGCGCAAAGCTTAACCAAACCAATCCAAATAATATAAATTTTTAAAACATGAAAGTTTTAGCAAATGATGGTATTTCTCAAAGCGGAGTAGATGCTCTTAAAGCCGCCGGTTTTGAAGTAATTACCACAAAAGTTGCGCAAGAGCAACTTATCAATTACATAAATGAAAATAAAGTTGATGCGCTACTTGTACGCAGCGCAACCAAAGTTCGTCAAGATTTAATCGATGCGTGCCCAGACCTTAAATTAATTGGTCGTGGCGGTGTAGGTATGGATAATATTGATGTTCAATACGCAAAAGACAAAGGTCTTAGCGTGATCAACACACCGGCTGCTTCTTCTGCTTCGGTTGCAGAATTGGTTTTTGCACATTTATATGGTGGTGTGCGTTTCCTTTTTGACGCTAACCGCAATATGCCGTTAGAGGGCGAAGAAAAATTTGGTGCACTTAAAAAAGCATACGCAAAAGGTGTTGAGCTGCGCGGAAAAACCTTAGGTGTTATCGGTTTTGGCCGAATCGGGCAAGCTACTGCTAAAGTTGCACTTGGCGCCGGAATGAAAGTGATCTATTCTGACCCATATATGGAAAAAGCTGAAGTGAAATTAGACTTTTTCGATGGTCAGGAGGTTGCATTTAAATTTGAAAGCAAAGCCAAAGAAGATGTTCTTGCTGAAGCTGATTTTATCACCCTACACGTTCCTGCTCAAAAGGAATATGTAATTGGCAAAGCCGAAATTGAAAAAATGAAAGACGGTGCTGCATTGGTAAATGCTGCGCGTGGCGGAGTAATTGATGAATTGGCCCTTATTGAAGCGCTAGATTCTGGTAAACTTGCCTTTGCTGCTCTTGACGTTTTTGAGAGCGAGCCAAAGCCGGAAATTAAAATTTTAATGCATCCTAAAATTTCATTGTCTCCGCACATTGGGGCAGCGACTAATGAAGCTCAGGATCGTATAGGTGTTGAACTTGCTGAACAGATTTCTTCGATCTTAAAAGCATAGTCCTTCAGACACATAACATATTAAGGCCGAATAGTTATTCGGCTTTTTTATGGAAAAAAGTTAAAGAATTCAAAACATGTAACTAAATTTAAGGTATTAACAAAAACTCATTTACAATGTCAGGCTTACTAGATTTATTAAATAGCGACTTAGGAAAACAATTGATAAGCGGTGCCAGTGCTCAAACCGGAGCATCAGAAAGCAAAACCGCAGATGTGCTGAGTATGGCGATGCCCTTACTTTTAGGCGCGATGAAAAAGAATGCTTCTTCGCAAGAAGGCGCATCCGGACTTATGGGTGCTTTAAGCGGAAAACACGACGGGAGTATCCTTGACAATTTAGGAAGTATTCTCGGCGGCGGAAGCGTAGATCAGAATGTGATTCAGGATGGCGCAGGTATTTTGGGCCACGTCTTGGGCGGAAAACAACCCATGGTCGAAAATGCTTTAAGCACAAAAACAGGTCTTGATGCCGGCACGGTAGCACAGATTCTGAAGATCGCTGCTCCTATCCTACTCGGCATTATTGGGAAACAGACTAAAGAAAACAATATTCAAGATCAGGATGGTCTTACAGGTATTTTAGGCAGTATGTTAGGCGGGCAACCTAAAGAAAACCAAAGCCTGATTGAATCTCTTATAGACTCAGATGGTGACGGCAGCGTTCTAGACGATGTTGCAGATATGGTTTTAGGTTCAAATAAGAAAAAAGGTGGCCTTGGCGGAATGCTAGGCGGACTTTTCGGTAAATAGTTTCAGCTTAAATTTATTATGAAGCCGCTTTGAATAAGCGGCTTTTTTATGCCGAAAAATAGGAGTTGAATGAGATCTATAAAACACGTGTTGAGAAAAGTATCTTTCAGTTCACATCAAAATTAAAGACAAATATCTGGCAGGAGTTTTGTAGCTTTAAAAGAAAAGCTGGTATGAAAAATCTAATTTACGTCTTTATAGCGCTTCTTGTCATTTGTGGCTGCGCATCTTCTCAGGGAGAAAAAAAGCTTGAAACAAGCGACCCACAGAGTACTTCAAACGATACGGTACGCATTGCAAACGACAGCCTCGAATATGAGATCATTATTATTGAACCCGGTTACAATGCGTTTTTAAATTCTATCGCGCGACCAGAAGGCTATTATTCTCAAAATTATCTGGAAAATAAAAATCGGTTTATTGTTCCTGAATACAACCAGCGGGTATTGCAACCTTTTAGATACAATAACAATTTATACCCACAACAAATAGATTACAATAGCTCTGTAGATTACGGTTATGAGGTAAATTATAAACTGTATTATTACTTTGTGTACTTCTGCCGTAAGTATAACCAGCGTTTTAGCGTACCAACACGTATTTAAGTTTTTACTATTTATCTTAGTTCTAAATAGTATATTTGACGCGTGAAAAAATTCAAAGAAGACTGGGAAATCACCCAGAACTGGCAACTTATTTATCCTGTTTTAGGCATTATTCTTTCATTAGCCTGCGGAATTCTAATCGCCCGAAGATTGGATTTCTTTCTTGAACCCGGAGCCTTACAGACGGTTTATTTGGTGATACTCACTTTGGTGCTTACGTATCTTATAATTAAACTTAGCTTGTATTGCTTCAAAAAACTTAAAAATCGCTGGATTTTACAATACCGTTGGCAGTTTATTGCTGCATTCATTGTTTTTGCCATTACAGGGTCTACCGCCGGCCGCATCTCTAGCCCGGTTATGCAAGCCTTAGGACTAGGAAGCGATTCGATCTCCGGATGGATTTACTGGCCGCTACGTATCATTATTATTTTTCCGCTGTATCAGGTTTTACTGCTTATCGTTGCTTGGATTTTTGGTATGTATTCTTTTTTCTATGCCTTTGAAAAAAAGATGCTTTCCAGAATGGGTTTAGGCTTTTTATTTAAAAAATAACTCTAGAAAAAAGTCTTATAAGTATTTCTCTTTTTACTACAACATTATTGCTTTTGCTCAGGCTGGGCAAAAAGATCAAGATACGCCTGACCTAAAAATTCTGTGATCATACTTGCGGTCAAGCCCTCATAAGCTGTATGGTTGATCGCAATATCGGCTGCCTTCCCATGTAGATAAACTCCAAAAATTGCCGCAGTTAAAGCATCATATCCTTGAGCCATCAATCCTGTTATAATTCCCGTTAGAACATCACCACTTCCACCGGTTGCGAGTCCGGGATTTCCGGTGTTATTTACGTAGTACTTTCCATCAAAAACGGTTATGGTATGCGCATCTTTTAGCACTAAAACACAATTGTATTTTTTGCTGAATGCTTCGGCTTTTTTCAACTTTTCAAAATCATCTTCCCACGCACCTATTAAGCGTTTTAACTCTTTGGGATGCGGTGTAAGCACGCTATACTTCGGTAAAAATTCTAAAAATTCTTGATTTTCTGATAATATATTTAAGGCGTCAGCATCAACAACAAGAGGGGTAGTGTTTGCTTTTAAAAATGTTTTTAAAGCTTGCTGAGTTATCTTTTCAGTTCCTAATCCGGGACCAACTCCTATAACTGTAGGAGCAAGATCAAATTGAATTTCTTCCAGGTATTTCCCGTTATATCTATCAGCCAAAACCATTGCCTCCGGCAAACTTGATTGTAAAATGGGCAAGCCCTGTTGTGTAGTGAAAGCAGTCACGAGACCTGCGCCTGAGCTCAAAGCGCCTTTACAACTCAACACCGCAGCACCTGTTTTACCATAACTTCCGGCGATCAGCAATGCGTGACCGTAGGTACCTTTATGACTGAATTTAGTACGCGGTTTATACATTTGTTGCGCTTCGGCTTTATCTATCAACTGGGCTTGTGTCTGCACCGAATTCATAAAATTTCGATCTAAACCGATATCAAGAACCGTCCAATTGTTGATGTATTTTCCGCTTTGCGGAAGAAAAAACGCAAGCTTAGGCGTCTGAAAAGACAGGACGATGGTAGGCTTGATCACTTCAGAATCCTTGATATAAACATCAACGCCCATCCCAGATGGCACATCAATGGCTACCGTATAAGCTCCACTTTGGTTAATATTCACAAATAGCTGCTGCACCCATTTAGGTGCGGGCCTATTAATACCTATACCAAAAATGCAATCCACCACAAGGTCCTCTCTGTTTATCTGAGGCAGGTCGTCTTCTGATTTTAATACTTGAGGCCATTTTCGGGTTACTTTTTTAAGCTCTTCTAATGCCAATAGAAAATCTTTGCTTCGGTTGTCGCTGTAATTCACCACATACACATCTACCGGATACTGATGCTCAACAAAATATCTTGCGATCACCAGACCGTCACCTCCATTATTTCCTATTCCGCAAAAGATTTTAACCGGTACCGGTTGGCCTTGAAGCCGCTGGTGCATAAACTCAAATGCATAACCGCCGGCACGCTCCATCAGATTATAAGAAGGAATGTTCTCGGCATTCTCAGTTGCTTTATCTGCTTGATAAACTTGCTCTTTACTTAATATTTTCATCGGGAATAATTTCGGGTTTAGAATATTCGTAAGGAAAAGCCTTTGATTTCTATTTAATTAGTGATTTCTTGATAAAAAAAGTTTTCCTTGAATTATCCTCAAAAATCAATAATCTGGCTTGTGATTATGGGTAAAAATAATACTTTTGAAAGCAACAGTTAAGCAGAAAATGAAAGCAATTAACACTATTACCACTTCTACCATCGCGACCACAGGTCTTGCGATTGCTTTCATTATTATTACCCCTTTGGGGTATTCTTTTAACATATAACTTCGGTACATCTCGTGTTTACACGACAAGCAACTTATTTTTATAAAAACTCATTTCAAACACTAAAGCCATGCGTGTTTTAAAATTTGGCGGTACTTCAGTAGGAAGCGTCGCAAACATAAATCAAGTCATCAACATCGTAAAAAACGGTGCTCAAGATCAACATATAGCCGTTGTAGTTTCTGCGCTAGGCGGAATTACCGACTTACTTATGCAAGCCGGAACCGATGCCAGCAATAAGGACGATTACAACACTGCCTTTAAAGACATCGAAGCCAAGCATATTGAATTTACACGAACGCTTATTCCAGATAGCGATGAGGCCTTAGACGAGATTAAAAATTTACTCAAAAGCCTTGAGTCGCTTTTACAAGGCATTTACTTGATCAATGAACTTTCTCCAAAGACCGTTGATAAATTATTAGCCTACGGCGAAATTTTATCTTCTTCGATCATTGCGCGTGCGATGTATGCGCAAGGTTTAGATGCTGTGCGGAAAGACAGCCGAGACTTGATCACCACCAACGATAAACACACCAAAGCCGGAGTAAACTATAAAGTGACCAACAGTCAAATTGAATATTATTTCACCAAGGCTAAACAAAAGATCACCGTGCTACCTGGTTTTATCGCCAGCACAGCAAATGGTGACACTACTACTTTAGGTCGTGGTGGTTCTGATTTTACGGCTGCGATCGTTGCAGCAGCGCTTGATGTGGATCAAGTGGAGATCTATACTGATGTAAGCGGAATGTACACCGCTAACCCTAAAATGGTAAAGCAGGCAAAACCTATTGAAAGCATTTCGTATCACGAAGCAATGGAGCTTTCTCACTTTGGCGCCAAAGTGTTGTATCCGCCTACGATCGTACCGGTGATGAGTAAAAACATCCCCATACGCATTAAAAACACTTTGCAACCCGAAGAACCCGGAACGCTTATTCACAACCAAAACGGACAAAGCACCAATCCTATCAAGGGCTTAAGCAATATCAGTAATGTGGCTTTGCTTACTCTTGAAGGAGGCGGAATGGTCGGAATTCCTGGTATCAGTAAGCGTTTGTTTGAAACCTTAAGCAATCAGGGAATCAACATCATCTTGATCACCCAAGCGTCTAGCGAACACAGCATTTGTCTAGGAGTTATGGAAGATGATGCCGGCAAAGCTAAAAATGCTATTGACGAAGAATTTGAATATGAAATTTCTCTGAACAAAATCGATCCGTTAACGATCGAGATCGGTTTGAGTATTATCGCACTTGTTGGCGATCAAATGAAAAGCCATCAGGGCATCAGCGGTAAAATGTTCAGCACACTTGGTAAAAACAACGTAAACATTCGTGCTATTGCTCAAGGAGCGAGTGAGAAGAATATTTCTGCAGTGATCGCTCAAAAAGACGTTAAAAAGGCTTTGAACAGCCTTCACGAGCGTTTCTTTGAGGCGCAACGCAAGCAATTGAACTTATTCATTACAGGAGTTGGAAATGTTGGCGAAAAACTACTGAACCAAATTCAGCAACAGCAAGAATACCTTAAGAAACAACTTAACATCAATATGCGCGTGCTGGGATTGAGCAATTCTCGCAAAATGCTTGTGGATGAAAGCGGGATCGACTTGCAAAACTGGAGCACACTTTTAGAAGCAGGAGAACCGGCGACACTAGATGGCTTTCTGGATCACGTGGTTGAGCTCAATCAACGAAACAGCATCTTTGTGGATATCACCGCTAATGCTGATGTCGCCGACATGTACGGTAAATACTTAAAACAAAGCGTTGCAGTAGTAGCCTGTAATAAGATCGCTGCTGCTTCTGATTTTAAAAATTATAGCGAGCTGAAACGCTTAAGTAAAGCTTATAATGCCCCCTTATTGTTTGAAACTAATGTAGGTGCAGGATTGCCTATAATCGACACCTTAAACAACCTGATTGCATCTGGAGATCGTGTAAATCGCATTCAGGCGGTATTATCTGGAAGTTTGAATTTTGTATTTAACAATTTTAAATCCGGCGATAGTTTCCACGATGTGGTGCAAGCCGCAAAAGCCGAAGGATTTACTGAGCCTGATCCGCGTATTGATTTGAGCGGTGTAGATGTTGCACGTAAGATTTTAATTCTAGCACGTGAAAGCGGACTCAAAATCAATCTAGAAGACATCGAGAACGAACCATTCTTAACGGAAAACAATTTGAACAGTTCTGATGTTCCGCACTTCTTTGAAACTTTAAAGGAAGACGTAGCACATTTCGAAAAGCTCGTAGCTCAAGCTGAAACTAAAAACTGCCGCTTAAAATATGTTGCACAACTTGATAACGGCAAGGCAAGTGTGGGACTTCAAGAAATTCCTGAAGGTCATCCATTTTACAACCTTGAAGGTTCAGATAATATCGTATTGTTCTTTACGGACCGCTACCCTACCCAACCTATGCAGATCAAAGGTGCTGGTGCCGGTGGTGACGTAACCGCTTCAGGATTGTTTGCAGACATCATAAGAACAGCCACTTTTTAAGCCGAAATAATGAAAGAAATACGTGTTTTTTCGCCGGCGACTGTCGCAAACGTAAACTGCGGTTTTGATGTTTTAGGTTTTGCTCTGGATGGTCTGGGTGACGAAATGGTAATTCGTAAAGTTCCTGAAAAAGGAATCAAGATCACAGAGATCACCGGAGCCGAATTACCCTTTGAAACTAAAGAAAATGTAGTAGGCGTTGCCGGCTTAGCTATGGTTGAAGCTTTGGATCTTGATTATGGTTTTGAAGTAGAAATTCATAAAAAAATAAGACTTGGCAGCGGTGTGGGAAGCAGCGCAGCAAGTGCCTCAGGAATTGTTTTTGGAATCAATCAGTTTCTTGATGAACCCTTATCTAATTTAGAACTTACTGAATTTGGTATGAAAGGAGAAGCAGTAGCCAGCGGTAATGAACATGCTGATAATGTTGCGCCGTGTCTTTACGGTGGGTTTACATTAATAACCGGTTACGAACCTTTAAAAATTGTTTCCGTACCGGTTCCTGAAGAATTGTATGTGACCATTATTCACCCGCACATAACGATTAAAACTAAAGAAGCTCGGGAGATTTTACCTAAAGAAGTTTCACTCAAAAATGCGATTGAACAAACCGGAAATCTGGCCGGATTAATCGCCGGTCTTTATACTAAAGATTACGACTTGATCGCTTCTAGCGCCACCGATGTTTTGGTAGAACCATACCGTAAAAACCTGATTCCTGATTTTGATTTTTATCGAGAGACCGCACTAAAAAATGGCGGAATTGCTTTTGGGATTAGTGGCTCCGGACCTTCGATGTTTACACTAAGTAAAGGATTGCAAAACGCTGGTGCAATTGAATTTGCACTAAAAAAAGCATTGAAAGAGAAAAATATGCGTAGTGATAGCTATGTTTCTCCCGTATCAAAGCACGGAAACAGAATTTTAGAAAAGAATTAAACAGTTTATTTCGTGCGATTTGGAATATTTCCTAGCTGTAGGAATTGCATAATTAGCACGAATACACATTCAATATTTATAGAAAAATGAACTTTTATAGTTTAAATGGTAAAGCACCAGAAGTAGGTTTAGAGGAAGCTGTTGTACGTGGAATTGCACCAGATAAAGGATTGTATTTCCCAGAGTCGATCACACCGCTTCCGCAGTCGTTTTTTGATAATATAGAAAACCTATCAAATAACGAAATCGCATTTACTGCAATCCGCCAATTTGTTGATGGGGTTATTCCTGACGAAGCCTTAAAAGATATTATCGCAGATGTGCTTTCTTTCGATTTTCCCGTTGTAGAAGTTGAAGAAAATATTGGTACGCTAGAGCTTTTTCACGGCCCTACAATGGCATTTAAAGATGTAGGCGCTCGATTTATGGCACGCTGTCTTGGCTATTTTTCGGCTCAAAAAGAAACCCAAGAACCGGTGACGGTTTTGGTAGCTACAAGTGGCGATACCGGCGGTGCTGTTGCTCGTGGTTTTCTAAATGTGGAAGGTGTTGATGTTGTGATTCTGTATCCAACCGGCAAAGTGAGCGATATTCAAGAAAAACAGTTAACTACTTTGGGCGCTAATATTACAGCACTGGAAGTTGATGGCGTTTTTGACGATTGCCAAGCCATGGTAAAAACAGCATTTTTAGATGAAGAAATCACTTCTCAACGTAAATTAACTTCAGCCAACTCTATAAATATTGCGCGCTGGTTGCCACAATTATTCTATTTTCTTTTCGCTTACAAACAAGCAAAATCAAAAGGTAAAGAATTGGTTTTCTCTGTACCTAGCGGAAACTTTGGGAATATTTGTGCGGGAATGGTTGCTCATAAATTAGGAATGCCGGTAAAGCATTTTGTAGCTTCGGTAAACAGCAATGACATTGTTCCTGAATATTTAAAAACAGGAGAATACAAACCAAAACCTTCGGTTGCTACGATCAGTAATGCGATGGATGTGGGAGACCCTTCAAACTTTATTAGAATTCAGAAGTTATTCAACAACGATCTGGAAGCCCTTTCGCAGAAACTGTCCTCTTTTTCATATTCTGACGAGGAAACCAAAGCAACGATGCAAAAAATTTATGCAGAGACCGGTTATATCGCAGATCCGCACGGTGCTGTTGGCTATTTAGGTTTGAAACATTACCTGAAAGATCATCCTGATGCTTACGGTATTTTCTTAGAAACTGCACATCCGGTTAAGTTTTTACCTGTTGTGAACCCTGTGATTGATGCAGAAATTGAAATTCCTGAGCAGATCAAAGCGGTCATGGACAAAGAAAAACACGCAATCGCTATTAAAAATTACGACGAATTTAAGTCGTTTTTGTTAAGCTAGGTGCTGCACTTTTCAGTGTAGTTTTGATACATTTGTGCTCTTAAAATTTACAGATGAAATCTACTGCACTTACCAAAATACATGAAAGTTTAGGAGCTAAAATGGTTCCGTTTGCGGGTTATAATATGCCGGTTTCTTACGAAGGCGTAAATGCCGAACACGAGACCGTACGCAACGGCGTAGGCGTTTTTGACGTTTCGCATATGGGTGAATTTCTTGCCATTGGCGAGCGAGCTCTTGAACTGCTTCAAAAAGTATGTAGCAACGATATCTCTAAAATTAAAGTTGGTGGTGCGCAGTACAATTGCTTACCAAATAACGAAGGCGGGATTGTAGATGATCTTATTGTTTATCGCATTCGCGAAAACGAGTATTTGCTCGTGGTAAACGCTTCAAATATTGAAAAGGATTGGGAATGGATCAGCAGTCATAACGAATTTGGTGTTGAACTGAAGAATATATCTGATGACTATTCGCTTTTAGCAATTCAAGGACCAAAAGCAATTGAAGCTATGCAATCGCTTACCGAGACTGATCTTTCTGCGATCAAATTCTACAATTTTGAAGTAGCTCCATTTGCGGGTATCGATCACGTGATCATCAGCGCAACAGGATATACTGGCAGCGGTGGATTTGAGATCTATTGCCACAACGATCACGCAGAACAGCTTTGGGCTAAGGTTTTTGAAGCCGGAAAAGATTTTGGTATCAAGCCAATTGGTCTTGCGGCTCGTGATACTTTGCGTCTGGAAATGGGCTATTGCCTTTATGGAAACGACATTGACGATACCACTTCGCCAATTGAAGCAGGTTTAGGGTGGATCACAAAATTCACTAAAGATTTTGTCAATGCTGAAGCCTTAAAAGCCCAAAAAGAAAACGGTCCTGAGCGCAAGCTCGTTGGCTTTGAACTTACAACGCGTGGTATTCCTCGTAAAGATTATGAGATCGTAGATGCAGATGATAATGTAATTGGCGTGGTAACTTCAGGAACGATGTCTCCTTCCCTATCGAAAGGTATTGGTTTAGGTTACGTCAAAACTTCAAATGCTAAACCTGATACCGAAATTTTTATCAAGGTGCGCAATAAAAGCATTCCGGCAAAGGTTGTAAAACTACCTTTTTATAAAGCATAAAACACTAATTAGGTCGCTGCGATACACACAGCGACCTTAATTAAAACGTGAACGCTCATTCAAAATACACACAAAATATTGATTTTGGGAGCCAGTGGCTTCCTGGGCGGTGCCTTGTATAAAGAATTACACAGGTATTACGACACCTATGGCACCTATCACACCGGCCGAATCTACTCAGACAATCAGCATTTTATTCATTTTGATGTTGCTCAAGACAGCATTTACGAAGTCTTAAATCAAGTACGGCCTACTATTGTGATCTCGGCGCTGCGGGGTGATTTTGAAGGACAAGTAGAAGCGCACGAGGATCTTTGTGATTATGCGCAGCGTACCGGTATCTATGTGATCTACCTCTCTTCGGCCAATGTTTTTGACGCTTTTGTGAACTATCCAAGTTATGAGTACGATAAGACCTTATCCGAAAGTAAATATGGAAAACTTAAAATACGCTGCGAGAATTTTTTTCTAAATTACCTGCCGGAAGAGCAATACGCCATCATTAGATTACCGATGGTTTTTGGGATGAATTCCCCACGCGTGCGGGCTATTAAAAATGCTATTTTACTTCAAGAGCAAATTGAAGTTTTTCCGCATCTAATTATGAATACGACCACAGATCGTAAGCTAGCGCAACAGATTCATTTCATCATAAATAGAAGTCGGTTTGGTATTTTTCATTTAGGAAGTAACGATCTCATTCACCATCAAGAATTTATTAATGAGATCATTGCCAAACTGGACATCAAAGTAAAACCGCAGTTCAAATTGGTTTATACCTCAAATTTTGATCGATATCTAGCCGTTTTACCTAAAGACAATAAACTACCACAGCATTTAAGCATAACCAACGAAGAAGTAGTCGCAGAATCTCAAGCCTATTAACCTATGAATGTTAAAAAGCTCCTTTTATATGCTGCCATTTTACTCCTTCAATTTTTTGGAATTAAATGGATTGCTGCATATCCTGAGGCTGTAGAACGCTATTACAGCACAGGTCTTTTTGAATATATTTCGGTGCTTTTTAGGTATCTCTTTGGATGGATTCCGTTTTCTTTTGGCGATGTAATGTATACTGCGATCATTATTTACGCGATCATCGCTCTGGTAAAACTCATTAAAAACCGGTTTAAAACACTTAGCATATTCTGTACTAAATCACTGCTTTTTGTCAATGTAATTTACTTTGCTTTTCATTTTTTATGGGGCTTTAATTATTACCGACTTCCGCTACATAAAGCATTGAATATTGAAAATGAATACACCACAGAAGAGCTCATTAGCCTCACCCAAAGACTCATAAAAGAAGCGAATGCTTTACACGAAACCCTTCAGCCTACCGACAGTCTTCCTGTGGAGTTTCAGCAAAATCTAGAAGAAATTTTTGATAAAACTCCTGACGGTTATGCTATTGTAGAAGACAATTTCCCTGAACTGGAATACCATCCCAAAAGCATTAAGAATTCGCTGTATCGATACCCCTTAAGTTATATGGGTTTTGGCGGATACCTCAATCCCATCACTTTAGAAAGTCAGGTTAACGGGCTGCTTCCCGCGCATCGCTGGCCTTTAGTAAGTTGTCACGAAGAAGCACATCAATTGGGCTTTGCAAAGGAAAATGAAGCTAATTTCATAGCCGTTATGGCAACTACTAATAATCCTGACCCTTATTTTAAATATTCGGGATATATTTTTGCATTACGCTATTGTCTCAACGACGTTTATGCGCGTAATCCTGCCGCAGGCGAATTGCTTACGCACAAAATCAGACCTGGTATTTTTGCGAATTACAGGCAATCTCGCGACTTTTGGATCGCTTACCAAAATCCGTTAGAACCGCTTTTAGCGAAATTTTACGGCGGATTTCTCAAAGCCAACAATCAACCTGCAGGGATGCAGAGCTATAGCTACGTGGTCGCACTCTTAGTGAATTATTTTAAGTCAAGGCCGCAGCTTCCGTAAGCGTTAAAAATTTCCTAATTACTCTTAAAAAGTCTTAAAGCCATAGAATAACTTATAATTTAGGGAAGACTCTTAAATTAAGTTAAATTATGAACAAAAAACTATTCTTCACCGGATGGTTATTATTTGTGTTCTGTATGGTTTCAGGGCAGGAATATTTTCCGGTAAACGATGGCGTAAAATCCATCAACACAAACTACACACTCTTTAAAAATGCCACTTTACATCCTTCTCCAGGTAAAACGATTTCAAGCGGAAGTCTGCTGATCAAAGATGGTAAAATTGTTTCGGCAGGAAAATCTGTCAACGCACCAAAAAATGCCGTGGTAATTGATTTAGAAGGAAAGCACATTTACCCTTCATTTGTAGAAACCTATTCAAGTTTTGGTGTAAAAATTCCAGAACGTTCCTTTGGTGGGCGCAGTCCGCAGTACGAAGCGACACGCGCCGGTTATTATTGGAATGACCACGTGAGAGCTGAAACCAATGCGCTCAACGAATTTGAATATGACAACAAAGCTGCTAAAGCTTTGGTTGAAGCCGGTTTTGGTACTGTAAGTACGCATATGGCAGACGGCCTTGCACGAGGAAACGGTATTCTCGTAGCCTTGAATTCTGACGGAAATACTGCAGAACGTTTACTGGATACACGCTCTGCTCAGTTCTTTTCTTTTGAAAAAAGTAATCTTTCACAACAGTCTTACCCGTCTTCTATTATGGGTTCTACAGCGCTGATTCGTCAAATGTTTGAGGATGCTGACTGGTATGAAGCCGGTAATATTGATACGCGCGACCTGTCACTTGAAGCTTTAAACGCTAATATGGATTTGCCTCAAATCTTTTATGGTGACGGCCTTTATGATGACCTGCGTATCTCAAGTTTATCTCAAGAAACCGGAGTGCCATTTATCATTGTTGGTGGCGGTGACGAATACAAGCGTATTGATGAGATCAAAGCTACCGGTGCACAGTATATCATTCCGGTAAATTTTCAAGATGCCTATGATGTTGAAGATCCTTATCAAGCCAGTTTTGTAAGCTTGAGCCAAATGCTTGAGTGGAATCAGGAACCTACAAACCCTGCAAAACTTCAGGAAGCAGGATTAACTTTTGCTATTACCACAAACGATCTAAAATCTCCAGATATGCTTTTCCCTATGTTAAGAAAAGCATTTAAATACGGTTTAGATGAAGAAACAGCACTAGCCGCGCTTACTACGATTCCTGCACAACTTTTAGGAAAATCAGAAGAACTAGGAACGCTAAACCAGAATGCCTGGGCAAACTTCTTAATTACTTCAGGTCCTATCTTCGACGAAGAAACCATCTTGTATGAAAACTGGGTGCAAGGCGCTCAAAACATCATCAAAGATGCTTCGGTTATTGATATTGACGGAAGTTACACGTTAACTACCGGCGGAAAATCTTATGATCTGACAATCTCAAAATCTACCGAAAAGCCTTCGGTTACTGTAAAAGATGGCGAGACTAAGCTGGGATCAAAAATTGCTTACACTGACGGTTGGTTAAACATCACATTCACCGGTGATGCAGATAAAAAAGAATATACCCGCATAATTGCTCAGGCTAGTAACACCACACCGTGGAATGGTAAAGCAATATTACCTGATGGATCTGAAAGCACTTTTAGCATTTCTAAAAAAGCTTCAACCGGTGAGGAAGAAGAAAAAGAAGAGGATAAAGAGGAAATAACTCCAGAAGTTATGCCGCTTACTTACCCTAATGTGGCTTACGGTTATGATAAGCAACCTCAAGCTGAAACCATCTTGTTTAAAAATGCCACGGTATGGACAAACGAGGAAGACGGAATTTTAGAAGAAACTGACGTTCTTGTCAAAAACGGAAAAATCGATAAAATAGGAAAAGACTTAAGTGCCGGTGGCGCCAAGGTTATTGATGCTACAGGCAAACACCTCACCAGCGGAATTGTAGATGAACACTCGCATATAGCAGCCTTCTCTATCAATGAATCTGGTCAAAACTCTTCTGCAGAAGTGCGTATGCGCGATGCAGTTAATCCTGATGATCTAGACATCTACAGAGATCTTGCCGGTGGTGTGACTACAATTCAGTTATTACACGGTTCAGCAAACCCAATTGGTGGCCAGTCTGCCGTTATGAAACTAAAATGGGGCTCTAGTATTGATGAGATGGTTCTTGAGAACACCAAGTTCATCAAGTTCGCTTTAGGTGAAAACGTAAAACAGTCTAACTGGGGCAGCTATAGCAGATTCCCACAAACAAGAATGGGAGTACAGCAAATGTTTACTGATTATTTTCAACGCGCTAAGGAATACGAAGCTAAGAAAAACAGTGGCGAACCTTACCGTACAGATTATGAAATGGAAACTTTAATGGACGTTTTAAACGAAGAGCGTCACATCACTTCACATTCTTACGTACAAAGTGAGATCAATATGTTGATGAAAGTTGCTGACAGCTTTGATTTTAATGTAAACACGTTTACTCACATTCTTGAAGGCTATAAGGTCGCCGATAAAATGGCAGAACACGGTGTTGCCGGATCTACCTTTAGTGACTGGTGGGCGTATAAGTATGAAGTAAATGATGCTATCCCATACAATGCTGCAATTATGTGGAGCCAAGGAGTTCTTACAGGAATCAACAGTGATGATGCCGAAATGAGTCGCAGATTAAATCAGGAAGCTGCAAAGACTATGAAGTACGGAGGTGTTCCGGAAGAAGAAGCGTGGAAATTTGTAACGCTTAATCCGGCTAAAATGCTTCATATTGACGATCGCACCGGGAGCATTAAAGTTGGTAAAGACGCTGATTTAGTACTTTGGTCTACCTACCCGATGTCTGTAAGTGCGGTAGCTGAAAAAACCTTGGTTGAAGGCGCAGTATATTTTGACATCGAAAAAGACAAAGAACTTAAAGAAAAAGTAGAAGCTAAAAAGAACAAGCTGACCACGATGATGCTTAGCGCAAAAAACAAAGGACTCAAAACGCAACCTGCTAAGAAAGAAGAAAAACAGCGTTTAGATTGTGACACTTTAGAAACTCTTTACTAGATATGAAGACCATTAAAAAATTATATTTATTACTATTTTTTGCAGTCTTTACGCTGCAAGCACAGCAGACCCCTGCTCCCGTTCAAAAAGGTGACATCACCCTTACAGGTGGTGTAGCTCACATAGGAAACGGAGAGGTTATTGAAAACAGCTTGATTTTTATAACCGATGGAAAGATCGTAGGCGTTTACGATGCAACAACAACTAAAAGACCTTTAAAAGGTGAAATCATTAAAATTGATGGGCAGCACGTGTATCCCGGTTTTATCGCACCTGACACTACATTAGGACTTGTTGAAATATCAGCGGTACGCGCAACCGAAGATCAGGATGAAATAGGCGAATACAATCCGCATATTGAAGCGATCATCGCATATAATGCTGAATCTAAGGTGGTAGAAAGTATGCGCCCCAATGGTGTCTTAATTGCTCAAACCGTTCCGCAAGGCGGAACCATCTCCGGAGAATCTTCGGTGGTGCAATTAGACGCTTGGAATTGGGAAGATGCCGCCATTAAACGCGGTGACGGTATTCACCTTAATTGGCCTAGCAGTTTTAGACGCGGTCGCTGGTGGATGGGTGAAGATGCCGGTTACAGTCCAGATAAAAACTATGCTTCAGAAATTACACAGATCAAAGATTTTATCGGTCAGTCAAAAGCTTATGAAGCTGGAGATTCTTCGATTAAAAATCTACCTTTTGCAGCGATGCAAGGTGTTTTAGACGGAAGTCAAAATCTGTATGTACACGTAGATTCAGAAAAAGAAATTCTTGACGTGTTGAAGTTCAAAGAAGATATGAGTATTGAAAAATTGGTTCTAGTAGGTGCTTATCGCGCTTATAAAATAGCCGATGCGATCGCTAAGGCCGAAGTGCCTGTAATTCTAGCTCGCGTACACAGCTTACCGGAAGCCGAAGATGATGATTACAATATCTCTTTTAAAATGGCTAAAACCCTTGTTGATGCCGGCGTTAAAGTAGCTTTGGGTAATAGTGGTGAATACTGGCAAGCCCGTAACATCCCATTCTATGCGGGACAAACCACTGCACACGGATTAAGCTTTGAAGACGCGCTTCAGTTGATCACTAAAAATAGTGCTGAGATCTTAGGTCTTGGTGACCAGCTAGGAACTTTAGAGAGTGGTAAAGATGCTACCTTATTTGTAAGCACCGGAAATGCTTTAGAAATGAAAGGCAACAACCTTACACACGCCTTTATTAACGGAAGAATGATCAGTTTAGAATCTCATCAAACAGAACTCTGGAAACGCTATATGGAAAAATACGACAGAACCGAATAGTTCGTATTTTCTTGATTTGAGTTTAAGAAATCAAATCAACGGCATAAAAAAGTCCGATTCAAAATTGAATCGGACTTTTTAATTTATATAACCTTAGTAAGGTTTATCCTTGCATTGCATCAAGTTTTGCTTTGTACTCATCTGCTTCAGCAGTGTTTCCTAACTGAACGTGAATATTATACAATGTGCGCACAGCTTCGATGTTAGGATTTTCACCGGAAGTAGCTTTCTCTAAGTAAGGAACAGCATCTCTGTAAAGCTTTAAACGCTCTTCTTTAAGCACTTCATACTTATCGTTATCAGCTTTAGTGTTTCCTAAAGAATTCATTTGCTCGATGATATCTTTATCCTGGCTAAGCATTAACGCTGCGATATTAAGGTTTGCACCAGCATAATTAGGATCAATCTCTAATGCCTTTTTGTAATAACCTAAAGCTTTCTCAGTGTTTCCTGCATCTGCAGCGCCTACACCAAGGTTAAAGTACAATCCTGGATTGTTAGGATCTTTAGCAATTACTTTTTGTAATGCTGCCTCGTACTCATCTGTCATTCCCATTTTTAGATACACATCAGCCGCAGAACGAATTAACGCATCGTCATCTGGATTTTCAGCCAAAGCATCTTTAATAGCAGAAAGAGCTTCTTCGTTCTTTCCTTCTTGGATGTAAATTAAAGCGATGTTTTTTGCAATTTCACCAGAGCGAGACTCGGTTACTTCAGTCTTAGGGTCTTCGTGAGAACCAGACTTCACAAAAAGGTCACGCTGTTGTTTATCAGGAAAACTTTCTACCTGACCGCTTTCTTTATTTTTAGCAGTGTACTTCGTTTCGATACCAGTGTATCCTAATTCTTTCAACTGCCCGTAATAATCTAATGCAGTATCATAATCCTGACCATTTACAGCGTTAGATGCTGCAAAATACAGATAAGAAGTGTCTTTAGGAGTTAAGGTATATAATTTGTAAAGCTTACTTGCAGCTGCATCGTATTTCTGAGCATTCTGATCATCTACCGCTGAAGAAATAACAGCGTTCATAGCTGTTTGCTTGTACTGGGTTGCTTCATCACCGTACTTATCACCGTCGTTGAATTCTGAAACCTTAGCAAAAGCTTCCATAGCTTTTAAAAGTTCGTCTGCATTGGTATTTTTTTCACCACCTAAAAACGCACGACCTTTTACAAAATAGTAGTATTCTTTTTCTTTTTCATCCATCTCCCCCATCATACTTTCAACGGCGGCGATTTCAGTTTGCGCTTGAGCATAGTTCTCATCATCTACAGTCTTCTCTGCAGATCTGATTTCCTTTTTCTGCGCAAAGGTTACAGCAGTAAAAGATAATGCTGCTAGCAATAAAGATTTAGTTTTCATTATTTGTTCAATTTATATTCGACTTTATTTATTCTTCTTCATCAGAAGAAGGTTTATTATTTGTTGGTTCTTCGGTAGACTCAGATGCATCTGCTGCTCCTTCCACTCCTTCTAACTCTTCATCTTCAATATCATCCTCATCTTTCTTTACCTTGGTCACTGCTGCAATCGTATCACCTTTTTTAAGGTTGATAAGGCGCACTCCCTGAGTTGCACGGCCCATCACTCTTAATTCTGAAACTTCCATTCTGATGGCAATTCCAGATTTATTGATGATCATTAGATCATCTTCGTCGGTAACGTTATTGATCGCAACAAGATTTCCGGTTTTTTCTGTAATAGAAATGGTCTTTACTCCCTTACCGCCACGGTTGGTGACACGGTAATCTTCTACGAGTGATCGCTTACCATAACCGTTCTCAGAAACTACGAGAACATTAGACTCAGGATCGTTTACAGCAACCATTCCTATTACTTCATCATTATCATCTGCAAGAGTTATGCCACGCACACCTGAAGCATTTCTACCCATAGGTCTGGTTTTCTCTTCTTCAAAGCGAATGGCTTTACCAGATTTAACCGCAAGCATCACCTGGCTGTCTCCTGTAGTTAATTTTGCAGCAAGCAATTCGTCTCCATCTTTAATAGTGATTGCATTAATCCCGTTAGTACGTGGTCTCGAGTATTGCTCTAATGAAGTTTTCTTAACCTGTCCTTTTTTAGTTGCCATAATGACATAATGACTGTTAATGTATTCTTCATCCTTTAAATCATTAGTACAGATAAAAGCTTTCACTTTATCGTCCGGCTCAATATTGATCAAGTTTTGAATTGCACGTCCTTTTGAGGTTTTGCTTCCTTCAGGAATTTCAAAAACGCGCACCCAGAAACATTTTCCTTTTTCAGTAAAGAAAATCAGATACTGATGATTAGTTCCTACAAACAGATGCTCTAAGAAATCCTCATTACGCGTGGTAGAACCTTTTTGACCTACTCCTCCTCTATTTTGGGTTTTATATTCCATAAGAGAAGTTCGCTTAACATAACCGGCGTGAGAAATAGTAAGTACTACTTTTTCGTCAGGAATAAGGTCTGTGATACTAACATCACCACCCGCAATATCAATATCAGTACGGCGGTCATCACCATACTTGGCTTTAATCTCCTCAAGCTCTTCCTTAATAATATCCATTCTACGCTCTTTGCGGGCAAGAATATCTTTTAAGTCTTCAATGGTTTTTAAGAGCTCCTCATATTCTTCACGTAGTTTATCCTGCTCCAGACCGGTAAGCTGTCTTAATCGCATTTCTACGATGGCACGCGCCTGAATTTCAGTAAGCTCAAAACGCTCAATTAATTTTTCGCGAGCTTCTTCGGCATTACTACTAGCACGAATCAGGGCAATAACTTCATCAATATTATCTGATGCGATTATCAATCCTTCTAAAATATGTGCGCGGTCTTCAGCCTTTTTTAATTCGTACTGGGTACGGCGAACGACTACCTCGTGACGGTGCTCCACAAAATGATGAATCATATCTTTAAGATTCAGCATTTCTGGTCTTCCGTTAACCAGTGCGATATTGTTTACGCTAAACGATGATTGTAGCGCGGTATACTTATATAGAGTGTTTAAAACGATATTAGGAATTGCATCACGCTTCAAAACGTATACTATACGCATTCCCTTACGGTCAGACTCATCACGTATAGAAGCGATTCCGTCAATTTTCTTCTCGTTGACAAGATCAGCGGTTTTCTTGATCATATCAGCTTTATTCACCTGATATGGAATCTCGCTAACGATGATACACTCTCTCCCTTTTACCTCTTCGATGATCGCTTTAGCTCTTAATACCACACGGCCGCGACCCGTTTTAAAAGCTTCGCGCACCCCATCATAGCCATAGATCGTTCCTCCGGTAGGAAAATCTGGTGCTGTAATGTGCTGCATCAACTCGTCTATCTCGATATCGTTATTCTCGATGTATGCAACAGTACCATTAACGACCTCAGTAAGGTTGTGCGGAGGCATATTTGTAGCCATACCTACAGCAATACCAGAAGCTCCATTTACTAATAGCCCCGGAATACGCGTAGGTAAGACGGTAGGTTCCTTTAAAGTATCGTCAAAATTTAAGGTATGATCAACCGTATCTTTATCAATATCAGCAAGCATTTCTTCAGAAATCTTGCGCATACGTGCTTCGGTATAACGCATTGCTGCAGGGCTATCACCATCTACAGACCCAAAGTTACCTTGACCATCAACCAGCATATAACGCAAGCTCCATTCCTGAGCCATTCGCACCATAGTATCGTAAACCGAAGAATCCCCGTGCGGGTGGTATTTACCTAAAACTTCCCCAACGATTCTCGCTGATTTTTTATGAGAGGTATTTGAACGAACACCCAGCTCGTGCATTCCAAATAAAACACGTCTATGTACAGGTTTTAAACCGTCGCGTACATCAGGTAATGCACGTGACACGATGACCGACATTGAATAATCAATGTAGGCTGATTTCATTTCATCTTCAATGTTGATAGGAATTAACTTCTCTCCTTCAGCCATATATATTTATCTTTAATTGTGGTTTAAACAGTATGGGGCAATATACGGTTTTCTTGTCTGTTTTCGCCGTTTGGCGCCGCATCCCATCCTGCTTTTTATTAACAAAAATTAGTTTTGGTTTTTGATAAGTATGCTTAACTTCCATTGTGTCTTTGAAAGTAATTTTGTCAATTTACTTACAAAGTAATCAACGGAACGGTTTTTGACTTATTATTACCAAAAACCTAAGAAAAGATTGGAGCGTTTATGGATGATAATTTTTCCCCTCGAGTTAAAGATGTTATAGCCTATAGTAAAGAAGAAGCTTTGCGCTTAGGACACGATTTTATAGGAACCGAACATTTAATGTTAGGTTTATTGCGTGACGGAAGCGGCAAAGCCATCGAGATTTTACAGGCGTTAGATGTAGACTTAAGCCACTTAAGGCGCAAAGTTGAAATTCTTAGTCCGGCGAATCCGGGTTCTGGCTTAGCCAGCAATGAGAAGAAAAATCTACATCTTACCAGACAGGCAGAGCGTGCTTTAAAAACAACTTTTTTAGAAGCTAAACTTTTTCAGAGTTCTTCTATTAACACAGCGCATCTTTTACTTTGTGTTTTACGCAACGAGAATGATCCTACAACCAAGTTGCTTAACAAACTCAAAGTGGATTATGACAACGTAAAAGATCAATTTAAACTTATGATGACAAGCGACGACGATTATATAGAGCCTATTAAAAATGAATCTTTCAGTGAAGACGACAGCACTGCAGAATCTTCTAAGGAAAATCCATTTAATGCTCCCGGAAATAAATCAAACAAAAAATCTAAAACTCCTGTTTTAGATAACTTCGGTCGTGATCTTACCGCAATGGCTGAAGAAGATAAACTCGATCCGGTAGTGGGTCGAGAAAAAGAAATAGAACGTGTATCTCAAATTTTGAGTAGACGTAAGAAAAACAATCCGCTGCTTATTGGTGAGCCTGGTGTGGGTAAATCAGCAATTGCTGAAGGGCTTGCGCTACGTATTGTAAAACGCAAGGTTTCTCGAATACTTTTTGATAAGCGCGTGGTTACATTAGATCTTGCAAGCTTAGTTGCTGGTACTAAATACCGCGGTCAGTTTGAAGAGCGTATGAAAGCCGTAATGAATGAATTAGAAAAAAATTCTGATATTATTCTGTTCATCGATGAGATCCATACTATTGTTGGTGCCGGTGGCGCAACAGGATCTTTAGATGCTAGCAATATGTTTAAACCGGCTCTTGCACGTGGAGAAATTCAATGCATTGGCGCGACAACACTTGATGAATATCGCCAGTATATTGAGAAAGATGGTGCTTTAGAGCGTCGTTTTCAGAAAGTGATCGTAGAGCCAACAAATATTGATGAGACTGTTGAAATCCTAAATAACATTAAGGATAAATATGAGGATCATCATAATGTAATCTACACACCCGAAGCGATAAAAGCTTGTGTTACGCTTACCAATAGATATATGACTGATCGTTTTCTTCCGGACAAAGCTATTGATGCTTTGGATGAAGCAGGATCTCGTGTACACATCGTAAATATTGATGTTCCTAAAAAGATTCTTGATCTAGAACGTCAGTTAGAAGAAGTACGTGAGCGTAAAAATTCTGTGGTTAAAAAGCAGAAATATGAAGAAGCTGCAAAGCTGAGAGATGATGAAAAAAATCTTGAAAAAGAACTTGCCGTTGCTCAGCAAAACTGGGAAGAAGATTCTAAACAACATCGAGAAACAGTAACTGAAGATAATGTTGCTGATGTGGTTTCTATGATGTCTGGAATTCCGGTAAATCGTATCGCTAAAACCGAAAGTAACAAGTTAGCCGAATTGCCAAAATCAATAAAATCTAAAGTTATTGGTCAGGATGATGCCGTAGCCAAAGTTGCAAAAGCAATACAGCGTAACCGCGCAGGTTTGAAAGATCCGCAGAAGCCAATTGGTTCTTTTATCTTCCTTGGTCAAACAGGTGTAGGTAAAACGCAATTAGCTAAGATTCTTGCTACAGAATTATTTGATAACGAAGATTCTCTAGTACGTATCGATATGAGTGAGTATATGGAGAAGTTCGCTGTTTCTCGCTTAATTGGTGCACCTCCGGGATACGTGGGTTATGAAGAGGGCGGTCAGTTGACTGAGAAAGTGCGAAGAAAACCTTATTCAGTAATTCTTCTTGATGAGATCGAAAAAGCGCATCCTGACGTATTTAATATGTTGCTTCAAGTGCTTGATGATGGCTATATCACAGATTCTCTAGGTCGCAAGATCGACTTTAGAAACACGGTGATCATCATGACTTCAAATATTGGAGCACGTAAACTTAAAGACTTTGGACAGGGTGTAGGTTTTGGTACCGCTGCCCGTAAAGAACAAGCCGAAGAAAATGCAAAAGGTATTATTCAACAAGCATTGAAGAAGGCTTTTGCTCCAGAATTTTTAAATCGTGTGGATGACGTAATTGTGTTTAATGCTCTTGATCGTAAAGAAATTCATCAGATCATTGATATCGAATTGAAAAAACTGTATGCGCGAATTGAAACGCTTGGCTATCACTTAAAATTAAGTGACAAAGCTAAAGACTTCATTAGTGATAAAGGTTTTGACAAGGAGTATGGTGCCCGACCTCTTAAGCGTGCAATTCAGAAGTACATTGAGGATGCTTTAGCTGAAGAAATCATCACTTCAAATATTAGTGAAGGAGATCGCATTTTTATGGATCTTGAAGATGGCAAAGAAGAACTGAGCATTTCAATAGAAAAAACTGAAAATTCTGCGCAGTCCTAAAAATTGTCGAAACATTAACTCTCAAAAGCCGCTCTTACGCGGCTTTTTTTTATAGCTTAGTTATTGAATATTAGGAGAATATATTTTGAAAATCGAAAAACGTCTTGATTTAGGTATTGGTGTAATTAAATTCACTAAGAACATCGCTATGGGTTATGTAAACCCTAGTGTAAATTTTGATGATAAAGAGCGTAAAGCATTTCTAGAAGCTTGCTTAATGCACTTTGCCGGGAAGCCTTTTGGGTATATTTCGGTAAGAAAACATAGTTACAGCATCAATCCTTTAATATATACGCAGCTAAACACCGTTGAATCTCTGAAAGCTTTTGCAATCGTACCTTTTTCAAAACTAAGTAAAGATATAGCCAAGATCGAAGGTAAATTTTATCACAATCCGTTTGGAATTTTTGACGACCTGAAGGAAGCTGTGAAATGGATGGAAGAAAAAATTGAGGAAGCATCTTAGTGCAACTCATCCGCATAAAAAAAGAGCGACGTTATTACGTCGCTCTTTTTATTTATCGATTCACTTTAATGGGTATTGTTTTTAAATTTCTTTTAGGTTCTGAACTTAAAAGATACGTGTAAATCCACATCAATGTAAATGATGGAATTATATCTGTAAAAGGTAGTAGCTCCTCAATAAATACCAAAATGGATGCAAATTTACCGTTTCTACCGGGATACATTTTAGTCATTTGTTTTGCTGCAACCGGAGCCCAAGCTAAATCTAAAAAAGGCCCAACTACCGGTATTGCCATGGTAAGCATTCCGACCGCATCAAAAAACAAACCCTTGAAAAGCAAATTATAATTTAAAGTTCTCATACTATCAATTTTAAATTGGGTTAAAATATTTGACCCTAAACGCAGTTGTCAAATTTATGGTACTCAATTTTAATAAAGCAAATAACCTGCCAAACTAACTAAGATCTGAACCTATGAGTTTTAAAAACTCGTTGCGTGTTTCATTATGTTCAAATTGGCCTCTAAATCCTGATGTGGTCGTGGTAGAATTTTGCTTCTGAACCCCGCGCATCATCATACACATGTGTGAAGCTTCAATAACCACGGCAACACCCTGAGGCTTCAAGGTGGTATTTATACATTCTAAAATATCGTGCGTAAGACGCTCCTGAACTTGCAACCTTCTTGAGAATACATCTACTACGCGTGGTAATTTACTTAAGCCCACGATGTGACCGTTAGGAATATACGCTATATGAGCTTTTCCAAAGAAGGGTAACAAATGGTGCTCACAAAGTGAATACAACTCAATGTTCTTTACAATAACCATTTCATTATAATCCTCCTTAAACATAGCCCCTTTTAAAATTTCACTAGCGTCCATATCATAACCGCTGGTTAAATACATCATGGCTTTGGCCGCACGTTCAGGAGTTTTAACAATGCCCTCTCGGTTTACGTCTTCTCCAAGATCTGAAATGATCGCTTTGTATCTATCTTTGACATCATCTTGCACACTGATATTATATTCTTCAAATTTTCTATAGGGAGCCATAAATGCTTGTTTTATTTAGAGATACACCTCTTGTAATTTATCTTGGTATAGCTTCTTTATTTTATTGACTTTAGGATTGATTATAAACTGACAATACCCTTGTTCTGTATGCTTGTTGTAAAAAGAGTGATGCTCTTCTTCTGCGATATAAAAAGGTTTTGCAGGGGTAACTTCGGTTACGATTTTTGCATCAAAAACGGCTTGCTCGTCAAGATACGCAATATAATCCTCTGCTTGCTGACGCTGTTCTTCATTGTGATAAAAAATCGCGCTTCGGTACTGTGTTCCTACATCATTACCTTGTCTATTTAAAGTGGTAGGGTCGTGTGTGGTAAAAAACACTTCTAGCAATTCTTGATAGCTGATGATCTCTGGATCATAATCAAACTGAATTCCTTCAGCGTGGCCGGTTCTGCCCTGACATACTTCACGATACGGCGGATTTTTAATTATGCCGCCGGTATAACCACTTTGTACATTATAAATTCCTTTAAAGCGTTGAAAAACCGCTTCGGTGCACCAAAAGCAACCGTTAGCGAAAGTAGCTTTCATCAAATTTTCTTTCATAGCATAACAAATTTAGAATCTCCTTTTTAACTCAAGCCCTGTTTAACCTTTTGTTAATACATTTGCTCAAATCATTAAACAAAAACAAATTTTAAGTGCAAAGATGCAGATCTTTTATACTGTAGTATCTTTGAATCTTGTTGCTTAAAGTCAAAAACGAGATATAATTTTAAGCAAGCAAGTAGTCGTAAGCCTCAACACCGGCTTACGTAGCTCACAAGTTCACACATTATGATAAAAGCTGAAAATATATACAAATCTTACGGTGATGTTCAGGTCCTAAAAGGCGTAGATCTTTTAATTGAAAATGGTGAGGTAGTCTCAGTAGTTGGTGCCAGTGGCGCCGGAAAAACCACCTTGCTTCAGATTCTAGGAACCTTAGACCGTGCAGATAAAAAGGCAAACACTTCGCTACAAATTAATGATACGCAAATTGCTAACCTCAACGAAAAAGAGCTGAGTAAATTCCGTAATCTGAATATTGGTTTTATTTTTCAGTTTCATCAATTACTACCTGAATTCACTGCTTTAGAAAACGTGTGTATTCCGGCTTTTATCGCAAAGAAAAATAAAGAGGAAGCAGAAGCTAAAGCAAAAGAATTATTAAGTTTTCTTGGTCTCAGCCATCGCATTCATCATAAACCCGGAGCGCTCTCCGGAGGTGAACAACAACGGGTGGCTGTTGCGCGTTCTTTAATAAACGAGCCTGCACTTATTCTTGCCGATGAACCTTCTGGTAATTTAGATAGTGAATCTGCTGAAAATTTGCACCAACTCTTTTTTAAGCTGCGCGACACTTATAATCAAACTTTTGTAATCGTGACGCATAACGAAGATCTTGCCGCAATGGCTGATCGCAAACTTACTATGGTAGATGGCAAAATCATCTCTTAGACTCAAGAAAAGCGAACTCAAAGAATTTTTAGACGAAAAAGCTGCGCTCTACGAGAGTCCTAAATTCATTGGTACAGACCCAATACAGATTCCGCATCAATTCAGTAAAAAAGAAGATATTGAGATCATAGGCTTTCTAGTGGCGACGATTGCCTGGGGTAACCGCAAAAGCATAATTAAAAATGGTAATAGCCTTGTTGAATTGTTAGACAACAGTCCGTTTGATTTTGTATTGAACCATACCGAGCAGGATTTAGTGCGTTTACAGCACTTTGTACACCGCACCTTTAATGGAAACGACTTGATCACTTTTATTAAAGGTCTCCGACATATTTACACAAATCATTACGGTCTTGAAGCTATTTTTAGCAGTTATGTTATGAATAACGAACTGCAAACCGCAATTCATCATTTTAAAAAGCATTTTTTTGAAATTGAACACGAGCCCCGTACACTAAAGCACGTGAGCGATCCTTTAAAAAAATCTGCCGCAAAACGCATCAATATGTTTCTGCGCTGGATGGTAAGGCCCAACACCGCAGGAGTAGATTTTGGCATATGGTCAAGTTTGTCTCCTGCATTTCTTTCGTGCCCCTTAGATGTACATTCCGGGCGGGTTGCGCGCCAATTAGGATTATTGAAACGAAAGCAAAACGACGCGATCGCTTTGGCTGAACTCGATAAACAATTAAGACGCTTAGACCCTATTGATCCCGTAAAATATGATTTCGCCTTATTCGGACTTAGCGCTTTTGAAAAAGATTTATTTTAGAACACTATAATTATTTTTAAAAACAATATTCCTGAATGGATTTTTTCATCAGAATAGTGTATTTTAGACCGTTGCTAAAGAGCACAATACCCACCAACTTATGCAGAAACCAGCACTACCCGCTAACGAACAAATTCGCCTTTCAGAGTTGAGGCAGTTGGCGTTGTTACATACCGAACCTGATCCTAATTACGACACGATAACACGTTTGGCTGCAGCGATTTGTGAAGTGCCCATAGCTTTGGTTTCGTTAATTGATGCAGACAAACAATGGTTTAAAGCAAAAATAGGTTGGGATCTTTGTGACACCGCTAGAGATATTTCATTTTGTGCTCACGCAATTCTTCAGCCTCGCGAGATCACCATTATTCCTGATTCTCGCTTAGACGAGCGTTTTAAAGGAAACCCTTTATTAACCTCAGATTATCCCGTGATCTTTTATGCAGGTGTACCGCTCTTATCAAAAACAGGAAATCCTATAGGTACGTTGTGCATTATTGATCATAAGCCTAGGAATCTTTCCAAAGCACAAATAAGCGCTCTTAAAGATCTCGCCTTGCAAGTTGAAAACCTTTTTGAGCTTAGACGTAGCAATTTGCAACTGCAAGAGGTTGAACAATTATTGACAAAGAAAAATGAGCAATTAAAAAAGTTTGCCGGAACGGTTTCGCACGACATGAAAATGCCGTTAGCTAATATGATCGTCACGACTGATATTCTTCGGGCTAAATACGCTCCTAAACTTGATGCGCAAGGCATAGATTACTTGTCTTATTTAAAACAATCTTCATTTTCGCTAAGTGACTATATTGACAATTTGCTATCGTATTATGAGAGTGAAGAGCTTCAGGTTAAAAACTTAGAAAAATTTGATCTGCATCATCTGCTGGAAGAGATTATCGATTTGCTTAAAATAAGTGAAGACTACATTATCAATTTACCCGAATCTGGCATTGAGCTGCACAGCAGTAAATCTGCAGTACAACAGATTCTTCTGAATCTTATCACACACAGTCTAAAGTACAATGATAAAGACACCGGTATCATTACTATCAACTGTGTTGAGGATCACGCTTATTATTACATACAAATAAGTGACAACGGTAAGGGCATTGCAGCAGATAAGTTAGATTCTATTTTTGACTTATTCAGTATTGCTTCAGAAACGGATAATAAAGGAAAAAAAGGCAACGGAATTGGCCTTTCTACAGTGCGTAATCTGGTGCATTCTTTAGGTGGAATTATAAGTGTGCGCAGTACCGAAGGTGAAGGAGCTACATTTGACTTTACGATTCAAAAAGTAAGTGCCTAACACGGACTTTCAATTAAGTTAAATGCTTATATTTATAAGCAATGAGTATAGTGAAAATAGACGAAAAGAAACGACAAAAGGCTGTAGACTCTTACAAACTGGTGGGTACCCTGCCTGAAAAGAGTTACGATAATATCACACAGATCGCCTCCTATATCTGCGGCACTCCCATTGCATTGATTACTATGCTTGATTACAATCGTAATTTTTTAAAATCGCATTACGGAGTTCCGTTTAACGAGTCTCCGCGTGAAATTTCATTTTGTACGCACGCAATTCAAACGCACGATCCCATTTTTATCATTCCTGACGCGCGCGAAGATGACCGATTTAAAGACAATCCGCTGGTTACCGGCCCTATGAAAGCCATTTTTTATGCGGGCGTTCCGCTAGTGGATAAAGGCGGGCACGCTTTAGGAACTCTTTGTGTATTTGATCACGAGCCCCGTACGCTCAACGAGCACCAGGTGAGTACATTGATCGCTTTGGCCAGTCAAGTAGTCAATCTTTTTGAACTCCGTCGCCAGAATATTGAGAATAAGGCGCTTCAAAAAAACCTTCTCAAAAAAAATAGTCTTCTTAAAGAATTTGCCGGAGTAGTTTCTCACGATATGAAAATGCCGCTAGCGAATATTATCACCACTACAGATATTCTTAAGGCAAAATACAAAGAGCTTTTAGATGAAAAAGGGCTCGATTACCTCAACTACCTTAAAAGTTCTTCCTTTTCGCTAAGCGAGTATATAAGCGGAATTTTGCAACATTATGAGAGTGATAATTTAACTATAGATCAGCGAGACTCGTTTGACATTCACGATCTTCTTGAGGAAGTTGAAGATATGCTCAACCACGATTATAAAACCGTTATTCATCTGCCGGAAGCCAATCATATCATCTCCTGTAATCGTGCTGCTTTGCATCAGATTTTTATCAATCTTTTAGGCAACAGCATCAAATACAATGATAAAGAAGAACCTGAGATCACAGTGACATTTACCGAAGACAGTGATTTTTATCGATTTGAAGTCATCGATAATGGGATTGGAATTCCGCAGGATAAAATCGATAAAATTTTTGAGCTTTTTTCTATTGTAGCTTCCAAAGACAAAAACGGAAACCGCGGCAATGGGATTGGCTTATCTACCGTAAAAAAACTTGTGGCCAACTTAGGCGGGCGCATCAGTGTAGCTTCGGTGGAAGGAGAAGGAAGTACGTTTAGCTTTTCTGCTAGAAAACAAGATATCCCAACACAAATCGCAGGTCCTGAGAGTGACACTTCTGCATTAAAAAATTAAGAGAATAAAACGCTTCAATAAGGCGTAATAATTTCTAAAACCAGTATTTTCGTTTACTGAGAAATGTAAACTTGTATGCAGTTTAAAAATCCTGAAATTCTTTACGCGCTTTTTCTGCTACTTATTCCTATTCTCATTCATTTATTCCAGCTTAGACGTTACAAAAAAACACCATTTACTAACGTCGCCTTTCTTCAAACCGTAATTCAAAACACCCGTAAAAGCAGTACCTTAAAAAAATGGTTGGTGCTCTGCACGCGTTTATTTGCGCTTACTTTTTTAATTTTTGCTTTCGCCGAACCCTTTATCCCAAATACTGAGCGCGCGTTACAACCTCAGGAAACGGTTATTTTTATTGATAATTCTTTCAGTATGCAAGCTACAGGTAGAAAAGGCAACTTACTTACCGAGGCTAAACAAGAACTTCTAGCTGCTCTGCCTAAGGATGAGCGCTATACACTGGTCACCTGGGATGACGTGCTGCGTAATTTTAATCCTGTGACCGATCGTAACGAACTCTTAGACTTAGATTTTACTCAGAAAACCATTGACGTTCAAAGCCTGCGAATGCGACTGAATAACGTATTTTCAACCAGAGATGAAAGCTCCAGACAACGCATTCTTATTTCTGATTTTCAAGATACAGGATGGAGTTCACAATTAGATTCTTTGAACAAAACAGAGCATCGCGTACTGTTAGAGCCTACTACTCTAGAAAATATCAGTATAGACAGTCTGCACCTCAATCGGGTTAGTGCAGCGTATTCACTAGATGTTTTTTTAGCAAGTACCACCTCGATCGACCAAGACATACCGGTTTCATTATTTGATAAAGAAAAGCTGATCGCCAAAGGTTCTGCCTCTTTTGAAAATTCGAAGCATTCAAAAATTCAGTTTCAATTGACTTCTGGGGCTGCTATTCAAGGAAGGCTGAGTATTACAACTCCAGATTTAAAGTTTGATAATGATTTTTATTTCAGCATTAACACGACAGAAGCGCTAAAGGTGCTCGCCGTTTCAAATGCGGAAGATACTTTTCTGAGTAGGTTGTATCAAGAACCACAGTTTTCCTATACCAATGTCGCCGAAGATCAACTAGAATACAGCATACTCACCGATCAGGATTTAATTATCCTAAATGAACCGCAACGTATTTCGACAGCACTGATCAATGCTTTAAAAAAACATACCCAAAACGGCGGAACCCTGTTGCTTATCCCTAACATGAATGCCGCTGCGACGAACTACAACAGCCTCCTAAACGCTTACGGGTTCGCTGGTTTTCAATCAAAAATTGAAGCTTCACAACGCATCACAACGATCAATTATGACCATCCTTTATACCAAAATGTTTTTACAGGAAGGTCTTCTAATTTACAAACCCATCAGGTGGAAGCTTATTTCCCAATAGCTACCACAGACGCGATTTTAAGTTTAGAAAATAATGCCCCGTTTTTGGCTGAAAATAATCGGCTATATCTCTTTACAGGAAGTTTAACGAGTACCAACAGCAACTTCATCAATGGTCAACTCATCGTTCCAACTTTTGATAAAATTGCTACCGAAGCTTTAAAGCTTCCTCAGATGTATTATTCCATTGGCAGTAAAAATACTTTTGACATAACCACACCCTTGCCTGACGATGCAGTGCTCACTCTAGAACAGCAAGAGCAGGCGTTTATTCCGCTTCAGCAAAAACGCGGCGAGAAAGTAAGTATAGACACCCAAGAAGGAATTAAAAACGACGGACTCTACGCAGTAAAATACAAGCAAGATACGCTGGCAATGGTCGCGTATAATTTTGATAGAGCAGAAAGCAATTTAAGGCCGCTTGAAGCCATAACTGCGGAAAATATAGATTTTGAAACCAACATCCCAGACTTATTTAATAAGCTAGAACAAGACACAAATCTTAATTTACTTTACAAATGGTTTGTTATTTTTGCACTGCTCGCATTTCTAGCCGAAATGCTTCTTCTAAAAAAGTTTAAATGAACGCACGTATCACCAAGGCAACCCTCCTGGATGAGAGTAATGAACATCACGGAAAACAAGTAGATCTAAGAATTGAAAACGGGATCATCACTGAAATAGGTACCGATCTCACCCCAAAAAATAACGAAGAAGAGCTTCAGTTTGAAAATTTAAGCGTTTCTCCCGGTTGGTTTGACAGCAGCGTTAGCGTTGGTGAGCCAGGCTTTGAAGAACGAGAAACAATAAGCAATGCGTTAAAAGTTGCCGGTAAGAGTGGCTTTACTGCTATAGCCGTAAACGCCAACAGCGCACCGGTCATTGACAACAATGCTTCGGTGGCGTTCCTAAAAAATAAAGCAGCCGGCAATGCGGTTAGTTTGCATCCTATTGGCGCACTCACAAAAAATGCTGCCGGGATTGATCTCGCCGAACTGTATGACATGCAACAAGCCGGAGCCGTGGCGTTTGGTGATTACCAGCACGCGATATCCAATCCTAATCTTATCAAGATCGCGCTGCAATATGCTCAGGGATTTGATGGCTTAGTTTTGTCTTTTCCGCAAGAAGATGATTTAATTATAAAAGGTGTTGCCAATGAAGGGGAAACAGCTATAAGCCTCGGCTTAAAAGGTATTCCTTCTTTAGCCGAACACATACAGGTGGCGCGTGATTTATATATTTTAGAATACACCGGTGGTAAATTGCACATCCCAACCATTTCTACCGCTCAAAGTGTTGCTCTTATTAAAGAAGCTAAAGCAAAAGGTCTTGACGTAACCTGTAGCGTTGCTATTGTAAATTTATTTTACACGGAAGCGATGCTTAATGAATTTGACACCCGTTATAAAGTGCTTCCGCCATTACGTACAGAAACTGATCGGCAAGCACTCATTGCCGGAATTAAAGACGGTACGATTGATATGGTCACCAGTGATCATAACCCGCTTGATATTGAATTGAAAAAACTAGAGTTTGATCACGCCAAATTTGGCACCATTGCTCAAGAAGCTACCTGGGGTGCTTTACTTACATTAGTTTCTGAAAAAAGAGCGGTAAAATTACTTACCGCGGCTCAAGAACGATTTACCCAAGTAAAATCAAAAATTGAAATCGGTCAACCGGCAAATCTCAGTTTATTTACGACTAAAGGAACTACGGTGTTTGGTAAAGAGCATATTCTTTCTAAGTCTAAAAACACAGCATTCTTAGGAGCTAAATTAAAAGGAAAAATTTACGGAATTATATCAAATAACCAATTTATAGCTTCTTAAATGACAACAGAAGACATTAAAAACGGTAAAACTTCAGCGATAGTCGCATACTTGACCATGCTAGGCGCGATCATCGCTATTTTTATGAATATGGAACCTAAAAATCCGTTTGCGCGTTTTCATATACGTCAAGCATTTGGGATTTTTCTAACCTTCTTTGCTTTAGGGTTTTTAGTTTCGTTCTTGAATAGCTGGCCGGCATCCTTCGGTTTTTATATTTTCATATTTATCCTCTGGGGTTATGGCTTTGTAAATGCTATACAAGGAAATATCGTACCGGTACCACTGCTGGGCAAATACTATCAAAAGTGGTTTAGATTTATAGAATAATATGGCGCAACTTTCATTAGAACACCTTATACAAAGACCTAAAAAAACTTCAGAAAAACCGCCGTTATTATTGCTGTTACACGGCTATGGAAGCAACGAGCAGGATTTATTTTCATTTGCTCCAGAATTGCCTGAAGAATATTTTGTGATCTCTGCAAAAGCACCGATGGCAATGCAACCTTTTGGCAATGCGTGGTACACCATTCACTGGGATGCTACAGATGGAAAATGGTCTGACGATGAAGAGGCTATTTCTTCGCGCGAATTGATCAAAACTTTTATTGTTGAAGTCATAGATGCTTATAGCCTTGATGCTGAAAATGTGACGCTTTTGGGCTTCAGCCAGGGTTGTATTTTGAGTTATGCGGTAGCACTTACTTACCCTGAAAAGATCAAAAATGTGATTGGCTTGAGCGGATATGTCAACGAAGCGATTGTATCGCCAAAATCAGATTTAAACGCCTATAAGCACCTTTCTGTATTCAGTTCGCACGGGACAGTAGATCAGGTTATTCCGGTTGAAGCTGCGCGCAAGATCGCTCCATATTTAGCAACTTTAGGTATTCAATCTAACTTGAAAGAATATCCTGTAGGACACGGTGTCGCTCCGCAAAACTTTTTTGACCTTAAAGATTGGTTACTGCAACACTAAGGATAAATTACGCTCTGCAGTGTTTCAAAAGTTATGTTGCCTTCTTTATCAATGGAATAAAGAAGAATGAGTTCGCCCCAGCGTTTTCCATCGCTGAAATCGGCGATCACCCATTTGTGGTTAAGTACCTCTACCCTGTTGATCTGAAAAATTCCCGTGGCATTCTCATACGGAATTAACGCGTTTCCTTCGGTGGTATTTTTGCTGATGATCGCGCTTTCGATCTTGGCTTCAAGATCATCCACGACAACACCGAAGCGTTCAAAATAATCATAAGCTTGCTCGTTTCCTTTCAACTTAAAATAACGCTCACCACCATCCTCACGTACCGCTTGCAAAGAATCAGCCTCAGCCAGTTGTTGTTCTAATTTGGCGATATGCTTTTCCTGCGACTCATATACCTTAGTAGAATTCACGTATTGAAATACCACCCAAAGAGCAGTAAATAAAAACAAATACATAAAAATGTTTCTGCGCATAGCTTAAAGTTCTAATTGAAGTCCGTCATAAGCCAAATGTACATTGTCAGGCAGTTGTTTTTCAACCTCTGCGTGAAAGCCCAGCAAATGACTAATATGTGTAAAATAAGTTTGTTTTGGTTTGATCTCGGCTACAAAAGCAAGCGCTTCCTCTAGATTAAAATGCGAATAATGCGGTTCCTCTCTCAAAGCATTTACCACCAAAACATCAAGATCACGTAGTTTTTGTTTTTCTTCAGCTGCAATAGTTTTGACATCGGTGAGATACGCAAAAGAGCCAAAACGATAGCCAAAAACCTGAAGTTTACCGTGCATCACATTTATAGGCTCAACCTGTAAATTATTTATGCTGAATGCCTGATTGTTGATAACCTCAAATAGTGCTACAGCAGGTGCACCGGGATATCTGTTCTCGGTCTTAAAGATATATTCAAAACGTTTTTTGAGTTCGCCAATTACCCGCTGATGCGCATAAACCGGTATATCTCCTTGTCTGAAAAAAAAGGGTCTGATATCATCAAGGCCCGCAGTGTGATCTGCGTGCTCATGAGTGAACAGCAATGCTTCAAGATGATCTACATTATGGGTCAACATTTGTTGTCTAAAATCTGGACCGCAATCTACCACATAATTTGCGCCTTCAAATTCTATTAAAAGTGACACACGCAAACGTTTGTCTCGGGGGTCTTTGCTCTTGCAAACCGGGTGTGTACTCCCAATAATGGGGATTCCTTGTGATGTGCCTGTGCCTAAAAAGGTGATTCTCAAACCTGTGAAATTTAGCACAAAACTACACTTAATTTTTTGTAAGCCCTACCATTTTGTTACCTTTAACCCGCAAAGGAAACCACCAATACTCACCCTAAAAATAAGCGCTATGCCGATCACGATTCAAGGTGATAAAGAGTTTGAAAATATCCCGTCGATAACTAATAAAGCCCTGCGAATAAATCTCAACGAAAACATCTACGGTACATTTGCCGAGATTGGTGCAGGACAAGAAACCGTAAGACATTTTTTTAGAGCCGGCGGTGCGAGCGGTACCATTGCGAAGGCGATGTCTGCTTATGACAAAGATTTTAGTGATGCAGTATATGGTGTAGAGCAAGATCATCGCTATGTAACAGAAGCCCGATTAAAAAAGATGCTCGCGCACGAAACCAACCTGTTAGAAAACAGAATCTCTCGTGAGAAGCATCCTAATAAAATCTATTTTACATACGCTAACACTGTAGCGACTATTGATTTTGCGAAAAAATACAAAGGTCACGGTTGGGTAGGTATAAAGTATCAGGTAGAACCTCAGGCAGAATTTAACGAGATTATTCTACATGTACGTTTTCACGAAACTGATGCACGTTTGCAGCAACTCACTTTAGGTACGCTGGGCGTAAACTTAATTTACGGCGCTTATTATAAATACGATTCGCCTAAAAAGCTCCTGCGCTACTTATATGACCATATTGATAAAGATCAGATCGAGATTGATATGATCAACTTCTCGGGACCGGTTTTCTCTAAAGTAGATAACCGTCTTATGAGTTTGCAGTTGGTCAAAAACGGTTTTACAGACGCCGTAATGTTTGGTGCTGACGGAAACAATATTCTTGCTGCAAAAATTCTTTACAAGAAAAATATTCTTGCGCTTCGCGGAAGCTTTAGACCTGTGACCAAGGTTAATACCGACATGTATCGCAAATCGCTTGAAATCTTTTTAAATGAAAATCGCGTAAAAGAAGACAATACTGAAGTGATTTTTGAAATCACCCTTTCTAACCTTCGGGCGGAAGGTGAGATCGATGAAGAAGATTTTATGGCAAGAGCCCGATTATTATGTAATTTGGGGCACACGGTAATGATTTCAAATTTTCAGGAATATTATCGTTTAGTGGAGTACTTCTCACGCTATACTAAAGAGCGTATGGGACTTGCGATGGGTGTAAACAACTTGATCGATATTTTTGACGAGTCGTACTACCGCCACTTGAGTGGAGGTATTCTAGAAGCCTTTGGTAAACTTTTCTTTAAAGATTTGCGTGTGTATCTGTATCCAATGCGCGATCCGGAAACAGGTGAATTCTTTACCAGCGAAAATCTAAAAGTACATCCGCGAATGAAAGAGTTGTACAAATTTTTTAAGTACAATGGTCGTGTTGTAGATATCGAAGATTATAATCCTGATATTCTGAATGTATTTTCGCGTCAGGTTCTTAAAATGATCGCAAATAATGAAGAAGGCTGGGAAGCGATGCTGCCAAAAGGTATTGCGCAACAGATCAAAGAGCAAGGCTTGTTTGATTACAAATCAAAAACCATCGAGCAGTCATAACAAACAAACTGACTAAAAATAAACGACCATAGGACATTAGGCCTTTGGGTGAGTCCATAAAAAAATCCCGAAGACATTCGGGATTTTTTTATTGTTACTATTTATATCTAAGCAAGCGCTTCGATCAACCCGTTGAGATCTACTCGTGTCTGATCACCGGTTTTCATATTTTTAAGAGTATAAACGCCTTCTTCCATTTCTTGTGTTCCTGCTAAAACCACAAATTGAATATTGCGTTTGTCTGCGTGTGACATTTGCTTTTTCATCTTAGCAGCATCAGGATATAATTCTGAAGTAATTCCTGCTTCGCGTAAAGCTTTTACCGCTTTCAAACAATACAGTGATTCTGCTTCGCCAAAATTGATGAACAATAATTTGGTCCCTTTAATCGCTTGCTCCGGAAAAAGACCAAGTTCTTCAAGCACCAAATAAATACGATCCAAACCAAAAGAGATCCCAACCCCGCTCATATTTTTCAGTCCAAAAATTCCGGTGAGATCGTCATAACGGCCACCGCCTCCAATGCTTCCCATTTTTACACCTTCGGGTGCAGCAACTTCAAAAATCGCTCCTGTATAATAATTTAGTCCGCGTGCTAAAGTCACATCGAGATCGAGAGTTACTGTTGCAAGTCCGAGCGCTTCGATCTTCTCATTAATGTACGCCAACTCTTCGATGCCTTCTTTACCAACTTTAGAATCCGCTAGCAAATCTTTCAGCAGGTTGAGTTTTTCAGCAAAATTTCCGCTTACGTTAAAAATGGGTTTAACCCGGGTAATAGCTTCTTCAGAAATTCCTTTAGCCAACATTTCTTTGACAACGCCTTCCTCGCCTATTTTGTCGAGTTTATCTAGCGCCACCGTAAAATCGATCAGCTTATCAGCTGCACCAATTGCTTCCGCAAGACCCGAAAGTATTTTGCGGTTGTTCATTTTAACCGTGGTTCCTTTCAGTCCTAAATCGGTAAAAACCGCATCATACAACTGTACAAAAGCCACTTCCTGCAATAGCGAATCAGATCCCACAGCATCAGCATCACACTGAAAAAACTCTCTAAACCTTCCCTTTTGAGGACGATCTGCACGCCAGACCGGTTGAATCTGATAACGCTTAAAAGGAAATTCGATCTCATTTTGATGCTGCACCACATAACGCGCAAAAGGCACGGTAAGATCATAGCGTAAGGCTTTTTCTGAAATTTCAGCGGTTAATTTTGTACTGTCCTTTGCTGTATACACGGCATCATCAACCTTGTTCAAATAATCCCCACTATTCAAAATCTTAAAAATAAGACGATCTCCTTCATCGCCATACTTCCCCATCAGCGTACTGCTATTTTCAAAGGATGGCGTTTCAATAGGTTGAAAACCAAAAAGCTCAAAATTAGCACGCAACGTATTGATGATATAATTACGTCTTAAAACTTCTTCAGGTGAAAAATCGCGGGTTCCTTTAGGGATACTGGGTTTTTGAGCCATTGTGTGTATTATTGTATACGCTTGTAAAATTAATTTGCTGAACACGTTTCAGCGCCTGCAAATATCTTAAAAATTGAGGGTTTGTACGGCTTAATTTTATAAAACAGTAACAATTTTAAACAATAGTAGACCTATTGGTTCAAACCGGTAAATTTATGTTCTCACTCTTTAGAGAAAATATTCGTATCGCATACGATTCTATTCGCAGCCAATTACTAAGAACGATTCTTACAGTAGTAATTATAGCAATTGGTATCACAGCACTAGTAGCCATTTTAAGTCTCGTAAAAGCTCTAGAAAACACAATTAGTAGTGATTTTTCTTCAATGGGAGCCAATACTTTTAACATTCAACGCTACGACCGCACTACGCGTAGTCAAGGTAGTGGAGAAAAACAAAAAGTAAATCCAGTGATACGCTATACGGAAGTGCGTGATTTTGAAGACCGCTACACCTACCCGTTCACGCAAGTTTCGGTTTCTTTTACCGGAACTTCTTCTGCGGAAGTTAAATATGAAAATCTGGATACAGATCCTGAAGTTACCGTTTTAGGTGCTAATGAAAATTTTTTAGACAATGCCGGACTTGAACTGGATCTAGGCCGAAACTTTACACTTTTTGACATTAAGAATAACAATAATGTGTGTGTTCTGGGAAGTGATTTTAAAAACGGTCTGCTTAAAAATGTAAACCCTATAGGTCAAACGATAAGTATTCGCGGGGCTAAATTTAAGGTGATCGGTGTTCTGGAAGAAAAGGGTTCGACCTTTGGTAACAATCAGGATTTACGCGTGATCATTCCAATTCAGGTAGCGCGATCTCTATTTACACAAGCTAATATTAACTACGCCTTAAGTGTAAAAGTAGATGATAAAGAAATGTTTGAAGGCGCTCTTGATGAAGCGATCATTACGTTTAGAAACCTGAGAAAACTTGCTCCTGTAGAAGAAAACAACTTTGGTATCAGCCGAAGCGATGATTTACTAAATCAAATCGCTGAGATCAGCGGATATCTCTCGCTTGCCGCCTGGGTCATAAGTTTGATCACGATCTTAGGTTCGTCTATTGCTCTGATGAATATTATGCTGGTTTCGGTGACTGAACGTACGCGCGAAATTGGAGTACGAAAGGCACTAGGCGCCAAAAAATCGATCATTGCCGGTCAGTTTTTAATGGAAACTATTATGATTGGGCAATTTGGAGGAATTCTGGGTATAATTCTCGGTATTGGTATAGGAATCTTAATTTCAACTGTGGCTAATTTTAATTTTACCACACCGTGGATGGCGATGCTGGCAGCAACCGCAGTAACCTTGCTCGTCGCAGTTATCGCCGGACTTTTCCCTGCATTGAAAGCCGCAAAACTTGATCCGGTTGAATCCTTGAGATACGAATAACTTTAAACCATAAAAAAACCTGAAGCTGAAACTTCAGGTTTTTTTATAAAGTGTTTTGTCAATAGGTAGCTATAAAGAAACAATTCTCCCAGCCCAATATTTACAAAATGCCTTTTATGTTCGCCGCTGAAATAACTACTCTACTTCAACGAATTTCTCAAACCAGCGGTACAAATCTCCTTTTGTGATATTTGCTCCTTGTCTAATAAGCACAAAAATATCGTTGTTTCGATCATCTGATAAGAGTTTACTAGAGCTGTATAGATTCACTTCATCTTTCATAAAGTTATCTTGTAGCCATTTATAACCCTGAGGCGTTGTGATATCTATGCTTTTGTTTTCAACTTCAATAGAGATCATACTTATTTTAAGTGCTCCTACTTTAAATAAAAACATGTGCTGTGGCGAAAAGTGCTCAAGATATTCTACCTTGCTCAAAACACCTTCCCAGATCAAATCACTAAATACATCAAGCTCTTGCTCAGCGGTTTCCGGCTGATTTTTTTTGATACTATCCCACTCTTCAGCAGTGATCGATTGTGCTGCCAGAAAGTTTATGAATTCCTGGTGCATTTCATCTAATTGCTCTTTTGAAAGTCTTATGTACTTCATATTTTGAGTTTTTAGAAGTAAACTACCTCTGGGCAAACCCGAAAAGGTATTATTTAGAAACGAATTTTTCAGTTTCAAGGCAGGCCAAAAAAGGATTGAACCCTTGGCAATGCCAATAAAAAAAGCTTCCGCAAAATTACGGAAGCTTTAAATTTTATTGAGAAAGGCTTAAGCCTCTGCTACAACGTCAAAAGTGAAATTCTTCACTACATCACGGTGAAAACGAAGACTTGCCTCGTACTGACCTAAACGCTTGATGTTACCACCAGCGATAGTGATGTATTTTTTGTCGATCTCCACACCTTCTTTAGCTAAAGCTTCAGAAAGATCTGCGTCAGTGATAGAACCAAAAAGTTTATCAGCCTCACCTGCTTTTGCAGTAAGTTTAACTTCTAAACCTTCTAGTTTAGCAGCTTGTGCCTGAGCAGCATCAACAATTTTCTTCTCTTTGTATGCGCGCTGCTTTAAGTTTTCAGCTAAAACTTTTTTAGCAGAAGGAGTTGCAAGCACTGCATACCCTTGAGGAATTAAATAATTTCTTCCGTAACCATTTTTAACAGTTACTAAATCGTCAACAAATCCTAGATTATCGACGTCTTTCTTAAGTATAACTTCCATCTCTTATCTAGTTTTTATTTATATAAATCTGTTACGTATGGCATAAGTGCTAAGTGACGCGCACGTTTAACAGCCACACTTACCTTACGCTGGTATTTTAAAGAAGTACCGGTAAGACGACGTGGTAACAATTTACCTTGCTCGTTTACAAAAGACGCTAACCAATCTGCATCTTTATAATCTACATACTTAATACCTGAACGCTTAAAACGACAGTATTTTTTTGTCTTAGAGGTCTCAATATTTAACGGAGTTAAATATCTGATTTCCCCATCTTTTTTAGCTTTTGCTTGTTGCTCTATAGATGATGCCATAATTACGCTTTTTCTTTGTTTCTTTTTCTACGTTTTTCAGCCCACTCGATCGCATATTTGTCAAGCTTTACTGTTAAGAAACGCATTACACGCTCGTCACGTCTAAACTCAAGTTCAAAGTTTGCGATAACCTCTCCTGGTACCGTAAATTCAAATAAGTGATAAAAACCACTCTTTTTGTTCTGGATCGCGTAAGCTAATTTTTTTAGCCCCCAATCTTCTTTAGAAATCATCTTGGCACCGTTTGAAACAAGAAAATCTTCAAATTTCTTTACTGTTTCCTTTACCTGGTCATCAGATAAAACGGGATTCAAGATGAAAACAGTTTCGTAATGATTCATAAAAATAGTTTATTAAAAAAATGAGTGCAAAAGTAACTTTAATTTTTCATACAACAAAACAGATCTCCTTTAAATCGACCATTTGCTTGATATTTTTTAATACAAGTGAAAATTCAGGAAAAAATATCGATGAACTACACAAAAAAGTTGGTTAATACATATATTGTAAGTAGTTTTGGTAAACTAACGCTATCTCAAAACTTAACCTTTGGAAGAATTAATTTTAGATTGTGCCGTTGTCGATGATTCAAGTTTACAACGTCTCGCTATCGTAAAGATGATCAAGGATCATCCTAATTTACGATTAGCCGCACAATACAACAACGCAATCGAAACTAAAAACGGTCTATTAGAAACTAAGGTTGATCTTATCTTCCTTGATATTGAAATGCCTATTCTAACCGGTTTTGATTTGCTTGATGATCTGGTACATAAACCACAAATCATCTTTGTTACCGGTAAAACAAAATATGCTTACAAAGCCTTCAACTATAACGCTATAGACTATTTAAGAAAGCCTCTTACCAAAGATCGCTTCCTAAATGCCGTTCATAAAGCTATCAATCTACATCGTCTTAAAACTGAAGGCAATGTAGAGGATGATGATTATATCTTCGTAAAAAGTAATCTTAAGAAGAAAAAGGTTTTTCTTAATGATCTCAAGTTTATTGAAGCACTCGGTGACTATGTAAAATTAGTCACGTATAATGAGCCTATCATTGTACTATCAACAATGAAAGCCTTTGAGGCGCAATTACCTGCAGAGCGTTTTATGCGAATTCATAAATCCTATATTATCAATCTGGACAAGGTTGAAAAATATAACAGTAGAAATATTGAGATCGAGGGAGACAAAATTCCATTGAGTAGACATAAGAAAACAAAATTGATGGAAGCTTTATCTAGCTAATCTCCATTGATTTGCGAATCAAAAAATCCTGCAAATTGCAGGATTTTTTTTGATCAATAGTTATCTACATTAAGTACAATCTTCACACTTCTAAACTGCGAAATACTTGAAAATGTACTGCGTACTTTAAGTATCGCTTTCTTTGTTTTCTCCAGACTTTGTTTCCGTGGAATTTTGATGAGAATGTTGCGGTAGTATTCATTACGAATTCGGGAAACCGGCGGAGGCTCTGGACCTAAAACCTGATCTCTAAACACATTCTTAAGCGCTTGCCCCATCCATACCGAAGCCTCTTCAATCTTCTGAAAATCCCGATGCTTCATCGTGATTTTAATCAATCTACAAAATGGCGGATATTTATAAATATGCCGTTCTTCGAGTTGCTCATGATACATCGCTTCATAAGCATTCATAGACACTTGCTGCAAAATCTGATGATGCGGATTAAAGCTTTGAATCAACACTCTACCACGTTTCTCTGTACGTCCTGCCCTACCCGACACCTGCTGAATCAGCTGAAAGCTTCTTTCGTGTGCTCTAAAGTCCGGAATGTTAAGCATACTATCTGCGTTGAGAATTCCTACAAGGGTCACATTTCTAAAATCAAGTCCTTTTGTAAGCATTTGAGTTCCTACAAGAATGTCAATCTCGCCCTGCTCAAAAGCCGTTATAATCTTCTCGAAGCCGTGTTTACCCCGCGTCGTATCAGAATCCATTCGGCCTATATTATGCTCAGGATATAACTCTTTAAGCTCAGTTTCCACTTGTTCTGTTCCAAAACCTTTAGTATCCAGCTCTTCGCTACCGCAAGCCATACATTTTTGAAGCATCGCGATATGATAACCACAATAATGACATCGCAACTGCCCACGATGCCTGTGATACGTTAGACTTACGTCACAATTAGGACACTGTGGTGCGTGACCACAAGTGTTGCACTCTACAATAGGTGAATAGCCTCTTCGATTTTGAAACAAGATCACCTGCTCTCCAAGTTCTAAGGTATCGGTAATTGCCCGAAGCAGATCATCACTAAAATGACCGGTCATCCGTTTTTTGCGATGTTTTTCTTGAATATCAATAATGCTGTTTTCAGGCATTAAAACATTTCCAAAACGCTTGCTCATAGTTACAAGTCCGTATTTACCGATACTCGCGTTGTAAAACGTTTCTAAGGCCGGGGTCGCAGAACCCAATAATACTTTCGCATTTTGCTGATGTGCCAATACAATGGCCGCATCTCTGGCTTGATAACGCGGGGCTGGATCGTATTGCTTGTAGCTACTTTCATGCTCCTCGTCAACAACAACAAGTCCGAGATTTTCAAACGGAAGAAAAAGCGCACTACGCGCTCCCAAAACCAATTGCGCTTTAGATTCGTGATGGAGGACGTTATTCCATACTTCAACACGTTCGTGAACTGAATATTTAGAATGATAAACAGATAATTGATTTCCAAAATACTCTTGCAAGCGCGCTACGAGCTGCGTAGTAAGAGCAATTTCAGGCAATAAATAAAGTACTTGTTTTCCTTCCGCCAGATATTCTTTTATAAGATTAACGTATACTTCCGTTTTTCCAGAAGCTGTTACCCCGTGCAATAAACAGACATCGTGATTTTGATAGGAGGCTTTTATTTCGCCTAAAGCTTGCTCTTGGTTCTCGTTTAGTGTCTTAATCGGGCTATCTTCTTTACCACTATAATTGATGCGATCTTTCTGTATTTTATAAATCTCAAAAATTCCCTTTTCGACCAAAGCTTTAAGCTGTGCTGATGATGCTTCACTTTGCTCTTGTAATTCCTTTGCTTTTATCGGTTTTGAGGAACGCGCAGTTTGAGTAAAATAGTTGAGTAAAAGTTCCCGTTGTTTCGGAGCTCTACTTAAATCGTCAAGCGCTTCGTGCATTTTTTCTTCTTCATTATACGCTGCGGCAAGCCGAACATACTTAACCAGTTTAGGCTTATAGGCCTCATAAATCTCTTGATCAAGAGCAACAAGATCAAGATCTATGAGTTTATTGATGCTAGGAAGCACTTTCTTTTTATTGAGCACCTGCATGACCTCACTGATTCTTAAAATTGAATTTCCTTCAAAAGCGTTAAGTATAGCAAGACCATCCTCATCAATAGCATCTAGATGGGGTTCAATAGGCGTTTTTGAAATACGCTTGATAATACTTTCACTTTCTAATAAAAACGCTCCAGGAAGCGCTGCACGCATTACATCACCCAACGTACACATGTAATACTGCGCCATCCATTTCCAGAAATTTAATTGGGCTAGGTTTACTACCGGTGTCTCATCTAAAATCTGCTCGATCTCTTTGGCTTCGTAAATACGCGGTTCGATCTGATGAACACTTATGGCAAGCGCTGTATAAATTTTGCTTTTTCCAAAAGGCACAGCAAGCCGCATCCCCGGTTTGATAAAAGCATATTCGGTCTCACTAATGCGATACGTAAACGCATTTTCGACAGGAATGGGTAAGATTACATCAACAAAATACACGAGGGTAAAGATAAAAAAAAGGCTGTCTCAAGAATTAGAAACAGCCTCTGTTTTGAAGTATATCTCTTTTATTTTACGCGGTGCCAGTATTGCGTTCTTCCTATTAAAGAGAACCCAATATAACCACGAACTTTCAACTTGTCTGCATTTTCAAGTTCGATAAGACACTTGTATAATTTTCCGCTTTGCGGATCTAAGATTTTCCCATCATTATACTCATCTCCATCCTTCTCAAGACCTTTAATAATCACAAGACCATTAATAGGCTTGCCTTTATCTGCTCCAGGGCAATCTACACATTTTGCATCTTGACGGTCTTTATTTAAAATTTCAACAATTTTACCATAAACCTTACCGTCTTGCTTATAGATCTCAACAATAGATTTTGCATCACCTGTTTCATCATCAATAGTCTTCCATTTTCCTGTCACATCCTGAGCAAATAGCCCAGCTGTACAAACAAGCATCACAACTAAAAAAGCACTTAATTTTTTCATATTCGTTATTTGAGGGGTTATTAAATTTTTATTTATCAAATTAAACTTATCAATAATAAGATATTTTCAACTATCCTAAAATTATTTTGAAGATAATTGAGATTTTTTATAATCCCTTCTGCGCTTTAAGCGATACAAACTCGCGTTGAGTTCGAAGCCTAAAAGCAACAAATTTGCATTGAGCCAGATATACACCATCATAATCAACAACGCTCCAATAGAACCGTATAATTGGTTATACGTGGCGAAATTATTGATGTACACGCCAAACAAATAGGTGGTCACAATAAACAGAAATGTAGTTAATGTCGCTCCTATTGATAAAAAACGAGTGTCTTTCCCTTCTTTTGTTCCGAAGTAATACAAGGTTGCCACCACAGTATAAATCAATACGATCAAAGCGATATAACTTCCCAATTGTGATATCCACAAATTATCTTCATTAACGATGCCGCGTCGTTTCAACTCACTTATAGTAATCTGAAGATAAAGCACCGCTATTACCACAAGTAACAACAACAGTGCCAACATTATAGAAACCCCAAGCGCCACAGCATATTGTTTAACTATACTTCGGTTTGTGATGGAGTGAAAACTATATTCAAACCCGGTGAATATGGCATTTACCCCATTAGCCATTAAAAAAATAGCAAAGATTAAAGTGAAAGATAATAGTCCGCCACGCTGGTTTGCTGCAATATCCAAAAGGATCGGGTCAAAAAACTCCTGAGTTTGCGGTGGTAGAAGATTATTTATAAAAGATAGAAAGTCACTTTGAAAACCGTTGATAGGAACGTACGGAATAAGGTTGAGCACAAATAAAAAGAATGGAAAAAGCGCCATAAAAAAGCTGAAGGCAATCGCGCTGGCTCTTGTTGCAAAAGTACCTTTTAGGATACCTACGGCATACATCTCCCAAAAGTCATAAAGCGACAAACCTTCAAAACCGGGAAGGATCACTCCCTTTGCCCATTTGACCACAGGAAGCAAAAATGGAATCGTTTTTAACTTATCGTCCCACTCTTCAGCCATTAAACTGCTTTTAAGCTTAAATCCATATTATAAACCGAATGCGTTAACGCGCCGCTAGAAATATAATCTACACCGCATTTAGCGTACTCCGCTAGCGTATCTTCATTTATATTTCCAGAAGATTCTGTTAAGCATTGATCACCTATCATTTTTACTGCTGTGCGCGTATCTTCATAGTTGAAGTTGTCTAATAAAATGCGAAAAACACCGCCTGCTTCTAAAATAGCTTCCACTTCAGTCAAATCTCTGGCTTCAACAATTATTTTTAAATCAAGACCATTTTCAGCTAAATAGGTTTTTGTTTTTGCAATCGCCTCCGCAATTCCGCCGGCAAAATCAATATGATTATCTTTAAGCATCACCATATCATAAAGGGCAAAACGGTGATTTTCTCCTCCACCAATTTTCACTGCCATTTTTTCTAATGCACGAAAACCCGGCGTGGTTTTTCTAGTGTCTAAAATTTTTGTTTGGGTTCCTTGAAGCAGTTGCGTATAGGCATTTGTTTTGGTTGCTATTGCACTCATACGCTGCATCCCATTTAAAACGAGACGTTCGGCTTTTAAAATGCTCTGTGAACTGCCGGAAACATAAAGTACTACATCTCCTACTTTAACTTCTGCTCCATCTTGTATCAAAACCTCGACTTCTAAAGTTTCATCCACGTAAGCAAAAACTTTTTGAGCAAAGGCAACGCCTGCTATGATTCCCTTTTCTTTAACCAAAAGCTTGGCTTTTCCCTGGGCTGTGTCAGGAATACAGGCCAATGAACTGTAATCTCCGGGACCCACATCTTCTCGAATGGCGTTGGTGATGATACCTTCTATTTCTTCATTCAGCTTTGCTTCAGAAATCATAAAGTTATGTAGTTTTTACTAAGTTAGATTTTCAGCTGGTTAATTTACAACACAGCCTTGCAAATATCGTGAAGATATATGCTTTTCTAAAGCACTCAAAATTGAAATAATGTAATTTTGAACTATGAATATAAAACTGCTTTGTATAGGAAAGACCGATGATCGTAATCTTGAGGCGCTTATTTCGGTTTACACCAAACGTTTAAAACATTATGTAAACTTTGAACTAGAGATCATCCCAGATCTTAAAAAGACCAAAAACCTATCTAAAGAACAACAAAAGGAAAAAGAAGGCGAACTCATACTGAACAAGATCACAGTGCAAGACCAATTAATTCTCCTTGACGAAAATGGTAAAGAATTAAACAGCTTAAAATTTGCCGACTATCTTCAGAAAAAAATGAATAGTGGAATTAAGACTTTGGTTTTTGTAATTGGTGGTCCTTATGGTTTTTCTGAAGCAGTGTATGCCAAAGCTCAAGGCAAAGTTTCTTTGTCAAAAATGACATTTTCGCATCAAATGATTCGGCTTTTTATTACTGAACAAATCTATCGTGGCTTTACGATTTTACGCAACGAACCCTACCACCACCGCTAGTTTAAGCTTATTTCAGCTGAATAGGCAACCATATTTCTTCTTCAGATTCTGGATGCTCCGGGCCGTAGTATTTTTCTCCCAGGCGTTCAAAATGTGCTCGCTCATCTAACTTGTAACCCGACTGGGGAAGCCAAGTACCGTAAATATAATTCGAAGTTTCTACAAATTCTTTTACGGGCCCCACGTGCGTAAAAACCGCATACAAACCACCGGCAATGGTTTTGGTTTGCATTCCTTCGGGTACGGTATCAAAATCTGTAACCTCAACAGCAGCCCAACGCTCAAATTCGGTTTCTCGGGTAAATTCTTCTACTTTAAAACCAGCAGGATACACCTGCATTGAGTAAAAACCAGAATCTATACGATTTTTTATTTCTTTATGTCTACTCATAAAATCTTGCCATAAAGCAGCAGTGTCGTCAAAAGATAAGGTCGTCGTAACGCATTTCCCGATAATCTTGCGTGGTTCAATTTCTAGTATTTCTGGTTTCATGAAGTTGATTTTTATCCTTTAGCTCTAAAAATAAGAATTCTTTAACCCACAATGCTCTTAACAATGATTATCCTTAGAAAAAACCATTACTATGAAACCAAGAAAACTAATTAAACGATTTTTCCTATTTACGAGTGCTATGCAGTTTGGCTATTATGCTGTTGTGTATGCTGATAAATACAAAAAAGATATTAAGCGTGTAATCAAAAAGTCTTAATCCTTTTTAAGAAAGCCTTGTTGTAAAACATTTTTGATTCCTTCAAGATTATCTGAAAATTGCATGAGTTGCGCGAGTAACTGAGCCATTTCGTTTGCATCTCCAAAGCCTTTGAGCTTGTTGTTTTTAACGAATGTTTCCTTTATAGCTGTCCAACGTTTAATTTCCTCTTCCTCTAAATTATCGGTAAGCTCCTTATATTTTAAAAGGTTTGCTTCGGCAGCTGCAGTCAAGGTCTGCGACTCGCTTTCATAATGTGATAACAGCAGGGTTTGCAACTCGTTTTCATTCATAACCGGCACCACTTTAGCTACCAATTTATTCATATCACGATAGGAGCCTTGCAGTTTAAAAGCAGGCTCGGTTCGGTATGCGTCGTCCATCGCTGCAGATTTAATGTAAGCTGCATTCACTTTAAGAACTGTGTTCCTGATTTTTAATACTTTTTTCAAGATCAAAGTATACTCTTCCAGTTCTCTGCTGCTGTGATTGCCTTTCAATTGCAATTCGTCATTCCCGGTTTCTAAACGTTGAAGCAACGTATATACATCGTCAAAATTCTTACTGCTCAATTGCTGAAGAATTGGATTTGCAGTCAGTGCATTTTCTATCAAACTCAGTTTGAAAAGATCTTCGGTATCGCCAATAATGTCTCCCAAATTGTAAATATCTGCCCTGTTGGCCAACATATCCGGGATTTGAAATTTAGCACCACTTTCTGTGTACGGGTTACCCGCCATAATCACACAAAACTTTTTCCCTCTTAGATCATAGGTTTTAGGCTTTTCCTTATAAACTCCTTCTACCCTACGCGTACCATCGGAGAGCGAAATGAATTTCTGTAAAAACTCGGGGTTGCAATGCTGAATATCATCCAGATAAAGCATTACGTTATTCCCCATTTCAAAAGCAAGATTCAACTTTTTTAATTCTTCCCGCGAAGCGGAATTGGTAGCAGCTGCCGGATCTACTGAAGTTACCTCGTGCCCAATTGCCGGACCGTTGATTTTCATAAAAACCAAACCTAACCGATTGGCGATATACTCCATCAAAGTGGTTTTACCATATCCCGGCGGAGAGATCAACAGTAACAAGCCCATGCGGTCTGTGCGTGACTTGTCTCCAACAGTCCCTAGTTGCTTGGCTAAATTATCTCCGAATAATGGGAAATAAACCTGATCAATCAACTTATTACGCACAAATGAGGTCAAGACTTTCGGCTTAAATTCCTCCAGTTTTAATTCTTCCTTTAAATCCTCTGTAACTTTGTGTTTCGCTTTACGAAAAGCTTCAAACGCCGGTACCGCTTCAGCAAAATAGTGTTGCAAAGTCTGGGTAAAAAAATGGAAGTTAAACTCATAAATACCATCAGAAATGCTAGAGTGATCACCTTTCAAATCGGTGATTTTCTCAGATGCCTGAATGGTATTGACTTTAGAAACTGATTCATCATCAAACAGCAACAAACATACTGCTTCGTCTAAATAACTAAGCGCAAACTGTGTTTTCTCGCTTGTTAGAAAAGCTTTTACCCATTGGCGCACCAAAGCAATTTTAGACTCATAATCAGCCTGTGCTTCGAGGCTTGTTTTAAACTTTATATCTGCTTGGCGCTCTTTCAGGTCTGTTAAAAAAGATTCTTGTATCTCAACTGCAATAGTGCTTCGCGTAAAACTATCATCATTTTGAAGTTCAGCAAATAAATAGTTGGCTGTGGCAATAGCATCTTGAATTTCTAATAATTCATTTTGAACCGAAAACGCTTCGATTCTTTTAGCCAAAGCCTCCACAACAAAGTTAGAAGTGGTTTCCTCCGGGAAATACTGTAGTACTTCGCCAGAAGCTTTCAATTTTTGATTTAAAAGGTTTTGCTCTTCACTTGCTAAGCTGTTCCAAAAGAATTGCGCATAAGAACGTATCTGCGGACTAAATCTCAACAGTCCCAGATCAACATGCTTTTGTACTAAAACTCTTAAGATTTTTGTAGCATCATTATCGTGAACTCCTTTTACATAACCTTCACTGTAATTAGAGCTGCTATGCTCTTGCACAAGCTTGAGCAATTCGTCATCAGTTGCTTCATGAAGCGTATCAATAGGCGCTACTTTATAAATTTTATAGGCTAAATAAGCTGATCGATACACTGTATCATTTTCTGAAACAAATTCCTGATCCCAGATCTGACGCGAATTTAAAAGAATAGGATCGTCAAGTTTTTGGTAAAAATCGGTTCCTGTAAGATGGTAAGCAAGCTCGCCATCTTTAAGCACTATAGTTAGATCAAGCGGCTGCCTGTTAACTCCAAATTTATGATTCCCAAAGCGGATGATATTCTCCCCGTCTTCATACAAATCGAGTTTATCCTTGAGTTTGCGCAAAGCATCCTCACGCGCAACTTTGAGCGCAGTTTCTAATTCTTCGGCTTTACCGCTATCTTCAAGTTCGTTGAGCTGCAAGATGATATCCCGCAACTTATTGATCATAAGATCAGAAGCAAAATACCCATTGATCTCATCTGCAGATCCCAAACTTTGAGCACGTTTAGCGACTCCTTTTAAGATGCGTTCAGAAGCATTTTGCAAAGCAAGTGCGCGTTTATTCCGCTTTTCGACCAAAGCATTTTTGCGCGCTTCAAAGGCAGCATAAACTTCCTCCCGTTTTTCTAAGATGACGGCAATAAAATCTTCAAAATCTGCGAATTTCCCTTCGAGCTCCTCAAGCTGAATAGATATCTTATTTTGGAATTCGTCACATTTCTCTGGAGTTGAAGCAATATCTATATAATTGATGATGCTTTGATCAATCAGCTTTAGTTGTGCTGAAAAATCAGCTTGAGCTTCAGCACTTCCGAGTGCTTTTTTCTTATTTTTAAGCGCTGCTTTTAATTGATTTATGGTAGCAAAAATCAACGAAATATTGTCAACGATCTTTGTAGCGTGCGCAGTATCTTCAATATCAAGATTGGTAACAATATCAATCAACAATTCTAAATCTGCAGCAATTTGATTGACTTCCTCTTCTAGCTTTTTTGCCTCAATTACTTTCTTGACGCCTTCAAGTTGGTGATTCTTCTCAGCAACTTGATCGTGATATGGTTGTAATGCCTTGTCATCTAGTAAAAACTGAACACAGCGCCTAGATATTTTTTGCGTTTGCTCACCTATTTCAGCTTCTAACTCATTTAGAAAATCAAGGTTTACATAACGCACTTCGCGAAGGCTAATCACCTTCCCTCGCAGACTGCGCAACTGGGTTAGAAGAATGACAAAATCGTTTATCGATTTAAAAGACGAACTCTTGATCTTAGAGAATATTTGCTCTGCTTCCTCGCGTAACGCTTTAGTTTGAGCTGCGGCGTGACGACGTAATTCTGTTACTTTCTCAAACTCATCGATCGCAGCATTAGCTGCTTTATTGATTTCGCCAAGCGGAAGATCTAAGCGTTCGGTTTCCTCTTCGGCTAACCAGTAATACGAATCCTGAATATCTTTAGCCGATTTTGCAATATCAGCGTAAAGTCCGTCATAATTATCCTCTTTATTAAGTAGTGTGATCAAGGCTTGCGACTCTGCCATCGCTTTTACAATGTCCTTGTTCCCTATTTTATAAAGCATCGATTCAGTATGCTGTGAAGGCATAAAATCTCCCTTCAAAAATGGAGTTTGCCAGATTTGAACCACGTGATGTTTAGTCTGATTGTCTTCTGCGGTAAAATAGCAAAGCTCGCCATTCTCAAGAATCGTAAAACCACTACAAATGATGGGGGTTTTAATTTCTTGACTGATGATGTTGTACGACATCAATTTGTAGAGGCCGGCTTTTGCCTCATAAAAAACGTACATAAAATCTTCTCCATTAGGAGAGACGATCTTTTGCTGAAATTTTAGATCGAGATGCCCGTCATCAAAGATTTTGTATTCTCCGGTCTGCAAGTAATATCCATTAGGAAAAATGATTCCCTGATCATCAGGAAGTAAAACTGCCGCAACACCTATACTTTGAATCTTATGAACCTGCTTAATTTTATGATTGTAAACAAAATAGCGCGAAGCTTCTTGAAAGGGTTTTATATCAAGCACTATCAAGTTTCCTAAATCTGCAAAGCGATATTGCCCATCATCCAGTGTCTGATCAAAATGTGCTACAGGTTCAGAAAAAATACCTTTTCCGTCCTCGGTATTGTCTTCAATTTTAATGGTGAGATCACCGCCTATAGTCTCTACAAATACGCTGTCTAAAATAGAAACGTGAGAATGCACACCATAACGATGCATATCGCGACTCACCTCTTGCCACTTAAACTCATGCTGCGGCGGAAAACGGTATTCGTGATCGCTGCGATTATCAACATATTCAAGCGTATTTTCTTTAATAAGCCACTTGAATGTCTTAATATCTGTTACACTTTCGCTCAGCTGAAAAACCATATGCAGGTAATTACCTATGATCGCAAAGCGTGCAAAAATGGTATTTCGGTAATATTTATAAAGGTTTGAAAAGTCTGTTTGAAAAGTTGAATCATCGAGCAAGTCTAAAGTGACCGGCTCAAACCTATTTTCGGTAAACTGATAAATACTAAAAACATCTGAAAGGACAATTTCGGTACGTAAACCAAAATGAACGTTATAACCAAAAATACAGGTATTTCCCAGCGAAACAATATCTCTGGCAATGCAGTTGTTCTCGGTACTGATGCGGTCATTAGCAATAAGCTTTGTCTCTAACGAACCAAAAACTGTTTTACGCGCTTCGTTTAAAGATGTTAACTTATCCTGCAGCTCTTGCTTTTGCTTTTGAAGTCTGCCACGAATGATAGCGTAGGTGCCGCCATCCAGCGTTTCTTGCGCAGGATTTTCTTCAGAATTATTTATAGTGGTTTGTGACGTTTTTGCCATTTTTTGTGCTATTATTTTTTGGCAATAATGAGTCTTCTATAGGCCCAGACTAACATTTGATATACTTAAAAGTGTTTTGTCACGCTGAGCTTGTCGAAGCGCTTCACTCTTGCAATCATAACCTTAGTCCTACTCGTTAATTTTATTACCAAACTGAGTGTAATTTTTTGAGAATAATACCAAATCATCCCAATTACTTTCTATAAGTGCGATCTTCTTTCTTCTGCTCCAACCTTTAATCTTTTTCTCCCATAAAATAGCGTGATCTACTTGAGAAAAGCCCTCACTCCACACCAACTTGACAGGTCTGCGTTTAAATGTGTACGAATCAGGTTTTATCCCAGAATTATGCTGATCGATGCGCAATTCTAAATTACTCGTTACACCAGTATAAAAGCTATTATCCCAACATTTCACGATATAAACGAAATAGGTTTTCATTTGAAGTAGTTGTTCTGTAAGGTCTTCGACAGGCTCAGGCTGACATTCCAATTATGAATTAAAAACTGAATGTCAAACTGAGCCAGCAAAGAATTAGGTAGTCAGATCTCACTCGATTCTACTTCAACTTCTTATTATCTAGACCTAGACCTTTCGCCAAGTTGAATAGATTACTGAATAAGGTCTGCTCTTCAGAATCGTGAGAACGTTCTTTAAGATGCATCAGCAAGTTCGCTATGGTCAAGTTTTTAATGTCCTCGGAAGAAACACCATACTTGTCTGCAAATTCTTTTACTTTTTCAAGCAAATTTCCTTTAACATCATCGCTACCCAGAATTGCATTTTTTACATCCTGAATATTGCTACTATTCTCTACTAAACGATCGTATCCTTTAGCTTTTGTGATCTGACCAATGATCTGATCGAAGAACATCGTCTCGCCACCAACAATATCAATTTTAGCAGCTTTAAGTGCATCTCCTATCACCTGAGCCTGAGCATCGGCAATATCTTTCTGAATGTTGATATGTGCTAAGTCAACTTGCAATTCTTTATCCAGACGTAGTTTGAACTCTTCGTGTTCTTTACCTACACCGTCTAGTTTCTTCATCGCATTTGCTTTTTCTTCGATACCGGCTGCATCTGCCATCGCTTTTTCTTTGATCACCGCAGCTTCGGCAAGACCGTCTTTGCGCTTCGCTTCAGCTTTAGCTTCCATACCGGCAGCTTCAGCCTTCATTTTCTTCTCAATGATTGAAGCTTCAACAACTCCCTGACGCTCATTGGCATCTGCCTTGGCGTGCATTACTTGCGCTTCAGACATACCCACAGTTGCTTCTTCTTTTGCTTGCGCTTCTGCAAGAATCTTACGCGCCTGTGCTTCTTTCTCAGAAGCTTCTTTATGCGCAAGTGCCTCGATATTGATTTCTTCAGCTTTTTGCTTAGCCGCTTCTTTTTGAGCTTCTGCAGCTTTTATCGTCTTAATAAGATCTTCTTGAGCATTAGCTTCTGCGATGGTGATTTTTACTTGCTTCTCACGATCTGCAGTTTTAAACGCCTGAATATCCTTCATACTCTCCTGCTCTTCAACCACGCCTTTTTCTAGCATCACGCGATCACGAATCACATCTTGAATATTCTTCTTCTCCACTTCAACTACCTTCTCTTTCTCAATCTGAGCCAAGGTTACTACGCGCTCTCTTTCGGTAGCTTCGAGTAGACGATCTTTTTCAACGCGCTCGGTTTCTACAGCATCGGTGCGTTGCTTATTTTTAGCAGCGACAATGATCTGGCGCTCCATATTTTCTTCAGCAACTTTTACCTTTTCCTGCGTCGCAATACGTGCAGTTTCTGACTTGAGACGTTCTTCTTCTGCAACTTTCATCGTTTCAGCCTCTTCACGGGCTTTGATGTTTGCAATTTCACGTTTTTGCTGCTCTTCTTTTTCAGCCAATTGCTTATCAAGCTCTAAGATCGCTTCACGTGCTTCGACATCCTGCTTACGTATGGTTTTTTCCTCATCACGCTTGATCAGGTTTGCTTTTACGTTTTGAACCGCAGTTAACTCAGTGATTTTCTTAATCCCTTCTGCATCAAGAATATTGTCTGGTTTTAGATGGGTAACCGGTGTTTGCTCTAAAAAGTCAATGGCGCAATCTTCTAAGGTATACCCGTTAAGATCTGTACCAATGATATCTACAATCTCATCACGAAATTCCCGTCGTGCCTCGTACAATTCTATAAACTGGAATTTCTTACCTACGGTTTTTAATGCCTCAGAAAACTTGGCTTCAAAAAGATCTTCAAGGGTTTCTATACGAGAAGCACGGGCAACACCAATGGTCTGCGCTACTTTTTTGATATATGAAATGTCGTTATTTACTCTAACGAAGAACGCCACTTTAATGTCGGCCCGCATATTGTCTTTACAGATAAGCCCTTCTACGCCCAATCTTTCGATCTGGATTTTCTTTACAGAAACATCCATAATTTCCACTCTGTGAAAAACCGGGACAACATAAAGTCCTTTATCGGTAGCCACTTTAGTACCTCCAAAACCGGTACGGATAAGCGCCTGTCCTTGATGGACTTTCTTGTAAAACATCGCGATAATCGCGAAATAAACGATGATTAAGAACAAAAGCACTCCTAATCCAATTCCAATAATTGGTAAAACTTGATTCATTTTTTGATTGATTTATTTAGTCGTTATAATTCTGTACGAGGTAAAAATTCTGATCTTCAGAATGTTTGATAATTAATACGGTGCTGCCGTAGGTCAACGGTTCTCCGGTAAGGGATTTTACATAAATAGACATAGAATTGCCGTCTGCAAGCACTTCGGCATTGCCCATTTTTTCTCCGCTAATACTAGAAAGTAAAGTTGCTTTACGCCCCAAATAGTCCACAGCCACGTCACCGTCTTTATTAAGATGTCTGAAAAAACCTTTAAATGGTGTCGTAAATAATTTGTTGACTATTAACGCCGGAAAAAATGCAATTAACATTATCGCAAAGCCAAAAACCGAATCATAGGTCATTGTAAGGGCCGTTGTTAATGTCGTCATCAACCACCAGATAAATATCCAGCAGGTGAACGTAAACATAAACGGAAGCCCAACGAAATTGAAATAGATCAGAAAAATCTGCCAACCTTTAAGCGGCTTACGGCGTTTGCCTAAAACATTTTCTTTAGTCACCTCAACATTTGAGACATCTTCAAAATCCATATTGCCGCCTTCTAAACCGGTATCAAGATCTACATCGGCGTCGACATCTACATCGACATCTACGTCAATATCTAAGTCAAAGTCGATCCCGCCGATCATCGTAACGATCCAATACAGGATTAAGATAATAAGCAAGATAGACAGTACAATATTGACTTCTGAAAAGAGTACTTCTGTTAAGGTTGCATCCAATGTTATCCCTGGTTTTTAGAGTCATCAAGACCCAATTGTGATTTCAATTTTTCTAGTTCATCATCAGCTTTAGCCGTAGTCGTATCAGCGGCCTTATCCAGCTCATCATCAATAGATTTTGAAGCATCTGCGATATCCCCATAAGCTTCGGCCAGCGCTTCTTCCTGAGCTACTTTATCTTTCATACGCTCTAGCATAGAAACAGTTCCTGTACTGTCTAATTCTGCCATTTGCTTATTTAAATTCTTTGTGGCGTTACTCACTTTTACGCGTGCTTTAAGCGTTTTGAGTTCGTTTTCCCATTTGCTGATATTCGATTTTATATTTTGAATATTCTTTTGCAACTGTGCTACATTTCCGTCAAACTTTTCAGATTCAGCTTTGGCTTGATCAACTTGTTTTTGCGCCTCTTCCTTCTTTATCAAAGCTTCTTTTGCAAGACGATCTGCTTCAGCTGCATCCATTTGTTTGTTATGCGCTTTCTTAAGAATCACGATTGCTTTGCTCTGGTAATCTTCAGCCTTATCTTGAAATTGTTCCTGATCGTTTTTTGCTCTAATCGCTAATGCTTTTACTTGCGCCAGGGCTTCAAGACTTTTATCTAGATCTTGCTTCATATCTCGAATCCCCTGCTCAGTTAATTTGATCGGGTCTTCCATATTATCGATTGCGGAGTTGGCTTCTGCTTCCCCTATTTTGAATAAGCGTTTAAATATGTTCATGAGTTCTAAAGTTTAATATTTTGAAAATTCTATTATTTTATCTGAATATTCACTCATCAATAAACTGAGTGAATTAAGGGAGCCTTCGAGTTCGTTTAAGTCCATATTCTCGATTTGAAGCGTATCTCTAAAGATTACTTTATCACCACTTTCATTTAAAACAAAAGCACCGTGAATGATATCTCTATTCTTTTGCAACAGGCTTTTAAGGACTTTTTCTGAGTGATTATTTATTTTGAAAATAAATTGCTCCAGAATGAGAATGGGTGGAGCAACTCCCAAAATCAGGTTTTTAATTCCTGAATTTTCTTTCTGAACTACAAGTATTCCATCTTCAGGATTTTGAAAACTGATATTAAAGTCCAGTTCGAGTAAATAATCTTTGGTTATATGAAAATGATCTTTCATCTTTTTGGTTACAAGTTGTTAAGAATTTCTAAAAGCTAATAATACGAAAACTAGTTTTTAATTGTTCATATTACGCTAATTATTATTGTTAACAATGAATGAATTAATACTACCATAATGTTCGATTTTTTTGATTAGTGATTTTTTGATTGTCTGCAAAATTGAAATGAATACTAAAAAAAATAGCAGACATTATTATTTTTTGCTAATATTGTTAGGTAAATATAATGAATATTTTATTTATTGCAAATATTATTAGCAAATTATGTCGTTTTTTGGAAAAAATATTAGAAAGATTCGAAGCGTAAAAACGCTAAGTCAACAGGCTTTTGCAGAGTTATTTGACTTAAAAAGAGGCACTTTAGGCGCATATGAAGAAGGAAGAAGTGAACCAAAGATCGAAACCATAATTAAAATTGCTAATTATTTTAGCATACCTATAGATGATCTGCTCACACGGGAACTTACCGTCAATGAATTGCTGAAATTTAAAAGTTCGTTGTCAGAAATGCACGAATTATCCCATCCTGAAAGCTTTGTTCAAATACCTTGTATTACAGAAAAAAATAAAGACGAGTATATCGAAAATTATAAGAACAAAAAATTCTTAGAAGAAATGATTCAGGTTACTTTACCCATAGAAAGCACCAAAACTATGCGCGCTTTTGTGGTAACAAACCTAGAAATGACCAAGCAAAACCAGGGCTTCTTTCCTAAAGACATCGTTTTTGGAACCTTAGTAAAAAAAGACCATTACAAAAATATCGAAGACGGCACTGTAGTATTAGCACATACAAAAAGTCAAGTCATATTGCGTAAAGCCTATTTATTGGATAGCACACTTGTTTTGAAGGCAGAACATCAAAACATTGACGACTTAACCTTTGCGCTTTCTGAAATACTAGAACTATGGCAAATTACTTCTGTATATCAAAGACGAATTAGCCCTATTAATTCTGGTATTGAAGACAAACTGACTATGCTCGAAAAAGAATTCGCAAAATTAAGAAGTCAAATATAAGAGGACGTAAACTGGTTTACTCAGCAGCTTCAAGTTCTAAATCACTTTTTGCTTGCTGTACGCGTTCTTCTTTCAACTTTTGACGCATTTGTTTGATGGTGAGCGTGCTTCTGTCGTGGCTCCATCCCGGCGGGCCAAAGGCATACATAAACTTATGCTTCAGTTTAGGCGAGCGTTTCATATCGTTCCAAATATCTTTATACTCGTGGGTTAGTATAACCAATGGGTTGTAACTATCTGGTGATTTAGTAACACCATATTCAATTTCGATTTCATCGTCAAATTCTTTGAAGGTTCCAAATACCCGGTCAAAAATATTAAGGAAGCCTCCGTGGTTTTTGTCCATATATTCCAAATTCCGGGCGTGGTGCACTTGGTGCATGGTATGGGTGTTAAAAACCTTATCAATGATTCCTAACTTCGGTATATATTGGGAATGCAACTGAAATTGCCACAATGCTTCGATACCTAAACAAACTACAAGCATTTCTGGCGGAAAGCCTATCGCGACAATCCATACATAGAATAAAGGCTTGTAGAAAATAGTAAACCAACCATTCCGCACTGCGGTACCTAGATTGAAATTTTCTGAAGAATGATGTACGATATGAGCTGCCCAAAAAAAGCGAACCATATGATTCTGACGATGAAACCAATAATAAGAAAAATCATCTGCCAACTGACAAAGAATCCATACATACCAGGCATAACCAAAGGATTCCCATCCAAAAATGTTAGTTCGCACCCCATCAACCATTGGATTAAAAACATCGTAAACCCAATTGAATAGCAAAATTACAGTAACGGTTTTTATCAAGGGTGCAATAAGTGTAGAGCCTATTCCCATAGTCAAACTTGCGCCAAGATCCTTCCAATTGTATAATTCGTCGTGATCGTGATGCTTGCTGTAAGTAAGCTCCACTAAAATGAGGCCTAAGAAACAAGGAACTCCGTATATTAACGGGTTTGTAAAATCCATAAAGTTGGTTTGATGATGGTCGAGATTTGTATTTTTTGACCCAATCTAAAATTAGAATCAATTAAATACTATAAAGATTTTTTGCAAATACCCCTAAATATGAGGCATTTGTTCCAAAAATAACCTTTAGAACACACAAACCAAGAGAAATAAGGTTAAACCCTTAAAATTTGCGATAAATCACCAAATTTCATCAAAAACCTACCGAAAATGAACAATTCTGAGAAGATTTACAGCTTTTTAGCTTCTTCCCAAAAGATATCCATTTCACCCAAGGTCATATCTCGAAGCGCTTTGTTATTTTCTTTTGCTTTTTGCTCTAGGTATTGAAAGCGTTTAATAAACTTCTTATTGGTACGCTCCAGAGCACTTTCGGCATCTACCTTTAAGAAGCGTGCATAGTTGATCATAGAAAACATCACATCACCAAATTCTGCCTCGATCTTTTCCTGATCTCTAGCTTCAATCTCTACTTGAAGCTCAGCGAGTTCTTCTTGTAATTTTTCAAAAACCTGATGTGGTTCTTCCCAGTCAAACCCTACTCCCGCAACTTTATCTTGAATTCGACTTGCTTTTACGAGAGCTGGTAATGAACGTGGCACACCTTCTAAAACAGATTTTTTACCTTCTTTCAGCTTTAAATTTTCCCAATTGCGTTTGACATCATCTTCGTTTTCTACATCAATATCGCCATAAATATGAGGATGTCGAGAAATGAGTTTTTCGCAAATTCCGTTAGCAACATCTGCAATATCAAAGTCATTAGTCTCGCTTCCTATTTTAGCATAGAAAACAATATGCAGCAGCAAATCCCCCAACTCCTTTTTCACTTCCTCTAGATCATTATCAAGAATAGCATCGCCCAGCTCGTAGGTCTCTTCTATCGTAAGATGCCTAAGACTTTGTAATGTTTGCTTGCGGTCCCACGGACAATGCTCGCGCAATTCATTCATAATGGTTAGTAATCGATCAATGGCTTTTAGCTGAGTTACTCTGTCATTCATAAGGCTGTATTTTGCAATGAAATAGATTGAAATAAAAAATCCTTCAGTAAAAGTACCGAAGGATTTCTATATTTTAGTTGTATTTACTACTATTCTTCTTCGTCTGCTTTTACAGTTTCAGCAGGTGCTTCCGCAGTTTCTAATAAATCATTTGCCTGAAGCAAATTGTACCACTGAATCACTTTTTTCATATCGCTTGCATATACACGATCTTCATCAAAATTAGGAAGCACATCAAAAAAGTATGCTTCTAGCTCATCTTTAGAAACCTTGTGGCTAATGGCTTTCTCGCCATTTTCTTTCTCTGCGATTTTAGCGAAAACATCACGTAAAGGTGCTTCGCCATCTAAAGTATAAATAGAAATTTCTGAAAGCACACTCACGTTATGACGCAATCCTACCGGTATTTTTTTTCCGTCAGTTAATGATTCTGCAATAAAACCAGAACGTGTTTGCGCTCGCAAATGATATAATCCCGGTTTTCCTGAAATTGAAACTA
>Ga0208450_1000032_pt1 | contig 135874 bp, 127 predicted proteins | sample MalvireepMed_908_FD_184249 | JGI IMG/M metagenome (GOLD analysis project Ga0208450, IMG submission 184249) | Marine viral communities from the Global Malaspina Expedition - Malaspina viral metaG DeepMed_908 (SPAdes) (version 2) | ecosystem: Environmental > Aquatic > Marine > Oceanic | place... | reverse complement strand
AGGTCAGTTTTTGAGGTACCATTTTGGATAGCGGCTTTTAGTGTGGGTTTTTGTGTAGGAACTTGAATTCTAACACTTTAAGCCGCTTCTTCCTTCCTCATGCTACCTTCTTCATGAGAAATCCGGGCTAGTGGACCGGGGTAAGTCCAATCATAGGCCAGGAGTGTCTAGTGGACCGGGGTAAGTCCAATCATAGGCCAGGAGTGTCTACTGTATCGGGGAAGTCCAATCATGAAGGTTCAGCTATTGCATTGAATGCTAGATCCACCAACCATGTCTTGGCCTTTGAGTTATAAAAATCATCAACCCAATATATCTCAACGCTAAAGGATTCCGCCTGAAATGGAAGCGGAAATGAACGTATACCCTCTGATTTAGCAAACTGCTCTGCTACTCTGCTAGGCAAACAAGCAATCATCTGTGAATTGGGGATAATTGCCGGTAAAGATGAGAAGTGTGGTATATGTAGGCCTATCTTAATAGTCTCACCGCTATTTCTGAGATATGCGCTCGCATCAAAATGGCCGCTCGCCTTAGATACGTAGATATGGTTTTCCTCCAAAAATTGTTCTTTGGTGACAGTTTCCTTCAATCTGGGGTGGCTGCTTGAAACAATACAGCTGTAGTTCTCGGTGAAAGCTAAAATACTTTTGGTGCTTTTTCTTAAAAAACTAAGGTTGCCTATCGCCAAATCAATACGACCCTGAAGCAGTTCCTCCTCTATTTTCGGTATTTCAGTAGTAACAATCTCTAGCTTGCAATTTGGTGCCTTCTCGCGGAGGGCCTCGAGCAGTTTAGGAAGCAAATAAAACTCTCCCAAATCTGAAAGCGCAATGCGGAAGGTTTTTGTGGAGATAGCAGCGTCGAAGTCTCTTGCGAGGGCGATGGCTCGTTCGATGTTTCCGACTGAGCTGGCAAATACTCTGTAGTACTGCTCCGCAGCAAACGTAGGCTTCATGCCATCCCGCGTACGCGTGAATAGCGAATCATTTAACAAGTCCCGTAAGCGTGATAGTGAGTAACTAACAGAAGGTTGAGTTAGGTTGAGGGTTTCTGCAGCTTTGCTAACGCTGCCGTCCTCATAGATAGACAGGAACACCTTTATCAGGCCCAAATCAGATTTTTGCATAATTTTACAGATCCAAATATTCATATGATCTATATTTGATAGCAAAATTTATCAATTTGATCAATATATTTTTCGTTGTTACCGTATAAAATCACGAGGCTGGAAGAGTGAAAAACAACACATCAATCAAGTCAGCCCACTATCAAGTAATAAAGCGCCATGGTGCTAGCAAGATTCTCGGTAATCCTAGATCGAATAAGCTCCACTTTCTGAAAGGTGCCCTCGACGATTTCCGATATCTCCTCTTGCGATATGGGGGAACGCCCCGGAAGAGACGATATTAAAGACAACCAAAGTTCAGGATAAAAAACAACAACCTATCCTTTCTGATGAATCTGAGGACGCACCAATGAAGATAGTGAGTTATCACGATTACCGTCGCCTAGCGAAATCCAGATTGCCAAAGATGGTGTTCGATTATCTCGACGGTGGTGCCGATGACGAAAATGCTTTGCAACACAATCGAAATGAGTTCGCCAACGTAAGGCTATCACCCAAAAGATTGGTTGATGTAAGCAATCGCAATATTGAGCGGGCAATTCTTGGCAATAAACAGGCGGCCCCCTTTGCAGTTGCACCGACTGGGTTGAATGGCCTTTTCTCTCCGGAGGGTGATTTGAAAATTGCCAGAGCTGCTGCTCGCGCCGGAATACCCTTCTCGTTATCAACGGCATCGACGTCTTCCATCGAGGAAGTTGCACAGGCCAGTGACGGCGAACTTTGGTTTCAACTGTATGTAATTCACAAAGAGCTGGCGAAGCAGTTTATCCAAAGAGCTCGCGACAACGGCTACCAGACACTCATCCTCACGGTCGACGTAGCGGTAAATGGGAACCGTGAAAGAGATCTTAAAAATGGGTTTTCATTGCCTATTAAATACACGCCAAAGGTCATTTGGGATGGAGCTTTGCATCCATCCTGGAGTTGGAATCTTGTTAAATATGGCATGCCGAAGCTGGCAAATTTTGAAACTGCCGAACTTAATAATATAGAGATTCAATCTGCCCTTATGAGCAGAAAAATGGACGCTAGCTTCGATTGGCAGGATTTAAAATGGTTAAGAGATGAGTGGCCTCATAGATTAATAGTAAAAGGTATAAATAATGCCTCTGATGCAGTCAAATGTGCTCAGATAGGCGTCGACGGTGTAGTGCTTTCAAATCATGGCGGAAGGCAGTTGGATAGCTGTATATCTCCGGTTCAAGCTTTAGAAGAGGTTGTTTCGAAAGTTGATATTCCCGTAATGATTGATAGCGGTGTCAGAAGGGGCTCAGATATTGTGAAGGCCATTGCGCTGGGAGCGGAGGCCACCCTGATTGGGCGCCCTTTGCTGTGGGCTTTGGCTGCTCGGGGTGAATACGGTGTCGACGAAATGATTAAAATGCTAAAAGACGATGTTGATCGCACACTTGCCCATATTGGTTGTTCTGATATTAACGATGTAAATAAAAGCTTTGTCTTTGATTGAGGTATAAAATTGTGTCTTCTTTAATAATAGAGAGAGTCGATGTAAGAGCTGTAAATGTGCCTCTTGAGTACCCCATATATACTGCTGTTGGTGTAGTAGATACTTCTCCTCTTATATTAGTGGATATATTCACTAACTCGAGCTCAGTTGGGAAGGCCTATTTATTTGGTTATTCTCCGGCAATGCTGTCATCACTGAAAAGTGTAACTAAAGATTTATCTAAGATCATCGTCGGGATGAAGGTTGAACCCTTCGCTATCAATAAACTGTTAGAAGAAAAGTTCCAATTGCTCGGGTACACCGGGCTATTGAGGATGGCAGGTTCCGGTATTGACATGGCACTTTGGGATGCTTTGGCAAAGTCTGCAGGCTTGCCGCTTTATAAATTCTTGGGAGGTGGCGCTCGAAGAATTAAAAGTTATGACAGTCACAGTATGGATGGCGTATCGCTTGCCGCGCAACGTGCCGAGGCATCGGTAAAGCAGGGCTTCCGAGGAATCAAGACCAAAATAGGTTACGAGACGTTGGAAGAAGATCTCAACGTGGTTTCAAAACTAAGGGAGGTGGTCGGAGATAGCGTCGATATCATGGTTGATTACAACCAGAGTCTAGCTGTTCCCGAGGCAATAAAACGGATCAAGGCTCTTCAGGCGGAGGGCATAGCCTGGGTGGAGGAGCCTGTTTCTTACTTTGATGACGACGCTTGCGCAAAAGTACGCTCTGCTTCGAATGTTGCCATTCAAATCGGAGAAAATTGGCTAGGAACTGAGCAAATGATCAAGTCACTTCGGGCGGAGGCTTGTGACCTTTCGATGCCGGATGTCATGAAAATTGGTGGAGTCACAGGTTGGTTGAAGGCCTCAGCTCTGTGCGAAGCTTTTGCGCAACCAATGTCCAGCCATTTATTCCAGGAATATAGTGCCCACCTTCTAGCTGTCAGCCCTACTGCACACTGGCTTGAACGAATGGATATCGCTAAAGCGGTTGTGGACTCATCTCTAGCATTTGTTGATGGCGATGCAGTTCTCTCGGATGAGCATGGTGCAGGCTTTGTATGGAAAGAGTCGGAAATTGAAAAATACATAGTTTAACCCCCTTTAATGTGCGGAGAAATGTTATGAAAATTACAAAAATCCTTATAACTGCGCTTTTTCTGTCTTTGGTTTTCACTAGTCTGGCTCATGCTCAGACGACCATGTACGTAGCTAGTTGGTTGCCGCCCTCCCATCCTCAAAACACGGTTGTTCTTCCTACTTGGGGGAAATGGATTGAGGAAGCTACAAACGGCGAGGTGAAACTGAAAATCGAATACAACATTGGCCACCCGAAAGATCTTTTCACTTTGGTAGAGGACGGCGTGGTTGACGCAGCATGGTCGTCCACAGGTTATGTGCCAGGCCGTTTCGAGCTTACCCAGCTCGCTGAATTGCCGCTAAATGGCCCGAATGCCGAGGCGGCATCAGTCGCATACTGGCGAGTGCATGAGAAATACCTTGCCCCGGCTAACGAATTCGTTGGTGTCGAGGTCGTCGGCTTGTTTACCCACGCCCCTGGGCAGATCCATACCAGAGATCCGATCAATAGCCTCAAGGATTTGAGTGGTCAGAAAATTCGCCTCGGTGGTGGGGTGATGAATACGTTGGCGGAAAATATGGATGTTGTGGGCGTAAATGCACCCGCAACAAAAGTCTATGAAATGCTGCAGCAGGGCGTAATCGATGGGACATTTCTTCCCGTATGCGAGCAGCGAACGATTCGACTGAATGAAGTCGCTCGGAACCTGACGCTACTGCCCGGCGGCATGTATCAGACCAGTTTTGCTGTCTTCATCAATGAGGGTTTCCTCGAGAACTTGCCGGACCAAGCGCGTGAAGCTCTTCTGAGCGTATCCGGAGAGCGACTGTCGCGTCTTGCCGGTCAGGAGTGGGAGCAGTGTGGTAATGAAGCCTTGCAAGAAAGTATCGATAAGGGCGTTGCCGTTAAACGCGTAGAGAAGGGTGACCCGATCGCAGTGGAGTTTGAACAAATCTCATCAGGGATTGACGAAGATTGGCTCGATTCAGTTGAAGACACCGGCGTAAATGCTTCCGAGGCTCTTAAAGAGTTTCGCTCCATTGCTCGAAACTACGAAGCGCAAAAGAAGGAGTGAGTAATGGCATTCCTTCAATGGCTGAAAAAGCATTACGACGAGAGAGGGCCAGCCTTATGGCTGGCCCTCTCTTTCGAAACCATTGCGTCCGTTGTCCTGCTCTTCCTGATGGTACTTACTTGCATTGATGTTGTGGGCCGTTACATCTTTGCTAGCCCTGTTCATGGAAGTACCGAGTTGACGGAGATCGGACTCGCGGTAATGGTCTTTGCGGCAATGCCAGTTGTCACCTGGCGAGGGTGCCACATCGTTGTGGATCTATTAGACAGCATTCTTGGTCCCAGGACCGTCAAACTATTCGCCCTACTGGCCGCTTTCGTCATTTCTTTATCGCTTTGTGCAGTCGGATGGCGAATCTGGGAGTTGGCCGAGCGTTCAATCAGCCGCAACGTTGTCACAGAGTTTCTTGGCTTGCCAAGTGGTTACGTCATGATCTACATCGCTGTCATGAGCTGGGCGACAGCTTTGGGGATGCTCACCTACGGCGTGTTCAGAATCTTACGCCACGACAAAAATTAACTGAAACGTAACCGGGGATCCCTATGTCCACTGTCTTGATCGGCTTTGCCGTTCTTCTTTTCCTGATTATTGTCGTGCGAATTCCAATTGCGTTCGCAATGGGTGTGGTCGGCTTTTTTGGCTTTGCTATTTTACAAGGGCTTGGGCTCGATAACCTGGCTAGTTTCCGCTGGACCGGCGCGTTATCGATGGCTTCCACTCGTGTCGTCGATACTGTTCAGGATTACGGCTTGTCAGTCATACCACTATTTATCCTTATGGGAAACCTGGTTACGAGATCTGGGTTGTCCCAAGAACTTTACCGAGTATCACATGCCTTTCTAGGCCACCGAAAGGGCGGGTTGTCCATGGCAACCATCGTTGCGTGCGGAGGCTTTTCGGCGATTTCTGGCTCTAGCCTGGCGACGTCGGCAACGATGTCCAAGGTGGCGATGCCTCCGATGCGCAAATATGGATACAGCGATGCACTGGCATCGGCATCTATTGCCGCTGGCGGCACACTCGGAATCCTGATTCCTCCCAGCGTTATTCTGATTATCTATGGTTTGCTAACCGGCTCGTCAATTCGAGAGCTATTCGCAGCTGGTTTCATCCCTGGTCTTCTCGGTGTGCTGCTTTACCTTGTAGCCGTTCGCTATGTTGTCTGGCGCGATCCGGAAGCTGGTCCTTCCGGTGAAAGAACGTCCTGGCCGGAGAGGATTGTTGCAGCAAAGGGTGTCTGGGGGATATTAGCTCTATTCACGCTGGTCATGGGGGGAATATATTTAGGCATTTTTACTCCTACCGAAGCGGCAGGAATCGGCGCTGGAGGCGCTTTCTTGATCACCTTGATGCGTGGTCGTCTCAGCCTTTCATCTTTGTTTGAAACGTTAGCAGATACTGCTCGCACCACAGCAATGTTATTCGCGGTAGTTATTGGTGCGCTTATCTTTTCGGACTTTATCAACAGAGCCGGATTGCCGGATATGCTACTTGATTTCGTAACAGCGATTAATCTGTCTCCGATTGTTGTTCTTTTTGCCATTATGGGAATTTATATCGTTCTTGGAATGGTATTCGAGAGCCTTTCGATGATGCTCCTTACGGTACCTGTATTTTACCCAGTCGTTGCATCGCTTGGTTTTGATCTGGTGTGGTTTGGGATCATTGTTGTGGTGGTTACAGAGATAAGCCTGATCACCCCTCCTGTTGGGTTAAATGTTTTTGTGCTTCGAGCAGTACTCGGCGATATTAAAACAGGAACGATATTTCGGGGGGTAACTCCATTCTGGATAGTCGATATTGTTCGGTTGGTACTGATTGTTTTCATTCCGGGAATCGCTTTGTTCTTGCCCAATCTATTATATTAGGGTCGCTTCTTCCCGATATGGGAACAGCGGTAACTGTTATATCGCTAGTAGGTCTTTGAGTACCGAAGGCTTGCTAGTGTCCCATTCGGTTAATTCGCGCGCTTATTATCAATGGCACTCAGCTTTGCCCGCGCCACCGATGTCATAATAGCTTCGGCGCTTTTATGCCACCGGAACGGCTTGGCCAGTTTTTCGTTGTGGACCTTAATGTACTTTTTGATCGCTGATTTCAACTCACCAACGCTGGTGAAAATGCCTCGATAAAGGGCGCGGCGTTCCAGTTGTCCAAACCACCCCTCAACGGCGTTCAGCCACGATGCGCTCGTAGGCGTGAAGTGCAGTTTGAAGCGGGGGTTCTTAGCCAGCCAGGTTTTGACCTCCGGGGTCTTGTGAGTCGAGCTGTTATCCAGGATCACGTGCAGATCCAGATCCTTCGGGCTTTCCCGGTCGATCTGTCGCAAAAAGTCCAGAAACTCCTTGGCACGATGGCGTTGAGTAACACGACCAATCACCTCGCCCGTCAAAATGTTAAAAGCCGCGTACAGGCTGGTTGTACCATGGCGCTTGTAGTCGTGCGTATGACGCTCAATTTGTCCTGGCCTGAGTTGTAATTTTGGCTGTGTCCGGTCGAGCGCCTGGATCTGGGTCTTTTCATCAACAGACAGAACCAGCGCATTGTCCGGTGGATTCAGATAAAGGCCGACAACGTCACACACTTTCTCAGCGAAGTTCGGGTCGTTGCTGATTTTGAACGTTTTGAGCCGGTGCGGCTTTAAATCCGCCGCTTGCCAGATCTGGCGCACTTGCCAGCGCGTCACCCCGGCATGCTTTGCCATGAGGCTGAGACTCCAGTGTGTGGCTTCTTTCGGGACCTTATGGACCGTGTCCTCTAAAATCTTTTTGACGGTTTTGTTGTCCAGTTTTCGGGGCTGCCCCGGTCGCGGCGCATCATAAAGCCCCTCAAGACCTTGTTCACGGTAGCGCTTGCGCCACTTGAATACCGTTTGAGTGCTAACCTGAAGCGAGTCCGAGATCCCTTGAGGCGTCTCGCCTTCATTCAGTAACAAAAGAATCCTGGCACGTTGAGCCAGATGCTGGCTCAGAGTATTGGTTCGGCACCAGCCTTCGAGTTCCAGTTGATCATTTACGGTCAGATTAAATGGGGCTGCGGGCTTGGGCACAATGGAAACCTATGCTTGCTGATCGATGAGTTCCCATTATAACCTTTATGAGACAGCGAATTAACCGAACGGAACACTAGTTTACCGCGAACGTTCCCTTTGCCTCTCTAACCGGTCCCGGTTTTTCCGGGCCTTTTCGTTTTCAAGGTTTCCTCGTTGAACTGGTAAACGGCCAGGTAAAAGATCCAGCACCGCTGACAGCTCCTGGCCGTCTTGGGCTTGCTTTTGCCATTGAGGTTACAGTTTGAAATAGTTCTTGCTGTTGTGGACCAACGCAAAGCAGCACCTCCTGGTGCTGCTTTGCGGGTTGCTTTAACTGATCAGATCAGAAGCTTAACTTGGCCATAAGCTCAACTTGCTGACCATCCGGGCGCAAGGGGCCCAAGGCCAAGTTGTACTTGCGCCACTCCAGACCGACCTCAAGATCCTGGGTGATGTTATGAATCACGTTAGCGCGGTGGGCTTCGTAATCAGTCTCGGCATTATCGTCGACTTCAACACTGGTATGGGCGATATTGGCGCGCCACGTGCTGTTAATGACATAACGAAATCCAACATCATAACCGGCTTGGCTGACAGCTTCGCCATCTTCAACATCTGGAGAAGTTAAGCTGTTGTTTGCTCCAACAGCAGTAAAAGCGCCCAGGCCTTCACCGTAATGTGCGTTTACATTGAGGCTGTGTGGTCCGATCATGAACTTGGAGCCGATGGCTCCGCCTCCCACAAAATCACCGTTTTCGATTTCACGTCCGGATGCCGTGAGAATCAGCCGATGACCGCCGTCAAAATTCAGGTTGTAGTTGACTGCAACATCAGGAATGTCGGCGTCATCGTTAACAGGATCCTGGGCACTAAACCGGAAGTCGCCCGCTTCGTGGCTAATGAGGTTGGAGCGGAAGTTCAGTCCGCCGAGAGTGCCACGGGGGCCCGCGAAAAAATCGAGATAGTCGTTATAGGTTACCGCCCAGAACTGACCGGTCCAGGTCTGGCCCACTGTGGTCTGGTCAACCTTGATGAATGCATGGCGAAGCCGCAGGTCGTTGTTCTCGGCGGGATATGAGCCGCCGTAAAAATCGCCTTCCACGAAGCCGACAATCGTATGGCCGTCCTTCTGGGTAACCGTCTTTAGGTTAACGCGGGACTGGTTCGCACGAGCAAATATACGGGAATCACTCCGTCATCGATCTTTTCATAAATGGCTTCGGTCTTGAAGTAACCGCCAATGCTAAATTTTGTGTCATTGAATTCACCCAACTCGAGGGCATGAGTAGCAGGAGCAACGCCAAGACCAGTTGTGATCGCAAGTGCTAATATTGAATGTTGATAGTTCACTCTTTTTCTCCTTATTTTATGGAGCTTTAACTATCGATTATTAATGATTTATCAAATATCCGATTTGTGAATATCTCTATCCATTTTTTGTACATTTAAATATTTAGGTATTTTGTTTTCTGTTGTTTAAATATGATTTTGGTATGAAGGGGAATGTATTTTGGTTTTGTCGTTAAATATAAAATATCTAGCGATATAGTGACTTATTATTTCTGCAAGGAGGGTGAGAAAATAAAATCGGGTGAGCCGAAAGATAAAAAAGCCATGCCTTTTGATGAGTAATTCTGTAGGGCCAGTTATATAGCCGGATAAATTTGATATGTGATTTTTGTTTATTAAAGTAGAAGTCGCCGCATTATGGGGTTGATGCATGCCTCCCCCATTTAGGTACTGGGGGGAGGCAGTTCATCCATGTATGACAAGATCCGTATCAGTCGTCGATAGTGTTTTGGAAGTGCTCTCTGATGCTAGAACGGATACTGCATGCCGGGACCCATTACACTTATCCATTGTGTTTGCGTGAACTCATCAATATTCGCAGGGCCACCAAAACGGCTGCCGTTACCGGATGCGCCCATGCCACCAAACGGAACCTGGAACTCGTTGTTCACTGTCTGGTCGTTAATATGGAGCATACCTGAACATAGTTGGGTCGCGACTTTTAAGCCACGGGACTCCGACCGGCTATGCACCGCCGCCGCAAGACCATATTCTGAGCTGTTCACCAAAGCGACTGCTTCTTCCTCTGTATCAAAAACCGTAATCGGCGCCACGGGACCGAATATTTCCTCGCGCCAGGCTGGCATGTCGGGTGTCACGTCCGTCAGAACAGTTGCAGGGTAGAAGCGACTGTCGGCCTTGCCACCGGTGAGCAATCGGGCCCCAAGTTCAATGGAACGGTTAACAATATCTTCGACATTTTTGGCTTGACGGTCGTTGATCAATGGCCCTATGTGTACCTGTTCGCTGGCAGGGTTGCCCACGACCAGTTTGGCTGCACGACCAGCCAAGAGCTCGGCGTATCGTTCAGCCACACTCCGCTGTACCAAATGACGGCCCGTCTGCATACAAATCTGACCCTGATGCAGAAAGGACCCCCAGGCCGCACACGATGCAGCGGATTCCAGGTCGGCATCATCAAGAACCACTATGGCGTTGTTGCCCCCAAGTTCCAGCGAAACCTTCTTAAGGTTCCTCCCGCAAATTTCTCCTATCTGCCGCCCTACTGGAGTTGAACCGGTAAACGAAATCATCTTCACATCGGGGTGCCTTACGAGTGCGTCGCCCGTCTCTGCTGCGCCTGGTAGCACCTGGAACACGCCCTCGGGGATACCCGCAGCCGCGAACAGCTCTGCCAGAAGCAGTCCTCCACACACGGCGCTTTGAATATCGGGTTTCAGAATCACTGAGTTGCCCATTGCCAGTGCTGGTAGAACTGACCGAAGGCTTAGAAGGATGGGGAAGTTCCAGGGAGAGATAACGCCGACAACGCCGATAGGGATACGTTTCCAATAGTTGCGACGACCCGGCATTGCGGACGGGAAAATATCCCCAGTAGCTTGCATTGGAAGGGCTGCCGCCATATGAGCCTGCTCAATGCATGCCTGTAGCTCCCATTCTGCTTTGGGTGCAGTGGAGCCGCATTCACGGATGTTCCATTGATTGATCGTTGTGGCATTATCTTCCAGAGAGCGTGCAACCCGACGCATGATGGCGGCTCGCTGATCAAATGGCATCGCGGCCCACCCCACCTGAGCCCGTTTGGCAATGCGGGCGGCATCATCTATGTCATCTTTGGTACCGGTTGCAAGCATTCCTAGTTGGTTTCCGGTTGCGGGCTCTGTCACCGAAACGAGTTCGCCGCGACCAGGTACCCAGCTGCCCAAGAAAAGTTTTCTATTCCATTGAGCGGGTGTGTTTGTAGTCATTTTCTGGTCTCCTGGATGTTAATATTGTTTGTTTGGTTCATATAAACCTGAGGTTCGTGGTCAATTCATCAATGATGTAAATAGTCCCGATAATCCTGGGAAAATAACCAAAAGAAGTAAGACGCCAACTTGAAGTAGCAAAAATGGAAGTGCAGATTTATACACTATGCCAAGGTTGGTTCCCGCTGGAGCGACACCTTTCATGACAAGTAGAAGCAAACCAAATGGTGGCGTTAACAAACTGATTTCCATGGCAATTAGTGTCAATACTCCAAACCAGATGGGATCGATCTGAAGACTTGCTACTAGCGGCATAAAGAATGGCAGTGTAAGCATTATCATACTGATTTGGTCTGTGAAACACCCTAGAATCAATAGAATAAAGACCATTATTATGACAACCATAAATGGCGACAAATCAAATTCTAGAAAGGTGTTAAGTAGGCCTGTTGTTGCTCCCGAAAATGAAAGTATTTGGGAAAATGTAGTTGATGAAACAAGAATGAATAGAATTATCGTCGATATTTTTGCTGTCTCAAAAACTGCGACTAAAAATGACTTCATATTTAGTGATTTGTAGCAGAAAGAAGCGATAAAAGACGCTATCACCCCAAAAGCTGCCGATTCCGTAGGCGATGCCCAACCGATCAGCATTGAGCCTACAACGACGAAGAAGATACACAGTAGTGGTACTACGTCCCGAAAGAATGGTTTCCATTTTTCAGTCCCTCGGAAAGACTCAGCGTCGTCGATGGGTGCCAGTTGGGGATTTATGGAGCATCGAATCAGAACATAAATGAGAGTGGCCCCCCCAATCAACAGTCCCGGCACTATGCCTGCTACGAGTAGTTTGCTGATTGAAATCCCCGCGAGGCTTGCCAGCGTGACCGCCAATGCCGACGGAGGTATGAGCATCGCTATTCCGCCAACAGCCAGAATTGGCCCCATCGACATTGTTGGATGATAGCCTTTCCGTTCCATTTCGGGGAGCATCGAACTGCCCATCATCGCGGTGTTGGCGATACTCGATCCTGACAATGTCGCGAACGCCGTTCCGCCCAGAATAGACACGATACTGAGTCGACCAGGGACGGCTGAGATAAGTCGTTCAATGGCTGATATTGCCCGATATGCTAGCCCCGTATGGAAGAGAACTTCGCCCATAAGAATAAAAAGCGGGATAGGTATCAGTGAAAAAGACGAAATCGCCTCTGCTGAGTTCAGGGCCATTTGCACTAAGCCGAACTCGCCACCGAGGAACACAAATGCACCGAGTATATTGATCGCAAAGAATGCAAAAACGACGGGGACTCCAAGAATCATAAGAAGCAGAAGAGGCCCAAGTAAAAGGAATAGACTGAGCTGCCAATCCATTAGGATGATCCTCTTGCAGGTATTGTTAGTCGCCGGAAAAATTCAATGCAAATCAATAGAAAGCAAACAACTGGGGCTGTCAGGAGCCACCATTCGGGAACAACCAATGACTTGATTTTTAACGTCTCGTTCATGAAGGCTTCGAAAGTTACACGAAGCATCAGATAAAATAGTATTGCCCCTATAATTAATCCTATAAGGTTGATTGACACTTCTATTTTTTTTCTGATGTGCTCCGGCGAACCGTGAAGTAGGAAGTCGACCTTAATATGTGCCGACTCATATAACACCCATGGTGCGGCAAGAAATGCAGAAAAACTAAGTCCATACTCACATATTTCAGTAACCCATGACCAAGAAAAACCGCCAGTGTTTCTCAGAATTACATTCGTAAAAATAAGAATTGAAATGAAAAATATTATCAGGCCAGATGTAACGCCCGATATTTTCATTAGTAGGTCATAGGTTTTCGCAAATTTTGTCATTTTTTATAATCTCTCTGACCAAAGGTTGCGATACTCATCGGTGGTTATTCGATGATTGTTTTAATCCTGTTGGCAACATTGGGTGAGTTTTTAATAACGTCAGCCCAAGCGGCATCTTTTGCTACGTCAAGGAACTTCTTGCGTTCAGTACCTTGCAGTGTAATGACTTCTATGCCGGATTCGGCTTGGCGCTTTTGCTCAATCTTATTGATAGACTCATTCTCGTCATTCAGTGATTCGAGCCAGATGGCATTATCCGTAAGATAGTTCTGCTGTTCGGTTGATAAGCTATCCCATTTGCGCTCATTGATCATGACGGTCACTTCTGCATGGTAGAAACCAGGGTCGATTCGGTATTTCGTTTGTTCTTGCCAACCAAGGTCAAAAATACCTTGCATAGTCCAGCCATATCCGTCTACAACACCACGTTCCAGCGCGGTATAGACCTCACCAGGGGCCGTTTGTACAACGCTCGCACCAAGAGCTTCAAAGAAGGATCGGTAGATCGGGGTTACTCTCAGACGTTGACCATCTAACTGGGCAGACTCAATCGGTTTGTTAGTGTAGAGATGGAACTGATTGTTATAGTTGGTGAAAGCAAGTAGATGGACGTTCATTTCGTCCTTCCATATCTTTTGAAGTTCCGGCCATTTTCCGGTTTCGCGTAGTTGTTGCGGAGAGTAGTTCGTCAACTTCAGCGCGTCAGCTGACGGCATTACATTGCTGTAGAAGGCACCCGTCGATAGAATCATGTCAACAACGCCATTTTTGACCGCATTTCCAATTTGGAATGGAGGCATTGCTTCTGGGCCGCCTATTAGCTTGATCTGTATAGGGGAATTTTCGTCTGAGTTTATTTTTTCTACAAATTTTTCAAACGTGCGAGTGAGCGCGGTATTCATGTTAAACCCGCTAATTGCGGTTATTTCAGTTTTTTCTTTAGCGAATACACTGGTCGACGTTGAAAATAGTAACGCGACACAAACTAAAAAAGCGGATAAGTAGAGGTTTTTTTTGTTCATATAGTTCACCTTTTGGTTGTTTGAGTTTTATATTGCTACTTCGATAAGAAATGGTCGGCTCATTTCAAGAGCTTTTATGTAATGTTCTTTGAATTCTTTAATGGTTCTAACTTTGATGGCACCTACCCCGTACCCTTCAGATATTTTTACGAAGTCGACATCTTCGATAGTTAATCCTGGAACTTCATCGTCGACACCGAATAGTTCAGAGAACCATTTCAATGCTGAATACCCTCTGTTATTAATCACCACGTAAATAGCAGGGATGTTGTAATGTGCAGCCGTCCACAATGAAGCAATGCTGTAATGGGTGGATCCGTCACCGATGAAAGCCACCACTTTCCTGTTCGGGCAGGCCAGCTGAACACCAAGTGCTGCGGGCATCGCAAAACCTAAGCCGCCCGCCGCAGCGAAGTAATAACTGCCGGATTCTTCCATTGTTACTCGCGACCAGAGGGTTGCGAGTGTTGATGTAGCTTCATTCAGGTAGATACTGTTTCGGGGGGTCAGCGCGTTAACCACATCAAAGAGTGACTCAGGAGTAAGTGTCGCGTCATCGTCTATATTCCGGCTAACTGTCATTTGGAAGCAGGGACATTCGGCCGCTTTTTCGGGCAGGCTTTCGTAAAGCGCGGCGACAACGCTCTTTATGCTCCCAACTACCGCTTCACCGACCGGGGCCCTGGCAGCTTCGTCGCTGTCGGAGGTGATGTGAATCAGCTCTGCCTGGTCAGGAATCAGTGTGCCGGGATCATTCTGGTGATAGCGAAAAACAGGGCCGCCAATGACGATGATCAGGTCATGGTCAATAAGGTGACTACAAAGAGCCGCTTCTCCGGCAGGCAATATTCCAGCAAAGCACCGGTGGTTTGTTGGAAAGGGGCAGCGGGGCGCGGATGGTGCAACCCAGGCCGGCGCATGAAGTTTCTCGGCCAGTTTTGCGACAAGACCATTACATCCCTCACCATCGACCTCCGGGCCGAGGACCAGTACTGGATGTTTAGCCGCCTGGATCTGATAACTTATTCTTTCCAGGAGCACCTTATCTGGTGCTCCGCAGTGCGAAACGCGTCGTTTTTCTAGCTGGAGCGCATTCTCACTGATGGTTTTTTCCCAGTCATCGTAAGGTATCGAGACGTATACAGGCCCCTTGGCCGGGGCCATTGCAGAATTGAGTGCCCTATTGATGGAGTGGGGAACCTCCTCATGGCTCAGTGGTTCAAAGCTGTCCTTTACTAGCGGCCTGGGCAGCATGGTGGCATCTGTGTTTTTAAGCATCGGATCAGCGTAGGTCATGGTTCGGGCTTGCTGCCCAGCTGTTACAACGATAGGGCTATGGGAGTTGCGTGCGTTGGTCAGTCCTCCCATTGCGTTTCCAGTCCCGGCAGCAGAATGCAGGTTAACGAAGGCTGGTTGGCCCTTCGCCTGTGCGTAGCCCTCTGCAATCCCTATGACAACGCCTTCATCCAGACCGAGGATGTATTCAAAGTCGTCGGGAAAGTTTCGCAGAAAGTGCAATTCGTTAGAGCCGGGGTTACCAAAAACCTTGTCGACTCCATGATTTCTAAGTATCTGGAACACTGTTTCTTTAACAGACGGCAGAGTATTGGTCATGAGAGCTTCTTATTACTGATTGGACTTTCACGTTATCAACGCTCTACTCATTGATCAAATAGATATTTAGAGTAATTAAATATCAGTGTTATCTATATCTAAACATTGACTCCATACAAAGAAGATTCAGGCATGATCAAGGCATGTATGGCTATTTGTGTACGTATTAGCATCAGTTTGAGTGATGAACGTCATGCCGACGGACGTTGACCAAGTTGGGTCGTGCTTTCTTCGAGGGAATATCGATGCGATTGTCAGAAATGTCTGGTGTCTGACTGAGACAATTTAAATGTACTAGTGTCCCATTCGGTTAATTCGCGCGCTTATTATCAATGGCACTCAGCTTTGCCCGCGCCACCGATGTCATAATAGCTTCGGCGCTTTTATGCCACCGGAACGGCTTGGCCAGTTTTTCGTTGTGGACCTTAATGTACTTTTTGATCGCTGATTTCAACTCACCAACGCTGGTGAAAATGCCTCGATAAAGGGCGCGGCGTTCCAGTTGTCCAAACCACCCCTCAACGGCGTTCAGCCACGATGCGCTCGTAGGCGTGAAGTGCAGTTTGAAGCGGGGGTTCTTAGCCAGCCAGGTTTTGACCTCCGGGGTCTTGTGAGTCGAGCTGTTATCCAGGATCACGTGCAGATCCAGATCCTTCGGGCTTTCCCGGTCGATCTGTCGCAAAAAGTCCAGAAACTCCTTGGCACGATGGCGTTGAGTAACACGACCAATCACCTCGCCCGTCAAAATGTTAAAAGCCGCGTACAGGCTGGTTGTACCATGGCGCTTGTAGTCGTGCGTATGACGCTCAATTTGTCCTGGCCTGAGTTGTAATTTTGGCTGTGTCCGGTCGAGCGCCTGGATCTGGGTCTTTTCATCAACAGACAGAACCAGCGCATTGTCCGGTGGATTCAGATAAAGGCCGACAACGTCACACACTTTCTCAGCGAAGTTCGGGTCGTTGCTGATTTTGAACGTTTTGAGCCGGTGCGGCTTTAAATCCGCCGCTTGCCAGATCTGGCGCACTTGCCAGCGCGTCACCCCGGCATGCTTTGCCATGAGGCTGAGACTCCAGTGTGTGGCTTCTTTCGGGACCTTATGGACCGTGTCCTCTAAAATCTTTTTGACGGTTTTGTTGTCCAGTTTTCGGGGCTGCCCCGGTCGCGGCGCATCATAAAGCCCCTCAAGACCTTGTTCACGGTAGCGCTTGCGCCACTTGAATACCGTTTGAGTGCTAACCTGAAGCGAGTCCGAGATCCCTTGAGGCGTCTCGCCTTCATTCAGTAACAAAAGAATCCTGGCACGTTGAGCCAGATGCTGGCTCAGAGTATTGGTTCGGCACCAGCCTTCGAGTTCCAGTTGATCGTTTACGGTCAGATTAAATGGGGCTGCGGGCTTGGGCACAATGGAAACCTATGCTTGCTGATCGATGAGTTCCCATTATAACCTTTATGAGACAGCGAATTAACCGAACGGAACACTAGTAATAAGGCATTTAAAGTACCGAGTTTCTCTGCGCTGCCTGGGGCGGTCTCAGTTTAAACATTGCTATCTGCTTCGATGATTCGTTAAGAACGCAGGCGGAAATATGTCCGGGTTATCCATTGTTCCGCGGGCATTTGAGAATGTCCGCGGAACAATGGTTCAAACCAATTGAGCGGCTACCACCTTAGATCGGATTCTGCAGCAGGCTGTTTGGGGTACATCTAAACACTAAGTGCGGTTTCGACCTTTTCCAGATTCTGGTCCAGTTCTTCGGAGCTGCCATCAAAGTGAACCTGTCCTTTCACCACCACCACATGACGGTCACAGAGCTTTTTCAGCGCCTTGATGTTCTTGTCCACGATCAGTGTGGAAATGCCCGACTCACGAATGGTGGCAATCACGTTCCAGATGTCCTGGCGGATCAGCGGCGCCAGACCTTCGGTTGCCTCGTCCAGAATCATCAGTCGGGGATTGGTGACCAACGCGCGACCGATCGCCAGCATCTGCTGCTCGCCCCCGGACAACTCCGTACCCAGGTTTGACAGGCGCTCCTGAAGGCGCGGAAAGGTATCCATGACCCGATCGAAATTCCAGCCGGTGTTGCCGTTGCTGTCGGGGCGGGCGGCCATTTGCAGGTGTTCCTTCACCGTCAGATTGTGGAACATGCCCCGGCCTTCGGGAACATAGGCTATGTCGCGGCGCATCCGCTTCCAGGTCGGCAGGTTGCTGATGTCCTGTCCGTCGAAATACACATGACCACTGCGGGGCGGCACGATGCCAAGAATGGACTTGAGCGTGGTGGTCTTGCCCATGCCATTACGCCCCATCAGGCTCATGGACTGCCCCTTATCCAGCCGGAACGACAGATCGTGAAGGATGTGGCTTCGGCCATACAGGGTGTTGAGGTTTTTAACTTCCAGAAGACTGTTGCTCATGCCGCTTCCTCCTCGTCTTCCTTGCCCAGGTAGGCTTCTTTCACCCGGGGCTCGTTACGTACTTCATCCACGGTGCCGGTGATCAGATGGGTGCCGTTGTCCAGTACGGTCAGCTGGTCGGAGAGCTCGAAGATGGCATCCATATCGTGTTCCACCAGCACAATGCTGTAGGTCTGCTTGAGTTCGTTCAGCAGCTCGATAATGCGCTGGGACTCCTCGTGACCCATGCCCGCCATAGGCTCATCCAGCAGCAGGATGCAGGGGTCGGTTGCCAGCACCATCGCCAACTCAAGCTGGCGTTGCTCACCGTAGGATATTTCCGCTGCGACGGTGTGGATGCGGCTATCGAGCCCCACCTGGCACAGCGCTTTTTCAGCCGCTTCCCGAACCAGTTTGTTGGAATGCCGCGACGCGAACAGATTGAAGCTGCCGGTGAAGCGGCGTTGAGCGGCCACGGCGCAGTTTTCCAGGCAAGTGACATCGGCGTAGATGTTGGTTTTCTGGAAACTGCGGCCGATGCCCCGGCGTACGAATTTCCAGGGCTTCATGCCCTCAATCTGATCGCCCTTGTGGAAAATACACCCGCTGGTTGGTGTCAGTGTGCCGCACAGCATGTTCAGTAGCGTGCTTTTGCCCGCTCCGTTGGGACCGACCACGCCGTGCAGTTGTCGGTCATGAAACTGCAGGGAAATGTCGTTGAGTGCCTTGATCCCGCCCCAGTGTTTGCTGAGGGATTCGGTTTCCAGAATGATGTCGTTGGCCATGATTATTTCTCCAGCAGCTTTTCAAGGTAACCGGCCAGGCCTTTGCGCAGCAGCAGGACCATCAGGATGATGGCGGCGCCCATGAACAGCATCCAGTCTTCGCTCATGTGCTCGAAGAAATACTGCAGACCCTCATAAGTGATGGTGCCAAGGATGGCGCCATAGATGGTGCCCATGCCACCGAGAATGGACATCACCAGGGCGGTGCCGGACATTTCCCAGGTCATGAACTGCGGATTGACGTAGCCGTACTGCAGGGCGAATAACAAACCGGCGTAGGCCGCCAGGGTGCTGCCAATGATGTAGCTGATCAGTCGGAACGCGAAGATGTTATAGCCCAAGGCCTCGGTGCGTTCCGGATTCAGGCGGCTGGCTTCCACAATCCGGCCAAAGCGCGAACGCAGGATGATCTTGATGGCCAGCAGGGTGACCAACACCGCCAGCAGCGACAGGTAATAGAAGTGCGTGGGGTTATCCAGGTTCAGGAAGTTCAGGCCAAAGATGCTGGTTTCCGGCTTCATGAAAATGAACAAGCCGTCGTTGCCCCCGAATTCCAGCGAGTCGAAGAAGAAGTAGTAGGCCATCTGCGAGATGGCCAGGGTGATCATGATGAAATAGATGCCGGAGGTTCGCAGCACCACAACACCGACAACCAGAGCGACCACAGCGCTGATACCCATGATGTACAGGGCGTAGAGCCAGAAGTTGACGGCTTCGTATTCCGGAGTAACGATCACGAACAGGTAACCACCCAAGCCGTAGAAGAGTGCGTGCCCCAAGGTCACCAGGCCAACACGCCCTACCAGAAAATCCAGTGACATCACGAACACCGCCAGAATCAGGATGGTGGTGGCTTTGCCGACGAAGAACGAATTGTCCTCAAGGAACAGAGGAATACAGAGGGCGATCACAAGGAAGATCGCCAGAAAAATGCGCTCGGTGCGTTTCTCGAAAATCATGTTCGGCTCCCGCTTACTTGGCGAACAGGCCCTGGGGCTTCACCAGCAGCACCAGGATCATAAAGATGTAGATAATCATGTTGGACATGGTGGGCATCAGTACCGCAGCGAATGTGCTGATAACCCCCACCAGGAGGGCTCCCACAAAGGCGCCTTTGATCGAACCCATGCCGCCGATGACCACCACCACGAAGCAGGTAATCAGGACGCTTTCGCCCATACCCGGAACAATGGAGCGCATGGGGGCGGCGATAATGCCAGACACCGCGGCCAGCATGACGCCAATCGCAAACACGATGGTGTAGAGGCTTTTGATATTGACGCCCAGGGCTTCCACCATTTCCCGGTTGGATTCTCCGGCACGGATCAGCATGCCCAGGCGGGTCTTGCTCACCACGAAATAAAGCGCGGCGGCGATGGCGATACAGATGAATGCCGCAAAGATGCGGTAAACCGGGTAACTGGAGTTGTCGGTGAAGGGTACGGAACCGCTCAGCGCGTCAGGAACCGCGACGCCATAAGGGTCGTTGCCCCAGAGAATGCTTTGCAGCGAGTTGAACACGAAGATCATGCCGATGGTCAGCAGTACCTGGTCCAGGTGGTTGCGGTTGTACAACCGCTGTATCAATACCCGTTCGATCAGTATGCCCAGGCCGAGGGCGATGACCGCCGAGAGAATGGCGGATACCGTAAAGCTGCCGGTTACCGCAACGAAGTACCACACCAGATAGGCACCGACCATGTACATGGAGCCATGGGCCAGGTTAAGGATGCCCATGACACCAAACACCAGGGTCAGGCCGGAGGCGATCAAAAACAGAAGCAACCCATACTGGAGACCATTAATAAGTTGCACGAAGAAAAGTTCGGTAGACATAGTGATACCCAACGGTTTTACGGATAAGTCAGTTCAGGTGTGGGCAAGGGAGCTTCAGATGAGCCCCCGGCTTTCGCCGGGGGATTCAGAGCCCGTGCTTAGAGCTTGCAGCCACGGGCAGGGTCTTCCAACGCTTCGGCGGCGATACTCTGCACCACGTTCACGCCATCTTTCACTTCCCGCAGGTAGATGTTCTGAATCGGATTGTGTGCCTTGGAGAAGGTGAATTCTCCACGCGGGCTATCGATGGTCAGCTTTTCCATGGTGCTGATCACGGCCTGCTTGTCTGAAATATCACCCTCAAGCTGGTCGATGGTGTTGGCGATGGCCTGGCCCGCGTCGTAGCCCTGGACCGCATAGATGTCCGGGTAGTGGCCGTACTCGGTGTTGAAGGCTTCGCGGAACTCCTGGTTTTTGGGGACATCCAGTTGTTCTGCGTAGTGAAGGCCGGTCATCACACCTTCGGCAGCGTCGCCCTGGGCCTGCAGGGTGCCTTCAGTAAGAAAGCCGGAACCCAGCAGCGGAATCTCGCCGCGCAGGCCCATGGCGTCGTAGTCCTTCACAAATTTGATGGCGCCACCACCGGCAAAGAAAGTGAAGACCGCGTCAGGGTTGGTGGCGGCGATGTCGCTGACGTGCGACTGGAAGTTGGTAGACGGGAACGGCAGCAACACCTTCTCGACAATTTCACCACCACCGGCGGTAAAGGATTCTTCAAAGGCGTCGAGGCTTTCACGGCCCATGCCGTAGTTCCAACTGATGGCGTAAACTTTCTTGTAGCCCTTATCCAGAGCCACTTTGCCCATGGGGTAGGACGGCTGCCAGGATGAGAACGATGTCCGGAAGATATTTGGTGCGCACAGAGGGCCAGTGGCGGCCGCGGATCCGGCATTCGGGATAATCATGATGGTGTCCTTGCCGCGCAGCATCTTGATCATGCCCATGGCCACGCCGGAATGAACCGGGCCAATCACGAAGTCCGCTTCGTGCTGATTCAACAGCGAGGAAGCCAGCTCCGGTGCCCGTGAAGGTTTGGCTTCAGTGTCCAGCTCGATGTACTCAATGTCAGCACCGTGTAACTGTTCGGCGTGTTCTTTCAGGGCCAGTTTCAGGCCATCGCGGCCGGCTTCGCCCAGTTGTGCGTAGATGCCGCTGAACGGAAGCATGAGTCCGACCTTTACCGGATCGCCAGCGGCCGCCAGGGCAGACGTTGAAAGCCCGGCGGTAAGGGTGGTTGCCAGTACAGCACCGGCAAGCGTTTTGATCCTGCTCATTTCAACACCTCAGATTGTTGTTGTGGGTTCTGTCATTAGAGGCGTGAAGGGGCTGCGGAGATATCCGTTTTCTGCACAGAGGTGTCCGGTGTTTGCAGAGGGATCCACTGAATTGTGGAGTTCAGGCACTTGAAACATAAAAAAAGCCCGAAGAGCTGCGGAGCTCCTCGGGCAAGAGCAGATCGTCCCCTCAGGGATCGCCACTCAACAAGGAAAAGCGGAGTTCAGGTCGATTATCAGAAAGGGTATTGGATGCCTTCTTCCATAACGCTGACCCACTGGCTGGTGGTGAACTCTTCAATGTTTGCCGGTCCGCCAAAACGGCCGCTGTTGCCAGAACTGCCCATGCCGCCGAAGGGCACCTGGAATTCGTTGTTCACTGTTTGATCGTTAATGTGGACCATTCCCACCTGAATTTGATTGGCAATTTTCAGAGCACGCTCTGTTGATCCCGAATGGATGGCAGCCGCCAGACCATACGGTGATTCGTTCACCAGAGCGCAGGCGCTTTCATCAGAGTCGAAGGTCATCACTGGCGCAACCGGGCCGAAGACTTCTTCGGAGAAAACGGGCATGTCCGGGGTGACGTCTGCAATGACGGTGGCCTCGTAATAGTTGCCGTTACGTTTTCCGCCAACGACGATTCTGGCGCCCATCTCGACTGAGCGGTTGACGATGTCCTCGACACGTTTTGCCTGAACCTCGTTGATCAGGGGGCCGAGGTGAACCTGTTCCTGCGCTGGGTTACCGTAAGCAAGGTTCCCGGCGCGAGAGGCTAGGCGTTCAATGTACTCATCAGCCACCGAGCTGTGGACCAGATGCCGCCCGGTCTGCATACAAATTTGCCCCTGATGCAGGAACGAGCCCCAGGCCCCACAGGAGCTGGCGATGTCCAGGTCCGCGTCCTCAAGCACCACCTGAGCGTTGTTGCCGCCGAGTTCCAGTGCCGCTTTCTTTAGCATTCGGCCACAGGTTTCACCAATCTTCTTGCCCACGGCGGTTGAGCCGGTGAATGAGATCATCTTGACCAGCGAGTGCTCTACCAAGGCCTGGCCGACTGCTGGCCCGCCTGGCAACACGTGAAATACACCCTTCGGGAGCCCGGCATCTTCCAGAACCTGTGCCATCAGCACACCACCACAAATACTGCTCTTGGGATCGGGCTTCAGTATCACGCAGTTACCCATGGCCAATGCAGGGAACACAGACCGCATGGCAAGAAGGATAGGGAAGTTCCAGGGGGCTATAACGCCCACGGTGCCAATGGGCACTCGCTTCCAGTAATTCCGCTTCCCAGGCATGTTGGATGGAAATATTTCGCCACTGGGTTGCATGGGCAGAGCGGCTGCCATCTGGGCCTGTTCATAGGTGGCCTGCAACTCCCAGTCCGCCTTCGGGCCTATGGAACCGCACTCACGGGTGTTCCAGCCGTTGATCTCGTCAGCCCGCTCCTTGAGCAGGGCCGCTGCTCTGCGCAGAATCTCTGCTTTCTGGTCAAACGGAACGGCCATCCACTGCTTCTGGGCCTCGTTGGCAATCTTGGCGGCCCGGTCAACATCAGCCGGGGTGGCCGCTTTCAGTTGTGAAATGACGTCTCCGGTTGCGGGTTCCATAACGTCAACCTGCTCGCCTTCCCCAATCTGCCATGAGCCCAGGAAAAGATGCTGTTGCCACACAGGGTTTACTGGCATGTCCATGGTATGTGCTCCTAAACGCTTTTATCGTAATCAGGCATGGGCCCGGTTGATCTGGTCGCTGATGTAATGGGCCAGTGCGTACACGGTTTCCGAAGGGTTGTAGCCGATCGATGTAGGCAGCAGGCTTGCATCCACGATGTAGAGGTTTTTCACCTCGTGGGTTTCACCCATGGGCGAAACCACCGTGGTCTTTGGGTCCGCGCCCATGCGGCAGGTGCCTTGAGGGTGGAAAGACGTGTAACGGTAGCGCGCCGGTTCATTGTCGAGGCTATCGATCACCGCATCGATCTGATCCGCACTATCGATGGTCAGTTTCTGGGACGTGGGGATATAGAGTTGCTTGGCGCCGGCGGCAAACAGCACCCGGGCATTGGTTTTAAGGCCTTCCTTCATAATCTCGAAGTCGGCATCGTCCACGAAGTATTTGATTTCCTTGACGCCGTTCTTCCAGTTCACCTCCCCCACGTTCTGGTCGTGGATGAGGGTAATAAGGCGAACGGTATTCCGGTATTTCGACATGTAGGACGCGTAGGGTTTGCCGGTGCCCGGCTCCACCTGGAAGCTGGCCTCTACCGGGTCCTGAATGGCATCCAGTAACAGGTAACCACCGTCCTTCGGCATGGTGTACTTGTCCATGTACAGCGAATGAGTGGCGCCGTAAAAGTTGTCGACATTCTCCTCGAACATACCGGTGACCGACATGGTGGGGTGGCAGGCGAAGTTCTTGCCAACCTGGCCGTTACCATTGGCCAGATTGCTTTTCTGCAGCAGGATGGGCATCTGGATCGGTCCGGCGGCACCGACCACAATCGGGGCATTAACCCTGAGTTTGCTTTTGACGGTCTTGCTTTGTTGGTCGACGATTTCCGCCAGCACGCCGGTTGCCTTTCCATTTTCCGCCAGGATTTGCGTGGCCCGGGTGTCGGAGTAGATGGTTGCACCGTAGGCCACGGCCCAGGGCAGGTAAGTAATGAGCATGGACTGTTTGCGATCCGACTTGCAGCCGGCGAAACAGAAGCCGGTCATGGCGCAGTTGCGGATGTTGCGTACGGCATTGCCCTCCGGCAGGTTCAGTCTCTTCATGCCGCTCTTGAGCAGTTGGGCGCCGGGGCTGGTTTCAAAGGCCTTGTTGGGGGAGATGCCGAGATTGGCCTCGACTTTCTCGAAGTATGGGCGCATGACCTTGGGAGTCAGGTTTGTCAGCCCGAACTCTTTTGCCCACCGGTCCAGATAATAGTCAGGGGTGCGGAAGCACAGTGCGGCATTTACAACGGTAGAGCCACCCACACAGGCCCCCTGCAGGATCGAGATGTCACCGGCGGAATTGGCCTGGCCGCCTTGGTCCGCGTAAAGCTGGTCCATGGACACGGCCATCATTTCGGTGAATTTTTCGGAAGGCACGTAGGGGCCGGCTTCCAGAACCACCACTTTTTTGCCCGCCTTCGCCAGCTCATAGGCGGCAATGGCACCGCCAGCGCCAGAACCGATGATCACTGCGTCTGCATTGAGTTCAATGTTCTCACTGGTGACATCAGACGCCTGGGTTACCTGCAAACCGTGGGCAGGCACGTTTTTAGCCTTGATTGTGTCTTGCATGATCTACTCCCGCCTTCAGCTTTTCGGTAGAGGGGCGTTGCCCAACGATTCCAGGTTCCATTTATCCGTTACCGGGCCGCCGTATCCCAGGGGCTCCCAGGTGGGAGGGTTCGCCCAGTAGGCCAGACCAACCAGCTTTTTCAGGCCCATGGCAAGTGCCCGGTGGGGCACCTCATCGGAATCGGCCCAGGTGTCACAAAAGGCTGCGGCTTGCTTGTCGGATAATTCCACAAAGGGCTTGCCATACTCGGCTTTGGGGCCGTCATTGAAGTAAGCGATACCACCTTTCAGACCTTCCAGGATATGGGGTTCCATGGTGGCCAGCAGTGCGGCATCCAGAGTCTGCATCACTGGAATCTCGCTGGCGGGAACCAGGCCGGTGCCCTCGCTCGCCAGCGCCACCTGCATCAGTCGGTGCATGACCTGGTATTCGCTGGCGGACATGACCTTGATACCTTCGGGCATGGACGCGAACGCATTCGCTGCACCCAACAGCCCGGTACCGATGGAGGCCGCCACCGCAAGTCCGCTGGCGGCCTTCAGGAAGCTGCGGCGGCTTAAGCGATTGATTTGGTCGATGGCTTCTTTGGTCTCTTCGCTCATCTGACTCATAGTCTTCTCCGGAATCATTGCCTGGGTTAGCAGGCTCTTTCTTGTGAATATGGGCTCAGAATACCTTCAGTACGCGGAAGTTCACGCGGGTATCCTCTTCGAACCCGTTTTCCACGTTAATGTCCTGGCCGGCCTGAACCTGCAGTTGCACGGTCGGGTCGACAAAGGTGGCATAGGTGGCCAACCAGCGGTTGGTGTTGACGCGGTCGTCCTGATCCTGTCCGCCAACGGTGGTTTCGCCTCCAAAGGAATGGTAGTAGGAAAGGGCAACATGGCTTTGCTTGGATAACAGGTAACGCAGATGACCCTGCAGGCTTTGGGCATCTTCCTGTTCGCGTTCGAAGCCCAGGAAATCGTCATTGTCTCCATACACGGAATACTCCGCGATCAGGTCCAGGACCACACTGTTGCTCAAATGTTTGACGTAGGCCGCCTGAAAAATGCCTTTCCAGCGGTTCTCGCCAATGTTCACCGGCCCCTTATTCTCATCGTACTGGCCAATAGGCACAGAGGCGAAAGCGGACAGGCCAACCCATTGCTGATTATCGGGGTTATTGAGAACCCAGGCAGTTGCACCAACGATAGGGTCGCCGACACCGCTTTCCGACGTGGGCTGAAGTGGGCCAAACGGTTCCTCCAGTTCCACCTTGCCGAAAGGCACAATGATCTGTGGGTCCACAATCACACCACCAATGTCCATGTAGTGAACGAAACGGGCGAGACCGATGGTGGTATCCAGTCCAGCATCCACGGGCACCTTGTCGCCATTGGCGTAGACAGTATCGCGGGTGGCGTACTGGCCATAGAGGATGCCGAGGTTCACGCCCGCAGGCAGTGGCGTGTAGTCGCCGGGGTCAGTGGCAATTTCGGCTGCTTGGGTCGTGGCGGTGAAAAGGCCGGTGGCAAACACTAGGGCAGAACCCATGGCAAATGATTTGGATGGTATGTTCTTTAAGGTCGATCGCATGGTTGGTCTCCAGATTTCGTGTTGTTTTTGTCAACGCGAAAACGGATAGCGATGATCGTGCCAGTAATTTAAGTTTATGAAAAAATGTTTTAATTCATAAGTCTAAGTGGTTGTGGCTATTTGGAGAGGGGGCTGGGCGAAGTCATGAATGTCCCAATCCGAGAAACACCGAGACACTGTCTCATAATGAGACAGTGCGTGGCATACCAACGAATTTCCACGCAATCGTTACAAATAAACGTGTTAAAGTTTCACGGGTATGACAACAAGAGCCGACATGGCCAGAACGCAGGGTCGCATCAAACGAAGATAATCAGCCCTGCGAGAGAGGTAACATTATGAACGCCATTATTCCTGCCGACCACAGGCGAGCCAAGGCACGTGAAACGTTTTTCGAACATGGTCAGATTCCAACGGGCTTGATTGACGATGCTATTGTCAATTCCTGGCAGCGTTGTTCCGCAGCGAGCAAAAACGTCAGTGAACGGGTTCAATTCGACACTGTGTCCAGAAGCGGTCTGTTGGAGCTCATGGACAGCAACCAAATCCTGCTGGAGGCGGCCACCCAGCCGTTGGAACAGTTAGGCCAGACCGTTAATGGCGCCGGCTATTCCGTCCTACTGACGGATGACAAAGGGGTTGCTCTGGCGGCGCGACGTTCGGGGCGATGCGCTAACACTCTGATTAACGGTGCGTTCCGGCAGGGCGTCAACCTTTCCGAGGCGACCATCGGCACTTCTGCGATGTCTTGTGCCGTGTCAGAACGGCGTCCTGTACTGGTCTCTGGAGTTGAGCACTACCTGCATGCCAACCGGGTATTCAATTGTGCGGCTTCTCCCATTGTCGACCCCATGGGCCGGGTACTAGGTGCCATCGATATTACCCGTGGTAATCCGCTGGAGCCGGGAAGCGCTCTTTCGTTGGTGCAACAGTGTTCGGCTCGGGTCGAACGCCAGTTGATGGGGATGTTGTCGCCCTGGCTCATGGTCAGCCTAGGTTGGGAACAGAATGATCTTCGTGCCTCTGGTGATCTACTGGTAGCGCTTGGGCAGGAGGGGCAGGTGCTGGGTCTGTCGCCGCGTGTGCGTGAGTTGACGGGGCTGGCCTCAACGGATGAGACGTTGTGCTTTCAGGATCTGTTTGACCTGCGCTTTGATGAGCTGGTCGATGGGTTTCGTGGTCGGAAGCAGCCGATGACGGCCAGGATGCACTCCGGGCTGTCATTTTCGCTTCGCCCGGTGAATACCGATGCTCGAAAAACCGTCAGGCGCAGTTCTGCGAATCCTCCGGCGAAGCGTTTGCCGGACTCCACGGATTTTGGTGATCCTGCCATCAGCCGTCAGGCCACCCTTGCAGGCAGAGCGATGGAGAAGGGATTGCCGGTGCTGATACTGGGAGAGACCGGAACCGGGAAGGAAGTGATGGCGAAATCGCTTCATAGTGGCAGCATGTCTTCCTCCGGCACGTTCGTTGCCATCAACTGCGCCGCCATCCCGGAGTCGCTGATTGAAGGCGAATTGTTTGGCCATGCCGAGGGTGCCTACACGGGTGCTCGGCGAGGGGGTGCTCCTGGCAAGATTGAGCATGCGGATGGTGGCACCCTGTTTCTGGACGAAATTGGTGACATGCCGTTGGGACTTCAGTCGCGGTTATTGAGAGTGTTGGAAACTCGGGAAGTGACCCGTCTCGGAAGTGCAACACCGAAGCCGGTCCGTTTTCAGTTGATCTGCGCAACCCATCGGAACCTATCGGAAGCCGCCCAAAACGGGGATTTCCGCGAAGACCTGCTCTATCGCATTAAAGGTATGACAGTACGCTTGCCAAGGCTGGCGGAACGTTCGGACCTGCAAAACTTCATTGTCGACCGGTGCCGGGCTCTGACACAGGGCAGTCGCGAGCTCTCACAAGACTGTCTGGATGGATTGATCCGTTACGACTGGCCGGGAAATGTCCGTGAGCTCATTTACGCTCTGACCCATGCCGACGCACTGGCGGAGCCTGATGAAGTGCTGGAACTTTGCCATTTGCCGGAAGAAATAGCGGCCCCGACAACCGTGGCCGTTGGAAGCAATCGTACGGTGAATAGAGGCGGTACCCTCAAGTCCCTGGAACGTAATGTTATTGACGAAGCGCTGGCTATTGAGGGAGGCAATGTCAGCCGGGCAGCGAAACGGCTGGGCATTGGTCGAGCGACACTGTATCGCCGCTTCAAAGCCAGCAGTGAGAACGGGCCCTAATGTCTGTGGTTGTCACTCGGCGGAGGGAAGGGCCCGGCAACACGGATCAGCGTGCAGTACTGAGGTCGGTATAAAGCTGATCGGTAAGCTCGCGCTGCACCTGCAAGCGCTCGGTAATTCCCTGCACCACTTCCATTCGGGCCACGGCCCCGGCCTGAATATCCTTCATTGCCTGTAAGGCTTCACCGGACTGGCCCAGGCACTGGTTGCACGACTCGCGGATTCTCTCCATGCCATTGCCCGCGTCCACCGACGTGGTTGTCAGGCTGTTGGCGATGGCGCGAATGCCTTCGCTGGATTCGTTGGCACGAACCGCAAGATGGCGCACTTCGTCTGCCACCACGGCGAACCCCCTGCCATGTTCCCCCGCCCGGGCGGCTTCAATGGAAGCGTTCAGGGCCAGCAGATTGGTCTGTTTGGCAATATCCTGAATGTTGCCGACGATGGTGCCAATTTCCTCGGACTGTGTACCCAGTTGTGTGAAGACCTCGTCAATGCGTCCCATGAAGTCGGCCAGCTCCCGGATGGAGGCTTCGGAGTCGGAAATGCAGCTGGCGCTGTGGGTGACCTTGGCGCCCGATGCCTTGGCGAGTTTGCCGGCCTCGCCCATTTCTTCCAGGATGACCTCGACATTATTGCGCAAATCGTCGAGGTGGCTGATAAGCATGGGGTCGGGGGCTAACGGTTGCTCTTGCAGGTTGGTTTCCGGCACCGGCTCTGCGACAGGTTCCGGTACGGGCACCGGTATTTCCTCACGGACGGTGATAACCTCTGGCTGCCATTTCACGCAGAGGGCGAGAGCGGCGGCAACAAGACCCAGGGTCAGAGTTGCGGCAACAACCTGAAGGAGGCTGCCTGCCGTGGCAAGCAGCAATACGATGCCCACTAACGCCAGGATCAGTGCGCCGTAGATGGGAGTTTTGGAGGTTCCGGAGTGTGTCGGTTCCTGTTCGAACGCGAGGGTGTCGGCCATAGTGGTGTTTCCGCAGGGCAATAGTTCTGATTGTGCTGAAACGCTAAGGCTTTTTTGGCGGCGCCACTATCCGCTGAGTGCAGAGGTGTGTCCGTATAGTGAAGTTGGGTGCTGGCGAGAGTAAAAGCCAGGCCGGGAGACGAACGGGCCTGGCTTTTATGTCGATCAGGCCAGGTTGTTGACCAGGATCTGGGTTAGCTTGTCCGGGCACTCAACGGAAGGCACGTGGCCAACCTGCTCCAGAATGACCGGCTCCACCGCGCCGCTGACGTCGGCCAGCGCCCTCAGGGTGTCTGGCGGTGTGGCCACGTCGTCGGACCCTCCCACCAACCGGAGTGGTACGCGTTGCTCGCCAAGCATTTTGCGGAAGTCGACCCGCCCCAGCATTTCGCACAGCAGGGCATAACTACGGTTATCGCCGCGCCCCATGATCACGCGCCAGCCTTCCACCAGCGCTGGTTGCTGTTCGCAGACGGCGGGGCCGAACCAGCGCGGCACAATATCCACCGCCATGGTGCTCAGGCCCAGTTCCAGAACGCTCGCAGAACGGGTGTTCCAGGCGTCGGGGGTGCCGATGACGGCTCCGGTGTTGGTGAGTGTGGCGGACAGCAATCGGTCTGCATGCATGCTGACGAGCTGTTGGCCAATCACGCCCCCGATGGACGTGCCCGCGAAGTGGAAACGCTGTGCCTCGGCGGCAGTGGCGAGTGCGAGGGCCTCCTGTGCCAGATCTTCAGGGGCGATCTGGTCACTGGCCTCTGGCCAGGCCGCGCTGGCGCCATGTCCTGGCAAGTCCCAGGTGAGTACCCGGAAGCTGTTCAGCAGTGCAGGGAGCATGTCGTCCCACACGGCCTGCGTCATGCCCAGGGGGTGTGCCAGCATCAGCAGCGGTTTCGCGCTATCACCGAGCAGGCGGTAACAGACAGTGCGGCCGTTATGTTTCAGAAAAGCCATGGTAGCTCCTTGCCTCAGACGCGTTCGATAAGTGTTGCAATACCCTGGCCGACGCCCACACACATGGTGCAAAGCGCGTATCGGCCGCCGGTGTGTTGCAGCTGGTGGGCTGCCGTTTGCAGCAGTCGTGCGCCAGACATGCCCAGTGGATGCCCAAGGGCGATGGCGCCGCCGTTCGGGTTGACCCGGGGGTCGTCGTCGGTAACGCCCAGTTCCCGTAGTACGGCCAGTCCTTGCGCGGCAAAGGCTTCGTTCAGTTCGATCACGTCGATGTCGTCAATGCCGATGCCTTGCTTCTCCAGCAGTTTTCGAACGGCGGGGACCGGGCCAATGCCCATAATACGCGGTTCCACGCCGGCCGTGGCCATGCCCAGGATGCGGGCCATGGGTTTCAGGCCGTGGGCTTTTACCGCGTTTTCACTGGCAACCAGCATAGCCGCGGCACCATCGTTGACGCCGGAGGCATTGCCGGCTGTCACGCTTCCGCCTTCCCGGAAAGGGGTTGGCAAGGAGGCGAGTTTCTCCAGGGTGCTTGCACGGGGGTGTTCGTCGGCATCGAATACCAGCGGGTCCTGTTTTCGGCGCGGTATGGATACCGGCACGATTTCTTCTGCGAAGCGGCCTTCCTTCTGTGCCCGGGCGGTTTTTCCCTGGGAACGGAAGGCAAACAGGTCCTGATCTTCCCGCGACACCTGGTACTGCTCGGCGACGTTTTCCGCGGTTTCCGGCATGGAGTCGATGCCGTATTGCTTCTTCATCAGCGGGTTCACGAAGCGCCAGCCGATGGTGGTGTCTTCGATCTTCTGACCCCGTGAAAAAGCCGAGTCGGCCTTGCCCATCACATAGGGCGCACGGGACATGGATTCCACGCCGCCGGCCAGCACCAGCTCCATTTCGCCGGCGCGTATGGCACGAAAGGCGGTGCCCACTGCGTCCATGCCGGAGCCACACAGGCGGTTTAGGGTAGTGCCGGGCACGGAGGTGGGCAGGCCTGCGAGCAGGGCAGACATCCGGGCGATATTGCGGTTGTCTTCACCGGCCTGGTTGGCAGACCCCATCATCACCTCGTCGATGGCAGCGGGGTCGAGTTCCGGGGCCTGTTCCAGTACAGCCTTGAAGATATGCGCCGCGAGGTCATCGGGGCGAACGCTGGCCAGGGTGCCGCCGAAACGGCCAATGGCCGAACGGCGGGGGTGGCAGAGATAAACGTCAGTCATGATAGTCCTCACTGTTGGCCGGCATGATGTGCATGTGTGCGCGCTTTCAGGTCACGCAGGATGTCCAGCTCTTTGGCACTGGGTTCCGGCGTTGTTTCCAGCTGTTCTGCAAACCGGATCTCCCAGCCAGTCGCTTCGATCACTTCTTCCCGGGTTACGTTCGGGTGTAAGGATGTGACCACCAGTTCTTTGGTGTCCGGATCGGGCTTGAGAATGCACAGATCGGTAATCACCACCGTGGGGCCGCGACCGATATTAGGGACATTATCCCGTGCGGTGCCGTCACGTCCAAAGCCAACGGTGGTGACGAAGTCCACGTCCTTCACGAAGGTGCGTTTGGAATGCTTCACGGTAATGAACACTTCCTTCGCGTTGGTGGCAATCTCAGGGGCACCGCCACCGCCTGGCAGCCGCACTTTCGGTTCGCGGTAGTCTCCAATCAGGGTGGTGTTGAGGTTGGCGAAACGGTCGATCTGGGCGGTGCCCAGGAAGCCGACACTGATGTGGCCGCCCTGGAGCCAGTAGCGGAACATCTCCGGAACGCCGACGGTGGTCAACGCCGATTCGCACAGTTCGCCATCACCGATGGACAGTGGAAGAACGTCCGGCTTGGTCTGCAGGGTGCCGGATTCGTAAATCAGGGTGACGTCGGGCGCGTGGGTCAGGCGTGCCAGGTTGGCGGCTTCACTGGGCAGGCCGATACCGACGAAACAGGTCATGTCGTTGGTCAGTGCGCGGGCGGCAGTGACGCTCATCATTTCCGAAGAGGTAAATTCAAGGCTCATCACGCAGCTCCTTTTTCAAATACGTTGTCTTTCAGCCAGCTCTGGAAGGTTTCCCGGTCCCGGGCAATGCCGTCCCACTCTTTGTAGAAAGCGTTGTCGCGGTCGTAATAGCCCAGCGCATAGGACGGGCTGGCGCCTTTTGGGGCCTCGGCAATGGCCGTAACCGCCCAGGACGGCAACACGCAGGCGTTCACGGAAGCGCCCAGATCGTCCACCACTTCTTCAACGGTGACGATGCTGCGCTTGGCGGCTAGAACCACTTCTTTCTGGATACCCACAATGCCTTCTATCAGTACATTGCCTTTGCGGTCGGCCCGCTGGGCATGAATCACAGCAACGTCTGGACGTACCGATGGCACGGCGGCCAGGCGCTCTCCGGTGAACGGGCACTCGATGAATTTGATCTGGTCATTCACCTTTGGCAGATCGCTGCCCACGTAGCCACGGAGCACTGCCAGTGGCAGGCCGGCAGCACCGGCTTCATAGGCGCAGGCCATGGCAGCGTGGCTGTGCTCCAGGATCTCCAGTTTATTCGGCCAGCCTTTCTCGACGGCATCTCGCAGGCGATGCAGTGAGCCCACGCCTGGGTTTCCGCCCCAGGAGAAGATCAGTTTTCGGGCGCAACCCGCACCGATCATCTGGTCGTACACCAGATCCGGTGTCATGCGGATGAGTGTCAGGTCGCGCTTTTCCTGGCGAATGATTTCGTGGCCCGCAGCGAAGGGGATCAGGTGCGTAAAGCCTTCCATACAGACCGTATCGCCATTGCTGATATAGCGGCTCACGGCTTCCTTGAGAGAGAGAAATTCAGCCATCACGGAATCTCCAGTGCAGTGCATTGTTGAAAAGTTCGATATACGAACATAAGTTTAATATGCGAACATAATGACTCGAAGGTTTTGTCGTCGTCAAGTACAAATTTTCACCAGTTACCAAAAATGCACGGATGTTCGGATAGCGAACGAGCTGTTACCATTCGAACAGGCTGTGTTCAGGCGAGTAAGGAGCAGGAATGGACGATCAGGTTCTCAGGCCCGGAGACCGGGATTATGTAGGTGCGCTGGCGTCAGGGCTGGAGGTGTTGCAGGCGTTTGACGCTGAGCATCCACGGATGACCCTGAGCGAGGTGGCGACACGGACGGATATGGACCGGGCCAAGGCGCGTCGTTTCCTGCTTACTCTTCACGCGCTGGGGTTCGTAAAACGTAACGGCCGACAGTTCGAGTTGACCCCTCGCGTCTTGCAGCTGGGCTATGCCTACCAATCGTCGAATCAGTACCGGGCGGTAATCCAGCAATACCTTGAGGACGTTACGGCCGAGTTGGGTGAGTCATCCTCACTGGCGGTGCTGGACGGTGACGATGTGGTGTACGTGGTGCGCTCATCGGCCCGACACCGGCTGATGGCTATTACCCTTTCTGTGGGCACACGTCTGCCGGCGGCCTATACCTCTATGGGCCGGGTGCTGCTGGCGCAGTTGCCGGAAGCGGAGCTGGAGGCGTTACTTCTTCGGGTGAAGCTCGAGCCCTATACGGCTTCTTCCATTACCAATGCCAATGCCCTGAAGAAAGACATCGCGAAGGTTCGGGAGCAGGGCTATTCGATTGTGGATCAGGAGCTCGACTCAGGCCTTCGTTCCGCTGCGGTGCCGGTGTTTGCCGGCAATGGCGAGCTGCTGGGCGCGATCAATATCAGTACCAATGCGGCGCGGGTGGATATGGAGACACTGATGGGGGTGTATTTGCCCCGGTTGCAGCAGGCGGCCGAGGCGGTACGGCGAACGACCCGCTGAAATCACGGATACCGGCCCGTCAGCCGGTTTTCCACCAGCTCATCCAGAATCGTGTTCGCCAGCCGCATGACCGCATTGGGGTTTTCTCCCCGTCGCCGTGACGCAATAACCGGTACGCTGATGTTGTCGTCTTCCAGGGGCATATAGTCCACTCCCTCCCGGTGCAACCGCCGGACCTGCTCCGGCACCAGGGTAAACCCCATGTCCGAAGCCACCAAGGAGAGCGCCGTCTGCACGTCGTTGACTTGCTGCATCACGTTGACTCGCAGGCCTCGGCGGTGGAAAAGGCCCTGGGTCAGATCGGCGAAGTTCGGTCCCGGGCCGGACGGGAAGGTGATCATCGGCCATTCCGACAGCTCCTTCATCGATGGCGGATGCCGGGTCAGGGGGTTACCAGCAGGAATGGCGGCAATCATGGGTTCGTCAAACAGCAGTTCCTGCTCAACGTCCGGGTCTTCGATGCGCACCCGGCCAAAACCGATATCAATCTTCCCCGATTTCAGCGCATCTACCTGCTCCCGTGTTTTCAGTTCGTGCAGGATGATTTCCAGGTTCTTGTTGCGCCGCAGGCGTCTGACCATCAGTGGCAGTTGCCCGTAGAACACGGAGGGGACGAAGCCGATGGAAAAAACGGTTTTGCGGTGTTGGGCGATCCGGCGGGTGTCGCTGACGGTTGCGGCCATCTTGCCGAGAATCTGCCGTGCCTGCTCAAGAAAGTATTCACCGCCGGTCGTTAATACCAGCCCCCGGGGCTTCCGGATGAACAGCGCAACCCCCACTTCTTCTTCCAGCTGTTTGATGGCACGGGTCAGAGGTGGCTGGGCGATAAACAGCTTTTCCGCAGCACGGGTGAGGTTCAGTTCCTCTGCCACCGCCACGAAGTAGCGCAAGTGTCTCAGCTCCATCCATACCTCCAGGGTATCGCTTCGTACTTAATCAATATTGGTTCCCATACGTGAAACTTCGTACTGTCCGAATGACAGGTATTTTAACTTGCGATTCGGAGAGCACATGTCCGCCACCATTCAGTCCATTGAAGCCATCCTGGTCGATATCCCGACCATCCGGCCGCACAAACTATCCATGACAACCATGGGGGTTCAGACCATGGTGATCGTGCGGATGAAGGATTCCGATGGCCTGGAAGGTTTGGGTGAAGCCACCACGATCGGTGGTCTGGCCTACGGCCCGGAAAGCCCCGAAAGCGTGAAACTTACCATCGACACCTATTTCAAGCCACTGCTGATCGATCAGCCAGCGGATGCCATCAATACTCTTAGGGTAAGGCTAAACCGTGCGACCCGCGGAAACAACCTGGCCAAGTCTGCCATTGAAACCGCGCTGCTGGATCTGCAGGGCAAGCGCCTGAATCGTCCGGTTTCCGATCTGCTCGGCGGCGCTCTGCATCAGCACATTCCGGTGCTCTGGACGTTAGCCAGTGGCGATACCGCCAAAGATATTGATGAGGCGCACAGTCTGATCGCGCAACAACGCCACTGCGATTTCAAGCTGAAGATTGGTTCTCGCGCAGTGATGGATGATGTGCGCCATGTGGCGGCTATCAAGGAAGCCGTGGGCGAGCAGGCCAGTGTGCGTGTTGACGTCAATCAGGCCTGGGATGAAGCCACGGCAGCCAAGGGTATGGCTGAGTTGCAGGCCGCGGGCATTGATCTGGTGGAGCAGCCTACCCCGATGAAGGATTTTGGCGCCCTGGTACGCCTGTCCGAAAAATTCCATATCCCGATTCTGGCCGATGAATCCGTAGCCGACGCCAAGGACCTGTTTGCCCTGGCGGCCGGAGGATTTGCCGGTGCGGTGGCCATGAAAATTGCCAAGGCTGGCGGCCCGATCCGGGCGTTGGAACAGGCGACGGTTGCCCAGTCCGCAGGACTCGGACTGTACGGCGGCACCCTGCTGGAAGGCACCATCGGTACCGCCGCGTCCCTGCACGCCTGGTCCACGCTGGAAACCCTTCACTGGGGAACAGAGATGTTCGGCCCTCTACTGATGAAAGACGACATCGTGGTGCGCCCGCTGAACTTCCACGCCAACGGCGTGGACCTGCCGCAGGGCCCGGGCCTGGGTGTCGAGATTGATGAAGACAAGCTGGCGGTCTATCGCAGAGACGCATAGGGCGCCGGCCGTAAGTACGCCGCAAGAATGGATAACGGAGGAAAGCACATGCTGTTCAAAGTTGAGATGAAAGTGAACATCCCCCACGACATGCCCGCCGATGTGGTAGCGGACATCAAGGCCCGGGAAAAAGCTTACGCCCAGGACCTGCAGGAAAAGGGCAAATGGCGCCACCTGTGGCGTGTGGCGGGTAGCTACGCCAACGTCAGTATTTTTGATGTGGAGGACAACGCCGAGCTGCAGGACCTGGTCGGCAACCTTCCGCTGTTCCCGTACATGGATATCACCGTTGCGCCCCTGTGCCGTCACCCGTCATCCATTCACGAGGATGACCGCTAACGGGCGTAATCAGCCAATACCGGCGCCCAATGTTTTCAGGCGCCACACAGAACTTGTTGCCAATTGATTGGGATGTCTGGAGCAACAACAACAAAAGACCGAGGAGACCAACAATGACCGTTAAGACCATGCAATCCGCAGATGTGAAGGAACTGCTGGAGAAAGTAGCCGGCTTCGACAAGGACGGTGGCAATGAGCGTATGAAGAAGATCGTTCATCGCGTCATGCACGATATTTTCCAGATCGTGGAAGATTTCGATGTCACGCCCGAGGAGTTCTGGAGCGCCGTCTATTACGTGGGCGAACTGGGCGCAAATGGTGAGGCAGCCCTGCTGGCGCCGGGCCTGGGTATGGACCGTTACCTGGACATTCGCCAGGACGCCGAAGACGAGCAGGCCGGCCTGACCGGCGGTACGCCGCGCACCATCGAAGGCCCGCTGTACGTTGCCGGCGCCCCCATGAGCGAAGGCTTTGATCGCATGGACGACGGCTCCGACAAGGACGCCGAAGCCATCCTGATCAAGGGCCGAATCACCGATGAAAACGGTGAGCCGCTGGCGAACGCGGTCGTGGATATCTGGCACGCAGATACCAAGGGTGCCTACTCCTATTTCGACCAATCGCAGAGCGAGTACAACCTGCGCCGTCGTATCAAAACCGACGCCGAAGGCCGGTACGCCGCCCAGAGCATCATGCCGTCCGGTTACGGTTGCCCGCCGGAAGGCTCCACTCAGCAGTTGCTGAATCATCTGGGCCGTCACGGTCAACGCCCCGCGCACATTCATTATTTTGTGTCGAAGCCGGGTTACAAGCACCTGACGACGCAGATCAACATTGCCGGTGACGAGTACACCTACGACGACTTTGCATTTGCCACCCGCCAAGAACTGGTGGTTGCCGCCAATCGTGTTGAGCAGTCGGAAACAGGTGCACAGCATGGCGTGAACGGACCGATTACCGAGGTTGAGTTCAACGTCACTCTGGTTGCGACAGACAAGCCCGAGCTCCAGGAACGCCACGCACGCCGTCGCGCCCTGGAAACCGACGTTGCCTAAGCGCCACCCAAGAACAAGACGGAGTGAACGACATGACTAGCAAACTCGACAAGCTTGCAGACAAAGTACGCGACGCGGTGATCGCGGATCCGGAAACCGGCCGTTATCAGTGTGATCGGGGTATCTTCACCGACCAGGAACTGTTTGACCTGGAGATGAAGTACATCTTTGAAGGCAACTGGGTGTACCTCGCCCATGAAAGCCAGATTCCGGAGCCGGGCGACTACTTCACGGTGACCGTGGGTCGCCAGCCGGTAGTAATCACCCGCACCAAGGATGGCGAGCTCAAAGCCATACTGAACACCTGCTCGCACCGTGGCGCCACCCTGTGCCGTAAAAAGCGTGGCAACAAGACCTCCTTTACCTGCCCGTTCCACGGCTGGACTTTCCGCAACGACGGTCAGCTTTTGAAGGCCAAGGACCAGAAGAAGGGCGGTTACCCGGAGCAGTTCAATACCGATGGCTCCCACGACCTGAAGCAAATGCCAAAGTTTGGCAACTACCGTGGCTTCCTGTTCGGCAGTCTCAATGCCGACGTGCTTCCGCTCGAAGAGCATCTGGGTGAAACCACCAAGATCATCGACAACATCGTGGATCAGTCGGAAGACGGCCTGGAAATCCTGCGGGGCAGTTCGACCTATACCTATGAAGGTAACTGGAAGCTGACCGCCGAAAACGGTGCGGACGGCTACCACGTGGGCACCGTGCACTGGAACTACCTCTCCACCATGGGCCAGCGTAATTACGACAAGGGCGGCACCGAAGCGGTGGATGCCAAGAGTTGGTCTGCCGAGGGTGGTTTCTACTCCTTCGAGAACGGCCACATGATGCTGTGGACCCGCTTGCTGAACCCGGAAGTGCGCCCGATCTTCAGCCAGCTGGAACGTCTGGAGAAGACCTACGGCGAAGCTCGTGCCGATTCCATCGTTCGTACCACCAAGAATCTGTGCCTGTATCCGAACGTTTACCTGATGGATCAGTTCTCGACCCAGATCCGGGTGACCCGGCCGATCGACGTCAACAAGACGGAAGTCACCATTTACGCCTTTGGCCCGAAGAACGAGCCGGCAGAGCTGCGCGCCAAGCGCATCCGTCAGTACGAGGATTTCTTCAATGTGACCGGTATGGGCACTCCGGACGATCTGGAGGAATTCCGTGCCTGCCAGAACGGCTACGAAGCCCGTGACATGCGTTGGAACGACATGAGCCGCGGCGCGGCCCACTGGATCGATGGCCCGGATGAGCACGCCGACCAGATCGACATGAAGCCGACCATGAGCGGCGCCCGCCCGGACGACGAAGGCCTGTATGTGAATCACCACAAGCATTGGCAGGTTGAGATGACTCGCGCCATCGAGGCCGAGCGTGCCCGTTTCATTCCTTTGGCTTCGAGTTCAACAGATTCAGAGGAGGCTTCCGCATGAGCCTGAGCTATCACGATATCGAACAGTTCATCATCCGTGAGGCCCGTTTTCTGGACGACCGGGAGTGGGACAAGTGGCTGGAGTGCTACCACGAGGACGTCACCTACTGGATGCCGGCCTGGGACGATGACGATGAGCTGACAGAAGATCCGCAAAGCGAGATCTCGCTCATCTACTACCCCAACAAGGAAGGCCTGGAAGACCGGATCTACCGGATCAAAACCGAGCGTTCCGGCGCCAGTTCCATGCCCGAGCCGCGCACGACCCATTTCACCAGCAATCTGGAGATCCTGTCCCAGAACGAGAGTGAAGTGACATTGCGGTTTAACTGGCTGACCAAGTCCTATCGCTACAAGAAAACTGCGGAATTCTTTGGAACGTCTTTCTACACCCTGGATGTCACCGGCGACCAGCCGCTGATCCGGGAGAAGAGGATGGTCCTGAACAACGATTGCATCAATCAGGTGCTGGACGTTTATCACCTGTAATTGATGGGGAGAGCATCATCATGAGTTATAACATCGCGCTTAACTTTGAAGACGGCGTTACCCGTTTTGTGTCCTGCAACGAAGGCGAGACGGTTCTGGACGCCGCCTACCGTTCGCAGATCAATCTGCCCATGGACTGCTCCGATGGCGTCTGCGGCACCTGCAAGGGTGCCTGCCGTCAGGGCGAGTTCGACATGGGTGATGAATACATTGACGAAGCGCTGTCTGACGAGGAAGCCGAGCAGGGCATGGTGCTGACCTGCCAGATGGTGCCCTCCAGTGATTGTGTGGTGGAAGTGCCAGTCGCTTCCACCATGTGCAAGACCGGCAATGCGGAAGTGGCAGGGACGGTGGCCGAGGTGAACCTGATCTCGCCCACGTCGATCGAGCTGAAGATCACGGCCGATGAAGACATTGCCTTTCTGCCGGGACAGTACGTGAACATTCAGGTTCCAGGCTCCGAAGAGACCCGGGCCTACTCCTTCAGCTCGCCGCCCGGCAGCCGCGATCTCAGTTTCCTGATTCGCAACGTGCCGGGCGGGCTGATGAGTTCGTGGCTCGTGGGCGAGGCGCGCACTGGTGACAAGGTGACCCTGACCGGCCCGATGGGCAGCTTCTATCTACGTCCCGTTGAACGGTCGATACTGATGCTGGCAGGTGGCACCGGCCTGGCGCCGATGCTGGCAAAGCTGGAGTATCTGAAAGCCAATGGCTGTGATCAGCCAACTCACCTGGTGTATGGCGTCAGCAATGACGATGACCTGGTGTGCCTGGATATTCTGGACCGTTTTGCCGCGGAGCTGGACAACTTCAGCTACGTGACGGTTGTTTCTGGCGAAGAAAGTGACCATCCGCGCAAGGGGTATGTCACCCAGCATATGGACGAAGCGCCGGTGAACGACGGCGACGTCGATGTCTACCTTTGTGGTCCCCCTCCCATGGTGGATTCCGTGCTCGGGTTCTTCCGTGAGAAGGGCATTGAACCGAACTCCTTCCACTACGAGAAGTTCACACCCAGTGCACCGTCGGCCAGGGAGAAGGTCGCATGAAAGACCGCTTCACCGACAAGGTCATGGTGATTACCGGCGCCGCCCAGGGGATTGGCAAGCGCGTGGCCGAGCTGGCCGCCGCCGAGGGCGCCAGGCTGCTTCTGGTTGATATTGCGGATTACGTTCAGGGCGTTGCCGCGGAGTTGCGTGACCAGGGGGCTGATGCCGTTGCTGTCCAGGCCAATCTGGAAACCTGGGTCGGTGCTGAAAGCGTTATGGCAGAAGCGCAGAAGCAGTACGGTCGCATCGATATTCTGATCAACAATGTCGGCGGTACGATCTGGGCACAGCCGTTTGAACACTACACCCCGGAGCAGATCGAGAAGGAAATCCAGCGTTCACTGTTTACCACGTTGTGGTGCTGCCGGGCGGTTCTGCCTCATATGCTTCAGCAGAAGGGAGGTGTCATCGTGAACGTATCGTCGGTGGCAACGCGCGGGCTGATGCGTGTGCCCTATGGCGCGGCCAAGGGCGGCGTGAATGCGATGACGGTGAACCTGGCCTATGAATACGCGCCGCACAATATCCGGGTAAATGCCGCCGCCCCCGGAGGCACAGAAGCGCCCCCGCGCCTGACGCCGCGCAATGCAAAAGAGCAGAGTGAGCAGGAGAAGGCCTGGTATCAGACGCTGATTGACCAGACCACGGAAAACAGCTTCATGAATCGTTATGGAACCCTGGACGAGCAGGCCGAACCGATTCTGTTTCTGGCGTCAGACTCTGCCAGCTATATTACTGGTACCGTTATTCCCGTTGCTGGGGGCGATCTGGGGTAGGCCGGATGCGGATGCAACCCAGGGTAGACAGTCAGTCTGACCCTCCTTGGCCCCGGCGTGTAAGCGCCTGGGGCCCTTTTTCGTTAAGCAGAATCATAAAACCAACAACGGATTGCGCTTATGTCGAGACTTCTGAAAGACCTTTCTTTGCCGGCCATTGTGGCCGGGTTTCTGGCCGTTCTGGTGTCCTACTCCGGGCCGCTGGCCATCCTGTTCCAGGCTGGAGCAAGTGCTGGCATTTCCGACGAGATGATGACGTCCTGGGTCTGGGCAATCTCCATGGGTGCGGCGGTTTCCGGCATCATTCTGTCGATCTGGCTCAAGGCGCCGGTCGTCACTGCCTGGTCGGCGCCCGGCACCGCGTTGTTGGTGGCGCTGTTTCCGGAACTGTCGCTGAATGAGGCCGTAGGCGCCTATATTACGGCGGCGGTCATCATTTTTATCATTGGTGTCTCAGGCACCTTTGACACGTTCGTTCGTGCCATTCCCAAGGGCATTGCCGCGGGCATGATGGCGGGCATCCTGTTCCAGTTCGGCGTGGGGGCGTTTACCGCGATTGAAACAACCCCGGCGCTGGCGATTGGCATGCTGCTTTCCTACGTGGTGTTCCGTCGTCTGTTTCCCAAGTACACCCTGATTTTGCTGTTGATTGCCGGTGTGATTCTGGCAGTGGTATTGGAAGGGGCATCACTGTCTGGCGTGCGCTGGAGTATTGCAGTCCCACAGTTCATTGAGCCGGAGTGGAACCTTGGATCAACGTTGAGCCTGGCGATTCCGCTGGTACTGGTGAGCCTGACCGGGCAATTTCTCCCAGGCATGGCAATCCTTCAGGGGGCCGGGTACCCGGTCAGGGCCAAGCCGATCATCGGGGTGACCAGCCTGGTATCGCTGCCGATGGCGTTCTTTGGCGGTATCACCACGGTGGTGGCGGCAATCACCGCCGCCATCTGCACGGGTAAGGATGCCCACGAAGACCCCTCCCGTCGATACGTTGCCGGTGTGTTTAACGGCGTGTTCTATCTGGTGGGTGGCCTGTTTGCCGGTACCATCGTCAGTCTGTTCACCTCACTGCCTGCGGCCTTTGTTGCGGTACTTGCGGGGCTGGCGTTGCTGGGGGCTATTGCGGGCAACCTGTTTGCCGCGCTGGAAGATGCCAGCCATCGTGAAGCGTCATTGATCACCTTTATTGTGACGGCCTCTGGCATGTCGGTGTTCGGGCTGTCGTCTGCGTTCTGGGGTGTTGTGATCGGCTATGGTTGTTACCTGGTTCTTAATGGCAGTACCGGCAGAAAATGATTTCTGGATGGGGTAGGCTGGGGGCTTCTCGGATTTTGGGGCTGAGTGACCATGACTGAATCGACCGACCTGCCATTCCGGTTTCGGTTTCGCGTCCGCTACGGTGAATGCGATGCCCAGAGTGTGGTGTTCAATGCACGCTACGCGGATTACGTGGACATTTCCGTTAATGAATATATCCGCGTTCTGTTCGGGGATTACCAGAATCTGCTGGATCAGGATCTGGACATTCAGGTAGTGAGTCTCACCGTGAACTATCGGGCACCGGCGCGCTTTGATGATGTGTTGGAAGCCAGGATACGAGCTGGCCGTATCGGTAACACCTCATTCACGGTGCATCTTGAATTTTATCGGTACGGTGATGGATTGCTGGTGGCAGAGGCTGATATCACTTACGTGTTGATCCAGCCGTCGACAATGACGAAGACGCCACTGCCGGACGCCATCCGGAAAACGCTGGAGGAAGGCGCTCCCGGCGTGCTGATCAGTCACGCCGGGGAGCAAGTTCAGGATCGCTGATCAGCCCTGCTGCAAGGCCTGCATCACCGCCTTGGCGGTGCCTTCCGAGGAGGGCGGGTTCTGCCCGGTAATCAGCTTACCGTCCACCACGATGTGCGGTGTGAAGTCATCCCCGCAGGTGTAGGTGGCGGATTTTTCCTTCAGCATGTCTTCCAGCAGGAATGGCACAACGTTGGTCAGGCCAACGGTGTCTTCCTCACTGTTGCTGAAACCGGTCACGTTGCGACCGCCGACGAGGTTCTGCCCTGGCTTGATCTCGACGTCTCTGAAGACCGCCGGGGCATGGCATACGGCGCCAATGACCTTGTCCTGTTCGTAGGCTGCCTTGATCAGAGCGACGGACTTGTCATCGTTCACCAGATCCCACAATGGGCCATGGCCTCCGGGGTAAAACAGGGCGTCATAGTCGTTCATATCCACATCCGCCAGTTTCTTCGTGCTGGCGAGCGCTTCCTTGGCATGGGCGTCCTGCTGGAAACGACGGGTGGTTTCCGTCAGTGCATCCTCAGTTTCACTGTTGGGGTCGACGGGTGGCTGCCCGCCCTTGGGAGAGGCAACGGTGATGTCTGCGCCAGCATCCTTGAAAACGTAATAGGGGGCGGTGAACTCTTCCAGCCAGAAGCCGGTCTTGTGCCCGGTATCTCCCATCTGATCGTGCGAGGTGAGAACCATCAGTACTTTCATGTAACCTGTCCTTTTTGATCAAGGGATGTATTCTGACAACTGCCTTATAATCTTCTTTGTTGCGGTGATCCGGCTGGAATTCAACCGTGTGGGCGAGCGATCGCACCAGAACACTCATGGCGGGGTGATGTTGAAAAAACTGTTTGAATCAACGTTGCGACTGTTCCGTGCGCTTTGTCTCTGGGCTGCGGTTGGTATGGAGTTGTACGTTGCGATCAGTCTGCTGTTTCAGATCCAGCCACGCCTGAAAGATGCTGTTGGCGTTGCCGGCCAATTGAGTTGCTGCTCGGCTCATCACACCTTCTCCTGTTTGCCTCGACTCACTGAAAGACTAGCAGTAATAATCTCCAATGCAAACGATTATCAATAACAATTTTGGGTGTGATTAGTCTTGCCTGGTGGGATGCGTTTACAGGATACCCACCCTATGGTCGTTCGCTACCTATCTGTATACACTGAAGAGCTTTGGGGTACCTCAGCTTGCAGGACCCACAACACTAGGAGGTAGCAGTCGATGGCAATCTGGACCCGCAGTATCCCCACCCTCGAACAAATGGCCGAAGCCAGTAAAAACACCGCTGTCGAGACCATGGGTATTGAGTACGTGGAAATTGGCGATGACTACGTGATTGGCCGGATTCCGGTCGACGAGCGCACGGTTCAGCCGTTTGGCATTCTCCACGGCGGATCGTCAGTGGTGTTGGCGGAGACTCTGGGCAGCATGGCCGCCAACTATTGCCTGCGCAAGGAGAACCAGATTGCGGTGGGGCTGGACATCAACGCCAACCACATCCGCTCCGTTACCAAGGGCTGGGTTTACGGAACCGCACGCCCGGTTCATATCGGCGGCACAACGCAGGTCTGGGAAATAAAGCTGGAAAACGAGGAAGGCAAGCTGACCTGTATCTCAAGACTCACCATGGCCGTCATCGACCGAAGCTGACACGTCCGGTGCTTTACGGTTGAGAATGCCCTGTTCGATGAAGTCCTTCATTACGATGCCGAAGCTCTCGTCCGGCACTTCCCGGGCAATCTTGTAGGGTTGTCCTGCGCTGTCCTGCGCTTCGTTTAACAGGTTTGCTTCACGGAAGGTGGCCAGCGGCTGCTTGTTCGCGTCTCGCACAAGCAGCACCCGCGGTTTGAGCTTACTGGTGGGATGGGTGGCCACCACGATGCCTACCTCTCCATTGGTCATTTCCACGATGGAACCGGGCGGGTAAACGCCAACCATGCGGATAAACTCCACCGCCAGCTCCGCATCGAACTGGGCGCCCTTGTTGCGGTGGATGATCTGCAGCGCTTCCATCGAAGCCCGGCCCTTGTCATAGACTCGTGAGCTGGTGATGGCGTCGTAGGTGTCCACCAGCCCCACGATCTTCGCAAAGAGTGGTATCTGGTGCCCGGACAGGCCGCGGGGGTAGCCCTTGCCGTCCATGCGTTCATGGTGGGAATAAGCCACGTCGACGGCGGAATGGGCGAGCCTGGGCATCGCAGCCAGCACATCCCGGCCGAACGTGGTGTGGTTCTTCATGACCGCGAATTCTTCGGGCGTAAGCGCCCCCGGCTTGTTGAGGATCTCATCGTCGATGCGCATTTTGCCGACATCATGAAGCAGGCCACACAGGGCGACAGTGCGAATCTCTCCTTCCAGGAGCCCGAGGTGCTTGGCAAACGCTGCTGACAGAATCGACACATTGATGCAGTGTTCGGCGGTATATTCGTCTTTGTTTTTGATCTTTGTTAGCAGCAGCAGGGCATTGTCGTTTCGCAGCACACTGTCCACACAGCTATCCACCACCTGATGGATATGGTTCATTTCCAGTGTGCGACCGAGTCGCAGGCTGGACATGATGTTTTTTGCAGTGGCTTTGGCCTCGGTATAGCTCATACGTGCCGCAGACATTTCACGGCTGGCGTCTACCTTGTTGACGTAGGTAACTTTTCGCTTGGGAATCGAGGATGAGGTCTGTGAGTTGTCGGATGGGCCGCTTTTACCGTAGGTTTTCCGTCGGCTCACCGGCACCGGTGACCGTTCAAAGGGCTCTGGCACAACATGAACTTTCCCTTCAACGGTGACTTTTTCACACTGCTGCTGAACGGCGAGAACATCTTCTTCAGTCTGGAGGATAAATCCCTGCAGCAGAAAATCGGTGTCTTCCCATGGCCGGTCCAGACGAATCACATGCATCCCGATCTGCAACTGGGATACAGGGATTTCAGTCTCTATGATGTCCTGACGGGCCGTCGTCATAGATCAAGGTCTCGATACCGGGTATGACATGCTGATCAGAGTGCCGTCTGGTCAGACTTTGAGTATCACTACTAAAGTATGAGTGATTGACGCTTTTATGTATCGCGTGGTTCCTAAAACATTGTCAAATGCTGTAACGATAAGCGACGTATTTGTAGTCCAAGTATAGCAAACGCTGGCCAGCATACTATTTCAGGTTTCGCGTTTCCGAGGATTGAGGGCAATGCTATGACCAACGTGAAGAATGGTATTCCACTGTGGTGGCTGGCCATGGCCGCCGCGTTGACGCCGCTGATCACCATACACACAACCTTTGCGGTGTCGGTGCTGGAGGGGCATATTTCCTGGTGCATTCCCTATTGGGACAGTTGCACGAGCATCAGCCGCACGGGCCGGTACGGTACGTCCTATTTCATCTTCAAGGGCACCATGTTGCCGGCAGCGATTCTGGGCATCCTGTTCTGGTTCCTCAACAGCCAATGGCTGTTACAACTGGGTGCGACCAGCAGGGGGCGGCCCTGGATTCCCTGGTTGGGCCTTGTGGCCTGTGTCTCTCTGGCGGCCTATACCTTGGCGCTGGGTCATGAAGGCGATGGCTTCAATCTCATTCGCCGTGTTGGTGTGGTGCTCTACTTTTCACTGACTTATATTGCCCAGTTGTTGGTCAGCTCGGCCCTGAAGGGGCACCCCGGATGGCATCAAAGTGGCAAGCGCCTGCTATGGTTATGCGAGCTGGCACTGGCCGTTGGCATACTCTCGTTGATCGTGGACGCCGTGGTACCGGAAGTTCACGACCAGATCGACGATGCCTTCGAATGGGTGCTGGCGTTCCTGATCAACCTTCACGCCCTATGGATTGCGGTGTTGTGGAGGCGAAGTCACTTCCGGGCGCGCCTATGGGCTGAATGAGGTGGGTCTCAAAGCGAATTCAGGCCACGAACCAATGCCGCCACACCGGCGACGGCGGCGATACCCAGGATGACGGGGCGCAGTCCGTCGAACGGCATGCGATTCACCAGCTTGCCAGACAGCCAGAAACCGATCAGCACGCCCGGGAAGGTGACGGCAAACAAGCGCAGTTCCCGCTCTCCGAGGTAGCCGGACGCGAGCAATGCGGCGAGGCTGAAAAAACTTGCCACCAGAAAAAAAGCCGACATGTTGGCACGCACCAGCGGGCCCTTTTCGTTTTGGTAGATCAGCGCAATCGGTGGGCCGCCAACGGCGGTAATGGTTCCCATGTAGGTCGAGGCAGCGCCGGCCAGGATACTGTTACGAGCGTTCAGGGCAGGTCGCAAACCCCCTGCACTCAGTAATACGCCAATCAGGATCAGAACGCCGAACGCCAGCTCGAATCCCGTGGGTGAGATCAGCATCAGCGTAATCCCGGCCAGGATCATGCCGCCAACGCCCCCGCCAATGGCAAAACGCACCTCGCGGACCTGTAACGCGCCCCGGTTCCTCAGTAGCATGAGAATCGTCAGCACCACGGCGTTCAGAACCAGGGGCGCCGGTATCAGCATGGGGCTGATCAGGAACAGCAATGGTGCCGCCAGCGTACCGATGCCATAACCTGCCACGCCCTGCAAACAGGCGCCGGCCAGCAAAGCCAGGTTAGCAAGGAGTATCTGCAGCAGGGAGAGGTCAGTCACAATCGGGCTACTCGATCAGGTCAGTTGATGATTGTTGATAGCACAGCCGCAGGGCAACTAAAACTGTTAAAATGAACCATTTACGTGTCCTGGGTCTGCCGGGTCCGTGAACAGCATTAACCGGCGATGAGGACGACCCGATGGCGCCAGAGATTACCCCGGACGACTGCCCTTGTGGCAGCCGCCAACCGTACAGCACTTGTTGCGAGCCATGCCATCAGGGCAAACCGGCATCTTCACCGGAAGCCCTTATGCGATCTCGCTACAGCGCGTTTGTACTGAATCTGATGGACTATCTGAAAGCCACATGGCACACCAGCACCCGGCCCCAAGACCTTGATCTGACCGAGGCGCCGAAGTGGGTATCGCTGCAGGTGCTGTCGTCAGATGAAGGTGAACACGAAGGCACGGTGCACTTTCGCGCCCTTTACCGGGCAGGCGGCGGCTGGGGGTATCTGGAAGAGGACTCTCGCTTTATCCGCGACGATGGTCGCTGGTATTACGTGTCGGGCGATACCCGCGAAGGGGCCCTCAAGCCTGGCCGGAACGAATCCTGCCCCTGCGGAAGTGGCAGAAAATATAAGGCCTGTTGCCTGTGAAACATGCTACGCCTGATGCGGCAAAAGGCGTGGGCTTCGGCCTGGCCGCCTATACCTTGTGGGGCTGTTTCCCCATTTATTTTGCGCTTTTCGAGGGTGTGCCATCCTACGAAGTGCTGGTTCACCGGATCATCTGGTCCTGTGTTTTTCTCGCCATTGTGGTGAGCTTCCTGGGGCGCTGGAAACCCATCACTGCTGCGTTGGCACGCCCTAAAAAGCTTGGTTTCGTATTCGGCTGTGCGGTATTCATTGCGCTGAACTGGGGGGTCTATATCTATGCCGTGGAAACCCGTCATGTGCTCCAGGCGAGCCTGGGGTATTTCCTCACGCCCCTGGTGAATGTCGGTCTGGGCATGCTGGTGCTGCGGGAGAGCATTACCCGACTGCAAATTGTGGCGGTTGTATTGGCGACCATCGCCATCCTTTATCAGCTTTTTCTATTGGGCGTGGTGCCCTGGATCACCCTGGTACTTGCGTTCAGTTTCGGAACCTACGGCCTGCTTCGAAAGCAGGTGGAGTTGGATGGTCTTTCGGGCCTGTTTGTTGAGACGCTGCTTCTGTTACCGGTCGGCCTGCTGGCTCTCGGGGTTCTGGGCTCGGCCGGAGAATCCCACTTCAATGACAACATCACCATTGCCTTGCTTTTGATGTCCAGCGGTATCGTCACCGCCATCCCTCTGTTGTTCTTCGCCGGTGCGGCCCGACGGCTGCGCCTGGCAACCGTGGGCTTTCTGATGTACATCAACCCCACGCTGCAGTTCTTCATCGCGCTGTTTGTGTTTGATGAACCCATGAGTGGGGAGAAGCTGGCGAGCTTCGTGATGATCTGGGTGGCGCTGGGGCTTTATTCCTGGTCGGCCTGGATAGGGCGTGGGATGAATCCCACCCCCAAATAGTGGGTTGCCTAGTGGGTTGTCAGGCAATACCGCCGAGGGTCAGTATGTCAGCCCGTACGCGATGTTTCTCCACGGCAAGGTCTGAAATCAGCGTGTTCAGGCCCGCCACGGGCGCCAGCATGTCCGGCTCCGTGGCAATGCTGTTGCGAAAGGCCAGCAGCATGTCAATCTGCACGTGCAGGTCCTGAAAGTCTCCGAACCGTTGTTGTCGATGTTTTAATGGCCTGAGCCTGTCGTGAAACGCCGGTTTGTTCAACTCGGCCAGGTAGCGTATGCGTTTCAGCCGTTTGCGCAGGTCGTGAAAGTGATCGTCCGGGGACTGTTCGTTCAGTTGCCGCGCCACGGCGTCGTGCTTGTGTATGTGCTTTTTCAGGGCTTTGTGGATGTCTTCGATAGCCAGTTTCCGGGTTATCTTCTTCAAGTGGCGGGAGGTGATAAGCTGGTACCACTCATCCATGTCTTTGCGGTATTGGCCGCTGCTCAGGCGTTTGGTCAGCTCCTGGTGTTCAATGTCTGCCAGGTTGGCAAAATAGCTGCGGGCGCCGGAGCTCACCAGGGCCAACCGGGTATCTTCTTCCAGTGGCCATTGCGCCAGGTCACCCAGTAACACGTGAAGGTCTCTGAGCCGGCTGGTGGCTTGGCCATGCCGTTTCAGACTCTTGACGGCCTTGCGTAAATCGCTGTCACCACTGATGTCGACAACTGCTTCGGCGATGGCCCGGCTGCGGCGAATGGCAATACGGTACTGATGCAGAAACTCGTCGTCGTACCCCTGCAATACGCCCGGTTCCAGATCCCTGATGCGTTGATACTGGTGTAACAGCGATTCCGGGATGTGCCATGCCAGCGGAGAGTGCTCGTCGATACGGATTTTCGTCCGTTTGCGATGAAACTGCTCATAGCTGACGTCTTTGGGTGTCAGGAACCGTTCAAGCCGGCCCCTGTTCTTGCCGATCTCGCACCAGTGCTCTATGGGCAGGGTGATGTGCATGTAGCTGCACGTGGGGAAGGTGTCGGGTGCGTGCTTCAGCAGTAAGCCTGCCAGATCCTCCAGCGCAGGGTTGTGGCCAATCAGGGTAATGCTGTCTTCGTCCCGGTCGCGCAGCCAGTCGAGCACGACCTCATGGTTAAACGTGTATAGAACAGGCGCCAGTTTGACGGCGTGTTGATGGTTGCTCGGGATCAGGCCTTCCAGGGTTTGTTGCGCGCGGGTGGCATTGCTGCAGTAGACCGTTCCATCGAACGCCCCGTCCGCAAGCATTGCCCTGCCCATGGGGGCAAGCTGTTTCACGCCCCGGTTGTTGAGGGGGCGCTGGTGATCACGAAGGCCATCATCGGCCCAGCTGGATTTGGCGTGGCGAATCAGATAGAGGTGTTTCATCCGTGCCCCTGAAACTGGTTTTATCGGGCCAGGTTTGATGAATCGGACGTTTGGGGCTAGACCTTTAGTCTAACGCTGGTTCAAGTCCATCCGCTACCGGCCGTTAAGACTTTTAACAATAAAAGCAAATGCATGAATGAGTTGTGGCAGTGTCGCAGCTTTACACCCCGAAGTCGCACACACCGGTATTACAAACTGGAACACACCCTGGGTGCCCGGTTGTGGATAATTAAGCTGAACATTTGATCTCATACGGAGAACTTCTTGATGACATTGCTGAGCCGGTTACGCATACGTTCTCGTCTTCTGCTGGGCGTTCTGGTCCCGGTGGTCATTACGGCGGCAACCCTTGCCTGGATTACGGTCGCCCAGATCAAAAGCGGTGGTGAGGCCGAGCTTGAGCGCCTGGAAGCAAGTTTGCTCAGTGCCCGCAAGGAAGGGTTGAAGAATCTGGTGGATACCGCCCGTTCCGTGGTGCTGGACGCGAAGAACGATCCGGACCTTTCGGATGCCGAGGCCCGTGAAGCGGCAAGGGATCGTCTACGCTCCATCCGATTTGGGGGCGGCAACTATATTTTTGCGTATGCCAAAGATCTGGAAAACCTGGCCTACGCGCCGGATCCTTCCCGGGAAGGACCTACGACCAATCCAGATGTTCAGAAGCTGATACGATCACTGTTCGAAGCGGCACGGAAGGATGGCTTTTTTGGTTATGACTGGCCCAACCCCGCCTCCGGCGAGGTTGAGCCCAAGGTGTCATTTACCACAATTGTTCCCGATTGGGGCTGGATGATCGGGACCGGTGTGTATGTCACCGATATCGCGGAAGTGGTTTCTGCCGCACGCGCGGATATTGAAGCGGAGATAGCCGAAACCCTCGGTTTTATCGTTCTGGTTACTGTGATTGTGGTCGTCATCGCATTGCTCATCGGTGTGTTTGTCGGTCGTACGGTGACGAAACCGTTGAACACCGTTACTGCCATGATGAAGGACATCGCCGAGGGTGAGGGCGACCTCCGCCACCGTCTGCCGGACGAAGGAAACGACGAACTCGCCGAACTTGGGCGTCGCTTCAACGCCTTCGTGGTGAAAATCCAGGACACCATTCGCGATGTCGGCGCGACCACTGACCAGGTTGCCTCGGCCGCGGAAGAGCTCAGCCGTGTTGCCAATGAAACCCGTGCTTCGGTACAGGAGCAGGGTTCGGAAACCGATCAGATTGCCTCCGCCATTAATGAGATGGCGGCCACGATCCAGCAGATTTCCGGCAATGCCAACTCGGTGGAAAGCGCCGCCTCTGACGCCGACAGGCTTGCACGGGATGGCGGCGAGACCATTGCCAACGCACAGGCGTCCGTCAATCAGTTGTCGGAGGAGATTGAGTCCAGCTCTGGCCGTATCAGTAATCTGGCTGAGAAAACCGACGAGATTACCCAGGTGCTGGACGTCATCCACGCCGTCACTGACCAGACCAACCTGCTGGCCCTCAACGCAGCCATTGAAGCCGCCCGGGCCGGTGAGCATGGCCGTGGTTTCTCGGTGGTTGCCGATGAAGTCCGCCAGCTGGCCAAACGCAGTGCGGAATCCGCTGATCAGATTCGCGGTATGATTGACGGCTTCGTGACCGAGTCCCGCGCAGCGGTGGAGCGGATGGATGCGTCCCGCCAACGCTCCAGCGAAACGGTTGAGCGCATTAACCACGCCACTGACGCCCTGCGCACCATTGAGAAGTCTGTGGGCCATATTCATGATCAGGTGACCCAGATTGCCACCGCGGCGGAACAGCAAAGCCAGGTGGCCGAGGAAATCAACCAGAACGTGGTGCGCATCGTGGACGCGGCGCAGCGTAGCGATACTGGTGTGAACCAGACCAACGAGGCGAGCCACGAGTTGGCGCGGCTTGGTGAGAGTCTGCGTGAGCTGGTAGGCCAGTTCAAGGTATAGAACCGTTGCTTCTGGTCGGTCGACGATTGGCGTCAGCCGGCCAGCAAGCTATGATGTGGGCGATCTGATCCGACCACTACAAAAAACGGAACCTGACCTCGCTATGACTATTCGCAAATCTTTCATGACCGTCCTGGCATTGGTGTTCGCGCTGGCAAGCGCGTCGCTGTCGGCCCAGGAAACCTATACGCTTCGCCTCGCAGAAACCTGGGGGCCCAACTCTCCGATTCTGGGTGAAACAACGCGCCACATGGCCTCGATGGCTGAGAAGATGTCGGGCGGCCGCCTGCAGTTCCGCATTGACTCATCCAACAAGCACAAGGCGCCATTCGGTATTTTCGATATGGTGAAGGCGGGCCAGTACGATATGGGGCATACCGCCTCGTATTACTACAAAGGCTCGATTCCCAATGCCATGTATTTCACCACCGTTCCCTTCGGGATGATTGCGCCTGAGCAATACGCCTGGTTTTACTACGGCGGCGGCATGGAATTGATGGAAAAGGTATACAGCCCCCATGGCTTGCTGTCGTTCCCCGGTGGCAATACCGGCAACCAGATGGGTGGCTGGTTCCGCGAGGAAATCAACAGTGTTGAGGACCTCCAGGGGTTGAAAATGCGCACACCTGGCTTTGCGGGTGAGGTCATGTCCGAAGTGGGCGTTGCGGTGACCAACATTCCGCCTGGGGAACTATACAGTTCGCTGGAGCGTGGCACGATTGACGCTCTGGAGTGGGTCGGCCCGGCACTGGATTTCCAGATGGGCTTCCATCAGATCGCAAAGTATTACTATTCCGGCTGGCAGGAGCCAGGCGCTGAAGTTCAGTTCCTGATTAACGAGAAAACCTGGAATAAGCTTCCCGAAGAACTCCAGGAAGTACTGCGGGTGTCTATGCGCACCGCCGCCTACGACATGTACATCCAGAGCATGCATGAAAGTGGCGTGGCCTGGGATCGTATGAAGGAAGACTATCCGGACGTCACCCATAAAACCTTCCCGCCAGAGGTCATCGAAGCGCTTCGTGATGCCACAGAGAAACTGTTGGCCGAAGAAGCGGAGAAGGATGAACTGGCGCGAGAAATCATCACTTCCCAGCGGGATTATCTGAAACAGGTTCGTCAGTGGACCAACATTTCCGATAAGGCCTACCTGAACAGCGTTTCGGGTGAATGAACGAGAGCCTTCTCTCCCTGAAGAACGTCTCCAAGGCGTTCGATGACAAAACCGTGTTGAGCTCGCTGGACCTGGATATCCAGGACGGCGAGTTCATCACCCTGCTGGGCCCTTCAGGTTGCGGTAAAACCACTCTGCTGCGGCTTATTGCAGGCTTTGAACAGCCAGATACGGGCGCTGTGGTCCTGTCTGGTCACAATATTACCCAAGCTGCTCCCGAGCACCGGCCGCTGAACACCGTGTTTCAGAATTACGCGCTGTTTCCCCACATGTCAGTGTACGACAATGTGGCCTATGGCCTGAAAATGGAGAAAAGGCCGAAGGACGAGATTCGTCAGCGCGTGGACGATGTCCTTGCGATGGTGCAGTTGCAGGATTTTGCTCGCCGCAAGCCGCATCAGCTCTCGGGAGGGCAGCAGCAGCGGGTGGCCATTGCCCGAGCAGTGGTCAAGCGACCGCAACTGTTACTTCTGGATGAACCCCTGTCTGCACTTGATTACAAACTGCGACGGACCATGCAGGTGGAGTTGAAGCGACTGCAGCGCGAGTTGGGGATTACATTCGTATTCGTCACTCACGATCAGGAAGAAGCCCTGTCGATGTCGGACCGGGTGGTGGTTCTGAAAGACGGCGCGATTCAACAGCTGGGTACGCCCCGGGAAATCTATGAGCGGCCCGCCAATCTCTTTACGGCACGCTTCGTCGGCGAGACCAACCTTTTCCCGGGCTATCTGACCTCGGTTGAAGAGACTGGCATTACCCTGAATATCCTGGGTCTGAGCCGTACCCTTCAGAAGCCCGGGTTTACGCTGCGCAAAGGTGAGCAGGTGAATGTGCTGCTGCGTCCGGAGGATATTCGTGTGCTGGCTCCTGAAGACGAAAGGGGCCTGGCCGGCAGGATCGTGGAGCGTAACTACAAGGGCAGCACACTGGACTCGGTGATTCACCTTGAGGACGGTACTGAAGTGCTGGCCAGTGAATTTTTTGATGAAGACGACCCTACCTTTGACTACAAACTGGGCGAGCCGGTCCGGGTCAGTTGGGTTGATGGTTGGGAATGGTTGTTACCGGTTGAACTGGAGCCCGTCAATAGCGAAGAAGAAGGGCTGATTACGAATGCATAGGGTGTTACAGCAGCCCTTCAAAACCGCGGTACTGATTCTGGTCTGGGGCTGGTTGTTGCTTCTTGTGCTCACACCTAACCTGCTGGTGGTGGGTGCCAGCGTGATGACACGAGACCCTGGAACCTTCCTCTCGCTGCCGCTGAACCTGGACAGTTACCGGCAGTTGTTTGACCCGCTGTACCTGGACGTTTTCCTGAACTCCCTCTACATGGCCGGCATGACGACCGTATGCTGCCTGCTGATCGGATACCCCTTCGCCTGGGCATTGTCGGGCCTGGGCAAACAGCGCCAGACGCTGCTGATTTTCCTGTTGATCGTGCCGTTCTGGACCAACTCCCTGGTGCGCACCTACGCCCTGAAACTGCTGCTGGCCACCAACGGCCTGATCAACAATGCACTCTTGGGGTTGGGGCTGATCGACGAGCCGTTGAGAATGCTCTACACCGAAGGTGCTGTGGTCATCGGGCTGGTATACCTGCTGCTGCCGTTCATGATCCTGCCGTTGTACTCCGTGTTCGATGACCTGAGGAAAGAACTGTTGATGGCCTCGCACGACCTGGGGGCGGGCAAGCTTTCGACGTTTTTGCACGTCACGGTACCCCTGACCTTGCCGGGCGTGCTGGCGGGCGTGATGCTGGTGCTGTTGCCCGCCATGGGCCTGTTTTTCGTGGCGGACATACTGGGTGGTTCCCGCAATTTGCTCGTCGGCAACGTCATCAAGAACCAGTTCCTGGATGCCCGTGACTGGCCCTTCGGGGCTGCCGCCAGCATCCTGTTGACGGTTGCCATGGCTGTCCTGCTGTTTGCCCACCGGCTCAGCCAGCGGCGACTTGGAGAGGAGGCCAGGGCATGAATCGCTGGCTGCCGAAAACCTATCTCACCCTGGTGTATGTGTTGCTCTACCTGCCGATCCTGGTGCTGGTGGTGTTCTCGTTTAACAGCTCCCGTACCGGTTACCGCTGGGGCGGGCTCAGCCTGCAATGGTATGAGTCGCTGTTCAATAACCACGCTATGGTCCAGGCCATGTGGAACTCCCTTTGGCTCGCCCTGACGGCAGCCACGATATCGACCGTTATTGGCGCGCTAACGGCGTTGGCCCTTCACCGGTATCGCTTTCGTGGCAAGCGTGTGCTGCGGGGTATGCTGTTTGTGGTAATGATGTCACCGGAAATTGTATTGGCCATCTCGCTGCTGGCCTTGTTCCTGTTGGTGGGCCTGCAACTGGGGTTTGTCTCTCTGCTGCTGGCCCACGTAACCTTCTGCCTGCCATTTGTGGTGATCACCGTAATGGCAAGATTGAGCGGGTTCGATGAAAGCCTGCCCGAAGCGGCGCGGGATCTGGGCGCCAATGATTTCACCATGACCCGCACGGTACTGATTCCGGTGATCATGCCAGCATTGCTGGCTGGGTGGCTGTTGGGCTTCACCCTGTCACTGGACGATGTGGTGGTGAGCACCTTTGTGAGTGGTCCCAGCTATGAAATTCTGCCACTTCGCATCTACTCTATGGTGCGGGTGGGCCTGAAACCGGAAGTGAATGCCCTGGGCACTCTGCTACTGGTGTTTTCCCTGGCAATGTTGATGCTGTCCCAATGGATACTGACAAGGAGCAAGCGATGAAGAAACTGGCGCTGGTGGGCCTGATGGTTGCAACCCTGACCGGGTGCAGCTCGCAGGAAGAGCCGCAGGTACTGAACCTCTACAACTGGTCTGAATACATGCCCCAGGAAGTGTTGGACCGCTTTGAGGAAGAAACCGGTATCCAGGTGGTTTACACCACCTATGACAGCAATGAGGCCATGTATGCGCGTCTGAAACTTCTGGATGACAGCGGCCAGTACGATCTTGCACTGCCCTCCACCTATTACGTCAACAAAATGCGTAAGGAAGGGCTGCTTGAAAAGATCAACCACGAGAAACTGGAAGGCTTCGAAAAGCTCGACCCCGAGCTGACGAACCTGGATATCGACCCTGAAAACCAATACAGCGTTCCCTACCTCTGGGGCACCACAGGGCTGGCCTACGATGCCAATGATGTTGAGGGCGAAGAGGTAACGGCCTGGTCGGATCTGTGGGACGAGAAATACGAAGGCCGCGTGATGCTCACCAACGACATGCGCGAGGTGTTCCACATCGGGCTGAGAGTGCTCGGATACTCTGGCAACAGCACCGATCCCGAAGAGATCGAGGCGGCTTATGACAAGCTGACCGAACTGATGCCTGCGGTGCGTACCTTCAACTCGGATGCACCGCGAATGCCCTATCTTGAAGGCGAGACCGACATCGGCATGATCTGGAATGGTGAAGCCGTGATGGGTGAGGAGGACATGCCGTCCCTTGAATACGTCTATCCGGAAGAGGGCATCATTGTCTGGCTCGACAGCTTTGTGATTCCCAAGAACGCCGAGAATGCAGACGCTGCCCATCAATTCATCAGTTTTGTCATGCGGCCGGAAATCTCCGCGCTGATCAGTGAAGACATCGGCTATGCCACGCCCAACCTTGCGGCCCGCGAATTGTTGAGCGATGAAGTGGCCAACGACCGCACCAGCTACCCGACACCGGAAGACCTGACCAACGCCGAGTTCCAGAAGGACGTGGGTGACGATGCCATGCAGGTCTATACCAAATACTGGGAAATGCTGAAGTCCGGGCAGTAAACCCGCAAACGGCTTGATCCGCCCCGGAAATCAGATCTCCGGGGCGATAAAGTCAGGCGCGATACCAGACTGCGCGATGCAGCGCGGTATATCCATATCCTGCAGGGAGCCCTCGGTCGTCACCAGCAGGGTTTTCATGCCGGCGTTCTGCCCGCCCAGGATGTCCGTATGAAGGGTGTCGCCCACCATGAGTATCTGCCCCGGCGGCACGTCCGCGAAGCGCTCAAGCACGGCCTGGAAAGCAGGTGCATAGGGCTTGCCGTAGAACTGCGGTTGGACACCGCTGGCCTCACGGGCCCGGTGGGCGAAGAATCCGGGTTCCAGCGTCAGGCAGTCGCCGCGGGGGGCCACCAGATCTGGATTGGCGATTTCCAGTGGCCTCGGCCGTTCTGTCAGTGTGGCCTCCAGTGCCGCCTGCATCTTCTCGTTCCAATCCTCGCTGCTGAGCATGATCAGGCCGTCATAGCTATCCAGTTTTCGTTTCAGTTGCTCCGTGACGGGGGGCCGCACCGGTTGCCAGTCTAGCGGCAGCGTGTCCGGTTCGGAATTCTCCGGGGCAATGACACCCCATAGGCCTTCGCGTCCCCGGTCGGACAGAGACTGCTCCAACAACCAGCGGCTGGAGATCAACTGTTCCGGCGTGATGTCGAACCCCATGCGCCGATACTTCTCCACCAGTCTGGCGTGGCTGGCGGTAGCCGCGTTGGAGAGAATCTGGACGTGTTTGCCCATTCGTTGCAGCTCGCGAAACCGTTGAATGGCTGCGGGGAAGGCCCTGGGTCCGGCATTCAGCACCCCAAAGGCATCGAACACGTATACCTGGAACCGGTCCGCCAGCGGCGCCATATCCTCCAGCGTGACTGGTCGAGGCTGTTCTGAGGTCGGCAGGCCCGCAGGCAGCCAGCGACGGATCTGCTCATACTGGTGGAAAGCCCAGGCTGGAGTGGGTGTTATGCCATTAAACGAGGTGGGGTGGGTATCGATCATTGGCCTAGAGTACCGCTTGGCGTACCTCGGCGGAAACCCATTTCCAGTGCTGGACGGTTTTGCGACAGGGGATAGGCGAAGGGCGCTGAAATCGTTGTATAAAGGAGCAGTTAGTGCTTGTGTTTATTGCGCGCCTGAGCGAGTTTAAACCCATAGATGTTGTATAATTGTACTACTGTACTATTTGGCGACAGGTAAGCCCGCTGTATGCAGATGTTGTACCCCCTAAATGCCGTAAGGCTGATGCTCCTGATCGCTTTGAGCTTTTTGGTGTCTTCGGCGGCGCATGCGGCAGTGGACCTGGACGAGGGCTGGGAATATCGGTGGGGCGATTCTCCATTGACCGAGGAGGGGGTGCCCGAGTGGGTACTGGGTCAGGACTCTTGGCAATGGAACGCTATCAGCTTTCCATCCAACCCGCCCGATCGCAACGGACAAGAACATGTGTGGTTTCGCATCACCCTTCCAGAGGGCGAGTGGCGGGAGCCGGTTCTGTATATTTACAGTGTCGATCTGATTGTTCAGGTCTGGCTCGACGGTGAGAACATCTACCAGTACGGCACGTTTGATGATCAGGGCCGGGGGCGTTTCGAAGGTTGGCCCTGGCACGCGATCCCACTGCCCGAAGGGTTTGAGGGCAAGCCGATCTACTTTCGCATTTTCTCTGATTACACCGACATTGGTCTTTGGGGTGAAGTCTCCATCATGGAGCGCCCGGCCCTGACTCTGTTTATTGTGAAAAACTCCCTCGAAGCCCTGGTCATTTCCGGCTTTTCAGCCCTGATTGCCCTGCTAGCGATGATTTTTGCCCTGTTGCAAACGGAAAAGAAGAGTTTCGGCAGTATTGCCCTGTTCTCTTTGTCGTCCGCTGTTCTACTTCTGTCCGACAGCCAGGCTAGTCAGTTGATCTGGAACCGGCCGATGATGTGGGACTATCTGGCCGCTGGTTCCTACTACATGCTGCCGGTGGCCATGGCATTGTTGCTGGAGCAGTGGTTCAGTGATCGCCGGCCCTGGTTGATTAATCTGGTCTGGAAGATTCACCTTGTCTACGCGGTAGTGGCGATAGGGCTGGCATTAATGGGTGTGGTTGACCTGTCATCAACGTACCCGCCGTTTGATGCGCTGCTGTTAGCGTCCCTTGCAACCGTCACGGTCGTTGTCGTAAAGCGGTTCAGACAACTGAAGATTGAACAGCAGATCATCCTCGCCGCTTATGGCGTGTTCTGCAGCCTGTTGGTGGTGGATATGGCCGTTGCCCACGGCGTCCTGCCCTGGGGGCGGGTACCGGTCAGTTGGGGAACGCTGGTCTTCTCGCTGGCCGTAGTGATGATTTCCCTTTGGCATTATGCACGAACCCAACAGGCGCTCCATCGGTTGAACCTGTCGCTGGAGCAGCAGGTAACAGAGCGAACCCAGAAGGCGGAATCGTTGGCTCGCCGTGAGCAGGCCAGGGTGAGGCTGCTCACGTTCGAGAATGAAAAAACCCGTGTTCTGAACGACATCAACGGGGAGCTGCAGGATTGCATCAGCCTCAACCAGACGTTCCATATCCTGGCGCGACGACTTCCTGACCTGTGCAGCCCTCTGCGGGGAAGGCTATATCAGCGTGTGGAAAACGGCAGCGCCTATGAACTGTTGACTCGCTGGGGGTATGCCGGGGAACCGGAATCACCATTGCGCATCGAAACTCCTGAGGGCCCGCCGCCCCATAGCCAGATACCGGCCCGCCATGTTCAGGACCTGGATCAGTCCTGGTCCGGGTGGCAGAAGGACGAGGATGAGTCATTGTGTTTGTGGATCAATCTGCAGTCGGCAACCGAGGGGGCGGTGACAATGGCGCTGTTGTTTGTGGAAGTGCCGGACGAGTTTGCGGCTGACGGCACGGATTACGGCGTGGCCCGCTTGTTCCAGACGTTAAGTCAGGGGGTGCAGAAAATCGGTATCGCGCTCTCAAGCATCAGCTTGCGGGAGGAACTGCAGAAATACTCGTATGAGGATGCGCTCACCGGCCTGAAGAATCGCCGTTATTTTGATCAGCTTCTGGAGCACGAGTCGGCGGTGGCCTTGCGTGGTGACCAGCCGCTGTCACTGCTGATGGTGGATATCGATCATTTCAAACGCTTTAACGACACTCATGGCCACGAAGCCGGCGATTCTGCTCTGAAAGCCGTGGCCGGTGTGTTGGCGCGGCATTTCCGCGACAGCGATGTGGTCTGTCGTTTTGGAGGCGAGGAGTTTGTCATCATCATGGCTGGCTCCACCGCAAAAGCCGCTTACGATAAGGCGCGAGAACTGGCCCATGCCGTCCGTGCCATGCCGGTGGAACATGGTGGCTTTGAGTTGGGCCATGTAACCATATCGGTGGGGGTGTCCAGCTGGCCCGAGTGCAGCGATTCCCCAGACAGCTTGCTGGGACTTGCCGACCGGGCCCTTTACCGCGCCAAGGAGGCGGGCAGGGACCGGGTAGAAATTTCATAGGCGCCGGAACGGGTACTAATGCCAGATGTTGCCGTCGATCTTTTCGTGCAGCTCAGGGTAGTCTTTTGATTTGAAGTGGGGTACCTCGCCCTGTTTGCGCTGGGCAAGATAGTCTTTTGTCAGCTTCACCACCGTACCTGAAAGCATGACAATGGCAATCAGGTTGATGGTTGCCATCAGACCCATGGATGCGTCAGCGGCGTTGAAAACAGTCACCACCGCCTCGTAACTGCCCCATACAACCATCCCCAGGACGGCAGAGCGAAGCAGTGTAATGGCGATGGTACTGTCACCGCCAAGGTGAATCAGGGCATTCTCTGCGTAGGTGTAGTTGGCGACAATGGACGTGAATGCAAAGAACAGGATGGCAATGGCGATGAAATAGGCGCCAGACTCGCCAATGTGGCTTTGCATGGCATCCTGGGTAAGCTGGGTTCCGGTAATGCCGGAGCCCGGTTCCATGACGCCGGAGAGCAAAATCATCACTGCTGTTGCGGTGCAGATAATGATGGTGTCGACAAACACGCCAAACGCCTGCACCAATCCCTGGGATGACGGGTGGTGGGGCGCTGGTGTGGCCGTTGCCGCAATGTTGGGCGCCGAGCCCATGCCGGCCTCGTTGGAGAACAGCCCGCGCTTGATACCATTGAGCATGGCGGCGGTAATGGAACCCGCTGCGCCGCCGGCGGCTTCTTCCAGCCCGAAGGCGCTCTTTACGATGGTCATCAGCACGCCCGGCACTTCAGTGATGTTAATGGCCATAATCACCAGAGCAATAAGCACATAGAGACCCGCCATCAGCGGCACTACCAGTTCTGCGAACCGGACGATGGAGCGCAGGCCACCAAAGATGACAATGCCCGCGAGAACAGCGATCACAATGCCAACCCAAATCTTGGGCACTCCAAAGGCACCCTGCATGGCATCGGCAATGGAATTTGCCTGAACAGCGTTGAAGACCAGTCCGAAGGACAGGATCAGGCAGACGGCAAAAATACTGCCCGCCCACGGCGCCTTCAGGCCCTTGGTTATGTAGACCGCAGGCCCACCCCGATACTGGCCTTTGCCATCACGTACCTTGTAGAGCTGTGCCAGCGTGCTCTCCGCGTAGCCGGTTGCCATACCGACCAGGGCGACCATCCACATCCAGAAGATGGCGCCAGCACCGCCAAGATACAGGGCCACCGCGACACCGGCGAGGTTGCCGGTGCCCACGCGAGAGGCAAGGCTGGTGCATAGGGCCTGGAACGGCGATATACCGTGGACATCGCTGTCACGGGAGCCACGAATGGCGCGGATCATTTCCCCAAAATTGAGGAATTGCAGAAAACCCAGACGGATGGTGAAAAAGACACCAACGCCCAGCAGGCCGTAGACCAGAACGTAGCCCCACAGAATGGAGTTCAGCGAATCTACGATAGTGGTCATAGTTCTTCCTTAAACAGTTGTCGTTAAACTACCAGCACCGGACATTTCGCCTTGGAAGCGACGCGGTGGGACACGCTGCCAAGCAGCATGCCCTCTTTATCGCTGTGAGTGCCCCGGGTACCGACCACAATCAGGTCTACCTCCTTGTCCTTGGCAAACTTGACGATCACGCTGGAAGGACGGCCGGCTTTAACAAAGCCCCGAACCTTTACCGCCCCCTTTTCCTTGGCCTTTTCCTTGGCATGGTTGACGATCTCCTTGGCGTATTCCGATAGCACCTTGTCAGGGATATCCATGCTATCGGGCCGGCCAATCGACAGAGATGCCTCAAACAGGCTGTGATGCTTGTAAACACAGATCAGATAGATCTCGGTGTCCATGAGTTTTTGTAGCTCAATGGCCTTGTCCATGGCCTTGAAGGATGACTTGGAACCGTCAACGGCCACCAGAATTTTCTTGAACATTTCACTCTCCCTGAAGTCCGGTCTCTATATCCCTCAGCGGAACGCAACGTCACGAAGGAACAGCGCAATTTGCGGGAAGGCGATGATCAGCCCGGCCGCTGCCACCAGCATAAAGACGAACGGTGGCGTACCACGGATTACTTCCCAGTATGGGCGCTTGAATATGGCGATGGCGGTGAATATGTCACAACCAAAGGGTGGCGTTGCAGAGCCTATGGCGACCTGCAGTGTAATCAGAACCCCGACGAGCACTGGGTCCAGACCGGTGGCTTCGATCGCCGGTGCAAAGATCGGCGTCAGCACCAGTATCACCACGATCGGGTCAACAAACATGCAGGCAACAAAGAAGGCGATACAGATCGCAATCAGGACACCTACCGGGCCGGCTTCATTGACGCCAACTGCTTCCAGTATTGTTTGTGGAATCTGTGCAAACGAGATAATCCAGGAAAAGCCGTTGCCCACGGCAACCAGTATGAAAACCACAGCGGTAATCAGGCCGGTGGACTTGGCAATCCGATAGATATCCGGCAATTTCAGCGAGCGGAACACCACGAATTCGAGTAAGAAGGCGTACAGCACGCACACAGCGGCGGCCTCCGTAGGGCTGAAAATACCGCCGTAGATACCACCAACAATGATGACCGGGAAGAAAAGAGGCCATAGTGCTTCGCGGACGGCGACCCCCCGTTCTCTCCAGCCGGCCCTTTCCTCGGTGGGGACCTTGTTAATGTATGCATAGATCAGGCAGTAGATTGAAAACATCATCAGAATCATGACGCCCGGGCCGATGCCTGCAATGAACAGTTCGGCAATGGAGGTTCCGGAAATAACCCCGTAGATAATGAAGCCGATACTGGGGGGGATCAAAAAGGCAATGTCACTGGAATTGATGATCAGCGCCAGTGAGAACGAGTCGGAATAGCCCGCTTTAAGCAGTTTGGGGCGCAAGGGAGAACCAACAGCCACAACCGTCGCCTGGGTGGAGCCGGATACCGCACCAAAGAGGGTACACGAGGTGGCTGTACTGATCGCCAGCCCACCTTTGATATGCCCGATAAAGGCCATCACCATATGGATAAGGCGGTCGGCGGACTGCCCGCGAGTCATGATATCAGCCGCCAGAATGAACATGGGCACAGCAATCAAAGAGGCTGGGCGGATACCTCCCATCATTTGCTGGACGAACGTGCCCATCTGGCCGAAGCCATCAAACATCATTACAAAACCGACCACCGCACCGGTAATCAGCGGAACCATCATCGGGAAGCCCAGGAGCAGCAGCCCGATCATGATTACCATCATTATAGTCGCCATGAGTTTCTATCCTTTGTTAAAGCAGCTGCAGGTTCAGACTTCCGACTCACTATCAGAGTAGCCGTCGATCACACCAGTGGAGAGATAAACATCCTTGCTGGTGAGATTCTTGATCGCTGTGAGGAAATACTGAATGCCGGTAATCGCAAAGCCCACTGGCGCCCAAACGTAAATCCACCAGATCTCAAAGCCCAACGCAGGGAGAATTCGCCCACGGCTGTATAGGGTCTCGACGTATCCATAGGAGTGGTAGCAGAGGAAGAACATTACCAACGAGGTAAACAGGGCGATGAAAATCATCAGTACTTTGCGCCCTTTTGGCGGGATCGCATCATAAACCGCAGACATGCGGATATGGCGGCCATGGCGGGCCGCGTAGCCGATGCCGGCAAACGTGATCAGGATAATAAGAATCCGGTTAATCTCGCCGGAGAAAAACAGGCCTTCACCGAAGACAAAGCGTGCAATAACGTTGATGCATGTGTTGACGGCCATAAGGATGACGCCAACCGCGAGCATCACGGCCTCAGTTTTGGCAATAACTTCATCAATGGTTCCCAGAAACCCGGGCAGGCCGGACTCGTAGGTGCCGGTATCGTCTTCTAGATCCGGGGAGTTCTCGGACATGGGGGGTTGCTCCAGAACATATCGCTCCCAGCCGGCAGGAGGTCCCCGGCGGGGCGGGGTTAAAACAGATTCCCGCCGGGCAGGGCCGGCGGGAATGGTTCCTTCAGGATCAGTTGCTCTGAACTTCCTTGAGGTCTTCCTTGAACTGGTTCAGCAGTTCTTTACCGCTTTCGCCAGTCATCTCGATGAACTTCTCTTCAACCTGCGGCGCGCGGGCCTTGAAGGCCTCGATCTGTTCGTCGTTCAGGCGAGTGACGGTGACTTCGTCGCTGGCTTTCTGGATCTTCTCAAGGGCTTCTTCAGCGAGACCATCAATGTGAACGATGATTTTCTCGAACGCGTAATCCGCAGCGTCCTCAACAAGCTTCTTGTCTTCGTCGGACAGGCCGTCGTAGAAGTTCTTGTTGGCCATCATGGCAGTGGTGAACCAGCCGTGACTGGTGAAGACCAGGTTCGGGGAAACTTCATAAAGACCGCCGGATTCGATCCAGAAAATCGGGTTCTCCTGACCCTGGATCATGTTGGTCTGCAGGGCACCGTAAACTTCACCCCAGGGCAGCGGTGTGGGGGTTGCACCAAACGCCGAATAGGTTTCCGACAGCAGCGGGTTGGTCATGACACGGATCTTCTTGTTGTTGAAGTCTTCCGGTTTGCTGACGGGCTCGTCCACCGTTACAACCATTTCGCCTTCCGGGTACATCTGCAGAAGCTCCAGACCATTCTGGGCATACAGCTCTGGGAAGTCCTCGTTGATCGCCTCACTTTCACGGAAGAACTTGATCACCGTGTCCATGTCGGTCGGCATTAGGTAAGGGATAAAGAAAATCTGCGCTTCTGGAATCAGTGAGCCTGTGAAGCCGGGAGACTGGTTGACGAAATTAAGAATGCCAGCCTGGGTCTGTTCCATGATGTCGTCGGATTCGCCGAGCTCACCAAAACGATAAATCTGCAAGGTATGGTCGGAGTTGTCTTCGATGTATTCCTTGAAGTCGTAAGCGAATACGTCCTGGACATCACCTTCATATTCTTCGTGCGCATAGCGCCAGTTGGCAGCATTCACCGAGTTTGCCGCTGTCATTGCGGCAAAGGCAAACGCAGAAAATCCTGCCAGTTTCTTGAACTTGCTCATGGTGCTCATCGCGTTGTCTCCGCTTATTTTTTTGCTGAAATGATCTGTTACATTTATTTAGACTGGCAAAACAATCCCGATTTCGCAAGAAATTGGCAAATTTACCTGGTGCCAGAAGCGACGCGTTCCGGCAGCCCATGCAAGTTGTGGTAGGCTTTTGTTTCTTACCGGAAACAACACAGGGCAGGTATGCCAGTAACGCCATTCATCGAGCCCGGCTTTCACGCCATCCACGCGAATCATCTGGAAGACCTGCGCCGGGCTGTGGTCTGGATCTGCCGGCAGAGCCCCCTGCCACCGCTGGAAAGTGAAACCTTTCTGGTGCAGAGCAATGGTATTGCCCAATGGCTGAAGCTGGCATTGGCTGAAGACCCGTCCGAAGAGGGTGCTGGTGTCGGGGTCGGCGGCCTGGGTATTGCGGCCGGTATGGATTTTCTGTTTCCCGCCCGGTTTATCTGGCAGGCCTACCGTGCGGTATTGACCTCGGAGGGCGTGCCGGAACAATCGCCGTTTGATAAGTCCCGACTGGTCTGGCGCCTGTTCCGATTACTGCCGGAGTTGATCGCCGCCGACGACGTCTTTGCGCCATTGCGACGATTCATGGCCGGAACGGATACTGAAACCCGCCGTTACCAGCTCGCCGGCAAAATTGCGGACCTGTTCGATCAGTACCAGGTTTTCCGCGCCGATTGGCTGGCCGACTGGGAGGCTGGCCATGACCGCCTGCGGATGGCGCGTGGAGAATACCGCGAGCTGGGCGATGAGCTGCGTTGGCAGGCCGTACTGTGGCGCAGGCTGGTGGCTGATGCTGGCGAGCTCGCGGGTACCAGCCGTTCACGCATCCATACCTGGTTCATGGAGCAAGGGCAGGCGCTGACAGCCGCAGACAGGCCCCCAAATCTGCCCCGTCGCATTGTGGTCTTCGGTGTGTCATCCCTGCCGAAGCAGGCGCTGGAAGCCCTGTCCGTTCTCAGTCGGGTCAGTCAGGTGGTGCTCTGTGTTCACAACCCCAGCGAATTTTACTGGGCTGACATCATCAGCGACCGTGACCTGCTGACAGCGGACCGCAAGCGCGGCAAGACCCACCCGGGACTGGCGGCGTTGACTGACCCTGACGCCCTTCACCAGCACGCCAACCCGCTGTTGGCCGCCTGGGGCAAACAGGGGCGGGACTACATTCGCCTGCTGGACGAATTCGACAACCCCGAGGCGTATCAGGGCCGCGTGTCTACTCCGGAGGGTCGGATCGATATTTTTACGCCCCACGGAGATCCGGAAAAGCCAGCCCTGTTGCACCAGATCCAGAACGACATTCGCTCGCTCACTTCCCAGGCGGAGATGCTGGGTCAGGCACGGACCCTCGATCCGTTCCAGGACGATTCCGTGGCGTTCCACAATGCCCACAGCCCGCAACGGGAAGTGGAAATCCTTCACGACCAGTTGCTGGCGGCATTCAACAGCGATCCGGAGCTTCGGCCCCGCGACGTGATCGTCATGGTGCCAGACGTTGATACCTACGCCCCCCACATCCAGGCGGTGTTTGGCCGTTACCCGTCGTCGTCCCGGCGCTACATCCCGTTCACCATTTCCGACCAGGGGCAGCGGCATCGTCAGCCGGTACTGATTGCACTGGACACGTTGATGGCGCTGCCCGAAAGCCGTTTTGGCGTCAGCGAGATCATCAGCCTGCTGGAAGTGCCGGCCGTACGCAGCCGGTTTGGTATCGCCGAGGGCGACCTTCCATTGGTACGCCAATGGGTGGACGGCGCCAACATTCGCTGGGGTCTGCACAGCGACCATCGCAGCAGTCTCGACTTGCCTGAGGGGCTGGAGCGCAATACCTGGCAGGCAGGTCTGCGGCGGATGCTGTTGGGCTACGGCGCTGGCCGCGACGATCCCTGGCAGGGCATCGAACCGTTCGAGGAAATCGGCGGTCTGCAGGCGGGTGTGGCGGGCAATCTTTACCGCTTTCTTGATCGGCTGGAAGAGCTCTGGCACGAGCTCAGGTGCACTGCAACGCCTGCCGACTGGCTCGATCGGCTGCAGTCCATCCTCGAACGCTTCTTCGCTGAACTGTCTGACGACGATCTGCTGCTGGTGAACCGGCTACGCCGACAGGCAGAGCAGTGGCTCCAGGACTGCAACAGTGCCGGCATGGAAGACGTGGAACTGCCTCTGAGCATCGTGCGGGAAATTCTGCTGGAAGGGTTGGAAGAAGGCGGCCTCAATCAGCGCTTCCTGGCCGGCAAGGTCAATTTTGCAACCCTGATGCCCATGCGCGCCATCCCCTTTCGACGGGTGTGCCTGTTGGGCATGAACGACGGTGACTACCCGCGCTCGCGACCGCCAGTGGATTTTGACCTGATGGCGGTGGATTACCGGCCGGGCGACCGTTCCCGTCGGGAGGACGATCGCTACCTGTTTCTGGAGGCATTGCTCTCCGCTCGGGAGCAGCTTTACATCAGTTGGGTAGGGCGCAGTATCCGTGATGATTCGGAACGGCCACCCTCGGTACTGGTCAGCCAGCTCTGTGATCACTTGGATGCGGTGTGGCAGGTGGTGGAGTCGGACCGGAAAGCCTCTCCGGCGCTGACGATCAAACACCCGCTGCAACCGTTCAGCCGCGAGTATTTTCCCACCGGGAATCGCGGAGCCGGGCACAATGGCTCACCGGACGTGAACGCGGTACTGGCAACACGGCGCCTGTTCACCTATGACAGTGAATGGCTCAGTGCGCACCAGCAACGGGAAACCGACGTGGTGGGCGTCGAACTGCCTTTCCTGCCACCGGCGGAGCCACTGACGATTGCTGATATTGGCGCTTTCCTCAAGCGACCAGTGGACACCTTTTACCAGCGCCGGCTGCAGGTCCGGTTTACCGATGTGGAGAGCCTGGACACCGACAACGAGGTATTCGCCATGGACGGCTTGCACCACTGGCGCCTGGAGGACGAACTGATCCGTCATGCGGTGATGAAATCGGGCACCGAGGACGAGCTGCATCAGCGGCTGGAGGCTGCCCTGGCGAGCATGACCCGGCGAGGTGAGTTGGGCATGGGAGTGACGGAAACCGCCCTGACCCGGCAGTTGGAAAGCCGCATGCCAGACCTGTACCGACGTTATCAGGAGGCCGTGGCGCTCTGGCCTGAGCCGGTGGAAGATATCTCAGGCTTTGAGTACCGCCATGAGCATGGCGACGCGGCGGTCACTGTTAACGACAGGCTGGGCAACCTGCGTACCCGCCCGGGCGGTGACCTCTGCCGGGTGGTGATCGCCAGTAGCAATTTGCTGGAAGGGTCCGGAAGCGCTCGCCAGCTAAAGTTCCCGGCCCTCTTGGAACACTGGGTGGCACACCTGGCAGGTAATATTCGCTACGACGCTTTCCACACCCTGGTGATCGCCAAAGAGGAAAAGCGTGTCGTCAACCTGTTGCCTCTGGACACCGACCAGGCCAGGGAATACCTGGCCGGCATCCTGGGCTACTGGATTCAGGGTCAGACGCGGCCGCTGCCGATAGAGTCGGGTGCGGCCTTCGGCTATTTGCGGGGCCTTTATCCCGCCAGGGGCGAGGGCAGTGAAGACAAAGCACTGCTGAAGGCGACGGACGCCTACGGCAAGGCTCTGGAGCGCGACAGTGGTTACCTGCGCCGGGCCTATCCGGAGGTAGAACAACTGCTGGCGGATGACGAATTTCCGCTGTTGGTGTCGGCACTGTATGAGCCACTCTGGCACGCCGAACAGGCCGGTCGGGCCAAGCCTGGCGGTGCGGGAAAGGAGTCGACAAAATGACGGAAGAGATCCGCAAGCTCGATCCCCTAACACTGTCGTTGCGTGGCAGCCAGCTGATCGAGGCCAGTGCCGGCACCGGCAAGACCTTTACCCTGGCGCTGCTGTACGTGCGCCTGGTACTGGGCCATCGCACCGTGGAAGAACCCCTCGGTGAGGGCATCATGCCGCCCAACCTGTTGGTGGTGACCTTTACTGAGGCCGCCACCAAGGAACTCCGGGACCGGATTCGCGCCCGCCTGACCGAAGCCGCGGCGTTATTCGCGGCTGAACCGGACACTGTCGACACCGCGGCGATGTCAAAAGACCCACTGGTGAATCTGCGCAATGCCTGCCCAGCGACCGACTGGCCAGCCTGCCGCCGCAAACTGCTGTTGGCCGCGGAATGGATGGACGAGGCTGCCGTGTCCACCATCCACGGCTGGTGCAATCGCATGCTCAGCGAACATGCCTTCGACAGCGGCAGCCTGTTCCGTCAGACCCTGGAGACCAGTCAGACGGACCTGCTGGATGACGTTGTGAGGGATTACTGGCGTACCTTTATCTACCCCATGCCACCGGAGTTGATGGGGGAGGTGCTGGACACCTGGAAAACCCCGGAAAGCCTGCGCCAGTCAGTGCGCAACCTGTTGCCACACGTTGATGCCCTGCCAGTGCCGGAACGTGACCCACTGGCCGCTGCGGAGGAAGCGAAACGCCTGCGGGAGGTGGAACTGCAGGCTCTGAAAGCCCCCTGGCCGGCCTGGTGCGACGAACTGGAAGAGCTGTTGGCGGAAACCACGAAGCGAAAGCCGAAACCGCTGCATGGCACCACCAAAAACTCCCTTCAAAAAGCCGTGGAACACCTTCGAGAATGGGCCACAACCGATGCGGCTGAACCGCATGAGTTCTTGTCGAGCAAGCGCACCAAGGGTTTCGATACCCTGGAGGCGGACGCGTTTGCCGAAAAATGGACCGGCGAGGATGAGCCTCCGCATCATCCTGCCATGGACGCCATCACCGAACTCAAACCGGCATTGAAAACCATGCCGGTGGCGAAAGCGGACATTCTCAACCATGCCGCCTGCTGGATCGCCCGTCGCCTGGACAGCGAAAAACAGCGCCTGGCCAGTATGGGCTTTGACGACCTGCTCACGCGACTGGATGCCGCGTTGGGCGGCCCCCAGGGCGAACGCCTGGCAGGCACTATTCGTCGGCAGTTTCCGGTGGCGATGATCGATGAATTCCAGGATACCGACCCGGTGCAGTACCGGATTTTTGACCGTATATACCGGGTGGCCAGCAACGACCAGGACACCAGCCTGTTGATGATTGGCGACCCCAAACAAGCGATTTACGGTTTCCGTGGCGCTGATATCTACACCTATCTGGATGCCCGTCGGGCGGTCAGCAGCCGAACCTACACGCTGGGGACCAACTACCGCTCAGCTGTCGCCATGGTAGACGGCGTCAACCGGGTATTCGCCCAGGCCGACCAGTCCCTGCCCGAAGGGGCCTTCCTGTTTCGAGCCGGGGACGACAACCCGTTGCCCTTCAGCCCCGTGGAGGCCAAAGGTACCGGCCAGCAATGGCTTGTTAACGGGCAGCCGCGACCACCACTGACGTTCTGGACCCTGACCGATGAGCGCCCTATCGCCAAGGAAACCGGCAGGGAGGCCATGGCCGAGGCCTGTGCGGCGGAGATTGCCCGCCTGTTGAATCTGGGGCAGAGCGGCGAGGCGGGCTTTGGGGCCGAGGGCACGCCGTTTGAGCCCGTGCGACCGGAGCACATTGCTGTGCTGGTCAACAAACGTGACGAGGCGAATGCCGTCCGGCGATCATTGGGCGCCCGGGGCGTTCGCAGTGTGTACCTCTCAGACCGTAATTCCGTGCTGCAGTCGGTCCAGTCGGTGGAGATGTTGCAGTGGCTGCAGGCCTGCGCCGAACCGGGCCAGCTTCCGCTGATTCGCGCGGCACTCGCCACGCCCACCATGGGCCTGGCTTATCAGGAGCTGGACCGTCTGTTCAGTGACGAAAATGCGCTGGACCGCGAGATCAACCGCTTTCAGGGCTACCGTGAACTCTGGCAGCAACAGGGCGTACTGCCGATGCTGCGGCGCCTGCTGATGGACTATGACGTGCCGGCGAAGCTGCTGTCCGGGCCTGACGGCGAACGCGGCCTGACCGACATTCTGCATATTGCCGAACTGCTTCAGCAGGACAGCCAGCAGCTGGACGGCGAACATGCGCTCATTCACCACTACACCGAGATGTTGCAGGATTCCGACGATGAGGACGAACACCGCACCATGCGCCTGGAAAGTGATGCCGGGCTGGTCAAGGTGGTTACTGTCCACAAGTCCAAAGGCCTGGAGTACCCGTTGGTGTTCCTGCCGTTTGCCACCGAATTCCGCGAGGAAAAGCCGAACCAGTCGTTTATCAAGTACCACGACGACGAGGGCCGGCTGCAGATTTCCCTGGAGCCGGATGAAGACACCCTGGCAAGGGCCGACCGCGAACGACTGGGTGAGGATATTCGCAAACTCTACGTTGCCCTGACCCGATCCCGTCACGCCACCTGGGTTGGCGCCAGCGGCATCAAAGGCTGGCGGCAGAGTGGTCTGGGGCACCTGATTGGCCGCTCTGCCAGCGATGAAGACACGGACCTGATGCCCTTCCTGCAGTCCGTGGCCACCGGCGAGCCCGCAATCGATGTGGCGCCCATGCCTGAGCCAGGAGACGACGTTTACGCGGGCGACGAGGAGCCGGAGCTTGGCAACGCCCTGGAGCCAGTGCGGGAAGCCCGGGAAAACTGGTGGATCGCAAGCTATTCCGCGATCACCTATGGCGCCCGCGGTGGCTACGGGAACGACTTCGCACCGGCCAGTGAGGATGCGGAGCAGGAGAACCTGCGTGACGAGGACGAGCCCGTTGTGGCCGATACCCTGGCCGCAATGATTCCCGACTGGCAAGGGCCGCAACCGGTCAACCAGCATGCTTTCCCGAAAGGCTCCGGCCCCGGCACCTTCCTGCATGATATTCTGGAGTGGTGCGCTGGAGAGGGGTTCCATAAGGTGGCTGATGCGCCGGAGGATCTCCACGAGCTGCTGGAGCGACGCTGCCAGTTACGCAACTGGAGTGATTGGACTGACACCCTGAAAACCTGGATCTACACCCTGATCACCATGGACATCCCGCTTCCGGGCAGCAGCAGGACATGCTCCCTGGCGGGCCTTGAAACCTTTCGGCCGGAACTGGAGTTCTGGTTTGAAAGCCATGAGGTGAACACCCTCGCCATGGACAGACTGGTCCGCCGGCATACGCTGGGTGGTGATCCGCGTCCCGAGGCTCAGCAAGCCACCTTCAATGGCATGCTGAAAGGGTTTATCGACCTGGTGTTTGAACACGAAGGCCGCTACTACGTGCTGGACTACAAGTCGAACTTCCTGGGGGAGGACGATCAGGCCTATATCCCTGACGTGATGAAAGACAAAATCCTTGAGAAACGGTATGACCTGCAGTACGTCATCTACCTGCTGGCGTTGCACCGCCTGTTGAAAGCGCGCCTGCCGGACTACGATTACGACAGCCACATGGGAGGTGCCGTCTACCTGTTCCTGCGTGGCTGCGATGCACCGGGCGCCGGCGCTTTTACCGAACGACCGGACAGGGCCCTGATTGAGGAACTGGACCGGCTGTTCAGCGGCCAGGGGGAGAAAGCAGCATGACCGGAGAAAGCGGAACCATTGCGGACCTGTTCGACGCCGTTGAGCCCGAACCGGCACCACGGTTGCCCCAAACCGCTGCCGACGCTCTGGCCCTGCTGGATGAGTGGGTGGAGCGCGACTGGATTCGTGCCCTCGATCATGCCTTCGCGACGTTTGTTTGCACGATGGTCCGTGAACAGGGAGAGCAGCCGGTGGCCATGCTTGCGCTGCTGTCAGCGATGGTGTCACACCAGGTGGGGCGGGGGCACGTTTGCCTGGATGTGCGTCATCTCTGTCGTGCCACGGAACCCACGCTGGTGCTGCCGCCGGAAGGCGTCGGTTCTCTACCTGAAAACAGCCCTAGGCCGTCGGATCTGTTTGCCAGTGTCGACGCTGACCAACTGATTGGGATGCTGGGGCAAAGCTGCGCTGTAAGCAACGGCGAGCAGGCAGCACCGCTGGTATTGGATGGCTCGCGGCTGTACCTGCGTCGATTCTGGCGCTATGAGCAGGCTATTGCCGCCGGTATTCGGACACGTCTCGACAACCGTGTGGCGTTGACGGATACCGCGCCGTTGAAAACGGCACTGGATACCCTGTTCGGCACGGAAAACGATTCCGATGGCCCGCCGGATTATCAAAAAGTGGCCTGTGCCCTGGCAGCACGGAACCGCTTCAGTGTCATTACCGGCGGTCCCGGCACCGGTAAAACCACCACGGTAGTCAACCTGCTGGCGGCTTTGCAGTCGATGGCCTGTGAATCGGCTGAGACCGCCGGTGCCAACCCTTACCTGCGCATCCGCCTGTCGGCGCCAACAGGAAAAGCGGCCGCAAGGCTCAGTGAGTCCATCGGGGGTGCCGTTGACCGTCTGCCGCTGGAAAGCCTGCCGGGTGCACCGGATAAATCCGCCATTCCAACCCAGGTCACTACATTACACCGGCTGTTGGGCAGTCGCCCGGGTTCACGGAGTTTTCGTCACAACGATGACAATCCGTTGCCATTGGATATCCTGGTGATTGATGAAGCGTCCATGGTGGATGTGGACCTGATGGCGTCGGTCTTTGCCGCCCTGCCCGACAAGGCCAGGCTGATTATGCTGGGGGACAAGGATCAACTGGCGTCGGTGGACGCTGGTGCGGTGTTGGGGGAGCTCTGCCAGCGCGCCGAAGGCGCACACTACCTGCCGCAAACGGCGCAATGGCTGCAAGCGGTGACCGGATGTCAATTGCCATCAGAGCTGCTGGACTCCGAAGGCCTGGCCCTGGACCAGGCGGTTGCCATGCTGCGAAAGAGCTATAGGTTTGACGAACACAGCGGTATCGGCGTGCTGGCATCGGCCACCAATGCGGGCCAGCTCGGCCGGGAATTGATCGGCCAATGCCGCAACCAGGGCTTTGAGGATGTGGCCTGGCTGACTGGAGAGAACGACATGGGGTGGTTGGCAAATCACGCCCTGACGGGCAGCCCGGAACGCTTCCACAACCAGGGCATGCAGCGCGTGGTTGGCACTGCGCCGGTTGATCCTCCGGTTGGCTACGGCCACTATCTAAAGCTGATTCGTGACCGCAAACCTGTCATCGACGTCGAGGCGGATGGGCGTGAATCATGGGACGCCTGGGCAACCGAGGTGCTCGCGGCGTTCAATCGCTTCAAGGTGCTTTGCGCGTTGCGTCAGGGGCCGTTTGGAGTAGAAGGGCTGAACCATGACATTGCCGGGCGTTTACATAGTGCCGGTTTGATCGAGCGCACCGACGGCTGGTACGCCGGTCGTCCGGTACTGATCACCGGAAACGACTATAATCTGGGCCTGATGAATGGCGATATCGGTATCACCCTCAGCGTGCCCTGGGATCGTAACGACGCGGGTGAGCCGGTTGAGACCCTGAGGGTCGCCTTTCCGTCCAGTGACGGTAGCGGAGGTGTCCGATGGATATCGCCCAGCCGTTTGCAATCGATGGAAACGGTCTACGCCATGACCGTGCACAAGTCCCAGGGCTCGGAATTTACCCACGCCTGCCTGGTGATTCCGGACCGCCTGACCCCGGTGTTGACCCGGGAGCTGGTATACACCGGCATCACCCGGGCACGCCACTGGCTCAGCCTGGCGGTATGCCAGGACGGTGTGCTGAAAGAGGCAGTGGGGCGTAGCGTGATCAGGGCGTCAGGGCTGGCTGGGTTGTTGGCTTGAAGCGTCTATTGTTAACCCTTATAGGGAGAAAGCACATGAGAGGAGTCGTGTCGGTACCCGGGCATGTGGCAATTCTGTTTGCTCTGCTTTTCCTGGCCGGTTGCGTCGGGTCACCTGCTACCAGCCGTTCAGCCGATGACATCGTGGCGATGCCGTTGACCAACACCTATTGGCAGCTGTTGAGCATCGGGGGTGAACCGGTGTCAGAAACCAACGCCGACCAGAAACCCCACATTCTGTTTCTGGACGACGGCCGGGTAAGTGGCTTCAGTGGCTGCAATCAATACATGGGTAACTATCAGGTCACGGGTGAGAACCTGCTGTTTGATTCCATGAGCAGCACTCGCAGGGCCTGCCCGGATAATCAGACGGAACAGTTGCTGTTCGCGGCCCTGGCGAAGACCGTTGGTGTCAATCTCGAAGGCATCGAGCTTCGGTTGTTGGGTGAAGCCGGCGAAGAGTTGGCAGTGTTCGAAGCCTCACGGATGAAATAAGGCGCCGGTCGTCAGGCGTCAGACAGACAGTCGGTCATGAAGCCCCTGAATTCGATCACCAGCCGCGCCAGGCTGTTTTCCAGGCGGTGTCCGTCCGGAAGTGCCAGCAACGGCAACTTCTGCTCCCGTGCCAGCTCAATCACCGGCATCGGCAGCACCACATCGTCGTCCCAGCCGTGAATGATCTGGGTGTGCCGGGCCTGAATCCGGGGGCTGGATTGCGGATAGGCCGACATCGCCAAAGCCGGCGCCAGAAGGAAGCACCCCAGTACCGGTGTTTCTGCACTGGTGCGAGCACACACCCAGCCTCCCATGCTGGACCCGGCCAGGATGGTTCTTTCCGGGGCGGCACCCGCCTCGGTGATGGCTTCTCTCATCTGTGTGAGGCGTTCGGCGGGATCTTTCGTGCTGCGATGATCCACGGCAATCGCGGTTACACCGGGAAAGGTTTCCGCTTCGGCTTTCAGCGCCTGTACTTTGGTGCCTCCAGGGCCACTTTCCAGGCCGTGGGACAGGAAAACATGAAATTCGGGCGTGGCCATGGTTGTCTCCGGTAAGAGGTCAGTGTCGGGTGGCGGCCAGGATATCCAGCGCGTGCCGCCGTTTCTCGGGGTCGTACAGATCCACGGTAAACATCAGTTCGTCCACGTCCACAGTCTGCAATAACCGATCTAGCTGCTCCCGGAGAGTGTCCTCACTGCCCAGCAACTGCAGCGACAGGAAGTCCTTCACGCCTGCCTGCTCACCGCTGTTCCATAAACCTTCCATGGACTTGACCGGGGGGCGCATCCACAGTGGTTGTCCTCGGAACAGGGAAAGAATGCGCTGGTAACTGGTGGTAGCCAGGAACTGGGCCTCCTCGTCGGTGTCCGCTGGCACGGCCGGAACGGCCAGAATCACATAGGGTTTGTCCAGTTGATCCGAAGGCTGGAAGTTGTCCCGGTAAGTCTGGATCGCCTCGCGGTAAAGCCGGGGCGCGAAGTGGCCGGCAAAGGCGTAGGGTAGCCCCCGCATCGCGGCAAGCTGAGCGCTGTAAAGGCTGGAACCCAGCAGCCAGATGGGCACATTGGTGCCGGCGCCGGGAATGGCCTTGACCGGCTGCCCCGGCTGGAGTGGCCCCAGCAAAGACTGCAGACGCGCGACATCCTCGGGGAACTGTTCTGCCCCGAGGCCGTCCCGGCGCAGCGCCCGGCTGGTTATGGGGTCGGTGCCCGGAGCTCGGCCCAGGCCAAGGTCAATTCGGCCGGGATAGAGGCTTTCCAGGGTGCCGAACTGCTCGGCGATTACCAGCGGCGGATGGTTGGGCAGCATGATACCCCCGGACCCTACCCGGAGAGTGCCGGTAGCACCGGCAATGTGCCCGACCAGTACGGCCGTTGCGGAACTGCTGATGCCTTCCATGTTGTGATGCTCGGCCAGCCAGAAGCGGTTAAAGCCCAGGCTTTCCGCATGGCGGGCGTAGGCCACGCTGTTGGCCAGGGTCTGCCCCACGGAATCGCCTTCGCGAACGGAGGCCAGCTCAAGAAGGGAATAGACAGGGAATTGGGCGCTGGAATTCTGCGACATTGAATGCTCCGGGTTTGAACTATCCGGCAGCATAACAAAAACCGGCCCGCTATGAAGCGGGCCAGGGGATGGTTGCCGTTACGGTGCTGGTGGCGTGTAGGACTGGGTCGAGTAGTCATCCATCGCGGGTTTGCTGATGGTGCCCTGCTCGCTGACGTAGTCCACGAAGGACTGGGCGTAGTCGAGGAAGGTGTCCTCCGAGCGGCCGTCGTCGGTGACGGTGCCGAAGGTCACATAACCGTCCCGTCCGCCACCGGTGAAACTGTTGGTGACCACGTTCAGGGTTTCACCATCGGTGAGGGCGCGCCATTGGGTCTCGTCGCGGCCTTTCACTTCGATGTTGTACAGTTGGTCACCCTCGGCGCGGTTCATGTCCACGTTCCAGCGTAAGCCGGCGGCGTAAGGGTAGGCACCGGTGGAGCCATCGGGCGCATGGGCAAAGGCGACAGCTTCGTTCAGCACCTGGCGGATTTCGGCGCCTGTCATGGTCAGATCGACCAGGGTATTGGCAAACGGCAACAGGGTATAGCCGTCGCCGATGGTGATGTCGCCGGCCTCAATGTCCGTGCGTACGCCGCCAGCGTTCTGGATCGACACATCGGCATTCTTGCTCTGGAACAGGAAGGCCTGGGCTACCACATTGGGGATGTCACCCCCATGCGCTCCTGTCGTGCCTGCACAGCTGGGCAGACTGCTGGTGCCCTGGCCGGGAATGCGCTCCAGGCAGAGGTCTTCGGTTGCGGTACCCACCACCTCATTGCGGAAGGTGTCCAGTTGCTGGGTGTAATTGGCCAGGGCGTTTGCCACGGTGGCGTCTTCGGTGACGATGCTCAACTGCGGAGCAGATTCGACGGCGTCCATGATCGCCTGCAATTCCGCACCTTCGGGTGTGTATTCGTTACCACCGCCGTCTTCACGGACAATGTCGTCGCCCAATAGCAGGTGAGGCACACCGACACAGGATTCCACCACGCCGTCTGCGTTCCATTGAACATTGAGTTCACCCACCACCTGGGAATACTGCCAGGCCTGCGCGACACAAACCTTGTCACCGTCGGCGTTGGTCAACTCGGTGGGATAGGCTCCGGAGGACGTCAGGCCGAAGTCGTCGAAGTCACCCAGCAGGGAGTGGGAATCGCCGCCAATGATCACGTCCACACCGGACAGGGCTCCGGCCAGTACCAGATCATTTTCGTACTGGTAGTGAGTTAGCAGGATGATCTTGTTGACGCCATCGGCCTCCAATTCGTTAATGGCTTCCTGGGCGCTCTCGGTTTCGTCCAGGAATTGTGTGGTGTCCAGCGGGCTGGAGCTGTTCCGGGTCTTGTTGGCGATGTCGATGCCGACAATACCCACTTTCTGGCCGGCGACCTCCTTCACCACATAGGGTTTGATGTAATCGTCAACAGCGGTCGGGGCCAGGGGAGTGCCAACCTGGGGCACTACGTTGGCTGCCAGAACCGGCGTCTGGCAACTGCCGCTGGCGAGGAAATCCAGGAACTTCTTCAGGCCTTCATCGCCACGGTCGAACTCGTGGTTGCCCAGCGCAAAGGCGTCGAAACACACCAGGTTCATCAGCTCGGCATCGGCTTCACCTTCGTAGGAGGTGAAGTACAAAGTGCCGGTGATGGCATCGCCGGCGTGCAGTTTCAGCACATTATCCAGGGCCATCTCACGCTCGGCGATCTTGGCGGCAACTCGGGGGAAGCCCCCGGCGGAGAACTCGGTTTCCTGCCCGGCGATGGTCAGGGACTGCGAGCCGCTTTCAAGGTGTGAGTGGTGATCGTTGATGTGGAGAACGTTCAGGCTCAGCGGGCTGGCGGTGTTATCGTTGCTGCTGTTGTCGTCATCGTCGCTGTCACAACCGACCAGTGCGACGAGAGGGAGTACTACCCAGGCTGACTTACGGATCATTTCCTTGCTCCTGTGTTTGATTTATCCCCCGCATGTTCCGCTTCCCGGATGTCAGTGATGTGATGCTTTTGTTGCCGAAATAAGAAACGCCCGCTCGGAGGCGGGCGTTAACGGGTACAGCTCGTTGTCAGCGCGTGCGAGCTGCTTCCAGAATGGCCTTCAAATCCTGAAAGTTAACCTGCCCATCCATGTTGACGTCATAGTGCTCAACGGAGGCCTTGCCGAACAAGCGTGCCAGGATGAACCGGGCAACGTCGCGGCCGTTGATGCGGCCATCGCCGTTAAGGTCGGCTCGGTCGAACAACGAAGCGGAGTCCATGTTCAGGGCGATAATCACCGGGTCATGATCGGAGGCGCGATAACTGTCTGGGGCGTAGAAGCTGGCCTGCTGTTCCGGCGACTTGAAGTCGGTGTTGTAGTCGAGGGCTCGGGGCTCATCCGCGTTAATGTGCCACACCGCGGTGTCGGCCACTTTCGGCGCCAGTGAGGTGTTGGCAAGGCTGTGGTCGAGGTAACCGGCCTGGCCGAAGAACACGTAGGAATATGCGCTTTCCCCATCCGCCTGAGCGACCAGATCGGTATAGCCGTTGTTGGCGAGTGCGCGGATCGGGTCTTCTTTGGCGTAGGCATTCAGGTCACCGATGATCAGTACGTCTTCCTCGCCAGTACCGGTGGGGTCTGAGGCCAGCCAGCTTACCAGTGCGTTTGAGGCCTGGGTGCGAGCCGGGTTCCAGCACCCCTGTCCGTCACCCTGATCAGCGTTGGCACCGTCGGCGCTGCCACAGCCCTTGGACTTGAAGTGGTTAACGGCAATGACCACCGCATCGTTGCTGTCGGTAGCGCGGAAAGTCTGGGCCAGCGGCTGGCGGTTCAGATCGTCAAACGGCGCGGTGGCGAGTGTTGCTGCGTCACCAACGGTTTCCACCCGGTCGGCGTTGTAGAGGAAGCCCACCGCGATGGCGTCTCCGCCCAGCTTTGGCAGGCCCGGGTCAACGTAGGACCAGTTGCCGCCGAGGCTGTCTGCCAGTTGCGCAATCGCGCTGTTGTCGCCGTAGCCGTCGTTTTCAATTTCCATCACGCCCACGATGTCGGCGTTCAGCGCGTTGATGGCACTAACCAGCTTGGCTGTCTGACGGCTCAGCTCTTCAGCATCATCGGCGCCGCGTGCGGTGGGGAAGCCACCGCCCATGCCGTCACCATTGAAATAGTTCAGTACGTTGAAGGAGGCGACCACGAGGTTGCCGCTGGCTTCCAGTTCGGGGCTGGATGTGCGCGGGTTGCTCTGTGCGAAGCTGGGAGCTGACAGCGGCTGCAGGCGCCACTCGGAAAACCGATAGTCGAGCACCCCGATCAGGTCGTTCACGGTGTCACCGGCGCGAACGGTGGCGGTTGCACTCAGTTCTGGTGATGGATAGGGCACCATTGCCGGGTTCTGGCGATTGCTGCCGTCATCCAGGATCAGCCGGTCCAGGGCATTGAGCTCTTCGACAGTCGCGGCGTCTTCCCCAGGCTCTGCGACGCTGGTTGGAATGAAGTGCCGGCCACTTCCCAGGGTCAGGCTGCCAAAACGGCCCAGGTCGTAGTTGTCGTTGACGGTTAGCGGCTCGTTGAAGCGGACGCGCATGGACTCAAAGGCTTCCGGGGCATTGGCGGAGGCCCAGGGCAGTGTGATGTTGATGGGGGCTGGAAGTGGCGCCGTGCCACAGTCGGCAAGGTTCGTCACATTGGTGAGTTCGGTCAGGTTGCCGAATTCGGTGACCTCGCCGGCGATCCTCAGACGCTGGCCGACCGTGACGCTCTCGCCCGGCGCATAGACAAACAGACCTTCTGACGTGCTGGGGTTGCTATCGCGCTGGTCCGCCGCGGCTTCAATGTAAAAACCACCCAGACCGTCATCGCCGTTGAACGCGGCGGTTACGATGGCCTCCACAACCAGATTTTCATCGTCAAGCGGGCTGACGTCACCGGCGCCCTGAATGTCGGAGATCAGGCTTGCGGGATTACCACAGGCCATATCCGGCAAGCCGGGGTTGCCTGGTTCCGCACTGGCCACCGGCCCGGCATAGGTGGCGATGGCACTGGCAATGGCGGTAGCAAATGCACACTGTTTTATCGTCATGGTTCTTTCCCTGATTGGTCATTGAAGTTGTCGGGGGCGATCGGCGCCGCCTGTTCCAGTCTGGGAAAGGACTGTGACGAGGGGATGTTGGTTTTATGAATCAGTCATTAATGATATCGATATCCATTTGCATTTGAGGCACAATTATCCGCTTTCGAAAAGGCTTCTTCGCATCATCAAGGAACATATGTGACGACATCCACGCTTGCCAAACGCCAGCTACCCACGGGCATCTGGATCCTCGGCTTTGTCAGCCTGCTGATGGATATTTCATCGGAGATTATTCACAGTCTGTTGCCGATCTATCTGGTTTCCGTTCTCGGCGCCAGTGCTCTGATGGTGGGGCTGATCGAAGGCGCGGCGGAAGCGACAGCGCCTATCATCAAGGTGTTCTCGGGCGCGCTGAGTGACTACCTCGGTAAGCGCAAGGGGTTGGCTGTTATAGGGTATGGTCTGGGCGCACTGACCAAGCCAGTATTTGCCCTCGCACCAGGGCTGGGATGGATTCTGGCGGCCCGGCTTACTGATCGTGTGGGAAAGGGGATCAGGGGTGCGCCTCGAGACGCCTTGGTGGCCGATCTCGCACCCCCTGAAATACGAGGGGCGGCCTATGGCCTGCGTCAATCCCTGGACACTGTGGGGGCGTTTCTCGGCCCCCTGCTGGCGATCGGCCTGATGCTGCTTTGGCAAAACGACTATCAGGCGGTGTTCTGGGTGGCAGTGATACCCGCCGCGTTGGCAGTGTTGTTGTTGGTGGTTGGTATTCGCGAACCGGAAAAGCCCATCACCGAAAGGCGTACCAATCCCATAAGCCGTGCGAGCCTGAAGCAGCTGAGCCGTGCCTACTGGGCGGTGGTGGCAATTGGTGCCGTGTTTACCCTGGCGCGGTTCAGCGAGGCCTTCCTGCTGTTGCGGGCGGAAGACGGTGGCCTGGACGTTGCCTGGCTGCCCGTCGTTCTGGTGGTCATGAACATTGCCTATTCTTTGTCGGCTTACCCGTTTGGCAAACTTTCTGACCGCATGGACCATCGCCAGCTACTGATCATGGGGCTGGTGGTATTGTTCGTAGCGGACCTGGTGTTGGCACTGGGTAACCACTGGCTTTGGACGCTTGTCGGCTCTGTTATCTGGGGTCTGCACATGGGGATGACACAGGGGCTGCTCGCGACGATGGTTGCTCACACTGCACCGAAAGCGCTGCGAGGCACAGCGTTTGGCTTTTTCAATCTGGTTGGCGGTGTTGCCCTGTTTCTGGCCAGTGCGGTTGCGGGACTGCTATGGACCTGGGCTGGCCCCGCGCTTACGTTTTACGCTGGCGCCGCCTTTTGCCTGCTGACCATTGGCTTGATGATGTGCCAGGGGAAGCCTGCCGTGGAACCGACCTAGGCCCACCAGGCTGGCAGCAGGTTGCGGATCTGCGGTTGCAGGAAGCGGTCATCGATCAGCCAGATCACGCCGGTGTCCTCCGGCGTTCGGATAACCCGGCCGGCGGCCTGGGCGACTTTCTGCAGGCCGGGAATCAGGTAGGTATAGGCGTGGCCGGCACCGAAGCGTTGCTCGAGCCGCTGGCGCAGAATTTCATGCCAATTGTCGAAGGGCGGCAGGCCGAGCGTTGCCACGAAAGCGCCGATGAGGCGGTCGCCGGGCAGGTCGATGCCCTCACTGAACACGCCCCCGAGTACGGCCAGGGCGACGCCGGTATTGTCCTCATGGAAGGCCTTGAGAAACGCCGTGCGCTCCTCTGCGGACATGCCGGGGCGCTGGGCTCGAAGCGGCAGGTCGGGCGCCTGTTGCAGAAGAGTCTCTTGTACCCGGTTGAGATAGGAAAAGCTGCTGAAAAACGCCAGGTAGTTGCCGGGCCGCTGCTGGTATTGCCGGTGGATCAGTTCCGCGATGGGCGTCAGCGAGCGTTCCCGGTCCGGCCGCCGGGTGCTGATGTCCGGGGTGAAATTCACCTCAAGCTGGTCGCGGGTAAAGGGGCCCGGCAGGGAGCGGAAGCAGGTGTCCTCCGGCATGCCCAGCAGGTCCCGGTAATAGACACCAGGCGACAGGGTCGCGGAAAACATCAGCGTGCTGTCGGCGGCTTCGAAGCGCGGGGCCAGGAAGTCCGCCGGGATCAGGTTCTGGATGGTGAGTCTGGCCTTTCCCCTCGCCGGCCTGATCAGCTCGCACAGGGAATGATCGCCAAACACCTCCGCCAGTTTGGTGAAGGCCAGGCTTTCGAACAACAGTTCCTGCAGGACAAGGTCCGGCGGATGGTCCGCCAGGTAGTCGGTAATGGCGGAGACCAGTCGATTCAGAGCGCCGGTCAGTGAACCCGGAAGATTGTCCAGTATCACCGGCTCACGGCTGATGTCGGGGCAATGGTCGCGGATCACCGATTGCCACGCCCGAGACACGCCATCGAGTTTTGATTTCAAAGCCTTGGGCGACTGTTTCCGAACCCGCAGCAGATGTGCCTGGCTCAGCTCCACGGAGTACATGCCGCGGGCGCGGTCCACCAGGTTGTGAGCCTCGTCGACCAGCAGGCTGGCTTTCCAGTCGTTCTGCCGAACCAGGGCATGGAGCAGGGCGGACTGGTCGAACATCCGGTTTACATCGGCCACCACCACATCGCACCAGCGGGCCATTTCCTGCGCCAGAAAATAGGGGCAGATACCGTGCTGGCGGGCAATGTCCGCCAGTACCATCTGGGTCAGGGCGCCGCTGTGATTGGCGGCGTCCTTACGGGCCGCCGGCAACCGGTCGAAGAAGCCCTTCGCCAGCGGGCAGGCGTCCCCATGGCACGCCTTGTCCGGGTGCTCGCAGGCATGATCCTTGGCCACCAGTTCCAGGGTTCGCAGGGGCAACGGGCCGGGTTGCTTTTCCCGCAACAGGTGAACGGCATCGACGGCCAGTTGCCGGGCGGTATTGCGGCTGGTCAGGTAGAACAGGCGGTCCTGTCTGGCCGTGGGCATCGCCATCAGGGCCGGGAAAAGGGTGCCAAGTGTCTTGCCAAGGCCGGTGGGTGCTTCCAGCAACAATGTCTGTTGACGGACGCTGTTCCTGTAGACGGTTTCCGCCAGGGCGCGCTGCTGAGGTCGGAAGTCCGGGAAGGGAAAGGCCAGGTTTTTTAGCGCCAGATCCCTTTCATGCCGGTGATTGGCTTCCTGTTCAGCCCAATCGCTGTAGTGTTCACAGAGATGTTCCAGCTCCTGCCACAATTCCTCCGCGAAGGCCGTTTCGGTGATGGGGGTTTCCTTGTCCTTGCCGACATCGTAGTAGATCAGGGCGAGATCGATCTGGCTCAACTTTTCCTGTCGACACAGTAACGCTCCGTAGGCCCGCAATTGTGCACGGTGTAGATTGCGCTGGGCTTCCCGTACCCGGGACAGGTCACCGCGGTGGGTCTTGATTTCCTCCAGTCGGCCGGCGATCGGGTCGTAACCGTCGGCCCGCCCACTGACCATCAGTTTGCCGCATTGGCCGGCCAGGGCCACTTCGCTTTGATACCTCGGGCCGCGACGGGCCTGCACCGCACCGTGGCCGGCAATGCCTTCTTCCGACGTGGGCGCCGGGGTGTAGCGCAGGTCCAGATCGCCCTTGCGGGCGGCGAATTCACACAGCGTTCGTACCGCGACGTTGAGGTCGGTCATCGGTCGGTCCAGCGCACATAGCAGACGGAGACGGGAATGCCGTGGTCAACGCAGAACTCAAGCCATCGGGTCTGATGATCCTGCAGGCGGTCGCCAGGGCCTTTGACCTCGATCATTTCATAGCGCCGGTTTGGATCGTTGTGGTCGGGCCGAAAGCGGATCAGGTCAGGAAAGCCGCTGCGGTGTTCGCGCAGGTTGCCCAGCAGGCGCCGGAACATCCGCTCCAGGTGTTGGGCCGGGATGCACGTCAGCGCCATTTCAAGCAATTCCTCCGAGAGTATTGGCCAGATCACAAACGGCGACGCGATGCCCTGTTTTCCCTGCCAGGTATCGCGGATTCGGGTTTTGTAATTGTCAGAGGCCAGCGTGCCGAGGCAGTCGTCAAACAGTGCCTGACGACGTTCTACAAAATCCTCCCGGTACAGGTCCACCGGCCCGGTGTGAAAGGGATGGAAGAATGCGCCGGGCAAAGGTTCGAACAGGGCGGGCCAGCAGAGCAGGCCAAACAGGCCATTGATGAGGGTGTTTTCCACATAGGCAACGGGGGTGTCGGGTTCGCTCAGGTGTTGCATGGCCGCCCACTCCACCGAGTGGCCGTCCGGATTGTCCAGTTCCAGGGTGAACGCCGTCAGTTGCGGGCGTTCGCTTTGCTGGGGTAGCGCCTCTCCCAGTTTCTTCGCCAACCGCGTCAGGATGCGTTCGAGTCCGCGTTCCTCGGCGCCAAACCTGGGTTCGTCGGTGGCGGCCTGGGCAATCTTCCAGGCCTCGTGGTGTTGCTTCAGCCGTTCCAGAAGGCGTAGCTGGCGCAGCCGTGATTCGCGGTGCCCACTGAGGCGATAGGCCTTCAACGCCAGCTCGGTGTTACCGCCGCGCTCCGCCAGCTTGCCCAGTTCGAACAGCAAGCGGCCGCGCCGGCTTTCCAACCAGGCATTCTCATTGGCCGTGGGGATGTCCTGCCATACCGTTTCTGGTGCCTCGCCCTGATCCAGGCGTTCCCGGCAGTGGTGCATCACCAGATAACGATCCACGTCGTCACGTTTGTCAAAAGCCCGGGACTCGGCAGAAAGCGGTACCTGTTCATACTGCTGGTGGCCCAGCTCCACCAGTACGAAATCGGACCAACTCTGGCGCAGGTTGCCGAAAAACATCAGCCGCAGTCGGTCAAACAGGGCCATGTGGTTCAGGCGGATTACCTGTGTGGAGACGTCTGGTAGCCAGAGGTCCACAGGAGCGATGTCGGGATGCAGTGGAATCAGGGTGTCTTTCAGAAGACCCTTGGCGGCCGTCGCTGGCAGGCCGGCCGCTGAGATCTGGTTAGCGAGGGCAGTGCGAAGCTCGCCGAGCGTGAACAGGCGAAACAGCTCGGCAAGGGGAACGCTCGGATTGTCCTCAATCCAGCCTTTGGTGGCGAGCGCGCTCACGGCGTCATTCACCGGTACACCGATCTCCGGGTAGTTGAACTTCTCCACCCGGAACAGGTCGCCGGTGCGCATGACCATACGAGCCAGCAGTGCCCTTGCCGGCTGATCCAAGCTCAGCAGGCCATCTACCTTTCCGATTTCATCGGCGGTCAGCAGATCGCTGTGAAAACGCCGGACCCAGCGCACCACTGTCTCGAAGTTCTCAAGATAGTACAGCGGATTGTCCAGGTCCGCGGTGCCGGGAATGTGAGTCTGCTGGTCTGATGCGAGGGGCATGGCTGGGCGTCAGATATCCACGACAATCGGTGGGTTCAGCGGCTTGAACTGGCCGGTGCAGGTGCTGGCGTTGACATGCAGGCAGTCATTCAGCATTTGCTGGCCATAGCTTTCGTGGATATGCCCGAAGATGTGGAGTTTGAGCGTAAGCCGTTCCAGCTCCCTGGCCAGATCGCTACAGCCTACCGCCAGTGACTCGTTCACCTTATCGAGGATGCCTGCTGGCGGACCATGGGTGATAAGAACGTCAGTGTCTGACGGTATCTGTGCCCAGCGCTCCGCAATGGGCGCTCCACGCTCGAGGTTGAATGCCCAGTCGAAAAAGATCGGTGTCCAGGGGCTGCCCCAGAATTTCAGTCCTTCGATGTCGATGCTTCTGTCCCGAAGGTAAACGGCGTTCCTGATCAGTGCTTCGGCGTCTGCAGGCTCATCCTGCAGGCACCAGTCGTGGTTGCCGGCAATCAGGATCTTGTGGCGGTGGGGCTGTTCGGAAAACCAGTTGTCCAGGTCCTCGAGTTCCTCAAGGGTGCCCACTCCCAGGCAGTCGCCGGCGTGGATCAGCACGTCGCCATCGGGCACCACCACCTGGCGGTGCATGCTGTGGGTATCGGATATGCAGACCAGTCTCATGATGGCTCGCCGGGTTCGTCGGGACTATAAAAAACACCATGGCGTCCGGCACCAGCGGAAAACCGGCCGGCGCCCTCGATGGCTTCCTTGAACACCACAGGATAGCCGCCAGCGCCTTCCGCCGCCAAGGCTTCGGACAGTTCCAGGTCCCACTGGTGAATGGCGGAGTGTCGGTCGGCGCGCAGGCACTTCTGCGGGAACGCTGCAATGTCGGCGGCAAGAGCTTCTGCTGCGTATCGCGCCTGTCCATCAGGCACCACCCGATTTGCAAGCCCCATCGCCTTGGCTTCTTCCGCATTGACCGGTCGACCGGTCAGAATCATATCCATGGCGTTGCCGTGGCCAACAATGCGTGGCAGGCGCACGGTGCCTCCATCGATCAGCGGTACCCCCCAGCGGCGGCAGAACACGCCGAAGGTGGCGGATTCCTCTACGACTCGCAGGTCACACATCAGTGCCAGCTCCAGTCCCCCGGCCACGGCGTAGCCGGATACGGCAGCGATCACCGGCTTCGACAATGACATGCGGGAAGGGCCCATTGGACCGTGGGCTGTTCCGGTTGGCTCGATCTCGTTGCGGCGCTCCGGATCGCCGACGGCTTCCAGATCGGCGCCGGCGCAAAAATTGCCACCCTCGCCCCAGAGCACAGCCACCTTGAGGGTGTCATCAGCCTCAAAGTCGGTGAACGCCTGGCGCAGGGCGTTGGCAGTTTCGCGGTCGACGGCGTTTCGTTTCTCCGGGCGGGCGAGAACAATGGTCAGCACATGACCGCTGGCTTGAGAGTATACGGATGGGGGTGTCACATGGCCTCCAACGAATTATTGTTGTCGGGCCGTTTCAGCTAACGCTTGTCTCCGGCGTCAGTCTTCCGAATTCTGCCCGGTTCCGGCCCTTGTCCTTGGCATTGTATAGCGCCGCGTCGGCTTCGATCATCATATCTGCGAAGGTTTTGTGATGGCCGGCTTTTTCAACACCTCCTATGCTGGCGGAGATGTACAGTGGCAACCCGTCTATTTCCTGGCCGTTGGTGGCGATGGTGTCCAGCAGACGGCGGGTGATGATGCGCACGTCGTCATCACCGGTGATGCGAAGCACCATCGCAAACTCTTCTCCCCCGACACGGCCAATGATGTCGTCATCCCTGAGTTCGTTTTTCAGCGTGCGTGCGACCAGGCGGAGGGCGTCATCTCCGGCTGCATGTCCCCAGCGGTCGTTGACTTGTTTGAAGTGATCCAGGTCCAACATCAGTACGGCCAACTGCGTCTGGGACTGTGTCGCCTGGTCAAAGGCCCGGATGCCTTCCCGGAACAGGGAGCGGCGGTTGTATAGCCCGGTCAGGCCGTCGCGCTCCGCCATCACTCTCAGGCGCTGTTCGGAATGGGTAAAGGCCAGCAATGGCAGTGCCAGGGTCGTCGCGGTAGCCAGCAGAATATGGTTGACGAGGATTAACTGCAGCACGAAACCGGTATTGGCCTGGTTCAGGCCAAGCCAGTCCATGCCGATCACCAGTGCCTGGGACATCATCAGTACCCCATGCATGGTAAACAGCACTTTCAGAATCCTGACGGGCAGTGACGGTGTGGTATCCAGTTTCGACAGGGTGTAGACCGCAAAAATGAAAATGGCGGCCGAGAACAGGGCTGTTAGCAGGCGGGCATTCAGCGGATCGCCTTGGAAGGTGAGCAGCAGGATCAGCAGATAACAGGCCGCGGATAAGCGCAGAGCATGGCGGGAGCGGCGGGTTTTACGCGATGCACTGCCGGAGAAGCGCTGCAGGCCCGCCAATACCAGCAACGGGGAAAGGCCGAGAAACAGGTGAGCCAGGAACACGGTGATCCAGGGCGTATCGATAAAGGCGCGTGTACCTGCGAACAGGGTACCCACCGCGAAGGTCATACACGCCAGTGCCCACAACCGGAAACAATGCTGGCGGGAACGCAGCCGGAAAATGGCCCACAATAACCCACCGATCAATAGATTGATCGCGACAGAAAGCAGCAGCAAAGTCGGCAGGTGAACGGTAAATCCCATAGTCATCCCTGGTGACGGATTTTCGCAGTTTCACAGAGTACGCCCCCAGGGACGTTACGATCAGTAAGCTTTGTGTGTCGTTTCTTAGTGCATAAGCTAACAGGGAGCAGCCGCAGCCGCCAGCGCCGGCAGAGCGTGGCTGGCGGCTGGCCGTTTGGTTATGCGGCTTTCAGTGTCTTCATGTCGATCACGAAACGGTACTTCACATCGCCTTTCTTCATGCGCTCGTAGGCTTCGTTGATGTTTTTGATGTCGAGCATTTCCACGTCACAGGTGATGCCGTGATCGGCGCAGAAATCCAGCACTTCCTGGGTTTCGGGCATACCGCCGATGAGAGAGCCTGCCAGCACGCGGCGCTTGAATACCAGGCCGCCGGCTTCCAGGGGCGGATCGACCGGTTCCAGTAAGCCCACGAGGATGTGGGTGCCGTCGAACGTCAGGCAGTTCAGGTACGGATTCAGGTCATGCTGTACCGGCACGGTATCCAGCATGAAATCGAAGGATTCGGCGGCCGCTTCCATCTGGCTGTCGTCGGTGGAGACGACAACATGGTCGGCGCCCTGTTTCTTCGCCTCGGCCACCTTGCTTTCGGAGCGAGTGAAGATGGTGACCTCCGCGCCCAGGGCCTTGGCGAATTTCACGCCCATATGGCCGAGGCCGCCCATGCCGATAACGCCCACTTTGTCGCCAGGTCGAACGCCGTAGTGGCGTAGTGGGGAGTAGGTGGTAATGCCTGCGCAGAGAATGGGGGCGGCGGAGGCTGGGTCCAGCTTTTCCGGGACTTTCACCACAAAGCGCTCGCTGACCACAACCCGGTCGGAATAACCGCCGTAGGTGATGGAGCCGTCATAACGGTCCTCGCCATTGTAGGTGGCGGTCATGCCTTCCAGGCAATACTGTTCGAGGCCGGATTCGCAGGCGGAACAGCTACGGCAGGAATCCACCATGCAGCCTACGCCGACCGTATCGCCCACCTTATAGTCTGTCACGTCGGAGCCAACAGCAGTGACACGGCCAATGATCTCGTGGCCGGGAATTACCGGAAACTGCGTGACGCCCCAATCGTTCTGGGCGAAGTGGATATCGGTGTGGCAGACCCCGCAGTAGTCAATCTCAATGGAGACATCGTCCGGGCGCGGTTCGCGCCGTTCGAAGCTGATGGGGGCCAGCTTTGAGTCGGCTGATTCAGCTGCGTAGCCTTTTGCAGTCGCCATGGTCCGTGTTCCTTCTTAGTCGGTAAATGTTCAAACCTGTACGCAGTAACTCCGGGTGTGAGTCAGTTTTTCAACCGCAAGTTCCTTTTATGAAAGGAATATCATCAAGGGTTAATGACGATGGGTGTGGCGGTAGTCGGTGGGGGACTGGCCCATGACCTTCTTGAACAGTCGCGAAAAATAATAGTTGTCGTCATAGCCCAGAAGGCTACTGATCTGGGTAAAGGAGTGGTCCGTGGTGTCCAGTAACTGGCAGGCCTGTTCCACTTTCAGGTGCAGGAAATGCTGGATCGGGGAGACGCCGGTCAGGGCCCGGTAGCGGGTGGCAAAGTGTGCGGGTGAGAGCCCCGTCAGGTCCGCCAGTTGATTGAGCGTGATGCGCTCATCCAGATGCTCGCGCATGAAGTTATGAATGATGTCCAGGTCTGGCTGCTGCGCCTGGCCGGCCTCGCCGACGCTCAGGGGGACGGCCGCCAGCAACTGGCGTAGCCGGTTGGCCACATGGACCAGGCCGGGGGTGCGGAAACCGGTCTGCCGTACCGAAAGCAGGCCGTTGAAGTCCACCAGCAATCGGGGTTGCCGACCGATGTGCTGAACGCGGATGCCGTCGGTAAATCCCATGTGTTCCCGAAAGTGTTCCGCCAATGGGCCTGCATAGTGCACCCAATGAATTGTCCATGGGTTCTCCGGTGCGGCGGTGTATCGGTGGGCGGCGCCGGCCGGTATCAGCACCAGGTCGCCCGCCCGTATCAGGCAGGGTTCGTCTTCGACATTCAGGTAGGCTTCCCCCTCCGTGCAATGGATCAAAAGATCGTCATTGTGGTGCTCCCGGTGCATGTGGTGGCCTGCGGCGCGGCGATAGTGACCGAAGGCGAGCGGGTACAGGTCGCGGGTCAGCGGATGTCGTGACAGGCCGCGTATGACCGGGTCAGGGATGACATAACGAATGCTGTCCGGCGGTACGGGCCACTGTGATGTTTTGGTCATCGTAGGCGCCTGTTTCATGATGGTTTCGAAAGATAGTCCATCATGGTCGAAACTTAGTCAATCATTAAGCGGCAGAAGGCTGTGCTAGGATCGATGACAACCATAGGGCACAGGCCCAAAGACCTACAACAATGACAGGGAATATTGCTATGAAAAACGTACCCCTTTATATCGGTGGTGAGTTCGTCCAAAGCCAGACTGAGCAGTGGATTGACGTTACTGACCCAGCTACCAATGAAGTGATTGCCCGTGCACCCTGCACCACCGACGCCGAGATGCGTCGCGCTATCGACAACGCAGGCGAAGTGTTCAAGACCTGGAAAGAGGTCCCGGTCTCCGAGCGCGCCCGGGTGATGATGCGTTACCAGGCCCTGCTGAAAGAGCACCATGATGAAATCGCCGAGATCCTGTCCAGCGAAACCGGCAAAACCTTCGAGGATGCCAAAGGCGACGTATGGCGTGGTATCGAGGTTGTGGAGCACGCAGCCAACATCCCCTCGCTGATGATGGGTGAAACCGTTGAGAACGTGGCCCGCGAGATCGACACCTATTCCTACACCCAGCCGCTGGGTGTCTGTGCCGGTATCACGCCGTTCAACTTCCCGGCCATGATCCCGCTGTGGATGTTCCCGATGGCCATTGCCTCCGGTAACACCTTCATTCTCAAGCCGTCCGAGCAGGACCCGCTGACCCCGATGCGTCTGGCGGAGCTGTTTGAAGAAGCAGGCGCCCCCAAGGGTGTGTTGCAGGTTGTCCACGGCGGTAAAGAACAGGTAGACGTGCTGCTGACCGATCCGGCCATCAAGGCTGTGTCCTTCGTTGGCTCCGTACCGGTGGGCCGTTACATCTACGAAACCGGCACCCGTAACATGAAGCGTGTACAGAGTTTCGCCGGCGCCAAGAACCACATGGTGATCTTGCCGGACGCGGACAAGAATCAGGTGGTCAAAGCTCTGGTAGGCGCATCGGTTGGTGCTGCCGGCCAGCGTTGCATGGCGATTTCCGTGGCCGTGTTCGTGGGCGAGGCCCAGGAGTGGATTCCGGAAGTGAAGGAAGCCCTGGCTGCGGTCAGACCCGGTGCCTGGAACGACAAGGGAGCCAATTATGGGCCGATTATCAGCAAGCAGGCGAAGCAGCGCGTGGAATCGCTGATTACCCGCGGTGAGGAAGAAGGCGCCAAGCTGCTGCTGGATGGCCGCAACTGCACCGTTGATGGTCTGCCTGACGGCAACTGGGTAGGGCCGACGCTGTTCGCCGGGGTCAAGCCGGAGATGGATGTCTACAAGGAAGAGATCTTTGGCCCGGTTCTGGCCTGCATGGAAGTGGACACCCTGGAAGATGCCATCAACCTGGTAAACGACAGTCCTTACGGTAACGGTACTTCCATCTTCACCAGCTCCGGTGGTGCAGCACGTCGCTATCAGCATGAGATCGAAGTGGGTCAGGTGGGTATCAACGTGCCCATTCCGGTGCCCCTGCCGTTCTTCTCCTTCACTGGCTGGAAAGGCTCCTTCTACGGTGACCAGCACGCCTACGGCAAGCAGGCGGTGAAGTTCTACACCGAGACCAAGACCATTACCTGTCGCTGGTTCAGCAGCGATGCGGTGGCTGAAACCAACTTCTCCATCCGCATGCGGTAAGGGGAGCCCATGAACTTTGATCTGACTGAAGATCAGCTGGCCTTCCGCGAGGCCGCCAGGGCCTTCGCGGAGAAGGCCATGGCGCCTCACGCTGCCAAATGGGATGCCGAGCATGTGTTCCCGGTGGAAGTGATTCGCGAGGCCGGTGAGATGGGCTTTTGCGGTATTTACACGCCGGAAGCCCAGGGCGGCATGGGGCTGTCGCGGCTGGATACCAGCGTGATCGTGGAAGAACTGGCGGCTGCCTGTCCTTCCACGGCCGCCTACATCACCATCCACAACATGGCGACCTGGATGGTGGCGCAGTTTGGCAATGCCGATATCCAGAAACAGATCGCCCCGAAAATGGCCAGTGGTGAATGGTTGGGTTCCTACTGCCTGACGGAACCGGGTGCCGGCTCTGACGCCGGTAACCTGCGCACCAAGGCCACACGGGACGGCGACAGCTATGTACTGAATGGCAGCAAGGTGTTTATTTCCGGCGCTGGCGCCACTCAGATGCTGGTGGTGATGGCTCGTACCGGTGAGCCGGGCAGTGGTCCCAAGGGCATTAGTGCGTTTGTGGTGCCCGCTGACAGTGATGGCATCCACTACGGCAAGGCCGAGGAAAAAATGGGCTGGAACAGCCAGCCCACCCGCCAGATTACCTTCGAGAACGTACGCGTGCCGGCCAATAACCGGCTGGGTGAAGAAGGTCAGGGCTTCATGATCGCCATGAAAGGCCTGGACGGTGGGCGCCTTAACATTGCCACCTGCTCCATGGGTGGTGCCCAGGCGGCGCTGCTGCGCGCGCGCAATTACATGCACGAACGCGAGCAGTTCGGCCAGGCCCTGGCGGGCTTCCAGGCGCTGCAGTTCAAGCTGGCGGACATGGCAACCAACCTGGTGGCCGCGCGCCAGATGGTTCGGTTGGCGGCCTACCGGCTTGATCAGGGCGATACCGAAGCCACCCTGCATTGCGCCATGGCCAAACGCTTCGCCACCGATGCGTGTTTCGAGGTGTGCAATGAGGCACTTCAGCTCCACGGTGGTTACGGCTATATCCGCGAGTATCCGCTGGAGCGCTACGTACGCGACCTGCGGGTGCATCAGATTCTGGAAGGCACCAACGAAATCATGCGGCTGATCGTAGCCCGCCGGCTACTGGAGCCTGGTGTCGCTGAAGCTATTCAATAAACGCTTCTGCCAACTAACAAAAGGCGAGAATTTACATGAGCGAACTGATTCAGCTGGAAAAACGCGGTCACACCGCGATCATCACCATTAACAATCCACCGGCCAATACCTGGACCAAGGCTTCTTTGAAAGCGCTGGAAGAGACGATTGAGGCGCTCAACGCCGATCGCAATATCTTTGCGCTGGTGGTCACTGGCCAGGGCGAAAAGTTTTTCTCCGCCGGTGCCGACCTCAAGGCCTTCGCCGATGGCGACATTGGTAACGCAAGTGTCATGGCGCAGGCGTTTGGTCAGGCATTCGATGCCCTGGTTCGCTTCCGTGGCGTGTCAATTGCGGCCGTGAACGGCTATGCCATGGGGGGTGGCCTGGAGTGTGCCCTGGCCTGTGACATCCGCATTGCCGAGGAGCATGCCCAGATGGCATTGCCAGAGGCCACCGTTGGCCTGTTGCCCTGTGCCGGTGGCACCCAGAACCTGCCCTGGCTGGTCGGCGAAGGCTGGGCCAAGCGCATGATTCTGTGTGGTGAGCGTATCAAGGCCGACAAGGCCCAGAGCATCGGGCTGGTGGAGGAAGTGGTGCCGCAGGGCGCAGCCCTCGACAAGGCGCTGGAGCTGGCGGAGATGGCCGGCAAGCAGAGCCCGTCGTCTGTTGCCCGCTGCAAGACCCTGGTGATGAGCGCCCGTGACGGTCGCAGTCACGACGATGGCTGGAGAATGGAGCGGGAACTGTTTATCGAACTGTTCAGCACCGAAGACCAGCTCGAAGGCGTGAATGCGTTCCTTGAAAAGCGCACGCCGGAATGGAAAAACCGTTAAAAGCATCGATAAATCGGGCCGGATTACTGAGTGAATGGTATGAGCGATCAAGTAGTCATTTTTGAGGAACTGGAAGCCGCTGGCGGTAGCCGCATTGGTGTGGCACGGCTGAACGCTCCGCGCGCCATGAACGCATTGTCGCTGGAGATGATCCACCTGTTGAAGGCAAAGCTGGACCAGTGGGCCGCGGACGACACCATCGGCGCCGTGTGGCTGGAAGGCGAGGGCGACAAGGCCCTGTGCGCCGGCGGGGACATTGTGGCGCTGTATCGCGACATGACAGAGCCGCGCTCTGACAGTCGTGCCGTCAGTGAAGGGGATAGATTCTTCACCGACGAATACGAACTGGACTACCAGATTCACACCTATCCCAAGCCTTTTATTGTCTGGGGCAATGGCGTGGTGATGGGCGGCGGCATCGGCCTGATGTCTGGCGGCTCCCATCGCGTGGTGACGGAGCATTCACGTGTGGCGATGCCGGAAGTGAGTATCGGCCTGTACCCGGATGTCGGCGCTGGCTGGTTCCTCAACAAAATGCCGGGCCGGATCGGTTTGTTCCTGGGGCTGACCGGGGCGCGGATGAACGGCGCTGATGCGCTGTTTACCGGGTTGGCCGATCGGTTTATTCGCCACGACATGCGCGAGGAGGTCAAGCAGGCCTTGCAGCAGTCGGGCTTTGCCGGCCTTGAGGGTGGCGCCCATGCCGCTGTCAGCAAAGTGTTGCGCAGATTCGAGGAGGGCTCCCGCGAGGCAATGCCACAGGCCGTGGTGCGCGAGCACTTTGATGTGATCCAGGCCCTTACCGACGGCGATTCGCTGGTAGATGTGGTGGATAACCTGAGCCAGTACGCCGGCGAAGATCCCTGGCTGATCAAGGCGGTCAAGACGGTCGCGGCGGCGTCGCCGGCGTCCCTGACTCTGACCTGGCAGCACTATCACGACACCCTGCACGATAGCCTGTCCCAGGTTTTCGACAAGGAGCTTCAAATATCGAAACGCTGCCTGAAGATGGGTGAGTTTGCCGAGGGCGTCCGGGCACTGTTGATCGACAAGGACCTGAAGCCACGCTGGCATTTCCCGACACTGAAGAGCGTGGACCCGGAATGGATCGACCGGTTCTTTATCGAGCCCTGAACAAAACCGAACAGACCAACACTGATCAAAAATGGAGAACAACAATATGGCGACTATCACGTTTATCGGTCTTGGCAACATGGGTGGCCCCATGGCCGCCAACCTCGTTAAGGCGGGACACGACCTGACGGTGTTTGATCTGTCTTCCGAGGCGGTCAAGGCGCTCACCAGCGAAGGTGCGAAATCTGCGGCGACGATTCAGGAAGCAGTGGAGGGTGCCGAGGTGGTGATTTCCATGCTGCCTGCGGGCCAGCACGTGGAAGCGGTTTATCTGGGCGACAACGGCCTGCTGAAAAACCTGCCGTCCACCACATTGGTGATCGACTCCTCCACCATCGCACCGGAAACCGCGAAAGGTGTGGCCGAAGCAGCTGTGGCGGCCGGTATCACCTTTATGGATGCGCCGGTCTCCGGCGGTGTTGGTGGCGCCAAGGCGGGCACGCTGACCTTTATCTGTGGTGGTGAGGCGGACGCGTTCGAGCGCGCCAAACCCATTCTTGAAGGTATGGGCAAGAACATCTTCCACGCTGGCCCTCACGGTGCCGGGCAGATTGCCAAGATCTGCAACAACATGCTGCTGGCCATTCTCATGAGCGGCACCAGCGAAGCCCTGGCCCTGGGTGTGAAGAACGGCCTGGACCCTGCGGTACTGTCGGAAATCATGAAGCAGAGTTCTGGCGGCAACTGGGCGCTGAATGTCTACAACCCCTGGCCGGGTGTGATGGAAGGTGTGCCGGCGTCCCGTGACTACGAAGGCGGTTTCCTGGTGAACCTGATGAACAAGGACCTGGGGCTGGCCTTCGACAATGCGGTCAAGAATCAGGCACCCATCCCCATGGGGTCGTTGGCCCGTAACCTGTTTGCGCTCCATGCCAACGAGGGTAATGGCGGGCTGGATTTCTCCAGCATACAGAAGTTCTATTACCGCGAGCAGGGCTGAACAGGCAGCGCCTTCAGGACCATCTGGGTCGAGCTTTTCGTTCATGCTGATGGGTTTTGAAGGCGCTTATTTTTAGCTTTAAGTTTACCTTTACGTAAACTATAGCCTGTGATACACATTGAGTTCAGAATTTGCCACAACAATAAAAGGACTGGATTATGAGCCTCCCGGATTACCAATCGGTCTATGACAATTTCGACCCCGCCAGCCTCGAAGCCGAGATCCTGGAGGGCAGCCTGAGTGACGGCCTGAACGTCTGTACGGAAATCTGCGACAAGTGGGCCGACGACCCCCAGCGGGTCGCGTTGTATTACGAGAAAGCCGACGGCGGTTCCGGCAAACTGACCTTTGCCGAGCTGAAAGAGAAGTCCGCCCGTTTTGCGAACTACCTAGCCTCCCGCGGGATCGGCAAGGGCGACCGAGTGGCCGCCCTGCTGCCCCGCAGCCCGGAACTGTTGATTGTGATTGCCGGTGCCCTGCGCGCCGGTGCCGTTTACCAGCCGCTGTTCACCGCCTTTGGCCCTGGTGCCATCGAGTATCGTTTCGAGCGCGCCAGCACCAAGCTGGTGGTCACTGACCCCGTCAACTACCCGAAACTTACCGAGGTTAAGGACTGCGCACCTGTGGTGTGCGTGAGCGCGGCCGAAGTCAGTGGCGATATCCCGGACTTTGAAAAGACACTGGCAGAGCAGTCTGGCCAGTTTGAACCGGTACTGATCAAGGGTGGTGATCCGTTCCTGCAGATGTTTACCTCGGGTACGGTTGGTAAGTCCAAGGGTGTTGCGGTTCCTGCCAAGGCGTTGCTGGCGTTTTACGTGTACATGAAATATGCCATCGACCTGCGGGACGATGATGTGTTCTGGAACGTGGCTGATCCGGGCTGGGCCTACGGTCTTTACTACGCCGTGGTGGGCCCGTTGCTGATGGGGCATGCCACCCATTTCAACCCGGGCGCGTTTACCCCGGAAACCACCTACGACATGATCCGCAAGTACAAGATCACCAACCTGGCGGCGGCCCCGACTGCCTATCGGTTGCTGAAAGCCAATGACCACGTTCTTCCGGAAGGTGAGAACCTTGGTCTGCGGGTGGCGAGCAGTGCCGGCGAGCCGCTGAACCCGGAAGTGGTGAACTGGATTGAGCGGCGTCATTTCTGCCCGGTCAAGGACCACTATGGCCAGACCGAAACGGGTATGACCTGCTGTAACTTCCATGGCCTTGATCACCCGGTACGCCAGGGCTCCATGGGCTATTCCTCTCCTGGCCACAAAGTCGTTGCCCTTAATGAAAAGAATGAAGTTGTGGGCGAAGGTGAGATCGGCCAGTTGGCAGTGGATGTGAAGGCCTCGCCATTGTTCCATTTCGACGGCTACACCTGGGGCGAAAAAGACCCGTTCGTGAATGGCTACTACCTCACCGGCGATATGGTGGTGAATCACGGCGGTGGCTGCTTCTCATTCAGCGGCCGTGACGATGACATTATCACCACTGCTGGTTACCGTGTGGGCCCGGCCGATGTGGAAAGCACCCTGCTGGAGCACAAGGCGGTGGCCGAGTCTGGTGTGGTGGCGAAGCCCGACGAAAAGCGGGGCTCTATTATCAAGGCTTATGTGGTTATCAAGGGTGACCAGGAGCCTGAAAGCGAAGAGGCCCTGAAGGACGAGCTGCAGGAGCTGGTTCGCCATCGCCTTTCCGCTCACGCCTATCCCCGTGAAATTGAATTCGTGGATGAGCTGCCGAAAACCCCCAGTGGCAAGATCCAGCGCTTTGTTCTGCGTAACCAGGCGAAGGAAGAGAAACAGGGATGATTGTCACCTTCGAGGAGTTGCAGGCCTTCCTCGCCGAACAGTTTCCCCAGGGTGCCCGCTACGGCACCCTGCAGGAACTGGGCGACGGTTGGGCCGAAATGAAGCTGGAGGTTGCTGAAGAGCATCTGCGCCCCGGCGGCACGGTGTCCGGCCCCGCCATGATGGCGTTGGCGGACGTGGCCCTGTATGCCGCACTGCTGGGAAAAATCGGCCTGGTGCCGCTGGCGGTGACCAGTAACCTCAACATCAACTTCCTGCGCAAGCCCGTGGCCCACAGCCCGATCCGGGCGCGGGCCAGCATGCTGAGAGTCGGCAAGACCAGCGGAGTGGGTGAGGTCTACATTCTCTCCGACGGCCTGGAAGACCCGGTTGCCCATGCCACCATCACCTACGCGATTCCGGCGCAGCGGTGACGGCATGAACGTCAGCAATCTTTCGGTTTCCCTGGGTGAGGGCGTCAGGGTTCAGGCCCAGCGCCTGAGCCACGGTGACCGTACCGGGCCTGTGTTGGTGTTCCTGCATGAATCCCTGGGCAACATTGCCTTGTGGAAGCAGTTTCCGCGCCAGTTGGCGGAGGCCACGGGCCTCGATGCGCTGATTTATGAACGCCGTGGTTACGGTGCCTCCAGTGACGAGCCGTTGCCCCGTCCCTACGATTATCTGGAGCAGGAAGGCACCGTGTGGTTGCCCCGGCTGCTGGATGCACTGGCGATTGATGAGGTGATTCTGGTGGGCCACAGCGATGGCGGCTCCATTGCCCTGATTGCCGCAGCAGCGTTGGAAGGGCGGGTAAAAGGGTTGGTCACCATGGCCGCCCATACCTGGGCCGATCACCTCACCCTGGCTGGTATCCGCGACATGCGCCGTCGCTACCTGGAAGAAGGTATTCGCGAGAAGTTACTGCGCCATCACGGCGAACGCACTGATGCGTTGTTCTACGCCTGGCAGGACGTCTGGCTGGATGAGGGATTTCAAGAGTCCATGGACTTTGGCCCTTGGCTGGACGCCATTCGTTGCCCGGCTATGATCATTCAAGGGGACGATGATGAATATGGCGTTCCAGAGCAGGTGACCCGGATTGTGGAGGGTATCGGGCATTGGGCTGAACCGGTGTTCATGGCTGGCACGGGGCATTCGCCCCACTTGCAGCAGCCTGCCCAGGCGCTGACGTTGGTCAGTGATTTTTTGCGAATGGCGATTGGCCAAAAAAGTACGATTTTAGGTTGACGTTTACGTAGACGTCAATCTACTCTGTACACAGTATAAACGCACAACAATAACAAAGGTAGAATGGCTCATGAGTGACCCGTTCGTTCTGGAGACCCAAAGCCTCGTCAAAGAGTTCAAGGGCTTTGTGGCGGTCGATGACGTTAACCTGAAGGTGCAGCGTGGCCACATACATGCCCTGATCGGCCCTAATGGCGCGGGCAAGACCACGGTATTCAACCTGCTCACCAAATTCCTGATTCCTACCCGAGGCAAAATCCTGTTCAAGGGTGAGGACATCACTTCAATGAAATCGGCGGCCATTGCCCGCAAAGGGGTGGTCCGTTCCTTTCAGATTTCTGCGGTTTTTCCCCATATGACGGCGCTTGAGAACATTCGCGTCGCTCTTCAGAGCTTTGAAGGAAACTCCTTCCGCTTCTGGAAATCCGGCGAGTCCCTGAACAAGCTCAATGAGCGTTGCATGGAACTGCTGGACAGTGTGGGGCTGACTGAATTCGCCAATACCACCACCGTCGAACTCGCCTACGGTCGTAAACGCGCCCTGGAGCTGGCCACCACTCTGGCCATGGAGCCGGAGCTGCTGTTGCTGGATGAGCCCACACAGGGAATGGGCAGTGAAGACGTGGAGCGGGTCGTTGAACTGGTGCGCAAGGCCGCTCAAGGCCGCACGGTGCTGATGGTGGAACACAACCTGGGTGTGGTCAGCAAACTGTGCGACCGGGTCACCGTGCTGGCACAGGGGGCCGTGCTCACCGAAGGCGACTACCAACAGGTGTCCGATGACCCCCGTGTGCGTGAGGTGTATATGGGCGGCACGGCCACCAAGAAGCAGGAGGCGGCGGAATGACCCAGGCCCACTCGAAAGACTACGAACAGCTACGAATCTCCGGGCTTCACGCGTTCTATGGCGAGTCCCACATTCTCCATGGCATTGATCTGGAGGTTCAGCGCGGGGAACTGGTCACCCTTCTGGGCCGCAACGGGGCCGGGCGCAGCACAACCCTGAAAGCAATTATGAATATGGTGGGCCGCCGCACCGGCTCGATCATGATTAACGGTGAGGAGACCATGACGTGTGCGCCTCACCACATTGCAAGGTTGGGAGTAGGGTATTGCCCCGAACACCGGGGCATTTTTTCCGGACTCAATGTCATGGAAAACCTGACGCTTCCGCCGGTCGTCCGAAGTGGCGGCATGGGGTTGGAGGAAATTTTCTCCATGTTCCCCAACCTGTACGAACGCCGTACCAGCCCTGGCACCAAACTATCGGGTGGTGAGCAGCAGATGCTGGCCATGGCCCGGATTCTGAGAACGGGCGCCAACATGCTGTTGCTGGATGAAATCACCGAAGGCCTGGCTCCGGTCATCGTTGAAACACTAGGCGAGGTGTTGGTCAAGCTGAAGGAAAAAGGCCTGACCATTGTCCTGGTTGAGCAAAATTTCCATTTCGCCGCACCCCTGGCGGACCGTCACTATGTGATGGAACACGGCCAGATTGTGGAGGAGATCAGCGCCGACGAGCTTGAGGCCAAGCAGTCGATGCTGGACAAGTACCTGGGTGTGTAAGGCCTGGGGATGAGAGTGAAATAAAGAGTGCAACAAGAGCAATAAGAACGAAACCCGAAAACCAACGCAAAGACAGTAGCGGAGAAACAACAATGACAATCACCAAAAAGCTTCTGACATCAGCGATTGCATCAGCCATGTTTGTGGGTGCTGCCCAGGCTGAGATATCCGACAACACCGTTAAAATCGGTTACCTGGCCGACATGTCCGGCACCTATCGTGACCTGGCCGGCCCCAATGGCCAGACAGCCCTGGAAATGGCCATTGCCGACTTCGGTGGCACGGTCAATGGCGCCAAGATCGAAGTGGTCAGCGCGGATGATCGTAACAGCCCGGATTCCGCCTCCAGCACTGCCCGGCGCTGGGTGGAGAACGAGAACGTTGATTTGATTGCCGGCCTGGTTGCCTCTTCGGTCACCATTGCCGTCAGCAACATCCTGGAAGAAAACGACAAGCTGGGCATTGTCTCCGGTTCTGCCGCGTCCAGCATCACCAACGAGCACTGCACGCCGAACCATATCCACTACGTGTACGACACCTACCCGCTGGCCAACGGTACGGCAAGCGCGGTGGTTAAAGAAGGTGGCAAGAGCTGGTTCATCCTGACCGCTGACTACGCCTTTGGGCACGCCCTGGAAGGGGACGTAACCCGCGTGGTGGAAGAAAATGGCGGCGAAGTGATGCAGGCGGTGCGTCATCCGTTCCCGACCTCTGACTTCTCCTCCTTTATCCTGCAGGCGCAGTCCTCAGGCGCTGACGTGGTGGCTCTGGCAAACGCAGGTGCAGACACCACCAATGCCATCACCACCGCCGGTGAATTCGGCCTGACCCAGTCCGGCCAGACCCTGGCAGCGCTGCTGTTGTTCCTGACCGACGTTCATGCACTGGGTGCTCAGTCTGCCCAGGGCATTCAGCTCACCACCGGCTGGTACTGGGACATGAACGACGAAACCCGTGCCTGGTCTGACCGTTTCATGGAAAAAACCGGCGTTCGTCCCACCATGGTTCACGCCGGTATTTACTCCAGCGCCATCCAGTACCTGAACGCTGTGAAGGCCACCGGTTCGGATGCCGCCCAAACGGTACGCAAGCAGATGATGGATACGCCGATCAACGACATGTTTGCCAAGAACGGCATCATTCGTGAGGACGGCCGCATGGTCCACGACATGTACCTGGCAGAAGTGAAAACCCCCGAGGAGTCCAAGAGCGAGTGGGACCTGTATGACATCGTACGGACCATCCCAGGGGACGAGGCCTATCGCCCGCTGTCCGAGAGCAAATGCAAGCTCGTAACCCAAAACTGATGTTCTGACCGACTGGGCCGTCCCGCGCTATCCAACAGTACTGGCGCGGGGCGGCCACTGACCTGCAGACACGCAACTTGTGAATGATCAGTTGCGCTGCTTTTGGAGTTTGTAACATGACCGAGATTCTGGGAGTCCCCGTGGCCGTGCTGTCTGGCCAGTTGATGCTCGGGGTGATCAATGGCGCCTTTTATGCTCTGCTGAGCCTCGGCCTGGCGGTTATATTTGGCCTGCTGAAAATCATTAATTTCGCCCATGGCGCCATGTACATGCTCGGTGCCATGTGTACCGTACTGATTTTTGATGCCTTCGGCGTCAACTACTGGGTAGCGCTTTTCGTCGCGCCCGTGATTGTTGGCTGTTTCGGCATTCTGCTGGAGTACTTCCTGTTGCGCCGCATCGCGGGCCAGGATCACATCTACAGCCTGTTGTTGACCTTCGGGATTGCACTGATCCTTCAAGGTGTTCTGACCAATATTTACGGCGTTTCTGGCCTGCGTTATTCCATGCCGGAGGTGTTCAGAGGTGGTATGAACCTCGGGTTCATGTTCCTTCCCTACTATCGAGCCTGGGTGATCGTCGCTGCCTTGCTGGTGTGCTTCGCAACCTGGTTCATGATTGAGAAAACCCGGCTTGGCTCCTACCTGCGGGCCGGCACGGAAGATTCCCAGCTGATGCAGGGGTTTGGCATCAATGTGCCACTGCTGATCAGCCTCACTTACGGTTTTGGTGTCATGCTCGCCGCCTTCGCCGGTGCGCTTGCCGCACCCATATATTCGGTATCGCCGGTAATGGGCTCCAACATACTCATCGTGGTGTTTGCTGTGGTCGTCATCGGCGGCATGGGTTCTATCGCCGGAGCCGTCGTTACCGGCCTGATGATGGGGGTAGTAGAAGGGTTCACCAAAGTGTTCTACCCGGAAGGGTCGGCAGCCGTGATCTTCCTGGTGATGGTGGTTGTTCTGTTGATTCGCCCGTCGGGCCTGTTTGGTAAGGAGGCATAGTCATGGCGAACGCAACCACGCAGACAGATATCCAGCAAAGCATTATTCAGCAGCAGAAATCCGAGCAACGCAAGAAGCAGATTTTGAATCTTGTGCTGCTGGCGCTGCTCCTATTGGCACCGGCGGTGATGTACCCCGTGTTCCTGATGAAAATCCTGTGCTTCGCCCTGTTCGCAGTGGCGTTCAACCTCCTGCTGGGTTACACCGGCCTGCTGTCTTTCGGGCACGCTGCGTTCCTGGCGGCGGGCTCATACACCACCGGTTACCTGCTCTCGAATTTCTCCGGTCTGACGACCGAAATGGGGATTCTGGTGGGCACAGCGGCGGCAACGGTGTTGGGGCTCGGCTTCGGGGTTGTGGCCATTCGCCGCCAGGGAATCTATTTCGCGATGATCACCCTGGCGTTGGCGCAACTGGTCTACTTCTTCTTCGTACAGGCCCCGTTTACCGGTGGTGAGGACGGTATGCACGGCGTACCCCGCGGCCACCTGTTCGGCTTTGTTGACCTGAGTAACAACTACGCCATGTACTATTTCGTGCTGGCGGTCTTCCTGGGAGGCTATCTGGCGGTGCAGCGCATTGTCGGCTCGCCCTTCGGGCAGGTGCTCAAGGCGATCAAGCAGAACGAGCCCAGGGCGGTGTCCCTTGGCTACAACGTGGATCGCTACAAGCTCCTCGCATTCGTGATCTCCGCAGGCCTGGCCGGCCTGGCCGGATCGGTGAAAACCGTGGTGTTCCAGCTTGCGTCTCTCAACGACGCTCATTGGCACATGTCCGGCGAAGTCATCCTGATGACTCTGTTGGGTGGTACCGGCACGTTGCTGGGCCCGGTGGTCGGCGCCACTTTCGTGGTGAACCTGGAATATCAGCTGGCCCAGGGGCCGCTGGGTGACTGGGTAGATCCCATTCTTGGCGGTATCTTCGTGCTGACGGTGATGGCTTTCCGCTCGGGTATTGTGGGTGAGATCCAGAACTTCATGCGCAAGAACATGAGCTAATCGTCGCTGGCCGCCCAACTGCCATACCCCAACGCCATGACCCGGGCCACTTCGGCCTCGGGTATGGCTGCCAGGTCGCCCAGTTCCAGGGTGTCGTAGTGAAACACATAGAGGCGGGATGTGAATTCCGCCACCGGCAGGGATGCCTCACCCCGAATCTCTCCGTTTCCCCGGGTTGAGCAGGTGATGCCCTGGCCCCAGTCCTGGCCGCTGTCGTTATTGGGGTTGAAGAAGTACACCCGCATTTCGTTTCTGGGGCTCAGGGCCACTCGCAGGATAGTAATGGCATGTCGGCCGACGAAGCGGGCGGCGCTGTCGGTAACGGCGATACCGGCAGGCTGGTGGTGAATCACCGGAATGTTGCCGTTGTAGTAGGGGTGATAGCTGGCGTAGAAGTGCCGGATGAAATCGTCGTAGTCGGTGACTTCCCCAGTGTGGATATCGGCCACTACCTTGAAGCCGTGGCTGACCCACCAGCCATAGAACTCCGGGTTGATCCAGCGGTGGGCGTCGTCGTTACGGTCTTCGCAGCGCCGCCACATCTCACCGTATATCCGGTCCAGATGGGGAATCAGGATCAGTGAAACCGGATCCACATCCACCGGAGTATCTTTGACCAGGCCCGGCTCCAGGTTCTTGGATGACACTTCCCAACCTTCAAACCGACTCAGTACCTCGTTGTCGCGAGCTGCCCAGGTGAGTACCTGCAGCAGGTAATCAGCCTCGTTGGCCGCCCACATGGACAATCCGATGGCAGACTGGCAACTCGGGTTGTTGCCCTGGCCCACGCCCAGTGGCTGGCCCAGAAGGTTGAGCACGCCGGCCAGCAGGAACACTCTTGGTGGAACCTCATCGCCGAACGCTTCTGACAGAGCCTGCTCGGTTTCTGCCGATAATTTGAGTTTGATCTGCCGCCACAGTGCCTGGGCAACCGGTGGGGTGAACAGCGAACCCCGTTCCAGCATCTTGGTCAGCCCGTAGACCGCCTGACAGGTTTCCGGATGTATGGCTTCATCGATCAAGGCATCCACAAGCTGGTTGTAGCAGTAGAGGTCATCCAGCCCGGTCATTGTCAGGCCCAGGGCCGTGGGGATAAGTTCGTCCTCGCCACTCGTACGAAGGAACCGTAAGAACACGGCATGATAGGGCGACGCAAGCCCGGTGTCGTGCATGTTGCGGGCGAACTCGCTGGCCTCCGCGGACAGTTCAACGTCGTCCATCTGGCTCAGGCGTAGCTGGTAAACCTCCAATCCGGGGTCTTCGCGGCTGCCGGGTGTGGGAGCGAACAGGGCCCGTACCAGCCGGGTGGCGTCGGCCGTGCCGGTGGTTTTCAGTTCCGGGTCGTACAGGCATTTGGCGATCTGGCCAATCATGTCGCAGATGCTGTCCACCTGCACAGGGCCTTGCTCCAGTAGCCGCCACACCTCAGCCACCAGGCTGTCCAGCAGGTTCTCGTAGCCAAGGTGGGATATCAGGTATTGGTAAAGCCCCAGCACCAGGGGGCCGAGTTGCTTGGGCCGTTCGCGGTCGGCTTCGGTGAGAGTGCCAGACAGCAGGTCCAGGTTCAGGGCCATCACCTGGGTGAGGAAATGCCGGGCCTGCTCGGAGGAAATGCCAGGGTGAAAATAGTCACCGCGCACCACCGCCAGCAGCCGTATTTCGCTGATCGCCTCGACAACGGTGGTAACCGCACCGGCTTCTCGCAGTGAGTGCTTGGCCAGGGCAGGTTGCAGGGTGGCAGGTTTAGACCAGTCACTGGTGCCGAATATACCGGCGGATTCCAGAGCGCGAACCCGACGGTACAGGACATCGAAACCTCCCGGCAGCGTCATTAGAAGGCGCGCACGCTCCAGCAGCCCCAGGCTGGAGGCTTGTGGTGACGCGCTGCGGGCGCGGGCAAAGTCTGCCAGAGCGGCATCGAATTGCAATGAAGCCTGGGCAAGATCCAAGGGTTAACTCCTTTTTTCGTTTTTCCTCGCTCCGTCACTGGCAGTGTAGTCGGCCCCGGGCCAGAGACAAAGCTGGCGATGATCAGGTCGTCCAGCAGAAGTTGTGTCAATCGTTTATGGTGTAGGTACAGATATACGACTCTGTCTCGGAGGCCTGTTTGATCGACTATACCCTGCTGACATTGGCCATCGCCCTGCTCGCGGTGACCGTCCTCGGCAAAGTGCGCCTTCATGACTGGTGGATCCGTGCCTGTGAGTTCCCCCGTGTTCAGATTGTCAGCCTGGCGGTATTGGTGGCGTTCGCAGCGCTATGGCTGGAGAACGATGGCCTGCAAAAGTGGGTGCTTGCGATATTGGCGGTGGTGCTTGCGTTGCAGCTGTATCGCATTTTGCCGTGGACACGGTTATGGCCCCTGCAGGTGCAATCAGCGGAGCCCGGCCAGGAAGACCGCTGTGTCACATTGATGATTGCCAACGTACTGACGCCCAACCGCAACAGCGAGGGGCTGATTCGCCAGGTCCAGGAACACCGGCCGGATGTGTTGCTGACTCTGGAATCGGATCAGTGGTGGGGCGATCAGCTGGATGCGGCTTTTGGTGACTGGCCGACCATTATCCGCGTGCCGCTGGACAACCTCTATGGCATGCATCTGTATTCGAGGCTGCCGTTGGAAGAGGCCGAGGTGAGCTACCTGATTCAGGACGATATCCCTTCGATCCACGGCTGGCTGAGGTTACCCTCGGGTGATCGTGTGAAACTGCACGCGGTGCATCCGCGCCCACCGGCACCCAGTGAAAGTGAGGAGTCCCTGTGGCGGGATGCCGAACTGCTACTGATCGGCCAACAGATTCATAAAGATGGTTACCCCGCCATTGTCGCCGGTGACCTGAACGATGTGGCCTGGTCCCGCACCACGCGGCTGTTTTGCCGCGTCAGCGGCATGCTGGACCCGCGTCGGGGGCGGGGCATGTTCAACAGCTTTCACGCCGAACGCTGGTACCTGCGCTGGCCGCTGGACCACGTCTTCACCACCGAGCATTTTACGCTGGGCAGAATTGAAAGACTCGCCCCCTTTGGTTCCGACCACTTCCCGATACTGACCACGCTGTGCTTCCGCCCCTCAAGAGCGGATGAGCACGAAGCTCCGGAAGCGGACCGCGACGAGCACCAGGAAGCCCGTGAGAACATTCGCGAAGGCAAGATTCGGGAGCAGGATGACTAGGCGCGCTGTGGTATGTCCCTATCTTGCAAATTGCCCCGGAAAGCAGGATAAAGGAGCCTTGAAAATCTCCTGTGCCGGCCCCTCGCCACAGGCCTGTTTGAGTTTTGAAAGGCTGACCTTATGGGTTCTGGTTTTGCGAGCGCTGACGCATTCCTTCAGGCACACCCCGAGCTGCAGTTTATTGACCTGCTGATCCCGGATATGAACGGCATTGTCCGCGGTAAACGCGTGGACCCTTCAACCCTGCCCAAGGTGTTTGAGCGGGGCATCGCGATGCCGGCGTCCATCTTTGCCCTGAATATCCAGGGCACTACCGTGGAAGAGACCGGTCTGGGCCTGGATATCGGTGAGGCGGACCGTGTGTGCCTGCCCATCGACGGTACGCTCACCGTGGAGCCCTGGCAGAAGCGGCCGACTGGCCAACTGCTGCTGACGATGTATGAACTGGATCGCGAAACCCCGTTTTTTGCGGACCCGCGCGTGGTGCTGCAGAACATCGTCAAGCGGTTTGAAGAACTGGGCCTGACGCCGGTGGCGGCCTATGAGCTGGAGTTCTACCTGATCGACCAGGAAAACCTCGCCGGCCGACCCCAGCCTCCCAAGTCGCCCATTTCCGGCAAGCGCCCGGCGGGCACCCAGGCCTACTCCATTGACGACCTGGATGAATACGCGGAATTTCTGGCGGATGTGCTGGATGCGGCCCATGAACAAGAGTTGCCGGCGGACGCCCTGGTGGCGGAATCCGCCCCTGGCCAGTTTGAGGTGAACCTGCATTACGTGGATGACGCCGTGCAGGCCTGCGACCACGCCACCCTGCTCAAACGCCTGATCAAGAATATGGCCTACGACCATGAGATGGACACCACCTTCATGGCCAAGCCGTATCACAACCAGGCGGGTAGCGGCATGCACCTGCATGTCAGCCTGATTGATGGGGAAGGGCGCAATGTATTTGCCGGCGACGCCGAGCAACCTAACGACATGCTGCGCTGGGCCGTTGGTGGGCTTGTGGCCACCATGAACGACGCCATGGCGCTGTTCTGCCCCAACATCAACTCCTACCGCCGGTTTAGCCCGGAGTATTACGTGCCCAGTGCGGCGACCTGGGGCGTGGATAACCGCACGGCCAGCCTGCGCCTGCCGGGTGGAGATCCCGAGGCGCTGAGGATTGAGCACCGCGTTGCGGGTGCTGATGCCAACCCGTACCTGCTGATGGCGGCGGTGTTGGCGGGCATTCACTACGGTATTTCCAACCGCATCGAGCCACCGCCCGTGACCGTGGGCAATGCCCACGAACAGCACGAAGCCAGTCTGGTGAATAACCTGCGGGATGCGTTGCGGGAGCTCGGTCAGTCGCCGGTGATGGCGGAGTATCTGGGCAGGGAGTTTCTGGATGTGTTCGTCGCCTGCAAAGAGAACGAACTGAACGAGTTCGAGATGACCATTTCGGATCTCGAATACCTCTGGTACCTGCATACGGTTTAATGGCTTCCCGTCATCCGATAACGGCGCCACAGGGCGCCGTTTTTCGTGGGAACTATTCAAGCACCAGCCAGGTGGCCTTCAGTTCCGTGTACTTGTCGAATGCATGCAGGGACTTGTCGCGCCCGTTGCCGGACTGCTTGAAACCGCCGAACGGTGCGGTCATGTCGCCGCCGTCGTAGTGGTTGATCCACACACTGCCGGCCCGCAGTGCCTTGGCCACTTTGTGGGCGGTATTGATATTGGAGGTCCACACGGCGGCAGCGAGCCCATAGATGGAATCGTTGGCAATCTCGATGGCCTCCTCGGCGGTGGTGAAGCCGATCACCGAGAGCACCGGCCCGAAGATTTCCTCCGAGGCAATGCGCATGCGGTTGTTCACCCCATCGAACACCGTAGGCTGCACGAACAGCCCTCCGGTCTCTGCCATCACCCGCTGCCCGCCTTCCACCAGGGTCGCCCCTTCGGACCGGCCGATGCCAATGTAGTCGATGATGCGATCAAGCTGGGCCTGGTCGACGATGGCGCCGCAGGTTGTGGCCGGGTCCAGTGGATGGCCAGGGCGCCAGGTTGTCAGGGCCTCGCGGATCAGCCCGACGAATTCAGCGCGAATGCTTTCCTCCACCAATAACCGACTACCAGCGGTGCAGACTTCGCCCTGGTTGAAGGCAATGGCGCTGGCGGCTTCGGCGGCGGCTTTTTTCAGGTCCGGGGCATCCGCAAACACGATGTTGGGGCTCTTGCCGCCGGCCTCCAGCCACACCCGTTTCATGTTGGACTGGCCGGCGTAAACCATCAGTTGCTTGGCCACGTTGGTGGAACCGGTGAACACCAGGCAGTCCACGTCCATGTGCAAGGCCAGGGCCTTACCCACGGTATGGCCGAAACCGGGGAGTACGTTGAACACGCCGTCGGGTATGCCGGCTTCGGTGGCCAGTGCCGCCAGGCGAATGGCGGTGAGCGGCGATTTCTCCGAGGGTTTGAGGATCACTGAATTTCCGGTGGCCAGCGCCGGCGCGATTTTCCAGGCCGCCATGATCATGGGGAAGTTCCAGGGCACGATGGCGGCCACCACGCCCATGGGTTCCCGGGAGATCATGCCGATCTGGTTATGTGGTGTTGGCGCAAGTTCCCCGTATACCTTGTCGATGGCTTCGGCGGTCCAGCGTATGGCGCGGGCGGTGGCCGGTACGTCCACGGTGCGGGCGTGGCTGATGGGCTTGCCCATGTCCAGAGTGTCCAGCAAGGCCAGTTCGTCGCCGAGGGCTTCGATCAATTCCGCAAAGCGAATCAGCACGGCTTTGCGTTTGGCCGGGGCCAGCTCACGCCAGTCGCCGCGCTCAAAGACTTTCCGGGCGATGGCTACGGCTTTGTCCGCATCGGCCTTGTCGCAACTGGCCACCTGGGCCAGTTCGCGGCCGTTTACCGGGCTGATCGACGGAAAGGTTTCACCGTTTACCGCCCAGCGATAACTGCCCTTTACATAGGCGCGGCCCTCTATGGCGAGGGTGTCGGCCATTGCCTGCCATTCGTTCTGGCTAGTGGGTGTTCCGGAAATGGCATTGGTGGATACAGGGTCAGACATGGCGGCCTCGAAGGCAAAGGAATGTCGTCATCATAGCAGGTGTTTGAGCCGCGTCGACGGCCTTCCATATAGGTACAAGAACGTGTCTTCCCGTGGGCTGAAAGCCGGCATAGACTGGGCTCGGCGGGCGACAGGATTGCCCTTTTCATCGCCTGCCAAAGAACCCTTTTTGATAACCCATTTGGCACAACTCCATGACCCAGTATTCCCCGGTTCCATCCTATTACGCGGCATCGGCCAATCCGGCCCCGGCACGGCCGGCGCTTCAGGGCGTTTGCGAGGCTGATGTGTGCGTGGTCGGTGCTGGTTACACCGGGTTGTCTACCGCATTGTTCCTGGCCGAAGCCGGTTTCAGTGTGGTGGTTCTGGAAGCGGCCACCGTGGGCTGGGGTGCCTCCGGTCGCAATGGCGGACAGGTCGTCAACAGCTTCAGCCGTGACCTGGACGCTATTGAGCGCCAGACCACGCCAGACCATTTGAACCTGCTGGCGAACATGGCGTTTGAGGGCAGCCAGATTATCCGTCAACGGGTACGGGACTATGACATTCGGTGTGACCTGAAAGATGGCGGTATCTTTGCGGCCCTGAACACACGGCAACTGGGCCATCTGGAAACCCAGCAGGCACTTTGGCGGCGGTTTGGATACGGGGAACTGGAATTGCTGGACCGGGAAGGGGTTCGTGCCCGGGTCGGCACCGAGCGCTATGTGGGCGGTGCGATTGATCACAGCGGCGGCCATATCCATCCCCTGAACCTGGCCCTGGGCGAGGCGGCTGCCCTGGAATCCCTCGGTGGCGTGATCCACGAACATTCAGCCGTTACTGACATTGTTCATGGCCAACCTGCCACGGTGAAAACCGATCAAGGCGAAGTGCGGGCGGCGTTTGTGGTGCTGGCGGGCAATGCCTATCTCGGCGGACTGGTGCCGGAACTGGGCGCCAAGTCCATGCCCTGCGGCTCTCAGATCGTCGCTACCGAGCCGCTTGACGATGAGGTCGCTAAACGCCTGTTGCCGCAGGACAACTGCGTGGAAGACTGCAACTACCTGCTGGATTACTTCCGCCTGTCCGGCGACAAGCGGCTGATCTACGGCGGTGGTGTGGTCTACGGCGCCCGAGACCCGGCCAACATCGAACGGCTGATTCGCCCCAACATGCTGAAAACGTTCCCGCAGTTGGCCGATGTGAAGATCGACTACGCCTGGACCGGCAGCTTCTTGCTCACCCTGTCACGCCTGCCGCAAATGGGCCGGCTGCAGAACAACGTGTTTTATTCCCAGGGCTGCTCCGGCCATGGCGTAACCTTTACCCATGTTGCGGGCAAGGCGTTGGCAATGGCCATCCAGGGCCAGGCCGAGCGTTTCGACGCCTTCGCCAGCCTGCCGCATTACCCGTTTCCGGGAGGGCGGGCGTTTCGGATACCTTTGACGGCAATAGGGGCCTGGTATTACGCGTTGCGGGATCGGTTGGGGGTGTAAAGAAGCCGGCAGCCTATGTGTTGCTGTAAATCGACAGCTCCCGGGCGTGCCGCTCTGGTTTGGGGTCATCAATGGACTCCACGGCTTCAATCTGCGCAATGTAGTCCGCCGGCAAGCCGTTTTCCCGGGCGCCGATGAGCACGTGGTCCTTGTACCAGTGGAAGGGTTTAAGTGAGTTGTTGATGCGGGTGGCATAATACATCCAGGCGCGCAGGGTGCCTTGTTCGGTTTTCAGCTCAACCTGCTTCTCATCGTAGCCAAACCCCAGAGCTTCATGTCGGTCCAGGTCTGGTTTCTCTGAATCATCAATCTCGTAAACCACGCCGGTCACCCAGTCCCCCGGGTTGCCGGTCTCTTCCGCGTCGCATTTGGCGGAGCCGTCGCTGGCGGATTTGTGGAAGCGAAGCCGGTGAGCTGGAAGCTCTGCGACAGCTATGAACCGGGCTGATGGAACCCGGGCCTGGAGTCGTCGTTGCGACATGTTGGAGCCATAGCTGAAGCAGAGCATGCAATGTCCTTGTTGGCGATTACACCGAGCCTACCAGTGATGATGACGTCATTGCAGGTGTCGCCTTGGTGAGTGTTCCCTGCAACGCCAGCACCAGTTCATCCACCTGTTGTTCTGCCTCGGCAACGGATTGCGCCAACACCTCGCCGCCTTCCTCCTGATTTTCAATGGCAATGCTATGTACATTGGTGATGCCGATAAACTCAAGCACCGTGGTCAGGCCTGGCTCAAGGTGATTCATATGTGCCAGCTCCCCTCCAGGCTCGAATCCAGCCCCGCCACGGGAAGACAGGATAACCGCGTGGCGGGGGCGGTCTGCTAGCAGTGCTGTGAAGGGGGCTTCTGGGGTGGATGGGTCATACTCTACGGTTCTGCCCATACGAACAACCAGGTCCACCCATGCTTTCAGAGCCGCTGGCATACCAAAATTATAGAGTGGCGCGCCAATGACCAGGATGTCCGCGGCGACCAGTTCATCGATCAGTTGGTCACTTTCTGCCAGTGTGTCGTCCATCCAGGGCTCGTGCTTTTCGGGTGGAGCAAAGGCCGCCTGTATCCATTGCTGATCAATGAAGGATGGGGGCGTGCCACCGATATCGCGGTAGGTCACGGTATCGCCAGGGCGTTGGGCCTGCCACCGGGAAACAAACTGGTGTGTCAGGCTGCGGCTGTGGGAACCGTGTTCATGGATGCCGGCGCGGCCAGGGCGGGCAGAGGCGTCGAGTTGCAGGATATGAGTCATGTGGAGCTCCATTCGGTTGTAGGAAAATTCATCTGTTGTTGACGGTGAATTAAGCCTAAAGTCATACTTAGAGGGCCACAAACGATGATTTCTTTCGCCTATAGATGAGGTGAGCTCATTCATGAATCCCCGCCGCTTGCCTTCGCTGTCCGCCCTGCGAGCCTTTGAGGCCGCCGCCCGCCATGAGAGTGCCAAACAGGCTGCCCAGGAACTTTCGGTGACCGCCACGGCGATCAGTCATCAGATTCGCGGGCTTGAAGAGGCGCTTGGGGTGGAGCTGTTCGTTCGTAAACCCCGGCAACTGGTGCTGACGACTAAGGGGCGGGACTTACAGGAAGTGCTGGAAACCGCCTTCGACAACATCGGCAATGCCATCGAGCGATTGAAGGCAGTGCCGTCGCGACAGGCGGTGACCCTGTCGACCACGCCGGCTGTGGCGGTGCGCTGGTTGTTGTCCTGGGTGTGTATGTTGCGGGACAGCCATCCGGACATTGACCTGCGCATTCACGCCTCACACGAAGCCGTGGCCCTGGATGGGGTGACGGCGGACCTCGCCATTCGCTATGGAGATGGGCAATGGCCGGGCCTGGTTGCGGAGAAGCTGTTCGATAACACCTTTATTCCTGCCTGCAGTCCCCATCTTGGGCTGACGAGGATGGAGGATTTACCGAATCATCCGCTGATCCACTTCCGGCCGCAGCGAGTATCGGTGAGCCCGGTAGACTGGGCAGGGTGGCAGAAGCAGGCGGGGCTATCCGGGCTGGATGTCAGTGCCGGTTTGGTGTTCTCGGACGAGACCCACACCATTTCTGCTGCCGTGGGTGGCCAGGGCGTGGCACTGATGAGCCGGCCGTTGATTGAGGATGAGTTGGCCGAAGGACGGCTGGTGCAGCCCTTCGGACCGGAGCTGGAAGGCAAACCATTTTACCTGGTGTACCCGGAAAGCCGCCGGCAGGACCCGACGATACTGGCTATCCGCGATTGGGTACTGAATGTACCCGGAGGATTGTGCCCAGTATCGCCGGCTGCTCCCGCCTGATCGTCAGGCTGTGACAGCTTTCATCGACTCCACCAGGGCATCATCCAGCTCATTGGCACGCTTGGCCGCTGGCCGGCTTTCCGTGCGTTGAATGTACTCCTGGAATACCTTGTTCGGCGGAATGTTTTTCTGCATGGTTCCCCACCACAGGTAACTGCTGACCAGCACATCCGCTGCGGTAAACGTGTCACCGCAAATGTAGGGACTCTTGCCCAACACTTTCTCCAGCGTGTTGATACTGTCTTCCACCCGGCCGCAACCGACGGCCTGCACGTTTGTGCTGTCGATCTTCCAGCCGTGGGCCAGCGCACTGGTAGCCATCTCGAAAGGGCCCGCCATGAAAAACAGCCAGCGGTAATAGGCGCCACGTTCCGGAGAGGCAGCCGGTGGGGCAAGCTTCTTGTCCGGGAACTGGTCCGCCAGGTAAGCGCAGATGGCCGCCACCTCGGTCACAATGGTGCTGCCGTGTTTGATGGCGGGCACCTTGCCCATGGGATTGATGGCCAGGTATTCCGGGGTTTTCATGTCCGGGCCGAAATCCATCGTCTCTACCGTGTAGGGGATACCGACTTCTTCCAACATCCAGCGTACAACGCGGCCACGTGACATGGGGTGGGTGTAAAAGGTGAGTTCCGACATGCTGATCTCCTTTTCGAGCCTGTTTTTTCAAGGGTATGGGTTACTGCGAGATCAGATTAATGTGGAATTAGGCGAATATCTGTCCTAGATAAATGGGAAGATGCATTTTTAATGTAGAAAAGCCGAAAAGCTGGCAGGAGGTAGGCCACGATGTCTGGTCCCACGACCCGCGTGTTAACCGTGTTGGAATTGTTGCAGACCCACGGCCAGATCGGCGGTGCCGAACTGGCGGAGCGGCTGGGCGTGGATCGGCGAACCATCCGACGCTACATCACAGTGCTCGAAGAGCTGGGCATTCCCGTGATGACCGAGCAGGGGCGCTATGGTGGATACCGGCTGGTGGCCGGCTTTAAGTTGCCGCCGATGATGTTTACCGACGAGGAAACCCTGGCGGTCTCCCTCGGGCTGCTGGCCGCCCGACAGCTTGGGCTGGCGGATGCTGCGCCGGCCATTGCCAGCGTGCAGGCGAAGCTGGAACGGGTGATGCCGGCCAACCTGAAAAAGCGGGTACGCGGTGTCAGCGACACCACTCGGGTGATCCTTCCCCGGGGCGAACCCAGCCTGGACGACCGCGCCCTTCAAACCCTGACCGTTGCCACGGAAGCGATGCGCTCGGTGGGGTTTACCTACCACTCCCCGGACCACGGCGGGATCGACCGCAGCGTGGATCCCTACGGCCTGGTGTTCCGTCAGGGGCGCTGGTATCTCACCGGCTTTTGCCATCTCCGCCAGGCGATGCGCTCGTTCCGGCTGGACCGCATCAGCCATGTCCACCTGTTAATGGCCACTTTTCAGCGGCCACCGGATTTTGATGCGGCGGATTTCCTGAGTGAGAGTTTCCTGTCCTGGGGGCGTACCCACGAGGTGTCGCTGGTGCTCCATACGGACCGTGAGTCGGCCTCAGCCGTGTTTGGTTTTCATTCCTCCTGTGCGGAGGGATTCGAACAGCGTGAAGATGGCTTGTTGCTAACCACCCAAACCGACAGCTTTGAGTGGTTTTCCTGGTGGCTGGCACAGCTCCCGTTCCGGTTTACCATCCTCAAGCCGGATGGGCTCAAGGATGCGTTGCGGGAGCATGCCACGCGGTTGCTGGAATGTTGTGAGTGAGGATTTACCCCACAAACATTCTCTTCGCCAATGGCAACCCCTTCAGGCCACTGACCGCCACCGTGGCGAGCAGGCCGCCGATCATTGCCCCGGCCACACCGCAGGTCATCACATCCTGGCCGGTCAGGTACAGGCCGGGGATGCGGGTCTTGGGCTTCAGCCAGTCCTGTTCAAAGCGGCTGGGCGAATGGTTCAGGCCATAGATCTCGCCCTTGCTGTAGCGGCAGAAGTAATCGGTAGACAGCGGCGTCGAGAGCTCGTAGTAATCCACCTTGCCTTCCAGGTGCGGGAACTTCTCATACAGCTTCGCCAGTAGCCGCTGGGCGTAGGCTTCTTTCTTTGCCTCATACTCGTCGCCACGTTTACCCCAGGTCTCGTCCGCCCAGTCCTCGTACCAGTCATAAGGCCCGGGGGCGACGATCTCGATCGTGGCGCGGCCGGGATAGCGCTCGGCAAAGCTTGGGTCTTTGGCGGAAGGGAACGAGATGTACGTCAGCGGAATGTCGTGTTCGTCCGGCGCGGCCACAAAGTCGCTGACCTGCTTCTCGTAGTTGGTGCCCGGATAGATCCAGTAGTTGGTTTTCGGCAACTTCAGGTTCTCAGCGGTATCTTCCAGGCCGATGTAGAGGCAGTTGCTGGCCATGGAACGTTCCACGGTTTTCAGCTTTTCCTGGTAATAGTCCCGGTGGGGTGCGGTTTCCGGCAGCAGTTTGTCGAACGTGTTGAACACGCCGGCATTGCTGATCACCAGCGGGGCACGAACGTCCTCGCCGTCGGCCATGCGCACACCCACGGCCTTGCCTTTTTCGATCAGAATTTCTTTTACGTCGGCATAGGTGAACACTTCCCCGCCACTCTGCTGGATGACCGGAATAATGGTCTTCGCCATTTCAGAGGCACCGCCGATGGGGTAGTAGCCGCCGTACAGGTAGTGGCGGGCAATCAGGGCGTGGATGATGAAGCTGGATTCTGCTGGCGGCAGGCCGTTGTCGCCCCACTGGCCAGTGAGCACCGCGATCAGTTCCTGGTTGTTGGTCAGGCCTTCCAGAACTTCTCGAGTGGGCTTGTTGAGGAATGCAGGTGCGGTGCGGTCGACCAGCTTGCGCAGGGGCCCGGCGGCCAGGTCCGGAAGTACCTTGCCGATCACCAGCCCCGGCATGGCTTTGGCCACTTGCCGCAGATAACTCAGGTAGGTGTCTATGGCCTGCTCCTCGCCGGGAAACTCTTTCTTCAACTCTGCTTTGAAGGCGTCCGGGCCGGCGACAAGATCCACATGGCGGTTACCAATAAAGATGCGGTCAAAGTGGCTGTCCATAGGCGCCCACTTCAACTGGCCGTCGGTAATGTGGTCGAACAGGCGTTTGCTCAGGGTGTGGTCCGCGCCCACATCCCCAATGTAATGCACACCTACATCCCATTCGTAGCCGTTGCGATCGTAGCTGTGTGTAAAGCCCCCGGCGGTGTAATGCTGCTCGAACACCACCACTTTTTTACCCATTTTGCTCATACAGGCGGCGGTGGTGAGCCCGCCAATACCGGAGCCGATGACAATGGCGTCGTAGTGGCCATCAAGACGATTGGCGCGATAACGGCGCCCGACACGGATAGTACTGGGTTTGGGGCTACTCATGATGTGGTGTCCTTATTGTGTTGTTTGTTTTCGGCAATTGAGCCATCGAGCAGGAGTGTGACAACACCTTCGGCCAGGTGAGGTTCCGCCTTCGTGCTGGGCAGGTGCCCGTCGATAGACAACTGGGACAGGCCATGTACCAGGGACCAGGCGGCAGCTGTCATCAGTGACAACGGAATCGGTTTGACGTAACCGACCGCCTGCGCTTGTGCAATGGTGTCTTCCAGGACCTGGAAAGCTCCCTTTCCGGCAGTGTCCAGGCGCGGGTGAATACCTTTTGGCAGCACCCGCCCGCCAAACATCAGCCGGTACAAATTGGGTTCGTCCCGGGCGAACGACACGTAAACCAGGCCGATATCAATCAGTGCCCGCCTGGGGTCGCTTTGATCAACGGCGAGCAGTCGTTCCCGTAGTGCACTGAAACCGGTAATGGCGAGCTCTGCGAGCAGGCTGTCCCGGTCAACGAAGTGTCGATACAGCGCAGGTGCACTGACCCCGATCTGCTTGGCCAGGGCCCGCAGGCTAATCGCCGCATCGCCATGTTCCCGCAGAATTTCCAGGGCTAACTGATGCGCCTGTTGGGGCAGGTCACCATGGTGGTAATTGGTTTTGAGTGAGGTGGAACTAACAGTCATAAGTTATCACCGATAACATTGTTACCGGTGATAACATCACAGGGCGCAGGAGATTGTCAACTGTATTCGGAGGTCGCTTGTTCGCTTTGTGCGGCAGCAAAGGTTCCGGGTTTCAGGCATTGCGAAAGATAAAGGAATCCATCGACAGTACACCATGCTCAATGCCGCCTTCAATGACCGAGCCGCGTGCGTCGGGGCCAGCGGCACCCAGTGCAACCAGCAACGGCAGAAAGTGCTCCGTGGTGGGGTGCGCGCGCCGGGCATGGGGCGCGAGCGCCAGAGTGTTTATCAGGCGTGCCTGGTCATTTTCCAGAACCGCTTCACGAACCCATTGGCTAAAGGCCTTTGCGTACTCTGCACTGTTGTTATCCCTCCAGCGTACCTCGTAGAGGTTATGGGTCAGACTGCCCGAACCGACGATCAGCACACCTTCCTCCTGCAGCGGCGCCAGCACCTGGCCCAGTTGGTAGGCGGACTGGCTGTCGAGGTTCGCTGGCAGAGACACCTGGAACACCGGCACCGACGCGCCCGGGTACAGGTACGTCAGTGGCACCCAGGCACCATGGTCAAGACCGCGTTGGGCATCGGCGACGGGCTTCCATCCGGCATTGTCCAGCAGAGATAGAGCCTTACTTGCGAGCGAGGGATGACCATGCGCCGGGTACTCCAGTTCGTACATGGCGGGCTCAAAGCCTCGAAAGTCATGGATGGTGGGCGGTACCTCCGACAGACCCACCTGTACTTTCTGTGTCATCCAGTGGGGCGACACCACCAGCACCGCAGTTGGTCGGGGCAGTTCCGTTCCAAGCTGCGAGAGGGCCGGGCCTGCTTGGCCCGGCTCCAGTGCAAAGGTGGGAGCGCCGTGGGATACGAACAGACTGGTCATGGCGCGATACTCCTGTTTATTTCGTTGCCAAACGGTCTACCGAAGCGTGCCCGGCACCGCTAAACATCAGGGACACCGACGCCGCCAGTAATGCCAACCCGAATTCATAGCCGTTGTTGCTCATGAACAGGCCATTCTGGAAATGCACGCTGAAGATGGCAATCAACATGGCGAAGGCCAGCGCTGCACTGGCGGGGCGAACCAGTAGCCCGATGATCAGCGCCAGGCCGCCCAGGAACTCGGTGCCACCGGCCAGAAGAGCCATGAGGTAACCCGGGCTCAGGCCGATGGAATCCATCCATTGCCCGGTGCCTTCCAGTCCGTAGCCACCGAACCAGCCAAACAGCTTCTGGGCGCCATGAGCTACGAAGATGATGCCAACGGGAATGCGCAGGGCAAGGGCGCCCCAGCCAGCGTTGGTGTCGAGCAGTTTGTTGAGGAATGTATTGTTCATGATCCTGTTTCCTTGTGTATGAGATGTGTGTTGAGCATGGGAATACTTTACGAATATCTTATTTTGGGATAAACATGCTTTTATTGGATTAACTGTCTCAAAAAACGGAACAATAGAATGGATAGATTGCTGGAGATGCAGACCTTCTGCGCCGTTGTGGATGAGAGCAGCTTTGTGGCCGCCTCGGAGGCAATGGGGATGTCGAAAGCCGCAGTATCCCGCTACATCGGTGAACTTGAATCCCGGCTTGGGGTGCGACTTCTTCACCGCACCACCCGGCGACTGTCGCTGACCGCGGAAGGGGAAGTGTTCTACGTGCGATGCCGGGAACTGCTGGCGGGAGTGGAAGAGGCGGAGGCAGAACTGACCTCACGCAGCGGCATCGCCAAGGGTGTGTTGCGCATTAATGCCCCGGTGAGTTTTGGCATTCGCCACCTTGCGCCCTTGTGGGGGCAATTTCATAGTGAGTATCCGGATGTGGAACTCAACATCGACCTGTCCGACCGCATTGTGGATATTGTTGAGGAAGGCTTTGATCTGGCGATCCGAATTGCCAGCTTGAGAAATTCCACCCTGGTCAGCCGGCGTCTCACCACCACGCGGCTTGTTGTCTGCGCCTCTCCCGGATACCTCAGCGCCCACGGCACGCCAGAACATCCCGGTGACCTGATCCATCACAAGATCATCGCCTACAGCAACCTGGCCACGGGTAACGACTGGCATTTTGACGGTCCGGATGGACCATTGAGTACGCGTATACGCCCCTGGATGCATGCCAACAACGGCGAAACCTGCTGTGCCGCCGCCCTGGCCGGTCAGGGGGTGATCCACCAGCCCAGTTTCCTGGTGCAGGATGACCTGGACGCAGGCCGGTTGGTGGAACTGATGCCGGATTACCGCTCAGACGAACTGGGTGTTTACGCGGTCTATCCCACCCGCAAGTTCGTCACGCCCAAGGTGAGGGCGCTGGTGGATTTCCTGGTGTCGGCGTTTCCGGAGGTTGTGTAGGCGTAGCTGTGTTTCTACCCTCGCCGTGCCGCCTCAATAGCCGCAACATCGATTTTACCCATCGTCATCATCGCCTCGAACACCCGTTTCGCGGTTGCGCGGTCCGGGTCGGCAATGGCGTCCGACAGCACCTGCGGCGTAATCTGCCAGGAAATACCCCACTTGTCCCGGCACCAGCCGCAGGCACTTTCCTCACCGCCGTTGCCCACAATCGCGTTCCAGTAGCGATCGGTTTCCTCCTGATCCGCGGTGGCCACCTGGAATGAAAACGCTTCGCTGTGCGTGAAGATGGGGCCACCATTGAGCCCGAGGCAGGGAATGCCCAGCACGGTAAACTCCACCGTCAGTACATCCCCTTCCGAACCTGACGGGTAGTCTGCCGGCGCATGATTTACAGCATCCACGGACGAATCCGGGAAGGTTCTGGCGTAGAAGTTTGCCGCTTCCTCAGCATCGCCGTTGTACCAGAGGCAAATGGTATTTTTCGCTCGCTTGGTCATTGCATGGCTCCTGGTTGTTGTCATTTACTGGCACTGCTCAAGCCCGCTGCTGATCATCCACTGGACCCCAAATCGATCCTTGGTCATTCCGAAACGATGCGCCCAGAAGGTCTGTTCGAACGGCATGATCTCTGCGCCTCCTTCGGACAATGCCCGGAAAACCCGCTCCGCCTGCTTGGTATCATCGTATTCAAGGTGAATCTGCGTACCCTGCGGCGCCTGATAACAGTCTCCCGCCATATCCGCCCCCATCAGCCGACGGCCACGGATGTTAAGGGAGGAATGAACAACGCGGTCGTGCATTTCCTTCGGCACATCCTCTGCCGCTGGCGTTTCGCCGTAGGTAATCACGGCTTCCAGAGTGCCGGCGGTGACCTCCGCATAGAATTCCATGGCTTCCCGGCAGTTGCCGCCAAACGCCACGTGCATGTTCATCTCCCGTGGCAGTTTTTCCTGCGAACGATGCTTCTCAAGTGCGGGGCTGGGCGCGAAATCCTCCAGCGTGAAGTAGCGGCGTAACTCAAGGGTGACATTGCCGCCAGCATCTTCCTTTGGCCATTGCTTTGCCCAGGCGATGGCGTCTTCGAAGGAATCCACCTCAAGCACACTGTAGCCGGCCAGCAGCTCGCTGGTCTGCTCGAAGGGCCCGTTGACAACAGTGGGCTCACCGTTGCGGAACTGAATGCGGCAGCCTTCCCGGGTGGGCCACAAACCGTCGCCACCGGTAAACACCCCTGCCTGCGTCATCCGCTCGTTATAGTCCGCCATCGCCTGCAAGAGGTCATCCGTAGGCATTACGCCATTCTCGGTGTCCACATCGGCCTTGCGCATCAGCATGTATTTCATGTTGTCGTTCTCCAGTGATTGTTGGTGGTTTCACTGGTTAGTCGCGTGGGGCGGGACGAAATCGACAGGGGAAGAAAAAATTTCAGGGATGTCGTTTATTGTGCGTCTTTTGCCTGTTCCGCCGCTCGTTTGTTGTCCCGTGCGGTAAAGCCCCAGCCAACGGCGGCAAGGAGAATCAACCCGGTGATGATTGGTGATACCTCCCCGAACGAGACTACCGCGCCGATGACAGACGCTACGGCTGCCACGGCGGACAGTTTCCAGGAGTAGCCGCTGGTTCCGGACTGTTTCTGTGGTACTTCTGCCATACTAAATCCTCGTTGAGCCAACAGGGGTCTCTGTTGACAGGGTCACTTCCGGGCCACCAAAAACACTGACGACTTACCCGGCTGCCATTCATAATCGATGCTGAACCCTGCCTTGGCCAGCGTCGTCACCAGTGACTGCCGGCTAAAGCGGTTCACAAACGGCGCCAATCCCATCGCCTGCATGGCTGGAATCAACAGCCACCAGAGCACCATCAGTTCACCCACCAGAGTAGTGCTGGAAACAAAAATGCCACCGGGTTTCAGCAGTTCATGAGCCCGGGCAATCGCCGTTTCGGGGTTTTCCAGCAGATGGAGAATATTGAGCCCCAGCACCGCATCAAAGGTTTCCGCCTCCAGCGCCAGGGTTTCCATGGTGCCCTGCTGAAAGCGCACGTTCTCGACACCAGCATCGCGGGCTTTCTGTGTGGCGATGTCCAGCATTTTGCCGGATATGTCGGTCGCAAGAATTTCTTTTACATAGGGCGCATGAACCAGGGCAGTGCTGCCGGTTCCACAGCCGAACTCCAGTACCGACCAGTCTGGCCGGAAATATCCTTGGGTGATGTCGAGTTTTTTCCGGTAGGTTTCCTCGTCCCGCACCGGGCTTTTCGCATATCGGGGTGCGCTCTTGTCCCAGAATTCCTTTGAGGCCTTCATCGTGCAAACGCTCCTGTAAGCAGGCTGTCAGTAAAATCTGTCCCGGATTCACTTCGGTCCACAGCGAAACATTCGCATTGAATTAAGTTGCACAATAGGCGCCTAAACTAACGGTTCAGGAGGCTTTCAATGCCCATCGTTTGCGTCATTCGCTATCAGATAGACCCGTTCCAGAAAGAGCAGTTTAAAGTTTACGCCAAAAACTGGGGTGACATCATTCCGCGTTGCGGCGGTGACTTGATCGGCTACTTCCTGCCCTCGGAAGGAACCAACGACATCGCCTGGGGCCTTATCGGGTTTGATTCTCTTGCAAGCTACGAATCGTATCGGTGTCGCCTGAAGGCGGATGAGGCCGGAAAAAGGAACTTTGCGCTCGCTGAATCCCAGCGCTTTATACTACGGGAAGAGCGCAGCTTTGTGGAAGCCGCCGAAGGCACCGTGAATGTACCTTCAACACGTCGTTGCTCTGACTCTGTGGAGGAGATCTAAAATGTTGGCAGTGATATTTGAGTTGGAACCACGCCCGGGTAAAACCGCCGAATATCTCGATGAAGCAGCCGCGTTGGCGCCGCTTTTAGAACAAATAGACGGCTTCATATCCATTGAGCGTTTCGAGAGCCTCACGCACCCTGGCCGGATACTGTCCCTGTCGCTCTGGCGGGATGAAGCCGCCATTGCGCAATGGCGGAACATGGAAGCCCATCGTCACGCCCAGGCAAAAGGACGGAGTGATATCTTTTCCGACTATCGGTTGAGAGTGGCGGACGTTGTCCGGGATTATGGGCTTTCTGATCGATCAGCAGCGCCTAACGATTCAAAGGCTCATCATAACTCGTGAACACGAACGAAATTGCCCGAATAGCGTCATTAGTGGGAGTTCCTGCCCGCGCTACCATGTTGCTGGCACTCATGGATGGCCGTGCGTATACCGCGCATGAGTTGGCGAGAATAGGAGGGGTTTCTCCTCAGACCGCCAGCGGTCATCTGTCGCTTCTGGTTGAGGCGGAGTTGTTGGTGTTGCTGAAACAAGGGCGGCATCGATACCATCGCCTGGCGTCAAGGGAGGTGGCGACAATGCTGGAGGGCATCATGCAGGTCGCCGCGTTGGGCCGGAAACCGCCCAGGGTCGATACCGGTCCACGCGATCCCGGCATGAGGCGGGCAAGGATGTGTTACGACCATCTTGGTGGTCGCCTGGGTGTTGCCGTTGCAGACTATTTGGTGGCAGAGCACGCCATTGTGCTCGAACCTGATGGGGGCGCTCTAACAGACGGGCTGCAGGCAGCATTGGCGCCCATTGGATTGTCGTTCGGCCAGCCCCAATCTGTTAACTCCGTGTCTTTGTGTCGCCCATGTCTCGACTGGAGCGAGCGTCGGTTTCACATAGCCGGCCCTTTGGGACAGCAAATTTGCAACCACCTGCTCGATAACGACTATCTGCGACGGCGTGAGGCAGGTCGCGAATTAAAAGTGACTGCGAAAGGCGCCACAGCCTTGAGTCGCTGGTTGGGTGCGGAACGCTGGAGTGAGGTGTAATTGTGGCGAAGCGTTTCCGAAGACCGTGGACAATACCCTTGTTGGCCCTCAGCCGCTGCTCTCCATCGCGGAGAACGCTTCAACGATGGTTGGCGGAGCTGTGGGGCGAGCGTACATTGCCTTTAGATAGTCCCGCAACCGCGGAGCGCTCGCAAGCATCTCATCTGTGTTCGCCCAGTCCAGTGTATACGCCGCGTTGAAATCCGCCACGCTTAGCCGGTCGCCGACCATGAACTCGCGTTCCGCCATGTGCCGTTCAAGCACAGCTATCATTTCCAGGCATTCTTGTCTCGCCAGCTCGACATCCTGAGGTATTCGCTTCTCGTCCGGGTAAACGAACGTGTGGCGGGCGATGCGCCACAATGGTTGTTCGACCTCGGTCACAAGGAAGAACATCCAGCGGTACATCTGTGCCCTGTCTTCCAATGTCTCGGGAATGAATCCGGCCTGAGGGTATTTTTCGGCCAGGTAGAGCTGGATTGCGGCTGATTCAGTTAACACAAGGTTTCCATCCACCAATACCGGCACCCTGGCGGCAGGGTTGAGAGAAAGAAAGTCCTGTTGGTGATGCTCATCCTGCATAAGGTCTACCGGGTGCAGTTCGTGCTCAAGGCCCAGTTCGTTAAGCAGCCAGACAACGCGCAAGGCGCGGGTTGGGGGTGTTCCGTATAATTTCAGCATGTCCTGGTTCTCCGATGCGTGGGCACCGTTTGTTCGATGGGTTCTTAATTAAGTCGAACCGGAGCATGTGAAATCGACATCACATTGTAATTTTACCTTTGAGCAATGATTGAAGTTAACGAGTCACTTCCGGGCGATTAGGAAAACCGATCCAGAACCGACCAGTCTGGCCGGAAGTATCCCTGAGTGATCGCCAGTTTCTTACGGTAGGTTTCCTCGTCCCGCACCGGGCTCTTGGCGCAGCGGGGCGTTCCCGGCATCAGACACGAACTTGCCCCCTTTCAATATAGGAGCGCAGCTTTGTGGAGGCCGTCGAAGGCACCTTCGACACTTTGTCGCTCTGACTCTGCGGGTGGCGGTGATAAGGGAGGCATCGCACGGATTGAAATGCACCCCAGTCTAGATCAAAATATACCAATTATTGGTACCAGTGAGGTGTCACGATGCAAAAGAATACCAGCATCACTTTAGGCCAACACTTTGATGCGTTCATTACAGAACAGCTCAAAAATGGCCGATACAGCTCGACCAGCGAAGTTGTACGTGCAGGGTTGCGCTTGCTTGAAGAGTCTGAAACCCGTCTGACAACACTCCGAAAACTACTTAAGGAAGGAGAGGACAGTGGTTTTGAAGACTACTCCTACGATTCATTCATTCAGGAGCTGGATAGCGAAAAACGATAATGCCAAACTTCAAGCTTTCCAGGAAGGCCAAAGCTGATCTTAGATCGATTGCACTTTACACGGAACGTAAATGGGGTCGAGATCAACGAAATCATTACCTCCTTCAGTTCGACCAGTGTTTCCACCTCCTGGGCGAAAACCCGAACCTGGGGCGGGCCTGCCACGAAATCAGCCCTGGCTACCAGCAATACCCTCAGGGCAGCCATATCATTTTTTATCGGTTAGCTGCAGACGGTGCAACTGAAATTATCCGGATCCTTCATAAGCGCATGTTGCCCGAGGGGCATTTGCTATAGGGCTTCGTCGCTCTGACTTACTGACGAAAACGCCGGATAAATGCCTCGGATTCCGCAATCGACTGCTCCATATTGCGAATCAGCTCATCCACGTCCTGGCGGATACCCACCAGCTCATTCTCCAGCGAGCCGATCGCCTGGGCGTTCAGATTGTGCTTGAGATACAGCACCTGATCCTGAAATGCCTCCAGCACCGGGTCCATGCGCTCCTCGGCATCGTGCATGTGGCTGATCAACTGGCTGTACTGGATGCGGCATAGAGTTGTCTCCGGTTGGGGCATGGGTGCGACCCCGGAAAGTGAAGCATGGCGATGGTGCAATGACAAGCTACTACCGGCTATCGCCATGGCTCGGGACGCGCTGGGGTTATTTTACCGGGACTTTACTGGAAGCAAACACACTCCGCCCCAGCCACCGCCATAGGTCCCGGGTATCCCGCCGACCGCCACGCACGAGCAGGCGGCGCGCCTGCTGCTCGGCATCCGGGTCGCTGTCGCCGGTCCAGATTTCGGTCAGGCTGGCGACGCTGGCTTCTACCACCAGGGTCAGCTCGTGGCCCGGGTCTTCACGGCACAGGTCGATCTCGCCGTTGGCAACCACCAGCCACCAGTGCCGTTCCCGTTGCCGGGCGTCGTTCAGGAAAAAGTGAATGACCACTTTGCGGTCAGAAGGGAATTCGTCAATGTGTGCGAAACGGCGGATATCCCACATCAGGAAGCCTGCATCGAGCTGGTTTGCCTGCAACCGGCTGCCAATCCATCTCGCTCCCCAGTGACCTATTGCCAGGATGATCGGGCGCAATTCCTCACCGGCCGGTGTAAGCACATACTCCTGGTTGTTGCCCTCCTGCACGCGGCGAAGCACGCCCACTTCCTCAAGCTTTTTCAAACGCTGAGCCAGGAGCGTTGCTGACATTCTTGGCAACCCCCGCCGTATCTCGTTGAAATGGGTACTGCCACACAGCAGCTCCCGCACCACCAGCGGTGTCCATCGCTCCCCGAGTATTTCCGAGCCCCGGGCAACGGTGCAGAACTGTCCATAGTTGGTCATGGGCTTTGGCTCCCTGGGCGGCGTGAGTGCCCCGAGCTTTCATCCTAGCCCTTTTTCGCATGGCTGGCGCTCCATTTTCTGGACTATCGCCTGCACCCGGCCGGGGGGATAGTGATTTCAGACACCACGGGAAAGGGGAACACCATGATCAAGCTCGCCATCGTTCAGGAACCACCGGTCTTTCTGGACCGGGAAAAGACCATCGCAAGGGCAGTGCAATTAGTGCAGGACGCCGCCAACCAGGGAGCCCGGCTGATCGTTTTCTCGGAAGCCTTCATCCCCGGTTATCCCGCCTGGATATGGCGGCTGAAACCGGGCGGTGACTGGGGGCTCTCGGAGCAGTTGCACCGGCGACTGCTGGACAACGCTGTCCAGCTTGGTTCTGACCAGTTGCGGCCCCTGCTGGAGGTCGCCAAGGAAATGCAGGTGACCATCGTGTGCGGCATCGACGAACGCGACGAAGACACCAGCCGCGCCACCCTCTACAACTCGGTAATCACCATCAGCCCCGAGGGCACGGTGCAGAACTGCCACCGCAAACTCATGCCCACCAACCCGGAACGCATGGTATGGGGCTTCGGCGATGCCAGCGGGATGAAAGTCACCGACACCCCCGTTGGCCGGGTCGGGTCACTGGTGTGCTGGGAAAACTACATGCCACTGGCGCGCTACGCACTGTTCGCCCAGGGCATCGATATATACATCGCCCCCACCTACGACAGCGGCGACCGCTGGGTTCGTACCCTTCAGCATATTGCCAGGGAAGGGGGATGCTGGGTGCTTGGCGCAGGCAATGTGCTGCGCACGAGCGATCTGCCCGCGGACTTTCCGGAGGTAGAACGCCTGTATCCGGACAAGGAGGAATGGATCAACTCCGGGGATTCGGTGGTCATTTCGCCCGCCGGGGAAATCGTAGCCGGCCCCCTGCTAAAGGAAACCGGCCTGCTGCTGGCAGACATTGATGTCACCGAAGTGAACGCGGCAAGGCGCAGCCTGGATATCGTCGGCCACTACGCCCGGCCGGACATCTTCTCACTGCAGGTGAACACCCGGCCGCAAAGGCCCGTGAGCTTCAATGAATAGGGAGACATGTGACGAAACCAATGAGGGGGATGTGTCATGAACGAAGAAAAGGTCTACCACGGAAGCTGTTTCTGCGGGGCGGTCCAGTTAACCGTCAGGGGTAATCCGGAAGCCATGGGCTACTGCCATTGCGAATCCTGCCGGCACTGGTCCGCCAGCCCGGTGAATGCATTCACCCTGTGGAAGCCGGGCGCCGTTTCCATCCAGCAGGGCTCAGACAACATCGGCACCTACAACAAGACACCGGGAAGCAGCCGTAAATGGTGCAAAACCTGTGGCGGTCACCTGTTCACCGAGCACCCTTCCATGGGGCTGACGGATGTCTACGCTGGGATCATTCCGGAGTTCCCTTATCAACCCGGCGTGCATGTTCACTATCAGGAGGCTGTGCTGCGAATCCGGGATAGCCTTCCGAAATTGAAGGATGTGCCTTCGGAAATGGGTGGTAGTGGGATTGAGGTGGCTGAATAGGCGGAGTCTAACTGCTTTCAGGTAAAACAGCCTGCCCCGACCTGTAACGCCGGGGCAGCGCCGCATATCACGCCTTCATATGCGCCCGATACTCCCCCTGTCGCTCCAGCATCCAGCCCGGATACTCCGCCGGCAGGCGGCTGACCTCATCCAGAGCTGCCAGTTCGTCGGCTGAGAACCGGACCTGTGCCGCCAGGAGATTGTCCCGCAACTGGTCTATCCGCTTGGCCCCGACAATCACACTGGTTACGGCGTTCTGGTGTAGCAGCCAGGCAAGCGCAATCTGAGCCACACTGACGGGCTGGCTGTCGACCTTCTTGCCGGTGGCAATCTCCCGCATTACGGCGATGACAGCACTGCCACGCTCCCGGTTCACGGGCGGGAAATCAAACTTGGCGCGCCGGTTCTCTTCGGAGGCCTCCGGCCCTTCGTACTTGCCGGAGAGGTAGCCGCCCGCAAGTGGGCTCCACACCATCAAGCCGATGTTTTCGGACTCAAGCATGGGAATCACTTCCCGTTCGAGATCCCGGCCCACGAGAGTGTAGTAAGCCTGCAGTGACAGAATCGGGCACAGGCGGCGGGCGCGTGTAATGCCAACGGCTTTCATCACCTGCCAGGCGGCCCAGTTCGACAGGCCGACGTAACGGACATGGCCGTGCTGCACCAGGGTATTCAGCGCTTCCAGGGTCTCCTCTATCGGCGTGGCCGGGTCGAAGCCGTGGATCTGGTACAGATCGATGTAGTCGGTTTGCAGTCGCCGCAGGCTGGCCTTGCACTCGCTCATGATATGGCCCCGGGAGGCGCCACGGGCGTTGGGACCTTCACCCATAGGCCCGAGCACCTTGGTGGCCAGTACGACATCCTCGCGGCGGACGTCCAGATTCTTCAGGGACTGGCCCACGATGCGCTCACTGGCACCACCACCGTACACGTTGGCGGTATCGATAAAGTTGATGCCCGCCTCCAGGGCCGTCTTCATCAGCTGATCGGCCTGTTCCTGCTGCAACTGGCCGATCAGCCCCCACATGTCGTCCCCGCCGCCGAAGGTCATGGTGCCCAGGCACAGTTCCGATACAAACAGCCCCGAGTTGCCCAGCGTCCGCAGGCGCAGGGGTGCGTCATGGGTGGATTGGGGTAAGTTGGGAGTTGTCATCGTCGATCACCTCTTCGTAATGGAAGAACCTGCCGGAGCAGGGCCGTGGGTTCATACTAGGCGACGCAGGGCCAATCGGGCTGGCGGAAACTCTCAGAGGATTGCACAATCCTCTCAACCTGATCTCAGCGCGGGGATGCCCCTGCTGAAGTGCGGCGCCGGACGGTTTATGATTCCATCAGAACAGGAGACCACTATGACCGCCCAGCCCAATGTCATTCCAATACAACCAGACAACCCATCCCTGAGCCGGCTCCGTGATCTTGTCGAGCAGCAATGGCAGACCCATGGCCCGGAGAGCGCGATAGACGGTTTACGCCTGACCCGCGCCCTGGAACCCAGCGGCACCATCCGGGCTCTTTATCAGACCTCGTTCTGCACCGTATTGCAGGGGGCCAAGGTAACGGCGGTCGGGGAGTCGGCCTTTCATTATCGCCAGGGCGAGTGCCTGCTGGCGTCTGTCAATGTGCCAGTGAACTCCCGAATCGTGCAGGCCGCCCCCGATAAGCCATATCTGGCGTTGAGCCTGTCGATTGATCCGGCGATGATTTCCGAGCTGCTGGTGACCCATCCGGAAATGGCGTATCGGGGCCCAAAACAACCGGCACTGTCCACGGCCGGGATGCCGGATGAACTGTACGATCCTGTCATCCGCCTGCTCCGGTTGCTGGATCAACCGGACGATCGTGAAGTTCTGGAGCCGCTTGTCCGCCGGGAAATCTGTTGGCGTGTATTGCGTTCGCCGCTGGGGCCGGCCCTGCAGCAGGTCGGCCTGAAGGACAGCGACACCGCCCGCATTGGCCGGGTAACGGCCTGGATGCAGGCGAACTACCAACAGCCCTTCCGGGTGGCTGAACTGGCGGCAATGGCGAGTATGAGCCCGGCGACCTTCCACCGGCATTTCAAGAGCATCACCCGGTTAACGCCTGTGCAATTCCAGAAGCTGGTGCGTCTGCAGGAAGCCCGGCGACTGCTGTTAAGCGATCAGGAAGTGGCGAGTGTTGGCTACCGGGTCGGCTATGAAAGCCCGTCCCAGTTCAGCCGCGATTACCGCAAGCTGTTTGGCGCACCACCGGGGCGGGACAAGGCCGTGATGCGTTCCAGCGTGGCGATTGAGAGTGGTGTATGAGGGGGTTGCCGGTCAAATACCGTACTCCCGCTCAACCTTCGCAATCCGCACCCGAAAGCTCGAATACCATTGCTGATGGCCAAGCCGCTGGGCCTCCTGATGCTCCGCGTTCTGCTTCCAGTTGCGAATAGCCTCGAGGCTTTCCCAGTAGGACACCGTAATGCCCAGACCCTCCCGGGCGGATTCCATACCCAGGTAGCCGGGTTGTTGTGCCGCCAATTCAGCCATTCGCTCGGCCATTTCGCCGTAGCCGTTGTCGCCCTCGGTACGGTGGCTGGTGAAAATGACGGCGTAGTAGGGGGGAGTGGGGGTGTTGGCAATTTCTGACATGGCGTGCTCCAGGGTAAGTCCAGTACAAACGGGGGCTAATGGTTAGGCTTCTCTACTTCCCACTGCTCTCGTTGCAACCGGTAAAGCACATGTGGCCGCAACGGGCTACTCTCGGGCAAACTGGGATGTTCAAACTCGCCACTGTACGTCATGCCGATGCGCTCCATGACACCGCGTGATCGCAGGTTGCCAACGGTGGTGAAGGAGACAATTTCAGAAAGCCCCAGCTGTTGAAACCCGACATCCAGGGCACCGCGAGCAGCTTCTGACGCATAGCCATTTCCCCAGTGGGCGAACGATAGGCGCCAACCGATCTCCACACACGGAGAAAAAGGCATCGTTGCTACGGGGACGTGCAGCCCGCAAAAGCCAATAAAGGGCTCGGCGCCCTTGACCTCTACCGCCCAGAACCCCCAGCCACGTTGTTTGATGAGCGAACGAATTTTATCCGCCATTTCGTTGCTTGCTTGCCTACTCAGCGGCTCGGGGAAGAACTCCATAACCTTTGGGTCGGCGTTTAGAGCGGCGAACGGCTCGAGATCACTCTCGCGCCATTGGCGCAAACGTAGTCGTTCGGTTTGAAATTCCAATAATTCTGCCATAACTGGATGAGCCTTACTCCTGACGACGAGCGTTAGAAGCTGCCTCGCGGATCGCGGGGCAGAAGTTTATCGGGCGAAGCTCGACGCCCCAGCCCAACTCCTCGCCCATACGTGCTGCCGGGTGTAGCGAGGCGAGCTTAACCGCTGCATCAAAGTCCGGCGCTTCGATGATCACCACGCCGCCCACGACTTCCTTGGTTTCCGCGAACGGCCCGTCGGTGACTATCAGTTTGCCGTCTTTGAGGTGCATCGACTTCGAGCTCCAGTCCAGGCTTCCGGCCCAGGTGACCTCGCCCGCTGCCTGCATCTCGGCGTCAAAGCGCTCGCATTTCTCTCCAACCTCGGCCAGTTCGTCTTTGCTCATCTGGTTGAATTTTTCTTCGTTTCCGTAGGCCAGAAGCATGTATTTCATGGTGTTTCTCCTGATCGTTGTTTCATCGAAAACCGTTTATAGGCTTATCTGGTAGTCGACTGGGCATCGCGGTTTTCGACAATCGAGCGATTCTTTTCGATGCGGTAGTAAAATAAACTTGTCCCGGTCTTCTCAGGCGCGTCATGGTTACGCGGTAAACGTGCGCTCATTAAACAGAATTCTGTTTGAAAACGGGTCTACCACCTCGAATATCCTGTCGCCCCATGGGGCTGTGGTGATTTCCGGGCGACTGTAGCGGTAGCCACGCGAGGTTATTTCATCGCACAGGCCCTCGAGATCATCCGTATTCACGAACGTTTTGGAGCCGGGCGTGCAGTCCCCTGAGTGCTCGCTGAGGTGAAAGACAAGGTCACCTCTGGAAACCTGCATATAGAGGGGGAAGCCTTCCTCGAAGCGGTGCTCCCAGTCGACCGACATGCCGAGGAACTCCAGATAGAATTCCCTGGCCTTTGCCTCATTAAAAATTCGGATAACCGGGATCGTTTGAAATTGCATCCTTGCTCTCCATTAGCGAGTTATGTGGCCAGTGAGTTTGCGAAGGCTATGCGGCTCCTGTAGTCACCGCACGGCGTTTGCGGTAAAGGAGAACGTCCCAGCCACGGTATTTGGTACGGGTATCAATTCTGAACCCCACCTTCTCCGCCACACCAGCAGAAACGACGTGGCGGGTTGCGATGATCGCTATGATCGAGTCAATGTGACAGTGTGAGAAGCCGTACTCCAACGCCGCCCCCGCAGCCTCTGACGCCAGGCCTTGCCCCCATACGCTTGGTGCAAGGCGATAGCCGATCTCTATTTCCTGAGCGCCATCAAGCTCTACGTGGCTCAACCCGCAAAACCCAATAATCGCCCCGGAAAGACGATCAACAACAGCCCACTGACCAAAACCATGATCCCGGTAAGAGTCCAGGCACCAATCGATAAACTGCCGGGTATCTTCCTCGGTGCAGGGCCCATTGGTGGAAAACTCCATGACCTTCGGGTCACCAAGAATCTCCGCGAGTGCGCCAACGTCATTCGATGAAAACTCACGCAGCAATAACCTTGGTGTGTCAGCTATGACCATGAGTCTATCCTTTGTGGAGGCTCCCTCCGCCAACTTGTTGTGCGTCACTTGCGATACTTCTCGATGATTTCTTTCATCCTTTCTTTATACTCCACTTCGATTTCCGGACCACACTTACCAACCTGGTCTTTGAAAACTGGATTCAGCGACCTCTGATAGTAGCCCCCAGTCGAATCAATCGACTGAATCGTGTATTCAGTACGCCATTCCCATATATTTTTGTTGGGCACAAAATTGAAGTCAGTTCCTTTGCCCCACCTGGCGATATCTTCCCCTGAGCCATCCAAGTTGTGGAATTTACAATAAAAGTATGAATCGCTATCAGGTTGTGACTCGGTAGCGCCAGGTACTCCTCGGGCCTCATCACCACAATCTGACTTGGCAATTCCGAACTCGGCACAGCAATCAAGCTGGCCGCCTCTATCCGAGTAGGCGAGACATACCTTGAGTGACCTGCCCCCAGTCTTTAATCCAACTGCTCCCTAGTAATGTCCGTTACTTTTGAATCAGTTTTTCCAAGTCTGAGAGCAGAGGCAAACTCCAGAGGTGTCTGATACCCCAAGGATGAATGCGGTC
>Ga0208450_1000028_pt1 | contig 146365 bp, 129 predicted proteins | sample MalvireepMed_908_FD_184249 | JGI IMG/M metagenome (GOLD analysis project Ga0208450, IMG submission 184249) | Marine viral communities from the Global Malaspina Expedition - Malaspina viral metaG DeepMed_908 (SPAdes) (version 2) | ecosystem: Environmental > Aquatic > Marine > Oceanic | place... | reverse complement strand
ATCGTCATTAATTGTTTAGACTGCTCGTTGATCAGTTTTGAGTATTCTTTATACGTCGTTGGATTATTACGTCTAACAGCCTCTTGAAGTTTAGCAATTGATAACGGATTGAACATATGTCGTTCTCCATTACGTCTCCATCGGTATTCTCCACCTGCATCCAGACTAAGATTTCCAGAAATATTTTTGCTGTCAAATGTACGGCTGTGACGCTTGGCAATCTCTTGCTCTACTTCATATAATCCAATTCCTTCAATTCTACTTGGAGTATTTGGGAAATATTTTGAAATGAGTTTAGAGTTGAGCCCTAAAGCTTCAAATAATCGAGAACCACGGTATGAATTCAAGGTAGAAATACCAATCTTATTCATAACCTTTACAACTCCTTTACCAATGGCTTTGTTATAATTCTCAACTGCAGTTGTAAAATCAATTCCGTCTAGGTTACCAGCTTCGATTTCCTTTTGAATGATCTCATTTACCATGTATGGGTTAATCGCACTCGCACCATAACCAAACAATAATGCAAAGTGATGCACTTCTCGAGGTTCTGCAGATTCGACGATTATACTCATTTTAGAACGCTGTCCACTTCTGAACAAACCACTGTTTAGGTAGGAACAAGCCAGCAAAGCAGGAATTGGCGCCATTTCGGCATTTACTCCTCTATCTGATAAAATTAAAATGGTATGGCCATCATCAATACTTTTTGAGGCCATCGCTACCATTTTATCTAAGGCATCTTCAAGACCATTCAAACCGCGTTTTGCTTCGTAAAGCATCGGTATTGAAGTGTTCTTAAAATCAGGATTGTCAAAATTCTTTATTTTATCAAGATCCTCTTTAGATATAACCGGGTTTTGGATTCTGATTTTTTTACAATAATCAGGCGTGATCTCCATTAAATTGGTATCAGGACCTAAAGTAAGGCTCAAATCAGTGATAAGTTCTTCTCGAATTCCATCGAGAGGCGGGTTAGTTACTTGAGCAAATAATTGCTTAAAATAGTTATATATAAGTTGAGGACGATCTGAAAGAACTGCAAGAGGCGTATCAGACCCCATAGATCCAATAGGTTCCTTACCTTTTGTAGCCATCGGAAGAATAATGGTATTTACATCTTCTTTTGTATAGCCAAAAGCATTTTTACGCAGGTCATAAACGGTATCTTCCAGTTTAAAATCTACGTCACGATATGGAATATCCTTTAAATGAACTCGATTTTGATCAAGCCATTCCTGATATGGTTTTTGAGTAACAATACTTTCTTTAACCTCTTCATCGTTTACGATGCGACCGGCTTTCATATCAACTAAAAACATTTTCCCCGGCTCTAATCTACCGTGGAATGCAACGTTTTTAGGCTCAATATTTAAAACCCCGGTTTCAGAAGACATGATAACATCACCGGTTTTGGTAACGGTATAACGCGATGGTCTTAATCCGTTACGGTCCAATACAGCTCCAATGTAATCCCCATCTGTAAAAGGGATAGAAGCGGGACCATCCCACGGTTCCATGATACAGCTATTAAACTCATAGAACGCTTTTTTCTCAGGTGTCATATCTTGATGCTTTTCCCAAGCTTCTGGTACTAACATCATCATAATTTCCGGTAAAGATCTACCTGACATCAAGAGAAGTTCGACAACCATATCCATTGAAGCTGAATCTGATTTCCCCGGAAGAATAATTGGGAACAACTCTTTAATCTCTTCCCCAAACCAGTCACTCTTAAGAAGCTCTTCTCTACTACGCATACGCGAAACATTACCACGCAGGGTATTGATCTCTCCGTTGTGACACATATATCTAAACGGCTGCGCCAAATCCCAAGTTGGGAATGTATTTGTTGAGAATCGCTGATGTACTAACGCAAGTCTTGTAGTCAGCTTAGGATCTAAAAGATCAACGTAATAGTACTTAATATCTTCAGGCATCAAAAGCCCTTTAAATATTAAGGTCTTATTAGATAGACTAGGCAGGTAAAAGTAAGTGCGTTCTGAAAGCTTACTATTTAATATAGTATGCTCTGTAATTTTTCTTGCAGAATAAAGTTTGATCATAAACTCTTGCTCCTGCATTTCATCATTCGGCTTACCAATAAAAATTTGCTCTATGTGAGGTTCTACGCTTGCCGCTATTGCACCAAGATACCCAGTATCTACCGGTACGCGTCTCCAGCCTAAAAGCTTAAGTCCTTTAGCCTCGATTTGCTCTTCAAAAATCTTCTTACAATATGCTCGTTGATTTTCCTTTTGAGGAAGAAACACATTACCCATTGCATACGCTCGCGCTTCGGGAAGATCAAAGTCACAATTCTCTTTAAAGAAATCATAAGGTATATCTATAAGTATACCTGCACCGTCTCCCGTTTTTCCGTCACTACTAACCGCTCCTCTGTGTTCTAGTTTTTCAAGAATTTCTAGCGCCTTATGAATAATTCCATTAGACTGTTTTCCTTCAAGACTACAAATGAACCCAGCACCGCAATTTTCATGCTCCCATTCTGGTGAATATAATCCTTGTTTTTCCATAAAATTTTTGCTCAATATTAAAGACAGAATGATAAAGCTATTCAATAAACTGAAATGCCAATAATTTTAAAGAATAAGATTTTTATTATTTCGTAATTGTCAAAAAAAGGTCTTTTAAATAAAAAGTAATTAATAAAACAGAGGTCTTTTTATAGAAAATGAAATGCATTTTTGCCCAAAAACGGCGATTTCGGCAAATTTTAAAAATGCTATAAATCTTAAGCGAATGTTAACAATTGGCGTTTTTGATACTTTTTTACCCTAAAAATTACCATAAATTAACAAAAACAGCACATTCTCCATAATTAAATTCACAATTTAAAACTTCCGAAATCGCTTTCGGATAGCATACCCTAAAAAATTAGGGGGTATATTTACAAAAACAATAAAAATTTTCACTTACACCCTATTTTTTTGGGGGTGGTTTTAAATAATACCTAGTTTAGCAGCTCACCAATTAATCAATTTAAAAATGAAAAAATTAATTTTACCTGTAATGCTATGCTTAGGTCTTTCAGCCTTTGCTCAAGAAGAAGAAACCTCTTGGACTGATGGATTCTCACTTTCAGGATCTATCGATGCGTATTTTAGACAGAATATTACTACGCTTAATAAGGTTACAGATGAAGGCTATCCTGCACCGGGTTCTTCATTTGCTAATCAGCCAGGATTTGCTTTAGGTATGGCAAACGCAGTTTTAAGCTATGAAAAAGGAAGTGTAGGAGCTGTAGCAGATCTTGTTTATGGCCCACGTGGTACAGATGCTGTTTTTGGTTCTACCACTGCAAGTTCAAGCATCGTGAACCAATTGTATGTGTATTGGAACGTGAGCGAAAGTGTTACTTTAACCTTTGGTAACTGGAACACCTTTTTAGGATACGAAGTTATTTCGCCTGCAGCGAACTTCAACTATTCTACATCTTATATGTTCTCTTATGGACCATTCTCTCACTCTGGTTTAAAAGCAGACTTTGCTCTTGACGATAACTGGAGCGCAATGCTAGCCGTAATGAACCCAACTGATTGGACAGATTTTAATCCAGCAGGAAGCTACACTTTTGGAGGTCAGTTAGGATACTCAACAGACAGTGGTAGTACTTTCTTAAACTTAATTTATGGAGATCAGGATGGAGATTATACTGATCAAGGCTTAGGAGAAGGAGCTGGCTCTACTTTTCAGGTTGACCTTACCACTGGTTATGACTTAAGTGACTCTTTCTATTTAGGCTTAAACGCTACTTATAACACTACAGACGCTGGTGATATGGGCGGTGATGATTACGGATTTTACGGTGTAGCTCTTTATGCTCAAGCTGCTTTAAGCGATTCTTTCTCTTTAGGATTACGTCCTGAATATTTTAGTGAGTTTGCTGGCGGTGCAGGTGCAATAGGTGGCTACGATGCTGCAGGAGATGCAAATGTATTTGCGGTAACCCTATCTGGTAATGCAAAAGTTGGTCCTTTAACTTTTATTCCCGAATTTAGATTAGATTCTGCAAGTGAAGATGTATTTCTTGACTCGTATGACGGGACACCTACTTATACAGGTAGCTTAGGTTCTTTCTTACTTGCAGCCGTATATTCATTTTAACCTAAACTAAATTTTTACAATGAAAAAAATTGAAGCAATTATTAGAAAATCTAAATTTTCAGCTGTTAAAAAAGCGCTACACGAAAAAGGAGTGAACTTCTTTTCTTACTGGGACGTAACCGGTCTTGGGAACGAGAAAGAAGGTCATGTTTATCGCGGTGTTTCTTATAGCACAAGTGATATTCAACGTAGATACCTTTCTATAGTTGTAAATGATGATTTTGAACAAGCCGCTATTGCTGCCATTTTAGATGCTGCTGCAACCGGTGAAGTAGGTGACGGTAAAATATTTGTTTCTGATGTTAAAGATGCATACCGCATTAGAACAGGAAAGAAAGGACCAGATACTTTAAACTAAAACTAATCAAACTAAATAAATCAAATGAATTTTATGGCTAATATGTTATTACAAGAACCGGCTGATGCAGTACAAGCTGCTGTTGACGCAGTTAATGCAGATCTAGGTATTCTCTGGATCATCATCGCTGCCATTTTAGTATTCTTTATGCAAGCGGGCTTTACTTTAGTAGAAACCGGATTTACAAGTGCTAAAAACGCAGGTAACATTATTATGAAGAACTTTATGGACCTCGCAGTAGGCTCTCTAATGTTCTGGGTAGTAGGTTACTCTATTATGTATGGTGGCGAAACCATTTTAGGTGGTTTTATGAGAGACCCTTCAGACTTAGCTTTCTTTAGCGAAGATGACTGGCACAACCTCTTTTTCCAAACTGTATTTTGTGCTACCGCAGCAACTATTGTTTCCGGGGCAGTTGCAGGACGTTTTAAGTTCTCTTCTTACCTTATCATTTCTGCGGTTTTAACCACATTTATCTATCCGGTATCAGGAAGCTGGTTATGGCCTTTTGATGATCAAGCTTGGTTAAACAATCTTGGGTTTATTGATTTTGCCGGATCTACAATTGTTCACGCTGTAGGTGGTTTTGCTGCTTTAGTTGCAGCTAAACTTGTAGGACCTCGAATTGGTAAGTATGGACCTGACGGAAAAGTTAACGCAATCCCAGGACACAACCTTGTTTTAGGTGCATTAGGGGTATTTATCCTTTGGTTAGGATGGTTTGGCTTTAACGGTGGATCTCAGTTAGCCTTTGGTGGAGACGATTCTATTGCCGTAGGTAGCGTGATCATAAACACCAACCTTGCCGCAGCATTAGGTGGTATCGCAGCACTATTCTTTACTTGGATTAAATATGGTAAACCAGATATTTCTATGACTTTGAACGGTGCCTTAGCAGGACTAGTAGGTATTACTGCAGGTTGTGGTAATGTAGACGCATTTGGCTCTGTAGCAATTGGTCTTATCAGTGGTATCGTTGTGGTATTATCTATTGAATTCATCGACAAAAAACTTAAGATTGATGATCCAGTAGGTGCAATTTCTGTACACGGAGTATGCGGTTTCTTAGGAACTGTTTTAGTTGGTGTTTTTGCAACCGAAGGCGGTGTGCTTTACGGTGGTGGATTTGGCCAGCTAGGTGTTCAGTTCTTAGGTTCGATCTCTATGATCGCTTGGGCAATTGTTGCTACCTTTATTGTTTTGTTTATCGTTAAGAAAACAATTGGAATCCGCGTTTCTGAAAAAGAAGAGCTTGAAGGTCTTGATGCGCACGAGCACGGAACAACAGCTTACAACTTTGAAGTTGACGAATAATTTTAGACTTATGAGTTAAAACTCAAAACGCTATAATTTATAAACCCTCAGCGAATGCTGAGGGTTTATTTTTTTTAGACTATTGGGATATTTCGAAGCAACTTAGGAGATTTTCGTCTCTAGCAAATTTTCAAACTCGACTTTTAATACTTCTCCTTTTGATTAGTGCCGAAATACTATTCTATTTTAAAAACTGTATAGATATTGGGTAATATGTAGCTTCACCATTTGCAGCTTTGATCGCGTTAATTATCGGAAAAATTAGAACAAGCAAGCCTAAAGCAATAAACCCTAGAATTCCCAAGCCAAATAGCAAGATCAATGGAATACAGATTATACTATATATAAAAGTACTGATCTGAAAATTGAGAATTTGTTTCCCATGCTCGTCCATATTAAGCACTTTTTCCCGCTGCGTTAACCACAGCACTAGCGGCACAATAAAGCCTCCTATTCCGGTTACAAAATCTAGCAATTGACTAAGGTGTGCAACTACCAGTAAATTCTTATCTTCTCTAAGCATCATAATATGTTGATTTTTTGATTGTTTACCTATTAGTACTCCAGTTTTGATAAATGTTACAGTCGCCTGTTTTAACTACTCTCTCAATATATGGCACGCTACTTGTATTTAACTAAGCGTACCATCCAAGAAATAGTTCAGAGTACAAACAATCTAAATCTAGAAATTATGAAAAACTTAATTTACCTTTTTATTGGTCTGCTTGTAGGAGTGTCTTCTGCAACCGCAGCAACCTTGGATGATACCTCAATTAATAGATATTATGATGGCAGTCGCTACATATTTGTAGAAGGCGGTGTAGAATTTTCTATATATCCTGATGGTGAATTTGACTTTGTTTTACCTCAAATCGCTCAAGGTGTAAATGTTAATGTAAATGCCGGTCCTGTAAATATTAGTTACAATTCAGGATACAACTATGATCCTTATGTACAATATGATGATTATGGAGCTGTAATTCAGATTGAAAATGTGCCAATTTACTATGATAACTGGGGTAGAATTATTCAAGCAGGTGACGTATTTATAAATTACCAAAATAACAGAATCGTAAACGTAGGTGGCTTAAACGTTTTTTATCGTGGTAGTCGATTTTCACACGTAACGGGTTATATCAATGTATACAATCGAAGATATGTATATCATCCGTATCACAACTTCTTTTACAGACCATTTTTTGACAGATGTTTAGTATACACAACACCGTATAGAAGATTTTATCGTCCTGTAAGATATGATTATGCATACCACAGAAGTCACTATATGCAAGGATACCGCAATGGCTATAGAAACGCTTATCATGATTTCAAACGACCTCAAGGACGTATTGCTCATAATAACGCAAGACGCGGCAGTTATAGCAAAGCCCGTGCACGAGTAAATACTGATAATAGATCTTATGCTTCAAGATCAAGCACATCTAGAGCTACTGCAAATAGCAGAACCTCTAGAAACGCAGCAAACACAAGACAATCGCGAAGCTCAAATAATGCTATTATCAATAACCGGTCAAGCCGAAATTCTGATGCCAGAAGAGCTACGACTAATACAAATGCTCGTGTCACTCGTAATGCAAATACCATATCTCGAAGCAGTAATGCTGATAGAAATACGATAAGAACGCAAAGAACTAGTACTGCTACACGTAATAATGCTGTTCAAAGATCAAATCAACAGCGAACTATTGCTCAAAGAAGTACAAATAATCGTAATATTGCAAAGTCTAGAAACACAAGTAATCAGCGAAGCGTAACACAACGCCCCAGCAATACGCAACGTGTTTCAAGAAACGTTCAAACACAGCGCACAGTAGCAAAGCGTTCAACCGCTCCTCAGCGCAGCGTTCAGCGTTCACAAAGCTCAAGAAGCAGCAATGCGGCAAGAGCATCAAATACTAGAAAAACAAGTTCTGCGAGAACATCTAGAAGTAGTTCTAGAGGTCGCGGAAACTAAATAAAGATTTTTTGGTTGGTTAGTTGGAAGGTCCCGTATCTGATTTATTCAGATCGGGATTTTCTCGTTAATAGATAGGTGTTAATCCAGTGATTTATCTCAGTAGAAATTTTAAGTCGATAAATTAGGGTTAAATAAATCAGACCTAATATAACCGACTTCCCTCCTATTGCCAATACCGGATTCCACTTAAAATCCCAAAAGTAAAATCCTAAGCCCAACAATATAAGTACCATTGTTAAATACAATGATTCAGTAGTAAAAGGATGCATTTTAAATTTCTTCTGTACCACGTAAATCTTAGAAAGTGCATAAACCACCGAAGCCACAAAGGTTGCTATTGCTGCTCCGCTAATTCCCAAAATGGGTATAAAAATCAGATTGAGTACTACAGCTATCACGACTAAAACAATTCCTAATACTAAAACCAACCGGTAATAATCACTGTTGTATAAAATAGCATTATTATTACCCATTACGTTATCTATCAATTTAGCCAGCGCAATAAGCAATACCACATATAAGCCTTTACTATACGCCGGATCAAGCATCAAGTACAAAGTGTTTATGTTACAAACAATGAGCAAAAAAATGAGTCCGGAAACGGCATAAAGTGTTATGGAGCTTTTTTTATACAAATCCCTAAGTTCAAGATAACGCTGTGCATTAATATAAGTCGCGGTAAGCGGATACATAATTTGATGCATTGCTCTTGCAGGTACTGCAATAACGGCGGCAATGTAAATTCCTACAGAATAATAGGCTACGTTTTGAATAGGAATCAATTTTCCTAACATAAACATATCAATCTCTAAAATCATAACCGCTACAGAACCGGCAATGATGATCAGGATACTATATTTTAAAATAGACAACCATTCTGCGGGAATTGCAATTCTAAAGCGAGGCGCGCGCAATCTAAATGCGTAAAGCATCATCACCAGCATTCGCAGCGCATAAATAACCGCAACACCATACAGGAATCCTTCTGTACTAAACCATTTAAGCGCAAAACCTACAAGTAAGAGCATAATGCAAAAGCGATGAAATACTTCATTCATCACATTTCCAAAAACACTTTGTAATTGTGTTTTAGCCCAAGCATAACTGATCTCAAAATATGCCATTGAAAAGGCGATGATTGCAATCAAATAAGCATAAGGCCGAACAATATCATTTTTTGAAGCTAAAAAATCTACCAGCTCGCCGTAAAAACAATATACCAAAATCGAAGCCGGAAGGATTATAAGTAAAGGAAGCATTAGCATAAAACTCAAAAAATCATCTTGCTTCCTACCACTGTAAGAAGAGTAAAATTTAATGAGTGTATTCTGAACGCCGAGCGCTACAAATGGCATTGCTAAGGTAGAAGCGCTAAGTAAAAATCCCACAAGGCCATAATATTCAGCATCAAAAAACTGTACATATAACACCAGCGTATTGAGCGCACCTATACCAAAACCTATATAGGTTGTAACTAGGTTTTTAAAGGATTGCGATGCAACTATTCCCATTACAAGGTGTGGATTAATTCGGCTAGCTTAGCGGTCAATGATTTACGCGTGAATTGCTCTAAATTACCGTTAGTTTGCGAAATACCACCATTTTTATACTCCTCATATTTTGTGAGAATAAATGCTTTTAATCGTTGTTTCTCATGGTATGTAAAATAGATTCCACCATCAGCCTTTTCTAAAATTGAGGTTATATCTGAATTTACAGGACCAATAGCTAATATAGGTCTTCGTGCTGCTAAATATTCAAACAGCTTACCCGGAATAATCGCTTGCGTTTCTATGGAATCAATTTCCAAAAGCAATAAAATTTGTGCGCTACGTTGTTTTATCAAAGCTTCTTGATGCGTGACATACCCTGGAATCATTAGATTGTCCACTAAGCCTTCGGCGATAATGGTTTGTTTCACCGCTTCACCTACTCGGCCAATCAGTTCTATTTTTAAATCCTTGCCAAAAGTTGGTATTTCAGTCTTTAATTCTGAAAGAATTTCCCACAAGACCTTAGGGTTTCGATCTTCTAATAGCGAACCAATATGAGCCAATGAAAATGCAGGATCCAATTCTGGCTGCATAACTTTCTCATCGTCAAAGCCATTGGTAATGCACGTTACAGGAGTATTTGTAGTTTTCTCAAAATCACTTTTTGTTGTGGGACTTGTTACCAAAATTTGAGTGGTTTCATTTAAGATCTGAAACTCGAGATCAGCGTGCTTTCGTTGAGCAAATTTAGTTAATTGCAACTTTTTATGATAGCCAATACTCGTCCACGGATCTCTAAAGTCGGCGATCCAAGGTAGATTATGAAGTTTCTTAAGATCCCGACCTATAAGATGCAAGCTGTGCGGCGGACCTGTTGTAATTATACAATCTACGGGGTGATCCTTTAAATAAGAATTTAAAAACGTAACCGATGGTTTTACCCAAAATTTACGCGCATCAGGAATGAAGAGATTACCACGAATGAACAGCATAAGTTTTTGTACTAGACTCTGTTTGCTTTCCTCTTTTATTATCCCGGAACTGATCTGTTTTGTGTCTTTCTTTGAGAAAAATTGAGCCATTTTATAAGGCTCCCAAATAGGATGTTTGAGAATGGTTAGCTCCTCCGGAATTTCATCGACTAAACTTTCATCCAGAATGGGATAATCTGGATTTTCTGGAATATAAACTACGGGCTCAACTCCAAATCCCCGCAAGTACTTAACAAATTTCAGCCAGCGCTGTACACCAGGTCCTCCGGCAGGAGGCCAATAATAGCATATGATCAACGCTTTTTTCACAAAAATAATTTAGAAACTTACTGTTACTTACTCCGTTTTAGCGCTATTCAACTTTCGGTAGGTAAAAAAGACGCCACCAAGAATGATCAATAGGAGCAGAATATTACTAGCCAAACTAATCGTACTTCCAGTCTTTACCACTTGAGGTTCAAATTTAAACTCGATGGTATGCTCGCCTTCAGGAACCATCATCGCTCGCAAAATATAGTCTGCCTTAAAATAGGTTGAAGGTTCACCATCAATGTAAACATTCCAACCGTCAGGATAATACACCTCACTAAACACAGCCAATTTTGCTTCTTGAGCACTAGATTGGTATTTTAAATAGTTAGGCTGATGCTCCACAAGTGAAATGTTATCTGTACTGTCTTGAGGAAAAATATTCCGTGGTAGTTCATTGGCATAGCGCTCTTGAATCACAGCCGTCTGCAAAGTATTTAAGCTATCAAGAGCTAAAATTTCTGCATCGGCATCAGGCACAACCTTTACATTTTGTACAAACCAAACATTTCCATTTGCCTGCGGGTTTTGCTGCACTTGCTCAGCGCCCTCTTCATCTTGCGAGATTATGTATTTCACGTTAAGCAAATTCAATGGCTGTATATTTCCTTGATACAAATAAAACTCTGCCAATTCCTGCAAGCGTGCAGGTTTTGCACCGTGATAACCTCCTATTGAATTATGAAAATAGCTTGTACGCGCCCCATTTAAACCGATGCGTTGTTCAAAAACACGATACCGCGAAGTGTCTTGCAAAATCTGCTTATCTGCTTCAGAAGCTTGAAAAGGCTGCTCTACCAATCGTGCCGCCATAAAGTTTTCAGTATTCACATAACGGCGATCAACTTGTACCAAATCAAAAACAATCAAAATTGCCATAATTAAAATCACTTGGATTTCAGATACTTTTTGTTTGATGTAAAACCAAATTGACCCGGCCGCGATCAATACTAAAATCAGCGTTTTGAGGGTGTCGTTTACCAGAAGTGATTTTCGGTCTTCTTTAACGGCACTTATAAAATCCATTCCAAAATTCTGAATGTAATATGCGTCATTGCCGCCGGCAAAAGAAAATAGACTTCCGTTGAATAGCAGAATGATCAGAGATAGTCCTCCGGTAATTCCCGTAGTCCATTTTAAAGCTTTGAGCTTATCTTCTTTTGCTTCGGTTTTTTGTAAAATTTTATACAAGCCAAACACCGCCAGAACAGGTACACAAAGCTCAGTGATCACCTGTATTGAAGTTACAGCCCTAAACTTATTATAGAGCGGAAAATAGTCAATCCATAGATCGGTAAACCAAGAAAGGTTACTTCCGAAGCTTAACAACAACGAGAGTATCGTTCCCCCTAAAAGCCACCATTTGAGGCGCCCTTTTACCATAAAAATTCCTAAAACGAATAAAAATATTACAACTGCTCCAAGATAAGCCGGACCTGAAACTCCAGGTTGACTTCCCCAATAATATAGCCCAAATTGCCCAAAAATTGATTCAACCTGAGCAGGAGGAACTCCTTGTTGCAATAAAAACTGCGTAAAAGCACTGTCTTTATCATACGGCTCAGAATTTGAACCTCCATAGAGACCAGCGATAAAAAGGTCTAAAGTTTCAGAAATCCCGTAGCTGTATTGATTAATGTATTCTTTATCTAAACCACCAACATCAGTTTTAGGAGTTCCATCAGGATTGATGGTCAGATCGCTTTTTCCACGTGTACTAAACGCACTATACTCTGAAGTTGCCATCAAACTCGCCGCATTAGTACCTATAGCAAGCACAACAGCCAAAACTAAAATCCCAACACTTTTAAAGAAATGTGGTAATTCATTTTTTCGGAAAGCATCTATTAAATAAGCTACACCAAGCACAAGAACTAACAACATCAGGTAATAGGTCATCTGCACGTGATTGGCGACAATTTCTAACGCCATTGCAACCGTGGTGAGAATAAAACCCCAGATATACTTTTTTCTAAACGTAAGAAGGATTCCACTTAAAACCAGGGGCATATATGCGATCGCGTGGGCTTTTGCATTATGGCCAACACCTAAAATAATAATGAGATAACTAGAAAACCCAAAGGCTAAGGCGCCCAGACCGGCATATTTCCAATCGAGTTTGAGCACAAGAAGCAGCACGTAAAAACCTACAAAATAGAGAAATAAATAGTCTGCGGGTCGTGGCAAAAACCTGATGCTAAGATCTAAACTTTTGATCCAATTATATGGATATTTAGCTCCCAATTGATACGTAGGCATTCCGCCGAAAGCTGCATCGGTCCAGTATGGTTCTTCGCCGGTAGCGGCTCTAAAATCCATTTGTTCCTTAGCCATCCCGCGATATTGCTGAATGTCACTCTGAAACATCTTTTTCCCGGAGAGCACGGGACTAAAATAAAGTAATGCAGTAATTATAAATATCAAAACCACAACAAGGTGTGGCGCGATCTTTTTAAAGGAAAATGTCATATAAGTTAGCTATACTAAAGCGTGGAAATTAGTCAATTTCTTCATAATCGATATATTCTCCCACAGTTTTATTTGAAGTCTGGTCACGATGCGGAACACGGTCTATAACCGTCTCTCCTTCTTTTTTAGCTGCAGGCTCTTTATAGCCGCGACCTTGAGCCATATTTTGAAAACGCTCTCCTACCTTTTTGGCCAAATAACGCATAATATAAGGAGATAAAAATCTAAAAAGGATTCGCAATCCAAAGAAGATTAATAAGATGATAAGGAATGTTTGAATAAACTTCATCAGCACAATATTTGCGACAAAATTAACCATTACCACACGTTTTCACCTTAAAAAAAGAATAAAACCTAGGCTGTTGGGTTGTATGTTAACTTTAGGCTATCTCTTATTTTTACACTATGTTTGTCAGATTGCAGGTCAAAAAAATCCTTAGTTCCAGTTTTATGAAATTCAGTGCTATGCCGAATAAATTGATTTTTAGTTTATCGCTGTTGTTGTGCGCATTTGCTCAACAAGCTAAAGCTCAATACACTGAAACCCTAAACTCTAACAGGCCGGGTCAATCTCAAGGAGCCTTTGCCGTGGGCCGTGGCGTTTTTCAGGCAGAATTAGGAGCGACAATGGGCAAAGAATCGCACAATTTACTTTACACAGAAACTGACAATATCGGGGCGGAATTTCAGTTGAGATACGGTGCCATTCGTGAGCAATTAGAATTTAACTTCAGCGGAACTTATTTATACGAAGACATCGTTCCTACAGCCGGTGCTGCAGAACCATACAGCCATAGTGGTTTTCCTATTATTACGCTAGGAGCAAAATACCTGCTGTACGATCCTTATAAGAATTACGAAGAAAAAATTAATCTGTACAGTTACCACGCCAATCGTAAATTTAAGTGGCGTACACTAATTCCTGCAGTTTCTATTTACTCAGCCGCAAATTATGTGTACGAAGACGATAACCCGTTTTTACCTAGTAGTCAGGCCGGTTTTACTCCAAAAGTCGTTGCGATCACACAACACAATTGGGGCCGTTGGGTTTGGGTCAATAACTTTATTTATGATCAATTTTTAACTGATTTTCCTACCAAAGCTTGGATCACAACAATGACGCATTCGTTCAATTCTAAAATTGCAGCTTTTGCAGAGTTTCAAGTGATTATAAGCGACATTTATGCTGATGACCTATTTCGCTTTGGCGGTGCTTACTTGATCACTAAAGATCTTCAGGTAGATGTGAGTGCACTCATCAATTTTAAAGAGACTCCTAAACGCCAGCAATTGGGTTTAGGATTATCTTACCGACTGGATTTTCATAGCCATGATGAATTGCTTCCGCAGAAATAAAAATTACGGTTACCTTTACAAGCTATATTATTAGAGTAGAATGATTACAATAAAAGAAATGAAAACAAAACAGGAACTGACAAAATTTGTCAAATTTCCGTTTTCACTTTATGATAAGAACAGTAACTGGGTTCCTCCGTTAGTCAATGACGAGCTTGAAAGTATGGATCCTGAGAAGAATCCTGTTTTTAAAAATGCCGAGGCCCGCTTCTTTTTAGCTTATAAAAACAACAAACCGGTTGGTAGGATCGCAGCGATCATCAATCATATTGAGATCAATGAACAAGGTAAACCTAAAATGCGTTTTGGGTGGTTTGACGCCATTGATGACCTTAAAGTAACTAAAGCACTCATTGCTCAAGTAGAAGAAATTGGCCGCACTAATAACTTAAACTGGATTGAAGGTCCGGTAGGTTTTAGCAATATGGAAAAGGCCGGAATGCTCATCGAAGGTTTTGAATACCTCAATACGATGATCACTTGGTATAACTACCCATACTACAAAGAACATTTTGAAAAACTGAATTTTGAGAAAGCTTCAGAATGGGTTGAATATAAGATCCAAATCCCTGAAAAATCTCCCGAAAAGGTTGAAAAATTTGCGCGAATCATTGTAGAGCGTTACAACCTTAAGTTGATTCACTTTAAAAATAGCAAAGAGATTCTGCCTTATGTAGATGATATGTTTGGGCTGCTCAATAAGACCTACAACGATCTGAGTACTTTTGTACCTATTCAACAATATCAGATCGATCATTATAAAGATAAGTACATCAAATACATCAATCCTCATTACATTAAATGTATTGAGAATGCTGAAGGTAAACTCATTGCCTTTGCGATCACGATGCCTTCATTTAGTAAAGCATTAAAAAAAGCTAACGGTAGTCTGTGGCCTTTTGGCTTTATTCATCTATTACGCGCGAGAAATAACAACGATACGGCTGCCTTTTATTTAATAGGGATCGATCCCGAATATCAAGGTAAAGGGGTTACCGCTGCGATTTTTCAAACGATGCAAGATCTGTTTACTGCTAACGGTATTACTGAAGTGGAGACCAATCCTGAACTTGAAGAGAACAAAGCAATTCAGCAGCTTTGGAAAAAGTACGATCATCAACTGCATAAACGAAGAAGGACCTATAAACGTGATTTATAGGCCCTAAACTCTTTTAGATTATAGCTGTGCTATATTATTATTCGGTAAGAATAAAACTTACCTGAATTTTTGAAGTTATCGTTAATTCGCCAGGTGCTAAAGTACGTTGCGTGCTATCTGCTGATTCTGCCATTGCCATTTTATACATTGGCTGTGGTTGAGGAACGCTTGTTCCTAATTCTGCGATCGTAATCGCTTTGCCAATTCCTTGTCCTAATACTTGCGCATATTCCTGTGCCTTAGCTTTAGCGTTAGCGATAGCTTTCTTGCGCGCTTCGGCTTCATAAGCTTCCATTTTTGAAGAAGAAAATTCTACACCGTTGATGGTATTGATACCCGAAGATAAAAGTCCTGCCATTATTTTATCGTAGTTAGAAAGATCTTTCAGTTTTACAGAAATAGTCTGACTTGCGCGATAATTATAGGTTTTGGTATTGTAATCGTAGTTTTTGTTCAAATTTACATATTCGGTCTGCACTTGATTCTGCGGAATGTTCATCTTTAGTAAATAATCTAAAACCTTATCAACGCTGGTGTCATTTTCAGCCTTGACTGTTTTTGCGTCTTTTCCTTCGGTTTGAACTCCCATACGTATGGTAACTTCATCGGGTACTGCTACTACTTCCCCTTCCCCTGTTACGTTAACTGTTGGTTGAATAGCTTGTGCGCTTGCCATAGTGGTCATTGCGGTAATTGCTAGAATTAAAATAGATTTCATAATAGTTGTTTTTTATTTACCTCAATAAAAGCAAGTCCTGTGCCATTAAAGCCGACCTGTCTTGTTGAGTATAAATAAAATTACAATAGGAATCGCTAATAAACCTACCATCAAGGTATTAACCTGAAACAAAGCAGGCACCATTAACAAAGTAATAACATAACCACCTACTGCGCCACCAAAATGGGCATCGTGACCAATATTGTCATTATTAGCCCGCATCCCATAAATAGAGTACAATAAATAGCCAATCCCAAAAATATACGCCGGAATAGGTACAGGAATAAAAAACATATATAGACTCATATCTGGGTAAAGCAAGATCGCAGCATACAAAATCCCTGACACTGCGCCACTGGCTCCCACCGCAGTATAATGGTATTCATCTTTATGAAAATAATAGGAAAGTAAGTTTCCCAAGATCAAACTGCCGAGATAAATAACCACAAATTCCCAATTACCTAAAAACGAAATAACTATAGGCGCAAAGAAATAGAGCGTAAGCATATTAAAAAATAAATGCGACGTGCTCACGTGCAGAAAACCTGAAGATAATACACGTATCTGCTCGCCTCTACGCACCGCACCCGTATTAAACTTATATTTTTCAAAAAAGGAATAATCGTTAAAACCTTTAATTGAGATCAACACATTGACACCAATTACAATGGCAGTAATTATACTTAAATCGCCCATAAAAGCTCAAATTTTGGATTCAAATATACCTATATTTGTGCACTAACTGCCGTTTCATGTGATGCCGTTTATAGTAGAAATAAACTATAACTCGGAATGTTCTTGAGACGCTTGTAAGAAGTAAATTTTTAATTCCTTAAAAAGGATACAGCTCTTATACGCTTAGTAGAAACCTAAAAAGGACTTTATAGATTTAGAATTTTTACGCGCAGTTACCCATAAAAACAAAACGCACATGCAACGCCTTCTTTATTGGCTGGTTTATCCTCTATTGTGGATTATCTCTAAACTTCCGTTCTGGCTGTTTTATAAAGTTTCTGATGTCATTTTTTTCATCTTATACTACGCGGTAGGTTACCGAAAGAAAACGGTACGCTTCAATCTTAAGACAGCATTTCCTGAGAAATCAGATGCTGAACGTAAAAGCATCGAAAAAAAGTTCTATAGACATATGTGTGATATGTTTTTAGAAATGATCAAATCTATCTCTATCTCTGCCGAAGAACTCAAAGAGCGCTTTCAATTTGATGACTTAAGTATCGTTGAAAAATTAGTAAAAGAGCAACGCAGCTCCTTAATTATGATGGGGCATTATGCCAGTTACGAATGGCTTACGGCGTTACAATTCTATTTTGATCACAGCGGATACGGAATTTATAAACGAATTAAAAACCCGTATTTTGATAAACTTATTCATGAGATTAGAGAAAAATGGAATTCTAAGCTGTTAGCGAATAAAGAAGCTACTTTCATTATCAGAAAACAACAACGCGCCGGAAAAATGGCTACATATGCGTTTATCGCAGATCAATCACCCAAAACCCGCAAAAACTATCACTGCACCGATTTTCTAGGAAAGAACGTGCCCTTTTTCACCGGAGTGGAGCGCCTGGCAAAATCTGAAGATATGCCGGTCATCTATCTCGCGGTAGACAAAATAAAAAGAGGCTATTATAAAGCCTCTTTTAAAGTTATTACCGAAAATCCCACCACGCTACCGGATTATCAAATTACCGATGAATTTGCCGCATTGCTAGAAACGCAGATCAAAGCAAATCCGGAATATTATTTATGGACACATAAGCGGTTTAAACACGCCCTTTAGTTTTAAATACCCGCTATCGATTTAATTTCGCTGATCATTGTATCTGCAACTTGATCTGCTTCGGTTTGGGTTTGTGCTTCCGTATAAATGCGAATAATAGGCTCTGTATTTGATTTTCTAAGATGTACCCAATGATTTTCAAAATCAATTTTCACTCCGTCTATGGTATTTACATCTTCATTTTGATAGCGCTGCGCAATTTCCTTTAAAATAGCATCGACATCTAGGGAGGGCGTTAATTCAATTTTCTTTTTGCTCATAAAATACGCCGGGTAACTCGCGCGTAATTCACTAACTTTAATTTTCTTTTTCGCCAAGTGCGTTAGAAATAAAGCAACACCCACAAGTGCATCGCGGCCATAATGAGACTCCGGATAGATTATTCCACCGTTACCTTCTCCTCCAATCACGGCATTTATCTCTTTCATTTTAGTCACCACATTCACTTCCCCTACAGCTGCAGCGTGATAGTTTCCTCCGTGTTTTTGAGTGATGTCTCTTAAGGCTCTTGACGAACTCAAATTAGAAACCGTATCTCCGGGATTTTCACTCAATACATAATCTGCACAAGCTACTAGAGTGTATTCTTCGCCAAACATTTCACCGGTTTCATCAATAAATGCAAGTCGATCTACATCAGGATCAACCACGATTCCTAAATCGGCATTTTCTTCCGGAACCAACTTACAAATGTCAGTGAGATGCTCTTTTAAGGGTTCAGGATTATGCGGAAAATTTCCGGTAGGCTCACAATATAATTTTTCAACATAAACCCCTAAACGTTCTAGAAGCATTGGGATTGCAATACCTCCGGTAGAATTTACACCGTCAACCACAATCTTAAAGTTAGCAGCTTTGATCGCATCTTCATCTACCAAATCCAGATCCAAGACTTCGTCTATATGAATATCGATGTAGGCATCATTTTTATGAATTGCCCCCAAAGCATCAACTTCAGCAAAAGTTACCGCAGAATCTTCGGCAATTTTTAAGATCTCTGCACCGGCTTCAGCATTGAGAAATTCACCATTTTTATCCAGAAGTTTTAATGCATTCCACTGTTTGGGATTGTGAGATGCGGTTAGGATAATTCCACCATCAGCGTGCTCTAATTGCACCGCGAGTTCTACCGTTGGTGTGGTAGAAAGATCAAGATCTATCACGTCAATCCCCAAACCTACTAAGGTTTGCATAACCAATTGCTGCAACATCTCTCCGCTCAGGCGCGCATCTCGACCTACCACGACTTTATACGTGTCTTTATTGCGTTGCTTTTTTATATAAGTGCCGTAAGCAGCAGCAAATTTCACCGCGTCTATAGGAGTTAAATTTTCTTCAGGCTTTCCTCCAATGGTACCACGTATTCCTGATATTGATTTTATTAGGGTCATAAATAAAGTATTCTGATTTTTTTGAGCTTATTTTCAAAAACTGAAAATTATAATGCTCGTAGTTTTAAAATTTCTGGTCTGACAAATATAGCCATTAGAGGCGCTTCTGTATCTTGATAATTTGTAATTTAAGCCTGTGAATTTTTTAGCCCACATATACCTGTCTGGCAACGATACGCTTATTAAGCTGGGTAATTTTATGGCTGATGGCATAAAAGGAAAACAATACAAAAACTACAGGCCTCAGCTGCAAAAAGGAATTTTACTACACCGCAGTATTGATAGTTTTACAGACGCACATCCTATTGTAAAACAAAGTACAAAAAGACTTCATCCCAAATACAGTCATTATAGTGGGGTTATTGTAGATATTCTTTACGACCATTTTTTAGCAAAAAATTGGAAAAAATATAACAAGATTCCCTTACCTCAGTATGTTGAAGATTTTTATGATTTGCTTGATGAGCATTATGATATTCTTACGCCTTCTATTCAGCGTATGGTACCGCATATGATCGCTGACAACTGGCTGTTGAGTTATGCTGAAATCAGCGGTATTGCGACGGTACTTTACAATATGAATAGACGCACGAAAAACATAAGTGGAATGGATCGCGCAGTCGAAGATCTGCAGTTACATTATCACGACTTTGAAAACGAATTCACACTATTTTTTGAAGAACTTCGGGCATCTTGCTCCAATCGAATCAAAGAACTTGACATTCAATTTAGATTAAAAAATACCTGACTTTATGCAACAAAAAAACGCCTTGAAGCTCCCATTTTGTTCTCGATTTTTAGTGCTGAGCCTTTTCTTAATTTTAGCAGCCTGTAAAACAGAAACACCAAAACCCCGCATCATTGAGCGTGGGAAAATCGCAGATAGTATCATGGTGGTTTCTGCACGCGAAGAAGCATCTAGAATTGGGGCTGAAATTTTACAAAAGGGTGGAAATGCCTTTGACGCGTTGATTGCCGTTGATATGGCACTTAATGTGGCTTACCCGTTTGCAGGAAGTTTAGGCGGTGGTGGGTTTATGGTCTACCGCAAAGCTGATGGTGAAGTAGGCAGTATTGACTATCGCGAGAAGGCTCCTATGGCAGCAACGCACGATATGTATCTTGATAAGGAAGGTAACGCGATAGATTCGTTAAGTCGGCAGGGATCTTTAGCGGTAGGTGTTCCCGGAAGCATCGCTGGTATGTTTGCTATTCACGAGAAATTGGGTTCATTGCCCATGGCAGAAATCCTTCAACCTGTGATCGAGTTGGCTGAAAAGGGTTATCAAATTACCGAGAATCAACTGGCGCGCTTTCAAAATTATGCTTCGGTTTTTGATCAAGTGAACGGCAAAGAAACACTGTATTCTATTGGATTTCGCCAAAGTGATTCCATAAAAATTAAAGCTGGTGATCTCATTAAAAATCCGCAATTAGCTTCAACGTTGAAACGAATTGCTACTAACGGAAAACAGGAATTTTATGAGGGGGAAACCGCAAAAAAATTAGTTGATTTCATACAGAAACACGGCGGGATCATCAGCCTTGACGATTTAAAAAATTATGAAGCGGTATGGCGAGAACCCATTATTTCAAATTATAAAAACCTTCGGGTGATCGGGATGCCTCCTCCATCAAGTGGCGGAGTCTGTTTAGCCGAAATATTGAAAATGATCGAACCTTACGATTTAAAATCTTTCGGTCATAATTCAGCAAAAAGCATTCAAGTTATTACCGAAGCAGAACGCCGAGCGTATGCTGATCGTAGTTTCTTTTTAGGTGATCCTGATTTTAATGAGATTCCTATTGACTCGCTTACAAGTGACGCTTATGCCACACGACGTATGCAATCCTTTGATTTTGATAAAGCAACGCCTTCTGCTGAAGTAAAGCACGGGGCGATCTCAGGATACGAGTCTATGGAAACTACACACTTTTCCCTCATTGATCAATACGGTAATGCAGTAGCCCTTACCACTACCCTAAATGGCGCTTACGGCTCAAAATTATATGCAGATGAATTGGGCTTCTTTTTAAATAATGAGATGGATGACTTTAGTGTAAAGCCCGGCGTGCCGAATATGTTCGGACTTATAGGTGCTGAAGCTAACAAGATTGAACCTCAAAAACGGATGTTGAGTTCTATGACTCCTACTATTGTAGAAAAAGAGGGGCAACTCTGGATGACGGTAGGTACCCCTGGAGGATCAACCATAATTACTTCGGTGCTGCAGACTATTCTCAATGTAGCGGTATTTGATTATGGAATGCAAGAAGCGGTAGATGCGCCACGCTTTCATCACCAATGGCTTCCTGATGTTGTTACTTTTGAGCCTGATGCTTTTGGTAAAGAGCTTTTAGACACCTTAAGTAATAAGGGGTATGAAATACGTCAAGAGAATAGTGTGATATTGGGTAAAGTAGACGGAGTTCTGGTTCTTCCTGATGGAAAATTAGAAGGTGGTGCAGATCGCAGAGGCGATGATACTGCAGTGGGCTTTTAAAGCATTATACACTAATCGATGTATAATTCAAATTATAACTTTTTTAGTGTATATTTTAGATTATAACTAAAATAGATTATATTTGACATTATATTAAAATCATTTCATTTTAAATGAAAGCTGTTCTTACAGGAGATATTGTAAATTCCAGAGCTTTTATGGGCTGGCAAGATGCCCTCATTGAAGTGTTAAACAGGTATGGCTCAAGCCCAAAAACCTGGGAAATCTTCCGTGGCGATAGTTTTCAATTGATTGTGGATGCAGCATTGGCTTTAGAAGCCGCTATCCATATCAAGTCTGTAATAAAATCTAATGCAGCTTTAGATGTACGTATTGCGATAGGCTTAGGCGAATGCTCTTATGATGCAGATCAAATTACCTTGGCAAACGGCAGTGCTTTTATACATTCGGGTACAGCTTTTGACGCTATTAAGAATAGAACGCTAGTGCTTCAATCAGCCAACGAGCAACTGGATGAAACGCTAAATCTTATGCTGTCGTTAGCAAGTCTTACGATGGATCAATGGCCACCGGTTACCGCGCAGATCGTTAAAGCACGTCTAGAAGAACCTCAGCTCAATCAAACCGAATTGAGCCAGAAACTTGATAAAGCTCAGAGTGCCATAAGTAAAGCACTTTCTCGTGCAGGTTATGACGAGATTCATTCAATGCTACAGTATTACACTAAAAAAATTGAAACCTTATGATTGTTCTTGCGCTAAAATTGGTTCTGGCTCATATCTTAGGAGATTTTGTGCTCCAGCCGTCTAAGTGGGTTAAGCATAAAATGAAACACGGTTGGAAATCAAAATACTTACTAGCGCACGTAGGTGTTCATCTGATTGCTTTATTGATTTTACTCCAGTTTAACACCGCTTACTTTTTAGGCATTACAACCATCATTATAACGCACTACGCCATTGATGCGCTTAAAATAAAGTTTACAACAAAAAAGAACAGCCGCAAGCTATTTGTCGCAGACCAGATCGCACACCTTATGGTGCTCAATCTCGTACTTTATTATTATACGCCATACAGCATCGATTTCACTGAAATCCTAACGCCCCAATCTCTATTGCTCATCACCTTACTATTTTTTGTGACCTATGTTGCCGGAATTCTTATGCGTGTTGCGCTTCAGCCGTGGCAAGATGCTATTGAGCCTGCTTCAAAAAAAGAAAATGCAAAAAGCACCTCGCTTGCGGGAGCCGGAAAGATAATAGGGATTCTTGAACGCTTGTTTGTGTTCACCTTTATTTTACTCAACACCTGGTCTGCCATTGGATTTCTCATCACGGCCAAATCAGTATTCAGGTTTGGTGATTTAACCGAAGGCAAAAACCGAAGACTCACTGAATATGTCCTAATAGGCACCCTATTAAGTTTTGGGATCGCAATAGGTTGCGGCTTACTGTTTAGATACTTAAGCGCATTAGACACATTTAACGCCTAAACACCTTCTTTGCGTAACACTTCTAGTGGCGAACTTTTAATCACACTGCGACTGTTGCTCAATCCAATCGCTAAAACAAGCGCTGTAATTCCCGGAAGTAAAACCAAAAACGGAATTGCCGATGGAATAAACGCTGTATCAAACGCAAAATAAGCGAGTAGCAAACTACCCAAAAGCGACAGCAAAATACCAGACAGCGTTCCCAAAAGTCCTAAGTACAAATATTCTAGACCTTGAATGCGCAATATTTGCTTGCTCTTGGCTCCCATCGTGCGCAGCAATACACTTTCTCGTATCCGTTGAAATTTACTCGTACGCACCGCACCTAGCAAAACAATGATCCCAATAAGAATACTGAAAAACGCCATAAAGTTGATGATGTAACTAATTTTAGTAAGCAACTCTTCAACAACGCTAAGCACCTGTCGTAGATCAAGAATCGAAATGTTAGGGAATGCTTTTACTAATTTCTGCTGAATGGCTGCTGAAGCTTGTGCATCAGGAACCTGTGTGGTGATCACACCAAATTGTGGCGCACGCTCCAACACTCCTGCCGGAAATACGATTGAAAAATTCAACTGCATTCTACTCCAATCTACGGTGCGTATACTTCCTATTTCGGTTTCTAAGAGTCGGCCTTGTACATTAAAGGTCACGCGGTCTCCTACTCCAACTTTTGCATCTTCAGCAAAATTGTCACTTACAGATATTGGAACAACCTCAGCTTCTTCGGTAAAGGTTCCTGTAAATGTTCCGGCTCGTAAAACTTCCGAAGCGATTAAAGAATCCCTATAGGTCGTTCTGAATTCGTGGTTTAAGATCCATCGATTTATGTGTATGGTCGTGTCTTTTTTTAAGTCGGCATTATCACGACCGTTAATGCTTTGCACGCGCATCGTCACAATTGGAATCTGATCTAGCGGCGGCAATTCATTTGAAGTAAGTGTTTGTGCAACTTCAGTCATTTGATCTTTTTGCACGTCGAGCAAGATCATATTGGCTTGATTGGCTTCACTATCCAAATTGGCCTGAGCGAGCAGAATATCTTTAGTAAAGTAAAGCGTACTTATCAAAAACGAACCAACGCCTATCGCAAGAATCAACACCACCGTTTGATTCTGAGGCCGGAATAAATTACGTAAGCTTTGCCGCGAGGTAAAGCTCCAACTTTCGGGAAAATACTTCCGAAGTAAACGCATGAATACGCGTGCAATTCCGCCTAGAATACTAAAAACAACGAGAATTCCGCCTAAGAATGATGCGGCATATTTCCAATCTTCTAACAGCCAAAACGCAAATAAAAACACAAAGGTAAGTATCGCCAATGAAACTGCTATCGCCGTTTTTGACGACTGCTGATTGTCTGAAGCACTTACCCGTAAAGTTTGTAAAGGAGAAACCTGCAACGTACTCAACAACGGGTAGAGCGCAAATAAAACCGACATAAAAGCGCCGATGAAAATTCCTAAAAAGATAACCGGCCAAGATAATTTAAGTGCTACATCTACCGGTAATAATCCTTCTAAAAGAATAGGAAATAACTGCTGCAACAACAAACCTGCGATGGTTCCTAGAACTCCACCTACGAGTCCTAAAACACCAATCTGGATCAAATAAATAAGAAATGCCTGCTTACGGCTCTCTCCCAAACATTTTAAAATAGCGACCGATTTGAGTTTGTCTTTGATGTAAATCGTAGTCGCACTTGCAATGCCCACGCATCCTAAAAGTAAGGCAATAAAACCTACCAAATTCAAGAACTTTCCAAAGTTTTCATAGCGTCGGCCAAGCCGTTCACTGGTTGACGTGTGCGTATCGAGATCGGCGTCTGCCTCGTCCAACCGATTATCAATTGCTTGATCAAGAAGTTCCATATCTTGATCAGGAGCTTCAAAATAAAACTCATAATCGATTCGGCTTCCCAACTGAACCAAACCGGTTTTTTCTATAAATGGATACGGAATGACCACCGGCGGAGCAATCGCGCTAAAAACGGCATTGCTTCCAGGAAGCGCTTCAACACCACCCAAAACAGGCAGTTTTACCTCTCCTATTTTGATGGTATCACCAACTTTTACATTAAGTTGCAACATCACTGTAGCATCGAGCAAGGCACCTTGCTTTTCTTGAAAATCTTCAGCAGCCGATTCTGGTTGCGTCTCCAACTTTCCGTAGAATGGAAATCCGTTGCTGATACCCCGCACTTGTAGCAATTTGGTCGCTTGATTTTTTGGAAACAACGCCATCGAGGAAAACGAAATCTCCTCAGCATCTGCTCCTCCTAGAGAATCTACGATAGCTTGCGCTTCTTCGGTTAGTGGATGATCACTGTCGATTTTAAAATCGGCGCCCATTAAGGCTTTGGACTGTAAGGCAATATTATCCTTTAAAGTTTCTCCAAAAGATTGAATCGACACAATGGCTGCAACTCCCAAAATGATCGAAACCATAAAAAGACTCAGCTTGCCGGCACTGGCTTTAAAGTCGCGCCACGCCATTTTTCTCAACCAGCCTAAGCGCAAAGAACTTTTCATACCGCTCATATGCTTGCTTTTGTAAGGTTTGCAATTCGGCCTCCTTTAATGGTGAGAATATTCTGTGTTTTCTGAGCGAGTTCCATATCGTGTGTAACCAAGACTAATGTTGTCCCCAATTCTTTATTCAACTCAAAAAGCAAATTAACTACAGTTTCTCCGGTTTCAGCATCCAGATTTCCTGTAGGTTCGTCTGCGAATAAAATTTTAGGATCATTAGCAAAAGCACGTGCAAGTGCCACACGCTGCTGCTCTCCGCCAGAAAGTTGCGAGGCGTAATGATTACCGCGATCTCCAAGACCAACTTTAGTGAGTAATTCGGCTGCTTTTTTCATTGCGTGCTTAGCACCTTGCAACTCTAAAGGAACCGCCACATTCTCAAGTGCGGTAAGCGTAGGTAATAATTGAAAATCCTGAAAAACAAAACCAACATCTTTATTGCGCAATAAGGCACGTTCATCTTCGGTAAGACTACTGAGCTCGACACCATTTAAAGTCACTGTACCTGAATCTGGTTTATCAAGACCGGCACATAAACCAAGTAAGGTGGTTTTACCACTTCCCGACGGACCAACGATAGAAAAGGTTTCTTTTTCTGTTATACTAAAGTTAATATCATCAAGTACTTTGAGCGTTTTTGAGCCACTGGTATAGCTTTTTGCTAAATTTGAGATTTCTAATATAGATGCCATAAATGGGTATTGCTTGGAAGAATAGTTTTGGACGCTTTTTTAGACCGAAGCTTACGTGAAAAGCTCTGGCGCGCCAATAAATGTTTAAAATAATCAATTACCTTTTAAATCTACCCTCTTGAAAAATAGAATTACCTTTTATCTCCTTTTTGTTTTCTTGATCCTTGCTGCGTGCAAAGATGCTAACACCACGAATGCTGAAGAAAAAGACTCCCAAAGTACTTCTGAAACCACTAATGCAGAAGATCAAAAGTCCACTTCAAACAGTATTCTATTCTTTGGCGACAGCCTGACTGCCGGTTACGGTCTGGAAGATCCCGACAATGCATTTCCAGGTTTAATTCAGGAGAAATTAGACAGTCTCGGACTTGATTATAATGTGATCAATGCCGGTCTAAGTGGCGAAACTACCGCCGGAGGTAAAAACAGATTACAATGGGTACTTGAACCTGATGTAGATATTTTTGTGTTAGAACTAGGAGCTAATGATGGTTTACGTGGTGTTTCGGTGGCAGAGACGCGTGAAAATCTGCAATGGATGATTGACAAAGTAAAAGCTGAAGCGCCACAAGCAAAAATAGTTCTTGCGGGAATGCAGCTTCCGCCTAATTTGGGAACAGAATACACTACCGACTTTAAAAATATGTTTCCGCAGTTAGCTGAAGAAAATAACATTGCGCTCATTCCTTTCTTACTACAAAACGTGGGTGGTATTGAGCGTTTAAATCAAAATGACGGTATTCATCCCACCAAAGAAGGGCATAAACTTGTAGCTGCAAATGTGTGGTCTGTTTTAGAACCACTTGTTCAAGAATAGCAATGGCGCAAAAAGAGACCAACCTCGAGAAGCTATACGATTACCTCAACGATGAGGAAGACGCGAGGAGTTGCAAGGCAATTGATGAGAAATCCTGTAAAGAGACTCCCAAGAATTATTTCCTTATTCTCATAAGCAATATGCTTACCTCTCTGGGTGATACCTTGAGTAATCCTAAAACGGTGCTCACGTGGGTTATGAGTTATGTGAATGCTCCCGTGATGCTCATCAGTTTTATTGTTCCTATTCGGGAATCGGGATCGATGTTGCCCCAGTTGTTTATTGCACATTATATTAGAAAGCGTGCCATACGTAAATACATTTGGGTCTTAGGTTCCTTTCTACAATTCCTTGCTATTGCCGGCATCGGATTGATCGCCTTATCTTTTGAAGGAACTATTGCCGGATGGTTGATAATCGGATGCCTAATTGCGTTTAGTCTTGCTCGCGGCTTGTGCTCCATTGCTTTTAAGGATGTTTTGGGAAAAACGATTCCGAAGAAAAAACGTGGTAAATTAAAAGGATACACCTCATCGGTAAGCGGAATATTGGTCTTAGCGGCCGGTCTATTTATTCTTTACCGATCTAAAGATGATGTTGGTATTGAATTTTACAGCTACCTCATTTTCTTTGCTTCAGCCTTGTGGCTTATTGCTGCATTAATTTATGCCAACATCAAAGAATTTCCCGGTGCCACCGAAGGAGGCAAAAACGGTCTAAAAGAAGCTTGGAATCGTCTGAGTTTACTCAAAGAAGACAAACCTTTTAGAAATTTTATTATCACTCGTTCTCTACTCCTTTGCTCTGCCTAAACTGCTCCTTATTACATTTTACTAGCACAGCGCTATGTAGGTAAAGAAGCCTATTTATTGGGTTTGTTCATTATTGCAAATGGAGTCGCTTCCATCATTAGTGCGCCGGTTTGGGGTAAAATGGCAGATAAATCTAGTAAAAAAGTAATGACTTATGCTGCGATGCTTACTGCAGGTTTAGGACTCATCGTAGTTGGATTAATTCAATTTGTCCCAGGTTTACGCGATCAGGTTTGGTTGTATCCTGTGGCACTTTTCGTCTTAGGAATTGCCCATCAAGGAGTGCGCTTGGGACGTAAGACCTACATTGTTGATATGGCAGAAGGCAACCGCCGTACCGATTATGTTGCGGTAAGCAATACGCTCATCGGCATCATACTACTAATAACTGGAGGTTTGAGTGCTCTTGCTTCGCTGATCTCTGTTGAAGGCGTAATTGTTTTACTTTCAGTTTTAGGCATTATTGGTGCCTTCAAGGGTTCTACCCTACCCGATGTAGAATAAACGTTTTAAAACATTCATTTTTTAAGCAGCAAAAAAAAACGCCACGTTTTAAGTGGCGTTCTTTCCATTGCTGGATATTGTTATATCGGCTGCATCCTGGATGCCCTTAGATATTAAAGATTACTTCTTTTTAGAAGCAGTCTTCACCGGCTTAACAGCAGCAGGTTTTGTAGCCTGTTTAGCTGGAGCAGCCTTTTTAGATGACTTGTTTTGTGCCATTGTTTGACTCATTTTATAGTACTAATGTATGCCGAAATTTGATATGTTTTACAAAGTGTTCGGTGGATTTTAGTTAAATTTATAGTTAATATTTAGATGCTTTTTTGAAGCACTTTTTAACCAATAAAACATGAGCAATCCCAATAAAATAGAGGCTTATTTTGAAACGGAACATCCTTTTAAAGATGCTATTTTAACATTAAGAACCATAGTAAAGCAAACAGAACTTGTTGAAACCTTTAAATGGAGTGCTCCTGTGTACACCATAGACGGCAAAAACGTCGCAGGGATCGGAAAATTTAAACATCATTTTGGGGTTTGGTTTTTTAACGGCTCACTAATAAAAGATAAATATGGGCGGTTGCACAATGCACAGGAAGGTAAAACCAAAGCCTTGCGCCAGCTGCGCTACACCGATGCTTCAGAAATTAAAGAGGACGAGCTTTTATACTACCTCAACGAGGCGATTAGTAATCAGAAAAAAGGGTTAGAAGTAAAAGCGGCAAAACCTTCTAAAAAAATAGCACTACCTAATGAACTCACTCAGGCATTCTCAGAAGATCAAAACTTAGAAAAAGCATTTAAAGCCCTTACTCCGGGAAGACAAAAAGAATACGCCGAGCATATTGCTTCTGCCAAACAAGAAAAAACTAGACTATCCCGACTCGAAAAAGCCACACCACTTATTCTTGACGGCAAAGGCTTACACGATAAATATAAAAATTGCTAAGATGTCGGCTAATAAAACACAACCTACAGATGCTTCGGTATTGGATTATATCAATGCAGTGCAACATGAGCAACGCAAGAAAGATGCATTAGCGCTCTATGCTATTTTCAACGAACTTCTCCCGGAACCGGCAGTGCTATGGGGCGATAGCTTGATCGGCTATGGAACGTATCATTATAAATACGACAGCGGCCGCGAAGGTGATTTTTTTCTTACGGGATTTTCACCGCGTAAACAAAATCTTTCAATTTACATTATGCCGGGTTTTAAGCGCTATACAGAATTGCTTGAACAACTGGGCAAGCACAAAACCGGGGCTTCGTGCCTTTACATCAACAAACTCGCAGACATTGATCTTGAGATTCTAAAAAAACTGATTACCGAATCTGTGGCTTATATGCGTGAGAAATATAAAGCTTAAAACTTATCTCTTTACGACGCCAATAAAGCTAGTATTTACACGTTGACCTAACTACAACTACATAATTTAACTATGCGATTATCACTTTCTATTCTTGTTGCCAGTATCATTTTAGTGAGTTGTGGTTCGGTGAAGAAAGAAAACATTGAGTATTTAGATACAGCGTATAAAGCTTCCGCAGAAGCTCCTGAGCTTAATATTTTTCAGCCTAAAGATTCCCTGGTAGCTCACGATGTGCTGATTTTTGTTCACGGTGGAAACTGGAACAGCGGAAATAAAAACACCTACTCCGTATTAGGGCGTAATTTTGCAGGCAAAGATTACCTAACCGTTATTCCCGGATATACGCTGAGTCCGTATGCCAATTACGATCAGATGACTCAAGAGATCGCCAAAGCCATTAAATGGACGCACGATAACGCCCAAGCATATGGCGGCGACCCTAACCGAATCTTTTTAATGGGGCATTCAGCCGGAGGTCATCTGGCTGCTTTAGCGGCAATGAATCCAAAATATTTAGAAAATACAGATTATATAAAAGGAATTATTCTCGACGATGCAGCCGGACTAGATATGTATTCCTATTTGCAAGAAAATCCGCCTGGTGAAGAAGAGTATTACAATGTGACCTGGACGACCAACCCTGACGAATGGAAAAACGCTTCGCCGTATTACTTTTTAGATGAAAATACGCAGCCTATTTTAACCTTGTTGGGAACTAAAACCATTCCTTCACTATACTATTATAATGATTTGTTTCATAAAAAACTTCTCGAGTTTCAGCCCGAAGCACAACTGCTGATTATGAATAGAAATCATACCGCGATGGTGACACAATTCTTCAATCCGTTGAGTAAGTATTTTAAGGAGATTCAAAATTTCACTTCAAGTATTGAGTAAACTACCTCAGGCAAGCCTTTGGCAGCGCCAATAAAAAAGGGACAGTTTTACTGTCCCTTTTTTATTAATCTTCTTCTGCGATGATTTTATTCTGTTTAAACGGTCGCACGATGAGTCGGGCTGCTTTGTCGTAGTTGAGATAACTGTAAGTCCAGTTGAAAAAGGTCACTACCCTATTTCTAAAGCCCACTAAAAACCATAAGTGTATAAACATCCAAATAAACCACGCCAGAAATCCACCAAAGTGAATTTTACCCATATCGACCACGGCTTTGTTTCTACCTATGGTCGCCATTGAACCTTTATCAAAATATTTAAAGGGCTCTAACTCCTCTTTACGCAGCATCTTTTTAAAATTCTTCGCCAGATTCTTTCCTTGTTGAATAGCGGGCTGCGCTAATTGCGGATGACCTTTTGGGAAATCTTCGGTTTCCATTAAAGCAATATCTCCAATGGCATATATATTTTGAAAACCGGCGACACGGTTGTATCGGTCTACTTTATAGCGGTTCAGTTTTGGTAATAAAGCGGTTTCTTCAAAACCTTCGATAGAAGCACCTGTCACACCAGCAGACCAAATAAATGTTGCGGTATCTAGTACCAAATCTCCTTTTGTGGTCACACGGTTATTCTCATAATTGCCTACAAAAGTTTCTAAGTGAATGGTTACCCCCATTTCCTCTAAAAACTTCTGCGCTTTTTCTGAAGATTGCTTGCTAAAAGGCGGCAACACGCGATCTGCACCTTCAATCAGGTGAATTTCAATCTCGCTGGTATCCATATCAGGATAATCGGCTTGGAGGACATTAGAACGAAGTTCGGCAAAGGCACCACTCAGCTCAACACCAGTTGGGCCGGCTCCGGCGATTACAAAACGTAAAAGTTCTTTTCGTTTCACCGGATCTTCGGTTCTGTTGGCCTTCTCTAAATTTTCAAACATCAGACTTCGAATGTTTAAAGCCTGCGGAAGGCTTTTCATCCAGATCGCATTTTCTTCAATAGTTTTATTTCCGAAGAAATTAGTGCGCGTACCTGTAGCAATCACCAGATGATCATAGTGCAAGTCGCCAATATCAGTACGCACTTTTTGCAGTTGAGTATCTATACGATGCACTTCAGCCAACCTGAAATGCATATTTTTTTGTTTCCTGATGATTTTCCTGAGTGGGTATGCTATAGATTCTGGCTCGAGCCCGGAAGTAGATACTTGGTACAATAAAGGCTGAAAAGTGTGGAAATTTCGCTTGTCTAGTAAAACTACTTGATAATCTGTTTTTTTAAGTTTTTTGATCAGGTTCATACCTCCAAACCCCCCACCAATAATAACGATGCGCGGTTGGTTAGTTTCAGGAATATTCATGGTAGTTAATTTGTATCAAAGTTAACGTACAGGCGCTAGAACCATTAATCTTTATCATTATTTTAGCAATAGCTGTAACATATTACCCCGCTTCTGTACAAATACTTCAACTAACAATTTAATATTGGATCCGCAACTTGAAAAACAATTTGTAACACAGCTTGAAGCCAATCAAAATATTGTGCATAAGATCTGCAGGCTTTATACCCACGATCAGGAATCGCATAATGATTTGTTTCAAGAAATAACCATTCAATTATTTAAAGCCTATCCTAAATTTAGAGGAGACTCTAAGTTTACCACCTGGATGTATCGTGTAGCGCTCAATACAGCAATTACGTTATATCGCAAGTCTAAGCGACGAATTAAAACGCAAGACTACGATAACGTGATGTTTAAAATAGCCAGTACCGATTATGACGACACTATTGAAGAACAATTAAAATTAATGTACTCGGCGATCAGGCAACTCAACGATATTGATAAAGCGCTGGTATTTCTTTATCTGGAAGACAAACCCTATAGCGAGATCTCTGAAACTTTAGGTATTTCTGAAGTAAACGCCAGAGTAAAAATGAACCGGGTAAAAGGAAAGTTGAAAGACTTATTAAATGTGTAGAACGATGGATGAATTAGATTTCTTAAAAAAAGACTGGAAGCGCCAAGAGGCAGATCTTCCTAAAGTAAGTGTAGACACTATATATAAAATGATTCATAAACGCTCTTCGTCTTTGATGAAGTGGATTTTATATGTATCTATTTTTGAGTTTGTATTATGGACTATTCTTAACATAACTACGGTAAACGCCGAAACCCTTGAGACACTTAGGCAAATACATTTGTATGAATTTGAAATTGTAGGTATTGTATTACAATATGCCGTTCTAGGCATCTTTATCTATCTCTTTTACAAGAATTATAGAGAAGTACAAACTACAGACAATACTAAGCATTTAATGAGTCGTATTCTCAAAGTGAGACGTACGGTTAACTTTTATGTCGCTTATAACCTCATAATCTTTTTTATTATTGGGATGGTGGTTTTCATTGCGATGCTCAATTTTGACCCGAAGTTTAACGATGTTATGATACAGGCCGAAGACGGTACGCAATCTATGCCGTTAGGATTTATAGCCGTATTTATTGTGATGCTGCTCGTTCTAGTCGCATTGCTGTGGGCTTTCTATAAGCTGCTTTACGGTATTTTATTACGCCGTTTAAAACGTAATTACAAAGAGCTTAGCAAGCTAGAAATGCGTGACTAGATTGCTTCTCTTCTTTATTCTTAGAATATTAAAGCCTGTCTTGATTGAGATAGGCTTTTTTATGCTCAACCATTACCACTACCCTAAACCATCTCCGGGCAGGCTTTTGGGGAACATCGCAACCAGCTAAAACTTTTAAAGATTTAAGAAAATCATAATCTTTTTTATGGAGCTATTAACAAGTGGTACACTTATTTTTGTGACAAACAACCTATTATGCCCAAAGTCTTACTCGTTCTTTTTATTGCTGTTTTGCTGAATGCATTTACTGTAAAAGCACAAGAATACACTGCTGCATCTATAAAGCAAACCATTCAAGATTTTAAGAAGGACCCTCGAGGTCCGTATTTACGTATACGTTGGTTTTGTGAAGATGGCACTATGCGTGAGCCTAAAGATCCGTGTCCGGAAGGCGTAGACGGTATTCAGCACGCAAGCTATAAACCGCTAACCGAAAATCTGGCGGAGCGTAATCATTTGTTTTTTGGTGAAATTTTAGCTGCAGCTGATAAAAATAAATTTTGGGATGCAGCACAAGAACAAAGCCGACTGAAACAATACCAACTCAACAAATATTTGCAAAGCGTAGATAATGGGTGGATTCTGGAAAAAGCACAATTTTACCGCGGGGCGATTCAATCTGAAGATGAAGAAGCTTGGGGAATTGAATTCTACGAATGGTTACTTAAAGATGACGCCCGACTAGAAAAAAATTACTACGTTATTCGTCAATCTTTAAAAGATATACCGCATTCTGGCGATGACAATATTGCACAGCGTATGCGAAGCGAATCAAAAGTTATCGCTGAAGAATTCCCGAAATTTATGGACGTTCGGGTGAAAATTCACGGGCAGCCTGAAGTTAGCGATCTTGCCCTTGTGCAAAATTTCCGTCAAGAATACAGCGACGAACTCACTCCAGAACTTAAGGAGCAATTTGATGCTTTAGTGGCTACGCTAAATGAATATTATGCCCCTATCAATTTAGAGCGCCTAAAAAATCAAGTTGCGAGCATTAAAGGGGACTTTGATGTAAAACAGCAACTGCTCAAATTTACCACAGACTTTGATAACAACACTCCGGCTTACGACGTCATTCCTGAGATTAGTGATCTTTTGTGCAACATAAGAACGCAGGTAACGCAAGTAAAAAAAGCCTCAGAGCGTCTAACGCTTTTAGATGTTTCTTTAAAATTAGAAGAAATGCTTCTGAAAAAAGCCGCAGACTGGGAGCCAGAAGATCTACGCGACCTGTTAGATAAAAACTATTACCTAAGCTACGCAACTGCCGGCACCGGACTTCTCGAGGTTTGGGAATGGGAAGAAGTGGCTTCGGTTATTGCTCCTATAAATTATACTACAGTTTCTTTAGCCGAATTGAATTCCATTTTAAACACTTCGCGCAGCATTGTGCAATGGAGTGCGGCTATGGCTAAAGCCAATTACGACGCTGTAGTTGAAAAATACGCAGAATTTGAACCTCTAGCTACAGGCTTTATCGACGATCGCGTACGGTCATCTGTGGCGCTTCCTTTAGGAAAAACGGTTAGTGAATTGGGTGATTTTATTTCAAATAAATCAAACTTGGAGAACGATGTGATGCAAATTGATGAGCAAAGCGCTATTCACGGCCTGAATCCGGGGTATGCACTGGGCGAATTGGTTGTCGTATCTGGAAATCCGGATGCTGTTGAAGTTTCTAATAAAAAGATCTACATCTTTAAACGTCCACCTTCAGACCTTAAACCGGTTGCCGGAATTGCTACCGTAGATGAAGGAAATTTAGTTTCTCACGTACAGCTTCTCGCGCGTAATCTAGGTATTCCTAACGCCGCTTTAAGCGATAAAAATCTTGAAGATCTTCAAGAGTTTAATGGCAAAGAAGTGTTCTACGCAGTTTCAAATAAAGGTACAGTAATCCTAAAACCTGCAGATGAAATGACTTCAGAAGAAAAAGCGCTTTTTTCATCTGAAGAACGTAAGCAAACAAAAATTGCCGTCCCAATCGAAAAAATTCAGTTAGATCAAAAAAGCATCCTCAATATGCGGGATATCGATGCTTCCGCAAGCGGAATTCTGTCGGGACCAAAAGCTGCAAATTTAGGTCAGTTGAAAAAAATGTTCCCAGATCACGTAGTTGAAGGACTAGTGATTCCTTTTGGGATTTTTAGAGATCATATGAATCTCCCAATGCCCGGCCAAGGCAAAAGTTACTGGGAATTTCTTACCGAAATGTTTGAAACCGCCGAAGCTAAACGCCAGGCAGGAACTCCTGATGCTCAGGTGGTAGATTATCAACTTGCCAAACTTGCTACCTTGAGAGACGCGATCAATGCGATGCAATTGAAACCTGCCTTTGTGAGCGAATTGCGTAATTCATTTGCTTCTATTTTTGGTAAACCTATAGGACAAGCCCCGGTGTTTTTACGTAGTGACACCAATATGGAAGATCTTAAAGAGTTTACAGGTGCCGGATTAAACCTGACGCTTTTTAATGTGGTAGAAGAACAAAAGATCTTAGACGGAATTAAAAAAGTATGGGCGTCGCCTTACACCGAGCGTAGTTTTAAATGGCGCCAAGTATATCTTTCTAATCCCGAAAATGTGTTTCCTTCAATACTGGTGATCCCCAGTGTGGATGTTGATTACAGCGGCGTTATGATCACCAAAGGAATCAACGAAGGTACAGACGAGGATCTTACGGTTGCATTTAGCCGAGGTGCCGGTGGAGCCGTTGACGGTCAAGCTGCCGAAACTCGCTTAGTAACCGCTAACACGACTAAATTATTAGCTCCAGCAAGACAGCCGGACTATATTAGACTTCCGGTTTCCGGGGGAACCAAAGGATATTCAACCTCTTTTGAAGCTTCGATCTTGAATGAAAAAAATATTCAAAGTTTGAGAGAAGTGGCAGAAGAAATTAGATCAAAAATTCCTGAAGAAACCAACAGTAATCCTAAGGCTGCTTATGATGTAGAATTAGGTTTTCAAGATGATAAATTATGGCTGTTTCAGATCAGACCATTTGTCGAAAATAAAAATGCGCTGAGCAATGGGTATCTTGACTCCATTTCGCCTAAAACCAATCCTGACGAGTATATTGAGATGGATAGCAAACTTTAAACTTCCGCAGTAATTTCTATAAAAACAACCTATGAAAAAAGTACTAATCTGCATACCGGTCATTCTCCTAACCTTAGCATTTGCAGTACCTGACAGCTTCTACCCTATTGACGGATATGAACGTACAGGCATTGACAGACTGGCCCAATTAGAAAAAATAGTGCGCGATAGTATTGCGTATAATCGTATTCCGGCCGGAGCCTATCTTTCAGTTGAGGATATCAAACTTCGATTGACCGGAAAACAAGACAGCGCGATCGCTTATATGACTGAGGATGCAGAATTTCAGAAAAAAATAGGCGGTTTGTTTTATGGTTTAGACCAGAGCTATTCGATCTCGGTATTAGATATGACTGATAGTACCAATCTTAAATACGCTGCGCGGAATGAAACCCGTGGATATCAACCGGGAAGCGTGGGTAAATTAGCTATTCTTATCGCGATGTTTGATCAACTCGAAAAACTATGTCCTGACGATTGGGGAGCACGAGTGAACCTACTTAAATATAAACGCGTAAAAGGTGGTCCGTTTGCAGTATATGATCATCACACGATTCCTGTTTATGATATTGAGCAAGATAAATTAACCCGAAGAACCGCGCGCGAGGATGATGTTTTTAGCCTTTATGAATGGATTGACCATATGGTTGCCGTGAGTAATAACGGGGCTGCAAGCGTGGTCTATCGTGAGGCTTTATTGCTGAAAGTTTTTGGAGAAAAATATTTTGACCTTACTGATGAGGAAGCTATGCAATGGTTTAAAGATACAGACCGTGGTGAGGTGACCCGACTTGCTAATGAGGTAGTAAACGAACCTTTACGCGCAATGGGAATCACAGAAGATGAGTGGCGTTTGGGTGGTTTTTTCACAAACGGTGGTGAACGCTATGTAGGCAGAATGGGCGGCAGTATTGGTTCACCAAAAGGATTGATGAAGTTTTTGATCAATCTTGAACAAGGTAAAGCGGTAGATTCCCTTTCTAGTTTAGAAATGAAACGCATTATGTATCAAACAGAACGTCGTATTCGGTATGCATATTCTCACGAATTAGACTCAGCTGCTGTATATTTCAAAAGCGGAAGTTTTTATAAATGTGATAAAAGCAAAGGTGCTTGCGGCGACTATGCCGGGAATGTTTTTAATTATATGAATTCTGTAATTATCGTAGAGCATCCTGATGACGGTCCCAAGTATATTGTGTGTCTTATGACCAACGTGCTTAGGAAAAATTCGGCTACAGATCATATGTATCTCGCAAGCCGTATTGATAAAGTTTTACAAGAAGTAAACCAGCCAAAAGCTTCAGCTACGGGTCAATAACAATTAAAATTGGTACGCATTGAATCCCGTTCATTTTTTGGACGAGATTTTTATTTACCAAGTTCATTTAAGTCTAAAAAATTCTCGTCAGACAATTAAAGAATCTTACTAATTTCAAACGGAATTCAGATTCAGAAAATAACCAACACGCAGTACAAGTCCTATGAAAACTATTCAATATAAAAAAGAGATCCAAGCGACCGCGACAAAAGTGTACCGTACAATGCTAGGCTTAGATAACATAAAAACTTATGAGAAGTGGACGGCAGCGTTTGACCCCTCCTCCACCTATGAAGGAAGTTGGGATAAAGGTTCAAAAATATACTTCGTGGGCACAGATAAAGAAGGGAACCGTGGCGGAATGATTTCTGAAATCGTCGAGAATATTGCTAACGAATTTATCTCTATACGCCATTATGGAATTTTAAAAGGAACTCAGGAAATTACTGAAGGTCCTGAGGTAGCATCGTGGGCTGGTAACCTAGAGAATTATAGCTTTAAGGAGCATCAAGGGATCACCACAGTTACCGTAACGAGCGAGGTCCCTGAAGATTATCTTGATTACTTTAATACTACGTGGTCCAAAGCTTTTGACAAGCTTAAAGAACTTTCTGAAGCTTAAATCTTAGGTTGAGATACTTAAATTAAATTTCAGATTTGTGTCAAAAACATTTTTCAACTAATTTTACATCGCACACGATTTAATCGCAAAGGATACAAAATGAATTATACTACCACTCAAAGCGTTTTTAGGATTATCTTAGGTATTTTAATGGCCATTGCCGGCGTTGGGCATCTCACCTTTCAGCGACAAGAATTTCAGGCTCAGGTACCACGCTGGCTACCGGATAGTGCCGCTTTTATGGATTTTGTGGTTCTCGCTTCGGGGGTTACAGAAATTCTATTAGGTCTTGCAATGATCTTTTTAACCAAGCATCGCATTAAAGTGGGTTTGATTTTAGCGCTTTTTTATGTGCTGATCTTTCCAGGAAACATTTCGCAGTTCACCAATGGTATTGATGCTTTTGGTTTAGATACTGATCAAAAAAGGTTAATACGCTTGTTCTTTCAACCGGTGTTGATCTTATGGGCGCTTTGGTCTACCGGAGCACTCACCTATTTGAAAAATCGATTTAAAAAATAAGCAATGAATTTCTACGATTTAGAAGCCAAAACACTTCAGGGAGAAACGATCTCAATGAATTCTTTTAAGAGAAAAACGGTTCTTGTAGTGAACACTGCGAGCAAGTGCGGCCTTACGCCACAATATGAGGGACTTGAAGCCCTGTATGAGAAGTATAAAGATAATGGTTTAGAGATTTTAGGCTTTCCTTGTAATCAGTTTGGTAATCAAGAGCCGGGCGGCGCTGATGCTATAGAAGAATTTTGCCAAGTGAATTACGGTGTTCATTTCAAAATGTTTGATAAAATTGAGGTTAATGGCAGTAATACACATCCCGTTTTTAAATATCTAAAGAAGCAGCTTGGCGGAACTTTAGGAAGTCGCATTAAATGGAATTTTACCAAATTTCTCATTGACAAAAACGGACAACCTGTAAAGCGCTTTTCACCCCTGACTAAGCCTGAGCATCTGACTAAAGACATTGAAAAAATTCTGTAAATGAATCATGAAACTCCTCAATTGCATCTTGAAAACCAATTATGTTTTCCACTTTATGCGGCTTCACGGCTTATGACCAAAATGTATGCTCCTTTGCTTAAAGAATTGGATGTAACCTACCCACAATATTTGGTTTTACTGGTTTTATGGCAAAATGGCGAACAGACTGTGAATGCCATTGGAACCTGTTTACTTTTAGAATCTAACACCCTCACCCCACTTCTTAAACGCTTAGAACAAAAAGAGCTATTGGTGCGTAGTCGTGCCCAGCACGATGAGCGTGTGGTTTTAGTCAAACTCACACCCAGCGGTCAAGCGCTCAAGGAAAAAGCAGTAAGTATTCCGCAGCAAATTGCAAATCTTTTTAGCGACGTAGATCTTAAAGAAGAAGATTATTCCACCTTTGAGAAAACCTTAGCCCAGCTTGTACTGGTGTTGAAAGAACGCAGCCAGGAAGTTTAAGCCCCCAGTGAAGTACCTGTTGCAGTATCTAATAATGCAGGTTGTAACTTTTTAAGCGCTAAGGATGCGAAAGAGCGCACATCACGGTTTTTAGCGGTTATTTTGAGTTCGGCAAGCAACGGCAAGAATGAAGTATCTCCTAAAAATTGAATTAAATAAATCACAGGAAGTCTAAGATTTCCATCACCTACTTCAATGAGTTTTATAAGGGCCTTATTAAAACTGATATCATCTTCTAAAATCTCTTGATACACATCGACGTCCTCGATAATTGCGAGCTCTAATAAAGGCAATAAACTGTGTTTTAATTTGGGGGAAAGAATATTATCTAAAAACTCGATAGCATTCGCTCGTGTATCGCGATCTGTACTTACAAAGCCTTTGTAGGCCACATCAAGATCTTTTCGGCTGTAGTACACCGCAAGAAGTTGAAAAATAGTTTCAATACGCAAGCTTAGTTGTCGGTCTAAAACCTCTAGCAGACCTTCGCGTGCTTGAAGTAATTCGGTTTGATCATCTTCCGGTAAGCGATCATATGCCTTAGCATTAAAATTACTTTTGATCACTTTACGACTACTCACAATATCCCGATACTCAAAGGTATACTGCAATAGAAGCCTAAATACCGTTTTGGGGAAATAATTAAGCTTAGGATTCTTTCCTTTTAATTTATGCAGTGATTTTGCTGAAGCACGGCGAATAAGGTTATCGCGACTCTGGAGTAAGCGCAGTAAGACACGAACCGAAGCTTGCGTCTCAAACGTCTGTATCACCGCCGGGATATATTTCTTTGCATTGTTTTTCAATAACTTTTCAGCTTCTCTGGCCAGCAAAATCTCACTAATGCTTTCCCCATATGCGATAAGCGCTGCGATGGCATCTTTTCGGTATTGTTTAACCGTAAGAAAATCAATCAACGCATCAATAAATTGCGGAGCTCTGGAAATTCCTGCAGCGATAATGGCGTGGCTTACAATATGCGGATTTCGGTTATTAAAGTTGGCCGAAATAAAAGAATAGAATTGCGGCATCTGCGCGTAACCAATTGACTCTAACAGAAACGAAAGTTCTTCTGGACGGTGATCGCTATCAGGCAATTCTAATTCTGCCAGCCACAATTCAATACGCAATTCAAGATTGTAACGGCTTGCGATCTGTTGGTTATTTCGTGCTTCTTTGGCCAGGCAAAGTAAGGCTGCGTGCGCAATATAATCGCTGCTGTGATTGAGATAACTATCAAAAATTCGGCTATCATTTAACGAGGTATGCAAAATGAGATAATTCATTGCCGCATACACTACTTCATCATCTTTAAGATGTACCATATCACGCACGGCTTCTAGCGCGGTGCCCTCAGGATAATGATAGAGTTGATTAATCGCAGCGATTTTAACCGCATCATCTTCGTGATTCAGTAGAGGAATAATTTTTTGCTTTAAGATCTTAGCATTACGTTTATTTAGGTGGTTGAGATATTCTACAATTTGTAAAGGATTCCCATTGCTTAAAATACGTTTTCCCAGCTCTAAAGGTGACTTGCGCTTGCGTCTCGGAACGCCTTCGGTGACCTCAACAGCTTCTTTAAGACTTTGCCTAAAACTCTTAAAGTAAGAATCTCTGACTCTAAAAATTCCAACGATCCAAACCAAAATCAGAAAAATGATAATTACCGTAACATAGTTAGACGGTAACGACAATCCTTTAATCACAAAAATTAAAAGACAGCCGGCGATTCCTGTAGCGACACTATCAACCACCACATCGATAAATGATTTGGTGCGGTTTTTTATTTCTAAAGAAACCGGTACCATCGCAAGTTCGGTAGCAGCTTTATTTACAGATTGTTTAAAGCTTCCGTCAATACCTTTGATGATTATGAGCACCCATAACTCCGGAAATGTCAGGAATAATAAAGAACCTAGTGCTATACCTAACGGAAGGATTAATAACGAACTATTAACTCCCAACTTTTCTACTACCCGGTTGGTCAAAAACAATTGAATCCCAAGCGAGACCAAATTGAAGGTCGAAAACCAAAAGCCAAAAAAGGAAGCCAGTTGATCTGCATCAGGAATGGATCGCGCAGCAAAATCACTAAATTGAAAGTCTACTAGTTTAGCAACAATAACACCTAAACCTATGATCAAGGCCAGATACGTTAAGTGTCGCGATTTTAATAAAAGCTTATATGCAGAATCCCCAAGCGATTGGTTACTACTTTCTGAAATTGAAGCTCTGCTGACGTATCCCTTTTTATAGATCAAGGATAGTAACGGAATACAGGAAATAATAAACAATGCGGCAATCAGCAGCATATTTCCATTACCAATATACGGCACGAGAATAGTCGTTAAGTAGCCTCCAAAAATCCCTCCTGCAATTGCTCCGGAACCGATGAAACCAAAAAGTCTTTTGGCCTCTCTGGCATTAAATACCATATTAGCCAACAACCAAAATTGACTCGTGGTGAGCACAGCGAAAATCCCGCTAATGACGTAGAAAATATAAAGCGCTATGGCGCCGATAGCGTTTAGCTTATACAATACGGCCAAAAACACAAAAGCCAGTGCAAAGAACACCAGCGATGAAACCATAATACGACGTAAAGAATACCGCCTTACCGCTTGATTATAAAAATATGATGTTACGATTGCCGTTGCAGCAATAAGTAAATAACCAAACGCAAGACTATCTGCTCCCAGCCCTTTCAAAAAAAGCGCGTTGACAGTAGGTTTTACAATAAGCAGGATCGTGATGATCAAAAAGACGTATAACTGCATGAAAAAAGAGATGGTTATCTCACCATCTCTTATATTAAACGTCTTTTTAAGGAACTTCTTAATCACCTAAGTTGCCAGCGCCTTTTGTAGCACTCGCAAGTAAAGTTCGAGATTTTTGTAGAGCTTTCTCTACTGGAAATACTAAATTTCTTATAATTTGTTCACCGTTAGGATCTTCAATAAGCGCAACCATAATATACTTGCGACCATCTTCTCCCCAAACTAAAATAGAATCTGAATGATATTGTTTCCACGAACCAGATTTTCTAAATAGACGTGCATTAGGTGCAATGCGCTCAAGCGTATTTACAAACTTGTGGTGCAATGAAGGATTCTCCATAATGTCAAGCATTGCTTTAGAACGCTCTGGGCTTACCAATTTACCGGTAACTAATTTGTAGTAAAATCTGCAAACTTGTTCTGCAGTTGCTGCGTGGCTTAGTCCTTTCATTGGATCAGGTCTACGTTCTCCGGCAGCCGCATAGCGCTTGCCTACCCAAAGACCACCGCCTTTACTCTGATCATATAACTTATAACGGTCGCTGGTAAGTACACTTGAGATTTTGTCATATCCCAGACGGTCAATCATACGAGTACTGGCCTGATTATTTGATTTGCTGATCATCAACCACATATCTTTTTTAACTTCTGCGGTTTCTTTAAGTTCTCCTTTTTCGATCGCATCCATCGCTGAAAGTAGGATTGCAATTTTAGGCAAACTCGCAGCATACATCATTTCTTCACCGTTAAGACCTGCATATTGAATCGCATTAGGGTCATCAAGACTCACAATACCCACAGCCATCTTTTTCTGGTCTACTAGGCGTTTCATTGTAGGATCTTTAGCGATCTGATTGTATAATTGAGTAGTTAAAACACTGCTGTTAAAATCTTCTAGCGGTGCATCAATACAATCTTTAAATGGAAGTTCTTGTGCATTTATTTTTGAAGTCATTGCTACTACTAGCAATACAAGGGCGAAACTTAGTTTTCTCATAAACAATTTTTGGGTCTAATTGATTTTGGGGCTTTAACGCAATATTTACATTAATAGTATGCAAAGGTTAAAGAAAAATCAACCTAAAATCAATATTTAACATTCTTTGTTTTAATTAGTTGCAAGCGCTATGCCAAAGAAATGTTAAAACTCAAGAAATCTATAGGTTTATTTCACTGACTAATAGTCCCATCTACGGGTTTGATTAAGCTGTTCTTCTTTCTCTAATTCTTCCTGCGGAATTACTTTTAAGAAGGAAGGATGCTGCTCTATGGCATACTCAATCATTTCTACAATATCCTCTACGCTATCATTTTCGTAGTCGATATCTAATGGTTTTTTAATTTCCATAGTCTGAAGAATACCGCGTTTTTTTATACGAATTCCCTTTTTATCAAAAGATCTTCTAAAACCATCAATCACAATTGGCACTACTACAGGTTTGTATTGTTTAATGATATGCGCGGTACCTTTTCTAATGGGTTTCCAAGGTTTTGTAGTTCCCTGCGGAAATGTGATTACCCAGCCGTCGTGCAATGCGATTCCAATATTTTCGGTATCGCTCAAATTTACGGGTCTGTCAATCTCTTTTCCTTTTGATCGCCAAGTTCTGCTAACTGAAACTGCACCGGCATAAGCCATAATACGCGGCAATAATCCGCTGCGCATCGTTTCGCTAGCTGCTACATAATAAATGTTGAGTTTAGGCTGCCAGAGATAGCCTACATTTTTGATGCTGTCTACTCTACCACTTAAACTCGCATTAAATACGTGAAACATCGCGACAACATCAGCAAAATAGGTTTGATGATTAGAGACAAAAAGTACGTTAGTGTCCGGCAGATCTTTAATAATTTCAGAACCGTCTATCTGTAACGCATTAAAACCACGATAGCGGCGATGTGACATCACACCCGCCACTCGTATAAGCCACTTCTTGATGAAGTCATAATGCCCAAACGGATTGGTTTTAAAAAGTCCCATAGTTTTTTGTACGTAATAAAAGGATAGTTGTGAAATATAAAATTAAAACTTCAAATTATATGCCTAAAGTCGATCTATTTGCTGAAATGCCCATTTGACTTCACTTAGCATCATTGCGGTCGCGCCCCAGACCACGTGCTCTGAAAGATAAAATGCAGGAACGTCAAGCATCGTCCCGTAAGAGGTATCTATACGTTGCTTTATAACGCTTTTGTCTGCAAGAAACTCCTCTAACGGAACTTCTAATATCGCTTCAACTTCTGCATCTTCTTTGGTAAATACCGGAGTTTGCTCTACATAGCCTATAAAAGGTTGTACCCAAAAATTACTTGGCGGAATGTATAGTTTAGTGAGCTTCTTCACGACATTTATTTCGTTTTGCGCAAGTCCTACTTCTTCTTCTGTTTCTCTCAAAGCAGTATGTTTAATACTCTCATCAAAGGTTTCGGCTTTACCACCGGGGAAGCCTACTTGGTTGCTGTGTACTCCTTTATAGGTTTTCCTTAAAATGAGTACGAGTGTCGTTTCCCCATTAGTATTAGGATAAAAAACCGCCATCACCCCTGCCCATCGCGGCTTTTTGGCTTCGATATCCATTTCGCTTAGTGCACGAATGCGTTCATCTGGCGCCATAAGAAACTGCGCTTCTTGTCCTAATAATTCCAAATTGCTTAATTTTGGAACTTGTTTTAAAAACTCATCAAACTGCATATATGCGTACTTCTCTTTACTTTTTACTTAGCTTAATTCTATTGACGGGAGCCGGATGTGAAGATAAAAAAACAAAAGAAAAAGCCGAGGAAACGCAACAAACTGAGACTGTTTTAGATAGCACTCCAGAGCAAAAAGCTCAAGCCGAAAACGAGCGTCTCAAGAAAAAACCGGGTTCAATTATTGAATCTCAAGCAGAGCTAATCCCCTTTTTGACTGAATACGGAAAAAAGAATAAAGAAACCCGAGCACGCATTTCAACTAAATTTGGTGATATTGACATTCAACTTTACCGAGATACGCCTTTGCATCGTGCCAACTTTGTGCTTCTGGTAAAGCAAGGTTATTTTGATGACACCATGATTCATCGCAATGCGCTGGATTTTGTTGTACAAGGTGGAAATAGCGATGGTTATGAAACACCTAAGAAGCGCCAGCGTATAGGAAATTATCTCATTCCCAACGAAGCTAGTGCCAATCATACCCACGTGCGTGGGGCATTTTCGGCAGCAAAATATTTAGAGCAAAACATCAGCGACGCCTCTTCACCTTTTGAGTGGTTTATTGTGGTTCCTGAGCGTGGCGCTCATCATCTTGATGGCGAGCATACTGTTTTTGGCCGCGTGACTCAAGGTATGGATGTGGTTGACGAGATTAATAAGCTCAAAACCGATGATAACGAGTGGCCTATTGAAAATGTATATTTAAAAGTAGAATTGCTAGACTAAGCTTTTTAATATTTAAAAATCCCGGTTTCTAAACCGTCTAAGCTGGTCTGATTCTTTTCGGTCCAGTATTCTTTTATACCGCTTTCTCCTTTTTGTTCGGCCCAAATCTTTAGCGTTTCGCGTTCCCCTTTATAGTCCATAAAAGGAACTCCAAAACCACAGGAAGTTTGTACCAGATCTATTTTTAATTTGAAGATTTGTCGGGAACCTGCAGTTTCTTCAAAATACTTCATATACGCAGCAAACTGATCATCGCGCTCGTGGTAAACTTCGGCCTTACCATAAAGTCTCAAGATCAATGGATTTTTTTCAAACGAACAAAACATAATCGTCATCCGCGTATCTTCGAGCAAATGCGCTGCGGTTTCATTTCCGCTTCCGGTAAGATTGAGCCAAAGTACCTCTTGTTCATTCAGAATATAAAAGGTGTTCATACCTTTAGGTGAAATATTCACACGTCCTTCGGCAGCTGCCGTACCCACAAAAAATATCTTTTGGGCATCTATAAATTCTTGAAGTTGTTGATTGAGATGCGGAAGCTTTTTACCCATGATTGAAAGTTTTTTTAAAGCTACGAAAGTAATTGCAGTCTGCTACCGCTCTGCCTTGCTATAAATAGAAGGCAGTTGCACTTTATATACCACCGCTAACGTTCTGATGATCACAACCACAAGTCCTGAAACTATCGCATTTACACCGGCAGCAATGCCGTAATGGTGCATAATGACATACAACGTTCCTCCTGCTATACACGCACTTGCATAAATTTCCTTTCTAAAAATCACCGGAATTTCATTACACAGAATATCGCGAATCACCCCTCCAAAGCAAGCGGTAATGGTCCCGAGAGCCACACAAATAACCGGATCCAGGTTGATCAACAATGCAATTTCTACACCGGTGACCGTATATAACGCAATACCAATGGTATCAAATAAAAATAATGATCTGCGCACGTAACGCAATTGTTTTCTAAAAATAATAGCTACTATAGTAGTCGCAACGATGATATACACAAAGGTTGAATCTAGCAACCAAGAAACCGGCGATTTGCCAATGAGTAAATCGCGTAAAGTGCCACCGCCCACCGAAGTAACCGTCGCAATGATCAAGATTCCAAAAAGATCCATACGCTTTTTTGTTGCCGTGATCACTCCCGAAATCGCAAATGCGATAGTTCCTAAAATATCAATTATACTGGCAATATTTTCCATTACTGCTGGGTGTAATAGTTATAATCTTTAAGCACGCGATCTACGAAGTTAAAAGGTGTTTCTTCTGGTGTGATCTGCATGGTTGCCGCCAACTTCTGACTCAATTTTAGAATAACATTGTGTTTACTATGTAGGCGTGCTTCGGTATAAATGGTTTTTACCTTTTGAATATCGGCATCTGTAAACACAGTCACTTGTGGATATTTAGGCATATAATCGTCTGCTATAGTTTCTAAAATCGTATGACTGATTTTCACCTTTTTACGTTCGGTAATTACGGTTGTTCCGGCAGCGATATCTCCCAGGCGTTGCCCTTTTCCGTTAAGCAAAATGGTAAATACCGCTACTCCCCCACTGGTAAGAGTTATGTCTACCATACGCATCAACCAGCGCACAAAATAACTTCCAAAACCCGGTTTTGAGCCATCTATTTTTACCACACGTAAACCTAAAGCGGCCTTGCCCGGGGTACGACCATCCCAAAAGGCCTCGAGCAATAAAAAGTATAAAAACGAAGGAATCCCAACGATCATAAAGTAAATATTGATCGAACCGTTAGAATTAGAGTCCAGACCATATGCAGAAAGCAAAAAGATGGAGGCAATCCAGTAAGCACCTAAGATTAAAAGGTCTATCAGGTAGCCCAAAATACGATCACCAATACCTGCAACTTGCTGCTGTATGCTCACATTTTGTGCAGTTTCAATTTGAAAATTATCCATTAACTTAAATGCTATTCCCGACAATCGAGATTAAAAAATGTTTATTAGAACTTTTGTTTCCGAGCGCTCAAAATGCAAAAAAATAAATTAGGCCTTAAATAAGCACACGTAATCTACTATTCTTTTATCTTTGAACGATACCATTCTCATTAAACCCCATTTTGAGGCTGTTTTAATGAGCATCACAACAATTCAATTTATGCGCGAGGCGGCTTTTGTGAAGCAAAATAAGGACAAATGGATAAGATTTGAAAACGTTCTGTCTGGTAATCATACTGATTTATCACCTGACGAATTATCTGCTTTATATCTTGAAGTTACAGATCATCTTAGCTATGCGAAGACCTTTTATCCTCAGAGTAAAACCGCGCAATACTTAAACCATCTGGCCTCGCAATCGCATCAAAAAATCTATAAAACCAAGCGAGAATCCAGCACGCGTTTCATCACTTTTTTCACTCATGAATTTCCGTTGTTGATGTACAAGTATCAGCAACAGTTGCTCATTTCTTTCTTAGTGTTCACCCTATTTTGTGTCGTGGGTGCTTATAGCGCTGCGACAGATGGCGCTTACGTGCGTAGTATTCTGGGAGATGCTTATGTAAATATGACCTTAGAAAATATTGCTGATAACGATCCCATGAGGGTATATAAAGAAATGAACGAGGTTGAAATGTTTATGGGCATCACCGTAAATAATATTAAAGTCGCGCTAATGGCTTTTATCTTCGGAATTTTACTCAGTATTGGTTCCCTTTATCTAATGATGCAAAATGGAGTTATGTTGGGTTCTTTTCAATATTTCTTTTATGACAAAGGACTGTTATGGGAATCTGTACGCACGATCTGGATTCACGGTACGATTGAAATTTCGGTCATCATTATCGCCGGCGCAGCAGGCTTGGTTTTAGGAAACGGTATTTTATTCCCGGGCACTTATACTCGCCTAGAATCGTTTAAACGCGGTATGAAAGACGGATTAAAAATCGTGGTGAGTACGATTCCGTTTTTTATTATTGCCGGCTTTCTTGAAGGTTTTGTGACCCGCCATACCGAAATGCCAGACTGGCTAGCCATCTTAATTATTACACTTTCTTTGTTACTAATTTTATTTTACTACGTCGTATACCCCAGAATATATTTCAAAAAAACAACTACAACCATTAGATGAAAGAACTGATCACATTTAAAAAACAACGCGAACTAGGCGACATAATTACCGATACATTTAAATTCATTCGGCTGGAATACAAACCATTGTTTAAAGCACTTTTACGCAATGCGGCGATTCCGTTTTTAGTATTGATAGGTATCTCTGCGTACTACACGAGCGCAACGGCCAACTTTTCATTTTTAGAGGGTGGTACTTTTGGCGCAGCTAATTTATTCCTACCCATTTTAGCTTTATTTATCGCCCTGTTTTTTTATTATGGTGTGCTCTATGGTACCATCTTGAACTATATCAAGCTATATGTTGCCAATCAAGGGGTTGTAGATCAAGATGAGTTAAAACGTTCTGTAAAATCAGAACTGGGTAGCTTAACCGGGCTCACTTTTCTAATTTTCATAATGATGTTCTTTGGGTTTATGCTGTGTTTCTTTCCCGGAGTTTATATTGCGATTCCTCTGTCGTTAGCTTGGGCTATTCTGGTTTTTGAAAATAAAGCTGTGGGAGATTCTATCTCAGACAGTTTTAAACTCATCAAAAATGAATGGTGGATCACCTTTGCCACAATGTTAGTTTTAGGTATTTTACTTTACATCGCTAACATTGTACTTTCACTCCCTGTGATTTTATATAGCTTAACTAAAGGTTTTCTTTCTGCTGAAACAATCTCTCAAGGCGATATGTCAAGTATGTTTGATTGGGTTTATATTACGCTGAGCGTGCTTTCATCGGCGGTGCAATACATTCTTGCCGGAATTTTTGCCATCGCGATCGCTTTCATTTATTTCAATCTGAATGAAAAGAAAAATCAAACCGGAACCTTTGAAACTATTGAAAGTATTGGTTCAGACCATTAATGATCACTAAGCAGTTTTACATATTGCTTTGCTTGTTTTCGTTTGCGGCATTTGCTCAAAATACAAACGATTCAACAACTGTAGCCCAGCAAGTGCGCTATGATGACGGTGTTGTGGCGCCTAAATATTTTGAGGAGCAAGCACTTGAAGAATACCGTCAGGATGACGCCTTTGACTATGTGGCATTTGTTCCGCCAGATAATATTTGGACACGCTTTAAAACCTGGCTTAATGACCTCTGGGCTTCTTTTATTCAATGGCTTTTACAAGGAGAAGAAGTTGGTGGTATTCTTGGTTTTCTGATTGAAGCACTGCCTTATTTGATCATTATTTTGGTTGTGGCTTTACTCGTTTGGCTCTTTATGCGCATTGACTTAGGCGGTTCGCCTCTCAAAACAAATGCTTTGAACAAAGTAATTCTTTCAGACGAACAAAAAATAATAGAGACCCAAAACATTCAAGAACTTATTGATACTGCGCTGAAAGAAAACAATTATAGACTCGCCGTACGTTTTTACTATTTACTGTTATTACAAAAGTTAGCGCAAAAAGATATTATAGATTGGCAAGTGCAAAAAACCAATGCTGATTATGTTTATGAAATCAAGAACGATACCTTACGTGCAGACTTCACCAAGTTAACCCGGATCTACGATTTTATCTGGTATGGAAATTTTAATGTGAGTTCGCACCAGTTTTTAAAAGCCGAAAAAGAATTTAAAAAGACCACTGCAGATTTATGAGCAAACGCTATAAAATAATGGCAGGGGTACTCATCGCTTTTCTTGCGGTTTTGATTCTTGCCGAAGCTTCACAACCCGAACCCATCAACTGGTTTAAGGGATACGGTAAGCAGGATAAAATTCCTTTTGGCACCTATGTTTTTCACGAGCAATTGCCAAGTGTGATCAATGCAAACCGAATTGAAGAAGTCAACATTCCCCCATTTGAGTTTTTACAAGACAGCACCCTACCGGCAGGAAGTACTTATTTTTTCCTAAACGGAAGTGTTTATAATGATGCCACCGAAAGCAATAAACTCTTAGAATGGGTAGGGCAAGGCAATACCCTCTTTATTTCGGCCGGCTCTATTAGCAAAACCATTTTAGATAGCCTTTGGTTAGGTCTAAATTTTTATAGCGAGACCGCCAACCTAAAAAAACGACCGCTGGTTAATTTCACCAATCCGCGGTTAAAAGCAGAGCACCCTTTCCGATTAAATAAAGATGTTGGTACCGTTTACTTTGATGAGATAGACACTCTAAAAACTACTGTTCTTGGCGTGTTTGATTTGATTCGTGATAATGATTCCTCACAAATAAAAAAGCCCAAGGTCAATTTTATAAAAACACCGTACAAGAACGGAACTGTCTATTTACACACGTTCCCAGAAGGCTTTACCAATGTTTTTATGTTAGACAGTACTAATGCAGAATATACTGCAAAAGCACTGTCTTACCTTCCAGATGATGGCACGATATACTTAGATCAGTATTATAAAAACAGTAAAGAATATGCTGTTTCTCCGTTGCGATTGATTTTGACCAATAAATATTTAAAATGGTCGTGGTACTTGCTGATTCTTGTAGCGGTTCTGTGGGTTATTTTTGAAGGAAAGCGTAAACAACGTAGCATTCCCGTGATTCAGCCTTTACCGAATAAAACTTTAGATTATACAAGAACTATTGCCGGAATGTACCTTGACAAAAAAGATAATCGGCAAATTGCGATGCACCAAATCAATCATATCTTAGAGCATATACGTAGTGTTTACACCTTATCAACAGAACGCTTTAGTCAGGATTTTGTTGAAAAATTAACCGCTAAAAGCGGCAAACCACAATCCGAAATTAAAACACTCGTAGATTATATTATCTTGATCAGACAAAAGGCTGTTGTGAGCGAAGACGAACTTATAAAGCTCAATACGCTTGTAGAAAATTTTAAAAACACCCATTAGTTATGGAAGAATCCTATAAGGACCCTGAAAATCAAAATACACCTCAAGATTCAACGGATGAAGCTTCAGAAAACTTAGCGTTTCAGAGCAGAATTCCGCTTGAAGAATTACGAGACAATGTAGCTGCTTTAAAAGCTGAACTTGCAAAAGTGATTGTAGGTCAGCACGAGTTTATAGAACTGTTGATTGTCGCTCTGCTTTCTGATGGTCACGTTTTGATCGAGGGTGTTCCGGGAATTGCAAAAACGGTTACCGCAAAACTTTTTGCCAAAACATTGAACACCGACTTTAGTCGTATTCAATTTACGCCTGATTTAATGCCAAGTGACGTTCTGGGAACTTCGGTTTTAAATATGAAAACTAGTGATTTTGAATTTAAACAAGGGCCTATTTTCTCTAACATCATTTTGATTGATGAGATTAACCGCGCTCCGGCTAAAACTCAGGCTGCGCTCTTTGAAGTAATGGAAGAACGCCAGATCACCATAGATGGGCATCGTTATGAATTAGAAAAACCTTTTATGGTTTTAGCCACACAAAACCCTATTGAACAAGAAGGAACTTACGCCCTTCCCGAAGCACAACTTGACCGTTTCTTATTCAAGATCAAAGTCAATTACCCCGACCTTGAAGATGAAATTCAAATTCTTAAATCACAAAACGAGCGTACCGGCTCACAAGCAGAAGCCATCAACAGTGTACTTTCACCAGAGCAACTTCAAGAATATCGCGAGCAAACCCGTAAAATTCTAGTAGAAGAAAAAATACTCAATTATATCGCGCAGATCACGGTAAAATCGCGCACGCATCCGCATTTGTATCTAGGAGGATCGCCTCGTGCTTCCCTATCTATTATGAACGCTGCAAAAGCATTTGCTGCGATTTCCGGGAGAGATTTTGTGACTCCAGAAGATGTAAAACGCTCCGTAACTCCGGTTTTACGACATCGGGTTATTCTTTCTCCTGAACGCGAGATGGAAGGTATGACTCCAGAAACCGTGATCGATATGTTAGTACAATCTGTTGAAGTCCCTCGTTAGTGCGCATCGTTAACTTCATAAAAAATCTTTATCTCGGTAAGCGACTATTTTTTATACTCGCTGTGCTTATCGTACTCTTTCTTTTCTCCTACTGGTGGCATACGCTTTTTAGCATAGCGCTCTTAGGAACGTTTTTTTTAAGTGTCGCATTTCTATTTGATGTCGTACTACTTTTTAGAAATAAGGAAGGAATAAACGCATCGCGGAAGCTTCCTGAAAAATTTTCTAATAGTGATCTTAACGAAGTCCCCTTAGCGATTCAAAGCAAGTATAATTTTGCTATTGGTATTTCGGTGATTGATGAAATTCCTGTTCAGTTTCAAAAACGCGATTTTCTAAAAACCGGAAGCGTTCCGTCTCGCGGAAAAACTATAATCAATTATCAATTAAGACCGGTAGAACGCGGAGTCTATACTTTTGGACGCCTGAATATCTATGTCAATTCCACTTTAAATCTCGCCAGACGCAGGTTTACATTCGGCAAAGATCAAGAGGTCAAAGTGTATCCTTCATTTATTCAGATGAAAAAATATGCCTTTCTGGCGATTGATAATAAACTGACGCAATTTGGTCTCAAAAAAATCAGGCGTATAGGTCATACGATGGAGTTTGAGCAGATCAAAGAATATGTGAGCGGCGATGACGTGCGTACAATAAATTGGAAGGCATCCGCTAAGCGTGGCGAGCTGATGATCAATCAGTTTCAGGACGAAAAATCACAACCTGTCTACTCCATCATAGATGCAAGCCGCGTGATGAAAATGCCATTCAACGGCCTTACCCTACTCGATTATGCGATAAACAGTTCGCTTGCTTTCAGCAATATAGCATTAAAGAAGAACGACAAAACCGGGTTGTTAACCTTCAGCAATACCATACACAATCATCTCGCAGCCAGCAGCAAGAAAACGCATTTAAATACTATTCTTGAAGTCCTTTATTCGATCTCAACAAATTTTCTTGATAGTGACTTTGGTAGATTATATGCTGAAGTAAAGCGAAAAATAACCCACCGCAGTTTATTGCTCTTGTACACTAATTTTGAGCATAGCAGCGCAATGCAACGCCAATTGCCCTATTTAAAAGGACTTTCGCAAAAGCACGTTCTGGTAGTTATATTCTTTGAAAACACAGAACTAGAAGTTCTAATCACTACAAAAGCTCAGAATACACCAGAAATCTATCATAAGACGATTGCCCAAAAAATGCACTATGAGAAGAAGTTAATGGTTAAGGAACTGGAAAAAAACGGCATTCAAACCGTACTTACCAAGCCCGAAGATTTAACCGTGAATACTATCAATAAATATTTGGAAATAAAAGCGCGCGGAATTCTGTAATGCTTCGAAAAAACAAACACTGTTTAATACGTTTGAAGCGCTTAAAATCTTCTATAAATTTTTTGAATAACTCCTATCTAATTTTCTCGCAAAAGCCTTTATCTTTGCAGCCTAAAATTTTATTATGATCCAAGTTACTTTGCCAGATGGCAGCGTAAAAGAATTTGAAAGCGGGGCAACACCTTTTGATGTTGCAAATAGCATAAGTGCCGGTTTGGCGCGTAATGTTATTTCTGCCAAATACAATAACAAAACGATTGAGACCACCACCCCACTTACCGAGGATGGTGCACTTGTTTTGTTTACTTGGAATGATGATGAAGGAAAAAAAGCTTTCTGGCATTCTTCGGCGCATATTTTAGCGCAAGCTTTAGAAGAATTGTATCCGGGAGTAAAACTTACCATTGGTCCTGCAATTGACAAAGGATTCTACTACGACGTAGATCTTGGTGAAAAATCCCTCAGCGAGAACGACTTTAAACAGATTGAAGATAAAATGCTTGAGATTGCTCGTGGAAAACACGAGTTTTCTATGCGCAGTGTTTCTAAAGCAGATGCGCTGGCAATGTATCAAGAGCAAGAAAATCCGTATAAAGTAGAGTTGATCGAAAATCTAGAAGATGGTTCGATCACTTTCTGCGATCACGATACCTTTACAGATCTATGTCGCGGTGGTCACTTGCCCAATACCGGTTTTGTAAAAGCGGTTAAATTAATGAGCGTTGCCGGAGCATACTGGAGAGGCGATGAAAACAAGCCGCAACTTACCCGAGTTTACGGTATTTCTTTTCCGAAGCAAAAAGATTTAAAAGAATATTTAGAATTACTTGAAGAAGCAAAAAAACGCGATCACAGAAAACTAGGAAAAGAGCTTCAGCTTTTTACTTTTTCACAGAAAGTAGGACAAGGACTGCCATTATGGCTGCCTAAAGGTGCCGCTTTGCGTGAGCGTCTTGAAAATTTCTTAAAGGCTGCTCAGAAAAAAGCAGGTTATGAGATGGTGGTTTCACCGCATATCGGTCAAAAAGAACTTTATGTGACTTCTGGGCATTATGCAAAGTATGGAGAAGACAGCTTTCAGCCTATTACGACACCGGCAGAAGGTGAAGAGTTCTTACTGAAGCCTATGAACTGTCCGCATCACTGTGAGATCTATAATGCGATGCAGTGGAGTTATCGTGATCTCCCTAAGCGTTATGCTGAATTTGGTACAGTATACAGATATGAACAAAGCGGTGAATTGCACGGACTTACACGTGTACGTGGGTTTACGCAAGATGATGCGCATATCTTCTGTACTCCAGATCAGCTGGACGATGAGTTTATGAAAGTAATTGACCTTGTACTTTATGTATTTGGTTCACTAGGTTTTGAAAACTTTACCGCTCAGGTTTCTTTAAGAGACCCTGAGAATAAGGAGAAATATATAGGTACTGATGAGAACTGGGCAAAAGCCGAAAATGCGATCATCAATGCCGCTAAAGCTAAAGGTTTAAATTATGTCGTAGAGACCGGCGAAGCTGCGTTTTACGGCCCTAAGTTAGACTTTATGGTAAAAGATGCGTTAGGCCGTAGCTGGCAGTTAGGAACCATTCAGGTAGATTACAATCTTCCTGAACGTTTTGAACTCACCTACAAAGGCAGTGATAATGAAGAACACCGCCCGGTTATGATTCACAGAGCACCCTTTGGAAGTTTAGAGCGTTTTGTTGCTATTTTGCTTGAGCACACCGGTGGAAATTTCCCACTTTGGTTGATGCCAGAACAGGCTACCGTGTTAACACTCAGTGAAAACTATGAGGATTACGCTCAAAAAGTATTAACTTTGCTCGAAAATCATGGCGTACGTGCCACGATAGATGATCGTGGAGAAACTATGGGAAGGAAGATTCGCGAAGCAGAAATGCAGAAAATGCCTTTCATGTTAATAATTGGCGAGAAAGAAGCCAATGATGGTACGGTTTCTGTACGTAAACATGGTGGAGAAGATTTAGGAACGATGACAGTTGCAAAATTTGCTGAACTGATTGATGCTGAAATCTCCAAGACATTGAAAAAATTTGAAGTTTAATTAAAATTATATAGCCATAGCAATACGTAGAAAAAGATCAAGAGGACCCGCAAGAGTCCAAAAGCAAGACCAACACAATATCAACCAAAAAATTCGTGCACGTGAGGTGCGCCTTGTGGGCGATAATGTAGAGATGGATATCTATCCTACCAGCAAAGCACTGGAAATCGCTCAAGAACTGGAATTGGATTTAGTGGAGATTTCTCCTAACGCCAATCCACCGGTTTGTAAGGTAATGGACTATAAAAAGTTTGTTTACGAGCAAAAGAAGCGTGAAAAAGCGATTAAAGCTAAAGCTTCTAAAGTGGTCGTAAAGGAAATTAGATTTGGTCCTAACACAGACGATCACGACTACGAGTTTAAAAAGAAACACGCATTGAAGTTCTTAGAAGAAGGAGCTAAATTAAAAGCGTATGTATTCTTTAAAGGGCGTTCAATCATCTATAAAGATCAAGGTCAGATTTTATTGCTTCGTTTAGCACAAGATCTTGAAGAATATGGTAAAGTTGAACAAATGCCAAAATTGGAGGGTAAACGTATGATTATGTTTATGGCTCCTAAGAAAAGTAAATAAAGGTCATTAGACTTTTTAAAATATAAATCCCGACCTTCTTAGAAAGGCCGGGATTGTTTTGATTAAAAAAAATCACAACAAACAGTAATAAGCGGAATAATTAAATAAACTAGGAATTATGCCTAAAATGAAAACAAAAGGCAGTGCTAAAAAGCGTTTTAAGCTTACAGGTACTGGTAAAATCAAAAGAAAGCACGCGTTTAAGAGTCACATCTTGACTAAAAAGTCTAAGAAACGTAAGCTAGCGTTAACTCACGACACTTTGGTACACAAAGCTGACGAGAATAACGTGAAAATTATGTTACGTCTTAAATAAGCACGTAACCGGTTAAATTATTTTATAAACCCTGGAGTTGGGCAAAACGAAAAAATCAGAGTTTTAAAAGTGGTGCTTGTCACCCGCCTGCTACAAAAACAATTAAATTATGCCAAGATCAGTAAATTCAGTTGCTTCTAGAGCCCGAAGAAAAAAGGTAATGAAGCAAGCCAAAGGTTACTTTGGAAGACGTAAAAACGTCTACACAGTTGCTAAAAATGCGGTGGAAAAGGCTATGCTTTATGCATACCGTGACCGTCGTCAAAAGAAAAGAAATTTCCGTACGTTATGGATCACTCGTATTAATGCGGGTGCTCGTATGCACGGAATGTCTTATTCTCAGTTTATGGGTAAAGTTAAAGCTGCAAACATCGAACTTAACCGTAAGGTACTTGCAGATTTAGCAATGAATCACCCAGAAGCTTTTGAAGCAATCGTAAATAAAGTAAAATAAGGCTATAACGCCTAATTAAACAATACTTCCGCTTAGAAATGAAAAGCCCGATCAAATTGATCGGGCTTTTTTATTGATGTTATTTTATAACAATCTCCACTAAATTACATCCAGTTAAAGGTGATTTCCTTTTCCATATCAGGATGTAAACTATTTAATACGGGACACATTTTTGCAGTATTTTCTAGAATTTTTCGGTTTTTATCATCAGCCACTCCTTTTAAATTCAGCTTCACTTCTACTCTAGCGATTCTTCGAGGCTCTGCTTTCATTATTTTAGTCACTTCAGCAGTAGAACCATCTAAATGCACATCTTCCATCTGAGCAGCCTTAATACCCATTACCGTAAGCATACAGCTTGCTAAAGCAGTCGCTACAGTATCGGTAGGAGAAAAAGCTTCTCCTTTTCCATTATTATCTGTTGGAGCATCCGTGATAAACGTGTTACCTGATTTAACGTGTTCACATTCGGTACGTAAATTCCCCAGATATACTACTTTACTTGTCATACTTTTAGTTTTTAAGGTAAGACGAGGATCCTTGTTCAGAAGGAATTTCAACAACGATTTCCTCTAAATTTTCTCCATATTTTAAAATATAAGCTGCGGTATTGAAATAACCCGCCGAAACCGGATCCTGCACATACTTAAATTTATTCTCAACGTATTGCGTAATATAACCCGCATCTGCAGCATCATAAAGACTTTCTGCAGCCGCAAGGCGCAAAATAGTATCAAAAGTAAGATCATAACCGCGTACCGCATAACTGTTGGGAACATATCCGTATTTATCCGCATAAGCTTGAACAAAACCTGCGTGATTTTCGGTATAGCTACGCGCTACAGAAGGGAAATGAAAATTAAGACGCATCAAGGTAATGTTTGAAATATCATCACTCTGATATGCTGAACCTTTGTCTGTAGTCAATAAAGTGATTTTTTTACTTGCCCCTTGCGTACTTAAGCTAGTAGTTACACTACTAATTAGCGCAATATCATTACTTTCTAAAATCACCCAGTTATCTATAGTTTCTGAAAGTTTAGAGGTAAGATTACTCGCTCTTAAATAGTAGCCGCTATCTGAAGACTCCGGAAAAACCACTTTAGCGCTTGGATATAAATCCAAAAGTTTCGCCTTAATACCTGTGTTTTTAGAATCTGCAATAACAATTATGTTTTTTCCTTTTCCTTCCTGCTTAATGTAACGCAGCATTTGCTCTCTCAAAATCTCATCATCGGGACGCGATTGAAACATATTAGAGCGCATACTTACATTAGGCACGATTGGAGAAACCACCGGTATGGCACGGTCTCTTAATAATTGACTTGCTTTTTCGACATTAGACGTAAGCAACGGACCAATAACAGCATTCATTTTATTAAAATCTCCATTATTGATGAGTTGCTCAATTTTGCGATCATTACCCGCTTTACCATCTCCTCTCGAATATTGCGTATCAAACACATATAAATTCGAAGAAATACCCAAAGCCTTTGCCGAATCAATAGCCATTAGTGCCCCGCTATAAAAGTCAAGAGCAATATTCATCACCCGATCATTTTTAAGTACTTTTTTTCGAACATCACCGGTATCTACAACTGTTTTGCCAAGATTAAAAGGCAACATCACGGCGATATTCTTGGTTGATCTGTTAGTCAAATTATTCGCTAACCGTGTAGCCTCGCCGGTAACGTCTAGAGCAGTATTATTAAGTTTTTCCTTCGGAAGCTTTAAAATCATTCCGCTTTTAAGTCCGTCGTTTAATGAAGGATTTAAAGCGATCAATTCATCTTCGGTCATATCCCAGCGTTGGGTAAGTCGAAAAAAGTTTTCCTTGGGTTTAACCTCATAAAAACCATACTTACTCTCTTCAAGCACTGCATCTTTAGCATATGATTTATCCGGAACATTTAAAATAGTTCCTATTTGCAAACCTTCTTTAATTTCCGGGTTCATTTGCTCCAATTCAGCAATGGTAATACCATACATAGAAGCAAGACCGTATTTAGTCTCTTTAGGTTTTACAATATGCTTTCTGTTTGTTACCGCTGGTTTAGCAGAATCGTCTTCTGCTACCGCTTCAGTAGTATTAGGAATTTTCACCGTTTCGCCTCTTCTCAACTCTGCGCTGTAAAGATGCTTGTTATACCGTTTGATCTCTGACTCAGCCACATCATACTTTTTAGACAGCTTATACAATGTCTCGCCTTTAGCCACCGTGTGCAGTATAAACTTTCCGTCTGCAGAAATTTCTGATCCGCCCGGTGCTGACTCGCCTCCCGGTAAAATCAAGACCAGACCAGGATACAATTTGCTTTTAGCTTCAGGATTCAGTCTGTATATTTCATAAACCGTAACGTTGTATTTGTTAGCAATACTAGATACTGTTTCGCCTTCCCGTACTTGATGACTTGCATATTTTTGCTGCCCAATACTCGAACAACTGAACACTACAAAAATGACTACGAAAAGAATTGATATGTTTTTCATTGTGTTTATTTTTTACACCAATACCTCATAAAATTATGAGGTATTGCCATATAAATGAGTTTTAAACGCTGTTAAATCTTCTATTCCCACTCAATCGTGGCGGGTGGTTTAGAACTGATGTCATAGACTACTCTATTAACGCCTTTAACCTTATTTATTATATCATTTGAAACTTTTTGAAGAAAATTATAAGGTAGGTTTACCCAATCTGCAGTCATCCCATCTGTACTTTCTACCGCACGCAAGGCAACACATTTTTCATAGGTACGCTCGTCTCCCATCACTCCAACAGAATCTACAGGCAGCAACATAGCACCAGCTTGCCACACCTGATCATATAATCCCCAATCACGTAATCCGTTTATGAATATAGCATCAACCTCTTGAAGAATACGTACTTTCTCTGGTGTTATATCTCCAAGAATCCTAATGGCAAGGCCAGGTCCAGGGAATGGATGCCTTCCTAATAAAGTAGGGTTCATATCCATACTTGCACCCACTCGGCGAACTTCATCTTTAAAAAGCATTCGCAAAGGCTCCACCACTTTAAGCTTCATAAAATCTGGTAGACCGCCTACATTATGATGTGACTTTATTGTTGCCGAAGGGCCTCCGGTAGCAGAAACAGACTCGATCACATCAGGATAGATCGTACCCTGAGCCAGCCATTTTGCATCCTCAACCATATGCGCTTCATCATCAAAAACTTCAATGAATACACGACCGATGGTCTTGCGCTTCTCTTCAGGATCGCTCTTACCTGCTAATGCACTTAAAAAACGATCAGAAGCATCCACCCCTTTTACATTCAATCCCATGCCTTCATATTGTTGCAATACGTCATGGAATTCATTTTTTCTAAGCAGTCCGTTATTAACAAAAATACAGTGCAGGTTTTTACCAATCGCTTTGTGCAAAAGCATTGCTGCCACTGAACTATCTACTCCGCCAGACAAGCCTAAGATCACTTTATCTGAACCTACCTTTTTCTTTAATTGCGCTACAGTGCTTTCAACAAAGCTATCGGGAGTCCAGGTTTGTTCAACCTTAGCAATATTAATCAAGAAATTCTCTAAAATCTTCTTACCGTCTGTAGAGTGGTATACTTCTGGGTGAAATTGAATTGCGTAGGTCTCTTCTCCTCCTATTCTGTAAGCCGCATTTTCTACATCGTGCGTACTTGCAAGTCTCACCGAACCTTCAGGCAAAGCTTTAATCGTATCACTGTGGCTCATCCAAACTTGGCTTCCTACTTCTACACCTTCAAAAAACGCTTCATCCTCTTTAATCATAGAAAGATTAGCTCTACCGTATTCTCTGGTATTGGACTGCCCCACTTCACCTCCGTGAAAATGCGCCAAATACTGTGCTCCATAGCATACCCCAAGCAAAGGCTTTTTCCCTCTTATTTGAGATAAATCAGGGTGCGGAGCATCTTCTGCTCTAACTGATGATGGAGAGCCTGACAAAATCACAGCTTTATAGCTGCTTAAATCTTCAGGTAAATTGTTAAATGGTTTGATCTCGCAGAAGATATTGAGTTCCCGTATACGTCTGGCGATTAACTGGGTATACTGCGATCCGAAATCTAGAATGAGTACGTTATTTTGCATAAACAAAAATAGCATTTCTATCTATTATCAAAACATCAAAACCTAAGGTTCTTTTACACAATTTAGTCAACAATCTTCCTGCTATATTAGCTGCTTGAAATTCAATTTTTTAGCATAACCTCAAATTGATTTTGTAGATAGACTATCAAGGCTATTCTATCGACAAATAACTTTTGCACTGCCATTTTAAACGGTTAAATCTTACAACAAGCCGCCTTAATATTATTATATTATCACTATTTAACTTTTTTTAAGAGTTTAAACGCATTAGTTTCTCAGTTATCGTGGAAAAATAGAATTATTGCTTAAAAATATAATTAAAAACAATATTATCTTATTTAATCTTTATATTTGAAGAAATTAGATGTTCCCTAAACCTAATCTAAAATGTCAGTATCAAAACAACTTAAATCCCTCAGGGAAGGTGCTTCGCTTTCACAAAAGAAAGTAGCCGAAGAACTCGGCATCACTCAGGGCGCCTATTCCTTAATTGAAAACGGTCAGAACTCAATCACGACCGAACACTTGCTCACGCTTAGTAAATTGTACAGCGTTCCTACAGATCGCATTTTAAAAGGTTCTCATAATTCTATTATGATGAACTCAACTAATGGATTTGTACCATTAATTAATGTGGAAGCTCGAGCAGGTTTTATTGAAAACCGTGATAATGAGCAATGGATGTCTACCTTAGACATGTTTAAATTACCAGGCTACGAACCTTCAAAAGGTCAAAAACTTTTTGAGGTTGAAGGTGACAGTATGATGCCTACCCTAATGCACGGTGATATTCTTATTACACAACATACAGATGATCTAAACGAAATTTTGGACGGTTCTGTAGCTGTAATTGTGACTGCAAAATCGGTTTTAACCAAACGTATAAAAAAAGATTTACCTAACGATGCCATAATATTGATAAGCGATAACAGCAAGTACGAAAGTGTGAGCTATGACCTTAAAAATATTCTTGAAATATTAGTAGTCAGAGGTAAAATCACCAGCTCGTTAAATGTTGTGGATATGGATGCGAATAAACGTGTCCAGCATTTAGAAAGTCAGGTTGACAAGCTTCAAAGTGATATGAGCAAACTCATTGAAAAAATCAATAAATTAGTTTAAGCGTTACTAAACTATAACCAATAAAAAACCGGCAATAAGCCGGTTTTTTATTTTAAGATAATCATAGCATTAATCACGTGTCACACGACCTACCGGAAACGATGCTGTGTTTATTTGCATTGTATTCGTTACACTAGATCCTGCTTCCTGCGTCACAGTTCCTACAAGAGGACGCAATACAAATGGACTGATAGAAGAACTGCTGGTGTTGTCAAAAATAGGTTGAATTGTGATAAATACTTGCTTCCCTACTAGGTTAGGTAATGTATTTACTCCGTATGCACTCAACACATTTTCATTGATGAAATCCTCTCCCGGAAAATTGGGTGCAGGGTTTATGTTTAAACTGAAAGGATCTGATTCATCAGCATTGTTCACGTTAGTAAATCTTCCAGTAGAAAGATCCACGTCACCACTAGCACCTGGTACGGTTACCCAGCCTTCGTATTTCCATCCTGCCGGTAAAGTAGGTAATTTTAACCCCGGTTGTCCTGTTGCAGGTACATACCAATAAAGTCCGCTGTTTTCATTAGTGCTCACATTATCTGTAGGCGTTTGAAGCACAAACTGACCAGACGCGCTGGTATACGAACCAAAATTTTGAGAAACGTCAACAGTAGCTGCATTCCCTACAAAATCTCCACTCAACAAAATAGACTGACTAATTTCAGCGCTGGAATCATTGCCCGGTTCTACGCTTAACAAAAATTGCGTAGCACCTTCAACATCTCCGGTAAGTGCTTCAAAACTTTTAGGGAAATTTACATCAGTAAATCTACCTAGTGAGATCACTTCGGCACCATTAGAGATCCAAGCTTGGTATTCAGCACCATTTTCTAAGCGCTCAAGACCAGAAATATCAATAGTTACCGTTGATCTTGCTACGGTGTCATCACCTGAGCACGAAGCGAATATCGCCAACACTGCAAGTAGTAAAAGGTTTATTTTTTTCATAAGAATTCTTTTATAGTTTAAGTTGTTTCTGAAATGTAAAACGATGTTCTGTTTAAAAAATTTCATTTGCTTCAGACAATCATTTCCGCAAATAAAGGGAATAAAAAAACCAAACCACAAAATTGTGGTTTGGTTTAATACTATTTTAATATAATCTATTAAGCGTTTTGCTTTTTGATAAGATTTAAAGCAGAACCTTCACGATACCAAGCGATTTGCGCATCATTATACGTATGATTTGCTTTAATCGTGTCTTTGCTTCCATCAGCGTGTGTTACCTCAATTGTTAACGGCTTGTCTGGAGCAAATTCTTCGATATCTAAGAAGCTGAATGTATCATCTTCCTGAATCAGATCATAGTCATTTTCGTTAGCAAAAGTCAAACTTAACATTCCTTGTTTCTTAAGGTTTGTTTCGTGAATACGTGCAAAAGATTTAACTAATACTGCAGCTACACCAAGATGACGTGGCTCCATTGCAGCGTGCTCACGAGAAGAACCTTCACCATAGTTATGATCTCCAACAACAATGGTTTTAATTCCTTTAGCCTTGTACTCACGCTGTGTATCTGGCACACCGCCGTACTCTCCGGTCAATTGACTTTTTACGAAGTTGGTCTTTTTGTTATATGCATTTACAGCACCAATCAGACAGTTATTTGAAATATTATCAAGATGTCCACGGTAACGCAACCAAGGTCCCGCCATAGAAATGTGGTCTGTCGTACATTTTCCGAAGGCTTTGATAAGAAGTTTAACTTCTTTCAATTCTGAATCCTTAATAGGAACAAATGGAGTTAACAATTGTAAACGCTCGCTGTCTGTAGCAACTTTTACTTCAACTTTACTTCCGTCTTCAGTAGGTGCTAAATACCCGTTTTCTTCAACAGCAAAACCTTTAGTAGGCAATTCTAAACCTACAGGTACGTCTAATTTCACTTCTTCTCCATCTTCGTTGATCAGTGTATCATTTAATGGATCAAAATCTAAACGTCCTGAAATAGCAATTGCTGCAACCATTTCTGGAGAACCTACAAATGCGTGCGTATTTGGGTTACCATCGGCACGTTTTGAGAAGTTTCGGTTGAAAGAGTGCACAATAGTGTTTTTCTCTTCCCCTTTACGATCACTACGATCCCACTGACCAATACAAGGACCACAGGCATTTGTAAAAATAGTCGCTCCTAAATTCTCAAAAACCTCTAACAAGCCGTCACGCTCAGCAGTGTAACGAATTTGCTCTGATCCCGGGTTGATACCAAAATCACTCTTAGGTTTTAATTTCTTGTCAATCGCTTGCTGCGCGATAGAAGCTGCTCTTGATAAATCTTCATAAGAAGAGTTTGTACAAGAACCTATCAGACCCCAATCAACTTTAATTGGCCAGTCGTTTTTAGCGGCTTTCTCTCCTAGTTCTCCTACCGGAGTAGCTAAATCTGGAGTAAAAGGACCATTAAGGTGTGGGCGTAATTCTGAAAGGTTAATTTCAATTACTTCGTCAAAATACTGCTCAGGATTAGCATATACCTCGTCATCACCTGTTAAGTATTCTTTAATCTCATTTGCTGCGTCAGCAACATCTGCACGGTCTGTAGCACGTAAGAAACGCTCCATAGATTCATCGTAACCAAATGTAGAAGTGGTTGCTCCAATTTCTGCACCCATATTACAAATGGTTCCTTTACCAGTTGCTGAGAGATTTTTAGCACCCGGGCCAAAATATTCAACAATAGCGCCAGTACCACCTTTTACAGTTAGAATTCCTGCCACCTTAAGAATAACATCTTTAGAAGCAGTCCAACCGTTTAGTTCACCTGTTAATTTAACTCCAATTAATTTTGGAAATTTAAGCTCCCACGGCATTCCGGCCATTACATCAACAGCATCAGCACCACCTACACCAATAGCAACCATACCAAGACCTCCGGCATTTACCGTGTGACTATCAGTACCAATCATCATTCCTCCAGGAAATGCATAATTTTCTAAAACTACTTGGTGAATAATACCTGCACCCGGCTTCCAGAAACCAATTCCGTATTTATTAGAAACGGACTCTAAAAAATCAAAAACTTCGTTGCTCGTTTCGTTAGCGCGTTTTAAATCCTTTTGCGCACCTTGCTTTGCTTGAATCAAGTGATCACAATGCACAGTGGTAGGCACGGCAACCTCTTTTTTTCCTGCTTGCATAAACTGCAAAAGCGCCATCTGAGCTGTAGCATCCTGACAAGCGATACGATCTGGAGCAAAATCTACGTAATCTTTACCACGCACAAATGCCTTATCAGTTTTACCATCCCAAAGGTGAGAGTATAATATTTTTTCTGCCAGTGTTAAAGGCTTACCGGTAATTTCTCGAGCGGCGTCAACACGCTCTGCCACCTTACTGTAAACCGATTTGATCATATCGATATCAAATGCCATATCTAAATTTTAGTTAATTGAAATTGTAAATTAATTGCGCTTGAAAGCGGCGCTAAAATTACGAAAAAGCGAAGAATTTAGGAAGCCGACATATAGATTAAGGCAATGCTTGTAAATGCTAAACTTATTGCAATTTACCTCAAGAATATATCGATTTCGTTGCTTAATTATGATTATTAGGTAGTTAGAAGTCAAATGTTAATAAAAAAAGACCTCAGGCAATTATTTAGAGTCTTTCTATATTACTCTAGAGCAGGCTTTTTATGATTTCTTTAAGGGTTAAGCCTTCGGCCTCAGCCTTATAGTTCTTCAATAAACGGTGCCCTAAAATACCTTGAGCTACGGCTTTTACATCTTCTATATCAGGAGAATATTTCCCTTGGATTGCAGCGTGTGTTTTTGCAGCAAGAATTAAGTTCTGCGAAGCTCTAGGACCTGCTCCCCAATCAATATAATCTTTTACGATTTGAGGTGCACTTGTTGAATCAGGGCGTGTTTTACCCACTAATGCAACCGCATATTCAACAACATTATCTGCAACAGGAATTCGTCTAATGAGTTGCTGATAATTCACAATATCAGCTGCGGTGAACAGAGGCTTTACCGACACCTGAGTACCTGCAGTTGTCGCTTTGACTATAGCTACCTCTTCTTCATAGCTGGGATAAACAAGATTGATCGCAAACATAAAACGATCTAACTGAGCTTCCGGCAAGGGATAGGTTCCCTCCTGCTCAATAGGGTTTTGCGTTGCTAAGACGAAGTAGGGTTTTTCTAAAGGATATTGTTTACCGGCTACAGTAACCGCTTTTTCTTGCATCGCTTCTAAAAGCGCAGCCTGTGTTTTAGGCGGAGTACGGTTGATTTCATCTGCAAGAACAATATTAGCAAAAACAGGTCCTTTAAGGAATTTAAAATTGCGGGATTCGTCAAGAATTTCTGCACCTACAATATCGCTAGGCATCAAATCTGGCGTAAACTGAATTCGTTTAAAATCTAAACCCAAGGCTTGCGCAATCGTGTTGACCATTAACGTCTTAGCCAACCCCGGAACACCAATTAAAAGCGCGTGACCGCCACTAAAAATTGAAATCACAATTTGATCTACAACCTCGTGCTGACCAATGATTACGCGACCTATTTCTTTTTTTAAATCTTGATAACGGGTGACCAGCGCATCAATTGCCTTAGCGTCTGACATAGTTTATTGTTTTATCCAGTTGCTACTATAATCGCAAGTTCTATAATCTCCGTTTAATTTAATATAGGTTTCCGCTATTTTTTCATTCTTCCATTTTTCAATGGCTTTGATACGTTTAGCTTGTAATGCGAAATTTTTAATCTTTACGTAATCAATCGCAAAATCTGCTTCGTGCTCTTCAATACGATCAGAAACCGTATAAATCTCATAACGTGTTTTTCCCGTACGCGTAGGGTTATTAAAAGCTATTGAAACTTCTCCCTCCTTTAGATTTTGAACCTTAGGATATAATTCCGGTGGAAGGTTTTTAAGCTCAAACATACGGTCTTGTGTCACAGGATTGATCATAATCCCACCGTCGCTAGCCGTTTCTTTTTCATCTGAAAATTCACGTGCAGCTTCCGCGAAAGTGATCTCGCTATCTTCAATGCGTTTTCTAATTTTTTCGATTTCGTCTTTTGCAGCGTTCTCCGCAGCGGCAGTCACTTTAGGTATTCTTAAAATATGACGAAGATCAATTTTTTGCCCACGAATTTTTTCCACCTTAATAATGTGATAACCAAATTCTGTCTCAAAAGGCTTACTGACTTCACCTTCCTGTAAACTAAAGGCCACATCTCTAAATTCTTTAACAAACTGTGATTTACGATCTACATCTCTAATTAAACCACCGTCACCGCGGGTTGATTCATCTTCAGACCATAACACCGCTTTAGTAGCAAAGCTGCTTCCGTTCTCAAGAATATCTGTTCTGTATCCATTAAGCTGATCAATTACTTTCTGCTTCTCCTCTTGAGGTACATCTGGTATAATCTGAATTTTTGAAACTTCAAGCTCCACACCAAATTGCGGCAGCCCATCTTCTTCTAATTCTTTGTAATACGATCTGATTTCTTCTGGAGTTACCTCAATCTCTTCAACAATATTTTGCTGCATTGCTTTAGCCAATTCCTGATTTCGGTTAAGTTCCAAAAGCTCCTTTTTAAGATCGCTCATTTTTTCTTTACGGTAGAACTTCAATACTTTCTCCTCAGAGCCTAACTGATTGATGAAATAATCTATTTGCTGTTGGGTATACGAGCGCACTTGCTCTTCGTTGATCATCACACTGTCAATAACTGCGTGATGCGCATAAAGCTTATCTTCCATCAGTTTATCCATCACGCTACACGTAGATAGGTCTTGACCTTCTACTTTTTGCTGCTTGAGTGATTCAATTGCTTGCTGAATGTCGCTTTCTAGAATTACATATTCTCCAACCACAGCTGCCACACCATCTACTTTAAACGTGGTTCCCGATGTAAGCGGTTTATCCTCATTTTGAGCAGTATCGCCAGCGGCGTCTGTATCAATGATTTCTTGTGCGGTCAAGCCTGACCACATACTACACAAAAGAAAGAGCGCAAAAGCTTTAGTTATACAGTTCAAATTGTTTGTTTTTAATTGCATCCTTAGTAATATCCTTTTCTAATTGTTTTATCAAATCTAGTTTTCTTCGGTTAAGAAGAATTTGCTTCACCGTTGGCAACACATATTCTAACGGCGCGTCATCATTGCGATCAAGGCGATCATTAACTGCGATCAAATATAATCCTAATGAATCACGCAGTTGTAAAAATTCGGTTTTATTTAGTAGCTGGTCACTGTTTTCAACATTTACCGGTGGAATTTTAGCAATAACCTTATCCAGACTTATCCAGGTACTGTCATTTAAATATTGTGCTCTAAACTGAACCGAAATAGAGTCTAAAAAACGCTTGTCTTTAGCATTAAAGCGCGTAAAACGCTTTTTTATTTCATCTTCATTATAATCATTCTCTCCCATCTCAATGTACCGCAGTTTGAGTAAGGATTCATTCAGCTTAAAATTCTCTTTATTTTCAGTATAAAATTGTGAAGCCTCAGCATCTGTAATACTGCTGTCTAAGCTACGCGCAACCAAAGCGTCTTTGTAGGCCTGCGAAAACAAATCTAATTTATACTGCTCTACCAGATTGTTCAATCGGTCTTGCTCATCAAGCGTGATGTTGCGCTGTGCATTATCTACGAGTAATCGCTTAGTTGCCCAGCGATTGATGTAACCATTCACTAAGGTAGTGCTGTCTTCCGGAGACAATTCTGCTGTGATCAACTTCTCTATATCTTCTTTATACAAATAAGCATTACCCACTCGCGCAACAGGAACACCGGCAGGTGCTTTTGACCCCAAAAGATCACAAGAAACCACAAGGCCGACAAAAAGCACGAGTATACTAAAACGCATTATAAATCTAGACATATCATTTAAACCAACTCAAAAGTCTCTCTCAAAGACTACAACTTGAGACCTCTGTTGCAAATGTTTTACAGAATTGCAAAATTAAGAATTCTCACGCAGAACTGATTATTTCATAAATCACTGAAATTCTATAAGATAGACCACAAACACCTTCTGAAACCATCTAAAAACGAATTAATCTGCCCTAAATTAGAAGAATTGAAAAAGCTTATGGGTAATTTTACTCCGGTCATTGCTCGCAATGATCTTTAATTTTGGCACACCTATTGACTCTATTGTATGGAACAAAGAATAAAACTGATATGGGATTTTAGAGGTCCTGATGCTTTAAAAATCGCAGAACACCACGTCATTCATTTAGATGAGTACAAGGCCGTTCACGACTTGGAGGCTAATGAAACAGGAGTTGAACAAAAATCTGAACTATACGCTATCGCGTATTTTATGGTTTCTAAAGCGCAAATGCTTGGCGTGCGTGATGCTTTAAAACCACATCGCGGGGAATTTTGTGATTAAAGCTTGCGCTTAAAGTTTTGCTTTGAGGCTAAGGTGTTAAAAAATACTTTGATAGCATTCAAGCTTTTATATCTTTGCGCGTAATTTTTTTAAAAATTAACTGTATTACAAACAATCGCCTAGCACAAACAGGCAAAATTCAATTTAAAATGAAAAAAATTTTCTTACCCCTAGTAGCTTGTTTTATCAGCTTTTCTGCGCTGGCTCAAACAAAAGTTGGAACCATCGACAGCGATTTGGTGATCTCAAGCCTTGATGAAGTAGCACAAGTACAAAAAGACTTAGAGGCTTATAATGCTGAATTAGAAAAACAGTTTAAGGATTTAGTGACTAAATATCAAACCGCTGTAACCGCTTATCAAGATGCTGAGGCAACAGCTTCAGAGGAAGACAAGCAAACTAAACAAGAAGAAATCGTTGGTATGGAACAAGATATTCAGCGTTTCAGACAAAATTCTCAAGGGTTGATCTCGATCAGGCAAAATGAATTGATGCAGCCTTTATACCAAAAAGTAGGTCAAGCACTCAATCAAGTTGCGCAAGAGCAAAACTACTCTCAGGTGTTAACGCTTAATGCCGGGGTAGCTTACTTTGACCCTGCTCACGATTTAACACAAGCCGTAGCAGATAAGCTAGGAATTACTTTAAAAGTTCAAGGTCAACAAGACCAAACCGCATTGCCTACTCAGAATTAATACGGCAATCTATCGCATAAAAAAAGGGAGCAAATTGCTCCCTTTTTTTATGCTTCATCCAAGCGATTAAGCTTGAGTTTTATCTGCTATAATTTGGTGATTCTTTAGTAATAGTCACATCGTGCGGATGACTCTCGTGAATACCACTTGACGTGATTTTTACAAAACGTCCATTTTCTTTTAAAGCTTCAACATCTTTTGCTCCGCAATATCCCATTCCGGCTCTTAGACCACCTATAAATTGATGCACGCTTTCATAAAGTTCACCTTTATAAGGAACACGGCCTACAATTCCTTCCGGTACTAATTTTTTAATATCATCTTCAACATCTTGGAAATAACGATCCTTTGAACCTGTTTTCATAGCTTCTACAGAACCCATTCCGCGGTAGGTTTTATATTTTCTACCTTCATAAATGATGGTTTCTCCCGGAGACTCTTTAGTACCCGCAAGTAACGAACCAAGCATTACACAGTCTGCCCCGGCAGCGATCGCTTTAGGAATATCTCCTGTATAGCGAATTCCTCCATCTGCGATTACCGGTATCCCGGTACCTTTTAGAGCTGCTGCTACTTCTAGAACCGCGCTAAATTGAGGAAAACCAACACCTGCTACAACACGCGTTGTACAGATAGAACCGGGTCCTATACCTACCTTAACCGCATCGGCACCTGCTTCCACTAAATATTTAGCAGCGGCGGCAGTAGCGATATTTCCTACCACAACATCAAGTGCAGGAAACTTTTCTTTTACACTTTGCAAAACACGAACCACACCTTGCGTATGTCCGTGTGCTGTATCGATCACCACAGCATCCACTCCGGCATTTACAAGTGCCTCAACACGCTCAACAGCATCAGCAGTAACACCCACAGCAGCGGCAACGCGCAATCTTCCGTAGGTATCTTTATTAGCGATAGGTTTTTGCGTAAGTTTTGTAATATCTCTAAAGGTTATTAAACCTATAAGCTTGTTATCTTTTGTAACAACCGGAAGTTTTTCAATTTTATTTTCCTGCAAGATCACTTCGGCCTCCGCTAAAGAAGTTCCTTCAGAAGTAGTTATAAGATTTTCTGAAGTCATTACCTCAACAATAGCACGCTCGTTGTCTTTCTCAAAGCGCAAATCTCTGTTGGTAACGATTCCTTCAAGATGACCTTCAGAGTCTACAATAGGAATCCCACCAATACTATGTTCTGCCATCAGACGCTTAGCGTCTTTAACTTTAGCTTCTTTATTAAGCGTTACCGGATCAATGATCATCCCGCTTTCGGCACGTTTTACACGACGTACTTTAACAGCTTGCTGCTCAATAGTCATATTTTTATGCAACACCCCAATACCACCTTCACGAGCAATAGCGATCGCCATACTTGATTCGGTCACGGTATCCATCGCTGCAGAAACGATAGGTACATTAAGCGTGATGTTTTTAGAAAATTTTGACTGAATATTTACTTCTCTCGGAAGCACCTCAGAATAAGCAGGAACTAAGAGTACGTCATCGTAAGTAAGACCTTCTCCCAGTATTTTTGTCTCGTGAGCTGTCATTGCAATTAGGATTTAATTGCGTGCAAATATACTGCTAAAATCTCAAACTTTGGTGTAAAATGAATTTTAATAAAAGGCTATGCCTAATTTAACCTAATGATAATTATGAAAGATCTTGGAAGCCTCGTTGTGTGCCGACTCAAAACTCATAGGTCTGATTCCGGAATCTACTTTAACTGAATTGAAATAGGAAAGCATTTTTTCTGTGGGCATATTACCGGTAAGTTCGTCTTTTGCCATTGGGCACCCACCAAATCCCTGAATCGCACCGTCAAAGCGCCTGCATCCCGCTTTATACGCCGCATTAACCTTCTCAAACCACTGGTTTGGCGTGGTATGTAAATGCGCACCGAACTCGATTTGAGGATACGCCGGAATCAATTCGCTAAACAAATAATCAATCGTTTGAGCATCAGAAGATCCTACAGTATCAGATAGCGAAATAATACGCACTCCCATTGCTACTAGTTTTTCGGTCCAGGCTCCTACAATATCCACATCCCAAGGATCACCATACGGATTACCAAAACCCATACTTAAATACGTAACTACTTCTTTATTATGTTTCGTTGCGGTCTTTAAAATATCAGAAAGAACCACTACCGATTCTTCGATAGTTTTATGCGTATTACGCATTTGAAAAATTTCGGAGATACTAAAAGGATAGCCTAAGTACGCTATTTGGTCAAATTGCACAGCATCTTGAGCGCCTCTTAGGTTCGCCACGATGGCGAGCAATTTTGTTGCTGTTGCACTCAAGTCTAATCGGTCTAAAACCTGAGCCGTATCTGCCATTTGCGGAATCGCCTTTGGGCTCACAAAACTGCCGAAATCAAGGGTATCAAAGCCACAGCGCAGCAGCGATTGCAAGTATTGCGCTTTTGCCTCAGTAGGAATAAATTGCTTTATACCCTGCATAGCATCTCTGGGACATTCTATTATTTTAACCGGTTTTGACATTAAGCTCTTTTAAAGAATTTAAAGATACACAAACTGCTTGAAGCGCAAATTTTCATAGGAGATTTTAGTTCTTATTAAGGTCATAAGCATCCGGTTGATGTGCGCTTGGTTTAGGATTTTCTTTATCATATCCTCTAATGGAAAAATTTAGCGCTAAAGATTATTAAGAACTTTTATTTTATGATCGGAAGTTTTAACGTAAACGTAGAACCATTGCCAGGCTGGCTTGTAGCAAGGATTTCTCCTCCTATTTGATGAGCAATCTCCTGGCATAAAATAAGACCAATACCATTACCTGCTTCATCGTTTGTTCCTTTTACCGAAAATCGTTCTTTTTTAATCAATACTTTGTCTAGGTCAGCTTTAGAAATTCCCACACCGGTATCAGAAATAGAAAGTTCGTAAACTTCTGCAGTGCGGTTTGCACTAAAAGTTATTTTGCCGTTTGCAGGTGTGAACTTGATCGCATTGCTAAGCAGATTTCTCATAATCACGATGACTACTTGACGATCTGTAAAAATGATATCTTCCTTAGGAATTAAACAGTCAATTTTAAGATTTTTACGCTCTATAAAAACCTCTTCAGCCTCAACAACTTCGCTTACTACTTTATGCGGGTGCACTTCAGAGATTATAAATTTATAACCATTCATTTGTGATTTCGCCCACAGCAAAACGCTATCAATTAAGTAATAAAGATTAGATGTTTGTTTCTTAAGCTCTTCAGACAAGGCTTCAATTTCTTCAGAGGTAAAGTTTTTATAATTGTTATGCAGCAAATTAATACTGCTCAACACCGCCGCGACAGGACTCTTCACATCGTGCGCAACTATTGAGAATAAGTTATTTTTCTGATGATTAATCGCGGTTAGGTTTTTATTGCTCGTATTTAAAACCTGCTGCTCTTTTTTAAGAATGCGATTAGCGCTTTTTTTATAGCTGTACATTCGGTAAAGGATAAATAGCAGCAAGAACAATAAAACAATTAAAACAGAAATACCAATGATCGCATAGCGCTGGTGTTTGATCTGTAGCGCCTGCATTTCAGCATCGCTACGTAGCAATTCATTTTCTAACTGTTGTTCTTCAATACCAAATTGAATCTTGAGATTTTGAAGAATATTAGATTGTTCTCTGTTGTGAATCTCATCATTGAGTTTAATGTACTTTTGAGCATATGCTAATGCTTCTGCAGTATTATTATTGGCTTCGTGCAATTTCTGCCGAGCCTCATAATAGGCTAGAATAACGTATTGATCTTTTAAATCAAGAACTTGCTGCTCAATAGCCAAAAGCTCATTAGCAGCCTCATCTAATCTACCCTGCGCTGTATAACTCTGCGCGATATACGATTTTGCCAAACATTGAAACTGCACCGGAAAATTGGAAGTCTGTAATGCCAGATTTAAATTAGCGATCGCATCATCGTACGAACCCAAAAAATAGCGAGCGGTTCCTAAGTTAAAATAGGCAACCCCCGCGATTCTAGGATCTCCTCCTCCCTTTATGAGGTTCAAGGCTTTTTTTGAATAGTAAACGGCACTATCTAGAACTCGTTTTTCCCTAAATACACCACTTAGATTAACAATGTACTTTATGTACTGATTTCTGTTATTTACAGAATCTACATAATCCAATGCCTGTCTGAAGTTCTTTTCAGAAGACTCATAATCTCGTAGATAAAATTCGAGAACTCCAAGATTTCCGTAGCTTTCACTCAGGCCTATACTGTCATTTTTAGCTTTATAAAGCGGAAGCGCCTTTTGAAATTCCAAGATAGCATCGGGGTATTTTGAAGTGACGATATAATAGGTTCCCATCCTATTATAAGCCTTTGCGATACCACGCTGGTAGTTGTTGAGTTGGGCGAGCTCTAAAGCCTTATCAATATAGCGCTTAGCACTATCGGGTTGATAATACAAATACTCATATGCGATGCGCTCATTAAAATCACTGCGAATCGTATCGTTCGCTGCTTTTTTTAACTCTTGCTTTAAAGAGTCTATTTGGGGAGTTTGGCTATAAAGATTTACAGTAGCCACAATAGTCAACAATACAAACCAATTGATGGTTTGCGTGATTATTAGGGGCTGCTTAAACTTTAAGTTCACTAAATTTTTAGATTTAGGTTGTGTTGTTTTTGAACGCAAAAAAGCGGTTTTGACATTTAGGTTCTGAAACCCGTAAATGTATTAAAGCTTTTTAACTCTGCTTTATAATTTCTTCATTAATACGCTTGATTAATGAGGGCCCTTCATAGATAAATCCTGTATACAACTGAATCAAACTCGCGCCTGCCTCTAATTTCTCTAATGCATCCTGTGGGCTATGGATACCTCCTACTCCGATGATAGGAAAAGCACCCTGACTTTTTTGATGTAAAAACCTAATAACCCCTGTAGAACGATCGCGTAAAGGACTTCCGCTTAGACCTCCTATTTCCTCTCTATTTGAAGATTGAAGTCCGTCGCGACTAATCGTAGTATTGGTTGCAATAACGCCGGCGATCTTTGTGTTTTGAACAATTTCGATGATATCGTTCAATTGTTCATCGGTGAGATCCGGTGCGATTTTAAGTAAAATAGGTTTTTGAGATCTGGTTTTGTTGAGCTCTTGAAGGCCCGCTAATAATTTGGTAAGCGGTTCTTTATCTTGTAAGGCTCTTAAATTGGGGGTATTTGGCGAACTTACGTTAACTACAAAATAATCTACATAATCGTAAAGGGCATCAAAGCAGATCTTATAGTCGTTAAACGCCTCCTCATTAGGGGTAACTTTATTCTTCCCAATGTTCCCTCCTATCAGTACATTTTTATTTTTTTTGAGGCGTGAAACCGCTGCTGCCACTCCGCCATTATTAAATCCCATTCTGTTTATAATGGCCTTATCTTCCTTTAGACGGAATAAACGTTTTTTAGGATTTCCGGATTGTGGCTTTGGCGTGAGCGTGCCTATTTCAATAAAACCAAATCCAAAATCTGAAAGTTCTTGATACAACTTGGCATCTTTATCAAAACCCGCAGCAAGCCCCACCGGATTTTTAAATTTCAGTCCAAAAACCTCACGCTCTAAAGCTTTATGCTTAATGTTAAAAACAGGTTTCACTAATCGCGTTAACCCCAATTGTTTCATCAACTTAATGCTTTTAAAGCTAAAGTGATGCACACCTTCTGGATCAAAATTAAAAAGCAGTGGGCGTATAATTGATTTATACATAAAGGTCAGTTTTTTAGAGTCGTGCAAAAATAGGTTTATGTGATGCAACTCAAAAAGAAAATCAGGTCTTAATAGAAGGAATTAAATATTTTATAAAATTGATTCTCTGTATTTTATTTTTTGATCATAACAGTACCTTTACACCCTAAAAACCATCTCGTTTAAAATTTGCCTATGATCCAAAAAGACCTCTTAATCAAGCGTTTTATCAGCTATGTAACCATAGATACTCAAAGTGATGAAAACAGTTCTAGCACGCCCAGCACCCAAAAACAATGGGACCTTGCAAACAAACTGCATCAAGAGCTTCTTGCAATGGGGCTTGATGATGTGAGCATTGATCAGAACGGGTATATTATGGCTACGCTACCCGCCACGGTTGCAAAACCCTTTCCTACTATCGGTTTCATTGCACATTATGACACTACGCCAGATTTTAGCGGTACCAATGTGAATCCGCAAATCATTGAGAATTACAATGGAAAAGATATTGTTTTAAATGAAGCATTAGATATCATTTTATCTCCTGATGACTTTGACGATCTCCAAGAGTATAAAGGTCAAACTATAATTACAACTGACGGAACAACCCTGCTTGGCGCGGATGATAAAGCCGGTATTACCGAAATTATGGAAGCAGTGCAATACCTAAAAAATCATCCTGAAATTGAACACGGGCCCATACGTATTGGCTTTACACCTGATGAAGAAATTGGCCGTGGCGCGCATAAATTTGATGTTGAAAAATTTGGTGCCGAATGGGCATACACAATGGATGGAAGCCAAATTGGCGAACTAGAGTTTGAAAATTTTAATGCTGCAGGTGTCAAGGTTTTTGTAAAAGGAAAAAGCGTACATCCGGGTTATGCTAAAGGCAAAATGATCAACAGTATTCACATCGCTCAGGACTTTATCAGTTCGTTGCCGCGTTTAGAAACTCCCGAGCATACCTCAGGGCGTGAAGGTTTTTTTCATCTAAATGGAATTCACGGAGATGTTGAAGAAACTATTCTTGAATACATCTTAAGAGATCACGATAAAGAGCATTTTGAAGCACGTAAAGAGGTGCTTAACAATCTTGCTGCGGAAATCAACAGTCAATATGGTTTAGAACTTATTTCTATTGAGATTAAAGATCAGTATTTCAATATGCGGGAAAAAATTGAGCCGGTAATGCATATTGTTGAACTTGCAGAAAAAGCGATGCACGCCGTTGATATCGAACCTATAATCAAACCCATTAGAGGCGGTACCGACGGATCACAACTTTCTTTTATGGGTTTACCCTGCCCCAACATTTTTGCCGGCGGACATAATTTCCACGGAAGGTTTGAATATGTACCTGTAGAAAGTATGATCAAAGCGACCGAGGTGATCATCAAGATCGCAGAATTGGCTGCCAAAAAATAATTACCGCAACCGAAGCAACCATTTAAAATATATTGCGTCTAGAATGTGTAACACAAAAAATCACATTTCATATTATGACGTTAACTAACACAACAACGTATTTTAAATTATTTGCAGCAAGTATTGGTTTAGCTACTCTTATCTCTTGCGGTACCGATGATACCAATTACGAAACACCTATCACCGAAACAGACGAGGAAGCCTTTGAGCGCAATGAAGCAGAAATCTTAGCGTATATTGAAGCAAACGAATTAGAAGCAACACGTACAGATAGCGGTTTATATTACGTGATAGAAACTGAAGGAACCGGCGAAACACCATCAAGCAGTGCGAACGTCACAGTCACTTATAAGGGCTACTTTTTAAATGACTCGGTTTTTGACCAGGCTGTAAACCCAATCGAATTTAATTTAGCCAACGTAATTGCAGGATTTAGAGAAGGTATCAGTTTAATGAAAGAAGGCGGAACTGCAACGCTTTTAATGCCTGCAAAATTAGCTTACGGTGCATCTGGAGCAGGACCAATACCACCTAACACTGCACTTGTCTTTGACATCGAACTCATAGCAACAGAGTAATGCTATTAAAATAGCATTAAAAAAGGAGCGCCAATTGCGCTCCTTTTTTTTATACTGCCCAAAGTTTAAAACCTTGTGGAAGTTTATGTATTGCACTATTTAAAGCTTAATTCTCAAATGCCTTAAGTGTTTTAGTAATGATACTCACACAGTCTAAAAGTTGCTCTTCGTTCATTACTAAAGGTGGTGCAAAACGAATGATGTTTCCGTGAGTTGGTTTTGCTAGAAGTCCGTTTTCTTTCAAAGCCATACAAATATCCCAAGCCGTACTGCTATCTTCAGAATCATTGATTACAATCGCATTAAGCAATCCTTTACCACGCACTAAACTTACAATCGTACTAGTTTCAATATACTCGTTAAGTTTAGCTCTAAAAAGCTTCCCGAGTGCTTCGGCATTTTCTGCTAAATTTTCATCTTCAATAACCTGCAAGGCAGCCATTGCTACTGCCCCAGCAACAGGATTTCCTCCAAAGGTAGAACCGTGTTGTCCCGGCTTGATCACATTCATAACCGGATCATTTGCCAATACTGCCGAAACAGGATAAGCACCGCCAGATAATGCTTTTCCTAAGATCAAGATATCTGGATTTACATTTTCATGATTTACAGCAAGTAACTGCCCCGTTCTCGCGATCCCTGTTTGAACTTCATCAGCTATAAAAAGTACATTGTGCTCTTCGCACAAAGCTTTACACTTAGCCAAGTAGCCTTCATCAGGTACAAAAACCCCGGCTTCCCCCTGAATAGGTTCCACTAGAAATCCGGCAATATTTTTATTTTCAATCAACGCACGCTCTAAAGCATCCGCATCGTTGTATGCAATTTTTATAAAACCAGGAGTATACGGTCCAAAGTTTTTACGTGCATCTTCATCGTTAGAAAAAGAAATGATGGTTGTTGTTCTTCCGTGGAAATTATTTTCGCAAACAATGATCTGCGCGTCTTGCTCTGGAACGCCTTTTTCTTCATACGCCCATTTACGAGCGATTTTTATAGCCGTCTCTACCGCTTCGGCACCGGTATTCATAGGTAACAACTTGTCAAACCCAAAATATTCGGTGGCATACTTCTCATAACGACCTAACACATCATTATGAAAAGCGCGAGAGGTAAGTGTAAGCACTTCGGCTTGTTTTGTCATTGCGCCTACAATGGCCGGGTGACAATGCCCTTGGTTAACTGCTGAATATGCTGATAAAAAATCATAATACTTTTTATCTTCTACATCCCACACGTAAACGCCTTCGCCACGTTTTAGCACCACAGGAAGCGGGTGATAATTGTGCGCGCCGTGCTTGTCCTCAAGAGCAATCGCCTCTTGTGAAGTAAGTTGATCTACAGTAGTCATTTTGTAAAAATTTTAAAGGTAATCTTTCAACGATTCCTGCTTTTGATGCACTCTTGAAAATTCATTTTTCATAGCATCGTATTAAGGAGAGAAATCATCCTTATTAAGAAATCGCAAATTACTAAAAATAAAGCAGAAAACTTAAGAATTAAGCTTCGGTGTAACCTGATAATCCATAAATATCCCGCCAAGCATTATTTCGCTAAAACATATTAAAAAGCGGTTCTGCATATCGTCTTATTTATACTATTTTTGCCGCGTGTCAAGAAGAAAGAAATCCAGAAAAATATTCTCAAATGTGTTGGTTACAGATGCCGGCGCAAAAGGGAAATCTATTGCCAAAGCGCCAGATGGGCGTGTAATTTTTATTAGCAATGCAGTACCCGGTGATGTGGTAGATATTCAAACAATGAAGCAGCGCAAAGCCTACTATGAAGGCAAAGCGATAAAAATTCATGAATATTCTCCTAAGCGCACCGAGCCGGTTTGTAAACATTTTGGGACCTGCGGCGGTTGTAAATGGCAAAATATGCATTACGACTATCAGCTGGAATATAAGCAGCGTGAAGTGGTCAACAACCTGCAGCGTTTGGGCAAAATTGACTTGCCAGACATCACCCCCATTAGCGGTAGTAAAGACATTTACTTCTACCGAAATAAAATGGAATTTTCCTTTAGTGACAGCAAATGGCTTACACTGAAGCAAATACAAAGCGATGAGATCATTGAAGATCGCAACGCGCTGGGCTTTCATATTCCGGGGATGTGGGACAAAATTCTAGACATTGACAAGTGTCATCTGCAACGCGACCCCAGCAATGCCATACGCAACGGCGTGAAAGAGTTTGCCACAAAAAACAACATTCCGTTTTTTAATGCGCGCAATCAAGAAGGACTCCTGCGTACGCTTATGATTCGTACGAGTAGTACCGGTGAACTGATGGTTTTAGTTCAATTTTTTGAAGATGCCGAAGCTCAACGCAAACTGGTTCTTGAGTATTTAAAGGAAACCTTTCCTGAAATTACTTCGCTACTTTATGTTATTAACGAGAAAGGTAATGACACTATTTATGATCAAGATATTATTTGCTACGCCGGAAGAGATCATATTTTTGAAGAGATGGAAGGACTTAAGTTTAAAATAAACGCCAAATCTTTTTATCAAACCAACTCTGAACAAGCGTACGAACTTTACAAAATTACCCGAGATTTTGCTGAATTGAAAGGCGATGAAACGGTTTTTGACCTTTACACAGGAACGGGTACTATTGCTCAGTTTGTTGCCAAAAAGGCTAAAAAGGTGATTGGTGTTGAAGCCGTGCCTGATGCGATTATTGCTGCAAAAGAAAATGCGCAATTAAACGAAATAGAAAACGTTGAGTTCTATGTGGGTGATATGAAAAATGTATTCAACGATGCATTCATTGCTCAGCACGGTCAGCCTGACGTCGTGATCACAGATCCACCTCGCGACGGGATGCACAAAGATGTGGTTGCTCAACTTATAAAAATTAAAGCAGATCGCATTGTTTATGTGAGCTGTAACAGTGCAACACAAGCCAGGGATCTTGCGTTGTTAGACCCATATTATAAAGTAGAACGCGTTCAACCGGTAGATATGTTCCCGCAGACACATCACGTAGAAAACGTAGTTTTATTAAAACTGAAATAAAGCTTATGCTTAAAAACGGGATTTTATTAGTTTTTATCATTGCGCTCATCGCGATTTCTTGCGAGCGCGATGATATCTGTGCAGCGAGCACACCTACCACACCGGTACTCACTATTGGCTTTCAAGATGCTGATAACACCACCGAAGATAAGGAGCTCAATATCACGATCTATAAAGTGGACAACTCAGACAGTTTGGCGTATACCAGCGCATCAACTATAGAAATTCCTTTACGTACAGATACTACCGCAACCGTTTTGGTTTTTGTAAAAAACCCTAATAATCTTGTGGCTGCTGAAGACCCTAACAATGCCGATACAGTGACTTTTAAATACACACCCCAAGAAGAATTTATAAGTAGAGCTTGTGGTTATCGAGTGAGTTTTTCAAACCTTACTATTCAGAACAATCCGGGTTCAGACGGGCGCTGGATAGACGATATTATTATAAACACCAGAACTATAACTAATAATGACACTACTCAGGTATATATTCGTCATTAGTAGTTTACTGATGACCGGTTTTTCGCTTAGCGCGCAGGACGAACAAGGCATTACTCAAGAAAGCGTCTCCGACTCAACAGCGGTAGACTCTCTTGCTTCAAAACCTAAAACCAATAAATACGGTTTACGCGTAGGTATTGACCTGAGTAAACCACTAAGAACCATTCTTGATGATCGCTATCAAGGATTTGCTATTTTAGGGGATTTCAGAATAAAAGATCGCTATTATGTAGCTGCGGAATTAGGTACAGAAACCCGTGACTTTAACGAGCCTACTTATGATGCCCAGGTGCAGGGTAGCTATTTAAAAGGTGGAATAAATTACAACGCTTACAGCAATTGGGAAGGAATGTCTAACCTGATCTATGTGGGCTTACACGTAGGTTTTTCAACTTTTAATCAGGATTTAAACAACTATACCATTTACACCACCAATACCTTTTTTGAGCCTGATGTACGCACTGATCCACGCAATTATTCTAATCTCAATTTAATTTGGGCAGAACTGCAAATGGGAATTCAGGTAGAGTTATTCAACAATTTGTATATGGGACTTAATGTACAACTGAAACGTATTTTATCTCAAAAATCGCCTGATAATTTCACCAATCTTTATGCTCCGGGCTACAACAAAGTAACTTTTGATAATGTTTATGGCGCGGGCTATGGCTACACCATTTCCTATTTAATTCCTATTTTCAAAAAATAAATAATCAAGGAGCACACCTCAGGTTGGAACATCCTTAAGTAACATCAATAAAAGCAGACTTTCACTAACACCGTCTGAATGGGATTACGTTCACGCATACGCATTATCAACACCTTCATCAAGAATCCGGATGACACCCCCTACGCTATTTCGGTTTGGGAAAAACTAAAGTTTTTAGTTTCCGGTATCATCTATGACTTTGGTTTTGCCTTTCTGTTTTTGATTCTTATGAGTCTTATTGAACCCTTGACCAAGGGTTATGAAAACGTGCTCAATCAAGAATTGTACAGCTTTTGGATGTCTATCTTGTTGATCACCATCGTTCCGCCGATTCTTGAAGAATTCGTATTTAGATTTCCATTAAAATACAAACGCAATTACCTTTTGCGGCTCATCGCTTACCTTTTTAAACTTGATATAGAAACCTTCTGGAAAAAACATCTCCGCATCATCGTGTATGTATTTTCGGCAGCATTTGGTTTTGTTCATATGTCTAACTACAGTAATGTGGACCTTTGGTTTTTTATATTGTCACCTATTCTCGTTGGGGCGCAACTCTTTGCCGGAATTATTTTTAGTTTTTTCAGACTTAAACTTGGTTTCATTTGGGCGATATTGGGACATTTTAGTCATAATTTCATTTTAATTATGATGGCTTTTCTCTTTTATCACAATGTGATGATTCCGCTTGTTGATGATGACGCAGTTAAGATAGAAGCTGCCGGACTTGCTTTTGAGGTTGAAGAAACTTCAATTTTACATTTTGACACCACGCAACAAGGAAATTTACTATGCCTTGAAGCTCAAAATTATAGCTTGCAAAAGCTGGTTGACAGTTTGTACACTAGCGATACGCTAAAACTTAGAGATAACGAACTGATCAATTTACACCTGCTGAGCAAGCAAGATTCCGGTTATACAAAACTTAAATTTCTTGAAACGCTTCAAGAACATTATGTTTTTAAAAAAGTGGTTGACAGCACGCGTAATCAGAAATAAGCTCCCCCGGCTTTAGTATCTTTGCGTTATGATAAAAGAAATTAGCAGCACACAAAATCCTACGATAAAACACCTTGTAGCCTTACAAGAAAAGTCGAGGATACGTCGTAAAACCGGTGAATTTCTGATTGAAGGTGTCCGGGAGATCAATCTGGCTTTTGATGCGGGTTTTGAACTGACTCAAATTTTCTTTTGTCCCGAAATTGCTCAAACCGAAGAACTTGAAGAACTTCAGACTAAAATCTCGAGTACAACTGAGCAAATTATAGTTACTGAAGAAGTTTATAAAAAAATCGCATACCGATCAGGAACCGAAGGAATTATTGCTTCCGCGAAAGCGAAAAAGAATGCGTTAAACGATCTTGAGCTTCCTGAAAATCCGCTGATATTAGTAGCCGAAGCTCCTGAAAAACCAGGAAATATCGGGGCGCTTTTGCGTACTGCTGATGCGGCAGGAGTTGACGCTTTCATTTTAGCTAATCCGCGTACAGATCTATACAACCCAAACATCATACGTTCTAGCGTAGGCGGTTTGTTTACGGTTCCTGTGGCTACAGGCAGTACAGAAGAAGTTATTAATTTTCTGAAGCTCGAAAACATTTCGATTTACACCGCAATTTTACAGGAAGCTATTTCTTACGAAAAGCAAGATTTCACCACCTCTTCTGCCCTAGTTGTGGGTACCGAAGCAGATGGCCTTTCTGAAGAATGGCGTAACGCTGCAAAACAAAACATCATCATCCCGATGCAGGGCCGCCTCGACTCTATGAATGTTTCGGTGGCTGCAGCAATCCTTATTTTTGAAGCGCGCAGACAACGCGGTTTTACTCTTTAAATTTCCTCTAATGACACCCACGCTTGTTTTTTATATCATCATTGCATTTATCATCTTAAGTTTTGTGATAGATCAAGTGCTCGATTGGCTTAACGCTAAGCATTTTGACGATCCTATTCCTCAGGAACTGGCAGATGTTTACGACACAGAAACCTACCGAAAATCTCAAGATTATAAAAAGGTAAACGCAAAATTTAGCACGCTTACTTCAAGTTTTATGCTTGTGATCACTTTGTTATTTTTTGCTCTTGACGGATTTGCTTTTATAGATCAAATTGCCAGAAGTATGAGTGATAACGAAATCATTGTAGGCCTGATTTTCTTCGGAATTATTATGCTTGGGTCTGATATTCTAACTACACCTTTTAGTTATTATAAGACGTTCATCATTGAAGAGCGCTTCGGTTTTAATAAATCTACACCAAAGCTTTTTCTAGCAGATAAACTCAAAGGTTGGCTGATGACCATAATCGTGGGAGGCGGTTTGCTCGCTCTGGTCATTTGGTTTTACCAAATAAGCGGAAGTCTATTTTGGGTGTATGCCTGGATTGTTTTTGCGGTTTTTGCGTTAGTGATGAATATGTTTTACGCCAAGCTGATCGTTCCTCTTTTTAATAAGCAAACTCCGCTTGAAGAGGGTTCGCTTAGGGATAAAATTGAGCAGTATGCGGCCACAGTTGGTTTTAAATTGAATAATATTTTTGTGATTGACGGCTCTAAACGCAGCACTAAAGCCAATGCCTATTTTTCAGGATTTGGTTCTGAAAAACGCATTACGCTATACGACACTTTGATCAATGATCTGGAAGAAGATGAGATCGTTGCTGTTTTGGCGCACGAGGTGGGACACTACAAGAAAAACCACATTATTGTAAACTTATTTGCTTCGGTAATTCTAACAGGATTTACGTTGTGGCTTTTAGGAATTTTCATCAGCAATAGCATTTTTTCTGAAGCTTTAGGTGTTGCTGAACCCAGTTTTCATATCGGTCTTATTGCATTTGGTATTCTGTACAGCCCAATAAGCGGAATCACCGGTTTTTTAATGAGTGTTCTCTCGCGCAAATTTGAATATCAAGCAGATAATTTTGCAAAAAATACATACGCCGGCGATCCGTTGATCAGTTCGCTTAAAAAATTATCCCGCAACAGTTTGAGCAATTTAACGCCGCATCCGCTCTACGTAAAGCTACATTACTCGCACCCCACGCTTTTGCAGCGCTACCGTAACTTAAAAGGGTAAAATACACGCTTTTTATTTCTTCAGACAAACCTGAATCACTGCCAAAATCCATTTGCTTTTTTAGGATATAATTGTACTTTTAAATTATGACTCCGGTTGATATAGAAAAAGAAAATAAAGAGCTCGCCAGGCAATACAAAGAGTTGTTGCGCATAAGCTACCGCACGCTTTCTGACGATGATAAAAAATTGATCAGACAAGCGTTTGACGTGGCTGTTGACGCGCATAAAGATCAGCGTCGCAAATCTGGTGAAGCTTATATTTTTCACCCGCTTGCTGTTGCCCGCATAGTCGCCAGCGAGATCGGGATGGACGCGACTTCTATTGCTGCAGCCTTACTGCACGATGTCGTAGAAGACACCATTTATACGCTTGAAGATCTCGAAGAACGCTTTGGTCCTACTGTCGCTAGAATTGTAGACGGACTCACTAAGATCTCGAATCTCAAAAAGCACCGAGATGTCTCGCTTCAAGCAGAGAATTTCAGAAAGATGCTGCTTACCATAAACGATGACGTTAGGGTAATTATCATCAAGATCGCAGATCGTTTGCACAATATGCAAACAATGGATTCTATGCGGCCTGATAAGCAAATTAAAATTGCCAGTGAAACCCTCTACATCTATGCTCCGCTTGCGCATAGAATTGGGCTTTACAACATCAAAACAGAACTTGAAGATCTTGGTTTAAAATACACAGAGCCAGAAGTATTTAAAGATATTTCTCGCAAAATGAAAGAGACCAAAGAGCAACAAGATCAATATATTGAAGAGTTTACGCAGGCGGTTCAAAATTCTTTGGATAAAGAAATTTTGGACTATGAGATAAAAGGTCGGCCAAAATCTATTTACAGTATTCGTCGCAAAATGCTAAAGCAGAATATTCCGTTTGACGAAGTCTATGACAAATTTGCGATACGAATCATTTACAAGGCGACGCCAGAAAGCGAGAAGTTCTTAGCCTGGAAGATTTATTCCATAGTTACAGACCACTTTAGACCTAACCCTACACGACTCAGAGATTGGATTTCTTCTCCAAAATCTACCGGTTACGAGGCGCTTCACATTACTGTGATGGGGTTAAAAGGGCGCTGGGTTGAAGTGCAAATTCGTTCTGAACGTATGAACGAAATCGCTGAAAAAGGTTACGCTGCACATTATAAATACAAGCAAGGTTCTTCAACTGAAAATGAAGAAGATAAAACGCTAGATGAATGGCTAAACCGTCTGCAAGACGCACTCGAAAACAACGAGACGAATGCCGTTGAATTTGTTGAGCAGTTTAAACTGAATCTTTACAACAAAGAGATTTTTGTCTTTACGCCGCAGGGAGATCTAAAATCACTACCCAAAGCTGCCACGCCACTTGATTTTGCTTTCAGTATTCACACCGAAATAGGAATGCATACTCGCGGAGCTCGGGTGAATGGTAAATTGGTTCCTTTGAGTCACGAACTTAAAAGTGGAGATCAGGTAGAGATCATTACTTCGGAGCATGCAAAACCTAACAACAACTGGTTAGACTATGCTACCACAGCGCGCGCGCGTTCTAAAATTAAATCTTCGCTTAAAGACGAAAAGAAAACCATTGCCGAAGACGGTAAAGTTATTCTTACCCGAAAACTGCGTTCGCAAAAGATCACGCTTGATGAGAATATCATCAACGAGATGGTTATTTACTTTAAGCTCAAAACCAGCCTAGACTTATTTTACCGTGTAGGTATTGGAACCATTGATAATAAAATGATCAAGGAGTACGCGGCTTCCAGAAGCAGCGCTATTGTAAGCTTCTTTAAAAATAAAATTAGGAAAGCTCCGGTTGCAGAGCACGTTGATAAAGATGAGATAACTGATAAATACGATTTATTGGTTTTTGGGAAAGACGAGCAAAAGTTAGACTATACGCTTGCAGCTTGTTGCAACCCTATTCCCGGGGATAAGGTATTTGGTTTTACCACGGTTTCTGACGGAATTAAAGTACATAAGCAAAACTGCCCTAATTCTATTTCCTTACAAAGTAATTATGCGTATCGCATCATTCCGGCGAAATGGATAGATTCATCAGCTCAAGAATTTAGAGCAGATCTAGAATTAACCGGCATAGATACGCTAGGACTTGTTAATCACGTGACGCGCGAAATTTCAGAACATATGCACGTAAATATGCGCGGACTGAATTTCACCACCAATGACGGCGTTTTTAAAGGGAACATAACCGTGATCGTTCAAAACAAAAAGCATTTACACAGACTTATCGAAAACTTGAAAAAAATAAACGGTATCGACAAAGTCATACGCTTGTAAATGCGTAACTTTGCAAATATTATTATGATACCAAAAGCTACAATAAATAAAGATCAGGAAGTCGTTAAAAACGTCTTCACAAAGTTTCTAGAAGATAACGGTCACCGTAAAACTCCAGAGCGTTACGCGATTCTACAGGAGATTTACAACTACAATGATCACTTTGATATTGAGACCCTCTACATCAGCATGAAGAATAAAAAATATCGTGTGAGTAGAGCAACCCTTTACAATACAATAGAGCTTTTGCTGGCTTGTGGTTTGGTACGTAAACATCAATTTGGTCAAAATCAATCGCAATACGAGAAATCGTATTTTGATAAACAACACGATCACGTGATCCTTACCGATACCGGTGAAGTGATTGAATTTTGTGACCCGCGTATTGAGTCTATTAAAAAGACTATTGAAGAGGTTTTTGATATAAAAATCAACAAGCACTCCCTTTATTTTTACGGTAACCGCAAGCAGGATAATTCAACCGAAAATACAACCGAAGACAACAACTCATAAATGGCAGTAGATTTACTTCTTGGTCTCCAATGGGGAGACGAAGGTAAGGGCAAAATCGTAGATGTTCTTACAAAGGATTATGATATTATAGCCCGTTTTCAAGGCGGACCAAACGCTGGACATACGCTAGAATTTGATGGAATTAAGCACGTTTTGCACACGATTCCTTCAGGAATTTTTCACGAAAATGCAATCAATCTTGTAGGTAACGGAGTCGTGATCGATCCTGTTATTTTTAAGAAGGAATTAGACAACTTAGCGCAATTCAAGATAAACATTAAGGAGAAACTTCTTATTTCTCGTAAAGCGCATCTGATTTTACCTACGCATCGCCTTCTTGATGCTGCTTCTGAAGCTTCCAAAGGAAAAGCCAAAATAGGTTCTACCCTTAAAGGAATAGGGCCAACGTATATGGATAAAACCGGTCGTAACGGAATCCGTGTAGGAGACCTTGAACTTTCAGACTGGAAAGAGCGTTATGCTGCCTTAAGAGACAAGCATATAGATATGATTGACTTCTATGATGCAAAGATCGAATATGATCTTGAGGAACTAGAAGCAGAATTCTTTAAGGCTGTTGAAGTTTTAAAAGAGCTCACCTTTATTGATTCTGAAGAATATCTATATCAAGCGCAACAAGCCGGAAAATCTATTTTAGCTGAAGGTGCGCAAGGATCTTTATTAGACATTGATTTTGGTACGTATCCTTTTGTCACCTCTTCAAACACGACAGCTGCCGGCGCCTGCACAGGTCTGGGAGTAGCACCTAACCAAATTGGGGACGTTTTTGGAATTTTTAAAGCCTACACCACACGAGTAGGTTCTGGCCCCTTCCCTACCGAACTTTTTGACGAAGTTGGTGAGACTATGGGACGCGTAGGTAACGAGTTTGGAGCTACCACAGGTAGACCTCGCCGTTGCGGATGGTTAGATCTTGTAGCCCTTAAATATGCGGTGCGCGTTAATGGCGTTACTCAATTGATGATGATGAAAGGTGATGTTTTAAGTGGTTTTGACACGCTTAAAATTTGTACACAATACAAATATAAAGGTGAGGTTATTGATCACCTACCCTATAACATCGAACCGGAAAATGTAGAGCCTGTTTACTCAGAAATGAAAGGCTGGGAAGAAGACCTTACCAAAATGAAAGGTGATGAGCAGCTCCCTAAAGAGCTTAACGCCTACATTGAGTTCTTAGAAAAAGAATTGAATGTGCCTATCAAAATCGTTTCTGTAGGACCAGACAGAACCCAAACGATTCACCGATAGTCACAAGATTATAGAATTGATTAAAATCCGAAGTAAAAACTTCGGATTTTTTTATGCTTTCTTTTTAATAGTATTATGAAAAGCTCAACGCGTTAACACTTACATTTACAGCAAACTAACAACCAACTTTCCAATGAAATTATTTCAATGCAGTAACTGTAAAAATCCGGTGTATTTTGAAAATACAACCTGCGAAAAATGCGGTAATAACTTAGGTTACCTTAATGCGATTGAAGAAATAGTCTCTTTTCCGGCTGATCAAAAAACGGTCATAGCACCTACCAAAGAAAAAACAGCACTTACCTATTGCGCTAACCATCAATACAACGCCTGCAACTGGTTAGTAGCTACCGAAAGTCCAACGCCGTTTTGTGAAGCTTGCAGTACCAACCGCACCATTCCTGATTTGAGCATTCCTGAAAACAAACTGGATTGGCAGAAAATTGAAACGGCAAAGCATCGCTTATTTTATGCACTGCATAAACTAAAGCTTCCCACAAAATTCATCATTAATAAGCAACCGCTGAATCTTACATTTGACTTTTTGGCTCCAGACCCCAGCAATCCTTCCGCAATAAAAACAGGGCACGCTAACGGTTTGATTACCCTCAATATTCAAGAAGCAAATGCTGCACACAGAGAATATATTAAAGAACAACTCTCCGAACGCTATCGCACACTTTTAGGTCATTTTAGACACGAAGTCGGTCATTTTTACTGGGAAGTTTTGATTAAGCCTAATGCTAAGAATCTAGAAGAATTTAGAGCACTTTTTGGTGATGATACCCAAGATTACGGTCAATCTTTAGAAGCTCATTATAAAAACGGTGCTCCGGAAAATTGGCCCGAGAGTTACATCAGTAGTTATGCCACGATGCACGCTTGGGAGGATTGGGCAGAAACTTGGGCACACTACCTACATTTGATGGATATGCTTGAAACCTCGTATAGTTTCGGCTTGAGTTTAGATCCTGATATCTCTAAAGTACGCAATCTTGAGGTGGCTTGTGATTTTGACCCCTATGAGGAAAAAGATTTTCAGAAAATCATTAAACACTATTTACCACTTACCTACGCCTTAAACTCACTTAACCGCAGTATGGGGCATCAGGATGCATATCCTTTTGTGCTGTCACCACCGGTTATTGAGAAATTGACGTTTATACATAAAGTGGTGAGGTTGTAAAGTTATTTGAACATTGATGATTATTTTTAGAGCACCAATTGTGTCCTATGTTTGAAGTTGAACTTACCGCACGCTTAAAAAATTATACCGAAACTCGAGCTCAGATTTTAGCTTTACCCATTGATTCACACTATAAACTGGATTACGACGATCGTTATTATGACATCAATGGTACTCTAACTCAAGGCGATCAAGAGTTTCGTTTGCGTACAAAGACCAATCTAGATTCTGAGGAAGCTAAACATTACCTTACGTTCAAAGACAAGGCTTTTGAACAGGTGACGCGCTCTAAACCCGAATATGAAACTTTGGTTTCAGACCATTATAACACAGAGCAAATCCTTTTTAAGTTAGGCTACCAGAAAAGCGCACATTACACCAAACACTGCGAGATTTTTAATCTAAAATATCGCAACGCTTCCATCGAGATTGCTTTAGTTCAGTTTGATGAATTAGCAGACACATTTATCGAAATTGAAACCAACACCCTTGATAAAGCGGAGACTGATGCTCTTTTTGAAAAACTTTACAAGCTTCTGGAAGAGATAGGACTTTCTAAAGATCAACTTACTAAAGAGTTTTATATAGATATGATCAAAGCAGCCCAATCTGAGTAGTTCCCCTTGCTTTGAGTCCTTTAGATTTTTGATTTGAACAAATACTTAAAGCGGGTGTTTTTCCGTTATATTTGCATCAAAATTTGCTATGCCCAATTTTTTTAGAAAAAGCGCCCTTTTGCTTCTCGTTCTTTTTTCGATCAGTCTATCGGCTCAAGAGAAAAAGGAATTAGACATCACTTCAGATATCTCACAAATAGACGAAGTCAAGTATCCCGGAGCTTTGGTAATGTATAAAAATACCAAGCAGGTCTACATCCAGCACGAAGGAATCGAGATGTGGTGTGATCTGGCCTTCCATTACAAAGATGAAAATTTTGTGAGAGCCATTGGTAACGTGCGTATGAAACAAGGCGATACCATAAGTATGCGTAGCAATTATGCTGAGTATAATGGCGACACGCAATTTGCCTGGGCTTCCGGAGGCGTGAATCTCAGAACTCCGACTGCAACCCTAGATACTGACACGCTATACTTCAACCGAATTAAACAGCAAGCGTATTACAGAACCGGCGGTACGCTACGCGATACGGCTAGTGTTATCGAAAGTAAAATAGGTCGGTACTTTTTAGATCAAGACAAATACTCCTTCATTCAAAATGTGGTTGTTACCAATCCTGAGTATGTAATCAACAGCGACCAACTCGACTTTTATTCAGAAACCGGAGCTGCGTACTTATACGGCCCGTCGACCATTACAAGCGAGACCAGCACGGTGTATTGCGAGCGTGGCTACTATGACACGCGCAATGACAACGGCTATTTTGTGAAAAACTCTCGTATAGACTATGATAATCGTACAGTATATGGCGATAGCTTGTACTTTGACCGTCCTACGAGTTTTGCTTCGGCGACCAACAATATTCGCGTAATTGACACAGCAAATAACAGCGTGATCAAAGGGCATTATGCCGAAGTGTTTAAAGAAAACGATTCGGTATTCATTACTAAAAGAGCGGTCGCTATAACCGTTCAAGATCAAGATTCTATTTACGTGCACGGCGATCGACTTGTAGTTACCGGAATTCCTGAAAAACGCATCGTACGCGGTTACTACAATGTGCGCCTTTTTAAAAGTGATATGAGTGGTAAATGCGACTCCATTCACATAAACCAAGCTAACGGACTTACCCAAATGATTGGAAAACCGGTTTTATGGAGCGGTCTGAGCCAAATGACCGGTGATTCTATTCACTTAAAAAGTAACACAAAAACAGAGCAGCTAGATTCGCTTCACGTTTTTGAAAATGCATTTCTGGTACAACAAGATACCATTCCACTGTTTGATCAAGAAAAAAGTGGTTTTAATCAAGTTAAAGGCGACGTCCTCTACGGAACTTTTCAGGACAATGCTTTACATCAAATTGACATCATAAAAAATGCTGAAAGCATCAACTATATGCGAGCAGATGATGGAGTTTTACAGGGAATTGACAAAAGTAAATCGGCTTCTATTACTGCTATTTTAGAGGATAACGCTTTGGTAGAAATTACCAAATTCAAACAGGTAGATGGCGAGGTGTATCCGCTTTCAAAATTCCCTAAAGAGTCTCGAGAATTTGAAGGGTTGAACTGGCGTGGTGAAGAACGATTGCTCACAAAAGAAGATATTTTTAAAGGAGAAGCTCCGTTCACACTTACGAAGATCGAAGGAATTCCGCTACCGGAAATTGATGAAGACTTCTTTGATAATACGATCCCTGAAGAAGAACTCGATATCCCCGAAGCTTCTAAACTCAACCCTTCTGATCTAAAGAATCGAGAAGAAGATGCTCCGGCGATAGGCGTGCCAATCAATGAGAAAGCCACCATCAAAAAAGATTCGTTAGCTCCCAAACCTTCAAAGCCGGCAAGCAAACAACCGCTTAAACAATTACCTACTTTAAAAGTTCAAGATTCCACAGATAATGAAAGCTGATTTCTTTAAATATCAAGCGCAAACGAGTCCGCATCCTCTAGCGTTGGAAGTTTCGCACGCAAAAGGCAGCTTTATTTATGACACCACAGGCAAAGCCTATTTAGACTTTGTAGCAGGCGTTTCTGCAGCGAGTATTGGACATTGTCATCCGGCGGTAATTAAGGCGATTCAGGAGCAAAGTGAGAAGTATTTACACGTGATGGTTTACGGCGAGTATGCGCAAGATCCTGCTGTCGAATTAACTCGCTTAATTGCTGCAAATTTGCCAGATCCGTTAGAACAAACCTATTTGGTAAACAGCGGTACAGAAGCTATTGATGGTACAATGAAGCTTGCTCGACGCGTCACAGGTCGAAGTAAAATAATTTCGGCAAATCAAGCCTACCACGGCAATACTTTTGGAGCATTGAGTCTGATGAATTACGAAGAACGTGTTGCCCCTTTTAGACCGGTGGTTGGCGCTATCTCACACATCAACTTCAATAGCTTTGAAGATTTAGAACAGATTACCAATGATGTCGCCGGGGTCGTTTTGGAGACCATTCAAGGGGGTGCGGGATTTATTCAACCGGAGCACGGCTGGCTAGCTGCAGTAAAAAAACGCTGCGAAGAAGTTGGAGCACTTTTAATCCTAGATGAAATTCAGCCCGGTTTTGGACGTACAGGAACATTTTTTGGGTTTGAAAATTATCACGTTGTTCCTGATGTGGTGGTAATGGGTAAAGGTATGGGCGGCGGAATGCCCATTGGCGCTTTTACTGCTTCAACGGCGCATATGCGTTTGCTTTCTGACAATCCTAAAATGGGACACATAACCACTTTTGGAGGTCATCCTGTCATTGCGGCAGCAGCTTTGGCTACTGCAAAAACGATTTTGGAAGGAGAGCTCATTCAGCAAACTTTAGAAAAAGAAAAACTTTTTAGACGCCTACTGAAACACGATCTGATCACCGAAGTACGTGGTAAAGGCCTTATGCTGGCAGCTATTACACCTTCCGCAGAAATTACAACCGAAGCCATTTTGATGGCGCAAGATGAAGGTCTTATTTTATTTTGGCTATTGTTTGAGACTAAAGCCATTCGCATCACTCCGCCCCTGACGATCTCTGAAGATGAGATTATTAAAGGCTGTGAGATCCTGCTTAAGGTTTTAAATAAAATTGCGACTAAATTGTCATAATCAACTGTTTAGGCGTAATTGTTGATTACTTTGTTAACAACAATATGGAGCCTACAGTCTTCTGCCTGTTATCCTTTATAAATTTATATAGGCAGAAATTTTAAAAGCAACGTGTATGAAGTTTAATCAAGAACACGAAGAGAATAATTTCCCGCTCACCCGTTTTGAATCTATGTTAAAGACAAATGATGTCCTTTTCTTCGATTCGGATGAATTTGAGAATATTGTCAACCATTATTTAGAAAACGGCAAAATTGCGCTCGCAAAGAAAGCTGTTAAACTTGGTCTTGACCAGCACCCTTCCTCCTCAAATCTCAAACTTTTTAAAATCGAAATTTTAATCTTTGAGAATAAACTTGATGAAGCAGATCGTTTGCTGGCAGAACTTTATGAATTAGAACCTCAAAACGAGGAAGTCTATATTCAGAAGGCTAATATTTTCTCAAAAAGAGACGATCACAAAAAAGCTATTGAGCTACTAGAGACTGCACTAGAGCTTACAGATGCAGATGCTGATATCTATTCTTTAATAGGAATGGAATATTTATTTATGGACGATTTTCAGAACGCTAAGTATAGTTTTATGAAATGTCTGGAAGTAGATGAAGATGATTACTCTGCATTGTATAATGTGATCTATTGCTTTGACTTCTTAGAACAACACGAGGAAGCGATAGATTATCTCAATATGTTCCTTGATAAAAATCCGTATTGTGAGGTCGCCTGGCATCAGGTGGGTAAGCAGTATTTTGATCTAAAAAATTATAACAAAGCGCTGGCCGCTTATGACTTTGCGATCATTAGTGACGACACTTTTATCGGCGCCTATTTTGAAAAAGGAAAAGTGCTTGAAAAATTAGGTCGCTACAATGAAGCGATTGAAAATTATCAAATCACTCTTGGGCTGGATGATCCTACATCATTTGCTTATTTAAGAATGGGTAAATGCTACCAAAAGTTGCATTGTGATGACCTTGCCATCGAATTCTTTTTAAAAACCGTAAAAGAAGATCCGCTATTAGATAAAGGATGGATCGCGATAACCGATTTTTACACCAAGAAGATGGATTATCAAAATGCGCTTTACTATATCAACAAAGCCATAAATATTGATGGTGAAAATGTGTTGTATTGGAAGCGCTACGCTAAAATCAACAACCGCTTAAAGTTTTATGAAGAAGCAGAACGCGGCTATCGCAAAACTTTAGAATTAGGGAATTATGAGCTAGACACTTGGTTAACGCGCTGTGATATTCTTATTTACTTAGGTGAATATGAAGCTGCCGTAACCAACTTGTTTGAAGCCATCGAGTTTTATCCTGAATCTCCGCAAATTGAATTCAGACTGGCAGGATTATATTTCAGTCTTAATCAAGAGGAAAAGGGACATTTTCACCTAGAAAATGCATTGCGCTTAGAACCTGATTACGATATCATTATTGAGGAACTATTCCCTTTTGTTTATGCCAAACGCAGCGTACTCAAAAAAATAAAAAAGGCTAAGAAATCTTAATTCTCTAAAAAGGTCTATTTTGAAAATTGATCAAATTATAAATGATCTCAAGGGACTAATTTCATTGAGACACCACTAAAAACCACAGGTCATACCACTTGTGGTTTTTTTATTTTTCTTGCCGGCACTTGCGGCTTTGAATTTATATTTCTTTCTTACTTTTGAGGCCAAACAACAACCTGCCTATGTCTCAAAACAGATCATTACTCAACTATGCGGTAATTACATTAAAAGGCCTTGCGATGGGCGCTGCTGATGTAGTTCCAGGAGTTTCTGGTGGTACTATCGCATTTATTGCAGGTATTTATGAAGAATTAATTGCGACTATTGATAAGCTTGATACATCTTTCTTTAAGGTCTGGAAAAATGATGGAATTAAAGCGGCTATAAACGCATACAATTTAAAGTTTCTTGGAGCACTGTTCCTCGGTGTTATTCTTAGTATTCTCTCATTAGCTAAGCTTATTACGTATTTACTTGAAGAACATCCGTTGCTGTTATGGGGATTCTTTTTTGGTCTGATCGTAGCAAGTATCGTTTATATCGGAGCTCAAATCAAAAAATGGAATTTTGGTGTCATACTCTCAGGAGTAATTGGTATTGTGATCTCCTACTACATCACCATCGCCGAACCTTCAAGCACAGGTGCAAGTTACTGGTTTATTTTTCTTTCAGGCTTTGTAGCCATCATTGCGATGATTCTTCCGGGAATATCAGGTTCGTTTATTCTGTTACTTTTAGGCTCTTATAGTATTGTTTTAGGCACTGTGCGTAACTTTGTTGATGCACTTCTTGCATTTGATTTTTCCGCCTTAAAAGATGCTGCTTTAAAGCTTGCACTCTTTATGCTAGGTTGCGTGGTGGGCTTAAAGACATTTTCAAAAGTTCTCACCTATCTCTTTAAAAATTATCAAAATTTGACGCTCGCTTTACTTACAGGTTTTATGGTTGGCGCGCTCAATAAAGTTTGGCCTTGGAAAGAAGTGCTTTCGTACCGAACCAATTCTGAAGGGCATCAAGTACCCTTAATTGAAAAAAGCATTTTGCCTCAGTATTTTGACGGTGATCCTAAAGTACTCTTGGTTTGCATCTTGGCGCTTATAGGCTTTTTGACTATTTTTCTGCTTGAACGCTTTGCCAATTCTAAACAAGAAAATGGAATCTAAACACCGCTCCTTTCCTGATAAGGTTTGGCTGGTACTTAAAGGGCTTGCAATGGGCGCAGCCAATAAAGTGCCGGGCGTTTCCGGTGGTGTGGTCGCTTACGTTGCGGGCTTCTATGAAGAGTTTATTTATTCGCTTCAAAAAGTCAATAAAAATGCGTTTAAACTATTGCTTAATGGAAGGTTTAGAAGCTTTGTGCGCTATGTAAATGGCAGATTTCTTTTTCTGCTGATTCTGGGAATGATCATTAGTTATTTTAGTGTGTCAAAACTTTTAGATATCGCAATTGACCACTACCCCTTGTACGTTTGGAGTGCTTTTTTTGGAATGATTATAGGTAGTATTTATTACATCGCTAAAGATTTTAATGACTGGTCCCAGCGCAATATCATTATCCTAGCCCTCGGAATTATCACAGGGATTCTTATCAGTTTACTTGAGCCGGCTACACAGAACGACAATCTGATCTTTGTATTTTTCTGTGGAATCATTGGAGTTTCGGGAATGACATTGCCGGGATTATCGGGTTCTTTCATTTTGATCCTATTGGGTAACTATGTGTTGCTTTTGGTTGATTCGGTTAATGCGCTTTACGACACACTGTCTGACCTTATTCAAGCTGATTTTTCATTTATTAACGATCCGCACCGTTTGCGCTTACTTCAAGTGATGGCGGTATTCACTTTAGGATCTGTAACCGGTCTTGTGACCTTATCTAACTTTTTAGGTTATTTGCTGAAGCATTATAAACATGCAACCAATGCAGCCATAATAGGTTTTATTGCCGGCTCATTAGGGGTTGTATGGCCTTGGAAAAATCCTGTTTTTGAGCGCAATGCACTCGGTGAAATCAATTATGATCGTGTAGGTGATCCTATTTTAACGAATTATGACCGATATTGGCCAGAAAGTTTTTCCGCAGAAAACATAATTGCAACGATATTCATACTTTTAGGAATCTTTAGTGTGGTAGCATTGGGTAAATACGGGGAAAAGACCCGTGTACAGTCTTAGGAAATACTCCATTTTTACAAGCACTAAAACCAACTAAATCATATAACCCCAACCAATTATGATTAAATTAGGCCTTATAGGTAAGAATATTGACTATTCATTTTCAAGAAAATATTTTACCGAAAAGTTTGAAAGAGAAGCTATTGATGGATCTTACGTTAACTTTGATTGCCAAAGCCCTGACGAAGTAAAACAGCTATTGGAGCGTACAGATTGCTCGGGATTCAATGTTACGATCCCTTACAAGGAAACGGTTATGCCCTACCTTGACGAACTCAATAAACACGCGAGTTCTATTGGCGCGATCAATACTATAAAACGGTTGAGCACCGGTAAGTTGAAAGGTTTCAATACAGATTATCTAGGGTTTAGAAGATCTTTAAAGCCTTTTTTAGAGGAGCAAAATCATACGCACGCGCTTATTTTAGGAACCGGCGGCGCTTCAAAAGCCATCGCTTACGCCTTAGAATTAGAAGATATTTCATTTAAATTCGTTTCTCGAAACCCTGAGAAAGATCAGCTTGCGTATGACGCTTTAAACGGTGCGATTCTTTCAAAACATACGCTTATCATTAACACCACTCCGCTAGGCACGTATCCTAATATAACAGACTGTCCTAAAATTCCTTATCGCTTGCTGGGTAAATATCATTTGCTTTATGACTTGGTTTACAATCCGGTAGAAACGCAATTTTTAAAAAACGGAAAAGCCCAAGGCGCCCGCATTTCAAACGGTTATGAGATGCTTAAACTACAAGCCGAAGCAGCCTGGCAAATCTGGAATTGATCTAGCCTTCTCGCTTTGTGCTCTTGTTAATTGCTTTCTTAGTAGTATCTTTAAATACTAATAAAGCACCTTAACATTGAAACAAATGTCAGAAGAAAAAAAAGCATCAGACAAAGACGAGAAGATTGATAACGATAAAGCACAGACTTCTAGTCAGATAGAATCTCAACAACCATCAGAAAACTCAGAAACGACTGAAAATCCATCAGAACAACAGGATGAAGCACTAGTTACTGAATCTATAGACGTTATACAAAGCGCCAAGAATGAGGAACATGATGACGATGAATTTGTTGCTGAAGAATCAGACGAAGATGAGGAGACTGATCCTAATGATCTGGATGCAGCTTTAAATGAAGATAGTGAGGACGAAAGCACTTCTGAACGTCACAACATTCCTAAAAAAGAATACGATAGCCTAAGCAAAGAAGCACTCATAAAAGAGTTTAAATACCTGCTTAATAATCATAAAATTCAAGCCATTAAAGAGCACGTGACTGAATTGCGTACAGCGTTTATATCTCAGTTTGAAGAAGAGCAGGAAGAGGCCAAAGAAAAGTTTTTAGAGGAAGGCGGAAACATCATTGACTTCAGGTATTACAGTCCGTTAAAGAAGGAATTCAATACACTTTATTTTGAGTATCGTGAAAAGCGCAATAACTACTACAAAAATCTCAAAAAGGATCTTAATGCCAATCTAGAGACGCGCAATGCATTGATTGAAGAGCTTAAAGAACTTAAAAATGAGGTGGGTGGTGAAGATAGCATCAATACTACATTTGAGAAGTTTAAAGACATTCAGGAACGCTGGCGCAATGCCGGGAATATTCCGCGAGACCGTTATAACCTGGTATGGAACAACTACCACCATCATATCGAAAATTTTTATGATTTTCTGCATCTCAACAGAGAGTTTAGAGACAAAGATTTTAAAGAAAATCTTGACAAAAAACTGAAACTTATTGAGCAGGCCGAAGAACTTGCTAAAGAACCGGATGTAAATAGGGCATTTAAAGAATTACAAATGCTTCATAAAATCTGGAAAGAAGAAGTAGGACCGGTTTCTAAAGAATACCGTGAGGAAATCTGGGAAAAATTTAGTGCGGCTACGCGTAAAATTCACGATGCACGTCAAGAATATTTCAAGAATATAGATAAGATCTACGAAGAAAACCTTGAGAAAAAACAGGAGGTTATTGCTAAGATCGAAGATATAGCGGCTAACCCGGCGACTGCACACAGCGGCTGGCAGAAACAAATGAAAGAAGTAAATACGCTACGTGAAGAGTTTTTCAAAATAGGCAAAGTTCCTAAAAAGGATAACGAACCTACGTGGAAGGCGTTCAAAAAAGCGACGCGTGAATTCAATCATAATAAAAACGGATTCTACAAGAACCAGAAAAAGCAGCAGTATGAAAATTTGCAGAAAAAGCTTGAACTGGTTCAGATCGCTGAAGACAACAAGGACAATGAAGACATTAAAGTCACAATTGATCTTATGAAACGCATTCAAGCCGATTGGAAAAAAATTGGCCACGTTCCTCGTAAAGACAGCGATAAAATCTGGAAACGCTTTAAAAAGGCTTGTAATCATTTCTTTGACCGCTTACACGCAGAGAAAAAAGAAATCCTTGAAGAAGAGAAAGGAAACCTTGAGGAGAAAAATGCATTACTCGATAAGGTAAAAGCAATTGAACTCAGCGGTAGTCACGAAGATGATCTAAAAACCATTAAAAGTATCATTAAAGAATGGAAAGATACCGGTCGTGTACCTCATTCTAAAAAGAGTATTGAGCAAGACTTTAATAAAGTACTCGACGGTTTATTTAAAAAATTAGATCTAGGTAAAAAAGAATCTGAACTTATTAAATATGAAAATCGGGTTGCGGCTATAGCCGATGAGGATAGTAATCAAGCGCTTAATAAAGAGCATTATTTCATCACTAAAAAAATAGATGAAATCAAAGCCGAAATCAATCAGCTTGAAAATAACTTAGGATTTTTTCAGCACGTTGCAGATGATAATCCATTGGTACGCGATGTTCATAAAAACATCGCTGATCACAAGAAAAACCTAGAAATATGGAAAGCTAAATTGGCTAAACTTAAATCTTTATACTAGTTATTGGATTTAGAAGCTTTAAAGCTTTCATTTCAAAAGATTACTTATTATCATAAAAAAAAGCACAGCTCTTACAGCTGTGCTTTTGATTTTTAAAACGTTTCAGTTAGTCTTTATAAAGATATAAAGAAGATACACCTGATAGTGCCGTTGCAGAATTAGGAGCAACATTACCTCCTGCTGATGAAGAAACATTTCCGTAGGTAAGGATTTGTCCGCCTCCGTTTGCTAATTCAGCTACGTAAACCGCATCGGTTTCTGCATCATAAACCACATTTACCGGATTCCCCATAAGTGTTGCATCACCTTCATATCTAACCTGATCAGTAACTGCTAACGTTCCACCGTTATCAACTGCATCAAATTTAGAATCAAAATTAGTGATCACGTGAAATGCACCATCCACAGCAAAGTCTCCACCTGAAGCTGCTGCAATATCAGTCATAATCATAGTTCCCCCATCATAATCAAGTCCGTGTGTACGCACAATACCTTCAACTGTAATACGCTTAGAAGCTGCAACAGTCGCATCTGTTGTGTTTGTAGATGCAAAGTTTGTAAATACCGCAAGATCACTACTGCTATCTACCACAGCATAAAGATCGTTGCCAACAAACTCAATACCCCAAACTGCAAAATCAACAGTAACTGTATTTCTTAAAGTAAAAGAATCTCCATCTTTTTCAAAAACGAAAAATCTTCCGTTAGCATTTGCATTGTCAGAAACAACATAGATATTTCCATTAACAGCTAAATCTCTAGGGCTTTGTAAAACGGTAGGTCCCATAATATCTACATCAAGACTAATAGTAGCCTCAATAATATCACTTACACTTAAATAAGATTGAAGTGACGTTTGTGTCGCGCCACGTGCTGCAATAGTAAAACTATCATCATCCGGGCTGTAGTAAATACCTTCAGCATCTGCTGAAGCGGTTCCGTAAGTAGTAATTTCTCCTCTAAGAAGGTCGTATTTAGTTACGCTGCCATCAGTATGACTCGTTGCATATAAGTCTGCTGTTCCATTAATTTCGTTACCTGCATCATCCGTGTCATCATCACAAGAAGTTAAAGCTAATAATCCGATAGCTCCAACATAAATAAATTTAGAAATGTTCATAAATTGAATTTTAGTTAAAATTGTTTTGTTCCTCCTAAGAAACGCAAAACAGCTTGTTCTAGTTCTTAAAGATTTATCAACGCTATTAACAAAAAATCATATCTGCTTGATAAGAAATATGTTACGCTTTATTATCAATAAAGAATTAACGAAGGTTTAGCAGGGCTTTAGCACAAATTAAGAAGCCGCACTTTTGCCAAAAATTGCCAAAAACTTTAAAATCGTCTTAATTAACTGCGCTCAGGAAACTTGCCTTCAACGTTTTTGAAGAATAGTTGGAGTTGGCGCAAGTCGCGCTCGCAATCTCCGGTAGGATAAAATGGTCGCCCGATGCGATGTTCCTTCTTACCAAAATCCATTGTAATAGGAAGAATAGGCACTTGAGCTTTTAAAGCTATATAGTAAAATCCCGTTTTCCAATGGTCCACTTTCTTACGCGTACCTTCAGGCGAAAGAGCAAGTCTAAATGTATAGTGATCCTCAAACATTCGAGCAATACGATCTACTTTATTTTCGCTTTTAAAGCGATCTAAAGGAATTCCGCCAACGTTTCTAAAGTACCAGCCAAAAGGCCACTTGAACAATTCTTTTTTACCTAAAAAATTAATTTGAACATCGATGACACTTCGAAATAATAGCCCCATATAGAAGTCGTGCCAACTCGTGTGTGGAGCGGCAATGACAACCATTTTTTTAACCTCAGAAGGAAATGTGCCGTTAATTTTCCAACCCAAGGCCGTATAGATAAAAAGTGCGAGTTTTCGCATTATGATTGCTGCTTTTCTAGGATTGCGCGCGCTTCTTCTAAATCCTGAGGTGTATCAATACCAATAGCCGGTGAATGTGATAACACCATTTTTATGCGTTTACCATATTCTAAATAACGTATAGCTTCAATTTTTTCTGAAGCTTCAAGCATACGCATCGGCAACTTTTCAAAATCCAGCACAGCTTGCTTTCTAAAAGCATAAATACCTTTATGCTTAAAATACGTAACATCAACATCCCTATCTCGACGAAAAGGTATTGCTGCACGCGAAAAATACAATGCAAAATCAGCTTGATCTACAATCACCTTTACATTGTTAGGATTTTCAATATCTTCAATTTTAGTAATAGGAGTCATCAAAGAAGCTAAGTCAATTTGCGCTGCATCTTCCTCATAAAACACTTGCAACACATTGCGCATATCTTCAACATTGGTAAATGGCTCGTCTCCTTGCACATTCACAACAATATCAATATCTAGATCAGCAACAGCCTCAGCAATACGATCGCTCCCGCAGCTGTGTTCTTTGATACTCATAATTGCCTGCCCCCCGGCACTTACTATCGTATCATAAATGACCGTACTGTCGGTTACTACATAAACCGTATCAAAAAGCTTTGTGTTTACGGCCGCTTCATAGGTGCGCAGAATTACCGGTTTTCCGCCGAGATCCTTCATTAATTTCCCCGGAAACCTAGATGCTTCATAGCGCGCAGGGATCATCGCAATAGTCTTTAATCGTTGAGTCATTGTAGCGAATTCTTTTTTAGCTTTCGTTTGTGATACCATTTATAGATTCGGTAGCCTAACAGAAGTACCAAAACGCCTGCAAGAATAGGAATAAAAATGGCAACTATTGAAAATATCGTGGATACAATAGCCTCTAAGGTTGCAAAAACCGGATTAGCAATTCCTAGTGTAGTTGCACTCGAAGTCGCTCTTAGTGCAGCGGTTGATCCTGCTATGAGGCCGGCAGTTCCTCCACCCCCAATGATTGCCAGCGACCAGGAAACCCACGGACCGTAATCTCCTAAACTTACAAAAAACAAAATAGTGCCTGCAACCGCTGCAAGTGGAACAGCAATAGTATCAAGTACGTTATCAAACCACGGAATGTAATATGCTAGAATTTCAAAAACCGAAGCCACACCGAGCAGAACCAAAGTCTGCCAGTTGCCCAACCACTCCCAAGTACTCAACTGGATCACATCAAAATAAGCCGCCGTACTTAGCGCCAGCAGCGGTAAAAATATTCTAAAGCCTGAAGCAGCCGCCAACCCAATTCCTAAACAAATACTTATAGCAAGTTCCACATCGCTTAATTTTCGATAAACATATCGTCTTTAAAACCTATAAGATACAGCTTTTTGCGCGCACGTGTAACGGCAGTATATAGCCAACGCAGATAATCTTTATCCATTCCGTTAGGAAGATATGGCTGTTCTACCATAATCGTTTCCCACTGACCACCCTGTGATTTGTGACACGTAATCGCATAAGAGAACTTGACCTGAAGGGCGTTAAAAAACTTGTTGTTCTTAACCTTCATAAACTTCTTGTACTTAGAAGTCTCATCGGCATAATCTTTCATCACTTCCTGATATAACGTATTGCCTTCTTCATAAGATAAAGAGGGTGTTTCTGAAGTTAAGGTGTCAAGCAGTAAAACTGTTTCAAAAGGCGCCAAATTAGGGTAATCTGTCATTTGAATTTTTACTTCCGCAAAGCGGAAACCGTACAACTCCTTTATACTGAAAATCTCAAGAATTTCGATGATATCTCCATTGGCGATAAACCCGGCTTCACTTTTAGCATCTAACCAAAAATAATTATTCTTCACCACCATAAAATAATCTCCGGCACTCACCTCTTCTTCTTTAAAAAGAATGCGGGAGCGAATTTGCTGGTTATAAAGATTTGCGCGCTTGTTTGAACGTACAATTATAGCCGTCCCCTCATTGCCGTATTCTCTGTAAGAATCGCCTAAAGCATCCATAATTTCGTGACCATCTATAAGCCGTACCACATCATCTTGACCGCTTAGATCAAATTTAAAATCTTCGTAGAGTTCGTCATTTAAGAACTCTCTGATCCTAGTCGCATTTTTAAGAATTCCACTCGTTTCGGCTTGTCGCATAACTTCATCGAGTTCTATGCTTTTTACCGTTTTATCAAACTGCATTTGAAGATTACGCGCATCAAGTGCCGGGCTTAAATCCATTTTCACTGGTGGAAGCTGTGCTTGATCTCCTATTAGAAGTAATTTGCATTTATGACCACTATATACATATGCCATCAAATCATCAAGCAGAGAACCGTTTTCAAATAATTTAGATTCTGCTGCATTGTCAGAGATCATTGAAGCTTCATCAACAATAAAAATTGTATTGCGATGCTTATTGCGTTGTAACGTAAAAGAGACTCCGCCTCCCCGCTCCCTTTTAGGATAGTATATTTTTCTATGAATGGTATGCGCGGGTTTATCACTATAGTTAGAAATGACTTTTGCTGCCCTTCCCGTAGGTGCTAACTGCACCGATGACATTTTAATTTTCCACAAGTTTTTAACAATGATACCAATCACGGTAGTTTTTCCGGTACCGGCAAAGCCTTTTAAAATGTAAATTGAATTGTTTTTAGGCTCGAAAATAAAGTCGCTAAGTTGTTGTAATAGAATATCTTGTTTCTGGGTTGGCGTAAAAGGAAAATCTTTAAGTAAAAGCTTATAAAATGCGTGCTGATCCAGCTCCATAAATAATTATTGAAAGTGTAAAGATACTAATGAATTTAAGGGGATATTCTTTAACGATTAAAAAAAAATTGTAGATTTGCTTATAACCTTAATTAAAATCTAAAACCACACATCGAATGAAAATAGTAATTCAGTTAGTACTTTGGGTTGTTATCGGAGTATTAGGATATTTACTTTTTAACGCTGTTTACGGCGAAGTAAAATTTAATGACCTTAAAGTTGTACGTTATCAAAAAGCCGTTAACAAACTAAAGGAAATTCAAAAATCTCAAATGGCTTACAAACAGATAACCGGAAAGTTTGCAGAAGATTTTGATCAATTAATTGCATTTATTGATACAGCCGAATTTGTACTTACTGAACGTCGTGATACTTTAGTATTAGATGAAGAAGCGACGCGTCGTTACCGAGTTGATACTAATAAGGAGATTACTATTATTGATACATTAGGATTCCGTTCTGTTAAAGATTCTCTTTTTCAAGGAACTGATCGTTACAAGACTATGATGAATGTTCCTGCTCCAGTAGCTGATGCTAAATTTGAAATGGAAGCCGGGACTATATTAAAGAGTGATGTGCCAATTCCGGTATTTGAAGCAAAAGTTTCTAAAGATATTCTGTTGGCCGATCAACCTAAAGATTATGTTGCTAAAGAAAAGCAAGTGGTTTCTGTTGAAGGAGTAAATGGAGCTTATCTTACTGTAGGTTCTATGACTGAAGTTAAAACAGCCGGTAACTGGCCTAAGAGTTACGGAGATGCAGAGGACTAAAAATCTGGAAAACCCAGAAAATCTTATAGTATCCATCCAGGTTAGCCTGGATGGATTTTCTTTTTATATCAAAAATCAAGAGCATCAATGTGTTGAAGCGAAAAGCATTGCTTTTGCGCGATCACTTTCTCCTGAGAAAGCCTTAATTGAAATTAAAAAGATCATTGAGGCAACTTCTAACCTTCAACAGAATTTTGAAGAAGTAGTTGTGGTTTACGTCAACGAACTTTTTACAGTAGTTCCACAGGCTCTTTTTGACGAAAAACATCTCACCGATTATTTAAAATTCAATACTAAGATTTTAAAAACCGATTTTATCGTTTACGATGAGCTCGAAACCTTAGAATTGGTAAATATCTACGTGCCTTACGCAAATATCAATAATTTCTTTTTTGATCATTTTGGAACGTTTACTTACTTCCACAGTCAGTCAATACTACTAAACAACACTCTACCAGTAACATCAACACAAACTGCAGAAGTTTTTGTTCACGTAAGACCACATTCACTTTCGGTTATTGCTTATCAAGAGAAAAAATTATTATTAAGTAATCAGTTTAATTTTGATACACCTCAGGATTTTGTTTATTATATTTTGTTCTGTTACGAGCAACTTCAATTAAATCCTGAAATTCACCCATTGGTCTTAACCGGAGCTATTACTAAAGAGGATGCCAATTATGAGTACATCTACCAATATGTGAGAGAAGTACGTCTTCTTGCTCATGAAACTACTACTCCCGAAGAACTTAAAAACACGATTCTAAATTACCCATTAAGCTTATGAGAATAATCAGCGGAAGTTATAAAGGCAGACGTATCCTTGCTCCAAAAAAATTACCAGTAAGGCCTACAACTGATATGGCCAAAGAATCTCTGTTTAATATTCTACGCAATAGATATACTTTTAGTACAGTTTCGGTACTTGATTTGTTTTCCGGTACCGGAAATATAAGCTACGAATTTGCATCCAGAGGTAGTGAAAATATCACAGCAGTTGATGCCAACGCTTCTTGTGCGCGCTTTATTCAGCAAACCTCAGACGATTTAGAGATGCAGATCAATGTCATAAAATCTGATGTTTACAGCTATTTGGCAAGAGGTGCTGCAAACTATGATATCATATTTGCAGACCCTCCTTATGACTTTGAAACCTCTGAATTTTTAAAGATCGTTGACTTGGTTTTAGAAAACGAGCTACTTACTGATGATGGCACCTTAATCATAGAACATAGCAAGCATACAGATTTACAAGAACATTCTAATTGTTTTGAGACGCGTAAGTATGGGGGTAGTGTTTTTAGTTTTTTCAATAAAAATTCATAATACACTGATTTTTAGTATTTTTACTAAAAATAAATCCCAACTTGAAACCTCTTAAAATCATAAAACTCAACTTTTGTGTTTTAAGATTTTACGATCATTTTGTCATTTCAGAGATACATGATGGCGTAAATCTCACGCAGGAACACATAGCACAAGCTCACGAAATTATCACTGATTTTTTTGGGCCTGCTACCTATTACGGCTATATATCGTTACGGATTAATGATTACAGTGTGAATCCTACAGATTATTTATCCTGCCCTTTCTATGATTATATTGCAGGAATGGCTGTGGTAAGCAATAGAGCGATAAAGCGAGATGCTGCTCAATTTGAAAAAGCCTTTTTTAAAAAACCACTTGAAGTTTTTTTCACTCTTGAAGAAGCAATAGATTGGATTAAAAGGCTACCTAAGACCGATCTAAATAAAAAAGCAGACCTATAAGCCGGGTTCTGTAATTACAAAAATGTAATCCCTTATCATTTATCTAGACAAACAATTACTTGTTTGCTCAATCTGTCTACCCTCCGGCATCGCACGGGAAGCACTTCATTGCCGGTTTACATGACATTGCACCACATAGAGTTTACCTGATTTCACTACAGCATAATCTGTACATTCTTTCTGTTGCACTGGTCCTAATACTCTAGAAACCTAAAGTATTGACGGCTGTTAGCCGCTATGTTTCCCTATGGTGTCCGGACTTTCCTCTCGTTTACACGAGCGATAAGGCGGTCTGCTTGCCGCAAAAGTACGTTTTTAAACTTAGCCATTCAGCGTGTTCATAATCTTATTAGATGTAAAAATTGTTGATAACATCATAGCAAAAATCAGCGCTATTGGGTGCCTATTGATATAGCTCTTTTTATATTTGTTTCCGTAAGAAATTATAGCGATTTCTATCTTAATCATCACCAGATTTCTGCATTGGAACAGTTTATAGTATCAGCCCGAAAATACAGACCTGCAACGTTTAAAGACGTCGTAGGCCAGCAGGCCATTACCAATACTTTAGAGAATGCCATTGCAAATAACCATCTGGCTCAAGCCCTACTTTTTACCGGTCCGCGTGGTGTAGGTAAAACTACCTGTGCGCGTATACTTGCAAAAAAGATCAATCAAGAAGCCGATGAAGTTGTAGATGAGAATGAAGATTATGCATTTAATATTTTTGAATTGGATGCCGCTTCAAACAACTCTGTTGATGATATTAGAAACCTCATAGATCAAGTGCGTATTGCACCGCAAGTGGGGAATTATAAAGTCTATATCATTGATGAGGTGCACATGTTATCTTCGGCGGCTTTTAATGCTTTTTTAAAAACGCTGGAAGAACCACCTAAGCACGCTATTTTCATTCTTGCAACCACTGAAAAACATAAAATATTACCAACTATTCTATCTCGGTGTCAAATTTTTGACTTCAAAAGAATTACGGTAAAAGACATACGCGAGCACCTTGTTGATATCGCTAAGCAAGAAGGTATAACCGCTGATGAAGAAGCACTTCACATCATTGCACAAAAGGCAGACGGTGCTTTGCGTGATGCCTTATCAACTTTTGATAGGGTGGTGAGTTTTTCTGGAGAAAATCTTACACGAGCTGCCGTAACCGAAAACTTAAATGTTCTCGATTACGACACCTATTTTGAAACTACCGATCTCATTTTAGAAAATAATATCCCGCAACTACTGCTTAGTTTTAATGATATTTTATCTCGCGGATTTGACGGCCACCACTACATCGCAGGTCTAGCATCGCATTATCGCGATCTTATGGTTTGTAAACAACCCGCGACCATTGCTCTTTTAGAAGTAGGTGATCAGACTAAAAAGAAATACCACGAGCAAGCGCAAAAAACAAGCTTCAACTTTTTAATGCAAGCCTTAGAGCTCGCCAATGAATGCGATCTAAAGTACAGAACTAGTCGCAATCCTCGCCTGTTAGTTGAACTGTGCTTGATGCAAATGGCCTCTATCACTTTTGATGGAGAAAAAAAAAAGCCCGTAATTTCATAATTCCGGCTTCGTATTTCAAAAGTCAGCCTGAACAAGCACCTAAAAATGTATCAGTAGAATCGAAAACGGTTTCTGCTCCTGTTCAAAACAAAGAGCAGACAGCGGAAAAAACAGTAGAACCTGTTAAGCAGCCTATACCAAGTCAAGCGGCTGAACCTGAAACCGCTCAAGAACAACCACGCGTAAAGCCCGATTTAACCAATCAAAGTCAGCGCGTTTCAGGACTTTCTTTAAAAGGTTTACGCCGCAAAAAAGAAATTCTTGAGCGACAAACTGAAAAAGAAGTTGATGTAAGCAAACTGCCGCGAGAGCCTTTCACCGAAATCGCAATGCAAGCCGCCTGGAAAGAATATGTGGCAAAACTTCAGAAAAAGGGTGAAAAAATTCTGGCTTCAAATCTGGAGACTGATACACCAACGTTAAAGGGAACCGCCATTCAAATTGAGTTCCCTAACGATACTATGCGGGTAGAATTAGAACGCGCGCAACACGGACTTTTAGAATTTTTAAAGCGTAAGTTGCAGAATTACGACATCACCATTGATATCACGGTCAATGAGGCCGCAGAGCGTAAATATGCGTACACGACCCGTGAGAAATATGAAAAACTAAAGGATAAAAATCCTGATCTCGACTTACTACGTAAAACTTTTGATCTTGATATCTAATGCTAGGACTTAAATTACCCACAGACCCAAGATGGGTCAATATTGTTGAAATGAATATTGATGATATTCTTACCGATCACGCTTTTTGCGAGCAAAAAGCAACCTCTACGGCGATATCTTTAATTGTTTCTTTTCCTGAATATACTGAGCTCGTGCAAGAAATGATTGCTCTAGTAAAAGAAGAAATCAGCCATTTTAAGCTCGTTCACGATAAAATAATTGCCAGAGGAAAGACTTTAGGTCAGGATCGAAAGGATGCTTACGTAAATAAATTGCTCAAGTTTTTTCCGAAGGGAGGCAGTAGAACGACACAATTAGTACACCGTCTTTTATACGCGGCGCTTATAGAAGCCCGAAGCTGTGAACGATTTAGATTGCTATCACAGGAGCTGGAAGATGAAGAGTTACGCACATTTTATCACAACCTAATGGTAAGTGAAGCCAATCATTATACTATGTTTTTAGGCTTTGCTCGTAAATATGGCGGTGAAAAAGAAGTCAATAAGAAATGGCAGGATCTTCTAGATTTTGAAGCCGAAATAATGAAAGACCTTAGTAAAGAGGGTACTATTCACGGGTAAACAAGCTTCGGCTCACTATAGCTATTGAAGGATAGCAGCAAAAAAATAGCCGGCTAGTTGCCGGCTATTTTTTTATCTAAGCTTTTTTAAAGTCGATAGGAGGCCATTAAAGCGAAGTACTGATTTTTTCCTTCGATGCCTGAATAGCGCTCTTCGATTACATTTCTAAATCCTACAGAATAGCGCGCTTCAATAGATAGAAAATCAAATACCTGAACACCAATTCCTCCAATTCCTGAATAATCGAAATTTTTATAAACCTCGTGATTGTCAGAATTCCATACAGCAACGCCTACTTGCGGTCCTAAATGAATATTGAATTTTCCAAAATTCTTTTTGAACAATAAAGGCAACTGAAGGTAATCAAGTTCAGCACGCTCATCAAAAGGACGCATAGGCAAACCATCTTCTCCATTACCAAAGTTATATTCAGGCCCTGTGTTAGGCTTTATACCTTGCCCGGAGTATAAAAATTCCGGTTGAAATTGAAATGCATTTCCCAGCGGAATTTCAGCAAAAACACCAGCTGCAAAACCATAGCGACTACTAGAGTCATCAAAGGCATCTCCACTCAAAGTAGAAACATTCATACCTATTTTAGCACCGTAGCGTACTCCTTGCGCAAAAGAATTAAATGCTGCCAAAAGAAATATTCCGAGTAAAAATTTCTTCATAATTATATTTTTAAATTTGTTGAAGTTCAGTAAAGTAGCATAACAATATTACTACTATTTTTAATTGCAACCTAAACCGGCAGCTTTTTATCGTTGTAAAGCGATTTAATGATACCATCAGACAAGCCTATCTTAGGAACGTGAATATTCTTAGCTCTACTCCATTTCATTGCAGAAAGATAAATACGGGTCGCCGGGATGATCACATCGGCACGATCCAGATTTAAACCAAGTTCTGTAACCCGTTCCTCATAAGTATAAGATTGTAAAAATTCGTAGAACGTGACCATATAAAAATACGTTAAGGGTTTGCCGTCCTTTTTACCGCTGAGTTTAAAAATCTTATTGATATTTCCTCCAGAACCTATGAGTTCAATTTTGGTATGTCCGGCAGTGACTTCCTTAATCCAGTTTTCAACTTCGGTCCACGTATTATGTCCTACCAAACCTTCTAGTAGTCGCACAGTTCCCAGCTTAAATGATCTGGAAGCAACTACCTCTCCTGCGCTATACAATGTAAATTCGGTACTACCACCTCCTACATCAACATATAAATAAGAGCGGTCAGAAGCTATGAGGGACTTCAAATCGGTATTAGCAATAATCGCTGCCTCGTCGCTTCCATCAATTATAGTGATCTGAACACCTGTTTTTTTCTTTATCGTCTTCACAACCTCGCTTCCGTTTGTGGCTTCGCGCATTGCTGAAGTCGCACAAGCTTTATAGTCTACTACTTTATGCGCCTTCATTAAAAGCTTAAACGCTTCCATAGTATCAATCATGCGCTCGATATTTTCTTCGGAAATTTTCTTTTCCTTAAAAACATCAGCTCCCAACCGAATAGGAACACGTACTAAAGAACTTTTTCTAAAAATAGGATCGCGATCTTCTACCTCTATAACATTTGCCACCAGCAAGCGCACGGCATTAGAGCCGATGTCTATCGCACCGTATTTCTTTAGTTGAATCATAGTTTAAGTAAGTTTATTCAAATAGTAATCGTAAGTCGCAAACTGCGAACGCAACGGAGCCTCATCATTTTTACGATATGCATTGTCCTGTTTTGCGGTAATCTCTCTGGCTTTCACATTATCATTCCAGCAGATTGTATAAGTATCTATAATTTCCTGCTTGATATCCTCATCATAGATTGGGCAGGTTACTTCTACCCTATTATCAAGATTCCGCGTCATCCAGTCTGACGACGAAATAAATACCTTCTCCTCGCCTTCTTCTCCAAAAATCATTACCCTAGGATGCTCTAGAAATTTATCTACGATGCTTATCAGTTTTATATTCTCACTCATTCCTTCAACTCCCGGGATCAAACAACATACGCCACGAATGATCATATCTATTTTTACCCCGGCATTACTAGCAGCGTAAAGCTTATCTATGATAGCATAATTAGACATACTGTTAAGCTTCAGTCTAATGTATCCTTTACCTCCACTTTTAACTTTTTTGATCTCATTATCGATCAACTTATAAAACGTATTACGCGCATAATGCGGTGAGATCACTAAATGCTGATACGTATTTACGATATAATTGGTATCAAAGAAATTAAAGAGCTTACTCAGGTCTTTAAGTATTTGTTTATTTGCGGTAAATAGCGTGTAATCTGTATAAATGCGTGCGGTCATACCGTTGAAGTTTCCGGTACTTATAAACCCGTAACGTTTAAGTCGTGAACCTTCTAAGCGCTCAATGACACACACTTTACTGTGCACTTTAAGCCCGGGAACACCAAATATGAGCTTTACTCCTTCATCCTGCATTTTATTGGCGTAACGCATATTACTCTCCTCATCAAAACGGGCGCGCAATTCAATTTGTACGGTTACTTCTTTTCCGTTTTTAGCTGCATTGATCAAAGCACTAGCTACGTGGCTCAATTTGGCCAAACGATAAATGGTGATTTTTATGGTTTTTACTTTAGGATCCAGGGCGGCCTCGCGTAAAAACTTGATCACATATGCAAAAGTGTGGTACGGCGTATATTGTAAAAAGTCTTTTTCTGCGACTTTTTTAAACATGCTATCGTTTAGGCTGATCCCTTTAATGGGTAGCGGCTTTTGCTTAGCGTAAAGCAAATCTGTACGGCCAAGACTAGGAAAATCCATATAGTCCTTTCGGTTGTGATAACGGCCACCGGGAATAATACTGTCTGTATTTTCAATCCCTAATTTATTCAATAGAAAAGCTAATGTATCGTCGCCGATAGTCTGATCGTGTACAAAGCGTACCGGCTCTGCATCTTCACGCCCTTTTACACTTTTAGATAACTTTTCAATAAAACTTTTCCCCAGATCAGATTCAAGATCAAGCTCAGCATCACGCGTGATCTTAATCATATGTGCCGAAATCTCATCGTACTCAAATATGCTGAAAACCGATTCTAAATTATACCGAATCAAATCGTCAAGGATCATTATATAATCATTTCCATCAACCTGCGGAAGCACTACAAAACGATCGAGCTCACTCGGAATTTCTACCAAAGCATAAATAGGCTTTTTACTGCCCTTTTTCTTCATGGTGATCGTCAAGTAAGCTTCAAGATCCTGAATACGCGGAAGCTCCAGATCATCGCTTAAAACAATGGTAACCAAAGCCGGACTCACTTTTTCGGTAAAAAAAGATTTAATGTACTCGCTATGCTCAGGAAAATGAACCTCATTTTCTTTGATCACGTAAATTCCCTCTTCTTTTAAACGCTGAAGAATGTCATCAATAATATTTAAACTTTCTTCCTGCTGTTGAATTACGATGCGCGTAATTTTCTCAAGAAGTTCATCTGCTGCATAAACGCCTAAAGCCTTACGGCCTTTTTTACCCGCTTCTACAATACGTTTTACCGTGGCATAACGCACTTTAAAAAACTCATCTAGATTATTAGAGAAAATCCCTACAAACCTTAAACGCTCAATCAACGGAACCGTTTCATCAGCAGCCTCTTGCAAGACTCTGGCATTAAATTGCAGCCAGCTGATTTCTCTATTAATATAACGCGTTTCATCTGCTTCTAAAGTGGCCATATTTATTCGGTTATCCATTTATTTAATTTGCTTCGGTTTGATGTATAGCTTGGTTTCGCCAAGATCTATTTCACTCCAGTGCTTCACATTAAAGGTAATTTCTGTAAATGCTGCAGTGGCTACATTATCTATTGGTTTATTTCCGTATTGATTTACCCAATAAGTCAGTGCATTATTGTGTCCAAATACCATCAAACGGTCAATCTCATCATCACAAGATCGTATAAAACTATCAAGCCCCGTCCCGTTAAAATCATACAATTGGTGCGAAAGCTCTAACCGCTCTTCCGGGATTCCTAATTCTTTCAAATACAATAAAGCTGTGGTTTTTGCGCGAACAGCATCACTGCTCACTATGCGCTGTGGTAATGTAATTTTTTCACGAATATAAGCTCCCATTTTAGGAGCGTCTGAAAGGCCACGCTCGTTTAAGGGCCGCTCGTGATCATCAAGATCAAACTCCCACGATGACTTGGCGTGACGTACTAGATATAATGTTTTCATACTGTAAATTTATGGGGCAAGGCGTTCTAATTTCCAGTGAACACCGCCCGGAGTATAGCGCAACCTGTCGTGCAGACGGTTGGGTCTGCCTTGCCAAAATTCAAATTCGGTAGGCACCACGAGATACCCACCCCAATGTGGTGGTTTAGGAATTTCTGTTGCGGCATATTTTTTTTCTAGGTCTGCAAGACGCTGCTCTAAAAATTCGCGATCAGGAATCACCTCACTTTGCGGTGACGTCCAGGCACCTAACTGACTTCCTGCAGGTCTGCTGTGAAAATAAGCTGTAGAAGTCGCTTCTGACACTTTTTCGGCACGACCTTTAATTATAACTTGTCGTTCCATTTGGGGCCAGAAAAATGAAATACAGAGATTGGGATTTTGAGCGATCGCTTGGCCTTTTTCGCTATCATAATTGGTATAAAAAACAAAGCCATTTTCATCATAGCTTTTTAATAAAACCACACGACTTTTAGGAAAACCATCAAGACCAATTGTAGACACCGTCATCGCGTTTACTTCGCTTTCTCCCGCTACGGCTTCGGTCTCTTGAAACCACTTTTTAAACTGCTCAAACGGATTGTTTTCGCTTTGCGAAATCGTTAATTCACTTTTTTCGTAAGACTTTCTATAATCGCTTAAATCTTCTGCCATTTTCTTATTTTGAAGCAAGGTACATCAATGTGCTATAAAGGTAAAAAGCACAAACGTATCTTTTACCAAAATTTAAAATTAAATAAGAAAAGAAATCAAATAAGAGCCTAGACCGGCAGTTCGTCAAAATCAAAAACTTTACCATCATCAGCGGTAAGCACATTCTCAAAAACTGCTTTGGCCTCGTTAGCAAACAAGGTCAGATCAGGATAGCGGGTACTGTAATGTCCTAAGATTAAATAGTGAGCATTTGCGCCTTTTGCCATAAGACCTGCTTCACGTGCGGTAGAATGTCCGGTGGGATTCGCCAACTTGGCGTGAGCTTCTAAAAAAGTAGACTCGTGATACAAAAAGGTCACATTTTTTAACTGCGGAAGGTTGTCTGGTTTATAAATCGTATCACTGCAAAACGCGTAACTGCGCGGTGGATCAGGATCAAAAGTAAGCTCCTTGTTCGGTATAACTGTACCGTCATCGAGTATCGCATCTCCCCCGGTTTTGATCTTTCGGTAATACACCACATCGATCTCGTGTTGTAAACAGGCATTCATATTGAGTTTACGCTCTCCCGGTTTTTCTTTGAATAGAAACCCGTTAGCGTAAATGCGATGCTTTAAAGGAATGGTTTCTACGGAAACTTTTTCGTCCTCAAATATGAGCTGCGGCTCTTTGCTTTCTAACTCATGAAAATAAAGCGGATAATTGGTCCAGGAATTAGAAAGTTTTAACTGAAGCGTTATCGCTTGTTTGATTCCTTTAGGACCATACACGTGCAGTTCTTTTTCTCTATTGAGTAATCTAAACGTAGAAATAAGTCCAACTAATCCGAAGAAATGATCCCCGTGTAAATGCGAGATAAAGATGTGCTTAATCTTAGAAAACTTAACCTTATTGCGGCGTAATTCTACTTGGGTGCCCTCACCACAATCAATTAAAAACAAGTGGTTTTTAATTTGTAATACTTGTGAAGTAGGATTAGTAAAACTACGAGGTGTTGCTGCATAACAGCCTAAAATGGTAAGCTTCATTAATAAGGAACGATTAATATGCGTAAGTTACAGCATAAAAATCTATTTAAAGAATGTAGTACTTAAAACCCTAGATCACGCTGTATTTCTTCAAGATCGATCACATCTTTAGCCTCATCCAGTGTAGGCACTACCATAAGTTCTTCAGGCACGTGATCAACATGAACCGCCTTATTTACCAAAACAAAAGACTTTTGCGCGGCGCGCTGCGCATTAGAAAGCGGTAAAAAGTACAAAAGCTCTTCTAAAGTAAGGGTTTCATATTTTAAAAGGTCGATTACTAAGTTCTTTTCAGCGTGCGCTTTGGGGACTATAAAATCAAGAAAAGAAGCAAAACTTTTTACTCCGTTTTCCTCATCGGCAAGAATGGTATATGTATCTTTTTCGGTTATGATCATTGCTGTTTGATTTTTGAAGCCAGCAAATATATCACTGCCATTCTAATTGCGACACCATTTTCGACCTGATTTAATATGATAGATTGGCCGCTGTCTGCCACATCACTGGTAATCTCTACTCCGCGATTAATAGGCCCAGGGTGCATCACGACAATCTCTTTATTCAGCGAATCAAGCAATTCTTTATCTAAACCATACTGCTGGGTATACTCCCGAGTAGATGGAAAATAGCTAATATCCATACGCTCATTTTGAACGCGCAACATATTGGCCACATCACACCATTCTAAAGCCTTTCTTAGGTTAAGCTCAACCTCAACACCAAGTGATTCAATATGTTTTGGCATTAAAGTTTTGGGTCCACAGACTTTAACTTCAGCTCCCAAATGTTTCAGCGCATATATATTAGAAAGCGCCACACGACTGTGGAGAATATCTCCTACGATCACGACTTTCTTTCCGGCGACTTCTCCCAGCTTTTTAGTAATAGAATAACTGTCAAGTAAGGCTTGCGTAGGATGCTCATGCGCACCATCTCCAGCATTTACGATGCTCGCTTTAATATTTTTAGAAAGAAAAACTCCCGCACCCGGGTTAGGATGACGCATCACCACCATATCTACTTTCATAGACAAGATGTTGTTTACCGTGTCTATTAACGTTTCTCCTTTTTTAACCGAAGAAGCACCTGCCGAAAAATTGATAACATCTGCGCTCAACCGTTTTTCTGCAAGTTCAAATGAAAGTTTAGTACGTGTAGAATTCTCAAAGAAAAGATTAGCAATGGTAATATCTCGTAACGAAGGAACTTTCTTAATCGGCCTATTGATTACTTCTTTAAAATGATCTGCCGTTTCAAAAATGAGGTCAATATCTGCTTTTGTGATATACTTGATCCCCAATAAGTGGTTTACACTTAACTCGCTCATTCTGTTACTTTATAATTACTTATTTACAAGATATACAACATCTTCTCCCCCGTTCTCGACCCATTTTACCAAAACCTTTTCTTCATTGATCGCATCTACCTGACGCCCACGATAATTAGGCTGAATGGGCAAATGCCTGCTGAAACGACGATCAATTAAAGTAAAAAGCTCAACGTTTTTTGGCCGACCAAAACTCTGTACTGCCGTTAACGCAGCATTAATGCTACGGCCGGTGTACAACACATCATCAATAAAAACGACGTTTTTATCTTCGACTACAAAATTGATCTTGGTTTTATTAGCTTCCAGCGGTTTATCGCTACGTCTAAAATCATCTCTAAAAAAAGTGATATCTAAATAGCCCAGTTTAATTTCAGGGATTTGATAATCGGTTTCCAGAAGTTTTTTAATGCGCTCTGCGACGTAAATTCCGCGGGGTTGAATCCCGATAAGAACGGTATCTTTAAAATCTTTATGATTTTCTATAAGTTGACAAGCCAGTCGATTTAAAATGATGTTTATTTCTTTTGCATTAAGCAAGACTTTCTGGCTCATAATGGGAGAACTACTATTTTGGGAAACAAAGGTATTTATTTTTTTTGAACGAGGCTTTTCAACATACTGCCAAATACAAACAATTTAGTCTTTCTTTTTTCCAAACCAATTGAAGCCAAAAGGTATCGCAAAAAACAGGAAAAAGTATTTACCGGTGACTAAACCTATAAGTGTAATTATAGCGGCAATGATGTAAATCCAGTTGGTTTTTGAGATTTTCACTACTTGATCCCTTTTGATGGTTTCCGCCATTTATTTTCTAACTCCAAGAAGTTGACATCAATCGCAGGATCTTGCGGTTCTAAAACCTTAGCTTGAAAAGAACGCTGCAAAATATCTTCGATCAAATAATCTTCTTGCACCTCGGCAGGGTCGTAAATTTCTTTTAGCGAAATATCAAAAAAGCTCGCGGTAGTATTCAGTAAAAAAGCCTTTAAACCGCTTCGGTAATTTTTGATAAGGTCAAAAGTCGTTTGACCAGTTTGACGGTACATCAATTTTACTAGAATTTGACCTTCGGTACGGGTGAGTTTCTTGAGCTCTTCTTTAAACTCATCTTCTACATACCGCTGAATGATCTTCGTATAACGCTTGCGATCCCGTTTTGTTTTCATAGAATCCAGACGCTCGTTGAGTTCTACAAGTCGCTCGCCTGCCAGTTTTGCATAAGGCCAGACTTTTCTTGTTTTCCGTCTCAAAATGAGATACCTACGTCTAGCTGTATTATCGTCAAACTTAAGCCTTCCTAAAACCACAACATCATCAAGAAAAATAGCTGATCGCGCAATACTATCGCCATCTACGAGGTAATACTCGGTAGCGGTAGTATCAGGTTCCTGCTCTGTAGTTTCAGTAGTCTGAGCTAAGAGGTTTCCACAAAAAAACAGAAAAAATATGTAGCTGTAATTCTTCAAATTCTTTTTTAAATAATGTTGTGCTAAAACTGTTCCAAAAGTACATAATCGCCAAGATTGCTTTATGCTTTTGGCATGAATATTCTTACTTTCGTACAAAATCATAATTATGTCAAAAAGCATTTTAAATAAGAAATCACTCGACTTTTTAGAGTCATACCTCAATAATGCCGCTCCTACCGGTTACGAGTGGGAAGGGCAAAAAATCTGGATGGATTACCTAAAACCCTATGTAGACACGTTCATAACTGATAACTACGGAACCGCAGTAGGAGTCATCAACCCTGATGCTAAATACAAAGTGGTTATTGAAGGCCATGCTGACGAAATCTCGTGGTATGTAAATTACATCACAGATGACGGTCTTATTTACGTAATACGTAACGGTGGAAGCGATCATCAAATTGCCCCTTCTAAATTGGTAAACATTCACACTAAAAAAGGTATTGTTAAGGGAGTATTCGGCTGGCCTGCGATTCATACGCGTGATAAAAGCAACGAGAAAGCTCCAAGTTTAGATAATATTTTTATCGATATCGGTTGTAAAACCAAAGAAGAAGTAGAAAAACTTGGTGTGCACGTGGGTTGCGTGATCACGTATCCGGATACATTTACCGTGCTTAACGAAAACAAATTTGTATGTCGCGCTCTTGATAACAGAATGGGCGGATTTATGATTGCTGAAGTGGCGCGTCTACTTAAAGAAAACAAAAATAAACTTGATTTTGGATTGTACATCGTGAACTCGGTTCAAGAAGAGATCGGACTTCGCGGTGCGGAAATGATCACGCACACGATTCAACCTAATGTGGCGATCGTAACCGATGTAACGCACGACACCACCACCCCAATGATCGAAAAGAAGACCAATGGTCACGCGGCAATAGGCGACGGACCGGTAATTTCTTATGCTCCTGCAATTCAGCAAAAATTACGAGATCTGATCATTGATACTGCCGAAGAAAAGAACATTCCTTTTCAGCGTGCTGCGAGCAGTCGGGCTACCGGGACTGACACCGATGCATTCGCTTACAGCAACGGCGGCGTGCCTTCAGCATTGATCAGTTTACCATTACGCTATATGCATACCACTGTAGAAATGGTGCATCGTGATGATGTAGAGAATGTGATCAAAATGATTTACGAGAGTGTATTAAAAATAAAAGACGGTCAGAGCTTTAGTTATTTTGACTAAATTTAAGTGCTTTACTAGCCATCATAAGGAATGTCCGGATTGACCAAAAGTCACCGGACATTTTTTATTGAATCCCTTTTCTACTGAAGCTTTCATTTTTTCTGAAAGTACTTTCACAAATAATTAGAAATCTGCGATCTAATATTATTATTTCGTTAGCAAGCTTACGCTCAAATTGGGATTAAATTTGAGTCATGACCATTACTGAAGAAAAACTCGAGAACATCTTATCCAGCCCGGAAGAAGCTGCGCGCATTGCCGACCTTATTTATGTTACTGATGAACACCTTACCATTTGTCGCAAAAAGCACGGTAAAGGATTCACCTATTGTAAGAATGATAAGACGATAAAATCAAAGCAACTGCTTAAGCGCATAAAAGAATTAGTCATTCCGCCGGCTTGGCAAGATGTGTTGATCGCTGAGCCCGCTAATGGTCATTTACAAGCAGTAGGTCGCGATGAAAAAGATCGCAAAGTTTATCTCTATCACGAAACGTGGAATAAACTTAGGAATGAAACAAAATTTTTAAAACTCGCTGCATTTGCTAATGTTTTACCGCAAATACGTAAACAGGTAGATCAAGATCTTGATGCTCCAGAGATGACCAAACGCAAGGTTTTAGCCTTGGTAGTTCGGTTAATGGAAGAAACACATATACGTGTGGGCAACGATTGCTATGCCAAGCGGAATAAAACTTACGGGCTATCTACGTTGCGCACCCGTCACGTAAAAACTACAGAAAGTGATATTCGGTTTCAATTTGTTGGGAAAAAAGGTAAAGAGCACGACATTGCCATTACCGATGAAAAACTCATTGATCTAGTCAACCAATGTGAGGAAATTCCAGGTTGGGAACTTTTTCAATTCTATGACTCAGACGGCAGCAAAGATCACGTAGACAGCACCATGATCAATGAATACATTCACGAATTAAGTGGCGACCTGTTCTCAGCAAAAGACTTTAGAACCTGGGCGGCGACTAAAATATTTTTTGAATGCTTACGTGACCTTGGCTATATAGCTGAAGAAAAGCAGAACGCTAAAAATTTACTTACCGCGTATGACGCTGCTGCTGATGGTCTGGGTAATACTCGCACGGTGTGTCGCAATTACTACGTACATCCCGTAATTCCAGAAGCATATGCAGACGGATCTATCGTACCTTATTTTGAAAAAGTAGACCGCATAAAGCCAAAATCTGGCTCACACCTCTCCCGCACAGAAATGGTTATCAAAGAAATGCTGGCTAACTACGAGGTCAATATTTAAATACTCAAGAGTTACGCTAATGCTTGCTAAATAACACTTGCTTAATGTTTAGCAAACCTTGACTTGCTTCTATTTTTCACCCAATTACAGTACCTTTGCACACTTGAAAAAGAAAATGGCAGAATCACAAGAATACATTGAAGTCTATGGCGCGAGAGCCCATAACCTTAAAAATATAGACGTTCAAATACCCCGAGAAAAACTGGTCGTAATTACCGGTCTTTCAGGTAGTGGAAAATCCTCGCTTGCATTTGACACGATTTATGCGGAAGGTCAGCGTAGATACATCGAAACGTTTTCGGCATATGCCAGACAATTTTTAGGTGGTTTAGAACGCCCTGATGTAGATAAAATACAAGGACTTTCACCGGTGATCGCAATCGAGCAGAAAACCACAAGTAAAAGTCCGCGGTCTACCGTAGGAACCATCACTGAGATTTATGACTTTTTACGCCTGTTATATGCGCGTGCTAGTAATGCGTATAGCTACGAAACCGGCGAAAAAATGGTAAGCTACAGCGACGAGCAGATCAAAGATCTTATCAAAACAGAATACGCCGGAAAACGGGTAAACGTATTGGCTCCTGTTATCAGAAGTCGTAAAGGGCACTACCGCGAATTATTTGAACAAATCGCTAAACAAGGCTTTGTCAAAGTGCGTGTAGATGGCGAAGTACGCGACATTGAAAAAGGTATGAAGATCGACCGCTACAAAACGCACGATATAGAGATTGTGATTGATCGGTTGAAAATTGAGGAAGGTCAGGACATCGATAAACGCATTCTGGAAACCATCAATACCGCGATGTATCATGGCGAAGATGTGATGATGATTCTGGATCACGATACCAACGAAGCGCGTTATTTCAGCAGAAGCTTAATGTGCCCTACTTCTGGGGTTTCTTACCCTAATCCTGAACCTAATAATTTTTCATTTAACTCACCTAAAGGTGCCTGTCCTAAATGTAATGGTATTGGCGAGTTGCGTGTGGTTAACGAGGATAAGATCATCCCGGATCCTAAATTGTCTATCAAAAACGGCGGACTAGCTCCTCACGGAAATCAGAAAAGCAATTGGATTTTTAAGCAACTGGAGATCATTGCGCAGCGCTTTGACTTTAAATTGACCGATCCTATTAAGGATATTCCTAAAGAAGCATTGACTATGATTCTTTACGGCGGAAAGGAAAAGTTCACTGTTGACTCCAAAATACTTGGAGTTAGCCGAAATTATAAAATTGATTTTGAAGGGGTTGCTAATTTTATTGAGAGCACCTATAACAATAATGATTCTGCTTCCCTGAAGCGCTGGGCTAAAGAATATATGGAAAAGGTGGTTTGCCCGGAATGCGAAGGATCACGTCTGCGTAAAGAATCATTATACTTCCGCGTACGCGAAAAAAATATCGCCGAGCTCGCACAAATGGATGTGCTGGAACTTGCAGCTTGGTTCAAGGATTTACCAGACAATTTGAGCGACAAGCAAACCGCAATCGCCACCGAAATTTTAAAAGAGATCAATGCGAGACTTCAGTTTCTTGTAGATGTTGGTTTGACATACCTCTCCTTAAACCGAAGTTCAAAATCCCTTTCTGGTGGTGAAGCACAGCGTATTCGTCTTGCAACACAAATAGGATCGCAACTGGTAGGGGTGCTTTATATTCTTGATGAGCCGAGTATAGGTTTGCATCAGCGAGACAATGAAAAACTCATTAATTCGCTAGAATCCCTTCGCGATTTAGGTAATTCAGTTTTGGTTGTAGAGCACGACAAAGATATGATTGAGCGCGCTGACTATGTGATTGATATTGGTCCGTTTGCCGGAAAGCACGGTGGGGAGATCATCAGCGAGGGAACGCCAAATCAGCTTGTAAAGCAGCATACACTTACCGCTCAGTATCTCAATGGAGAAAAAGAGATCGCTGTTCCGGCAGAACGCCGAAAAGGAAACGGAAAGAAAATCGTTTTAAAAGGAGCAACAGGCAACAACCTTAAAAAGGTAAATGTTGAGTTTCCGTTAGGTAAAATGATCGTAGTCACCGGAGTTTCCGGAAGTGGGAAATCTACGTTGATCAACGAGACCCTCTACCCTATTATGAACGCGCATTATTTTAACGGTGTTAAAAAACCTGCGCCCTATAAGAGCATAAAAGGTTTAGATGAATGCGATAAAGTTATTGACATCAATCAGTCGCCAATTGGCCGAACGCCACGATCAAACCCTGCAACATATACCGGAGTTTTTGGCGAAATTCGCAGTTTGTTTGCGCAAATCCCTGAGGCTCAAATTCGTGGTTATAAGCCGGGACGTTTTAGTTTTAACGTGGCTGGCGGACGCTGTGAAACCTGTAAAGGGGGTGGTTTACGTGTGATAGAAATGAACTTTCTACCCGATGTTTATGTTGAATGTGAAACTTGCCAAGGGAAACGCTTCAATAGAGAAACACTAGAAATTAGATATAAAGGAAAAAGCATCGCCGATGTTCTTGAGATGACCATTGATGAGGCGGTTCCATTTTTTGAGCATATTCCTAAAATTTACCGAAAGCTCAAAACCATTCAAGATGTAGGACTAGGTTATATTTCATTAGGGCAGCAATCAACTACGCTTTCGGGTGGTGAGGCTCAGCGTATAAAATTGGCTACAGAGCTATCTAAGCGCGACACCGGAAATACCTTCTACATCCTTGACGAACCTACAACCGGTTTGCATTTTGAAGACGTACGCATCTTGATGGACGTGCTTAACAGACTTACCGATAAAGGAAATACCATGTTGATCATTGAGCACAATCTCGATGTAATCAAGATGGCAGATCATATCATAGACATTGGGTATGAGGGCGGTAGAAATGGCGGCCAACTTGTTGCTAAAGGAACTCCTGAAGAAGTGGCAAAAGATAAAAAGAGCTTTACCGCCAAGTTTCTTCGAAATGAATTAAATTAGGCTCTTGCCAAAATTTTACAAAACAAAATATTATGAGAACTGAACAAAAACCTAAGGGTTGGAATGAGATAAAAACAAACGACTCTTGGGCTATTTTTAAGATAATGGGCGAATTTGTAAGCGGTTTTGAAAAGCTTAGTAGAATTGGTCCTTGTGTTTCTATTTTTGGTAGCGCACGTACTAAACCAGATCAAAAATATTATAAGCTTTCTGTGGCTATCGCAGAAAAAATCGTTGAAAACGGCTACGGTGTGATCACCGGTGGTGGCCCCGGAATTATGGAAGCCGGTAACAAAGGTGCGCACCTTGCCGGCGGTACTTCGGTAGGTTTAAATATTGATTTGCCGTTTGAGCAACACGACAACCCATATATTGACGGTGATAAAAGCATCGACTTTGATTATTTCTTTGTTCGTAAGGTAATGTTTGTGAAGTATTCGCAAGGCTTTGTAGTACTTCCGGGAGGATTTGGGACCTTAGACGAACTTTTTGAATCGATCACGCTTATTCAAACCCATAAAATTGATAAGTTCCCCATCATTCTTGTAGGTACTGAATATTGGCAAGGACTTTTTGATTGGATTAAAAATACATTGCTAGACAAATTCAATACGATTAGCCCGGGAGATATTGATCTCTTACATCTTGTAGATACCGAAGATGAAGTACTTGAGGTGCTAAACAACTTCTACAATGAATATGAGTTGAGTCCTAATTTCTAAATAGAAAAACCATAGCGCTACTATTTGCGTTGGTATAGTAATTGATTCATTCTAAAGAAAAACTGCCCGCGTGCTCATCTCAACTTTTTTACGCCTACATATTCAATCGAGCTTATGAAGACGTTGCTTCAAGCGCTTCTTCTCTGTTTTGGCCTGTTTCCTTTTACAAGCGAAGCACAGAATCGTATTGAGATAACGGCACGCTTGGTAGAAGAAGAAAAGTCTCTTTTTATTCAGCAGTATATCTATTTTAAGAATACTTCAAAGGATACTCTAACGGAACTTTTCTTCAATGACTGGGCACATAGTTTTTCATCAAAACAATCTAAACTCGGTAGGCGCTTTGCTGAGAATTACGACCGCAGGTTTCACCTTGCGAGTGATGATGCGCGGGGCGCTTCAAAGATTAACTCAATAATTGGGGAAAGCTTCAGAAACCTATCATTTACGAGACTTGAAGACGCTGAGGACGTCATTCAAGTAACATTGATAAATTCTCTAGCTCCGGGCGAAACTACGCAGTTAAAACTCAATTACAATATACGTATTCCTGATGCCAAGTTTACCGGTTATGGGGCGCTGGATAACGGAGATTTTAATCTAAAATATTGGTTTATTGCACCAGCGGTTTACGATGGGACTTGGCATTATTACAGCAATAAAAATCTGGATGACCTTTATATGGCACCCACAGATTTCTCTATCCAATTTTCGTTTAAAAAGAATTATCGCTTTATAAATGAACTTGAGCAAACCAATGCTACTGTAAGTGCTCAAAATAATTACAAGACCGTTTATTTAGAAGGCAATTCCAGAAATAACACTACAATTTATTTACGGCAGATTTCTGAATTTCAAATTACTGAAACAGATGATCTGACGGTGGTTACCAATATCACAGACGATAAGGTAATTGCCGAAAGAGAAGCTTTGATCATTGACAAAATCAGTCATTTTCTTGTTGCAGAATTGGGCGAATATCCTTTTAAGCAACTGGTGATTTCAAATATAGATTATGCCGAAAATCCGGTGTATGGCTTAAACCAGCTACCTGACTTTTTGAGTCCGTTTCCTGAAGATTTTAAGTATGAACTTAAAATATTAAAAACAGCTATAGATAATTTTATAGATCGCACCTTATTTATCAACCCTCGAGATGACCGTTGGATCGCCGATGGAATAAAAATGTACACCATGATGAAATACATGGATCATTTTTATCCCAACTTAAAAGTGGTAGGTACGTTGAACCGATATTGGCTGGCGCGGCAATTTCACCTTTCAGATCTTGAATTTAATCAGCAGTACAACTTGCTGTATATGCATATGGCGCGTATGAATCTAGATCAGCCGCTGACCACGCCTAGCGATTCGCTGATAAAATTCAATAAAAATATCGCAAACGCGTATAAAGCTGCTGCAGGTATGAACTACCTCTCAGAATATTTAGGTAATACTCCGGTTGAACAAAGCATTGATCAATTCTACTTAGAAAATAAATTAAAGCTCACCTCTTCAACAGCGTTTGAACAAATTCTGAGAGCTAATACTTCAAAAGATCTCGATTGGTTCTTTAATGATTATGTGAATTCACGTAAGATTATAGATTATAAATTCAACGAAGTCAAAAGAGAAGGCGATAGCATTAAAATTGAACTGAAGAATAAGACCAAAAGTCAGATGCCTATTCCCATTTATGGGATGAATAAAGATAAGATCGTCTCTAAAACTTGGGTTGACGGTTTTGAGAAAGAGCAACACCTTAGTATTGCCGGTGATAGTATCGATCGCGTCGTTATCAATGCTGAAGGTTTTGTACCAGAATACAACAGACGTAACAATTACAAGAAAATCAATCCGTTTCTTGGGGTGAATAAACCGTTTCAGTTTAAGTTATTACAGGATCTTGAAGATCCTTCTAAAAATCAGGTGTTTTTTATGCCGGTAATAGAATACAACTTTTACGACGGCTTAAAACTGGGCGCTAAAATGTATAATAAAACGCTGCTTTCTAAAGCGTTTAATTACCGCATAGAACCGCAATACGGGTTAAAATCAAACAAGTTGACCGGTAGCGCCGGCTTTACCTATACGCAAAACGTAAATGAAGGTAATCTATACGCGATACGCTACGGTATTTCGGGCTCACTTTCTTCTTATGCGCCAGATGCTTTGTACAAGTCCTACAGTCCGTTTATTACATTTGGCTTTAGAACTGACGATTTTAGATCAGACAAAAGGCAGTTTCTCACGGTAAGCAATATCAATGTTTACAGAGACGAGTCTGATGTGATCACCAATGACGATCCTAATTATAGTGTATTTAACGTACGCTACACCAATAGTGATCCGGGAGTGATCAACGCATTTACTTATGATACAGATTTTCAGCTGTCGCAGAAGTTCAGCAAGTTTGCGCTTACCGCTAAATACCGCAAAGTATTTTTAAACAACAGGCAGTTTGATTTACGCTTTTTCGGTGGAATCTTTTTATACAATGACACTCGTTCTCAGGGGGATTATTTCAGTTTTGCACTAGACCGCCCTACCGATTATTTGTTCAGATACAATTATTACGGAAGGTCTGAAAACTCAGGAATATTTAGTCAGCAATTAATTTTAGCGGAAGGTGGTTTCAAGTCCAAACTCGACACCCCTTTTGGTAATGAGTGGCTAACTACCGTAAACACTAGCACCACTCTTTGGAATTTCATTCACGGCTATGCAGATATTGGGCTTGTGAAAAATCAAGGCAGTTCTGCACGTTTCTTATACGATAGCGGTATACGTACGGTGTTGGTTGAAGATTACTTCGAACTCTTTTTTCCGGTGTATTCTTCTAATGGATGGGAAATTGGTCAGCCCAATTATGATCAAAAAATTCGTTTTATCGTTACCCTAGACCTGCGCACCATGTTGAGCTTATTTACTAGAAAGTGGTACTAGACTAAACACCCCAACAAAGCTCCTTCCATTTAAAAATTATTAGCAGAATAGATTATTTACACCTTGTTTTTAACAAAAATTCAATCAAAACGATTTTTATTAAAAATTTATCATTTTTTAAAGAAATTATTGAATTGTGTATAACGTGAAATTTCCGTACTTTTACACAAACTGATTAAAAATTATGCACACGCAATCTGAGCCTACTTCTGAAATTTCATTTGATGATTTTAAAGCCACAGTCCTTAATGACTATAGAATTGCAGTCACCAGCCGTGAATGCAGTTTATTAGGTCGTAGAGAGGTTTTAACCGGTAAGGCAAAATTTGGGATTTTTGGCGATGGTAAAGAGGTGCCGCAACTCGCTATGGCCAAGGCCTTTAAAAAAGGAGATTGGAGATCGGGCTATTATCGCGATCAAACGTTTATGATGGCTATCGACCATCTTACCATTGAAAACTTTTTTGCCGGTCTGTATGCACATACCAGTCTTGAGCACGATCCTATGAGTGCCGGTAAGCAAATGGGAGGTCATTTTGGAACGCACAGTTTAGATGATAGCGGAAACCTTAAAAACCTTCTTGAGCAATACAATAGTAGTGCAGACATCTCTCCCACTGCCGGTCAAATGCCAAGATTACTAGGACTTGCCCAAGCTTCTAAATTATACAGAAAGGTCCCTGAGATGAACACAGACGGACTTTCCAATGAAGGAAACGAAGTTGCTTGGGGAACTATAGGAAATGCCAGTACTTCTGAAGGGATGTTTTTTGAAACCATCAACGCAGCTGGCGTACTGCAAGTTCCTATGGTGATTAGTGTTTGGGATGATGACTATGGAATTTCGGTACACGCAAAGCATCAGACTACAAAAGAAAATATCTCTGAAATTTTAAGTGGTTTTCAACGTACTGACGATGATCAAGGTTATGAAATCATTCGTGTAAAAGGATGGGATTATCCGGCACTTATCGATGCTTTTGAACAAGCCGGAAAAATTGCACGTGAACAACATGTACCTGTTATCTTACATGTTACAGAACTTACACAGCCGCAAGGACACTCTACTTCTGGTTCTCACGAACGTTATAAAAGTAAAGACCGCTTGCAGTGGGAAAAAGAGCACGACTGTAACACCAAGATGCGCGAGTGGATGATCAACAATCAAATCGCCACAGATGAAGAGCTTTCAGAAATAGAGAAAGATATCAAGCGCAAGGTGCGCGAAGGAAAACGCAATGCCTGGGACGCCTTTCTTAATCCCATAAAAAAAGAGAAAAAAACCGTTTTAAGTCTTATCGACACCATTATTGCAGAAAGTGAAAACGGTCAATTTATAAAAAGTATCAAACAAACCCTTGTTGATGAAAAAGATGCGCTAAAGTCTGATGTACTCATCGCTGCACGTAAAACGCTTCGGTTTGTTTCAAAAGAAAATAGCGAAAGCATCACAGCATTAAAAAATTGGGTAAGCGATTATATCGCAAAAGAGCAACCTAATTATAGCAGTCACGTGTTTAGCGAGTTTGACTCTAAAGCTACAAATATTGCTGAAGAGCTTCCGCAGTACGATGATGACGCCAAAACTGTTGATGCGCGTATTGTACTTCGTGATAATTTTGATGCGCTTTTCAGTAAGTATCCTAACAGCGTTGTTTTTGGCGAAGATACCGGGACGATTGGTGATGTCAACCAAGGACTTGAAGGATTACAAGATAAATATGGTGAACTACGTGTCGCAGATGCAGGAATACGTGAAACTACTATTATTGGTCAGGGAATAGGTCTTGCCTTACGTGGTTTACGCCCTATTGCCGAGATTCAATACTTAGATTACATTCTTTATGCGATGGCGACATTGAGTGATGACTTGGCTACGCTGCGTTACAGAACGCACGGAAAACAAGCAGCACCATTGATCGTAAGAACCCGTGGTCATCGTCTCGAGGGAATCTGGCACAGTGGTTCGCAGATGGGTTCATTACTGGGACTTTTACGCGGAGTTTACATACTTACTCCAAGAAATATGACTAAAGCAGCCGGATTTTACAATACACTGATGCAAAGTGATGAACCTGCTGTAATTGTAGAATGTCTCAACGGGTATCGCTTAAAAGAAAAGCTACCAACTAATCTGGCAGAATTCAAAACCCCTATTGGTAAAGTTGAAGTGCTGCGTGAAGGAACAGATATCACAGTACTTTCTTACGGAAGTACGCTTCGTCTAGTAGAACTTGCCGCTCAGGATTTACAAGCTGCAAACATAAGTGTAGAAGTTATTGATGCGCAATCCTTACTTCCGTTTGATTTAAATCACGATACGGTAAAAAGTATCGCAAAAACCAACCGTATTCTTGTAGTTGATGAAGATATGCCCGGTGGAGCTTCGGCTTACTTATTACAGCATATACTTGATGAGCAAAAAGCGTTCAGGTATTTAGACAGTGCGCCGCAAACACTTGCAGCAAGACCACATAGACCTGCTTATGGAACAGACGGTGATTATTTTTCTAAACCTTCTGCTGAAGACATTTATGAGAAGATCTATGACATTATGCACGAAGTAAATCCAAACGAATATCCTTCAATTCGCTAGTTTAGATTTACATCCAAGGCTTCTGAGCAACTTCTACTCTAAATAGCGCATAATTTATGTAGCGCTGAAGTTGATGCGTTGTAACAGGAAACGAGATATCGCCGCCTGCGGTATGAAATGTATAATTGTATAGGTTTCTTTTCTTATACCATATAGGCTGACTCACGGTTACCGATTGCAGTTTAAATAACTCAATAATTTCTGTCTTTTGATTCCATACGCCTTTGCGCATAATCACAAATTCTGGGGTGATCTCTAGGGAAAGTGCTTTATACCAATAATATTGATACGGAATAATTAGCATCCCAAAAATGATAAAGAGAATACTCAAAATCTCTACCATATAATTAGGTACGAGAATCGATGCTACGATCGCAGTAAGGACTAACGGCAATCCTGCAATAATCAGCAATCGAATGTAGAGTATAAACGCCGGTTTAAATATACGACCGGGACGCATTTGATGACTGAACAGAAAACGCTTTACCTGCTCTACGTGTTTACGCTCTAATCCAGGAATAGAAATTTTTGATTTATTTAAATCATCCTGACTACTGGCCAGTGCAACTTGCGCTTCACTGAGGTTCAATCGCTTTTGAATAGGGTTTGTAATCACACGCATAAGCTGCACACGTCTTGGTTTGAGACTCACTTTTGTATTGGTCTTTAAGCCCATTTCAAGTTCTAAACTCTCATTGGTTTGCGTCAATTTTAGATCAAAGTACTTGATAAAAATTTCAACACAGGAGATAAACATCCCCAATAAAAACACACCTACAAAGATGATCGCTGTGATTATGAAAAGTTCTACAGGTTTGCTATATCCATCAAGATAACCTTTGATTCCTTCTGTATATTGATCTTCTTGTAAAACTTCAAAATCCCCTATTTGCTGGTAAATCGAACCTACAAAAATCAGAATAAGCCAAACGCCTCTAAAATAATTACTTGTTAAACCAAGTTTTAAAAGCCCTAATGGACTCAACCTATGCGTCCAGTTTGCTTTTTGATTTTCTTTTATCTTAGGTTCATGTATTATGTCCTGAGTAGTCGAAGAAGTAGTTTGCTCCTCACGCACCGCTTGCATCAAAATCTTTTGCAGTTGCTGCGCTTGCGCTTCGGTAAGAGCTTTAATATCGATCTCTTGAGTGCTGCTTCCTGCGGAATCTACAACAACGCTATTTACGCCAACCACGCGCTGCACCAAAGATTTCTTAAAATAAACTTGCTGAATTTTTGAAAATGGAATCGCCACAACATTAGTCGAAAAGACACCTTCCGTAAGGACAAACTCGGCGTTTTTATAATCTATATAAAACTGAAACTTTTTATACGCTAGAAAACTATATCCCAAAATAAGAGTCAACAAAACAAGAGCACCCAAAGAAATAGGTAAAATAATGTCTGAAGGGATTCCTTTAATGACAAAGTAAAGAATAGCTGCACCAAAAGCTCTCAGAAATTTATACGCGTGAGATAAAAAGATGATGAGTATCCCGAGCTTAGATTGTAATTGTGGGGTTTCAAATGGCTTAGACATCTGCTTCGGTTAGATGATGAGCAATTTTATCCTTGAGTCTGGCTGCAATTTCCGGAGTTAAACCGGGAATATTAATATCGCTTCCAGATCCGCCGGCAGTAAAAATATTGAGATTGGCGATTTTGAAAAACTTATCTAAAATCCCAACAGAAGTAGAAATATGCTGAATGCGATTGAAAGGTATTATGGTTATTTTTTCGAAAAGCACACCGCGCTTAAAAGCAATATCCCGCTCACGTAACGCGTAACCAATATTCTTTTGTAATGCAAATTGATACGCTGTGAGCAGCGCAAAAAACAGCACGATCCCCGCGGACAAACCTAAAGTCACGTAGGGAACATCTACAAAAATATAGAGTACCGTAATCCCAATAATCACAAGAAGCAACCAGATCCCAATAACAGAAAGTACTTTATGTAACCGCGCTTTTGAAACCAGAGTATACTTCAGTTCCTGATGGTTTGGTAAAGTGTCTAGATCTACCGGAGCATTTGTAAACTTATATTCCATAGAGCAATTTTTGACTGCATTCTTTTAAAAATACTAGAACACATTCAATTTCTCTGCTATGGAATCCATTTTTTATCAAAATTGGGTTTTCTTTTTTCTAAGAACGCATTTCGACCTTCTTTAGCTTCGTCGGTCATATAAGCCAATCGCGTTGCTTCACCGGCAAAAACCTGCTGCCCCACCATACCATCATCGGTAAGGTTCATGGCAAACTTGAGCATTTTAATAGAAGTTGGTGATTTGGCTAAAATTTCCTGAGCCCATTCAAAAGCGGTGTCTTCCAATTCCTCATGCGGAATAACAGCATTAACCATTCCCATTTCGTAAGCTTCCTGCGCAGAATAATTTCGCCCTAAGAAAAAGATTTCCCGAGCTTTCTTCTGCCCCACCATTTTCGCCAAATACGCAGACCCATAACCACCATCAAAACTGGTCACGTCGGCATCTGTTTGTTTAAAAATGGCATGCTCTTTACTGGCTAGGGTAAGATCACAAACTACGTGCAAGCTGTGCCCTCCTCCTACTGCCCAACCGGGAACAACAGCAATAACTGCCTTTGGCATAAAACGAATTAATCGCTGTACATCTAAGATATTTAAACGGTGGTAACCATCTTCACCTACATAACCTTGATCGCCGCGCGCTTTTTGATCACCTCCACTACAAAAACTATATACACCATCTTTAGGCGAAGGACCTTCGGCAGACAGCAAAATTACACCCACCGAAGTATCTTCCTGAGCGATATGAAATGCGTCAAGCAATTCAGAAGTTGTTCTTGGCCTAAAGGCATTGCGCACTTCGGGACGGTTAAACGCAATACGCGCTACTCCATCGGCTTTTTTAAAGGTAATATCTTGATATTCTTTTACTGTTTTCCAGTCTGGCTTTTGCATAATATGGTAAAATTGCTTGAGTGCTTAAAACTGCCTCGCCTATTAATTGTTGTCTTGATCCTTCAGCTTAATCCCGTCATTTGAGATCGTAATCATACGATCTTTATACAATGCACCGATTGCCTTCTTAAAGAGCTTTTTACTGATCCCAAAATACGCGTGAATATCTTCTGGCGAACTTTTATCATGCACAGGAAGAAAACCATCATTTTCTTTCAGCTCCTCGTAGATAAATTGCGCATTGGGTTCGATGCTTTTATAACCTTCTGGCTGAAGCAAAACATCGATCTTTTTATCTTCACGCACGCGCTTGATATATCCCGGTAATCTGTCGCCGATTCTGATATCTTCAAAAATCGTGTCTTTATGAACCAAGCCTTGATATTGCTCATTGATTATTACGTGAGCACCGTGTTCTGAAAAATGGGATACAAGGATCTCGACTTTATCATGTTTCTCGACAGTTGCATCAGAATTATCTAAAAACTTATTGAATTTTGAAGAACCTACAAGCCGGTTTGTGCGCTCATCAAGATACATATACACCAGATACCAACTGCCTTCTTTCATCGGTGTTACCTGATTAGAAAACGGAACAAAAAGCTCTTTATCTAATCCCCAATCTACAAAAGCCCCGATTTTGGTAACCGAAGTACATTCTAGATAAGCAAAACCATTTTTTAAAATATAAGGCTTGAGCGTGGTAGCAACAGGACGCTCTTCATTATCTAAATAAACAAATACTTCGATCTCATCTTCAAGCTGAAAACCTTCGGGAGCATATTTACCAGGAAGCAACACTTCGTTTTCTTCGGCATCACGCAAATAAAGTCCCGGACTTACATCGCGATCAATAATCATTTTATGGTATTCTCCCAGTTCGAGCATATGTATAATTTAGTGTTCAAAAATAGCAAAAATTGCATGATTACATCCGTAGCTTTTGCATTAGATTCCTAGAAAAGGCGCTTGTGATCGGAAATGCTTATGCATAAAAAAACCGCCATAAATTTTATGACGGTTTCTAAATGTTGTTGTTGAGTTTAATTGTAAACTTCTTCTTTACCAAAATGCTTGGTTAATAAGTAATAAACTACTGCTCTGTACTTATTGCGGTTCGATTTACCATAATCTTCAATTACTTTATTGATTCCTTCCATCAATTGAGGACCATCGCTAAGACCTAACTTTTTAATCAAGAAATTTTGTTTTACGGTCTCCAATTCAGACTCACTGCTTCCAGAAACTGTAGATGAATCCTGATTGTAGATTGATGGGCCACAGCCTATGGTTACTTTGGTTAGCAAATCCATATCTGCATCGTGTCCCAGTTTTTCTTTTAGATCAGCCGCATATTTAGCGATCATTTCATCTCTTTTACTCATAAAATATTAGGTTAATTAAGAATTAAAATTTTTTGCTCACTAAAGATACATAAAATTCAAAATTTTTAGACAAACTATCTTAAGTACTTAAAATAACCTAGCAAAACCTTATCGTTCTCGATACGTGGCGTTTTAATCTCAAGCAGACAAGGCTGCTCTTGTTCTTTATAAAAAGCATCTTGAGCTGTTGCTAACTCATCCTCATTTGAAGCAGAAAAATATGCCAGTCCAAACATCTTGCACAAATGAGATGCATCGAGATTATGTATCGTTTCAAAATAGGTTTCAAAAGCCTGCGAAGTCTTATCTCCAGGAAGAATTCTAAAAATCCCGCCTCCGGAATTATTCACCAGAATGATCTTAAAGTCTTTCGGTAAATAGGAATTCCATAGGCCATTGCTATCATAAAAGAAGCTTAGATCTCCGGTGATAAGCGTTGTGGGTAATTGACTTCCTACTGCAGCTCCAACTGCGGTAGAAGTACTTCCATCTATACCACTAGTTCCTCGATTACAAAAAACCTTTAAGCTCTTATCGATATCAAAAAGCTGCACATAGCGCACAGTAGAACTGTTTCCTAATTGCAGTTGCGTATTAGGTCGCAATCTTGACAAAACGCCATCAAAAGCTTTAAAATCACACCAAACCATATCTTTTATATATGCCTGATGCTTAGCATCGCGATGACCGCGCACCTCGAGCCATTCTTTTTGATAATCGCTCGAAGTTTGATTAGTCTGCGGTAAAAATTTATCCCAGAAATAATTTACTGGAACTTTAAAATTTTTATTCAAACAGAAAAACGTATCGTAGGCTTTCTTGGGATCGATATGCCAATGTTGCTCGGGCTGATATTCTCTTAAAAAAGCTTTGATCTTTTTAGAAATGATCATCCCTCCTATCGTGATCAAAATATCCGGTTGAAGTTGTTTAAAACCTGCATCATCAAGCGAACCGATAATATTGTCAATACGTGTGAAAAAATTGGGATGATGAAGATTGGATGTCGTTTCAGTAAAAACCAAAACACTGGGATCGTTGCCTAAACGGTCTAAAAACTCTTGCTCTATGGTATTGGGCTGTAAAACACCGACAATAACTAACTTCCGCTTTGCGGAATTCCATTTTTCTACAAAGGGTTTAAGATAGGCTTCAGATAACTCTACCGTTTTTAACGGCTCCTCAACGATGATAGGATCTACAAGTTTTTCTTCGGTGGTATTGTAAAGCGGTTCATAAAACGGAACATTAATATGCACCGGTCCTTGGCCAAAAACCGCTTCATTTAAAGCCTTATTGATTTCCTGCTGATTGTGTTTTGTGGCCTCACGCTGCTTTTGAATAAGCTTAGGATCTGTAAGCGCAGTATCTGGGACATATTCAGAATATAAGTTGGCAGAATACAAAATGTGGTTCTCAAATACATTGCGCTGCCTGATTGTTTGTCCGTCACCAATATCAATACGCTCGATAGGTCGATCTGCCGAAATTACCACAAGTGGAATATCACTGTAAAACGCTTCTGAAATCGCCGGGTAATAATTTAAAACCGCACTTCCTGAAGAACAGACTAAAGCTACGGGCTCTTGAAGTTGCTGTGCAAGACCCAATGCAAAGAACGCTGCTGATCGCTCGTCAACTATACTATACGTATGCATATCGGGATGATGAGTAAAGCCAATTGTGAGCGGTGCATTACGTGATCCCGGTGAAATTACGACGTGGTTTATTCCTTTTTCATTACAAAGCAAAACCACCGATTGGGCGACTGGTATACTAGAATATTTCATTAAAAATCAAAATTACAACAAAGCCAAAAGCTTACAGAATGCTGGCAATAGTTTGTGCTTTATTAACAGTTTCTTCCCATTCGGCTTCAGCATTTGACGCTTCGGTTATTCCTCCTCCTACATATAATGTAGCGCGATTAGGTTTAAACTGCATACATCGCAAGTTTACATAGAGACTAGAGGTTGCTTTTAAGGTTTTATAGGCAAGATTCTCAACATTACGTCTGGATCGTGCTTTAGAAGCATCGGTAAGCATATTGATTTCGCCTAAAAAACCAGTATAAAATTCACGATCATAGGGCTCTTCCGTTTCAATAAATGACTTAGCTAAATCTCTAGGCAAGCCACAAACAGCGGGTGTTGGATGCAAAGCGCTTAAGAGGGCTTTGAGTGTATCCTTTTCCAAATTTAACCCACCACTAATTTTGGTACGCAGGTGTAGCAAGCTTCCTGCTTTGTAAGTTTCTCTATCGTGAACCCTGAATGATTTAAAATCAAAAGGTTTTAGTTTATTTACGATCTCATCGGTTACCAGCTGTTGCTCTTCCTGTTCCTTCTTCCCCCAATTCACATCTAGCGTTCCTTTAAAAGACTGTGTGCCGGCTAAAGCCATAGTCTCCAGACTTCTTCCGCTTAAAGCTAAAAGCGTTTCGGGAGTGGCACCCAACCAAGTACCAACTTTAGGATGATGCCATAAATAGGTAAAAGCGGTTGTATATTTTTTGTTCAGTGCTAAAAATAAACCCACCGGACTCGCCTGCGGAATGCTGATGTTTTGCTTTCGCGAAAGCACCACTTTTTGCAAATTGGTTTCCTGAATTTGAGCTACCGCTCTATTTACCAAATCAATATGCACTTGAGGATTTTCAGTCTGCCAAGTTACACTAGAAGTAACCGGTATTTCGTCGCTTTGAGCTTCTAGTGTAAAAACTTCAGGAGTTCCCGATAGCAATATTGCTTTCTTATCCCGATCAAAGGGTGCAAAAACAAAACCGCGTTCTTGAAAATCTTCAGTAAACACTAAACCGTCGTCCTCTTGAAAAAGCAAAGATACCTCTGTAGCTTCAGGCTTTCGGTATACTACAAAAGGTAAATGCCGGGCGTATAAATCCTCTATTTTAGCAATAAATTCCTGCTGGGTCATCTTTAATTTTTGGGTAAGGCAATAGTGGTAAGTTTTACAAGAGAGATCAATTCGTCCTGTTCGTTGGTGATTTTAATCTCCCATAATTGCGTGGTACGCCCTTTATGAATAAAAGTGGCTCGAGCAAAAACTTTTCCGCTGGCAATACTCTTTACGTGATTTGCAGAAATCTCTATACCGCGCACAAAAACTTTTGAGATATCTAGAAACATCATACTGGCTGCACTTCCTACACTCTCTGCTAAGGCTACCGAAGCTCCGCCGTGTAAGACTCCGTCAGGTTGATGTACCCTTTCATTTACCGGCATAGATGCCGTAAGAAAATCTGCACCAATATCAATAAACTCAATATTCAGTGTTTCCATCAATGTGTTCTTACAAATGGCATTGCAACGCTTGAGTGCCTCTTCTTTATTATCTTGAAACATGTCTTATATATTAACGTTCTTAAATATGCTGCTGAAGCCTTATACAAGTTCCAGCTATTGCTTTAATTTGCTCTAAAGCTATCTGAGAAAAGAACTTTTTAAACGGTTCTTATTATAATGGTAAAGATACTTAAACCTACATGATGCGCGAAGAAAAAACCGTAAGCTATACTACAACAAACACCTATCAGACACTCAATACATTCACCCCAAAAACTGAAGTGATCTGGATGGTTTGTCACGGCCTGGGCCATTTAACCAAATACTTTTTAAACCATTTTGAAAAACTTGATCCTGAAAAGCATTACATCATCGCACCACAGGCTCCCAGCAAATATTATCAGGATAAACGCTATAAATATATTGGCGCTTCTTGGCTTACGCGTGAAAATACAGATATAGAAATCGAAAACGTACTAAACTACCTTGACCAAGTTTATACTTCAGAAATACAACCCAAATTAAACAGTCGTATTAAGTTTTGCGTTATGGGTTTTTCTCAAGGTGTTTCGGTGGCAAGCCGTTGGATTAGCAGGCGTGCTATTTCATGTGATTTTTTTATTGTGCATTCAGGAAGTATACCAGAAGATATCGATAAAGATGCATTCAAAAAGACAATGGGTTTTCTTACCTACGGAAAAGAAGACCCACTTTTAAATAGTTCCAGACTGAAGCAGCAAACCTCCTTAGCAAAAGAACTTTTTGATGAAAGGCTGAACATCCTTCCCTTTAAGGGTACACATATCGTTAATGATGGAATACTAGTCGAAATCTCAAAAATGTTATAGTTAGATAGCCCTCCGTGAAAGCTCTGAAGCATTCCATCTATAGGATCAAATAAATAGCGCCATCCTCGTTAGTCTAAAAAAACTTACAACACAACTTACAAAAAGCAAAAGATTGTATTTCATCGATTTTATTTGCGTTTAGTACTTGTAATTAGCTATCTTAGAACAAATTAGCCAAGAAGAATATTGGTTTCAATTTCTTTTTATGTTTTAAATCGAGTATTCCTGCTCGATTTCTTAACGTTTGTTGTTTGTTTTATATTAGTTTTTAGTTGGTAATGAGTCTGATTTTAAAAAATCAGACTCTTTTACTTTAGACGAAATGCACATTTAGGCATTTACATCTTAATTAAGTAAGAAAAATATTACTTTAATACACTACCTTAGTTAGTTTTACCTGTGAAAAGCAACTTTCAAACTACTAGAAACCTTGTGAAAATTGTACAAAACAACTGGTTTATAATTGTATAAAACAACTATTTACTAATTACACGATAATTACTGTGTATTTCATCGATTATAATTGCTTTTTAGGGTTAAACGGTATTATATTTACGTTGTTAAACAAATTAATCAACCCACTATGAAATCAATTTTTACTCTTTTCGCAGTAGCATTCCTAAGCTTATCAGCTTTTGCTGAGGTTTCTAGCAATCAGAAGCAAGCTTTAATTGATTTATACAACGCCACAAACGGTTCTGAGTGGAATACTACTTGGAATCTTGATGCTGATGTTTCTACTTGGCACGGTGTACGCGTGATTAACAATAATGTGGTTGGTCTTAATCTGAGTATGAATAACCTTAACGGTCACTTACCAGAATCATTAGGTGATCTTGATGCTCTTGTAACTCTTGAATTATTCTTTAATAGAATTCAAGGAGAACTTCCAAGCTCTATAGGGAATCTTAAAAATCTAAAAGTTTTAGTTCTTAACGGAAATATGCTAGATGGTAAGTTGCCAGAGAGCATTTATAACTTAACTAAATTGGAGCAACTAATGCTTACCAGCAATAATCTAAGTGGTAGTATTTCTAATGAAGTGAGTAAACTTGAAAATCTTGAAGTTTTAAATCTTTTTGATAACAACCTTAATGGTAACCTTCCATTAGCGGTTCTTAAATTAGAAAACTTAAAAGAACTTAATCTTTCTAATAATCAATTAGCAGGCGTAGTACCGGCAGAGCTTAAGAATATGAAAAACCTTAAGACACTTGCACTAGCCGCTAACAATTTTGATAATTATAATGAAGGTGTAGCTTTCCAAGAAGACACCAATGCTACTTCTACATTAGCCTCAAACGAATAATTTATTCCCCAAATCATAATAAATTAGTTTTAAGTTGGAAAAAAGTCTGTTACTTCGGTGCAGACTTTTTTAGTTTTGGCTACTGAAGATTCTATATCCACTCTGCTTTTTCGATTCAATGCTCGTATCCGCTTGAACTCATAGCCTTTTAATTTACAGCATCACTTCTTGGTTAAAAGTAACTAGGCACCAAAATTAGTGGTCTATAGTTATATCGAAATAACTAAAGCATTCTTTCAAAAGTATTCACAAGCATACACAACGCAGTTTAGACGCCAGCTATCATAATTGTAAGGCTTAAGATTCTTTCTATTATTTTTAATACATTACTCTGAACACCTCTATATTCTTTTCTAAATCTTCCTGAAGTAAGAAAAGTAAATCTTTTTACTGTTGCGGAACCTGCATTTTTCTTGGTTTGACGACAAATGGCGTAAACCAATCCCAAGTCAATCCAACAGAAAATCGTGGATAGCTATCAACAAAACGATAATTGTAATCATCAAAACCAAAGCTAAAACACGCCATAATTCCCAGATCGCCATCCCAGGGATACAAAGTGGCACTGGTCTCTGATCTATAAATTTCGGCTGAAGGATGTACATCAGTATGTAAGAAAACACGCTGGGTTAAACTGTAACGCATTTTCTTTAGATGTGACGTAAACTCATACCAGGCTTCTATTTGATGCCTTCCGTAGATGTTGATATCTTCTGGATTATACCCTCCAAACTGAAATACACCCAAAAAACGATTATGGTAAATTTGGTAAGCGAGCGTGAAGGAATGTGATTGCAAGGGATAGTTATCTTCATCAAAGGTATTGATGCGATAATTTAAAGAGAGTCGTGTGAGATTGGTAGAAAAATTACCTGAAGAACGATTGAGTATTTCGGCAAGATTCGTATCATCTGTGATATCCTCATAAAGTGCCCTACTCTCTGGGGTATTATCCTCAAAATCTTCACTAAAAGCCGATTTGCTTTGACCATTAGAGTAATGTCCACTTTCTATTGCTGCAGTTAAAAAATTGTTGTTTTCGGTTTTAATGATCGATTGCCAGCCCATAAAAGCTTTGTACGACGGAGTTTTCACAGGTTTAGAGTTGGCATCATAAATACGTAAATGTGGCTGAATACTCAGATACACCGCATCACCGGCAACGATCGTATCGCGATTAAGCGCTTCTCTTATGTCATTATAAATACTGTAATACACCACAGGTTTTGCCTCTAGAAGTATGCGCTCATAAGGATTATTACCAGATCCTGCTGCCAAGAAAGGTCTTTCGGCAATAGGGAAATAGTCTTTAAAGCCTTTTGCAGACTTACTGTTTTGACCAAAACAAACCAAAGCACCTAAAAAGAAAATAACAGAAAAAATACGGTGTAGTGTAAAACTCATAGAATAGCAGATATGTGATGTACGGAAATAGATTTTTAAAATCGTAAAATTGCAAAGAACCAAAACATTAAGCCGTAGGTTTAAGAATATTTTGAGTTTTGGCCTAAATATTGAAACGCATCTATAAAACAAGCGTCTTTAAAACATACGCTGAATAACGAATTAAAATTGAAATATCCCCAAATATGAAATTTAAGCATCTTGCCTTCCTTTTATTCCTTACCGTGAGCAGTATTGCATCAGCACAGGGAACTGTGGCCCATGTCAATATGGAAGAAGTAATCAATCTTATGCCACAAACCTCTCAAGCTGAAGCCGAGCTCAACCGACTAAGACAAGCCTATCAACGTGATTTTGAGACTTCGTACCGTGAGTATCAAGCGAAGTTTGTAAAATATGAAGATGAAGAATCTACGCTTTCTCCTGCTGAAAATGAAAAGCGAAAAAGCGATCTCGAACTCATTGAGCGCAATCTTGCGCAGACGCAGCAAAATATTGAAAAACAAATCGCCGAAAAAAGAAAGGTTCTTTTTGATCCGATTAAGCAACAAGCACGCGATCTCGTAACAAAGGTTGCCGATAATCTTGGCTTTCTTTACGTACTAGATTCTTCTAAAGATGCCGGACTCGTTATGGCTAAAGGAAAAGATTTAATGTCTGAAGTTAAACGAGCTTTAGGGATCTAATTAAAGCTCCCGATTCTACTCAAACTTTAAGAAAAGCTTTATAAGATATATTTCTTTTTGGCGACTCCAATAAAAAAGCCCGATGCATTAGCATCGGGCTTTCTAGTATTAAACAACCAATCTAATTGGTTATTCTCAAATTATGAAGGTTTACTTAACCTCTTCAAAATCTACGTCTTCTACATCGCTTCCTGAAGATCCTTCAGCATCACCACCGGCTGCTTGACCAGCATCTGGTCCCGGTTGTGCTCCGCCTTGCGCTTCAGCTTGAGCTTTGTAAATCTCTTCAGAAGCTGACTTCCAGATCTCATTCAAGTTATCTAGAGCAGGCTGTACTTTTTCTACCTCTCCGGTAGCGTGCGCCTTTTTCAATTCTTCTAAAGCACCTTCGATTTTGCTTTTGTTATCAGCAGATAATTTATCACCAGATTCTTTCAATAGTTTTTCAGTTTGGAAAACCATTTGATCTGCTTCATTCAATTTATCTACTTTCTCTTTAGCTTTTGCATCTGCTTCTGCATTTGCTTCCGCTTCAGATTTCATCTTCTGAATTTCTTCTTCTGTTAAACCTGAAGAAGCTTCAATTCTGATATCTTGTTTCTTACCAGTCGCTTTATCCTCTGCACTTACTTTAATGATACCGTTAGCATCAATATCAAAAGTAACTTCAATTTGAGGAGTACCACGCTGTGCTGGTGGAATACCGTCTAAGTGAAAACGACCAATTGTTTTGTTGTCATTTGCCATTGGACGCTCACCTTGCAGTACGTGAATTTCAACACTTGGTTGATTGTCAGCTGCGGTTGAAAATACCTGAGACTTCTTCGTTGGGATCGTCGTGTTTGCTTCGATCAACTTAGTCATCACACCACCCATTGTTTCAATACCTAAAGAAAGTGGCGTTACATCCAATAACAATACATCTTTTACATCACCAGTTAAAACACCACCTTGAATCGCTGCACCTACTGCTACAACCTCATCAGGGTTTACTCCTTTACTTGGCTTCTTGTTAAAGAATTTCTCAACAGCTTCTTGAACCGCTGGTATACGTGTAGAACCACCTACAAGAATGATTTCGTCAATATCGCTCTTAGAAAGACCTGCTGCTTTAAGCGCAGACTCACAAGGCTCAATAGTTCTTTTTACTAAATCGTCAATCAACTGCTCAAACTTAGAACGAGTTAATGTGCGTACCAAGTGTTTTGGTCCGCTTGCAGTAGCCGTTACGTAAGGCAGGTTAATTTCAGTTTGGTTTGAAGAAGAAAGCTCAATTTTTGCTTTTTCAGCAGCTTCTTTTAAACGTTGAAGTGCCATAGGATCTTTACGAAGATCCATATCCTCTTCAGCCTTAAATTCTTCAGCTAACCAGTTGATGATTTTGCTATCTACATCATCACCACCTAAATGTGTATCACCATCAGTCGCAAGTACTTCAAATACACCATCACCTAATTCTAGGATAGAAACGTCATGTGTACCACCACCAAAGTCAAATACAACAATTTTTTGATCACTGTCTTTCTTATCAAGACCGTAAGCAAGTGCTGCAGACGTTGGCTCATTGATGATACGTTCTACTTTAAGACCTGCGATCTCACCAGCTTCTTTTGTTGCTTGACGCTGAGAATCGTTAAAGTAAGCAGGAACAGTAATTACCGCTCCGGTTACTTCCTGACCTAAATAATCTTCAGCAGTTTTCTTCATTTTTTGAAGAATCATTGCTGAAAGTTCTTGTGGAGTATATAAACGCCCATCGATGTCTACACGAGGAGTATCGTTATCTCCTTTTACCACTTGGTAAGCAGAAGCATCAACCTCTTTTGAAGACTCGCTAAATTTATTCCCCATAAAACGCTTGATAGAAGAAATCGTTTTGGTTGGGTTGGTTACAGCTTGTCTTTTTGCAGGATCTCCTACTTTGATTTCTCCTCCTTCTACAAATGCTATTACAGAAGGGGTAGTTCTTTTACCCTCTGCATTAGGTATAACCACCGGCTCGTTACCTTCCATCACGGCAACACAAGAGTTAGTTGTACCTAAATCAATTCCTATGATTTTACTCATTATATATAAT